>ENA-OWNT01000021-OWNT01000021.1-seawater-metagenome-genome-assembly--contig:-NODE-21-length-484943-cov-7.319408_pt1 | contig 484943 bp, 426 predicted proteins | sample MGYA00238136_ERZ651165 | MGnify/ENA primary metagenome ERZ651165 (study PRJEB26861, sample SAMN08777766) | seawater metagenome | isolation source: coastal seawater | place: USA: Florida | collected... | reverse complement strand
GGCAGCAAACGGATTTGCTGCAGCTGTGGTGGCGCCGATCGCCGCAAACGGGTTGGCCATGGTGTAGCAAAGGCTTGGCGTGTGTGTGGTGTCGTCGCCGACCAGTCAAACAGTCAACTGTCCGTCACACAGAAACAACAACAGCAACCACTGCCACCACAAAAGCCCAGAATAGTAGATTGGATTGTTTTGAAGGTTTCATTTGGGAAAATTAACTGATTGAATTCTAAATCCTTAAACCTGTATTACAAGTTAATAGTGAATGTTTGTTAATGGAACGGACAACATGCCTAAAAGGTTACAGAGCTTCCTGAACATTTTCTGAACGAATTTTAGATACCCCTGAAACATCCTGCCTTACTACGGGGCTTCCCTTATACTTTAGATTGCTGGCACCGCTTAAATCGGCGTCCATAAAGTCCGTTACATGCACTTCTGCATTACAGGTTCCTTTAAGGTCAATGTCCATCCGCTCTACATAAAATTCGTAGGCATTTACGGTTGAGTTTCCAGTTAGGTCAATATCAGCATGTCGCGATGTTCCACTAAGGTCAATATCGGCCATACCTGCTACTCTTAAATCAAATACATCTACGTTGCCTTTAAAAGTAGCCTTGGAAGTGCCATAAAGCTCCATACGCATGCTGCCCCCCTGGTTGGCGTGTACCACGCACTCTGGCTGGCCAGCGCAATTTATTTCGTACACATCCGGGCATTCAATTTTCACATGAATAGGTACATCCGGCAATGAGTTGGTCCATAAATCGTTGAGCTGTACTTTCAGCGTACGGTTGTCTTTATAAACTCTAAAGCCTTTGCGACCGTCAATATCCTGATCAACCAATACCTTGTACTGATTTCCCTCTACAATTTCAACACGGATTTCGCGCTCTGACTGAACATCCACTTTGCTAAAACTTCCGTAATCGTAACTAATCATACCTGAGTCTGATGAAAGTGGTGTACCTACCGGTTGGTATTTTAATCCGGATGCCGTCATTTTAAACACCCGGTTGGCATAATCATGTCCTACTTCTCTGTACACAGGTGCATAATTGTCAATTCCATACAAGTAGTTCATAAACACCACTTCTTTCCCTTCTGGCACCTGTAGAATCACCGTTAGTCTCTGTGCTCTCCAGGGACCATCGTTTATGGCTATAAAAGAAGAAAGGGTAAGTACACTGTCCATTGATACCAGCTCGTATTCAATTCGTTCAGCATTCTCTTCGGCATCTGTTCGGTCGCGTCCCTGAGAGTGTTGCTGCAGTATTATATGGAAATTGGAATCATTGGATCTTGTAGTCTTGAAATCTACATTTTGGTAATAGAATGCTCCATCTTCAAAGTACATTCCGTCGTTGCTAAACACAAAGAACCTATCGTCGTTGTAGTGAGATGGCCTGCTGGAGTTTACACTCTTAATGTACAGGCGATCAATAGAAGGCTGCTCCATGTCATGCTCATACTCAATACTGGCTTCATTGGCAAAGTTTACCATTACTCCAAAGGTTTCGGCCACTGATGTACCGATAGACAGTACCCAGAGAATAAATGCACCTAACAAAACCGATTTGGCCAGCTTGCCTTGCTTAAGTCCCAGTTGGAAGAGGCGAATAAGCAAGACCAATACAGGTACTAATACTACCAGGCTAATGGCAACTATAAGTATCACGCTGTGAATACCGCCGGGCAAAATGAGCGTACCGTAGTCATTAAATACAATACCCGTCATCAGAAACATACCTACAGAGGCCACCACCAGAATTCCAAAAATTGCCAGAATTACCGCGCCAAACTTGGCTACAAACTTGATAACTAACACTATAAGTTGCACTACAGCATCCACAAGTTTTTGGATAGAAGACTGCGCTTTTTCCGTACCACGTCTGAATTTTTCCTTCTTCTTAGGGTCATGGATAAACTCTGAAATTCCATCTTCCAAGTCGCGCGCTCCCCTTTTTATACTCTCTTCAATGTTGTTTACATTAATGGGTTTCCCACGCATTTTAAGTCTATCTGCGGTACTGCTTGCTTCAGGAATTACCACCCAGAGAATAACATAGAGCAATACACCTGAGCCTCCCATCCATACCAAAAGAACAAAGGCCAATCTGAGCCAAACAGGGTCTACACCAAAATAAGCTCCTAAACCCGAACAAACACCTCCCAGCAATTTGCTGTCGGGATCTCTGAAGAGTCTCTTTTCGCCGGGATCGTTGGCATAGGTTTGACCGGAATCGGAGTCTAAATTGTCCTCAACATCTTCTTCATCCATCATGTCCTGAGGCTGCCCAAGGCCTGCAATTACCTGGTTCACATCTTCAAGTGTGATTGCCGTTTTCTCTTCATTCACCTTTTCCTGAAAGAGTTCAGCAATTCTAGCCTCTATATCAGCCACTATGTCACTTCCCCCCTTTTGGTTGCTGAAATAGTCTTTAATTGAATCTAAATATGATTTAAGAATGTCGAAGGCGCCTTCTTCTATATAAAATACCAAGCCTGATATGTTGATAGAAATTGTCTTGTTCATTTCTTTAAAATTTTAATAGTTGTTTGTTCTACAGCGTTTTGCAATTCGTTCCATGTTTCCCTAAGCTCTTCCAAAAATTCCTGTCCCGTTTCCGTTAACAAATAGTATTTCCTTGGCGGTCCTGATGTGGACTCCTCCCACTCATATTCGAGTAAACCTGCGTTCTTCAATCTGGTGAGCAAGGGATAGAGTGTTCCTTCCACTACTAGCAGTTTAGCCTCTTTAAGCCTGCTTAAAATGTCGCTGGCGTACATGCGCTCCCCATGAAGTATGGAAAGGATGCAAAACTCCAGCACTCCTTTGCGCATCTGAGCTTTGGTGTTTTCAATCTTCATATATGGTGTTTTTATGCATTCTATTTCTTTTGACGATTCAAAAATAGAAATTCAATAGTACTATGCAATACAAAGTACTGTTTTTTATTAGGTACATTGTGATGGATAGTATTTTAGCCATGACAAACGGTAGATGACGTACAGGAACAAATTCCTACTTTTATCGCATGAAATTCCTCTCTACCCTTGTGGCTCTTTTTTGCTGTCAATGTCTTTACAGCCAGTTTTATGACAATCACATCTTTACGAAAGGAGATTCGCTGCGCGGAGCATTACGTCCTGAGAGAACATGCTATGATGTAAAGCACTACCACCTCAATTTGAGCTTTGATTTTGCTGACAAAAGCATATCCGGATACAATGACATACACTTTCTTGCCAAAAACAACTTTCGCAGGTTTCAAATAGACCTGTTTGAAAACATGCAAATTGATTCCATTACACATGGCGGCTTTCAGCTGGAATATAAGCGTGTACACAATGCTGTGTTTGTTAAAACCCGATATGAAATTGCCGCAGAACATAATGAAGTGGTAAGAGTATACTACCACGGTAAACCTACCGAAGCTAGAAATGCTCCCTGGGATGGAGGTTTTGTTTGGAAAAGAGATGATAAAGGGAACGACTGGGTTTCTGTAGCTTGTGAAGGAACAGGTGCATCTCTATGGTGGCCCAATAAAGACCATCTTGGTGATGAACCTGAAAGCATGAAAATAAGTCTGACAGTGCCCAATGGCTACGATGCTATATCAAACGGCAGAGAAGCCGGGCAGGTTAAAAATGGGGCAATGACTACCTGGAACTGGGAAGTGACTTACCCCATAAACAACTACAACGTGAGCTTCTATATTGGTAAATATGCCAAAATTGAAGATCAGTACAACGACATGGATCTTACCTACTACGTGCTTGAGAAGAACAAAAAGAAGGCTAAAAAGCACTTTGAGCAAAGCAAAAAAATGTTGGAGTGCTTCGAACACTATTTTGGCCCCTACCCTTTTAAAAATGATGGATACAAGCTCGTAGAGTCTCCTTACTGGGGTATGGAACATCAAAGCGCCGTAGCTTACGGACATAACTATACCAATAATGCCTTTGGCTTTGACTTCATATTGGTGCACGAAAGCGGACACGAGTGGTGGGGCAATAATGTGAGCATGGCCGATCATGCGGATCTATGGATACATGAGGCCTTTACCACCTATTCTGAACTTTTGTATGTAGAGTACTTCAGCGGCTATGATGCTTCAGTAAAATACTTACAGAGCATTAAAAAGAAGATAAAGAACGTTGATCCAATGCATGGCCCTTACAATGTAAACTTTAATGAATACCAAACTGCCGACATGTACTACAAGGGCGCGGCCATGTTACACCAGCTTCGTTTGATATTGGCCAACGACCAACTCTGGTTCAGCATACTCAAAGGAATTCAGCGTGAATATGCATATCAAAATATCACTACCACTAGCCTTATCAACTACATCAACAGGAGGACTGGACTTAAACTGGATTACTTTTTTAGACAGTATATTGATTCGGAGACCATTCCAGTACTACAGTACGGAATCTCAAAGAAGAAAGAAGGTACCTGGCTGCACTATCGTTATGTAGCTAACCAACCCAGTTTTAAAGCTCCTGTACTAATGAGCTTTGATGGCGAAAATTATTCATGGTTGAGCCCGAGAACCAGCTGGCAAAAAATGAAACTGGAAGAAGTTGATTACAAGAACTTAACGTTCAACACGAAGGAGTTTCTGGTTGATTTCGTCGAGATTAAGTCTATCTCAGAATAAGGACTCCGCTCCTTGGAAAAAAGCCCTACATTTAACACTCGATCAGCAGTCGTACTTGTTTTTTTAAGGCGGTAATACCATGAGAAGTCTCAACATAGCTCGAAGAGAGCTGCAGCTAATGAAGCAAATTGTAGACGAGTTTCTTCAAGACTATGAATATGCCCAGTCTGAAGAGGATATGTCTTCAAGTCTTCATCAGGAATACGCAAGAAAAATCAGCGAAGCTTATTGGAAGTACAAGGACATTAAAATGCGCCTTGACGCCTTCGCTAAATAGCTTCCTGTTTATAACTTGATAGTCCAAGAGCTATTGAATCCAATAGCTTGCTAAGCCATAATACAGCTTCATGTCATTAAGTACGCTTGATTGGTCTATTATTGGCTTTTTTATAGTCCTCACCTTATTTGTTGGAATTTATCTTTCAAAGAGAGCTTCCAAAAGCATAACCGATTTCTTTTTGGGGGGCAGGCAGTTTCCCTGGTACATAGCTGGTATAAGTATGGTAGCTACCACCTTTGCTGCTGACACTCCATTGGCGGTTACTGAGCTGGTAGCGCAAAATGGTATTTCAAAAAACTGGGTTTGGTGGAATGCGCTCATTGGCGGTATGCTTACCACCTTCTTTTTTGCACGCTTGTGGCGACGTGCTAATATTCTTACTGAAGTAGAGTTTATTTCAATACGATATGCGGGCAAGCCCGCCCGTTATTTACGGCTGTTCAAGTCCGTATACCTTGGCCTCATTATGAACGTGGCTATCATCGCATGGGTAAACCTTGCTTTTGTTTCTATACTCACGGTATTCTTTGGCATTCCTAAGGAAGAAGCCATTCTTTGGGCTTTTGGTGTATGTCTTCTAATTGGGCTATACTCCACCCTATCAGGACTTTGGGGCGTAGCTATTAATGACGTTATTCAATTTTTTGTGGCCATGACGGGCTCTATTGCCCTAGCCTTTTTTGTGATCAGCAGCGAAAAAGTAGGAGGCATTGAAGGAATGAAGGCTGCATTACCGGCCTCCAGTTTCGATTTCTTTCCCAGCATTGGTGAAAATATTGAAGGAGTAATGAGTATTGGCCTCGCCTCTTTTCTGGCCTTTATTGGTTTTCAGTGGTGGGCCAGTTGGTATCCCGGACAGGAACCCGGCGGTGGAGGTTACGTAGCCCAGCGAATGATGAGCACCAAAACAGAGAAAGATTCACTGCTGGCTACCATGTTCTTTCAATTTGCACACTTTTGTTTACGTCCCTGGCCATGGATTTTGGTAGCCCTGGCGGCCATGGCACTCTATCCGGAGCTCAGTGCAGATGATAAAAAACTAGGCTATGTAATGGCCATGCGCGACTTTCTTCCCAATGGTTGGCGAGGACTTATGTTAGCAGCCTTCGGTGCCGCCTATATGAGCACCATCTCCACCCAACTTAACTGGGGGGCTGGATACTTAACCAACGATTTGTACATGCCATTAACAAAAAGGGACGAAACCGATCAGAAAAAACTAGTGACCGTGTCAAGGTTAATGACCATTTTTCTGGTAATAGTAGGTTGCGTTGTTACCATGTTTATTAATACAATAAGCGGTGTATGGGCCTTTATAATGGAATGCGGAGCCGGGCTTGGTTTGGTTTTAATACTAAGATGGTATTGGTGGCGAATCAATGCCTGGAGTGAAATTGCTGCTACTATTGCCCCCTTTTTCGCCTATGGAGTTTGTAAATTGTTATTGGTTCATGTACACCCCGTATTTGGTATGGGGCTTTTAGAAAACCCTACTACCTTCTTCATTACCATTGCGTTTACTACAATTGTGTGGCTGGTAGTCACCTTTGCCACCAACCCTGAACCGCAAGAGCACCTTAAGGCCTTCTTTAATAGGGTGCGTCCTGCTGGACTATGGAAGCCCATTTCTGGTCAACCTTCCCCTTCAGTGGCCGGTCGTGTGGGACTGTGGTTTAGCTCTGTAGGACTTATCTATTCAGCCTTATTCTTCACAGGCCACCTCATTCTACAGTTCTATGATCGCATGGCTTACAGCGGTACAGCCGTTTGCCTGTTTGCCTTGTTATTCTTTATAATGCTCAGGTATGGCACAAAAGAAAATGAGCCAGATGTTTCTAAGGTTTCAGATAACCTATAAAGAAACCTTGTCTGGATTTATTCTCAGCTTCTTGATACGACTTATAGGACCTGTACAGAAACTCTTGTGGCATTCAATACACTTAAGTACCAGCTGGTTGTGTTTTGACACAATGGAATCTCCGACAGCCGTTTTAAGCGCATCAGCACCAATAAGGTAACTGTTGGCATAGGCCGTATAGTCGTCATTTCTCAGGTTTTCTTTTGTAGACTGGGCAGTATGGAGTCCATTATGCTCAAAAGACATTGATTGATACAAGCCAGACTTTAGAGAGGCTTTGTGATTCATTAAATCTTCTTCCATGCTTCGCATAAGCAAGGCCAGCTCGCTTACCTTACCACTACTGTTTTTTTCTCTTTCAATGGAATCTGCCCTACACTTGGCAAGGCTATCAGCTTTGTGTTGCGCTCGTGCATCACTTGTATCCGTTGGTGAGGCTTTTTTCTCAGTTCCCGCACAGGAGACCATTGCCAATACACTCCATAAAAAGACAAGACTGAATAGTGAAGTAGCTACTTTCATAAAAGGTAAATGAGCGCTCAAATAAATACAATTCTCAAGATTCCCCAGCTTTCCATTCGAAATCACCCCATACTTCTCTATGCGAAGGATAAGGGGCTTCAACGGTTACTGCCTTTTTTGTGATAGGATGTTGAAACGATACCGACTTTGAAAAAAGACAGATAGAACGATCTTCTAACCAGGAGGTTTTTCCGTACTTCTTATCTCCCACTACCGTACATCCAATGCTGGCCATTTGTACCCTAATTTGATGTGTTCGGCCGGTAATTGGTTTAACAAGTAGCAATGCACGCTCTCCCTTTTGCTCAAGCACGGTATACTCCAAAATAGCCGGTTTACTGCCTTTTACTTTTTCATTAAACACACGAAACCTCTGGCTTTGCCCCTGTCTTTTTATGAATTGTTCCAGTCTTCCGGTTTTCTCTTCCGGGCAGCGCTCAGTAATGATCAAGTAGTTTTTTTCAATTTCGCGCTTCAATTGCATTTCCTGCATGAGCAAACTGGCTCTTTTTGAAAGCGCAATGCTCATAACGCCGCCGGCTACCCTATCAATTCTCTGTAATAAATGCCAATAATTTGGTTTTCCAAGATGTTCAAACAACAACTCACTTAGCCCCTTCTCATTGTTTTTATCCTGCTGAGAAAGCATTAAATAGGGCTTATTGACTACAGCAAAATGAATGTCTTTGTACAAAATTGCTTCTTCCCACTTCATTTCGCAAAGTTGACATCAAAATGGCTATTTGCAGTAATTTCTTTTATCTCAGGTAACTGAGCGTTCATAGGTTCTTAATGAAAGGGTTACTTGGTTTTCACTTTTGCATTTTTGAATTGCTTGTTCTAAATAAATAACTCAAATTCGAGCGCCTTAAACCGAGCTTATTCATGTCATACTCCTATACCGTTTTAGATCGTTTTCTGCGTTACGTACAAGTAGATACCCAGTCAGATCCTCATTCAAGCAGCATTCCTTCTACTGAGAAGCAGAAGAACCTGAGCCGCATTTTGGTTGATGAGTTAAAGGCTATGGGAATTGAAGATGCTGAGCTTGACGAGTGGGGATACATTTACGCAACGCTGCCAAGCAATACCGACAAGGATGTTCCCACTATTTGCTTTTGTTCGCACGTTGATACATCACCTGAAACCACTGGAAAAGACGTGTCTCCTCAAATAGTGAAAAACTATCAGGGTGGCGATATTGTACTACCCGCTGACAACAGCATAGTTATAAAAACGGCTCAACATCCTGAACTGGCCAATTCAATTGGTCATGATATAGTAACTACCGATGGCACCACCCTTCTGGGTGCTGACGATAAAGCGGGAGTAGCAGAGATTATGGATATGCTGGCCTATTTCCAGGCACACCCAGAAGTAAAGCACGGTCGCATAAGAATACTATTTACTCCGGACGAAGAAATTGGCCGAGGAGCCGACAAAGTAGATATTCAAAAGCTGGACGCTAAATACGGATATACTGTAGATGGTGAAACCCGCGGCAGTGTAGAAGATGAGACCTTTAGCGCCAATGGAGCGAAGGTAATTTTCAGAGGTGTAAACGTACATCCGGGCTATGCCAAGGGACGTTTGGAAAGCGCTATTAAAATAGCGGGAGACTTTCTTGCCGCGTTGCCAAAAGATGAATGGTCGCCAGAAACAACCAGTGGACGAGTAGGCTTTGTACATCCGCATGAAATAACCGGAGGTATTGAAGAAACGGTTATCACATTTATTGTACGCTCCTTTGTTGACAGCGAGCTAGAAACCTTTGAAAACAGGCTCAAAAGTCTGGCTGAGGAGGTGATGAAGGCTTACCCCAACTCTTCATACGAGATAGTGGTGAATGAGCAGTACCGCAATATGAAAAATGTACTTAACAACTGTCCTCATGTTGTAGATTATGCTGTAGAAGCTATTGAGCGGGCCGGAATGGCAGTTAAGAAAGGAAGCATTAGAGGAGGTACCGACGGTTCAAGACTCTCGTTTATGAACCTTCCCTGCCCTAATCTTTTTGCCGGTGGACACAGCTTCCATTCTAAAACCGAATGGGTAAGTGTACAAGACATGCAGCATGCCGTAGATATGTTGGTGGAGCTGGTTAAAATATGGGAAGAAAAAGGCGAATAATGTAATTTGCGAAAATGATGCGCTATACGCTATTGCTTTTGGTACTTGGTTTTTCGTCAGGGAATGCTCTTGCTCAGGATTGGGATGCATTTATTGCCGCATATATGGGCTCTTCAGCAGATGCTGACTCCTTTAAGCTCGATGCGGATGACTCACTTGAGCTTTCAGAAACAGCCTTCAGGTATATCTTTGATCATAACCGTGCCATAAAGCCTCGTAAGAGCAAATATTTCATTTTAAGCTACCTTCATTGTGCCCGACACCTTTCGCTTGATCCTGATCCACCCTATATGGCAGCCTTATCGGATATTAAGCCCAGAGTGAGGAGATCATCGTTCTATTTTCAAAACAGAAAGCGACTGTACGGAAAGGTGATGTTCTTCTTTATTACTGAAATGGAAATGACCGGCCGGAATAAAGCTGAGGTTAGAATTGGATACTATCAGAGCGACGATGCCTGTGCCGGACATATCTATCATTTCAAACGAATTAATGGAGTTTGGGAGCTACAGCGATCGGTAATCGAATGGCAGTTGTAGCTACTTCTGCTTTCTTTTAAAACTCAAACTTGTTTCGTCAGGATTAATCGTCTTAGGCAATTTTGATTGTAGAATTTCTTCCATCATTCTATGATACTCTTCAAACGTATGCAGGTTATTATGGCCGCCTCCAATGATGGGATACAACCTACAGCGGTCTGGATTCAACTTGCTTAAAGCCACACTATACTTAAAGGGAATAAGCCAGTCGTTAGTACCATGTACTAGTTTAATAGGACATTTTACATATTTGATCCAGGAGTAGGTGCGGATGGGAAAACGCATGATAAGAGAAAGAGGCATAAAAGGTAAAAACCTGGCAGCTACCTTTTGCATGCTATAGTAGGGCGATTCAAGAACCAACATTCTTGGATTGTTAACAGATGCCAACTTAGTAGCAAAGCCCGACCCCATTGAACGTCCATAGAGAACTATAAAACGTTCTGGTACTTGTGCCTTTATTTGCTCATAAACCGCTTGTAAATCGTCTTTTATTCCCTGCTCAGTTCTTCTTCCGGTACTTTTCCCAAAGCCTCTATAGTCCATCATTACCACATCAAAGCCCTGCCTCGTAAAGTCTATGGCAAACTTTCCCCAGCCTTTAATTGACTTAGAGTTTCCTTTTAAATATAGCACTACACCCTTAGGCCTAGGTACTTGAAAATGAATGCCATTAATGCTTACCCCTTCTTCAATCTCAAGATTGTGCTCTTCATAACTAAGGTTTGGATATCGGTACTCAAAGTCTTCAGGAAGTTTCTCTGGCTTAAACAGAAACTGCTCTTGCCATAGATAAGCTGCCACATTCAAGAGCAGGTATACCAGAAGTATGATTAAAAAAATATTCAATGAAAACCTTGGTAAACAATGATACGGTTTTCAAAAGTGATGCAGCAAACCTTGCTTGAAATGGCTCTAGACCCATTTAACAAATTTTGCAGGCTGAGTTAAGCTCTGCTAATTCATTGCGCAAGCAGCCGTATGCCCTTATGATTGCGAAAACAAAAAGTTATGAGAATTGTCCTTGTATCCAGCCTTTATTGCCTCATAGTGTTTCTCTCTTCAGCCTGTAACGAAGCAAAGCCGCCCGTACAAGCCACAACTCCCGTTCCTGAAGCCTTTCATGCTTCTTATGGAAAAGATGTGGTTCAGGAATTGAGTAGTGCTCGGTTCAACTCAAGAAACAACCTGATTGACGAACTCTATTCAGAAGTACTCGAAAACGACCCGGAACTGGAAAACCTGGAAAATGAAATAAACAATGTTTCCAACGTGCTTGCTGAAGGAACAAAGGAATATGACACCTATTTGGCCAATCATCAAAGGTTTATGACTGATGCGAATCGTTTTCTTCAATACATGCAAGACTCCACTTTGAAAGCAAATACTCTTGAACTTCTTTCCTGTTTTCAGGACGATTTTGCCTCAAGGACCAACAATCTAACAGAAAAAAACAACCAGCTGGACTCAATAAATATTGACATTCAGGACCACCATAAATTGCTGAAGTTTCTACTTGCCATGTCTTCAATGACCCAATATGAACAGGAACATCTTCCTCACAGCGATCCACTTTTACAAACCGAGAAATCCCTGGTCAACGTAAAAAACCAAATTGACGCCAGAACTGAGCTATAAGCACTGCTAACACCCTTTACACTCAACTCAATCGCAGAACACTATTTCCGCCTGAGTTGGAAATACATGACCTAGTCTGGGATGCATGCCGTCAGGAAAAATCATGTATTTAGGGTCGTATTTGGAATCTACACAGTCTCCTATGGAAAGCACATAACCAATACCTTTTACTTGCTGCCCTTCGGGGAGTATTAATGAAGCCTCGAAGCTAAATTCTCCAAATACGTATTCTCCATCTTCGTTGGTTCCATCCCACTCAAAGTCATCAAGGTTTCGTATCAAGTTCCCTTTTCTATCAAAGATTTTGAAATAATCGAAACTGGCCCATTCATCCTTTTCAAGGTACCCATATTCAAAAGTTATGAAAAACGTTCTGTTAACGGAACCTGTCGGTGTGAATGTATTTGGGGTAATAAAGGAACCATACATCCCTTCTAGCTCCAGATGTTTTGGTAGCACATGAGGGGTTTGCGTAAAGAAATCAGCCGGCGCTTCTTCTTCATATGGATTTGCACATGCAGCCAAAGTGACTGCCAGTAGAATATAGATGATATTGTTCATGTTCATTGCCATTTCTAGTTTCATACGTATAATCATGCCCTTTCAGTAGGAAAGGGCAGATCAAGAAGTGAAATTACTCGCAATTGCTAAGGGATTCCTGCGTATTAAGTATAAAGCCAAGATGCGGGTGTATTTGATCTGGCAACTTCAAACAATCTGTATCGTATTTGTCGCCGACACAATTTTTAGAAGTAGCCAGGACATGTCCCCTGAGTGTAACTAATCGATCGTCAGTAAGCTTCATGGTGGCTTCGTAAGCAAACTCCCCTTCTACAATTTTGCCATCTTCATTTTTACCATCCCATCCCAAAAAATCAGTTGTGGCAATGAGTTTTCTCTTCTTGCTATAAACTTTAAATGATTCAAAAGCCCCGGAATTGGTACCGTCATCATATCGAAATTCCATTTTTAATGTGTCATTGAGCCCATCTCCGTTAGGGGTGAAACAGTTTGGGGTATAAGCCACTACTCCCGAATCCAGGTTCTGAAACTGGGCCTTAAGATCATCATCAGCCAGTATTTCTGTTTTGTTCTCGCAAAAATCTCTTTTAAAGTCAATATCGATATCTTTTCTACACGAGCTTAACAAGAGTAAAACTGCCAGAACAGGATAAAAGGTCTTCATAATGTTGTTTTCATAGATTCACCATGACTATACGGCATAAGAAGCTTAAACGTTGGTATGGGCAAAGTATAAACCTTCTATTTCACGTTAATCTACTGTGCGTATTCGAGTATGATGTTCGTACTTTATACTGTCTAGTAAGAAGAAGGTTGCTTTTTGCATCCTATTGAAGCACTTGAAAATGACAGTCATAAAAGCATTGAAAGCAGATATAACCCAAATTAAAGTTGACGCCATTGTTAATGCGGCAAATACATCGCTTTTAGGAGGAGGTGGTGTAGACGGAGCCATTCATAGAAAAGGCGGCCCGGACGTTCTCAGAGACTGCATGAAAATTAGGGCGCGCCAGGGAGGCTGTGAAACGGGAAAAGCGGTAATAACCACAGCTGGAAATTTGCCCGCAACATTTGTAATCCACACAGTGGGTCCGATTTGGAACAAGGGGCTTAAGGGTGAAGATAAACAACTGGAGAACTGTTACGTAAATGCTCTATTGCTTGCCGAAGAGCATGGTTTACAGAGTATTGCTTTTCCCAATATAAGTACCGGTATATACAGATTTCCAAAGTCGCGCGCCGCTCAAATAGCAATATCAACAGTTCGCAGCCATCAGCCCAAAACTACCAGCCTTAATGAAGTAATCTTTGTGTGTTTTGATGAAGAAAACTACCAATGGTATGTCAAACTTCTAAATTCATAAACTCACTGCAATGGACGAACATGATGGTAGGTATAGGAAAAACATAGAAATCGGTTTTAGTGTTGAAGTAGTTCAAAAACACCACCAACGAACCGGAGAACTTACTGAGGGCATGGTAAAACGTATATTAACTAAGGCTTCTGAGCACCCCCATGGAATAAAAGTGATGCTCGAAGGAGGACTGGTAGGAAGGGTGAAAAATATACTCGACTAGCTTATGAGCTTACAACTAAAACTTAAATCACTAGGCCATGTACTCCCTGAAGTATCAAGTCCGGGAGGCAATTACTTGTCAGTAAATCAGCGTGGCAGTTTAGGCTTTGTGGCCATACAATTTCCAATTTTGAATGAGAAGTACTTGTATCAAGGTACGTTAGGCAACGACATTACTACCGAACAGGGATATGCAGCCATGGAGATTTGTGCTCTAAATGTGTTGAGTCAAATTGAAAACAAGATTGGATTTAAGAACGTCCTGGGTCTCAACCATATAGATGCTCACTATGTTTCAGCGGGCTCTTGGGACGAAGCTCCCAAAGTAGTAAATGGGGCTTCTGATCTTTTTGTGGAGGCTCTTGAAGAAAAGGGATTTCATTCAAGGAGCATTTATGGAGTACACAACTTACCTAGGAATTTTTGTGTTGGCCTCACAGCATCCTTTACTTTAAAGGGTTAAAACACTGAGAGCCAGTGTAAAAAAAGCAGGGCAATGGAACTCATCACCATTGCCATTGGTTAATGCTAGAAAGACATTTTTAGGCTAAGTTCATAGTATGAAGTCCTTGTCTATTGGCAAGGGCTTCTTTTTTGTAGAAAACAAGCCCTATCTGTTTAAAATCACCAATTATCCTTCCTACTACTACGAATAATAAATAACGATACCATCCCAGTAATTGGACTTGGTGAAGCCACAGTACCTGCTTACATTCGGTCGTCACTGTCTAGCTATGTCTAAAAAACAAAAAGTGCTGGTATTGGGAGGTACCCAGTTTATTGGAAGAAATCTCGTAGGGCACTTAATGGCCAGGACGGAGTTTGAAGTAAGCCTTTTCAATCGTCAGAAAACTGGTGCGCAACTTTTCAGCCAACTTCAAAAAATAAAAGGGGACAGAGAAACTAAGGACATTGACCAGATCGCCAAAACAGACTGGGACTTTATCGTTGACTGTTCCTGTTACTATCCAGAAGCTCTACAGGCTGTACTCCGGAATGTGAAGCGGCACAGTTTAAAAAAGTACATTTTTATCTCCAGCTGTTCAGCGTATGACAACAGCAACGAGCATACCCCCTATAAAAACGAAACGGCTCTCACCCTGGAGTGCACTTCGGAACAAGCCACTGACAGAACTCCTTCAAGCTACGGGCAACGAAAGGCTGAATGCGAACGTATACTTATGAGCTCAGGCTTGCCCTATGTTATTTTGAGACCCGCATTGGTATATGGCCCATATGATCCTACAGATAGATTGTACTATTGGCTGCATCAGGTTAAAACTCGTCACCAACTTCTACTTCCTGACATGGGCATGAGGCAGTTTTCAATAACCTATGTTCATGACCTCGTAAGTAGTATATTGAGCACTCTTAGCAGTAAAAAAATGGGGATTTTCAACATTATCAGTCAGGAGTTTACGTCAATAGCAACTATCGTTGAAGAGGCCTCCAGTAGCCTTAGAAAAACATATGACATCGTTAACGCCCCAGCTGATTTTCTGAAATCAGAAAAAATAGCCCAATGGACTGACATGCCTCTTTGGCTCAATGGTGATCATTATACCTACTCCAACAAAACTATGAAGGAGGACTTGGGCCTTACTCCCACTTCCCTGTCAGCCTCATTAGAAGTCACCTTAAACTACTTTGAAGAGCTCCATTGGCCTGAACCTACCTATGGCATTCCTGAGAAACTGCGCTTGCATTTAATTGAAAAGGCAAGGAAATGGAGCGCAAACTCATAACAACCTATTAATAGCAAGCATTGACCTCCTACCTATACAAAGAATTTGACTGGCAGACTTCTGCAATAGCAGATAGTTATGACGACCTCCCATTTTGGTCAGCTGCCACCGGCACCTTAATGCTGTCATTAATAAAAACGGCCAAGCATCAAAAAGTGTTAGACATAGGTTTTGGCACTGGTTTTCCCCTGCTCATTCTAAGTCAGCGCTTTGGTCCCACCTGCCAACTTTACGGTCAGGATATTTGGGAAAAGGCTATGGAAACAACCGAAATGAAAATAGCTGCAAGGGGCATCAGCAATGTAGAGCTTTTAAGAGGAAGTGCGAGCAAAATTGACCTCCCTGACAACTCTGTAGATCTGGTCACTTCCAACTTAGGCATCAATAATTTCGCCGAGCCCGAGCAGGTAATTAAGGAATGTCGACGCGTGCTAAAACCGGGAGGAGAACTTGTGCTGGCCACCAACCTTGAAGGCACCTTTCAAGAGTTTTACGAATCATTTGACACCACGCTCCTGCAAATGCAAATGACCGAAACCATGGGGCAATTGAGAGAGCACATTAGACAACGACCAAGTCTTGAAGATGTCACAGAAGAGTTTATAAAGCATGGAATGAACCTGGAACTGGCGGTAACCGACTCTATGAACATGTACTACACCGATGGCTCTGCTTTTTTAAACGACTACTTCATTATTATGAGTTTCTTACCTTCCTGGAAAGCTCTGATTCACAAATCAAAGCAGGAAGAATTCTTTGAAAAACTGGAACAAGGACTCAATGTACTTGCAGAGGAAAATGATGAATTACGTCTCACAGTTCCCATTGCCGCCTTCAAGTTCAGTAAATAGCAAATCCCCCATTGGCATATTAACAATATATTGTGTCAGAACAAATTAGAAAAGCCAGGTCAATAGCGTTGCTTAATTAAACATGGTTTCGCTTAGCAGGCCGATGACCTAATTTTATCTTATGAGAGTTTTGACTATTGGTTTTATTCTGTTCAATCTCGTGGATGTATGTAGAGGGCAAAGCCCCATATCTATTGACAAGCAAATACTCAAAATGAGTATTCATACAGATGACACAATTGCTTTTGGTAAGCCTACACACTCAATTTTACCTACTGTTCAGTTGGCTCACTGGAAAGGCGGTTACGTAGTATTCTATGTAAACAGCGATTGGAGAACGAAATTCTTTTTTACAAATGGCCACTTTGAAAAAATCACTGAGGAGTATGAAATACAGAACCGTATAGTATATCAGGTGATTACTGAAAACAATGAAATAGCTCTGTTGGCAGGTAATAAATCAGGTTCAAGAGCATCTCCAAGATCTGATCATGCATTCTTCATGAAAATTTCCGAAACCGGAGATCTGAAAATGGAAAAGTTGATTGTAGGAGCTCCGAACGTGAAAAAAGGAAATGCCACGGAACTTGATGATTGGGGCAACTATCAAATGCGATGGACAGGTTCTAAGTATGTAACATTTTTCCCTATTCAACACAATTTTAGAAAAATAGGACCTCCAGATATTCATCAGGGAGATTGTATCTATTTTATTAATCCGAATGGAGAAGTTATATCCTATAGCGACTGGGGGGCCAGTCATAGTTTTGAACAACGACTCATGATAGGTGACAGTTTTATGGTAACTGCTGCTAAAGGAGATGCCTATCCAAGAGGGCTTGACCTGAACTTTATCGGCATCAAAGAATATGAAATAATGGCTTATGAAAAGGGCGACAAGGATATGAACAATACTAGTATTGAGTACTACTACGAACCTAAGCAAGCGTCAGGATATACTGCTTTTAAAGTAAGTGGAGCCTCTGGCGCCAACTACGTCCCGTTTTCCTTGGGAGACATTGTTGCTCTAAACAACCATTCAGCACTAATCAGCTTCTCAAGTAAAGATAAGAAGGTTACTCATGACATCGGTGTCGTACGGACACATCCACTTTCAAATAGTACACGAACTCAGTTAAAGTACCTAACCAATACGCCTACTATTTGTGAGCATAGCGTACGCACGGCCTCGTTGGCAAGCAATCGAATCCTGGTTTTATGGAAAGAATTCGACATCCGAAAATCAAAAATCCAAATTAAAAAATTGGATAAGGAAATAGATGCCTGGGATGCAAGCGAAATCATTTTCACAGAACACAATTTAGACCAGAACAAAATGGCCATTATTGATTCCATGGGCAGGTTTGTGGTAAAGCCACAAAAAGTAAAGAAGGCCGATTGGTACTATACGCAGGGATTAATGGAAAATGGAACATCCTGGCATCGAACAATTGATGGATACACCAACCACAGCTACTCTCCATTTTTCAGAACCGATGAAAACCAGTTGGCCTGGTCACACCATAAACATAAATCCAGGTCGATTGATGTCTATATGTTCACGGACGTAAATCCGTAAACGCCAAAGCCATCAGTAACGGACGTTTAGTTAAATATTACACTTAACGAATTGCCCCTAAAAAACCAATGCTCATAAGATAGATTATACCACTGGTGAACAGGAATATTGCGAGATTTAGAAACCTAAAGCGTTTCCTGGTTGGCAATCGAAATGACTGAATAAATCCGAACAGAGCAAACAAGCCCATTGTTACATAACAAGCTGGCAAAATCAACTGGCGCCCACTTGAACTTGCCATCATGGATAAGAGAATAGAAAAGAACAGAGTACCTAAACTCATAAGAAGAAAAGTCTTACTGCTCACTTCGCCTTGCTTCTTAGCTTCATAGTCACTTTCGCTTCTATCCATTGCTGGTCTTTCATTACTACGCTTCCCTTAAGATTCTCCTGATACTTGTTTATTAAAGCCACTAAGGCATCGTTGGTTGGATCAATCCCCTGAAGCTCCTCAATCAAAGGAGTTGCCCATTTAAACGCTCCGGATAAACAATGACATAGTGCTAGTTTATATATGGTGAGTCCGTGCCTGCCATAGTGTTTCAATGATTTCTCAAAGTACAGTGCGGCTTCTTGATAAAACAAGAGGCTTAACAGTAATTCACCAAGTTCAAAGGCCAGATCATCCCCTTCTCCAATATGGTAGTAGGTATCCCAAATGGACGGAAAGAGCATAAACAGGTTATCTCGCTGCCTATCAGAAACTTCAGAAAGGAGCTTAGTGAGGTAAGGAAGCAACTGTAAAAAAATGCGAGCATCATTTCCACTCAGTCTTATGCAGGATATGATTTCGTCAACATCGAGTTCATCAGCCTTTGACTCAATCAGCTTTTTCAGCGTAAAGAAATCATCAGGACCAAAATCATCTACAAAGCGATCATAAGCCCGTATGGTCTCCGTGAAGCTATGGTCGTCCAACAAGAACAAACATCCGAGAAGTAGGCCGGGAGGATGATGCTTTGGAAACAAGGCTAGCCCACCACTTCGCTGTGCAAACTGTACAAAGGCATGGTAGTTCACTAAAAATGAGAAGCTGCCATGGGTTACCGGAATAGGTTCTTCCTGATGATCGAGTTTATTTAGGTGATGTTCTCCCTTATCGGCTGTTATTAGAAACAAGCCCTTTTTAGACAGGCTTTGTATGCGCCCCAGGCATTGAAGCCCAATGCTTGGAAAAAGGACATGACTCCCCTCCAGATGTTTTGTATAATACGCTAGAATATCATCGAATATGGGCTCTTCTGTATAGTATGGCAAAGACTCGAGGGAATAGTCGAAGCCAAACTGAAGATCATTTATTTGCTCGGCTATTTCGAGAGCATTTTGCTCTTTCGAAGTGTACAAGCTCAACTCACAAGTTGATAGCACATCTTTGCCAATTAAGAATAGGTCTTGCGGAATACTGTCAAAAAAATAATTGGCAACAACAATGATAGGTTGGTTCAAACTGCCCTTATCAATCACCTTCCCGGAATAGCGCAATTTCAGCTTATCTGTTTTCCTGGCGTCAAAAAAACAACTGTCAAGCCATCCCTTCTCCTTGTACTCTCTCAGCTGTTCCTGACCATCCCAAAAGCTCAGGTTTGACTCTGTAAAATCGCTCAGTATGTAACAAAATGGAGGGAGCTCAATGACAGAGTCCTCATAGTACTTTTTAAAATGTTTGAAAAAATGGTAGCACAACCTACCATGTCCTGCACCCAGTTCCAGCAGATAAACAGTCTCTTTTACCTCTCCTTTAAAGGATAAATCCCGTAAAAAACCTAAAACAAGTTCAGCATAGGTTTTACCCACCACAGGATTTGAGGTGAGGTAATGTGGTACTTCACCAGTACGCCAGGCCTCAATTCCCTCCTTATGGTAGTACTCCTTTTGCAGATTCCAAATAAGGCTCTCAGAAAACGGTTTCTTTTTCTCCAGGACGTGCATTAGCGCTTCAAAGATGTCCACTTTTTACCAAGCATCTGTAAAACGTAGCTCTTGAAGCTTCAAATAATGGAGATTGTGTAGCGAAAAATCAACGATGGATCGAGTTAGCGTACATTTTGGCAATACCTGTGTATCTTGCCCGATAGCGAACTTCTTATGTACCTCATTGAAACCGACCGCCTCCACCTAAGAGAATTCCAAATAGCTGACGCCCAAAGACTGTTTGAGCTTAACGCAGATCCAGAAGTAATTCGCTATACAGGCGACCCTCCCTTCAAGAATGTAGAAGAAGCAAAACACTTTGTAAGAAATTACGACTCCTATAAAAAGCATGGTTTTGGACGGTGGGCTGTGCTTAAGAAAGGATCTGAAAACCTAATAGGCTGGTGCGGCCTTAAGCGTAACGAACTAAATGAAATTGACCTTGGCTACAGATTTTTCAAAGAAGAATGGGGCAAGGGATATGCCACCGAAGCTTCATTTGCCTGCCTTGAGTACGGATTCGATCGATTGAATCTAAATTCCATTATGGCCCGTGGAGCCAAGGCCAATGGTGCTTCTATACGGGTAATGAAGAAACTAAAAATGAGTTTCTGGAAAGAAGACACCTGTAAAGGCATAGAAAACTCTATATACTACCAAATGAGTGGCAGGCGCTTTGAGCTTATCAAACAATTGGACGCAGTCAAAGTGCTGGAAAAAGAGCAGCTAAGTCCCACTGAAAAAGAATCTATTCTAAACTTGTGGAATAGAGAATATCCGAGCACCTTACTACACAAGAACCTAAACTCATTTGACCAATACCTGATGGCACTAAGTAATCATCACCATACCATGTTGTTTTCCAATAACATATTGCTAGGATGGTTCTTTGCTTTCATACGAGAAGGTGACAGGTGGTTTGGAATGATTGTAAACAGAGACCTCCAGGGCCTTGGCCTGGGAACTAAGCTACTTAACATGGCTCAACAGCGATACCCTGCATTAAATGGATGGGTAATTGACAAAGAAGGAAGCTTAAGACAGGATGGAAGTTTCTATAAAGTCCCACTTGATTTTTATCTTAAAAATCACTTCGTAGTAAAACCCAACAAACGATTGGAACATAGTTCTATATCAGCAGTTAAGATTCAATGGTCTGAAAAAGAAAGGCCAATCATGCCTTAAAAATTAGTGTAATTGCCTCTATTCGCTTCTATTAACATAATCCCAAAACGCTCAAAATTACCTTTGCTATCAAATCTATTTATATGATTCGTACTTCCCTACTCACCTTACTTTTAACCATCTGCTTGTCAGGGCTATGGGCTCAGACGCCACAATTGGTTAAAGACATTAACACTGCCCCGACACATGGCAACCCAGACAATAAGTATGTGCTCAATGATGTAATGTATTTTACAGCTACCGACAACCAACACGGAACTGAAATTTGGAAAACCGATGGTACTGCTGCCAACACGGCTTTACTAAAAGATTTGGTGGAAGGCCCTTCCAGTGGTTCGCCTACCCTGTTTACAAGCTTGGGGAATACCCTCCTTTTCAATACCAAAGCCGGAGAACTTTGGAGAAGTGACGGTACCGAAAAAGGAACGGTGAAGATCACCGATATAACAATGGAAACTCCCGTAGAAGCCAATGGTTTGCTATTCTTTGTATGGACCGACGCCAATTCAGGAAAAGAACTTTGGAGTACCGACGGGACTGCAGGTGGAACCAAACTTGTAAAGGACATAAACACAGGCTCTTCTTCTTCCTTCCCACGAGAGCTGGTTGCAGTGGGCAATACCCTCTATTTTACAGCTACCACTACAAACGAAGGCACAGAACTATGGAAGTCAGACGGTACCGAAACTGGAACAGTACTTGTAAAAGACATCATGGCCGGTACTGGTAACTCTTCTGTAAGATACCTTACCGCTTATGACGGACAACTGTATTTTACCGCAAATGATGGAACCACCGGCCTTGAACTATGGACCAGCGATGGCACCAGCACAGGTACGGCAATGGTTCACGACATTGTTGCCGGTACCGGAGGAGGTTTCCCTACTGAACTTACCGTGAGTGGCTCTTACCTGTATTTTGCAGCATCAGATGTAAATGGACGAGAGCTTTGGAAAAGTGATGGCACCAGCTTGGGTACGGCCATGATTGAAGACTTGAATCCATTTGGAAATACCAACCCAGAGAGTTTAGTGGATGTGAATGGCAGAGTATTCTTTATCGGCGATATTGACAATGGTGAAGAACTGTATGTGAGCGACGGTACTGCTGCTGGAACAAGCTTTACAAGAGATCTTTACCCTATACAAACAGATGCCTTCATAAGGGATATGACAGCTGTTGGAGATACCTGCTTCTTTGTGGCACACTCTTCACCCAACTATCAAAACTTTGAACTGCACATGAGCAATGGAACCGGTTTTGGTACCAAAATGGTAAAGGACATTATTCCAGGTGCTACCGCAAGTAATCCAAGTGACCTAATTGAGTTCAAGGGCCAGCTCTATTTCACCGTAGACGATGACATTCACGGATCAGAACTTTGGATAAGCGATGGTAGCAGCACTGGAACCAAGCTATTTAAAGATCTCAATGAAGGTACCTTGGGTAGCTCTATCACAGCAATTGTTTCCTATAAAAATGGAGTGGCTTTTAGTGCTAACGATCCGGCTTCAGGCCAGGAACTTTGGACCTCAAGGGGTTCCGAGGCATCAACGGTTTTAGTTGATGACCTAGTGAGTGGTACTGGCTCTACTATTCCTGAAAACCTTACTTCCGGTGGAGGTGACGTATACTTTACGGTATTTCCTGGTCGCACTACCGGGGAGCTTTACAGGTCAGACGGAACAGCTGCAGGTACTAATTACATAAGAATGACCTCTTTTTCTGACTATGCAAGTCAGCTCACCTTTGTAAACGGCATTCTATTCTTTGCGCGTAGATCAAGCTTTAACAATGAACTATGGGCCTATACACCTTCCGGATCTGCCAGACTAGTTCGAAAAATTCAACCCAACGGTCTTGGAGCTGACGTAAGACATTTAACCGGTATGAACGGCAATCTGTACTTCACTGCTGACGACGGTAACGACAGCGGAGTGGAATTGTGGACCAGTGATGGAAGCTATGCCGGAACCAGAAGAATTAAAGACATATACTCCGGTTATAAAGACAGTAATCCCAGTGCTCTTACAGCTTCTGATACCAAGCTATACTTTACAGCAGATGATGGTTCAAATGGTAGAGAGCTTTGGGTTACGGATGGAACAGAAGCCAACACGATAATGCTAAAAGTAAACCCAAATTCGAGTACAGCTCCTTCATGGCTTACTGCTGGCGACAATGGTGGCCTCTTCTTCTTCGCTGATGATGGTACCAGCGGTACCGAACTATGGCATACTGACGGTACAGTCCTGGGTACTAAAATGGTTAAGGACATGATCGTTGGCTCTTCAGGTACTACTCCAAGCCAAATGGTATTCGCCAATGGAAAATTGTACTATGCTATTGACGATCCATCCTCCAATGCGGGAAGTGAGTTATGGGTTTCGGATGGTACCGAGCTTGGTACTAAACTTCTTAAGGATATCAACAAAGGCACAGATGGAAGTGACATTGAACAATTCACCCTGGTACGCGATGAACTGTACTTTGTTGCCAATGACGGCACTCACGGTATGGAGCTTTGGAAGACGGATGGAACAGCCAAAGGCACACAGCTTGTGGACGACCTGTATCCAGGCAGCATAAGCAGTAACCCAGAGCATCTAACCTTGCACAATGATACATTGTACTTTGCAGCTACCACGGCAAAAAGCGGCACCGAACTTCACTACCTATTTACCAACTGCCTGGCACCAAACTTTGAAAGCAATACTACCTGTATAAAGGATACAGCTAAGTTTACCAACCTTTCAAATACCCTTGGCAAGGATAGTGTTACCTACCAATGGCTTTTTGGAAGTGTCGACGGTGGCACCCAGTTTGAACCCAAAATGGCCTTTGATACCGCAGGTATATATACAGTAACCCTTAAAATGACACGCCCGGGCTGTGAGGCAGAGATTACCAAGACACATGAAGTTTTAGGTCTGCCAATGCCCGTTTTCACAATTGACAAGGATACTCAATGTCAAAGAGGTAACAGTTTTACACTCACCAATGGTACTGTTGAAGACGGCAAGAGCTATGGCTATACCTGGGAGTTTTCTGACGGCTCAACTAATAGCGCTAAAGACGCCACCAAGAGTTTCTCAGCAGCTGGTACTCACAGCATAAAACTGGTAGCGAAATACAAAGGATGTAAAGGAGAAACAGAGCAAGAAGTTACCACTTTGGCCGGGCCGGCAAAACCGACAATTTCTGGTAAAACAAGTACAGAGACTGAAACAGATGATTACAGTGTTAGCAACAACGCGGGTTCCACTTACACCTGGGAGGTGGTTCATGGGACACAGATTAGTGGAGGAAACAGCAATGAAATTACGGTTGAATGGGACGCCAGTTTCAGCAATGGTAGAGTGAAAGTAATTGAAACCAACGCTGATGGTTGTTCCAGCAATGAAGCAGATCTTCAGGTAAGTCTTAATATTAGTTCGTCTATAGGTGATATGGACCAGAATGCTGTTGAGATCTACCCCAATCCTACTTCTGGTCTGGTGACCATTTCTATTGACGAAGTTTCCAGTACTCAAAACATTTTACTGTACGACGAACTGGGCAGAGAAGTATTTACGGATGTATGGCAACCTTCAACGGATGGCTTGTTAAAAACAATTGAGGTGAATGAACTGGCCGCAGGTACTTACAGAATGGTTATTAAAGATGAACTAGTGCTAAGAACTTCATTAATCGTTATACAGCGATAATCTTACATATAAAAAGCATTGAGACGGCCAGAAGATTACCTTCTGGCCGTTCTTGTTTATACAAGGTCTTTGTTTTTATCTTTTAGCATTTGCCAATTGTCGTCGTAAACTTCACCCGTTAAGGCCTATTTAAACAGGAAGAAGTGGATACTTTTTGAAAAGAGCTATACTATACTTGATAACATTGTATTGTGAACTCATTATCAAGAAGAAAGTTTCTTAAACGCAGCGTTCTTGGAACCATTGGATTTCTGTTTGCTGACGCGTTTTGGTTTGAAAAACATTTTATTGATTGGAATTCGCACGAACTTGAACTTAGTTCTGACAAAATAAACATCCTGCAAATCAGCGATTTACACCTAAGAAAACTTAGTCATCTTCACAAGCAAATTGCTGATAAAATAAACTCAAGGCATCCGGATATCTTGCTTTTTACAGGTGATAGCATTGACGAAAGGCAGAGCCTGGAATTGCTTGATCAGTTTCTCAAACTCATTGACCAGGAAGTACCTAAGTATGCCATACTCGGGAATTGGGAGTACTGGGGCAACGTAGATATTCCGACTTTGAAGCAGGTGTACTCCAAACACGGCTGCCAACTTCTCATCAATGAAAATGCTACCATAAACATCAGAAACACTACATTGAGCCTCATAGGAATTGACGACTACGTGGGAGGAAATGCTGATTTTAATAAAGCCACAGAACAATTAGCTAACAGTGACATAAAAGTGGTAATGACTCATTGTCCAGCTCACAGCGACATTATTTACCAGCAGAAAAATGAACTTAATCTTGATCTGGTCCTGTGTGGACATACACACGGCGGCCAATTTAATTTCTTTGGTTGGACACCGTTTAAGCCTCAGGGAAGTGGAAGATACCTTAAGGGCTGGTACACCGATAAGGGTTTGAGAACTTATGTATCAAGAGGAGTAGGAACCAGTGTATTGCCTTTCAGATTCGGCTCGCGTGCCGAAATTGCAGAATTCATCTTATGAAGAAAGTAAGAAGGCTTTTAACCATTTTCGTCGCTTTGTTCATTCTATGGTTCATTGGATTGTTTCATCCTATAGCCAATATGCACTTCCTGGTAGAACAAGGTGGTGCGCTACAGCTGGGTGAAAACTTAAAGGTAAAAGAACTGTATGAAGACGATGAAGTAAGCATCAGGAAGGTGTACTTACAACGAAATAGAGAGTCGAAACTCAAAAGAACACTGGATTTTATCAATCCCCCCAGAGTGCACCTTTTTACTTTCAAAAACAGTGACGGGAACTTCTCCATTGGCTATCATGAAACTCGAAGTACTGCAAGAAAAGAACTGTCAAAGGCTTTGAACTTCTCCATTAATAGCTCTTTCTATGATAAAGAAATGAATACTTTGGGAGAAGTGGTTGTCAAAGGGCAAAATTTTGGGCAGCATAGCAACTCCTCAGGTTTCTTTAAAGTAATTGAAGGCAAAGCATATGCCGGCCCCAGGAGTCTGTTTGAAGGACTTCAGGGTACCGTAGAATACTCTTGCCAGGCACATCCTTCTGTGATGAAAGAAGGGATTATATGGCCATATATATTGGAAGAGAGTATGAACCAGAGGCATTGGAAGCGCAGAACGCTTAGAAACCTAAGCGGAATGGATGCGAACGGGAATATTATGTTCTTAGTTTCCGGTGATGGCGGACTCCTTTCAGTAAAAGAAATGAGTGAATTGGCCTTGCGTTTGGGAATTAGAACTGCTACTTTGTTTGACGCAGGCTCTGCTTTGCAATACAGCTTCAAAAAGAATGGCTATATGATACATTTTAGCGCCTATAACAACCGTATCCAGCTCAATGAAGTTGTGCACACCTGGTTCAAGGAGAAAACAGGATATCGTTTCTTCAACTCCTCTCCTGTTTTTATAAACTATAAAGCCTCCTAGCTCAGTACTTTATTCCGTACAAGGCTTACTTTGTACCGCTTTGTGAAAGACTAGAATTAGCTTTATCCATTATCGTGTGCATACCTTCTCAAATATTGGTGATACTTGACCTTGACGAGACGTTGATTTACGCTACTGACAGGCCCTCAAACGCTCATTGGGATTTTGAGGTTCAGAAGTACAAGGTGTTCAAGAGGCCTGGACTTGATTCATTCTTAAAAGAGCTGCGCAAACAATTTAAGGTGGCAGTATGGTCTTCGGCCGGAGATGAATATGTGGCACAGGTTGTAGGGTCCATTTTTCCAAAAGGCTACCCACTGGAATTTGTATGGGGACGTAGCAAAGCTACTTTGCAGATAGACCATCAACACATGGATGACTTGGGTTATATTGACTATTACCATCACATGCACTATGTAAAGCATCTCAAAAAGGTCAAAAAAATTGGATTCAATTTAAACCGTGTCTTAATTATTGACGATACCCAACGAAAAAGTAAATACAACTACGGAAACGCCATTTATCCAAGCCCATTTGAAGGAAATAAAGATGACACAGAACTAGTACAACTCCTAAAGTACTTGAAGTACCTGAAAGGATTTGAGAATATGAGAAGTATTGAAAAACGCTTCTGGCATCAACATGCATCCAAGTTATGACCACTGACAATCTTTTAACTATAGGCGCATATGCCCTGCATTGGCTTACGCTATGGCTTTTGACCCGACTAAGTCAAAACAAGAAACGCGTGATTTTGGTAAACATGCTTCCACAATTGACTTACTCAATCTTTTTCCAGTACATGTTACAGGAAGAATCTTCTAATGGATCTGGCCTCCTCTGGTGGTTTTATTTGCTCTTCGTAATAGGAATACATTGGGGTATTAACAGTACACAGCTTGTTATTTTAATGCTTAAACGCCGTAAATAGACACTTTAGCAGGAACATACATACATCATCTAAGTACTATGTTTGCTATAGCTCCTATGAAAAGCTAAGTCATGAAAATCAGAACAGAAAAAGACATTGAACAACTTGACCAAAAAATCCAGGATGAACTTGGAATTGAATTAAAAAAATACCAAAACGACGAGGTTGCCGAGAGCATTGTTGAGCTGCTGATTTTCCCGCAGTATGTAATTAACTGGGGAATCCGCCCAGTGCTTATTGCATTATTGCTATACATCCTAGGCTTTTGGGTGGTAGAGCTCAGCAATATCGACTATGTAGTGTACGGTCTGTTTGGATTGGTTCTCTTTTTAATCAACGGTATTGTTGGAGCCGTGTTGTTTTTGATGATCAAGATGAAGGTGGACTTCTTGAAAATTCTTCAATACTCCCTGGATATTATGAAAGCCTGCGTGGAAGACCTACGTACCGCCGGAGGAAAGGTCTCTGCCGGCAACAAGAAGGAAGTACTTGCTCTTTTATTTAAAGGGGTTATCTGCATTGTGATGATCCCAACGATTTCAAAGGCGGTTTCAGACCGCATTTTCATTATTGGGGGAATACTTAAAGGCATCATTAGGAGAATGCTGTTCCTGGTATCTGATAAAATAAAATTTGATGACAGCAATCTCAATCTCGAATTACAGGAGGAAACAGATCCTTCCAAAGTGCTTAAGATCTACCAAAAGTTGATTACCAGTACCCGAAATGGGTTGAGTAAGATAGTAGGAGCATCTTTGAGCATATTACAATTTCCAGTAAAGCTCCTGTTTGCTTTTGTATTTGGCCTTTTGGCTTTACTTATCTATTTGGTTTGGTAACATAATGCAGGCAATTATCTTCATGGGTATTCAGGCAAGTGGCAAAACAAGCTTTTACAAAGAGTACTTTTTCAACTCGCACGTAAGAATCAGTCTTGACCTATTGAATACCAGAAACAAGCAGTCACGATTTCTCCAAACCTGTTTTGACACCCATAGCCGCTTCGTAATTGACAACACAAACCCACGTACAGACGTGAGAGCTGAATTCATTGAAAAGGCCAATCAATACAAATACGAGGTTATTGGTTACTATTTCAAGTCATCCTTAATGGAATCACTTCAACGAAATTCAAAACGAAAAGGAAAGGAACAGATACCTGAGGCAGGCATTCGTAAATGCTATGCTTCTCTGGAACTCCCTTCGTTTAACGAAGGCTTCCATTCATTGTATTATGTTGAGTTAACCGATAGTGGTTTTATGGTAAAAGACTGGGAAAGTGAAATTTAACTCATTAGACACAAGATTGAGGGTATATGAAACTGCTCATGATCAAGTAGTTCTACCCAATATCTACATGGTTGCCAGAATTGATGGCCGTGGCTTTACCAAGCTCACAAAAGAGAAACACAATTTTGACAAACCCTTTGATCCCAGATTCAGGGATATGATGATTGAAACCACAAAACACTTAATGACTTGTGGTTTTGATGTCTCCTATGCCTATACCCAAAGTGATGAAATATCACTGCTTTTCGCATTAAATGAAAACAGCTTTGCTCGAAAAATGCGCAAATTCAACTCAATACTGGCAGGTGAAGCAAGTGCAAGGTTCTCCTTGTTATTGGACAATATGGCCGTTTTTGATTGCAGAATTTCTCAATTGCCACGAATTACAGATGTTGCCGACTACTTTAGATGGCGCCATGAAGATGCGCATAGAAACGCTTTGAGTGCTCATTGCTACTGGCTTCTTAGAAAACAGGGACTTACTCCTATTAAAGCCACCGAAATGATCCAGGGTAAGCCCGTCTCATTTAAAAATGAATTGCTTTTTCAAAACGGAATTAACTTTAATGATATTCCGTCCTGGCAAAAACGCGGTACTGGTCTTTACTGGAAAAATTTTGAGAAAAAGGGATGGAACCCCAAAAAGCAACAGGATGAAATGGTTACAAGAAGGGCAATAGCCATTGATATGGAACTGCCTTTAGGAGATGCATACAACGACTTTATACTACAACTCATAAAGACTTAAAGCTTTAATTATTCCCTTACAAAGGGAATATTGCTCCTGCCCATACTGGTTTGCACTTCCATAAAGTACATGCCGGCACTAAGTTCTGAAACATCAAATACCTCGTTTTGAATGACTGAAGGAAGCATAACACGCTCTCCACTTGCACTATAGAAACGCACTTCCAATACCTCGTGCACAGAACTTCGCAAATGTAATTCGCTTGATGAGGGATTTGGATAAAGAGCAATTTCCAACTCATCGGCCTCGTTTACTCCTATAGTTCGCGCTTGAACCAACATTGAGAAAGTATCGCTACCACAAGTTCCTTGAGCTACCAATACTACCTTATAGTCGCCATCTTTATCGTATTCATGAACAGGGCTTTTCTGTTCACTTGTCTTCCCATCACCAAAGTTCCAAAAGTACTTATAGGCTCCGCTTGAGGTGTTATTAAAACTGTGTTTCAGGGCATCCGAAGTATTCGAAAACAAAGCCTTGGTTTTATGTGCATCCAATCTCCAGTTAGGTATACTATCAAAAACGGTTTGTGCCGCAATTTTTTCAAGGAAATGTCCTACCGAAGTGTCCATACCAATTTTCTCACATGCACCATAGGCTGATTTTCTTGTTATTGCAGAGTAAAATACACAAGCCGCCAAATAGCTACCTTCCATATTTGGATGACTTTCATCAGGTGTGTAAAGCTGGAGATCAGGATCGGCAGCTCTGGCCGCCTTCCAAGCCATTCCTACTGGAGAAACAGAGGCATCATTGTCTTGTGCCATTTCTAAATAAGATTCCCTAAGTCTTCCCTGCATTCCTTCGTAAGTACACAAGGGCTTGTAAAATGCGCAATTCTCCTTGTCACCATTCTCCCTCCCCCAGGTCATATAAAACATAGGCTGTATACAACTGTCCTTGGCCCTTATTTGATCCACTAACTTCCTGGCATAAGGATATACTTCAGTTTTTACCTGATTGGGTGGAAAACTTGGAAGTTGACTCTGCTCCTGTAGCACCACAAAGTCAAAAGTTCCTCGATCCAGAGCATCTTTAAACATAGGCTCCTCAGAGTGGTTCTTTAAGGTTTGCCCACCAGCAGCACTAAAATCCAAAAGCAAGGTATCTCCCTTAGCCATGGAAATTTGCTCTAGCGGTTGTTGCAGAGGCATAGTGTAACTATTGCCAACAAACAGAACGCTAATTTTTTGGGCTTGAGCTTGAAAAACTAAAAACACTACCGGTAAGAAGAAGTGAAGTGATTTGGGACGCATAAATTACTTATAGGCCATAGACGATACGAAACTGGCAATGGTTGTAAATAGCCTCAAAAACCAAGTTTAACTAGAAAGAACATGTTAAGGTCCTTTAAAACAGGAGCTTATTTATCGGAAACTTTAGAAATTGTCAACATTGAGTTCACCATCAGACATACTTGCAAATGAAAAAAGGGCCCTTTAGAATTCATATCGACAATCCTTGTACTGAGAATTGGAATACAATGACAAGCACAGAGCGTGGCAAGTACTGTAATTCATGCCAAAAAGCCGTTACCGATTTCTCATCTCTCACTGACAAGGAGATATTCAATTACATTAGCCAGCAAGGTGGTAAAAGACTATGTGGGCGCTTTACCAAAGAACAAGTATCAAGAGATCTTTACCCTGAATACAAGCAAAGTTCCTACTCTTCCATGCTTAAAGTTGCCGCATCTATTTTTCTGGGAGCTTTAAGCAGTTTACCCGCTCAAAGCCAGGAACAAGATAGCATTGCATTTGAAAGCTCTCTTTCACAATCACTAGCTGTAAGTCGTCAAATACGAATTAAAGGGTATGTAACATCAGCAAGTAATGGTGAAGCCATCTCGGGTGCCACCATCTCAATTCTTTCACTTGACAGTACAAAGAGTGACAGTAACGGTTATTTTGAACTGGATATCATGACTTCTCTGGATTCAATTGAGCTGTTGATAGAGGCTGATGCATGGGAAACCAAGCGAAGTCCGGTTCAACTCAGGCAGCTTTTGTTGGGTCATTGTTCTGTTTTAGAAAAAGACCTGATTGTAGAAAAGAAAGCACCGGAATTTCAATGGAATAACCTCATTGGAGATAGTGAAAAAAATAGTGCACAGCAGCCTAACATCATCGACATTGAAGAAATAGCTGATATTATGGGCAACTTCATAGTCACAGGCACTCCAATAAAATACCATACTTGCCCAAGTGAACCTCATCCCGATGTTGCACATACACCACTTTCGCTGCGCGTGTTAAACGCGTTTCAACCAAACTGTCGTCCTTCTCCGCCGCCAGAGCCCGAGTACTATGTAAAAAACACTCCCAAAGCCTGGGGAAATGAGAAGGGAGAACCTACGAAACCGGCACCATCAATACCTATGAATAATAAAGAAGCTGTTCTCCTCAAAACACAAAATGAAAACGAAGAGAAAACAAAAGAGTCCAAGTAGAAAGAAATAGATTCTGTAAGTTCACGAAATGAAGTTTTTTATCAATGGAAAACACTGGCAAGTGTTTCTAGTGCTGCTAATTCTTCCCATGTTTATATCCTTCATCACCATGTTCAGTGTGATGTTTAAAGTAATAAGTCAGGCCAGTGAAGCCGGATTTGCTCAAGACCCAGACCCTTTTATTGTATTGAGAGCCATGGGCCCCTTCTTTCTTGTGATAATAGTTCTTCAATGGATCAACTTTATTTGGCACCGAACTTTGGGCAGTTTCTTTACAAAGCTTATTCCAAATGAGTTTGCCCCTAAAACCGGGCTCTTCAACTTCAGTTCCATTTTAGTTCCGCTTTTAGGAACAGTACTCATGGCTGTTATGTATTTTTTTGTAGATGGACTGGGCTCTCCTGAAGAATTCAAAGACCAGGTTGAAAGTCCAGCAACAATACTTGTTTGGATATTCATGGTAATGGGACTAAGTATCCTCTCCTCAATCGCAGGCATTTACATTATCTACTTTCTTTCCAAGGCCATGAAAACTGCCGAACTTCAAAAGGAAGTGAGTTTTTCAGATTTCCTTGCCGAGTTTATCTTCTTTTGGTTCTTCCCACTCTTCGGCGTGTTCTTTCTACAACCCAAAATCAATGATCTGGCTGAAGGAAAGCATCTTGAAAAAGATGACAACAAACCCCACGTTTACGAGAATTGAAACACCCTGTTAGAACAGTATTGATACTAGCCATTCCTCTTCAATGGCTTAGCCTTAAAGCACTTTCTTTTTTCCCCGATATCGTAGAAAATTATTACGCACAGGGTATTTATACATACTTGTCAAAAGGGCTTCGTTTTAGTTTTGGCGCCCTGCATTTTTCTCTGGGTCAGCTCTTATTCTATGTGGGTTTTCTGTACGTAATCATTCAGTTAATTCGCTTCAGCAGGGCTATAAAGAAAAATCGAAACCAACGAAAAAAAATCTTTACAAACGGGCTTCTCAACGCCATATCTTATTTCTCAATCATCTACCTACTGTTCAACACTTTATGGGCAGTTAACTACCACAGAGAACCTTTACAACAGACCTTCAATTTAGCCCTGGAAGAGCCCAATGCAAACGCGCTAAAAGAACTTTGTGAAACGCTAATCGAACGCACCAATAAAAGTAGGACGCTGGTCATCAACTCTGCGAACAATTGGCAAGACTATTCGCTTACGAACGACTCTCTTTTTAGGCATGCAGTTTCAAGCTATCGGGAAGCCTCACATAGTTATCCCATTCTAAAGTATGAAGTAGCCAGCATAAAAGCTGTAGCCCTGCCCAAGATCATGAGCTATGCAGGTATCGGTGGTATTTATTTTCCGTTTACAGGAGAAGCCAATGTGAACACCGACCCGCCTCTTTTTAAACTTCCTTTTACCACCTGTCATGAAATGGCACATCAATTGGGTTTTGCCTCTGAAACGGATGCCAACTTTGTTTCTTATTTGGTGTGCTCCACTTCAACAAATCCCTTGTTTAACTACAGCGGAAATCTTGCAGCCATGAGATACTCCATGTCTGCCCTTTATCGCTCTGATAGCACTGCCTACGTCTATCTTACCAAACAATATTCGCCGGAACTGGTATCGGATCTTGATATAAACAAGGCTTACTGGAAACAATTCGAATCGCCTTTTGAAGATATTTCACATAGCATTAATGACGTTTTCCTAAAGGCAAATGGTCAGAGCGAGGGTATCAGGAGCTATGGAAAGATGGTTGACCTTTTACTGGCACACTTTAAACAGCAGCAAAGGCCATAAAATAAGAATACCCACCAAGCTCTGGTGGGTATCTATTTGTGATCCAACTAATCTAACGTTTAAACTACAACCCTACTCAGGTAGCTCTTGCGCCTGAACCTGGGTTGAAATTGTATTTATAGCTTCATGATTTTAGCACTCACTAGCTCCTCACCATCGTTTAAGCGAATGATATACATTCCCTTTGGTAAAGTTGATAGGTTGATGCGCGATTGGTTCAATCGTCCTGATACAATGTGCTGTCCTTGCAGGTTTATCACATCATAGTTTCCTGAAGACATACCTCCTACTTGAACAAAATCTCTTACCCTGCTTGGATAAACATCTACGCTCTTAGGGGCTTCAGCTTTTGGTGTTGAAGTAATTACCAGATTTCCCTTTACCCCTTTACCTGTTTGGTAAATTTCTTTGGTAAACGTGTTTTGAACCAATGCCAACGCGTACATCCTGTCAGCATTCCAGTCTTTATGCAAGGCTACGGCATACCTATACGTCAATGAATCCTTTGCAGTAATGCTAGCTTTTATCGGGTCACCCTCAATGTTTGTTAGCGCTTTTCTAAAAACATTGTAGTGCTCGTTTTCACTGTTTCTTCCTCTGTAGAAAACAGTGTCTTCCACTACTATGGTGTAAATACTAAGGCTGTCAATACTTTGAATTCCTTTGGCAAAAAGGTTTACCTGTACCAAGATGGAGTCTTTCGTAGTGGTATAGGTTGTTTTCACGGTATATGGCTGTGACTTTCCGCGATAACTATCAAACAATCCCTTACTATTAAAATTTGGACGGTTTTGATCTTCGCCTTGAATGGCTAGCTGTGGAGTACTTCCATATAGACCATAAAAACGAGTTCTGGCATCATTTTCAGTACTGTTGTGTCGGTTCAGCTTACAATCACTGTAGGGACTACTCGGATAGTAAGAGACATGAATTACGTCGGTATTGTTGTTATCCAGGTTTGTAAACAGTCCAGGATTTCTGGAACCACAAATACCGCAATTGGTATTTGTAAAATGCTCCACTACCATCTGGGTGTTCACCTGTGAAAAGGCTGCACTGGATACTAAAAGGGAAAAAAGGACTAATCGTAGTTTCATATTGTGGCTGTTTCAGGCATCTCAACCTCAGTGCGCCACTAAAAGTTCCTTTTAGTCTACCCAATAATCGTAAACTACCGGTGGACCAGCCAAAAACTCCTTGATATTTTCCCTGACATTAAGATGCAACGGATCTACAGCATACATCTCTAAATCGTCCTGACTGAGAAATACTACGTGCAAAGCCAGGTCATAGCTCTTATCCAGTCTGGCATCACCTGTTTCGGCACGTTTTCCCACATGAAGCCAATGTGTACTCTTTACCTCAGAAAGCCTTTTTAACTCAACCATACACTTATTGAAGGCTTCACTGCTTATAGAGTCTTTAAGATTCAAATACACGTCATGCATGAGCATTTTCTCCGGAATCTTAGTCTCTTCAACAGGTTCTGACTCATGAGCTATTGGTTGGGTATTATTACATGAACCCAGAGCAAAGAGGAGAAAAAGGCCTACTAACCATTTCATGCGTGTTGGTTTTTTTGACAAATTTAGTGTTCAGAGTTTAGCTCCCTACCGTAAAATCAGGGTTGTAATTTCCAGGAACCTTCGCCCCTATATTTCTGTAAAACTCCTTCATAGTCTCTTCAACTTTGTGAATGTCAGACAGGTCGTATATAATAGGACCAACACCGGCCTCCTTCTTATCATAGTCAATATACCCACACACTATGGGCACACCGGCCCCTTTCGCAATATGATAAAATCCGCTTTTCCAATGCTCTACCGACTTTCTGGTAGCTTCAGGAGAAATAACCAATGCCAGTTCATCTACCTTGTCAAACTGCTCTTTTAACTGCTCCACCATATTCAGCTTATTTGATCGATCTACTGGAATACCGCCCCATAAATAAAACAGGCGACCAAAAAAACCTTTGAACAAAGAGTCTTTTGCTAAAAACCTTACCCGCATTCCCATGAGGTAAAAGGCAGCTTTGGCCAGCGGAAAATCAAAATTGCTGGTATGCGGCGCTGCTACTAGCACAAACTTTTTTAAATCGGGCGGAAATTTTGCGATGTACCTAAATCCATTTAATCGCAAGTACAGCCTGAAGAGAACTGACCACATATAGCTGCGAAATAAGGTAAAGGAAACTATTAATCTGCCACAATAAGGCTCTCTTGCCAAGATTACGGACCAATTATTCCAAATAGTCGTTAGAATTCATAAAACAACCACCTGCCTTTCAGGCGCTTTACCTTCACCATCTTGCCCGCCACCTCATTTGCGAAAAAAAGTAATTGCAACACTTCAGTTGTCTCATCAGACTATCTCGAGGTACTTTCCTCGCATTCGTGGCGTTTTTCAACGATAAAACAACTTTGAGACTCAGTTAGCTCATAAAATTCTTATAGCATTGTACATCCTGTTCAACTATTTGGAAGATGAAACTTGACAAACTATACATAGCTGCCACTAGTCAACATGTAGGCAAAACAACTTCAACACTTGGCTTGGTATATGCACTGCGCAAAATGGGCAATGACGTAGGCTATTGCAAACCGGTGGGTCAGGAATTTGTTGATTTGGGTAGCTTACGGGCCGATAAAGACGCACTTCTTTTCTCCACCTTTATGGACTTTCAATTGGATGCTTCGGTGCACAGCCCCGTTATTCTTGGCCAGGGAGCTACTTCCAACTTTCTGGAACACCCTGATAGATATAATTATGCCGGCGACATCAGACACGCTTCTGGCATATTGGAAGCCAACCACGAAACGATAGTGTACGAGGGTACCGGACATCCAGGTGTAGGCTCTGTAGTGAATTTATCAAACGCCGATGTGGCCAAAATGCTGGGAGCCAAAGTCATTATGGTCGTAAAAGGTGGAATTGGTAATACCATTGACCGATTACAGATGTCACTCTCACTCTTTAGAGAAAAGAATGTACCCGTAGTGGGCGTAATTGTAAATAAAGTACGGCCAGATAAAATGGAGAAAGTCCATTATTACCTGTCAAAATACCTTAAGAGCATCAACATTCCACTGCTCGGACTTATTCCCTTTGACCAGACACTCAGCAATCCTATGATGAACTCCATTAAGGAGGCCATCAATGGTACTGTAATTATGAATGCTGAATACCTTGACAACCAAGTGGAGGAGATTATCGCTGGTTCGCTGGTTGACAGACAGGAGCTCAAGTACTTCAAAAACCTATTGTTGGTAGTAAGTAGTAACCGTTTGGAAGAAGCCATAAGAAAGATAAAGTTCTTCGCTTACAGAGCAGGAGTAGAAGAGTCTCCACTTTCAGGAATTATCCTTACCAACGAAATGGAACATCCTAAGTGGTGTGACGAGTATATAAGAATGAACAAGATACCATTGGTGCACACCAAGCTGGATACTTTTGGTTCAGTGGTAAAAATATCTCGTATAGAAGTTAAGATAAATACCAGAACACCCTGGAAGGTTAAAAGAGCCTGTGAATTGATTGAACAGAATGTAAACCTTGACTTGATATGCTAAGACATAAAAACCTGTAAAACAAAAGATTAACCACAACATTAAATTCTCAAAAGCACTTAAAGGGATGCATTCAGACCAGAGTACTTTAATGCAGTTTTTCTTGGCTCAGGGCATTAAGGATGATGCCTATCTCAATGAGTTTTGCCAACTATGGAAAAGGTCTGAATACAGCAAAAACCAGGTAATAACCAAAGAAGGTCAAATAGAAAGACACATCTACTTTGTACTTGATGGCCTACAAAAATCAGTTTTTGTAAACAATGGCAAGGAGCATGTAGTGGCCTTTACGTACCCCGGCACCTTTAGTGGAATTCCAGATTCTCTCTTTGCTCAAAAACCCGCCAAGTGTACGTTATCGGCAGTTACACCTACTGCCCTGTTGGGCATCAACTTCGAAGTTTTTGAAAATGAAATTCAAAAGAGCAGTACCATAAATGCTCTTTTTGCGAAGATGCTAAAAAGCGTTCTTGTGGGTACCATTGAACGTCACTACGAGCTTCAGGCCTACAGCATGGAAGAACGTTTCCTAGCCTTTTACAAAAGAAGTAAGCACCTTATTAACCAGCTGCCCAGAAAAGATATAGCCTCGTACCTCAATATCGATCCTACCAATCTTAGCAAACTTCTAAGCAAGCATAGCAGAACCCTTTGAAACGATTTCTTGGTTTAAACCAAAAGTTTTGCTTCCCCCCTTTACAATCTTTGCTTCATGAATTGGATTGACCAACTGGACAAGAGCACTACAGACTATAAAGAAGCCTTTTTTCACCTTGAGCCAGAACAACTTGGTTTTAAACCCAATGACAAAGATTGGAGTATCGGTCAGGTAATTGACCATATTATTACTACTAATAGTTGCTACTACCCGGTGTTTGATCAGGTATTGAAAGGCCAGGGTAGCAGGCATTTCATGGCCAGGATTCCAGGCCTTCCTAAAATGTTTGGCAACATGATTTACAAGGCAAGTCATGAAAGCAGGAGTAAAAAAGGGAAAACCGTAAAGGTATTCCAACCCTCTCAAAATGAAGTAAAAGCGAGTATATGGGATGACTTCGAGCGTATGCAAGCTCGGATTAAGGCTTACATAGAACAGTTTGAAGAACAGCACCTCAGCACAGTAATTTCATCTCCTGCAGCTCCTTTTGTGGTCTATACTCTTGAAATGGCCTTAAACATTATCTGCACCCACGAACAACGTCACTTAAAACAAGGCTTGGAAGTAAGGAAACTTCTCTTAAAACAATAAGAGCTGGAAGTAGGGCCAAAGAACAATGATTCCGACAGCGGCCGCCAATATAGACGCCATTAACACCGCACTTGCAGCCACATCCTTCGCCTTTTTTGCCAGGGGATGAAAATCAGGACTTACTAAATCAACTACATATTCCAAGGCCGAATTCAGCGCCTCCAAACCTAAAACAAGTCCTGCTGCCAGTAATAATAAACACCACTCAGTAATGCTTACTTTAAAATAAAAGGCACAAGCCAGTACAAGCAGAGTAGCCACTGCATGAACCTTAGCATGCGTAGTTTCCTTAAAAAAAATGGCCACTCCTGAAAAGGCGTGGCCAAAACTCTTTATTCGTTTGCTGATAAAACCGTCAGTTTGGTTGCCTTGCATTACACAAAGCTGTCAATATCTACTTAGATTTTGGTACAACAAAGGCTTTAATCTTCAAAGTAGTCTTAGGGTTTAACGGATCATTTGAATACACGTCTATATTCTTTATAACCAAGCCTTTGTAACCGGTAGCATCAAACTGCAAGCTTACAGGTACTTCTTTGCCCTCTTCTACTGTTCCTACATTGAATGTAGTAGTGGTACAACCGCACTCAGGTTTTACCTTCATAATGCGCAATGGATTTTTACCATCGTTGCTAATTTTAAACACTCCTGTAATCACGCTTCCACTTTGCACTTCTCCTAAATCCAGAATTTCTTCCTTTACCGCCAGCTTTGGAGCGTCTTCAAGCTCAGCAGGAGTCATAGGTTTAATGTACTGCTCAATATCCGCTACCACATATATCATTTGCTCGGGCTCCTTTAAATCATCACTAAGAAGCCAAATCTGATCAGTTACCATTCCCAGCTCCGCGCGCTGTGAAGCGTCGTAGGAAATAATCACTTTTCCAAAGCTCTTTGGACCTATCTCCTTCTTAACAATTTCAGCGCTAATGTGAGGTGGAGTTTTCACTTTGTCGATGGTAATAACTTGCATACCTGAGTTATACATGCGCATGTGCAGTGTGTCCACTTCTCCTATTCGCACTTTTCCCATGTATACCTGTGGCATTTGATAGCGAAGATTACCTCTTGACATAGGAAAGTTGTCTTCAACTGTTTTCTTCCTTGGCAATACTTCACCATAAATAGTTAAATATGAATTGGAAGGTTCTCCTTCCGCCATTACCACGGTAAGCACTTTGTTAAATGCGCCAGGGCGGTGCATAGGGTCAAACGTTGCCTCAACGTAGCCTCCAGAGCCTGGAGGAATTGTGGCTTTTGTCCATTGCGGACTGGTACAACCACATGTGGTTTTCACATTTTTAATGGTAATAGGTCCGTCCCCAACGTTTTTAAATCCAAAAACATGTGAGACTTTTCCTCCATCTTCCGGTATCGATTCAAAATCGTGTTTTACTTCCAAGAATTGAATTTCACCCTGAGCAAAAGCTGCAAGAGCCATTACACTTGCGAATAAAATCATTGAAATCTTCTTCATATAGCTGCATTTTGACGTAAATACGTCCTTAATTGATTGGTATGTATAGTGGTTGTTGAATATCCAATTGCGGGTAAATCAGGAGCTTTTATCCCTTTTTTAAACGAGCCATCGCCTATAAAAACACGGGCTTCATCCCAAAGGTTTGCGTCGATGAAGGCTTGTAACAGAGTACTCCCACCTTCCACCAAAACGGATGATACACTTCTAGAGTAAAGCTCATTCAAAGCATGATCCAGATTACGAGGCTCTTTCGCGATAAACTCTACATTCTTCAAACGTTCATCCTTGCTTTCATTGAAAATCAATGTGGGTACTGAGCCGTCAAAAACTCTGGCTTCCCTGGCTGACCGGTTTCTTCCGTCCATCACAAGTCTGAGCGGAGAGTTGCCAGCCCAATCTCTCGTATTGAGCATTGGATTGTCGTTGATCACTGTTTGGCTGCCTACCATAATAGATGCTTCTTCGCTTCTCCATTTGTGTACGAACTGCCTGCTTAACGGGTTGCTTATCCATTTAGGCCTTCCAGTGGCGTCAGCAATGAAGCCATCAAGGGTCTGAGCCCACTTTAAAACAACGTAGGGACGTTTTTTAGTATGAAAAGTGATAAAACGGCGGTTGATATACAGCGCTTCTGTTTGCAAAACGTTAACAAGTACATCAATGCCGGCCTCTTTCAATAGAGCTATGCCTTTTCCCGCTACATTGGGGTTTGGATCTAAACAGGCCACAACCACTCTTTTTACTCCAGCATCAACAAGCAAATTGGCACAAGGAGGAGTTTTGCCAAAATGGCTGCACGGTTCTAAACTCACATATACAGTAGCTTCCCTAAGAAGCTCTTTATCCTGAACGGAACGCACCGCATGTACTTCGGCATGTGGTCCACCATAAGCTTTGTGATAACCTTCGCCAATAATGCGTTGACCATGGGGTGCATTAGAATCAGGAACTGTTATCACTGAACCAACCATAGGATTCGGAGCGACACTATTTATTCCTTTTTTTGCAAGCTGAAAACAGCGTCGCATAAAGTGTTCGGCGATACTACTCATAAAACAATATGCAAAGTAAACTGCTAAAAGACCTACTGGACAACTTTGCCAAACGTTTGCAAGTCATTTACGATTCAAGGGAAGCTGAGAACCTGTCCAAATGGATGTGGATGCACTTGTGTGAAGCCAATAATGCTGCGTCATTCTCTCTAATGAAACATGAGGAAGTTTCGGCAGTGGCGGTTAAGAAGGCCGAAGAATGGTTGACACAACTTTTAGAAGGGAAACCGCTACAACACCTAATTGGGGAAGTCACTTTTGCCGATGTTCAAATTACCGTGAATTCAGATGTTTTGATTCCAAGACCAGAAACTGAAGAACTCATCTACTTAATGGTGCAGGATTTGGGAAAAGACTTTTCGGGCAGAATACTGGACGTTGGTACTGGAAGCGGCTGCATTGCGATTGCACTTAAAAATGCAATGCCAAAGGCTCAGGTAACGGGATTAGACATTTCGCAAAATGCTCTAAAAACAGCGAGCTACAATGCCGAGCGCAATGCCCTTGACGTAACCTTTGTGAAACAAGATATCCTGGAAGCATTTCCGGCTGACATATATGATGTAATAGTCTCTAACCCACCATATATCCCCATAAATGAAAAAGCCAAAATGGACAACAATGTGGTACAACATGAGCCACATCTTGCTCTGTTTACCCCGGAAAAAGAGCCTTTAATATTTTATAAAAGAATTGTATCCCTGGCTCAAAATCAATCAGAGTCGTTAAAGGGACTCTTCTTTGAATTACATGAAGATTATGCTCGAGAGACCTTGGAATACGTATTGACCGAATTTGAAAAGGCCGAGCTCGTTAAAGATTTACAGGACAAATGGCGCTTTCTAAGAATCTCAGCTTGAGGTAATTCTTCTCGCTTCTCTTCCCTGGCTACGATACCAAGAAATGGTCTTGCCTAAAACAGGGACTTTTCGTCATTTTGCCGCTTCATTGAAAACGAACAACACATGCAATTATCAAATAAACATATCATCATTACCGGAGTGAGTAAGGGAATTGGATTTGAACTCACTAAAATTCTGAATGAGAAAGGTGCTGTTGTATACGGATGGGGGCGAAATGCGCCCGAGTATACACACGACAACTTTCACTTCATTAAATGCAACGTACAGAACGAGGACTCAGTGAACTTTGCTGCAACTCAAACTCTGCAACTGAGCGATGGAAAGGTGGATGGCCTTATTAACAACGCTGGTTTGGGATACTTTGGCTATTTGGAACAGCAGCCTATGGACGAAATCAAAACCATGGTTGACACCAACCTGTATGGAGTAATCTACGCCACGCGTAGCGTGTTAGGAGTTCTTAAAGCGCAGGGCTCAGGTCACATCATCAATATCTCTTCTATAGCCGGAATTGAAGGCTACTCTCAAGTATCAATTTATTGTGCAACCAAGTATGCCATTACGGGCTACTCAGACGCATTGTACAAAGAGCTTAGAGACTTTGGAGTAAAGGTTACTTGCGTTCATCCCGGATCTACACAGACCAATTTTTTTGATAATGTGGAAAGCATTAAAGCGCATGACAACATGCTAAGCCCTATTGAAGTGGCCAACAACCTGACATTTATTTTAGAGTCAAGTGACAATTTTTTGACCAATACCATCGTTTTTAGACCCTTACAACCAAAACCCAAAAAGCAATAAAAACTCTTTTACTCTTTTTCCTCTGCTTGCCCGCCCTGGCCATGGGCACGGACTCCCTTAGTGTTAAGGTGTATTTCCTCTATGGCTCAAAACCGACCAGGGAATTTAGAAAAGAAGAATCGAAATGGTTTGGAGGAAAGCTTGGAGGCCATGCCGGCATAGCTATTGACTCTAGCGGTATTGTGAACTTTTTGCCTAATGGGAAACTGCACATCTTTCCCAGAAGAAAGAATTTACATTCTCAATGGGTAGTTTCCAGCGAAGAGAGTTTTAGGAGAATACTTGGAGGCAATGCAGATTCCAATCAGTTGCTGATCATAGAAATCCCCGTAAGCAAAGATGAATATCTTGCAATAGATAGCGTGCATAACAGTTATCTGGAAAACTGTCCATATGACTACGCCTTTATGGGCATGCGATGTGGAGCCGCTACCTATGACGTGCTGGCAGAAGCAGGTATCATGCCGCGGCAGGGACGCTTCTTGACTGTAACGCGTTTCTTTTATCCCAAGAGGGTGCGTAAGAAATTAATTCGTAAAGCTCACAAATACGGATGGCATACAACCATGCACAAGGGAACTGAAAGAAGAAAATGGGAAAAAGATCGTTTCTGGTTCATCTAACGCTTTTGTAAAACCTGCTGTGCCATTGGAAGCAACCTAGATAGCCCAAATCCTATTTAGGGTTTGAATTCAAACGCCGGACCGTGAAAAAACTTAGCATTCTCTTCTTCTTCATTCCCTTGGCCCTTTCTTCTTTGGCCTGCGGGTTTCCAACTTTAAACGATCAACTCTTTAACTATTCACAGTACAGATCATCAGCCTTATTTGGAAATTCAGCCTATGCAGCTTTGCACAGAGGTACTGGCCTGGCTCTGGCCACTCAATCTTCATCAATGGGTTCCTACAATTCCCTTACCGGATTTACATCTTTTAAAAATTATACTCTCCAGCTAAACTATGGTGAGATAAGAAATGAATTCAACCTTAACCAGAACGTATCATTCGGTCTTTCCAGAAAGTTTGACTTCCAAGGCTTTTCAATAGCCACCGGCCTTTCACTAAATGCCGGCAAAAGTATTGGATCGTTTAACCGGATAAGCGGAAGTGAAAGATTCAAATTTCAAACAGGTTGGGAAGATTTTAATTCATTTTCTGATCAGTATGTTGCTTCAAGCTTTGCAACCGTAGTGGAGTACAAAAACCTAAGAGCTCTGCTATCACTAAATGACGTATTGTTGAAAAGCGTTGAATCGCAGATGCTCCCCAAAACTTTAAATGCGGGTTTAACGTATAAACATCAACATAAATCGATCCAACTAACCCATGGCTTCAACTACAGTAAACGAGCCTACAATAGTCAGCTTCTGGGTTTTTCATCCGGAACCTATAAATTTCTGGAAGTAGGATTTGGATTTAAATATCGAGATACTGAAATACAAGCCCTTATGATGTTGGGCATTGAACTTGGCAAGTATCAGCTTTCATATGCCTATACCGGAACCCCATCCACTTCAGGGCCTGCAGTAGATATTCACACTCCCCTTCAAGCCGCTCATGAAGCATCACTGGCCTGGAACTTGAACAAGTAGAAATTTATTCGATAAGCAACTTTATAGACTGCTCACTACTTGTGAGTACTAATAGGTACAAGCCCTTGGGGAAACTGTCCAGTTGTATGTCTGTCAATCCAGCATGCATCAAGCCTCCTAACACCATTTTACCGCGACTGTCATACAGTTGATATGCGCCGTCCTTTTGACTTCGAATGGTCACTTGATTTCTTGCGGGGTTAGGAAATACCTGTATTCCATTATTTTCGGCAGAATTAATAGTTGTAGGCACATTGCTCAAGGCAAAATCTGCCACCAGCGGTAAATGGTCAGATGCAGTCAAGGCATCAGATGCTTGCAAACCCCACTTATTGAGCTTTAAAGAAGGGAGCGTTTCAGTTTCAAGTGTAAAGGACTTTAATTCGTCAACCACGCTACCCGAATAGAAAATATAATCCAATTTACCAGGTGAAAAACTAGATGTTGCGCTTCTCCATGTATGGCTCAAGGGCATTTCTGTATGTAGGCATGAAGCACTTTCCATTGCACTATTGTCCCAGTCCAGGCTTCCCCCTTTGCCATAGGTGCTTTCGTCTTGAATGGTTCCGTTCAAGAGTGTATTCAATTGAGCTTGCCACCCAACTAAATTGAAATCACCGACCATAAAAATTGGAGTGTTCTCGGGAATGTCTAAAACGCCACCTTTGGTCTTTGCATCCAATATAAAAGAGGCAATCATATCCACCTGATTCTGTCGAGCAGCATCCGCCGAGCAGCAATTGGGGTGTGATGTAATAACCAATGCATCAGTACTGTATTGAGAATCAGGCAGGTTGATTACAGAACCCATTGAACGCACGCTGCCTTGCCAAACAGGCTCGCTAAAGGCAATGGGAAATCTTGACGCAATAACATTGCTCCCCTGCTTGTCGGTATACCATCCTTCAGGCATGGGAATCCAATCATTAAGCAGGCTTGCTATCTGCGATGCTGAGCCTTGCGTTTCTGAAAAGCCAATTACATCTGGCGATGGGGCGGTTATAATTCGCCTTAAGCTTCCTTGTCGGTTCAAATCTATCAAACCACCACGTTCCACATTATAGCTCATAATCCGAAGGTTTCCATCCTCAGGGCGTTCTAATTCTATACTGTTGTATTTGGGTGGATTATTGTTCGAGAACACGTGTTTAATAGCAGTTCCCTTATTGGGCAAATAGTCACCTTCAGTGGTATATAAGAACAAGCGAATACTGTCTTCTAAAAACAAATCATTGGCATCATCTGGTTTCGCATCTCTGGATATGGCAATTTCAAACTCATCATTAGTTACAGTAGGGAGAGATAAAAAGCCGATGTCATACAAATTGCCGTTATAAGCACTGACCGATGGATAGTCAAAGGTGATTTTCTTATCTCCACAGGAAATCTTCAACTCCGTTCCCAGATTATGGTCCTGTCTCCCTGTTGCCTTATTAAAATCCGTGTCAATGTAAATGTGTAGTTGGCTATTGGTGTAACCAGGATTGATCATCCCATATTCCTGGGAAGTCTTGACCCTTATAAAAAGGTAGTTGTCATCGTGAGTGATGGCACATTCCAATAAATCCAAGCTTCCCCCGTCACTTGAGGGGTCGGTTTCAAAATCAATGCTCTTCCAGTCTTCAAAATTGCCGTCAAGTGTAATAAGCTGCGCCTTGAGGGGGCTTAACGCAATAAAAACAAGACTGATACATGTTAGAAACCGGATCATTGACTTTCTGAATTGAATTAAATCGCAAGATACCTTTATTGGTATAAGGAGTCTTTCTACATATTTTGTGCAAAAAGTAGAGCAGCACCGCCTATGACAACTATTCCCAGAATGACGGCAAGGGTAATTTTAATCCAACTCCATGGCCTTTCTCCCTGTACTTCTCCGGTACGGGCATTTACCACAAATCGATACAACTTCTCCTTATAGGTAAAAGAACTGATGTAAGTGGGAAGCAGCAGGTGCTTGAAGGTAATGTCGCTGTACTTAATATCCTTGCTATGTATGCGCTGCTCATCGCCTCCAATGTCGTCTTCAATAAGACTATTGATTTTTGGCCTAATATCCATTCGGGCTTGATCAAAGCCTCCTTCGAGATCCACTTGGTACTTCTCAGTGATATAACCACTCAAAAAACGTTCGTCAAAAGGGATCAGATTGTGCAGGTCCCAGGGTTCCAGCTTGCTTAGGTATTTTCGGGGCAGAGAATTGGAGGCAGCTACCAGAATGTCGTTAAAGAAATGCTGGATTCGACCCGAAGCAGAATACCATCTTGTTTTTCGTACCTGTCTGCTCTTTCGTACTGACTTCCCATTTTCAGTAGTCGTATAGTGCTCAGTAACGTAATAATGCTCTCCACGACTCCCAGTATAGCTTATATCCGTGTCTGTATCATAAGTCCAATAAGGCAAATACACTCCCTTAAACCGGTCTTCCGTGCTCACTAACTTCTTTAGGTCATTTGGAGCAAACCACAGTTTCTTTCTCCAGACTTCAAAGGCCGTTAGCGCCTGTTGAGTATCCAGCACAAAAGGTAGCATAGACTGAGGCTTTAGGAAGGCTTCAACATGCTTATCTTCAATTATCAAGGCATTGGAACAGTAAGTACAATGGGCTGATTTAAGTTCTTTTTGCACAGATGTAGTTGCTCCACAGCTCTCACACTTCAACGAATACAGACTCATAGTGGCCGTATTTTTGGAGAGTTGCTTTACATGCTCTACAAAGCCTAATTCCCTTATGGGTTCCTCGCTAATGTCTATCTCGTTTTCAGCCCCACAATACTCACACTGCAACTGAGTAGTACCAGGCTCAAACTTCAGGTCAGAACCACAACCCGTACATCCAAAGGTGGTAGAAAGCTGTTCTCTCTCACTCATAAGCTAGGAAGGTAGCGGTGGAGGAACAGAGCCAAGAATCCCCTTTATATCCGCAATGGTTTCGGCTTTTGCCCAATTGGCCATGCCTCTCTTCCACACAAGCGTATCTGGCCTGAGTTGGCCAGATTGAGCCAATGCCTGAAGCTTCTGACTATCATAAGGTCCTTCTTGCTTTCCACCTACGGCCACAAACCATGCGGCCTCAGTGGGTAAAGGTGGAGGTGTATTTGAATTCGATGACGGTGCGGCAGTATTGCTTTGGCCAAATGCATTGCCCATTTGATTGGCCATGGCGAAGCCCATGCCCATTCCTAAACCCGCACCAGCTGTCCCGGAAGGATTCTCTGCCGCTTTTTCAATGGCTTTGGCACTCTTAAGCTGTGCCAGGCGATTAATATCAATTTTATTGAGCCTGCTGAGTTCAAAAATCTCCTTCTTGACCTCTTCAGGCATTGAGATGTTTTCAATAATAAAGGACGAAAGCTCTATTCCCAGCGGGGTGAACTGAGCGGTCATAAGTTCATGAATACTGGTTGACAATTCTTGATTATTGGCCGCGTAGGCTTCAACCGGCAAGGAAGCCTCACCCGCAGCATCCGTAAACTGCGCCACAATTTGGCTTCTTAGCTGACCAGAAATCTCGTCATGTGTAAAATGGCCGTCAGTACCTACTATTTCCTTTATGAATAACCCGGGGTCACTCACCTTGAAAACGTATGTTCCAAAAGCTCTGATTTCAAGCATTCCAAAACGTTCGTCATTCAAAATAATCGGGTTCTTAGTGCCCCATTTAAGGTCAGTAAACTTTCTTGTATTAACGAAGTATACTTCTGCTTTAAAGGGACTTTCAAAAGCATGCGGCCAAGACTGGAGCGTGCTTAATATAGGCAAGTTCTCTGTGGCGAGCACGTGGCGTCCCGGTCCAAAAACGTCGGCAATTTGCCCTTGATCTATGAACACGGCTACCTGTCCTTCTCTTACGGTAAGTTGTGCCCCATTTTTAATTTCATTCTTATGCCTTTCAAAGCGATGTACTAAGGTGTTTCCAGAGTCGTCCAGCCAATCTATAACATCAATAAACTCCCCTTTAAATATTGAGAACAGGCCCATAAAGTCTATTTTTAATTTAGTCAAAAATACCAGCCCAGTAGTTAATTTTCAAGGGTTTTGGCTGGCAACGGTTGGATATTTGTATAAATGCGCAAATGATTTGCGAAGCGGTTCCGGAGGCATTGGCCCAGATCTCTATCCAATAAGAACCCTTACCTTTCGATCGTCCTATTTTTAGCCGTGACAAATAGTAGATTTTACTTTGGAAGATTCGATACGCTGAGGTCCAGAATAGCTCGAAAACCTGGACTATTTACTCTTGTATTTATTGCAGTACTACTATTCATGTTTAAACCTACCCGAATTGCCACGGGCTATCTTATTCCTTCAGCGGTAAGAGTAGAAATTGCAGATTGGTATGCCAGCATTTGGGAAGATAAAAACTGGAGAAATACCCTTGTCATACCACTTGATGAACACCCATTGGCTGATACCGTCTGTTTTCTGTACGATCAAGACTCTTTCATTGTAATGAAGTTGTTTCAAAACCGAAATGGAGTACGACGAACATTGCAGTATATCAGACCTACTGACTTACCTATTGTGGCTATTGACAAGATTGAATACGAGGACTCAACCGTAGAGATTCTACATTACTTTCACCGAAAACGCATACATAAAAACATACAGCGAAATGCTCCAAAACGAAGCTTCAGCAAGGAGCAACTTCAATTGGACGCTAAAGAGCTTTTTTCACTGTACCAACAATTCAGACCAATGTTTCTAAAGCCTGAATGAAGCTGGATACACTTACTGTGCAGTGCTAGTGGATGGTGTTGGACAATCGGTATAAGGATTACTGTTCTTGGTCCAGGTAAGTGTTGTTTGATCTCTTACAGTAGAAACTGCATCAGGTGAAACTTTGTAATAGGGTGTTTCCTGATCAAAGCCTTTGGCCACCAACTCTACTGATCCATCACTCATAATATTGATAGTAGTATACCCAAAGAATGGTGCTGGGCCTGAACTGCCTCCATTTCCTGAAATTACCTGATAGGTACCTTCATCACCGGGCTGCATTCTTTGGTAATCGTGCACATGCGCCGATAACATCGCCACTACCTCTGATTCATTGAACTTTGGCCAAAGCTCAGGACCTTCCGGAAGACCGGTATGTCCGGTTTCAGGCTGACAGCTTACGTAATAGGGCTTGTGCCCTAAAACAAATACATGATCAATATCTGGGTTGCTCTGGTATTCCTGCACTTTGGCCACAATCCAATCAGTAGGTACCATGCCTTCCAGGCCATAGGGGTTCTCCTTAGTTGGTGGGTTGTAAGTATCCGTATTCATACACACGAAACCAACGTTGGCCCTTGTAAAGGCAAAAGTCATTTGGTTTACTTCAGCATCTGCGCCTGTTACCTTTTCCCTATCGCTCGGCATGTATTCAGCCATATATTTCATCCATAATTCAGTGGCTCCTTTTAATGGCCACTCGTCATGATCTGGTTGGTCAGGGTGCTTAGCCCAGGATAGCATTTCATGGTTGCCTGGAATAGCCACCATTTCAATACCCGAATTCACCATTTCACTGAAGGCCGGATCCTTGTATTGTTTTACCCAGGCATCCAACTGGCTGTTGAGCAATTCAGTAGTTGACTCGGCATACACAAGGTCTCCCAGAAAAAAGAACAGCTCTGGCTTTCTTTCTTCTGCGAGCACGTCGCTGAATATTTTCTTAAGTACCGCAACATTGGCAGAAGAAGCATTAGTGGCTTCCGTATTCTGTTGGTCTCCCCTGTCTACCCTATTGCACCCCACAAATGCAAAGCTATAAAGCACCTCATCTGCACTGGCTTTTAACTCTTTTGCCGGCTCTTTTTCTTCCGGAACCGACTCTGGGCTCATTTCTGAATCAGACGTAGTTTCAGCGCTGTTTGAATTGTTTTGTGTACTGCCGCATGAGCATAGTAATAGCCCTGCCAGAAATGCAGAGTAAAAGAAAACTCTTTTCATATTGTTAACCTTTAAGTGGATCTAGCTCGTATTGGTGAGCATAATAAACCGTAACCGTTTTAAAGCAACCTTTACCTAACCGCTTAGGAAAATCGCCTGTTAATGCCTGTGCCACATTTTCGTAGCGGGTTCAATATAGACAGTTTGTCCAAAACATTAGAAGAAAACCTTTATGAATTTATAGTCTCTTCTGAAAATCGTTCTGGGCCAAAACCTCCCTTTCTTTTACTAAGCGCGTTGCCGTGAGCAGTAGTCCTATTCCAAACAACAAATAGAAGAAGGCATTGACAGCGGAGATTAACGTTAGTGGAAAATTCCCAAAATCTATAAGGTTGGCCTGTAAAACAAGGGTATAGAATAGCGATGTAAGAAGGTTGACCCCGGCACCAATTGCCATAAGCCAAGGTTCAGACTTTCGGGTCTTCATACACAAGTAGACACTTGCAATAACAATAAGTACCTGAACGAGAATATTTACAATTGACATGGCTTATAATTTCAGGAATGAAGACACAAAGAAAACCGAAAACTTACTGAATGGGAGATTTCCATTTTACGCCGTTCATACTAACTATCCTGTAAAACAGTGGTGAACTGCCTGTTCGCCTTAAGCCTTCGTACCGACCTGACCAAAGATCCTGACTTCACTCAAGAAACATTCACTCATTAGGGCATTCAGCTATATTTGTTTATCATGACTAAAGGCTGTATCAAATTCCTAAAGGGGCTGTTAGCTCTGATTGTTTTGCTCCTTACGGGGTTTAATATCTCATGTGCCGATGAGGTTCCGGATAGACTTTCAGTTGCTGTTCCAAGCGCTGAAGAAGAATCAGATTACATATGGAGAACCTTACAGGATATCAAGTTTTTTGAGGAACAGAATTACCAATTAAGCCTTCCAAAAGGCTTTTTAATTGAAGAACTAAAAGCTAAAGCCAAAGTAAATGCGCTTTCTGAAGAAGACTACGAGCGGCTCAAAATGTTTGTGAGGGACAGTGTTTATAATAGAAAAGACTATCAGGAAGGTTATCATAAAATTGAGCAACGACTTGAGTTGGTGAATAGGATGATTGATGAAATAAGTAAATCAAGTTTTAACTGGAATTTCAAAGTATTTGAAAGATATCAGATCAATCTTACCCTATATGGGCCAGGTGGCAGTTATGATCCCAATGAAGGCTCTCTGCTCATTTTCACAAGCCCTACTGGTCAATTCAAGAACTATGAAGACCCTGCCTGTACCATTATTCATGAAATAGTGCACATCGGAATGGAGGAATCGCTAATCAACAAGTTTCAAGTGCCCCATACATTAAAAGAACGCATTGTGGACGCCTTCGTATTTTTAAGCTTCAAAGATGTTTTAACTGAGTATAGGGTACAGGAAATGGGCGAAAACAGAGCTGATGAATACCTTAAGGAAAAAAAGGACCTTAAGAATTTGAATGCAACTCTGAAAACCATTCTGGAACCGCACTGATTTAAACAATGCTGGTATTTGGGTACTTCTTCTACCCCATTTTAACAAGTACAAAAGGATGAACTACCAGATAATAGCAGACGAAGAAAAACTTAGGGAATTCATAAACTGGCTTCCTGATTTGCATGACAATGAAACCTATTATGTTTCGCTATTGGCCAGAAAGAAGTATGCAGACGAGAACATAAAAACCAATGACAAGACGCAATTGAAGCGCTTTACATCGAATAAGGAGCGACTTATTGAAAAAATACGGCAATTGGAAGTTGCTGAGGGGAACTGGAAACTTAAACAACAACCGGCTCCTCAAAACTCCCTGGCACTCTACATCACTTTGAATCCAAGATGTATGAAGAAGGCCACAGAACTTATGGGCAAAAGATGTTGGGACCTGATTAAGGCCGATAATTACAACCTGCAGGCTGAGGCAATGAGCTGTATCCAAAAGTCTAAATCACGAACCTGCTACATTGATTTTGATATAGACAACAAGGCTATTGATATGGATCTGGCTTGGCTAAGAAAGAACATAGGAGTAAACAACTACACAATTATTGAAACCAGAGGCGGGTACCATCTACTCATTGAACCTGAAAAGGCTAGTAACTTTAGGAAATCCGAATTCAATGACAAGGACTGGTTCCAGGAAGTACGGAAGAAATACCCCGTAGATCAGAGTGGCGACCAACTGCTTCCGATACCCGGTACTTTTCAGGGCGGTTTTGTACCCAAAATTCTTAAAATTTAAGAGCTATAGTATTGACTAACTTTAAAGTAAAACACCAATTATGGGGCTAGACATTCTTGCAACATTGGATAATAGTAAGGAACTGGACAATCAGCCTGAGTTTAATGAAATACGTAGAAATACATCATTGAGCAGAACATTTTGCAATTTTATGAGCCGTAGAAATGTGGTTGAAGATTGCCGCCCAGAGCTAGAACAGCTGGAAGAGCTTACTGGAGTAAGCATTGCTTTCTTCTATGAGATGGAAGAATATATGGACGATTTTAGTTTAGCTGAAATGATGGAATTTATGGAGCCAGAAATAGCCAAGCAACAAGGCCAAAATGCAATTGAAGCAAATAAGAAAATTGAAGGTAACATTCACCATGTTAGGCAAGAACTCCACAGCTTTATTGAAGCATTGGGAAGGATTCCAAATCTGGAAAGTAAGATGGAAAAAACCACCTATGATACCATAGGAATCAAAACCTATTTTGCCGACTTTCACCACAACCCGGGTGATGGGTATATTGGAAACAATCTCGGGCAAGATTTAAGAAACCTTCTAAGACTTGTAGAATACGGTATAAGAAAGGGGGCGAAAACCGTGTACTTTAACTATGGATAGCCCAAGTGAAATTGAAAAACGCTTCGTTAATAACTTCATTAGGAAAGGACGAAGAGAAAGGAGTCTATGGGCCTTGAGCAAAGCAGGCAAAAAGAGAACGGAGTTTCTGAATAGATTTCATAACCAATGGCCCGACCTTATCGATCAAAACAAGTGTGAATTATGGGACATTACTGACTCTAACAACGTTCTTGATAGAATTTCGTCTCAGCTGAAGCTCAAAGAGTCTGATGTGATGTATACAATATCCTACTACAATACTGATGGGCAGATTATGCACCTAAGAAATGCCCTCGATAAAAGTCAGTCTAAAGGTTGTGCCTGTTTACTAATAAGCAGTGACGGAAGCAAATTCTACTTTAAAGCGGAGCAGGAAGTAGGAACCCCAAAAAAGTATCTGGGAATGGTGTAGAACAGGCATTTAAAGCTTCAGAACAATACTTTACACAGTGTTTACTTCATTTTACATTGGTTTAAACCCCTCAAAAGCATATCAGGATAGTTTTGGGAACATCAATCCCTAAAACCATTCTCCATGAAAAAGAGCATTCTTATTATTGGTGCTGTACTCACCACACTTAGCTTAACTGCCTACACCTACATTGCCTGGGAATCTTCAAGTCCAGAAACTGAAATAGCATGTAGTACACCTCACCCCACTGTCGAAGAACTTCCGGAGGTAGCCTGTAGGCCTACCGAGGTACACCCTGATTTTCAGTATAAAGTAAGTAACGAATTCAATACCACCATTACTTTGGAAGATTTGCAAAAGGCCAATTCTGTTGTAGACCTGCTCCCGGCTGAAGCCACTGAAAATCTTTCTTCGTACAGAGATGTGAAAATGGATGTAGTACCTAATGACAATACCACGGCTATAGAAGGTGTCGATGAAAACCTGAACGATGATCAGTTAGAATTACTCAAATCAATGAACTACTCTTCCAACTTCTATTTGGAAGCACGTTGCAAAAACATCAATACAAGATATGGCCCCATGGACAACTACCATCTGGTGTACTACTTAACCGTAGTTCCAGAGGTTTTGGCTCAGTACAATAAAGGACAGGATGCCTTACTTAAATACCTTAAAAAAGGAAGTGAGAATAAAGTAGCCGCAGCCAACTGGAGTGATATAACTCCGGGCCGACTACATTTTACCATAACAAAAGATGGATCCATTAAAAATATATTCAACTCAAGCTCATGTGGTAGCACAAGTATTGATGAGCAAATGCTGGAGCTGATCCGTGACATGCCAGGTAAATGGCAACCGGCCAAAGACGCAAATGGAAATACGGTGGCTCAGGAGTTTGTCTTCTTCTATGGAAAACAAGGCTGCTAACAACAAATGCGCACTGCATCATTTCTTGCCACAATCGTCTAAGATGATAACTGAAAACAAACATCATGAAAACAAGAAATGTTGCTACTCAAGAAACAATGACTCAAAATGGAGGATGCTGCACTCCTTCCATAAATGTGCAAACAAGTAACTCTCAATGCTGCGAACAACCCAGCGATGGGACGGCTTGTTGTGACAAAAGCGTTTCAAAAGACATTAACGCAGCGCGCACCGGATGTTGTTAGAAACATCTCAGCCTATAAAATCAAGAATTAGTTCAGGTTTATTTTTCAGTATTTCAACTGAATAAAGGGAAGGAGCAAAATGTTTCTTCCCTTTTTAGCTTTTGAAAAACAAGGGCTTACAAAAAAGGTCAAACGTTGTGTAACTATGAGAAGGAGCCAACCGTCCTAAAAAACAGAATGGATGATATGGATTCTCGTACAAAAGCTGAAAAATTTTGGGATAGAGCTGCGACCAGCTACGACAAGGAAGAAAAGAAGGATGAAAAGACCTATCGACTGATTCTGGAGAAGTTGCATGGTCATTTGCACAGCACTGACGTTGTTTTAGACTACGGTTGTGGAACAGGACTTATTTCAAATGAAATTGCCGGGTCCGTAGGCACCGTTCGCGGCATTGACCTTTCATCAAAAATGGTTGAAATGGCAAAAATAAAGGCTAAAAAACAGGGCCTGTCCAATACTGAATATGTACATGAGACTGTTTTTTCTGACCGCTTAGAGTTCGGCTCCTTTGACGTTATACTCAGTTTTCACATCCTTCATCTCCTTAACGATCCTGCATCCGTAATTAGCAGACTGCATCGCTTGTTAAAACCCAAAGGGTTACTCCTCTCAGTTACGCCTTGCATGGGCGAAAAGCCAGTACTAAATACGCTGTTCTCCTTATTAGGTAGTCTTGGAGTGATGCCCAAAATTCAGTCATTTAAGCGTCACGATCTGGAGCAAATGTTGGCATCAACTGGTTTCGGACGAGTGGAAAGCGAAAAGCTAAATGGTACATCGAACCAATACTTCACCGTAGCCCGAAAGTGATAAAGATGCGCTCAAAGAAATCAAAAGAAAGGCTTGCAGGCATATTAATAATTGCATCAATGGCTGCCGGGATTTTCAGCATAGTCCCTGCTGTTGACTCAAGCGAGTATTTAACTGAAACTACTTCAAACTTCTATCAGGTCATATGGGCAGCCATCTTTCAGTTCTTCATGGCCCTATGCTACCTCGGTTTCGCGGTTTTAGTATATCCCAGTCTGAGGAAGTTTGGCTCCAGTTTGTCAGTCGCCTTCCTAAGTCTCCGAATTATGGCTTCAATCTTGGTCGTTCTCGGAACAATCGTACTACTGTCAATCTTAAGGCTTAGTGAAGAATATGCTCAAAACACAGGCCAGGAAGTCTATTTCTTTGAAATGATTGGCAACATTCTTAAAACCAGCCGAGACTACATCAATCATGTATTTATGATTCTGGCTCTATGCGCCAGTAACATCATATTGTACACTCTACTGTTGAAATCAAAGGCATTGCCCGGATGGCTCTCCCTATGGGGTATTTTGGGATCAACATTGGCCGCAAGCGCAAGTGTTCTGGTACTTTTTCAGCTAAGCAATGTTATCTCCACTGAATACCTGCTAATGAATGCTCCCATAGCTCTAATGGAACTAACCTTTGGAATCTGGCTTATGGTAAAGGGATTTAACAAGAGCTTATTGAACTAGAAATTACATTGAATGCTTCCCTCTTATTTCGCTATTTTTATGGGGAAAAAATGGGAATATGAAAAGGCACCTACTCTTACTTGCTCTGCTGCTTTTTTCCTCAGGGCTGTGGGCTAAAAATGAAACCATTCATCAAAAACATCAAGCCATTGGCTTCAACTATCAATATTACGTTTTTGGTGAAGGCTATGGTGCGGGCTTTCAGTCCATTGGCATTCGACATTCAGGGATAGGAGGAAACAAACTCTATGCAAGGCCTACAATTGCTGCTGGTATAGGTACCCATTCAGAATACGATGAGAATGGCTCTGTATACAGAAGCCCGCTTACTCAAATAAGTGCAGGATGCATACTCGGTGTTAACAGAAAATACGCCGGCCTAAAACTTTGCAATGAAGTGGGAGCACTGCGAACAGGGGAAAACAATCGAACTTCTTTCCTTACAATGCATAGGTTAACTTTAAACAGTGGTTACGCGTTGAAACAAATAGAACTAGCGATTAGCCTGCCATTTCACATAGTTACTGTTGAAGGGCTTCCAGGGTTGGGGCTACTGGATATTGGTCTCAATTATAAGTTCTGACCGATGCATAAGAATTGGACTTTACAGCTTAGTATCCGCTGGTACAGGTTTTATGAGATAAACATGCATAATGCAGCCAGTAAGACTTCTGGTTCATATAAGTGAATATACTATCACCCTCCTTTTCCTATCAATTTCAAGGCACTTCTCATGTTCTCTTCTGTAAAGCCTTGAAAGGGATTGGTAGCTATCCATCTACTTTTGAGTCCTGGTGACAATCCCTGAAGCGATGAATCATCATCAATAATCAATAACTCGGTTTCTTTTCTTGCCCTTGCAAATGCTTCAACCTCTGCCCGTCTGGATATGTCGTCCTTGGGCACTGGTACAAAGCCAGTAAGAAATGTAGCAATGCCTCGATTCTCAAAAATCACGTTGAACTCTTCAAGACTCATGACCTTACGTCTCGATGAACTCAACCATAACTCAAATGAGTCTATACGTTCAATTAAACTATTGAAACAACGAACGCATTTGTCATTAAACTTAGAATAGCCATCATTAGCCATTTCATCTGCCTTCCAAGCCAGATTTGTAATTAATACCCCATCAAGGTCCAGCAATATCTTAATCGGTTTAGTCATTCAAACGATCAGCAGGCATTTCCCAGCGTTCCTTAATCCACCTTTTCTGTTCGTTCTTCTTTAAAAAGGTCCAGGCCACCAAGCGACTGGTTTTATTTCCTTGTCCCATGGGAATTACCTTCACTTCAAGCGCTCCTACCCTTTTCAGAGCAGTTTGAACTCCGCTTACATGAGCTTCTTTTGACACCAATGTAGAAAACCAAAAACAGGAAGTAGAAAACTTCTCGCTCTCTCTTACCATCTGAGCAATAAACTGCTTCTCGCCTCCTTCACACCAAAGCTCACTAGGTTGGCCGCCAAAATTTAAGACAGGGGCCTTGGCCTTTTTGGCACCAAGGTTTCTCACTTTTCTAAGAGAACCTGCCCTTGCGTCTTGCATAGAGGCATGAAAAGGAGGATTGCACACCGTAAGGTCAAACTTCTCCCCTTCTTTAATCACTCCAAGAAAGATTTCCTTGGGCTTAACCTGTCTTCTAAGAGACACATGTCCTGCCAATTGTGGGTTCCCATCAAGGATAGTCTGAGCCGATTGCAGTGCTTTGAAATCTACTTCACTCCCCACAGCTGACCATCCATATTCACTAAAGGCCACAATTGGGTAAATACAATTGGCCCCTACGCCAATATCAAGGCAACGCACATTTGCTCCTTTTGGAATCTCACTTCCTGTACTCAAGCCAAGCACATCGGCCATATGATGGATGTAATCAGCCCTGCCGGGAATTGGAGGACACAAATAACCCTCTGGAATATCCCAAAACTGCAGACCGTAATGCTTCTTGAGTAGTGCGGTATTTAAAGCCTTTACAGCAAGTGGATCTGCAAAATCTATAGAAACATCACCGTAACGGTTCAAAGCAACAAAAGGCTCTAGTTCCCTATGCACTTTGTTAAGCGCATCAAAATCATAACGTTCACGATGCTTACTTCTGGGATGTAAGCGCGGTTTCACATCGTACTTATGTTTGACTTTTCTCTTTTTTGTGGCTTTTGAAACCTTCTTTCGATCGTGCATCGATGCTTTTGTAACAGTAATCGCTTCTATTTTCAGTACAGAGCTCTTACTAATTTTTCGAAGGTAACTATCTGAGAAAGCACAGAAGTTTAATCCTTTAATAGCAGCTGCCTCAGCACTTCGCCATCTCCTAAAACCACTTCAACTAAATAAGTACCAGAATGCATCGCTTCCACATCCACCAGCACAGAAGTGCTTCCTTGCCCCATCTCATGGGCCTTAACAACTCTACCATTAAGGTCAATAATTGAAACCTTCTTCAATTCTGACACTGCTGAAATACGGAAATACTGAGAGGCCGGCACCGGATACATCACAAAACCAACATTCTTAGGAGACAACCCTTGTCCGGTTCCAAAATCAACATATACAGAGTCTGAGTAAATACAAGGTGAAGAAGTATCACTAACAAACACGATGTACCATCCACTTGAGGAAACCCAGGGATCTGCAATAGTATCATTACTTAACTGAGCTCCAGTCCATAAAAATGAAGTACCAAAGGAGACCGAAAGCTGGGTAGAATCTTGCGCAAAAATGGTGTCAACCGAGAAAATCTCTTTCTCTGGATGTACGCGCTTTATGTATATGGAATCGCTGGCTTCACAACCCCATCCATCGTATACATTCACCGTCACCAAGGTGTCTCGCGTACTGCAAAAAGTATCAAAAGGCGTTCTACTTCCATTCCAGTAGGCTCTGTCAGCCTTTTCAGGTATTACAAAACAAAGTGAGTCGTCACCACATACAATAGTATCGGCACCTAGTTGCGGATGCGGATTGTTGCGTTCCAGGACAAAAGTTGAGTCCTTTACTGTACAGAACTCATTATTGGATTCAAGAGTGACATATCTGGTTCCTTTAGTCCAGATATCTTTGTTTGTGCTCGCAGTGTCACCTTCCCAGTAATAATCATGTGTAGAGCTGGCCGTTAATAGAATAGAATCTCCTTCACAATAAAAGAAGGTATCTCTCAGAGTTAACGTAGGGTATTCAATTACTTCAAGAATGAACTTGTCGTAATGCACACAGCCTTTTTTAGTAGTGGCCACCGAAACAATAGTATCAGGTATAAAACCAAAAAGTTCAACATACTTTCCAGTATCCAGCTTCAATGCCGAATTAGTAGAATACCACTCATTAAACTCAAAGTCGCCTCTTAGCTCTGCTCTTATCCTTCCCCCTAAACAAACTCTTGCCGTATCGGGGAATACTTGTGGACCTATATCATCATGCACCTTAAATTTCTGCGTTTTAGTCTTACACCCAGCAACTGAAGTGCTCAACTCCACCGAGTAATCATCCCCTTCACCGTACTCAATATCAATTCCTCTTGATTTACTAAGCAATACGCCATTTTTAAACCATTTGTAATCATAGTTGGGAATACCTCGTGCGATGTACTGAATGTCAGTGTCCAAACACAGTGTGTCACTTTTAAAGTCTCCCAAATAGAGTTCACAACATTCCACTGATTCTTTCAAGGTCCATTTGCTTCCTGAGAGTGTGGAAGTTGCACTTGTGATAGTAGGCTTTGCCGATGTGCCAAAGTCTTTAGCTACCCAACTGGTATCAGTAATTCTGCTAAAATTACCTGCCCGAGTATTACAGCCTACTACTCCACCGGTGTCGGCCTTCATTAAATACATGTCATACTTACCCGCTCCATAGCTTTCACTAGAGCCCATTACATAAAACCCGTTATCACGCCAGGTCTGAGCCAGGCCCGTTGGCCAGTGGCCATCCCTTTTACTTCCACCATAGGTTTGAGTCCATCCTATCCTTTGATTAAAAAGGTTGACCTGCATCAAAAAGCTATTTCTATTGTCACTCTTTCCAGCTGCACTGAATTTCTCTGTATAGCCCCCAAGAATTAAGTGGTTGTGATCATCCACCAAAGCATTGAAGCAACGCTCATCTCTGGCAGAACCGTAGGCGTCCACAGAAATTATACGACCGGAAGTGTCTGTACGCATCAACACAGCGTCGTCTTCACCGCTGCCAATTGAAGATGACCAACCCACAAAATAGAACCATCTTCTATTCTCAATCACTGTGTTGAGTCTTTCGTTTTTGCTCCCTCCGTATAGTTTAGACCATATTACCCGGCCAGCAGTATCGGTTTTTACAACGGCAAAGTCGGAGCCGCCATATCCAGTGGTATCCTCACTCAAGCCTGCCAGCAGGTAATGACCAGAAGCAGTTTCAATGAGCCCCATGGCTTCATCATTTTCGCTTCCCCCTATAGTTTTAGCCCATAAGAAATATCCTTTGCTCGTAAACTTGGCCAATACCATTTCATCCTTTTTTGAAGCCGACTGCATAAGGCCCGTTGCCAATAAATGACCACTGGAAGTTTCAATCACCCTATAAAAGTCAATGCCGTAAGACAAATTATATAGACCCGTTACCCAGAGAACCGTTCCGTTAGAATCAGTCCTGGTAATGGTGGCAGCATTTTTAGGGGTGCCAAAACTTGATGTGTAGCCAACTCCCACTATATCACTGTTCTGCGTACAAATTACGTCCCAAGAATAATCGTCACCAGTCCCTCCATAAGTTTGCGCCCATTCTACGCCTCCCAGGTTATTGTATTTTACCAAAAAGGCGTCATCACCATTTCCACTAATACCATCGGTATATCCGGTAGCCACCAAATTTCCTCCTTGTGTGGTGGCAATATGATAGTTTCTTTCATCAGCAGTGGTTCCAATAGCTCGTTGAAACCTGGACTGCGCCATTGCGAACTGTGCAAGGACAAGGCAAAATAGAAATAGTAGAGATGTTGTTTTCATAGTAGTAGCATTGACGTAAAGATGCAATGACCGCTTGGATGGTTCATCGCATTCATAAAAATTGGGGTTAAAATGTGGTCAGCCTTTGGGCTGATCTGGAACATTCAATTTGGGTATTTCGAAGTATCGGGCTTCAGCCTTGATGAAATCCAAAGTAGTATTGCCGTAATGGCTCCATTCAACAGGAGTATCATAAATCCAAGCTTCACTTCCATGCTATTTTCCAACCATATATTGATGAAATAACAAGATATGGCTGATACTAAAGCTATATACGGTACCCATTTGTCCATAGGCTTAATCTTAGAAAAAAGACCAACGGCATAGAGCCCAAGCAAGGGGCCATAGGTATATCCTGCAGCTTTAAAAAGCGTGGTTATAAGTGACTCATTGTGAAGGCTTTTGAATATGATTATTACTAAAAACAGCACTAGTGAGAAGCCAATGTGTACCATGTATCGCTCTTTTATGCGTTCTTCCCCTTCTTTAAAACCGAGAAAGTCAACACAAAAAGAGGTGGTAAGTGCCGTAAGTGCGGAATCAGCACTTGAATAGGCTGCGGCAATAAGCCCTACCGTAAACACAAGACCCACCACCGGCCCCATATAGTTAATAGCCAACGATGGAAACAGTTGGTCTCTTCTAATTCCTTCAAAAAGCCCGGTTTCCGGGTTTATTATTTGAATAGGGAAATTGTCTACAGCTTCCAGGCTTACAATTCCTTTTTCAGTACCGTATAAATATAGAAGGGCTCCCAAAGCCAAAAAGATCAGGTTAACAGGAACCAGTGCAATACTCATCCATCTCACATTCTTTTGGGCTTCCTTATGGTTTTTGCAAGTAAGGTTCTTTTGCATCATGTCCTGATCAAGCCCGGTCATTACTATAGTAATGAACATGCCAGAAAAGAAGTGCTTAAAGAAATAATTTCCCTTTCCAACATCCCAAACAAAGGTGTTTGACAATTCTGAAGACGAGATTTTTTGAATCATTTCACCCATACTCCAATCCAGTTCGCTGGATATAAAATAGATGGCAAAACCAACAGACAAAAGCATAAAAGTGGTTTGGAGTGTGTCGGTCCATACAATGGTTTTAATACCACCTTTAAAAGAATAAAGCCATATCAGCACTATAGTGAGCGCTACTGTTACCCAGAAAGGAATGTTCCATGGAGCAAACACAAAAGCATCTAAAACAAAAGCCACCAAGTACAGCCTGAACGAGGCTCCAATAATTCTGGAAAGTAAAAAGAATCCTGCTCCCGTCTTATAACTCCAAAAGCCAAAACGCTCTTGTAAGTAGCCATAAATACTAGTGAGCTTTAGTTTGTAATACATTGGAATGAGCACCTGTGCAATGACTACATACCCCACCAGATAGCCCAATACCATTTGCATATACGAGAATCCATCACTTTCAACCGCTCCGGGAATTGAAATAAATGTTACACCGCTAAGGGAAGCTCCAATCATTCCAAAGGCAACCAAATACCAGGGAGAAGTCTTATTTCCTGTAAAGAATGTATCGTTATCACCCTTTTTGCCAGTTACCTGGGCTATAAACATCAGTAAGGCGAAATAGAAAATGAGAACAAGAAGTATGGCAGTAGATGACATTTTTGATGAATGAGGTATTACGAATTACCTCTAAGCAATGCGTTGCAACAAGTAATTTTGCTCACATGATTCAACGCGCGCTCCTCGCGGTCTGTCTTACGACCTTCGTCCTTGTATATTCTTGTGGCCCAGACAATGGTTTTACTCCATGTCCCAAAGGAAAATCCCCTTTGGCCGACACAGTGTTTAAATACGAGTCTGCCTTCTATGAAGAACCTAAAAATTTTACCGTATATCCAAATTCCGTAATCAATTTGAGTCATACAGATCAGGCAAGGTTTGAAGTCAACGCTCAAGCTAACCTGCTCTATCGGTTCCAGAGCTTTCAACAAGAAGACACCTTTAACCTGGATTTCAAAAGTTGTATTTTCAAATACCGCGCCTTACAGATGAATTTGAAGGCAAGTAAGATTGAATCGCTCACTACTTTCGACTCCTGTGCTGTGTATATGGACGCCGGATACACGGCCAATTCATTCATGCTTAGAGCAGGTACGAGAACCAAGGCGACTATCCAGGGCAATATAAAAAAGCTGGACGTACGCAGTAAGAGCAGTGATACTCTATTGGTAACCGGTATCCATCCAGACTTTGCCAGCATACAACGAGGCAGCGGCAGCATAGATGCGTCTACTGCTACAATAAGCACAGCCATTGTAACCAACCTTGGTACAGGCCATATTTACCTTCCCACTTGTGATAGTGTGAATATCACCATCACCAATGAAGGAAATGTATACTACCAAGGTGAACCGCGTTATTTAAGCACGACCATTACCGGTAAAGGCCAGGCTATTAAAGTAGAATAGCTATTCCTTATTTCTTGAATCAAGCATAATGGTGACGGGCCCCCAATTGACCATGCTCACATCCATCATGGCTCCAAACTCTCCTGTTTCTATGATTTTCCCACTTTCTTTGGCGAGGGACACCACAAAATCATGGTACTTCTTTTGAGCAGACTGTGGTTTGTCAGCCTTAATGTAAGAAGGCCTATTACCTTTTTTTGTACTTGCGTGAAGGGTAAACTGACTCACAACGAGTAGCTCACCATTTATGTCCTGTAATGACAAGTTCATGACTTCCTCGGCATCAGGAAATATGCGCATATTGAGCAGCTTCTTAATCATCCAGACCTGATCTCCTTCATCATCCGCAGCCTCAAAGCCCACCAAGACAAGGAGTCCCGTCCCTATCTCCCCGGTAATTCTATTTCCTATTTTCACTGAAGCTTGCGATACCCTTTGTACCAAACAGCGCATGAACCATTATTTTACGTTCAAAACGAAAGGTACTATACTGATTGAAATCTCATGAACCCAGGGCAATTAGTTGTTCATCACTTAATGGGAAATAAGTGAATTACGCCAAAGTGCCCCCCTGAATTAGACTATGCTGAATTCGGAATTATGATGCCTAGAGATCTCCCCTCATATGAATGGAAGCAGCACCAACTAAAAACTATAAAGTCCAAACTCGTTCTACCAATGTGTCTAGAGCGTTTTACGCCATAAATAATCAGGGTTGTTGATTTCCTCGTCCCCTTCTAAAATTCCCCGATAGCTATGATACCTTCCCGGGTCTATAAGCCCTTCTTCCAATGCTGCTATTACTGCACAACCTGGTTCATGAGTATGCATACAGTTGCTGAATTTACAGTCAGCCAAAAGTTCAGCCATTTCTCTAAAGTAGTGAGACACTTCTTCCTTCTCCATATTCACCAAGCCAAAGTCCTTGATTCCTGGTGTGTCAATGATGAAAGTACTTCCCTCTTTCACAAACATTTCTGCAAAGGTAGTAGTGTGCTTTCCTTTGTAGTTCACCTCGGAAATGGCACCGGTCTTAAGGCCCAAATCAGGCATTAACAAGTTAATTATGGTGCTTTTCCCTACGCCCGAATGTCCACTGAACAAAGTAGTCTGTCCTTTGATGAGCTCTTCTATTTCGCTAATATTTACCTTCTCTTCAGCAGAAGTCATCAAAGTGGTATAGCCTATCTCTTCATAAAGTGCTAAAAGGCCAGCCACCTCATTTAGTTCTTCTTCTGAAAGCTGATCGCATTTATTCATTACAATCACAGCTTCAATACCATAGGCTTCACAGGTGAGCAAAAAACGGTCAATAAAGCCTTGTGAGGTGCGTGGCGACTTTACAGAGGCTATCAGCAAAGCCTTATCAACATTGGCAGCAATAATGTGTGAATACTTCGACAGATTGTTGGAGCGTCTGATGAGATAGTTTCGACGCTCATTAATGGAGATGATGGTGCCTTTCCCAGTGTCAAACTTTACCACATCCCCTACAGCAATCGGGTTGGTGGATTTGATGCCTTTTAACCGGATTTTCCCCTTCAAAACACAATTATGGAAATCACCATTAGAGTCCATTACCGAATAATGGCTTCCTGTTGATTTGAAAACAAGTCCTTCTTTTTGATTCACATAGCAAAAGTACCTTGAGCTGTTTTTAATTTGCGGCCCTGTTTCACTATAATCGAAAATAAACACTGGAAAAAGCCATATTAGTTGGGTTGATTACCCCCAACGAAACCGAATTCATTGCGGAAGAAAACCTGTCGGAACTCGAGTTCTTAACCGAAACTGCTGGAGCCCAAACATACAAGAGGTTCACTCAGAAAATGGGTAAGCCCAATGCCAAGACCTTTATTGGGAAAGGAAAACTGGAACAAATTAAAACGTATGTCAGCGAGCATGAAATTGATGCGGTCATATTTGACGATGAATTGAGCCCTGCTCAGGTGAAAAACCTGCATTCCGAGTTTGGAGAAACAGTAAAAGTGCTGGATAGAAGCAATCTGATCCTGGACATTTTTGCCTCAAGAGCGCAGACGGCACAGGCCAAAACACAAGTGGCCCTGGCCCAGCTGGAATATACATTGCCTCGATTAACAGGAATGTGGACGCACCTTTCGCGACAAAAAGGAGGTATAGGTATGCGGGGTCCTGGTGAAAGCGAAATAGAAACAGACAGAAGGATTGTCAGAGACAACATCTCACTACTGAAAAAGAAACTTCAAAAGATAGACCTTCAAAATACTGTTCGCAGAAAATCGCGTGGACAGAAAATCAGGGTATCATTGGTAGGATATACCAATGCTGGTAAGTCCACCATTATGAACTTATTGAGTGACTCTGAGATTCTTGCCGAAAACAAGCTCTTTGCAACGCTTGATACTACAGTAAGAAAGGTGGTGCTCAATACGGTGCCCTTTCTACTATCCGACACTGTTGGATTCATACGAAAGCTCCCACACCACTTAGTAGAGTCCTTTAAGTCAACTTTGGATGAGGTAAAGGAGGCAGATATACTCCTGCACGTAGTTGACATCTCTCATGAGATGTTTGAGCAGCACATCAAGGTGGTAAACGAAACTCTCAACAGTCTCAAGGCACATGACAAAACCACCATTCTTGTTTTCAACAAGATTGACAGCCTGAGAGAAAAAATGGATGAGTTTTCAGATAAAACCTTTGAAGAAAACCTGGAGGATTTAAAGGACAGTTATTTAAAACAGTCTGCCGACAGGGTACTGTTTGTTTCTGCGGTTAAGAAAATCGGCATCTCAGATTTACGCAAGGCCTTGTTGCAGGAAGTAAAAGAGGGTTACAAACGCGTATACCCAAACCTACCCAATCCGTATTCTTACGACTATTAGTTGACCGGCAATTTGCTTGGAGTGTAGTTAAAGAGTTTGTTCTCTTTAATTGCAGAAGCTACCGGACCAGGTACCATGTCTTCCCATCCCGGACGGCCTTGTTTGATCATCTCAATTACATCATCTGAGAAAATGTGCATGATACTTTGGTCTGCATCCACAATGTCAGTAAGCTTCTCGTTGTCTACAAGGTATTGAAATAAACCTTTGAGTTTAGGAGCTACTTCAAGGTTTCCAGCATATTCAAGCTCTTGCGTTTCCTTGCTCAATTGGGGGTATACCATCAACTTAACGCTATTTCCAAAACCAAGACCAAAGGCTTCGAGAATACCTCCCGAAAGATTGGTATAATAAGTTTCGTCAAAGACGTTTTGAATATTGTTGTAGCCGAGAATAACCCCTACTTTACGCTTTTTGGTAACCGAAGTAAGGTACTGAACCAGCTTGTAGTATTTTACATAATTTGAGATCAGAACCCTGTGCCCCAGGGTTCTTAAGATGTCAATTCTGTCAAGAAAGTCTTTAGGATCAATATTTCCTCCAGCCTTTAAATCCTTCAAAGTGAGTTCGAATAAACAAACCACCTTGTCTTCGTCTACTTCAGGGTCGTTTTTAAACAACTCGAGCCCTTTGTTAAACATATCTACATTGACCCAGGTTACTGGCCTAAAGCGCCCCCTGAGTACCATTACATTCTTCTTGTATAGCACATCCGATGGCTGATGCACATTTCCGTCCGGTTCAAACACCGTGGCTTCCGTAAATCCCATACGTACCAACTCCAATGCCATTAAACGGTTGTCTATGTATTCAAAGTCCGGACCATCAAAGCGCAACATGTCTATTTCAATACGGCCACCGTCTATACCATCAGCCAGAGATGATAGAAACTTCTCAGGATTTTGATAGTAGTGGTACGCTGCATAGATGAGATTTACCCCTAGCCGTCCCATGGCCTTCTGCTGCAATAAGGCAGCATTGTCGTGAAGCTTAACATGAAGTATAATGTTGTTCACATCGCCATTAGGCCTAAGCTGGTATCGAATGCCTATCCAACCATGACCTTGGTTGGATTTGTGAAAATTGAGTGTTTCTACGGTATTGGCAAATGAAAAGAACTTTGAATCATCTGCCCTGTGTGGAAGTTTTTCTGAAAGTTGACCAAACTCTGTTTCCAGCATTTGCACCAAACGTTCCTCACAAACATATCTTGATGCGTGACCGTATAAGGAATCACTAATTTTCATGTCATAGGCTGAAGTACTATGGGCAATGGTTCCAGAAGCACCACCGGCCTGAAAAAAGTTGGCTGCCACTTCTTGTCCTGCACCTATTTCGCTAAAAGATCCATATATGCGGTTATCAAGATTAATTGATAGTGCTTTTTCCTTTACGGTAAGAGTTCTGTATTTATCCATAATTCAGGCTTCCTAATTTACAACGCTACGCATTGCCAAAGGTATATAACATCCTTTTGATCACATTGAGTTTCTTTTATACAAAATTGTCATTTCTTTGCAGGGTATTCAGGTATTTGGATTTAGTTTTTGGTGAAGTAATTTCCATTCTTTAGGAATAACAAAACAGACCGTGGTGGGTCTGGTGCAGGATGAATCTCAAAGGGATTGTTCACGTAAAACCCTATTTCCAGGCATCTGAGTTTTTACTTAAAAACTTTATTAAACAACTGATTTTCAGGTATGGACGGATTAAAACAATGGATGGCGGAGATTTTTGGCGAAACAGCAGCTCCTTACATCCTTATGATTGCAGAGGCAGTCGTCATTTTAGTAGTTGGATTTTTCCTTGCAGGGATTATTACCCGAGCAGTGAAAAAGGCTATGGAAAAGAAAGATGTTTCTCCAGAATTGCGAGGCTTTCTGGGAGGAATCATTTCGGCCTTATTAAAAGCCGTAGTGGTAATTGCCGTAATATCAGCCTTTGGGGTTGAAACTACTTCATTTGCGGCCTTGCTTGCCGCAGGTGGTTTGGCAATTGGTATGGCACTTTCAGGCACGCTTTCCAACTTTGCAGGCGGCGCTATGATTCTCATTTTCAAGCCCTTTAAAGTAGGACATGTAATTGAGGCTCAGGGTTACGTGGGCTCCGTTAGAGAAATTGAGATCTTCAACACGATTCTAATGACTCCTGACAACAGGAAAATCATTATACCCAATGGCCCACTGTCCAGTGGTTCAATGATTAACTACTCTACTGAGGAAACCCGAAGAGTGGACTTTACCATTGGCATAGGATATGACGACAACATAGATGATGCCCGAGCAGCCATCCAATCTTTAATTGATGCAGACGAACGCATTCTTAAGGATCCCGCATCTTTCATAGGTGTTTCAGAGCTAGCAGACAGCTCTGTTAATTTCGCAGTGAGGGTGTGGGTAAAGTCGGCTGATTACTGGGGCGTATTCTTCGACATGAATGAAAATGTGAAGAAATCATTCGATCAAAAAGGTATCGGCATACCTTATCCTCAAATGGATGTGCATGTAAAGAATCAATAGCGATTCCTTCAAACTTCGATAAACGAGCCCCGGTACACCACCGGGGCTTTCTATTTTGCATCATATAAATAATGGCGATGTATTTGATAAAAAACATACCTGTGCTGCCTTTTAAGAGGTTTGTACTGCCTGAGGAGAAAATCACCATAGCCCTTAGGGCTGATGCACATAAAGACTTAATTGAGCAATGCCTTAAGTACAACAAGGAGTTTGGTCTCCCCTTCTTTTTCAATGGTAAATTCAACGTTTATGGGTGTACGGTGGAGATTTTAAAGGTGTATAGAAACGAATCAAAGGGTTTTATGAGGGTAACACTGCTGGGAAAACAACTGTTTAGAATGACCCAGTACAATAAGTTTGACAGCACCAGTAGCTGTCCCAGTGCCATGGTCAAGTGGATCAGCCATATGGACCATCCGGTTCAGGACGCGGAAATTATTGAGCTGTTTGAAAAGTACTGCAATGCCGTAGCCTTAATGGATTATGACAAACTTTCCTTACTGAACTTGATGCAGGAACTCCACCTGGGACCAGAAACCAGCTTTTCAATTATTTCAAAACACAATAGAGAAGAACGCGAGGCACTTATTAAGAAAATTCTCAAATACAAAGTGTTGCTGAGAAAACAACGAAAGAGCTACATTTTTAATTGAGCTCGGTCCCCTTGGTTGCCACCATTCGTTCGTGACATCTCTCCAGGGCCTCCTTCCAGTTTGGAATAGTGGTTCCTGAAAACCTTTCTTTAAAAGATGTCGTGTCCAATACGCTGTAGCCAGGCCTTGCCGCTTTTGTTGGATAATCTACCGTACTAATTGGATGTATCTCGCAACTTAATCCGCTCACCCTCATTATTTCAGCAGCAAATTCATTCCAGGAACAAACTCCCTGGTTACAATAATGATAGATTTCTGTTCCACCAGGTCTTGTTTTACTTACTACTATTTCTAAAATAGCTTTGGCCAAATCGCCTGCGTAGGTTGGTGAACCAAATTGATCTGCCACCACATTCAACTCTGAGCGTTCGCTACCCAACCGAAGCATGGTTTTCACGAAATTCTTCCCATAGCTACTATATACCCAAGAGGTTCTAATGATAAAGGCATCAATTTCTTTGGATAAAATCTCAATTTCACCCAATCTCTTACTAGTTCCATAGCTCCCCAAGGGCTTACAATCATCTGACGGAGTGTAAGGAACTGATCCCGTTCCATCGAAAACATAATCGGTACTAATATGGATTAAACAAGCATCACAGGCTTTGCAAGCAGATACCAAATAGCCCACAGCAGTGGCATTTACCTTTATCGCCTTATCTGGCTCATCTTCTGCCAAATCCACGGCTGTGTATGCGGCACAGTTAATTACGTAATCAGGTTTATAACTGGAGAGCTCTGCATGAACCTGTTTGCTATCGGTTATATCAAGGCTTTGACTGGTATGAAACCGAAAAGTCATTTGTCCGGGCTCGTTTGCCAAAAATCGAATCTCAGACCCTAGCTGTCCTCCAGCTCCGGTCACCAATATGCGCATGGTCTAAATTTTGATAAAGGTAATAAAGCTATTTGGCTTAGAAATACACAATCAGTACTCAATGGCTATTTGCCAGTGCATCATAAATTGCGCCCATGCAGCTGGAAATGAATGACCATGAAGATGCTTCTCTGAGCCCAAAACTCTATGCTGAAGTTGTAATTCCTCTGGCTGTAGAAGGTACCTTCACCTATAGAGTTCCTCGAGAGCTTGAGGACTACACTGAGGTTGGGAAACGAGCTGTGGTACAGTTTGGGAAACGGCACATTTATACAGGTATCATTTTTGACCTACATCACAATGAACCTACGGGTCAAGGCATTAAAGCCCTACTTGATATTTTAGATCCAAGTCCGGTGCTTCTGGCCAAGCACATCACCTTTTGGCAATGGATGTCACAATACTACATGTGCCAGCTGGGTGAAATTATGGATGCGGCCCTGCCCGCTTATCTGAAACTCAAAAGTGAAACCCAACTGGTACTCAATCCGTCATTTGCCAAGAGTGAATCAGATGATTTTACCCAGAACGAATCTTTCGTAATTGAGGCACTTCAACATGAAGGTGAATTGTCAATTAAGTCAGTTCAGGATTTATTGCAACTTGCCAATGTGATGCCTATTATAAGAAAGCTTCACAACAGTGGTGCTGTTCTAGCCATTGAAGACATAAAAAGTCATTACAGACCAAAGACTGAGAAATACATTGGGCTAAGTGCCACATACCTTGAAGAAGAAAATCTATCCGCTGCATTTGAAGTGCTTGAAAGTAAAAAGGCAACTCAAAGGCAAAGTCAGCTTCTTACGCGTTTTATTCAAATAGGCCGATTTGATGAAAAGGTCCTGAAACGTGACCTTCTTGACGCAGAAACCAATTTTGATTCGCAACTAAAGTCCTTGATAAAAAAAGGAATACTTGAAGAAACCGAGGTTTTCGTAGACCGCTGGCAAATTGCTCAAAAAAAACCGGAGCCTTTTGAACTGAACGAGTTTCAGGAGGCCGCCTATAGAGATGTCAAATCATCACTTGCTCAGCAGAAGCCAGTTTTACTGCATGGTATTACTGGTAGCGGCAAGACCCACATCTACCTCAAACTTCTTCAAGACTTTCTTAGCAATTCAGGTGACCAGGCACTTTACCTTCTTCCGGAAATTGCCCTTACTACCCAACTCATTAATCGCCTTTCCAAATACTTTGGAAAATCCATTGCGGTATACCATTCCCGCCTTAGCAATAACGAACGCTATGAGTTGTACCAGGGTACTCAGGACGGCAAGTACCAATTGATTGTTGGAGCCCGGTCCTCGGTTTTCTTACCTTTTCATCAACTCAAGATGATCATTGTTGATGAAGAACATGAGTCTTCTTTCAAACAACAAGATCCCAACCCAAGGTATAACGGTAGAGACGCAGCCATATATCTGGCTTTCCATCTAAAAATCCCAATTGTACTGGGGAGCGCTACTCCGGCAGTAGAAAGTTACCACAATGCGCAGGTAGGAAAGTACAGCTATGTGTTTCTTGGCAAAAGGCATGGCGAAATACATATGCCTAAAATCAAATTAATTGACCTCAAGCAAGAGCAAAAGACCAAATCAGTAAAGCAGAATTTAAGTAGGGAACTAAAAAATGAAATCAAATACCAGCTTTCTCAGGGAAACCAAACCATTCTCTTTCAAAACCGTAGAGGTTATGCTCCTGTAATTGAATGTGGTAAATGCGGCTGGGTACCCTATTGTAAAAACTGCGACATAATTCTTACCTATCATAAATTCAACCAATCCCTCTCCTGTCACTATTGCGGTTATACTATGGGAATGCCTCAGAAATGCCAAAACTGTGGAAGCTTTGAAATGAAGATGAAAGGCACCGGCACCGAACGTCTGGAAGATGAACTTTCACTCATTTTTCCCGAGGCCATGGTGACCAGAATGGACCTGGATACTACTCGGAAAAAGAACAGTCTTGAAAAGATTATCACGGCAGTAGAAAAGGGGCAGGTGGATATATTGGTGGGCACTCAAATGGTAACTAAAGGACTTGATTTTGAAAAAGTAAAACTGGTTGGTGTAGTTTCAGGAGACTCTTTGATGTACCATCCCGATTTCAGAGCAACTGAAAGGGCTTTTCAAATACTGGTACAAGTAGCAGGCAGGTCTGGCAGAAAAGGAAAGCAAGGGGAAGTGTCCATACAAACCTACCAGCCTGGGCACTTCATCTACCAACTACTGCTTAGTCACAATCAAACCGGATTTTATACTACTGAGCTTCAACAGCGCCAGCTCTTCAAATACCCTCCCTATTTCAGAATGATTCGAGTGGTTTTAAAGCACAAACAAGTAGAAAAAGTAAATGTTACAGGAGATGCCCTTTACACCCTTCTAGAACGTCAAATAGCCAGAAAATTCATCCTGGGACCCGAATTTGGTTCAAATCCGCGATTAAAAAATAAATATCATAAGCTGCTGCATATAAAAATGCCCAACAATCCAACAGAAATTCTCAGAACCAAAGAATTCCTAAAAAAGACAATCGAACTCATCAAGAGCAACCCCAAAACTCGTACAGTTGATGTAATAGTTGATGTTGACCCATATTAAAAGGTCATCTTTGAATGAGATTATGAGAAAGTCCCTAATTATTATCTCTCTTCTGGGAATAGCGCTACTATCTTCCTGTAAGCGTGATCTGGAATTTGGAGATCAAGAAGTTGAACTAAGTGCGCCACTGGTGAGCACTTCAGTTTCATTAAAGAACTTTATCGCTCCTGAAAACTATGAAGTAGGTTCTGAAGGGCAGGTAAACCTTGTATATGACCTTGATCTCTACAATGAAAAACCCATTGAATCATTAGAAGTTCCTGATAGAACTGACTTTCATAAGGTTTCATTGGAAACCATTAGCCTTTCAAATACGGCTATAGAATCTCAGGTAACACTGGGAGAAGCTTACACTCCTGCCATTTTATTACATGGCCAAACGTTCGAAATCGATACCATCACTTTATTCAAACCTGCTACCATACCCATCGATGCCAACACCTTCTTTGAGTCGGCCGATCTGGAAAGTGGTTGGATGATCATGACCATAGAAAACGGTTTTCCGGTAGACATTGAAAGTATGCTCTTTAGGCTTAGAAACGCTAGTGATAACTCTCTTATTGGCGAGTTAGAGTTTCTGGATATCCCAGCGGGAGAAAGCAAGAAAGACTCTATAAGCATGGCTGGAGTTTTCGCAGAAGGAAGCATGATTGGAGAGTTGGTGAAAGTGAAAACCCGAAAATCTGACGGTCCCGTACTTATTGATAAAAACGATGCCATAAAAGTGAAGGTAGAAGCCAAGGAATTGAAGGCATATACCGCTACGGCAATTTTCCCTGAGCAAGACTTAATAAACATTGACCTGGCCTGGGATTATGATTTTGGTGGACCTGAACTCACTGACATTACCATTGAATCTGGAACCCTTTTTATGCAGGTAGAGAGCAGTATCAATGAAATTGTATACGTTACCTATGAAGCTCCAGGCATCATTGATCCGTCTAAAGCCAAAGGAAGCGATACCGTAATTCAAAAATTTGAAGTGCCCGCGGCCGTTAATGGAGTTGGAATATCAGAGAGTCGCGAAATTTCTATGGCAGGCTATGAAATTATCCTAAAGGGTAAGCGAGGTGAAGGTTGGCTGGAGAAAAATGCTTTTCACAATCGCCTTATTGCCAGCATTAAATATACGGGCGTAAAGAAAAAAATCTCAAAAGAAGATAGCATCACGTTAAGAATTGAGCTCAGGGACATAAAACCCTCTTATGCTGCCGGCTATCTGGGTCAGGACACCTTTGTTATTGGCCCTGAGGTTAAGAAAATGAGTGTTTTCAAAAACCTATCCGGAGTCTTGGATATTGAAGACGTAGAGGTTGCCATGAAGGTCGACAATTCAGCAGGCATCGATGCCAAACTTGAAGTTCCCTCAGTTGTTTCACAAGGCAGAGCTGGGAACGTACCTCTTACATCCTCTCTTCTCGCGAGTGGAATAGATGTTGAAATGGCTACCAATCTCTCTACGCCATGGACTGGAACAACTACCCTTAACAATAGCAATTCCAATGTCGATCGGTTCATAGAAAACTTCCCGTTATCGTTCCTGTATAACCTGGAAGTTTATACCAACCCTGGAGGAAATGATAATAATTGGGGTGATTTTATAAGCTCATCGTCTGAACTTAAGGCATCAATTGTGCTGGATATTCCAATGAACCTTAAACCTACCGATGTGGTGCTGAGAGATACCATATCCATGGGCTTGGGACAGCTTGCAAGCAATCTTGAGAATACAAACGGTTTAAACCTCAATATGATTATTGACAACGGATACCCCTATTTCGTTGATGTAGACTTTGTACTCTTAGATGAAACTGGTACTGCTTTTGACACTCTTTTCCATTCCAACGACCTGGCGACACCTGGAATTGTTCCCAGCAATACGGTTAAGGTATCAGAGCCGTTCAAAACCGTGCTAACGAACACCTTGACACAAGAGCAAGCCTTAGCACTTTCGGATGCAAAAAAGGCAATTCTTATTGCCACTTTGCAATCACCTTCAGAGACGTTTTATCCTATTTATGACTCTTACACCATTGACATTAAACTCACGACCGATGTTACTTACAAACAAGGTTTTGAATAAACTTCTATGGCTGGTTGCCCTGCTACCAGCTTTTGGTCAAGCGCAGAATACTAAGGGAAACAAGGCCTATGAACTGGACAGCTTGCACATGAATCCCCATGCCGTTTCGGCAGGTATGAATGCCGGTTACGGATCTAATTCATTTACACCTAAAGCCCTCACATCAGTATACTTCAATGGCGTAATTGATGATGCCACACTTAGTGATTTGGCCGAAATGGCCGTTAGTTCCAATAAGATGTTTTATTCAGACAACATCTACCTGGCATATTTAAAGCCCTTGTCCAACAAGACCTCGATTAAACTTGGTATAACACAGAGAAATTTTGCATCACTCATAACTCCGAGAACAGCCCTTGAATTTGCAGCCTACGGAAACAGTCAATACAAGGGCAGCACCATGGTCCTTGACGAGCTAGACATAAACCTTTTCACGGCTTCTGGACTTACACTAGGTGTATCGAGGTTATTTGACTTTGGCAGTGGAAGACTTAAACTTAGTTTGGACTTAAGACTATTGCAAGGGCAGAACCTTGTGAACATCAGCATTCAAAACTCCAGCCTTTATACAGAAGAAAATGCGGAGTATATTGATTTAGTGTATGACTATGAATACAATTTCAATAGTACCCCCAAAGCCTTTTCAGGACTTGGTTTTGACTTAGGTTTCTCTGCTACCTACTGGCATGCGCAACGTTTTAAACTTGAGTCCTGGATACAGGGTATTGGCAATATGTACTGGAGTGGCGACGGACTGAAAAGTGGTACTGCTTCGGGAGAGATCAATTACGAAGGTCTTTTTTTCACTTTTGATGAGCTTTCAACTATTGGTTCTAACGATGAACTGAACAGTGAAGTTGACAGTCTAAAAAATTTAATGTCCCCTTCAGAACGTGATGAATACACTCTCAACCTGCCTTATACAATAGGTTTGAATCTTAGTACTTATCTCGGTAAAAACCAGCTCATCACACTTGGAGCTCATATGGTTCCCGGTCATTACGATCTTCCAGTACTTAATGTTGGCTTCAGACATTTTGCCACAAGTCAGATTTATTCCGGTATTAATTACAATACTGGCCCTTTTGGTGGTCATGCTTTGGGCCTTGAAATGGGCTATATACACCCTAAATTTAGTTTTGATATTAGGGCAAACAGTCCCTTTAGACTGTCTGAAGTAAGAACTCCGCTTACAGGAGGACATATAAAACTCAGTTACTTTATTTGATCTTGAATAGGGTATCCAAAGCGTTTGAATCGCGTCATAGTTGGGCAATTTTGCTCTTTCTTGTCAATATTGTTTCAGCTGTCTTCACCAACCTTCATGATGATGAAGCTTACTATTGGCTTTTTTCAAAACATCTGGACTGGGGATATTTTGACCACCCTCCAATGGTGGCCCTATTTATTAAAGTGACCACATTTCTACTTGGAGACACACTTATTGGAGTTAGACTTTTAAGCCCTATTTCCATTGTTGCTCTATGGTATATGCTTACCGACCTTTTAAAGGAGCAGGCACGAGACAACTACTTGTGGATTGGAATAGCCTTCCTGGCAAGCCCAATCTTGCAGATTTATGGTTTTGTCACCACACCTGATGTTCCATTATTCCTTTTTGGCACTGCCTTTCTATGGGCACTTAAACAATTGCTTCTAAACCGTAAAGGCGCGATCCTGCTTTTAGCACTAAGCATGACGCTACTTGCCTACAGTAAGTACCATGGCGCTTTGGTAGTTGGATATGCCCTAATACCACTCATTTGGCGAAAAGTATTCCTCAAGGTGATACTTGCCGGAGCCATCGCATTGCTTCTTTATCTGCCGCACCTCTATTGGCAGTTTGAGCATGCCTGGCCCTCGTTCAAATACCACCTCGTTAGTAGGCATACGGGAATGGAATGGAGCTATGTAGCTGAATTTATATTGGGTGTGCTTTTAATGTCAGGGGCACTTCTGTTCTTCAAAAAACGTGACCTAAGCCTTGATCAAAAGGTTGAAAGGCAATTCGGGCAGTCCTTGAAATGGGTGCTTTGGGGATTTACTATATTTTTCTCTGCCATCCTGCTTAATGGCAAAATAGAGTTACACTGGTTGGGATTTATAGCCCTACCCATATTACTCCTGCTGGATATACAAAAGCTGTCTGCAAGCAAATGGCAACGAGTAGCACTCATTTCTCAACTCTTGCTAGTGATGCTGGCCAGAGTGACGCTTCCAGTTGTACAAGACAATTTTGAAGCCTTTCAAAAAGATGAAGATTGGGCCCGAGACATAGGTGAAAAAGCAACTGGAAAGCCTGTTGTTTTTATGAACTCCTTTCAAAAGGCTTCTAAGTTTCAATTCTACACCGGATCGCTCGCCTGGAGTGATAATAATAGCTTCTATCGTAAGAACCAATTTGACATTTGGCAACACGACACATTACTCAATGACAAAGACGTTTACTACGTTACCAAATACCGACGAGGAAGCTTTATTGAAGATGTGGAGGGCGATTTGCTCGGAGGTACCATTGTAAACTATATGGCATTGCAACGACTTTCAGGTCAAATAAACTCCCTACAGTATGAGCAAGTAGGTGGTTTGTTTGAAGGTGAAATTGAATTTACATTGGTAAATCCATATTCGTATCCGCTGAATTTTGAGCATCCCCAAATAGGCCTGGAACCAAGTGTATACCTTGACATTGGAGATTTTCAGGATCTGGTTAGAATATTCCCTGAAACGGGAGAATTTTCTATGCCTGCAAAGAGTTCAAAGAAGTTCATTGGCTTGTTTCAACATACGAATGTCAACCGTGACATTTCAAAAGGTGAAGCAACATTGATGTTATTGAAGGGCCCTACCTACGCACAGGTTCTTTCTTCAGGATATGAAGTAGAAATTAACAGAAGAAACGACTTCTAAACACCTACCTATCTGACAATTAATGTACACGTACTAAACCTACACATTACACGTTGTAGAGTTCTCCTTTCAAGCTTTTATTGACCGGCAGTACATCACTTGCTTTCCAGTAAAGTCTTAGCTATTTACAGTTGTTGATTTATACTTTTGCAACAAACAAAACAAACGCATGCAAAAAGTAGCAGTTATTGGTTCTGGAACAATGGGTAATGGAATCGCTCATGTATTCGCACAGAACGGTCATCATGTAAACTTGATTGACATTAGCGAAGCAAGCCTTGAAAAAGCTATAGCTACTATTACCAAAAATCTTAGCCGACTTGTAGCCAAAGAGAGAATTACTGAAGAAGTTAAAACTTCCACTTTGGCCAATATCAGCACGTTTACAAAAATTGAAGAAGCTCTTGGCGATCGCGATTTAGTGGTTGAAGCTGCTACAGAGAACGTAGAGCTTAAACTCAATATTTTCAGAGATATGGATGCGCACAGTCCTGAAAATTGCATTTTGGCCACAAACACTTCTTCTATTTCAATTACCAAAATTGCCTCAGTTACCAAACGCCCCGAAAAGGTTATAGGAATGCACTTCATGAACCCTGTTCCTATCATGAAGCTTGTAGAAATTATAAACGGTTATAGCACTTCCCAGGAAACCACCGACGCTATTGTAGACCTAAGCAAAGCCATTGGTAAAGTGCCTGTCCCTGCCAATGACTATCCAGGCTTTGTGGCAAATAGAATTCTCATGCCGATGATCAACGAGGCTATTTATAGCCTTTATGAAGGGGTAGCTGGAGTTGCCGAAATTGATACGGTAATGAAACTTGGAATGGCTCATCCAATGGGGCCGCTTCAATTAGCAGACTTCATTGGTTTGGATGTATGCCTTTCCATTCTAAACGTGCTTCAGAATGGGTTTGGAGATCCTAAGTACCGCCCTTGTCCATTACTTGTAAATATGGTAACAGCCGGTAAACTAGGAGCCAAAAGTGGAGAAGGCTTTTATTCATACAGTCATGGAACCAAAGAGCTTATAGTAAGTGAGCAGTTCAAGTAATAAGACCTCCATACTTTTCGTATGCCTGGGAAACATTTGCAGGTCTCCTATGGCTGAAAGTGTTTTTAGACAGACTGTTAAGGACAGTGGTTTGTTGGATAGGTTCAGTATCGAATCGGCGGGAACTGCTGGTTACCACACCGGAGAAAAACCTGACTACAGATGTATCCAAACTTTGGAAAAGCATGGAATCGATTATTATTCAAGAGCGCGCACAGTTCGTAAAAGTGACCTGAGCGCCTTTGATATGGTACTGGCAATGGATCACTCGAACTTACTTGACCTTGAAAGCCTACAGGAGGGTGACAACCAGCGGATAGAACTCTTTAGGACCTATGACCCTACTCCTGGTGATTATGTGGTTCCCGATCCATATTATGGTACTATTTCTGACTTTGAAAACGTTTATGATATGGTTTCAAGAACCTCCATTGCACTACTTGAGCACCTGAAAAAGACCAATAAGTGGGAATGAATAGATGCTCGATGCGTCATATGTAAATAAAACGCCCATTTGGAAGTTCCAAATGGGCGTTTCTTATTTATTCCTGGGCTAGAATCGCGCCTTAGAAATCATCACCATACTCCACTTCATTATTCCTGGCCTCCCAGCCCATAATTCCGCCTTCAAGGTTGTAAACCGTCTTAAAACCAGATTGTTTCATAATGTTCATGGCATTGGCCGATCTCATTCCTGATCTGCAATAGACGAAATAGGGTGTTTCTTTATTAAGAGCACCAATCTTCTCTATAAAATCTGGTGAATTCACATCAATGTTCTCAGCGCCCTTGATGTACGAATCTGCAAACTCTCCCGCAGTTCTAACGTCAAGAATTTTTCCAGATTGACTTGCCTGTTCTTCCTTCCATTCGGAAGCTGAAAGATTGTTAAAAGGTTTCATAATCTCGAGTAAATTTTGGCAAATAAACCACTTAGGTTTTGATTTAAATGCCGTTTTCACAACATTTGCATGCAGAAGTACATGTGTGAAATGTTTGGCGCTTTGTTGTTAAAGCTTTACTTAAACATTTTGCGGTACTTTTGAAAGACGCATGGCCAGGAATAAATTTAGATATAACCCAGAGACACTTACGTTTGAAAAGTACAAAGCCCCACGTTGGTGGCGTATTTTCCAAATAACCGGGTATGTAGCTATGGTAATCATTATGACGGCCGTAGTAATCCAAGTGTATTCTTACTTCTTCCCTTCTCCAAGAGAGAGAGCCCAAAAGAGAGAGATAGAATTACTTAGCTCTGAACTTAAGGCCTATAAAAAGAAGTTTGAAGAAATGAATGCTGTTGCCAACAACCTTAAGTACAAAGGCAGCGATTTATATAGATTGGTATTGAATATGGAGCCTGAACCCGAGAGTCTTTGGGAAGGCGGAATTGGAGGTTCCGATCGCTATGCCAGGTTTGAAGGGCACAGCCAGAGTAAACTGCTCACAGAAACTCAAAAATCCATGGAGCGCACCAAGACCAAATTGGTGAATCTCAGCAAATCATTTATAGAAATAGCAGAGTATGCCACCAATAAGGAAGAACGCTTGGCTCACGTCCCTGCTATTCAACCTATAAACAATAAGGACCTTAGAAGACTTTCTTCAGGCTTTGGGTATAGATACCACCCTATACTTAAAATCAGAAAGTTTCATCATGGTGTTGATTTTTCAGCCTCCACTGGAACTGAAATATATGCCACGGGTGATGGTGTGGTGGAAAAAGCAAAGTATGCCACAGGGTACGGCTATCATGTGGTAATAAATCATGAGTACGGCTATCAAACCTTATATGGCCACATGAGCAAGCTGAACGTGAGAAGAGGCCAAAAAATAAAGCGCGGTGAACTCATAGGATTTGTAGGCAATACCGGACTTTCTTCTGCTCCCCACCTGCACTATGAGGTTATTAAAGATGGAGTGAAGGTAAATCCCATCCACTATTTCCACCGCGACTTAGGTGCCGAAGAGTATGAAACTGTACTGAATCTGTCCAAACAGAGCAACCAATCATTTGACTAGCATGCATAGAAGCATCGCTCTATTTCTATTGGCAACCGGGTGGTTGGCCATGGCCTTCAGTCTTCAAGACAAGAAGGAGAATAAAAGAACCGTAAGTATTATAGGTGTAGGTGATATCATGTTGGGTACACACTTTCCCTCCAGCTCTTACCTCCCTCCTAATGACGGAGCCGACATTTTCAATACTGATATTCAGAAAATACTTCTTGGAGCTGATGTAGCTTTTGGCAATTTGGAAGGAGCCCTATTGGACGATGGGCCGGTAGTAAAGAAATGCTCTGACCCTTCAAAATGCTACGCTTTTAAAACACCGACAAGCTACTCACACTATCTTAAAGATGTGGGTTTTGATGTAATGAGTATAGCTAACAATCATGTGGGTGATTTTGGTGACCTGGGCAGAAACTCAACCAAAAAGGAGCTGGATGACATGGGCATTTACTATGCCGGGCTCCTTACTTGCCCTAAGGCCATATTCACTATTGACAGTATTGTGTATGGATTTGCCGCTTTCTCTCCCAACAAGGGGACATGTCGTATCACTGACATACAAAGAGCGGTGACCATTGTTAAAGAATTGGAAGACACTGCAGATATTGTAATAGTGTCCTTTCATGGAGGTGCTGAAGGCAGTAAGTACCAGCATATGCCCAAAGAAACAGAGACTTTCTACGGAGAAAATCGAGGCAACGTTTATGAATTCTCCCACAGCCTTATTGACGCTGGGGCCGACATTGTGTTTGGCCATGGCCCCCATGTTACACGAGCAGTAGAATTGTATAAGGACCGCTTCATAGCCTATAGTTTAGGCAATTTTGCAACCTATGGAAGGTTTAATCTTAGTGGTGTTAATGGTATTGCACCTATTATTAAGGTGTATACCGATACAGATGGTCGCTTTGTAAAGGCCGGAGTATACTCCATTGAACAAATTGGTGAAGGATATCCGCGACTGGATCCTGATCATGCTGTTTTTGAGAAACTAAAAGAGCTCACAGAAAGTGACCTTCCGGAAACACCGCTGATTTTTGAGAACAATCAAATTTTGAGAAAAAATGGATAACGAAAAACTCTATTACAAGATTGGTGAAGTATCAGAGATGCTGAACGTGAATCCCTCTCTTATTCGTTTTTGGGAAAAGGAGTTTTCCACCATTAAACCAAAGAAAAACAGAAGAGGCAATAGAGTATTTACCGCTAAAGATATAGAAGAACTTAAGAAGATTTACAACCTTGTAAAAGAACAAGGCCACACCCTTGACGGTGCCAGGAGAATTCTTAAGAACAATAAAAACCCAAACGACAAGATTATTACCATTGAGGATAAGTTAAAAGAACTCAAATCCTTTCTGGTAGAAATAAGAGAAGAACTCTAACTTATTTAGCTCCCACGTAACATGCGAAATCAACAATTTAAAGGTACTGCTGTAGCTGTTGTTACTCCATTCAACGACGATGGCTCAGTAGACTATACAAGTCTTGAAAAACTCATTGAGACGCTTATAGAGGGCGGACTAGACTACTTAGTGGCCCTTGGAACTACTGCTGAAACTCCTACCCTTTCCAAAGAAGAAAAGACAAAAATTATAGAAACGTTCATACGCGTTACGGATGCGCGTGTGCCCATTTTGGTTGGGGCCGGTGGAAACAACACCTCCGATGTAATACAATGGATCAACGAGCTGGACAAGTATCCTGTACAGGGTTATTTATGTGTTGCTCCATACTACAACAAACCTAGTCAGGCGGCAATGAAGGTTCATTTTGAATCCATCGCTCAGTCAACCAAACGATCCATAGTATTATATAACGTACCCGGCCGAACGGCTTCTAATATTGAAGCGGCTACATGCCTTCATTTGGCCAATTCCTTTGAGAATATTGTGGCAATAAAAGAAGCATCTGGCTCGCTGCCGCAAATCATGGACATTATTGCAGGTGCTCCTGACGGTTTCTATGTCTTATCAGGTGACGACGCACTTACCTTGTCTATGATATCTGTTGGGGCGCAAGGAGTCGTTTCAGTAATAGGTCAGGCATATCCTAAAAGGTACTCCCAAATGGTGTCGGCAGCCATGAGTGGAGACTTTGAACTGGCCAGAAAGATGCACTACAACCTACTTGACATTACAAATGCCATTTATGTAGAGGGAAATCCAACTGGAATTAAATGCCTTCTGAGTGAGATGGACCTTTGTGAAAATGAACTCAGACTTCCCCTTATTAAAGCGAGTAATGCCTTGGCAGCAGACATTAAAGGAAAAATGCTGTAGGCAGAAATAAGGTTTCAGAAACTAATGCACATAAAAAAAGGAGCCATTGGCTCCTTTTTATTCTTTACGAAATACGACGCTTACTCGTTTTTCATGTTCTGAACTTCCATACGTACTTCTTGAGCAAGGTTTTTCAAGTCTTGCATGCCTTTACGTACTCGGGTTCCGGCTGCTTTGTTGTTTTTGTCGTAAAACTTGGTAAAATCGGCTTCTAGAGAAGCAACCAAATCACGAACTTCTGCAAATCTGTTCATAGTCTGAAAGTATTTAAGTTAACAAATTCTTTGTTTGTAGCGTAATATTAACACTTTTCTGATAAACTGGCAGCTACAGAAAAAAATTAAACCAACACTATTTTATCAGTGCTATACTGCTTGTTCTTCAACTTTACAGAAATAGCATCAAACGCATTCAAGGTTGTTTCCACATCTTCTGAAGTATGGGCTGCAGTTGGTATTAACCGCAACATGATCACTCCTTTTGGCACTACTGGATATACTACCATAGAGCAGAAAATATCAAAGTTCTCACGCAGGTCCATAATCAAGTTCGCCGCCTCCATTTCTGTACCGTTTAAGATAACCGGAGTAACAGGAGACGTTGTGGTGCCCAAATTAAAGCCTCTTCCCTTTAAACCTGATTGTAATTCATTTACAATTTTCCACAAATTGTTCTTGAACTCAGGTTTTGTTCTAAGTAACTCAAGTCTTTTCAAGTCTCCTATTACCAATGGCATAGGCAATGACTTGGCAAAGATTTGAGATCTCATGTTATACCTCAAGAACTCAATTACTGGCTCTGTACTTCCTACAAAGGCACCAATACTGGCCATAGATTTTGCGAAAGTGGAAAAATACACGTCAATTCCATCTTGCACACCTTGATGTTCTCCAGTTCCAGCGCCAGTTTCACCCATAGTTCCGAAACCATGCGCATCGTCAACCATCAGACGGAAATCAAACTTCTCCTTAAGCTTGATCACTTCTTTCAGTTTTCCCTGGTTACCTGACATACCGAAAACTCCTTCAGTAATAACAAGTACTCCTCCTTTGCCGTTTTGCTCTACTAAACGCTGAGCCCTTACAAGCTGCTTTTCAAGGTTTTCCATGTCGTTATGTACAAACATGAAACGTTTTCCCTGGTGAAGTCTTACACCATCTACTATACAAGCATGTGACTCTGCATCGTAAACAATAACATCGTGTCTATCAACCAAGGCGTCAATAATTGACACAACTCCCTGATATCCATAGTTTAATAGAAATACGTCTTCTTTTTGAACGAATTCCGCTAACTCTTTTTCTAACTGTTCGTGGTAAACTGAATTACCTGACATCATTCTAGCACCCATAGGGGTAGCCAAACCGTATTTAACTGATGCTTCTCCATCCACTCTTCGTACCTCAGGATCGTTAGCCAAACCCAGGTAGTTGTTCAAACTCCAAACCAATTTTTCTTTTCCTCTGAAAAGCATTCTGTTTCCAATGTCGCCTTCCAGTTTAGGAAAAGTAAAATATCCATGAGCATATTGAGAATATTGCCCCAAAGGGCCTTTATTCTCCGCTATTTTGGCAAAAATGTCCATATAACTGTTCTGTTAAATCGCTGCAAAGCTAAAGCAAGGGCCAATAATAGCAAAAGCAGCACGTTAAGCATTTCTAGAAATGCACAATTATGATTCAAATCAAAAGAAATCTTACCTTTGCAGGCTTAATGAGTATGTTGACTAGAATAAGTACAATCGCACTGATATTCTTTGCCTTAGTATCATGTAGCCCCTACCAAAAGGTTTTGAACGGAGATGACTATGATGCCAAGTATACTTATGCGAATGATTTATTTGAAAAAGAACAGTATGCCAAGGCAATACCTTTATACGAAGAGTTGAAAAGAGTATTCTTGGGTAAGGACAAGATGCGAGTTATTCTTTTGAATCTTGCCTATTGTGAATTCAACACCAATCAACTGTACTTAGCCACCTATCATTTCAAACAGTTTTATGAAGCCTACCCTCTTGCTCCTCAAGCGGAAACGGCTTTTTTCATGCACTGTAAGTGCCAATACACTCTTTCTCCTAAACATTCACTAGATCAGCAATCCACTCAAAAAGCCATCAACGCCTTTGAAAAATTTGTTGCCACCTATCCCGATAGTGAAAAGGTGAATGAATGCAATGCTCTTATCGACGAATTGTCAATAAAAATTGAAGAAAAGGCCTTTATCTCGGCAAAGTTGTATTACAACATTGGTGATTTCAAAGCTGCGGTTTGGGCACTGAATAACTTCATTAAAGACAACCCTGGAAGCAGTTTTAGAGAAGAAGCCGAGTTTTTAGTGCTGGAGTCAGCGTACAAATTGGCTAAAAACAGTGTTCAAAAGAAGAAAGAAGAGCGCTACGTAGAAACCGTAGAATATTTTAAATCCTTTAAAAAGCATTTCCCCGAGTCTAAATTTCTCGACAAGGCGAAATCTTATATGATGGAATCTCAAAAGGCACTTAACTCAATTTAAGAACGATAAAAACAAAAGAAGATATATGGAACCCAACCAGACTACAGAAGCAGTAGCACGTAACCTTCTAGACCTTGAGAAAGGAACGAATAACATCTATGAAACGATTGTTATACTAACCAAAAGAGCTAAGCAAATAGCCTCACAAGAAAAGGAAGAACTACATGGCAAGCTTTCTGAGTTTGCTCCTGCTACGGACAATTTGGAAGAAACTTTCGAAAACCGTGAGCAAATTGAAATTTCAACAGCCTACGAAAAGAAGCCAAAGCCTTCTATCAGAGCTATTGATGAGTTTTTGGAAGACAGCATCTACTACCGCAGAGTAGAAGAAGACAAGCAATAAAAGAACTTACTTGTCCTTTAACGGAAAAGTACTTTTAGGAGTAACGGGCAGTATCAGTGCTTACAAGGCAGCTGTTATTGCCCGTTTACTTGTAAAGCAGGGCTGTGAAGTGCAAATTGTCTTGAGCAAGGGCGGCGCTCAATTCATTACTCCACTTACCCTTTCCACAGTTTCCAAGAAACCAGTACTCACGGAGTTTTACGTGGAAAAAACGGGTGAATGGAACAATCATGTGGCCTTGGCTGAATGGGCAGATCTTATTTTAATAGCTCCGGCCAGTGCAAATACAATCGCCAAACTTGCCAATGGCTTTTGCGACGAACTCCTGCACGCCATATACCTTTCTGCAAAAACCAAAGTGGTTATGGCTCCCGCCATGGACCATGATATGTGGAATCATCCTTCAGTAAAAAGGAACGTAAAGCAACTGAAAGAAGACGGTATAGCCATAATTCCTCCTGAAGACGGCGAACTGGCAAGTGGTATTATTGGAAGTGGTAGATTGGCTGAACCAGAGAACATTCTGGACTTTATCAACAAGCTCTCTTTTTAAATTCCTTAGCATGAAAATACTCATTACAGCTGGCCCCACTCATGAGGCCATTGATCCCGTACGCTTTATTGGTAATAGAAGCAGCGGAAAAATGGGTTATGCCCTTGCGAACGCATTTGCATCGCTTGGACACGAGGTAGTTTTGGTATCGGGCCCTGTTCAATTGACGGTAGAAAGTGAAGGAATTCAATTGATCCGAGTAGAATCTGCCCAGGAAATGTATCAGGAAGTAATGGAACATCAATCAAGCTACAATGTCGCCGTGATGTCGGCAGCCGTGGCTGATTTTAGTCCGGTAAATACCGCTCAAGAGAAAATTAAGAAAGAAGAAGGGCGGGAAGACATGGTGCTTCAATTGCGTAAAACCAAGGACATATTGGCCAGTTTAGGTGGGTTGAAAACGGAAGGGCAAAGTCTTGTTGGCTTTAGCCTTGAAACCAATAATGAACAGGAAAATGCCCTAAAGAAGCTAAAGAAGAAACGTGCGGACCTGATTGTAATGAACTCGCTTAGAGATAAAGGTGCCGGATTTGGGCATGATACCAATAAGGTGACGCTTTACGGACAAAATGGATTCAAAAAGGCTTTCGAGTTGATGAACAAGACACAACTGGCATCCCTATTGGTGCAAGAAATTCTAGCCTTCCACCAAGGCAAATAATCCACGGAATCGTATGCTGTGTCGTTTTATTTGATGAGCGGAAAGAAGTAGTCAAAAGAGCCTACCAGGATCATAAGCATTCCCAGCATAAAGTTAAAAACTCTGGCACCGTTGCGATCAAGTAGTAGAATAAACCCTGCTTTCTTTTGCCTTTTAAAAACCCATCCCCAATTGAAAAAAGCAGCGATTAACGAAATTGAACCCACTAAAATGAACGCGTAGTTAAGAACCGAATCTCCTTCCATTTAGACTTGCAAAAAGTAAATATAGCCATTTACAATCAAATTTGCATACAGACTTCTTTCGGCAACCGGCATTTACCTTCGCTTCATAGCCAAAAACAAAAAGAGCCCGAAACCTTTGTCCCGAGCTCTTCGCAATTCAATATTATCAGAACTATAAAGTACCTCTATTCTCTTGTTCGCGCTCAATTGCTTCAAACAAGGCTTGGAAATTTCCTTTACCAAAACTCCATGCACCTTTTCTCTGAATAATTTCAAAGAACATTGTAGGCCTGTCAACCACAGGTTTCGTGAACAGCTGGAGTAAGTAACCTTCATCGTCACGATCTACCAGTATACCATGTTGTTTAAGCACTTCCACATCTTCATCAATCTCCCCTACTCTATCCTTAAGGCTTTCATAGTAGGTATCCGGTACATATAAGAATTCCACACCTCGGTCTCTCATAGCCGTTACAGTGCTTACAATATCATCTGTAGCTACGGCAATGTGCTGTACACCGGCTCCTTTATAAAAATCAATGTACTCTTCAATCTGAGACTTCTTTCTTCCTTCAGCGGGCTCATTGATCGGGAATTTGATTCTTCCATTTCCATTACTCATTACCTTACTCATTAAGGCAGTGTATTCTGTAGAAATGTCCTTGTCGTCAAAAGTCACTATTTGAGCAAAGCCCATCACCTTGGCGTAAAAGTCAACCCAGGTATTCATCTGCCCCCAGTCTACATTGCCCACCATGTGGTCTATAAACTTGAGTCCTACCGGCTCAGGGTTGTAGTGAGAATTCCAAGCAGTGTATCCAGGAAGGAATGTACCATTGTAGTTTTTGCGTTCTACAAAAATGTGCACGGTCTCTCCATAAGTGTAGATTCCTGATCTCACAACATGGCCGTCAGCATCTTCTTCCTTTACAGGCTCCATAAAACTCTTTGCTCCACGACTGGTGGTCTCTTTCCAGGCCTTTGTTGCATCTTCAACCCACAAGGCAACCACTTTTACTCCATCGCCGTGTTTGTTGATATGTTCGTTAATGGCACCATCAGGGCTCATTGGGGTAGTAAGCACCAACCGTATCTTATCCTGTACCAATACATAGGAAGTGCGGTCAGTTACTCCTGTTTCCAAGCCAGCATAGGCAAGGCTTTGGAAACCGAAAGCTGTTTTATAAAAATGTGCAGACTGTTTTGCATTCCCTACATATAGCTCCACATAGTCAGTGCCAAGTAATGGAAGAAAATCTTCGGCATCTGCAAAAATTTTGTCAGTGCCGTACGTTACGTTCTTATGTTTAGTACCTGTTTCCATGACGTTTATTTAAGTCAAATTAGTGTATCCAAGAATTCCAATAAGTACCCACTTCAATTTCGAGGGCTTGCTTGGTTACCTGCAAAGGTTTGAAAGTATCTACCATAACTGCAAGTTCTGCCGTTTCTTTTTGTCCAATACTACGCTCATAAGCTCCAGGGTGTGGTCCATGAGGAATTCCCGCTGGATGCAGTGTTATCTGGCCACGATCAATGTTGTTTCTGCTCATAAAATCACCATCAACGTAGTATAGCACCTCATCACTATCTATATTACTATGATTATAGGGTGCTGGAATGGCTTCAGGGTGATAGTCGTATAATCTTGGGCAAAATGAGCATACCACAAAGGCATCAGTTTCAAAGGTCTGATGTACGGGTGGCGGTTGATGTACCCTACCGGTAATTGGCTCAAAATCGTGGATAGAGAACGCGTACGGAAAATTATAACCGTCCCAGCCCACAACGTCAAATGGATGAGTTGCATACACATATTGATGTAACATGTCCTGCTTTTTCACCTTAATAAGGAATTCACCTTTTTCATCAAAAGTCTCCAAATTAGCAGGTGCTCTCAAATCTCTCTCACAAAATGGCGAGTGCTCCAAATGCTGACCAAACCAGTTTCTATACCTCTTGGGTGTATACACCGGTCTTTTTGACTCTACTATAAACAAGCGATTGTGCTCAGTTTCAAAGTCAATTTGATAAATCATTCCCCTCGGTATAAGAATGTAGTCACCATAGGCAAAATCGATGTTGCCTAGCATGGTGCGCAGTGTTCCTTTTCCTTCATGGATAAACAATAGTTCGTCGCTATCGGCATTCTTATAGAAGTAGGAACGAAGTGACTTCTTGGGAGCTGCCAACACTATATGGCAGTCACTGTTTACCAACACGGGTACCCTACTCTCAAGAAAATCATCCTTGGCAGGAACTGAAAAACCATTGAGGTTAATGGCTTTCATGTTTTTAGCAACAGCCACTTCAGGACTGCAGTCAATTGAGTCCAGTACTTCTTTTACCATAGTGGGTGGGTGTAAGTGGTATAGAAGCGATGACATTCCATCAAATCCGATGGTACCGAAGAGCTGCTCATGATGTAAACTCCCGTCGGCCTTCTTAAAGGTAGTGTGTCGTTTATGGGGAAACTTTCCCAGTTTATGGTAAAAGGGCATAAATAGCTTTTTTGGCAAATGTAAAATTAGTTCTTGTCCATGAAATATGACAGAGGTCAGCTTAGAGCAAGCTCTTTGCTATAGCATCTGCCACCCGCTCTCCATCCATGGCCGCTGAAACAATTCCTCCAGCATACCCCGCTCCCTCGCCGCAGGGATAAAAGCCTTCAATTTGTACGTGTTCCAAACTGTCCTTATCTCTGGGAATCCGGACCGGCGACGATGATCGGCTTTCTACACCAACAATATTGGCTTCGTTTGTATAGAACTGCTTCATCTTTCTCCCAAACCCTTTGAACGCTTCTTTCAAGCGATAGCTCATTTCTTCTCCCACTACTTCCTGCATTTGAACAGAACTAAGTCCTGGTATATAGGAGCAATCATTCAAGTTGCTTGAAACTTTTCCTTCAACAAAGTCAACCAACCGCTGAGCAGGGGCCCTTTGTGTTTCTCCGGCATGCCCCCATGCTCTTTTCTCAAGTACCTTTTGATATTCCAAACCAGCCAACGGTCCATGACTTGCCCATGGTTTCATATCTTCATTTTCAATGGCCACAACAATGCCTGAGTTGGCAAATTTTGAATTTCGTTTTGACGGAGACATTCCGTTTACCACTACTTCACCCGGAGCAGTAGCCGCTGGAACTATAAAGCCGCCAGGGCACATGCAAAAGGAAAAGACGCCCCGTTGTTTCTCGTTCAATACAGTTTGGCTGACAATAGCATACGAAGCTGCTGGTAAATAGGCACCTCTGTCCTTCATTTTATACTGTATGGAATCAATCAGGCCTTGAGGATGCTCTATACGTATGCCCATAGCAAAGGGTTTAGCTTCTATGGCAATCTTCTTTTGATACAATAGCTCATAGATATCTCTTGCAGAATGCCCAGTGGCCAACACAACTTTCTGCGACAGAACTTTGGAGCCATCAGCTAATCTCACTCCTTTTACAGCACTTCCTTCAATGATCAAGTCTTTAACTCTTGCATTAAACCTTATTTCACCACCTGCTTCAAGAATGGTTTCGCGAAGCGCCGCCACAACCTTCGGCAGTTTATTTGTTCCAATATGAGGATGGGAATCGTATAGAATTTCATCAGGAGCTCCGTGCAAATGCAAAATTTCCAGAATGCGCTTAAGTGAGCCTCTTTTCTTAGATCGTGTATAGAGTTTTCCATCAGAGTAGGTACCTGCTCCCCCCTCCCCAAAGCAATAGTTCGAATCTGGATTTACAACATGATCCTTGTTAATTGCCGCAAGGTCTCTCCTTCTGGATTGAACATCTTTTCCGCGCTCTAAAACAATCGGCTTATAGCCAAGTTCTACAAGACGCAATGCCGCAAACATACCTGCTGGTCCACAACCGATTACAACCACTTCATCTTTGTGAGAAACGTTATCCCAAGCGTACTGAAATTCGTATTTCGAAGGCTCCGCTTCTTTCAGAAACACCTCGGTTTCATAGTGTATCCTGATGGGTTTCTTCCGAGCGTCAATGCTTCTTTTTATAGGAATCTCGACAAACGAATCCTTTGGATTCAGCTTCAATTTTTGCCTAATAACATTTTGAAGTGCTTCTTTATCGAAGGCCTGTTCAGGACTTAATGTAAGCTTTATACGCCGTCGCATGGAGCAAAAGTACGTTCTTGCAAAGCGCACAGTCCCTTATCATTTCTATATTGCGGCAAAATGATGCGTTAATGAGATTTTCTCTATTCCTACTTTCCATTTTATGCTTATTAGGCTCTTGCGGTAGTCCGGCCGATGGGCCGCTTTCTGATGAAGAAATGGAAACAATTGAGACGAAGCTGCTGGACAACATTGCCTCAGGTAAATTGTCATTGTACAGCGATCAAACCATGGAATTTCCCTTAAGCATAGAAGAGTTTAACCTTTTCATGCCGGCTGATTCTGCAGGTAAAAGATACATTGCTGACTTTACTCAAATAAGTGAAGAAGAACTGGCACTTAACAGGGGCATTTTTACCGAAAAGTCGCAGGAACTGGCGGGCGTGGTGATTTATAGCCGATATGCCAACGTGATGATGCCTGTAGCCCTGTTTAAATGGGAAGATGCTAAAAAGGTGCTTAAGAAGGACGAAATGCGCCGCTTTAAAGAGTACCTGGTGGGTAATTTTCAAACGCAAATTGAGGGATACAAGGAGTTTATTGCAGCTTTGAGATTGGAAGTAGTAAGTGAGCGTCTTTTCAAGGCTTTGAAAGATGGTTCTATTGCCGCATATGAAAACGACAACCTTGCGAATATCAAAAGCCCGGGAGAATTGGAAACCTGGTTGGCTCACAAAGTAGAACAGACCGTACCTGATCCAGACTTTCCTGACGATACTGTGATGGAGATTGTAGAAACTCCTATTGGCGAACAGGACATTACGCACTATCTGGCAGCTTATGACGAGGACAACAACATTGTAGCAATAACCATGATGATCAACGAGGAAATACAAGGATATCCTTTACAACTTCCTTGGGTGGCAATGGATTTTGAAGAAGTGAGTACACTCTTGGAGCCAGAAATGCTGGAGTTTTTAACCGGTCATATTAGGGCCCATGAGGTAATGCAGGAAATGTCTGAGTCAGAGCTGGACAGTTTAAACTCCTAATCCATGACTGTCTTCAAATACCTCTTGATTTGTACCTTACTGATGCTCTGCCAGCTGGTCTATGGGCAAAAGAAACCAGCACTGCAAAAACTGGATGCTGCAGTTACCTTGTTGAACAAAGGAAAGTACAACGAGGCCTACATGAAATTCAGTGAAGGCATTAGTATTGACAAAAACCTAGGAGAGCTGCACCTTGGCAAGGCCAATTGTGCCTATCATTTAAATATGTTTGATACAGCACATGCCGCCATTGACCGGGCCATGGAACTAAAGGGCGAGGAAAGTGAATTATACGACCTAAGGGGCAATGTGTATTTCAAAGCGCGTAAATACGAAGAGGCTATAGAACAGTTCAGCATGGCCATTGAAGCCAACCCTTCCAGTAAAAAGAAAATACATCTCTTAAACACGTATTACAATAGAGGAAGCAGCTATCTGCTATTAAAAGAATACAAAAAAGGGGCTAAAGACTTCAGTAAGGCTATTGAAATGAACCCAAAGTTTGCGCAAGCTTACCATAACAGAGGTGTATGTTACATCCGGTTAGATAAAATGGGCGATGGATGTGCCGATATGCACCAAGCTTCTGGAATGGGTAGTGCACGTTCAGCGAAGTACATTGAAGACTATTGCAACAAGTAATGTTGAAAAGGCAACATATCCTCTTTCTGTTCTTTCTAATTGCCTTGTGCCCATTCAGTTCTTGTAAAACAAAGAGGCAAAAAACTCTTTACCACTACGACCAAACATATAATTACAAGGAAGTAGTAGGCTCTACTGACTTTCCTCACAAATACCCAGAACCACATGTTTGGGCCCTATATCCTCATGGTATTGAGGGATTGAGCACCTTTATGCAAAGCCAAATGCGCTATCCCAAAGCAGCATTAAAGGATTCCATTCAGGGTTCCGTGCTGCTCAGATTTGTAGTGGAATCGGATGGGCGAATATCTTCTCCTGAAGTAATAGAAAGTTCAAATGAGCTATTTGAACAGGAAGCTATCAGACTCCTGCTTGAAAGCGCTCCCTGGGTTCCGGCCACTGTTAACCGCAAAGGAGTTCGCACCTTGTATGAAGTTCCTGTCTATTTTGTGCTCTAAAGCTATTTAAGCTTATCAATCACTTTCTTTATCCGCTTGCGTCCCCCCTCTTTTTCTATCTCTGTCAATCTTGAAGTTAAGATAGAGATGAACTCTACGTTATTGTTTTTATTGACTATTACCGACATCCTTTCGGCATACATAGGCAATTGGTTTACAGGGCTTTTCATAAGGATTTCAAAAAGTAATTGAACAGCATCTCCATAGTAGGTCCTGGAACCTGCTAATGATAGAAGGACTTGCACTGTATTGTCTCGCGTAATCACTGAGCCCTTATCACAGGCGTCCATAATGTTAGGAAGGTTTTGATGGATCCATTGTCGTTCCAAAGCCGCAAAAGATGCTATTGCAGTCATGGCTCCCCATTGCAACCTATTGTTCTTACTTTTTAAATGATTTAAAAATACATCCTTATGTAGGCTTATAAGTTTGGGTTCAAGAGCTCCAATTTCATACAAGGTCTTAATGCAGTTGGGCTTAACGGCAGCAGTTCCTGTTTGTAATAGACTTACCAAACTCTCAACAGATTCCACGTCATTGTTAGTAGCAATTTCCCTGGCAAGATGGACATTGGCATTTTCACTTCTATCGCCTACGGCAGAAGAGAGCCTTGCTTTTACAGCATCAGTATTCATTAAAGTACTTTAATGGCAATGGTACTTCGCTCAAGTGACATCTCTATGTCAGCAGGGTAAAGAATTACCAGCGTATCACTGACTTGGTAAGAAGCAGTTGCCAATGGAATTACATAGTGTTTATTTTGCCAACTCTAAAACACCTTGTTTTGACAAAATTATATTCTCTTATTCTCATCGGCTTGATTGCCGTTTCATGCGGACCCAAGCCCAATTCTAAAAACACTGAAGAAGTCATTGAAAAGCCAACGGCAGTACCCGGACAAGAAGAAGAAGTCTCAAGATCGATACTTGACCCACTGTTCAGCTTTGGGTCGGAAGAAATGCTTGCTCTGGCTTTTGGAAAGGAAAATTTGAAACAAAACATAGCTCATGGACCAGAAGGTACTTCGACCTATCCCACTACCAGTGTACTCCAGCAAACTGGTGAGGTTACGTTTAACTGGGCTCCTGAAGATACTATTTCAGGTGTTTATGAGCATCTGAACTCCATTTCAACGGAAAGTCCTGAATGGGAAACTCAAGAAGGAATCTACGTAGGAATGTCCTTAGATGAGCTGCAAACTCTTAACGGTGAACCCTTCTCGTTGTACGGTTTTGAATGGGAATATGGCGGTTTATGCTGGTTCGAAAAAGGAGCGCTTCAAGAGCGTTCACCCAGGTTAGGTATCAAACTTGAAGCGGCCCCTTCAAAAATTCAGAGCGATGACTACCGCAGTTCAGTAGGCAAAAGTGTATTTCAAAGCAGCGATGAACAGATCAAAGCGCTTGACCTAAGAGTAGCATCAATTAGAATACTTGCACCGAAAACATCTGCACTTACTGATTGATTTGGATATTCCCACTCTTTTTCCAGCACTTAAACTCATTGGTATAGTACAAATACGCATTGCTTGCCGGAGCCTCATATGTTCCGGGAATTTCTGCCTTCAAATCCAATAAAATCTCAGACCTTTCTCCAGGAGCCATGTCTCTGAAATAACAGATCACATAGTCAGGACTCGTTTCATAAAAATCTACCACTCCATTTTCCTTTAACTCTTTTAGCTGCCAGGGTTGCGCACTCAGGCCGCCTGGTATACCAATTTTTGCCATCGCCATAGGTAAACCTTCTTTCTTGGTATTGCTAAGTGTTGTGCGCAATCGCACTATTTCCCCAACAGCTATTTCCTCTTTTTCCAAGGTTGTTTCAAGTGCTAGTTCACAGTGTTTTGACGATGCCGGAAGTGTGGAGCACCATTCTATATCCAAAGCATATGGCAAAGCTGCTTCCGTGCCTTTAAATCGTACTTCTACCTGGTGTTCACCGCCATTTAAATATGCTTCCAGGCCATGAAAAGCTATTTCTTCCTTTCTACCTGCCTCGTATGCCAACTCTCTCACCACCTTACCGTCTATAACCAGTTCAATGTTACCAGACGATTTTGTTCGTTTATTGGCTTTAGCAAAAGCGGTAAGAGCTTTAAGTGCCAACACCGTGCTTTGAGTGGATCCATATCCACCAAAGGATCTATTGTTTAAAATAAAATCCACCCCACGCATTATGGCATCTATATTGGGGTTCTGCGCTTTCAATAAGCTTAATACTGCCAAAGAAGTGGTTTCTATGGCGAGTGCTACACCACCTGATTTAGTAATACTCTCAGCCCCAGAAAACGAACCATTCTTTTCTTGAAGGCTTTCAAGTTTGGCAAGAAGCTTATTGGCTTCATCGGTTTTATCAAGATTGAAGGCAGAAAGTGCCATTAGCGACAGCTCGTAACCGTCCTTTTTTTGAAAGGAATGCAATAGCCCTTTTTTGAACTCCGCATCCACTGCCTCTACACCGGCTTCAGTTAAAGCCCATACTATATAAGCATTTGTAATGGCTTCCGATGCCCTACCAAACCTGTCGAGAGCCTTTGAATTTCTTAAAAAACCTCCTTTGCCATCTCTCTTATCCAACAGGTATTTCTTAGTTCGCTCCAGCATATTCTTATCTACTTTGCCATACACTTGTTGCATATCCACAAATTCCATTAAACCATAAGCTGTAAGAGCTTCATGAGAGGGTGCACTTCCAAACCATTCGTAGCCCTTTTCACTGGTTTCATACGAAGTAAGTCGCTTGTATCCCTTGTCTATAAGGCCCAATGCCTTACTCTCAATTTCTTGATTATTTTGACCCGCTTCTCGTAAGTACTGCATTACCATAATATTGGGATATGTACTGGAAGAAGTTTGTTCAAAACAGCCATAGGGCTCTCTAAGTATACTTTCAATACCTGCCAGCATTTCTTCAAGTAAATCGGGATAGGCTTTGAAACTGGCTTTTACTGAGCCCTGAACAGGAGATGTAACTTCAAACTGAAACTTTTCATTGAGTTTTTGTCCGCTAAAGCTCAACTGCTGAGGGAAGCCCTTGGGTGAAATAAGTATTTCTCTTTGAAAGGCATCTTGAATCCCTTCAGCGGTGAAGCTTACTGAAATAGATGTTTTGCCCGGCTTATCAGCTACTCTAAATGGCAAGTACATTGTTGTGGCTTCAAAACCTTTTATGAAAAGCTCATTTGGTAAACTCTCAACGGCTACCAAGCCTTCGCCATGGCTGACCCTGAATTGGCCTTTTAAGACATTCTGACTATTGTTTTTTAAAGTCAGGGGAATTTCAATGTGATCGCCAAAAGAAGCAGTCACTGGAATTTTCACGTCCATATGGAAAGGTAGCTGGGTAAAGAATTTATGACTGGTATGAAACAGCTCCCCTGCCTGCCCCACTCCTTCAGAGATGATCCTGAAGGAGCTAATCCTGTCGTTAGTATAAAAACTCAGTTCAGCTTTTCCCTGCGCATCAGTCTTTATGTTTCCTTGCCAGAATACAGTGGTATTAAAATCAGTTCTCTTAGTAACTACTTCATCGGCTTCGTACTCCATTGAAGGGAATATTCTGGCCTGATACAAGGGATATTCCTGGACATAAATCGGTTTTCTTTTTTTATCGAACAAAAACTCCTTGGCCACAAATACATCACCAAATACGATGCTATCCATAGCGTTCATCAAGACCGGCTCTTCACGCAATTGCGCTTCATCTTTCTCTTCTATGTTCACAATGTTGTTTTGCCTAACTGCATTAGCGACAACATTTGCCTTGGCAACTTCGGGTGCTCTCCTTTCCACTTCTACCCTTCTCACGTTTTCGGCCAGCATCATCTCTTCTATCATTGGAGCTTCCTCTTCCATTACGTCATCATCAACTTCAATTATTTCCAAATCAGCCTTGTATCTGGAATAGAAATAGGGCTTTACCGATGGATCTGTGAGGTAGAACCTATGATCGGTTCTGTAAGTATTGGCGTAAATGAGCAGCGAATCGTATCCATCCTTTTTTAGATGAATGCGCACTGCTCCATTTGAAAAGTCGAGACCGTGCAGACTGAAGTAGCCATCTTTGTTCGTACTGGTGGTTTGCTTAGAGCCTTCTGCTTGTACCTGCACACCTTCAAGAGGCGAATAGGTCCATCTATCCAGAAGCTGTCCGCCAAAATTTGCTCTTTCGGGAAGGTTGTTCACGGCAATTTTTTCCTTTCCGGAAATCCGTTTCCAGGTAAACTTTCGCCAACCACGGGTGAGTAAAAGATAGTCCAGGGCTGCTTCAGCCCTTTCTTCGCTATCGTCAAAATAGAACCCAGCTTCCTTTACTTTCCCCTGTAGTTCGGGCTCCAGTAATAACTTTCCCAGAATATTGGACTGTTTATCGTCTGCAAAACTCAGAAGCTGATCATCTACCACCGAAAGGGATAAATTACATTGTACAGGAGTTCCCATTTTATCGGTTGCTTCCAGATATACCTTCACTTTCTCCCTTGGGGCATATTTCTCTTTATCCGTTCTAATCTTGAGTTGCAATCCTGAACGGTAGTTGGCAAAGACAAGTCTCTCGCTCAAGGCGACACCTTTAGCATCAAAAACGGTAAACCGACATACTCCCATGGGCAAACCCTGCTGGTCAATGTTCAGTGTATTTCCACCTTTTTTAGCATGAATGGCTCCGGTATAGCAGACTCTTCCCCTTGTAACTCCTACAATGGATAACTCCTGATCAATTTGGCTCTCGATGTTTAACTCAAAATCATTCTTGGCCGCAGATTTATGTACTCTTAAAGCCACACCCTTTTCCAGTATCTCCGGTAAGCTAAATTGCCCTTCTACTTCCTTGGGGGATGAAATAATAGCAGTATACTCAGAAGCCTTTTCTGGTTTCAGATTAAAACTCCCCATACCGTTGTAAAAACTCTCAAATCCAACCACCCTTCGTCCATTTTGGTCAATCACATATCCGGCAACTTCCATTCCCTTGCCCCTCTTATTGGTAGCCTTAAATGCTATATTGTTACTGAGTCCCTGTACCAAGTCTCCACCTTCGGGGTAAAAAGTGAGTTTCAATTGTTTTGAAGCCATCGGAACAGCTCTGGAGATACTTTCATGGCTTCCTTCAAATTCAAACAGCACGTTGAAAAGCACATCTTCAGTGCTAATATCTTTGGGCAATTGATAAGTCATCTGTGCCCTTCCATTTCTATCAGTATGTGCTTCGGCAGTTTCAACCTCCTTTCCCCCAATGCGAACCGTATACCTTAGCAAGTGAAAAGGCAATGGAGTGTTGTCATTTCTTTCAATACTCACATCAGCCAAAACAACTTGTCCCTTTGTATAGGATTTCTTGTCAAAATCCAATTTCATTTTAACCCTCGGTAGCACTATAGATTGTACCTGCAGCTCTTTTTCAAAGAGGAGGTTACAAGTGTCATTTTTTTGCCATTGACTGAAGGCTTTTACCTTGTACATACCTCCGGGGCTTTGCTCATCTAAATGAAAATCGCCCGATGCACTTCCTTCTTTAAGCAAAAGTTGAATCTTCTTCTCCACCGCCCCTTTGGGGTTTATAAGTTCAACGTTTACAAAATCACTGATTTCAGTGGGCTTTAAACCCGTTTCATCAACTACATAGGTCTGAAACCAAATGTCTTCTCCAGGCTTGTAGAAACTCTTGTCGAAATGAACATGTACCCTTTCATCTACAAACTGGCCCAGAGTTTTTTCACTTTGGGTTCGCTTTTCATCCAGCAATGAATTTTGATGTGCCTGATGCACAAGGTACTTATCATGTGAAACTCCTAGTGTAATGGCCAACATGAGAAGCAATGTGACGAATGAAATGTTGCGGGTTCTTGTAGACATGATGAATAGTATTTGCGTACAAGAACAGGAGATGCTACAAAGCAACTTTCTGCATAAAAACTTACTATTTTTTATGCTCAAAGTCCATAAGTGGACTATTGTGGGTAATAATGGAACAAAAATGCACCTCCTTTAAGTGCATCAATAACTGCTTTGCTCTCAGCAACTGATACTGCGGGACAACCGAAGCTGCGACCGAGGCGTCCATACTTCCTTATAAAATCAGCACTGACATAGCTGGCACCATGCATCACTACTGCTCTGCTCCGGGCATTGTCATTGATCCCTTTTTCCAATCCATCAAGTTTCAATGAATACCCGTGCCCGCCCTGATAGGTTTCTGCTGTTGCATAGGCTCCTAAACTGGTCTTTTTTGAGCCGGAAACATTGGAAAATGAAGTTGCAAACTCTTGTCCTGAGTACTTTCCATGTGCCACCCAGGTATGGAACAAAAGCTTTTTGGCTTCAAGATTAAACACCCAGAGTCTTTTTGAATTAGAAGATTTACTGAAATCGGCCAAAGCCAAAACCTTCTTTTTAACCTTTCCTGCCTTGCTGTAGTGTACATATGACTCATATGCAACTTGAAATGAAAGAGAATCCGGAAGCAAGTATCCTTTACTTCGAAGATCCTTATACACATCGTTACACGACTGGTATTTGGATTCCTGAGGAATCCAGGCTACAAAGAGTAGGAAAAATATGGCTCCAATGACTCTTCTGATCCCCATTTAAAAGACTTCTGCTACTTTTTAGTGGCCTTTTCGGTTAGGGCATTATTGTCATTATCAGTACCTGTGAAGGAATAGGAATCCCCTTCGATACTTACTTCAAAATCCAGCACATTCTTGTCCCGATCTGTCATCTTAAGTGACTTACCTTCATTACTTATAGCGTAGGTTCCCAGAGTGGTGTTCACTCGTTCGTTTCCCCCTCCTTTTAAAATAACAGCCTCTTTGGTCCAGGTTCCATTGGCATCTGATGCCCGTAAGAACTCAACGCTGGCTTCATTGATAAAATACTTGTTTGTATCTGCTCCTAATTGCTCTTGTCCTCCTAAGGTCATTGAGGTAATCTCCCAAGTTCCTTGTAAGGCTTCGTTTGTTACCTGGTTAGGGTCGTCGGTACAAGAAACAAGAGCAAAGGCCATGCATATAGGCAAAAAGAGGTACTTCATAGAACTGTGAATTTCTCCAAAAATATGTTCTGCACCATAGATTGCGTCTATACGGCGTCAATTAATTAGCCATTCACCTTCTCTCCAACAATATAGCTGCTTTTAAGCCTGAAATGTTCTCCTTCAATAATTCGATCCGGCTCATCAATTGTTTCAATTGTGATGCCTTTAAACCCTGCGGATTCCATCATCGCCTTCGCCTCCAGCTCTGTATACCTTACAAAATTGAATTCAGTTACTGGAAGTTTGTTCATGACATCCTTTGGCCTGATGGCTATTAAGAGTTTCCCATGCGTTTTCAATACTTCAAAAAGTCCATTCATGGCCTTCTGTGGGTTTGACCAGAAATACAAGGTGTTAGAAGTACAAATTCTATCAAAGCTTTCCTGTTGAAACGGTAATTCTTCCAGATCGCCATGGATGAATCTTACTTTTCCAGAATTGACGGCTTCCATGTTCTTTTCAGTGGCTGTTTTTACCATCAACTCAGAATAGTCCAGGCCAGTGTAGCTCATATTTGATGCCTTATCCATTAAGTAAGGAACGAAAAATCCATTGCCCATTCCTATTTCAAGAATGTTGTCGCCTTCCTGCACGCCGAGTTTATCATAAGTGGTAGTGCACATTAGGGCATTACCCTTATTCATTAGGTCAGCAATGGTCAAACCTAATGCACCACTTGGTTTCCTAAGCTGAGCAGCTCTTTCTTTTAGTTCAGTAATATTATTATGTGACATTTTTCATCTTCTTTATGGGGCGAAATTAGCAAGACTTGTGGCATCCTATAGCCCATATAAATTTTAAAGACGAACAAGACATAAGCTCACATGAACTAATCTGATTTATCGATATTTTTATTCGAGCCACATCATTTATTATTCGCAAAATGCCGGATGAATTTTCGGCGAATTCCAACAATTATAATATTGCCATTTCTCAGGAAGCTCATAAGTTTACCCCGAATTTCAAACATTCGTTATTTCCTCGAAACGGTCATCCCCTGACCTGTTTAAGTGCACTTAGTAAGACTGGAAGCTAATGGATTAAGTAACGAACAAAGGTTGTGGCGATCACCGAAAAGCCTTAATAGAGTAGGTATTTAATAAACTATACTAATGAATATTACAAAAACTTTTTCAGCAGTTTTATGTGTGCTACTGGGTATGGGTACACTTCAAGCTCAATACTATGATCAGGAAATAGATTTTCAGGGTCTTACTTACCGAAGCATGGAATCGGCAAAAATGGTCACGGAAGTTCCGGGATCGAATGAGGCCTATGCCGTGGGTTCTGTGCTTGAATGCGCAACATGTACTCCATATGATGTTTCGGTAACTTCTTTTGATCCAAGTGGCAATGTAAACTGGTCAACACAGTTTGGACAAACTGGTACCAGTGAGATAGCCAATGCGACGGTTATTGGTGATTTCAATGATAGAATCATCGTTGTTGGTCAAATTGACAATCGCGATGCACTAATAGCAGCCATTGAAGTACCTAGTGGTGCTATGATATGGTCGCAAAGAATTGGTGACTTTTCTCCTGGTATTATTGAGAGCCTGAACACTGTAATTTCTCTAAACCCTGGCTCAGGACAGTATTTAGCCATGGGATGGGCTACGGATGCCTCAGGTCAGCAGCTCATTTACTCTGTAGGTTTTGATGACAATGGAGGTATCAATTGGATGAGAACAATGGATGACTACCAAGGTGTGTACCAGGCAATGATTCCTACAAACATCACCTTGTCTGGAAGCTCTTCGAGCCCTTCTCCACAGGTAGTAGGTATTGCAAGAACCGGATCACAGCAAAAGCTTTTTGTAGGTAGAGTAGATCCTACCAATGGCTTAATGTACTGGTTCAGAACTCTTGACTTACATGACGGTACCAACTTTGCCGTACTTCAGGCTGGTGACATCTGTGCCACTTCTACCAATTCACTGGCGCTCACTTTTACTGCCTATAACATTTTGGGAAGTACAGGTACCAATAGCCTTGTTTGCTACATGCCATTGAACTTCTCATATGTACCTCCATCAGGAGTTGCATATACTTATAATACCACCTGGTCTTCAGGCGGAACACATGATTACCATTTTGGTGTAGGTATTTACGATGACAACGGTGATCTTGACATTGGTGTACGTTTTAGCGACGTAGGTGGAAGCACCTGGGATGGTGTTCCTGGATTCCTTGAAATTGACCCTTCAGGAACTGTTTTGAGCTCAACTGCTTACAACAGCCACTCTCCTTACTTTGAAACGGGTATGGTAAGACGCGACGATGGTTACTATATTAAAAGTAGAAGAGAGAGCGATAACTTCAATCTGAACGCTATAGATTTTTCAGGAAGTACAGGTACAAGTTGCGATTGGACTCCAAACTGGATTGTGAACAAAGTAAAGGTTCTGAATGAGGCAGATGAACTACTCCCTGCTAACCATGGAACTGATCTTAATCACCCAATGAACGACCAAAGTACGAGTGGAATCAACTACACCTGTAACGGCGGTTCAGCTTCCTTTAAGAAAGGTGTTGTTGGCATCAATGATGCTTTAACAGAGTCCGGTGTGTATCCTACCTTGGTGGATGAAAGCAGCATTGTTAGCATAAAAACTGAGGCTTTTGCCGGACAGGAAGTTGTGGTTGCAGTTACCAATACCCTTGGTCAAATTGTATATACTAACAATACTAATGCCAGTGAAGGCGATGTGCTAAACATTGAAGCCGCTCTTTTAAGCACTGGTATAAATATTATTACTGTTACTGATGCCTTAGGCAATCAACTAATTAACTCCAGAGTAGTGAAACAGTAGAATCATATTGTAAGACATTACTAAGCGCGGTCCCTGTAGAGGGACCGCGTTTTTTTATACCCTTATCTAGCTTCTGCTTCTACAGGTTAAGAATTACTATGAAACATTCTCCCTTCACAACTACCAATAAAACACAATACTGCATAGTACCTTCGCGGCCTTAAACTGAGAGTAGTAAAAATGACTGCCAACGAAATACGCCGGACTTTTCTTGACTTCTTTGCTTCAAAACAGCATAAGATTGTCCCATCAGCGCCAATAGTAAACAAAAACGACCCTACCCTAATGTTTACCAATGCGGGTATGAACCAGTTCAAAGACTATTTTCTTGGCAATAAAGTAGCCTCTGATCAAAGGGTTACAGATACTCAGAAATGTTTAAGAGCCAGTGGGAAGCATAATGACCTGGAAGACGTGGGTAAGGATACCTACCACCATACCATGTTTGAAATGCTGGGAAACTGGAGCTTTGGAGACTACTTCAAAGAAGAAGCCATAGGCTGGGCCTGGGAGTTATTAACTGAAGTATACAAACTTGACAAATCAAGGTTGTATGTGACTGTTTTTGAAGGGGACTCACAAGTAGATGTTGACCAGGAAGCCATAGACATATGGAAAAAATATGTTCCGGAAGAGCGCATATTACTTTGCGGCAAAGCCGACAATTTTTGGGAAATGGGTGATCAGGGACCTTGTGGACCTTGCTCAGAAATTCATATTGACCTACGAAGTGAAGCTGATATTGCCAAAATTCCCGGAGCAGACATGGTTAACAAAGACCATCCGCAGGTTATTGAGATATGGAACAACGTATTTATTCAGTTCAATAGAAAAGCCGACAAAAGCCTTGAGAACTTACCTGCCAAACATGTAGATACCGGAATGGGGCTGGAACGATTGGCAGCTGTTATTCAGGGAAAACAGTCTAATTACGATACGGACGTATTTTCTTACTTAATTGAATATGTAGAGAAAAAATTTGGAACCAGGTATGGTCAGGACGATGCTACCGACGTAGCCATTAGAGTACTTGCCGACCATAGCAGGGCCATTACCTTTACTATTGCTGACGGCCAACTACCATCCAACAACGGCGCTGGAAATGTGGTACGACGAATTTTGAGAAGAGCCGCCCGCTACGCCTACCGTTATTTCAATAACCAGGAGCCATTTATTTATGAAATGTGTCTTTTAGTGGCACAACAATTCAAGGATGTGTTTCCTGAGGCGGTTGCTCAAAAAGATTTTTTAGAGCGGCTTATAAAAGAAGAGGAAGTATCATTTCTTAAGACCCTAAGTACTGGTACAAAACGATTTGAAGACTACATAGCCAAAGCCAGTGGCAAAGTGGTGGATGGAGATTTTGCATTTGAACTCTATGACACTTATGGTTTTCCTTTTGACCTCACCCAATTGATGGCTGGTGAAGAAGGATTTGAAGTAGATGAGAAGGGCTTTGACAAGGCATTAGCCGCCCAAAAAGGACGCTCAAAAGCTGACGCCGAAAAGGATCAGGGCGATTGGACCACTGTAAACGAGGGCTTGGACGTCACCTTTGTCGGCTATGACAACCTTGAAGCCGACACACAAATTTTGCGTTATAGAGAAGTCTCCGCTAAAGGAAAAACTCAATACCAACTAGTGCTGAACAATACCCCCTTTTACCCTGAAGGTGGTGGCCAAATAGGCGATACGGGTGAGTTAAGCTCTGATTCAGAAAAAGTCTATGTTATCAATACAAAGAAGGAGAACGACCTAATTCTGCACTTTGTAAAAGAACTTCCCAAGGATTTAAATGCCACTTTTAAGGCCAAGGTAAACGCCAAGAGACGTAGAGATACGGAAAAGAACCATTCAGTAACTCATTTGGTACACTCGGCACTGCGAAAAGTACTGGGCGACCATGTAGCCCAAAAAGGATCGTTGGTAGGTCCTGACTACATGCGCTTTGACTTTTCACATTTTGCTAAAATGACGGCAGAAGAAATAGAGCAAGTTGAGCTCATTGTCAATGCTAAAATCCGTGAAAACATCGCATTAAAGGAAGATAGAAACATACCTATTGCCAAGGCCCAAGAATCAGGAGCAATGATGCTTTTTGGTGAAAAATATGGTGATACCGTTAGAATGATAACTTTTGACCCTTCATATTCCATTGAACTTTGTGGTGGTACGCATGTAAATGCTACGGGCGAGATAGGACTTTGCAGAATTACATCAGAAGGTGCTGTGGCCGCAGGTGTGCGAAGAATAGAAGTTGTGACAGGAGAAGGTGCGGAACTCTTGGTACGAAAAGAGCAAAAGCTATTGGCTCAAATTAAGGACACTTTAAAAGCACCTAAAGATCCAATCAAAAGCATCAATACCCTCATTGAGGACAAAAAGGCTCTTGAAGAGCAACTACAACAGTTTAAGGCTGAGAAGGTGAAAGCCATGAAAGATGACCTAATAGCTCAGTTTGAACCTAAACAAGAACTTAACCTGCTGGTAAGTAAAGTGAACGTAGGAGACGCTGCCCAGGGCAAAGACCTTGCTTTTCAGCTGGCTCAGGCCAAAGAAAAAGCTGTAGTAGTGCTTGCTGCTGCCATAGGAGCAAAAGCCAACCTGTGGGTATATGTAGACAAGGAACTCACTCAAAATAAAGAACTGGATGCACGTGCCATGATTAAATCAGTATCGGCAGAAATACGTGGTGGTGGTGGTGGACAACCCTTCTTCGCCTCAGCCGGTGGTAAGAATCCAGAAGGCATTGATAAAGCCTTGGAGCTTATTAAAGAGCAGTTTTAACTGAGTAATACTTTATAACTCAATAGTAGCTGGTGATCATTCGAATTGCCTGCTATTATTGAGCTTGTACATAGACAAAAACCTCCATTTTACAAAACAGAGTGCTGTAGATATCACTAGCGACTATAAACATTCATTTTCCGGATGGTTTATTCCCCAGCCTCAGGGCATTGGCAGCTATAAGTTCGCAGACCGCTCGTATTTTCTACTACTTCAAGCTGACCATCACTCTTACACTTCACATGTACCATACCTAATATCTGGTTAGGACATCTACGCTCAAAATGCAAAAGCATCATGGAATACCCGTCCACTAAACCAGTTATTCCCTGACCCAATTCTCGAGGTGAATCGATAATCCAAAAGTCTTCCAATTCCTTTTCAGCAATTAAGAACGCTTCCGAAGTTGAAGACACTGGTGACAAGGCCCTCGAGATGGGCAAGTCAAGAACTCCGCTCCTATACTGAACATACATGGTGCGTAAACTTTTGCCTTGGGGGGGGATTCCTCCCGGCGGTGTCCAGTCTCGGGGACTTATGTCGTAAAATGTGCCGATGGTACCAAGAGAGTCATAATATGTATTAATACGTTCAATAGAATCCATATTTGGCCAATAATTTCCAGGTATTTGCAGCAAGGAAGAATCCCCTCCCAAATACCTTGAACTGTGGGTATCGTTCAAAAAGTCTATATAGGTATAGTACACACAGTACTTTGCTACCTGGGGTCCACATTCTAAGGCCGAGTAGTCAAACGTCTTGGGTCTTGAATAATGATCATAACATTCAGGGCGTCTATCCGCCCGATGACATCCACCATAAGCCAATACCATTAGCGAGTATATGAGTATCCGTTCGATCATAACCGTTTTTCTTGCAAAATATGCCCCCTAATTAGGCCCCACTCATTAAAAATATTTAAGCATTCTTCTTGAGTTGGTTTTCTAAGAGTAATTCCAGCTGCTCTGTCTTTGCTACATGCCCTTAATGGTACAAATGCTTAATTCAAAAACATCATCCCTTTATGCATTTCAAGAATTAAGTGAATTTATACTCGTCAAGTCTCTAATACTACATAAGGATTCCAAATAACACAGTATCAGTTTTCATTGTTCTTTTGGTACATATCAGAGCACATCATCAGTTCGCACTTAAAGAAACTATATGGGGTTTTGTCTAAGCTCTTAACTTGTTTATATGAATAATTCATTATTTGAACAAAAGCTTATATTGCAGCAAGGTTTGAGATGAAACAAAGAGAGAATTTTGGAATAGGCGCCTTGTTTCTAGGCCCGGTGGTGAAGAGATACGAGTCTTCTCTCTCCCCTGAAGATCTTCAGACCCGACTGAATAGAACAAAGTACTTGAAGTGCGACAAAAAAGGAAAGTTCTGCTCGGCCCTTACCTTTTTCAATATCATGTTTCCTTTCGGGCATTTTGCCAAAATAAAAGGTAGAGTGCTGAAGGACAACGTAGTGGAGATTACCATTACCCCAATTATTGTACGCGCGGTGCAGTTGGCACTTATTACCATGTATTCCCTAACGCTGTCGGCTGTGAGGCTTTATGACAACCGCTCATGGCGTGTTCTGGGAATTTTAGCGCTTCACTTTGTAGTACTCTGTACTGTGTGGTGGGTAATACGACTGGTCTATGTGGCCGACGCCAGAAATAAATTTAAGGGAGTAAGAAAAATACTCAAGTTGAGCCAAAAGGAAGTTTAATTTTACTTCTAGCGCTTCAGTTCACTGTAGATTTCAACAAAACGGTCCACATCTTCAAAGTTGTTGTAATAATGCAGCCCTATGCGAATTCCTTTTCCTCTGGCCGCGGCTAACACCTTCTTCTCCTCCAAAGCGTTCAAAGTGCTTTGATCTCCTTCAACAAATAAGATGCTGCCGGCTTCCCTTCCTTCAAAGGTATAAATGCTACCAAGGCCCTTTAGCTGCAATTGCTCTCGTGTGTAGTTCACTAGTTTATGTACTTCTTCAAGAATAGCCTCCTGCCCCATTTCCATTTGCCTTTCCAGGGCAGTTTGCAATCGGATAAAAGCTTCGTGGTCATGATGTCCAGGCTCAAAGCATTTAATATTTGCCTCGTAGTATGGCTGTCCATCTTTCCATAAAAAGCTGTTGAAACCCGCCGTTTTTGGCTCGTATTGCTCCAACACTTTTTGGGCAACGTACATAAAACCGTTTCCAAAACCTGCTCCGGCCCATTTGTAAGTACTTGCCGCCAATACATCTACATCAAGTGCTTTCACGTCAACAGGTATCACGCCTGCTCCCTGAGTAGCATCTACTACAGAAAAAACACCCTGTAGTTTACACATTTGTGCAACTTCTGTAAGCGATACTACATAGCCTGTTCCCCATTGTACATGGCTTATGGCTAATATGTCAATGCGATTTTGCCTCAAAAAATCTTCAAGAGCATTATAGTCTATTCGTCCATCCCCATCCAACTTGTATTCGTGCATTTCAAAGCCTCGCACTCTAAATGGCATTACAAGCGAGGGATAGTCTCCCTGAATATATGCCACTTTCTTTCCTTCGCTGTAGAGCATCTCTGCCAACATGTTCATGGGAATCGTAAAGTTCTGGGCAAGTACTATACCTTCAACAGGGGCATTTATAAACTTTGCCACCGCTTCTTTCACCTCAGCCTTCGTTTCAAACATCCATTCTTCACGGTATTTTGACCCATGGATGGTCATTTTTTCAGAAGCTTCTTGTGCGGCTTGCTGAACCTTGGGATGCACGATACCTGTAGCAGGTGTATTCAAATAGGTGTACTCTTTAAGTACTGGATAATCGGCTCTATATGACTCTAATTGAATGATGTCGCTATTCATGGGATGAAAATAGTACTCTGCCACCTTCCCACAAACAAAGTGCATTTAAGAATCTGCCTTGTTTACAAAAGTCTCTTAAGGTTATGGGCAATCACTTGTTCCAGTTGCGAGTATTTCCCGTCAGATTTGAACAGGACTTTAACTTCATTGAGCAATTGCTCCTTGCCCTCAGCCCCCGGATAAAAGCGATGCCGTTCGCCTTCTAAAACCTGTAGTGTTTCAAAATCTGAGAGCGTTTTTGATACACGTTGTATTCTGTCAGCGCGCTCCTTTCCCACCATTTCTACTATGGCCTCTTCTTCAGGCTCTAGTACCTCTGAGTCCACATTGGCCGCATAAATCAAGGCAAATGCCTGGTAGTCTTCCTTATTCCAATTGCTGGTATCCATTTGTTCGTTCATTTAGCTGCTAAGGTCCTACCAAAAATTCTGCGGAACGATGACCTGGATTCTTGTATAGAAATACTGAAGTATGTAAAACGCAGCATTAAAAACGGAAACAATGACTGCAAATTTCGCTCTACTGTATTTCTCCTATCTTTCCATTGCTGTACCCATGTCTTCTCCTAACCGCAAGCGTGCAGAAATAAGAAGTGCTTCTTATTGACCTGTCCTACCTTTGTATGCGTTCAACTATGTGATGAAACGCTATGGTTTTCTCGTTACTACTCAGTTTGATTTTTGCCACTTTAGGGCTCATTCATTGGAACTGGGTGTTCGGTGGCACGTTTGGTTTTGCACAAGCCATACCCACCAATAAAAATGGAGAACGGGTACTTAATCCAGGAAAAGTTGACAGCGCCATTGTAGGACTCGGGCTTATGGCTTTTGCGGCCTTTTACTTAATTATTTCAGGTATCCTTACCGTTCACGTACCACAGTGGGTGCTCAGCTACGGTAAATGGATTGTGCCAGGAATATTTATGCTAAGGGCCATTGGCGATTTTAGGTATGTAGGTTTCTTCAAAGGGGTTAAGCAAACTGAATTCGCTCAAATGGACACCAGGCTGTTCTCACCTCTGTGTTTGCTTATTGGCATCATCGGCTTTGCTTTGGCCATATTTAATTAGATCTGTAGCATTTCACTTCAAGGAGTTTGTGCTTCATTGGCTTACCGGAGAAAATCAAATCGCAATTCATTCCGATGTTTGGAACATGAAAGTGTTTTTATACAGCTTCTTTCTGATTTCCGGAGGCCTTTGTGCCTGTACTTCAAAAGAAGTTACCATTGAACATACTGTAAAGGAGTATTGTGAAGTGTATAGTAAGAGAGATGACATTGAACGATTCATATCCTTTTACGACGATGATGTGGTTTTTGAAGATATAATAGGAGGAAATAAACTACGGGGAAAAAGCGCGGTTATGGTATTCTTTGACTGGGGCAATCCAAACTTCAAGAAATTAGCGCCTGAAAACATCATAGTGTCTGAAACAATTGTTCAGGAAAATAAAGCCCTTGTAAAAGGACACTTTACCAAGTTTCAATGGGGAAGTGATGAATTCGAGGCCATGCACTTCAGCACCTTACTGCATTTTAATGACGCCCAAAAAATTGTAAAACAGGTAGACTGGATCAACTACCCTTCTACCTTGATAAACTACAATACAAGGGCAAACTCCAATGACTGGCTAATGCAAAATTGAAAATGGACCTATGACGCGATTTACACGAAAAAAACTTGTGAGCATATGCAAAGAATTTCTGTTAAGCCCGGTTTCATTATTGCTTGTTACTATTCTGATTTCTGAAAAAAGCCATGGACAGGACTCAAAGACGACACAGATTCCTTTTGTAACAACTTTTGAAGTACTGCAGCTGGATGGCGACGATATAGAAAACGACGTGTTTAGCTATGCCTACTATCCTATTTTCAGCTACGGAAAACATCCACTCGACAGTCAAATAAATCAAGACATTTTCAATGCTTTCTTTGAAGGCAATCAAAAAAAGGAAGCTGTTCGTTCACAACTTAAAAACTGGGCAAATAATGGCCTGGCCACCCTTACCTTCAGAATTACTTATGAATCAGATGAACTCTTGTCCTTTCAAATAGAAGTGGAAACCTGCAATGCCTATTGCAGTCACTGGATTGTGTATTTCAATTATTCTCTCGTCACCGGTAAACCATTAACTCTTACAGATGTAGTAGATACCACTTCTGACGGATTTACCGAACTCATAACTCAAAAGAGGGATTCAGACTACAATAGAGAAATAAAGAGTATAAGGGAACTGTTAGAAAATTCTACAGAAAACGATCGTGACAACTTAGAATGGGCCTTACAAATGTGTGAATCCTGCCATAAGTCATTCAACATTGGGCAATTTGCTCTTTATTCCAAATACCTTGAACTCATTGAACAATGTGAATTTCCGCATGCTATTAGATGCTATAGTCCATCAGTTGAACTAAAGTTTCATTATGATACCATCAAGGAATACATGAGAATAGAGATATGAGCCTTTGAGGCATTTGCAAAAGGCATTATTACTCACAATAATGCCCGAATTGAGGCTGCATTATAACGAATTAAAAGCCTACATTTCAGATATCTATCAAAACCAGCTTTTGAAACGAACCATCAGAAAATGGACAATGCGTCTTACGGTTACAGGAGCATTGCTTGTGTTATTACTTCTTGGAATTCTGCTAAACCCTTCCATCCTGTATGCTCATTCAACTCAGGTGGCCAACTATTCTGTATACCATCAAAAAGAACTCGACCCACATTTTTTGTTGAGACTTACAAAATGTAATGAGCTCTTACAAGCAAGTGAATTGCACGACAGCGACTATCAAATGGACCTCTGTCTTGACGATGGTTCCTTATATCCGGCTTTAATGAAAGCTCTTCGTGGTCTGGCCTTTGCCTGGGGCTTTTCCAATAAAATAGTACTCCAGGGTGTTTCTAATGCTGAAACCAACAAGCAAGAACTGAACGGTTACTACTGGAATCTTGAACAATTACTGGCTCACGAGGCCATTCATTGCTATCAGTACCACAGCTTTGGCCTTTGGAACTCTAACCCAATAGCTGGACATCCAGACTGGAAGTGGGAAGGATATCGAGAATATATTTCCAGACAAAGCGAGGATCAAGGAGACCTGTGTAACAACCTTAAGCAACTCCTTAATTGTCATGAAGAAGAATGGTTTGTAGCCTTTAAGGATGGAACCATTGCACCTAAAAACTATTTTGCAGACTGGTTACTGGTTACCTATGCGATGGATGTAAAAGGCTTCAACTTTCATGAGCTTATAAAGGACTCCACGGATAAGGAGTCTTTTGAAACGGAAATGTGGCAATGGTATAAGAAACAAGAATAGAATGACCTTCAAAACTTCTTTTTGTGATCCGTTTAAACCCGATATTGTTGATTGGGGGGAAGTGGACAAGGAAGAAGTTATAGAAGCTTTTGAAGGAATAGCCTGGACCGATCTATTGAAACAAATGCTCAATAAGAGCGATAGCGAGATCTACTATTCCCCCTCTTTTGAAGTGTTGAATACAAAAAATCAGCACTCACTGGCAATATCTGTGGTGGGAGATCCCAATACTTACGAATGGTACGTATTCTACAAACGTCCTAAAGTAATCAAAGGCTTTTTGGGTTTTTCCAGAAAAACTGATCCTGCATTCCTTACTAACGTTACAGGGCAAACTAAAAAGGATGTGTTGCAATATATTCAGGCACTACTCGAAGAAAACCACGACCTGCTCGATCAAAAGATTAAGTAGCCCATGAGAACTTAGGTTTCTAGTTCCTAGGAGCGGTTCTAGCTACTTTTGCCCCAACGTCAATTGCCTACCATTCTTTGCAAGCACAGCAACTCAGTACTCAAAAGGGATACTCAATTGGTATCACTGAATTTACTTCTAACCATCGTCAATCGGATGTAGTTCTTATATCTCCGGCAACCGGGGTTAGGCAGCACTACTATTTCAAGTTTGCAAAGTACTTACAAGCTCAGGGCTACAGTGCCATCACCTTTGACTTTGGAGGCATTGGCGAATCGAATGCTCAAAACCTGACTGATTTTGATACATCGGCCCAAAACTGGGGATGTAATGACCTTGAAACGGTAATTCAATATGCAGTACGGCGATATCCCTCGCAAGCCATTCATGCAATAGGTCACAGTATTGGTGGCCAGTTAATTGGTCTGGCTCCCTCAGCCAAATACCTTGATAAAATACTACTGGTTGCCTCACAAAGTGGTTATTATGGGCATTGGAGTGGTTTTAATCAACTCAAGATGATGGCAATCTGGCACCTGATATTCCCAGTGTTCACCGGGGTTTTTGGATACTTTCCAGGTAAAAAGCTGGGAGTAATGGAAGACCTTCCCAAAAGCATGGCTCAGGAATGGACCAAATGGTGTAAAAGTCCAAATTACCTTTTTGACCATATAGATGAGGGCCAACAATATTTTAAAAACATTAAAGGTTCCCTTACCTCATACAGTGCTACTGACGATAGTTATGCTCCAGGGAACGCAGTAGATTGGTTGAGCAAGCAATACACAAATGCGCGGCGTTCCAGAATTGAGCTTAAACCCAGGGATGTTGGGCAGTCTAAAATTGGTCATTTCGGTTTCTTTAAGGAGCGTATGAAGGAATCGTTCTGGAGAATGCTCCTTGACAATCTTGCGCAATAGTTCTTTTCAAAGGATTACCGAAAAAGCGAGACCAGATTGTTCCTGATTCTTATTCTCTCCACCTATTTGTTGAGCAAAAGAAACTCTCGAATAGCTTGTCTCAAATAGCCAACAACTCGGTTATTTGCAAAAAAGCATCATTTTAATGGACACTGTTTTAAAATGCATTAGCAGGCTGCAAGAGCACTTTGAAAACTTTGAACTGCGCCCGGCTGTATCGGTTGACAAGGTAATGGCGCTAACATCCTTCTTTCCAGGAATGACTGAAGAAATAATTGCATTTTACAAATACTGTAACGGCTTTGACTGCCATATTCAGGACCTTGGAAGCGATGGATCTGGCAGGATTTATTCAGTGGAAAACATAGAAGAAAACATTGGTTATATGAAAAGTTATGAAAATGACAATTTGTATACCGGCATGTTTCCAATTAAGGATGATGGATGCGGAAACAATGATTTTCTTTGGCTGCATGAGGATGTAGCCCAGGGTAGTGTCATTTTCTGGGACCACGAAACTGAAGACAAACCTGAGTATCTTTTAGGAGGGAGTTTCAGCAAGTATCTAAGCTTCTTGTGCGATTACCTCATTACGTGCTATCATCCTGATGGCACTATCAAGGCTGAATATGATATTGATAATCCAGATATGCTTGAATACCCCTGGCCGTTTGACTCAGAATACCTGGCAGCCAATGATTCAAAGAGCAAAGCCATTGTGGAACACGCAGAATATGGGAAGGTTTTTAATATAGATTGAGCAGCCTTTTCCCATTCCTGCATATTTATCAGAAAACCAGCATACTCTCTTCCTACCCCCAATGGCCGTATTGATGGTAGATTGACTCCCTATAGAAAATCATACCCATAAAAAAAGCCGCCCCATGTGATACGGGGCGGCTTATATTTTTATGATCTATAACAGTGCTATTTAATGCCCAAAGCCTTCTTTACGTCTTTGGGAAGTCCATCTTTATGGACCATGATATCAATGGTTTTGTACTTCACATAGGCTTCTGAAGCATACAAATAACCGCCGCATTTGTTGCTATCATCCCCCCATGAGTTCTTCACCTGGTAGTAAAGCACACCATTTTGGTCACGGTACATTCCAGTAATGTGCATTCCATGGTCGTCAGTAGTGGTATAGTTGTCATATCCTTTTTGGCGCTTTTCAGCATCAATTTCAGCTTGTGCAACTGGCTCCTTCAATACTGAATCAATCTGCTTGTTTTTTAGTCCTTTAAACTCTCCAACAGGTACAATGGCTACGCTGTTTCTATGAGAAAAACCTGTTTCAGAAACATCAGCTGCCCAAGCTATGCTGTACCCTCTGTTTATAGAGTTGTCCATAGATCGCATAAAATCGCTAAGGCTCACGTTGTAAGCTGTCTCATGCATCCAGTTGTCAGGTAATTCCAGTACAAATTCTTCGTTCATTGGTTGGTGTGTAAACGAAGTAAGGATTACGTAGTTCTCAGGTACAATTCCGAGATAATCTCTAAAGGACTCAGGAGTGTAGCTGGCACCGTTGAACGTAAACTTCTCCACTGGGGTGCCCAGGTAGGCGTCAATTACGGCCACTACAGCCTTCTTCCAGGCTACTGTTAACTCTCGGTTGCGGTTTTTAATAACGGCATCGCACATGGCTTTCAACATGGTATTGAGCTCTCCATGATTATGTCCCTTCTTGTCAACTTCAGGAGCTATGTAGTCCATGCCTTCATATTCTGACTGGGGTACAATACCATACTTCTCAATCACGGCAGTTACATCATGAAAAGCACCTCCGGCATCAAAGTTTACATTTCCGTGAAAACGAACATATCGCTCAGCCTTTTCAATGTAGGTGTGTCTCACAATCCACATTTCTGAAAGCTTCACGTCCATTTTCTTAATGCGCTTTACTTCACTTTCTATAAACGAAAGGGTTGAAAAGCTCCAGCAAGTACCGGTTCTATTTTGGTTCTGCACAGGTTGGGCATCCAGGTCTTTTACGGCTCTAAACTCATATTTGTTGACTTCAACTTTCTTTTGAGCCAACAGCGTAAATGGAATGACCATTAGGGCCAACAGTGTAATTCTTCGCATAATCTTTTCTTAAAACGCTGCAATGATAAGGAGAACGAACGTTCCCCTTAGGTAAGGATATGCAAAGATGTGATGATCGGCAATAGGCAATTATGACATGGCCTGCTTCAGCGTTAGCCTGAATTGCTCTTTGCCTTTTGCATACACATAGTCACCGCCTTCAATTACTTCATAGAGTATGAGTTCGTCCTTCTTTACTTCCCAGCCCATGTATTTTTTTTCACCGGAAAGGCTTGTAAACTCCATCATATCAAAATCTCCAAGATCGTCAAACCTTGTAATCACCCTATAGTTCACAAAGTTCAATAGGCCAGTAACATCTCCATTAATCATGAAACTTGTTTCTTCACCAGCACCGCTGTAGGTACCCACAATTAACTCAGAGCGAACCAATGTTTCAAAAACGGACACACCAGCACTTGGTTCGGGGGATTTAATAAAGGGCACTTCAGCCTTTCCCTGCATTAATCGGAGTCTATCCTTACGCAAGGCTATGAGCTTGGCTTTATTGTCTAAAACGCCAATCGTCTCACCCTCGTCTTTTTGCAATTTGTATCCAAGCGTTTCTCCCTCACTGTTGTTGTGTACCAGCACTATAGCTTCTTGTGAAACTACAAGCTCGCTTACAGGAGAGTTAAATGCCTTCAGGGCATAAGCGGATTTACTCTTAGCCAGGGCAGCACTGTAATAGGGATGAATCCAGGCTCCCAAAAATGGGTTCTCCAAACCCTGTGGATTAGATACTGAATTGCCCTTGGTAGCCAGGGCATCAGTTTCAGTGGGCTTTTCCTTACAGGCTACTATGCTCAGCAGAGCTATCAAAAAGTAAGTTATTCTCATGATTACAAATGAATTACTGTGGCGCCATCGCCTCCACGTTCAGGATGCTCGTATTCAAAAGTGGTAACACTTGGGTGCTGTTTGAGCAATTCTGTAATGCGTTGTTTCAGGATGCCATCGCCCCTGCCATGTACCACCTTTACCCTGCTATAGTTGAGTACCATTGCCTGGTCTACCAGGTCTTCTACTTTTTTCAAAGCTGCATCTGCCCTATCACCACGTACGTCCAGATTGGGATTAAACTCCATTACGTAGTTGTTTACGTTTACCCCCTTTGATATCTTGTTGTCAGCCTTTTTAGTAGACTTTACCAACTCTTTCAACTTCACTTTGGTTCTTAAGTGATTAAAGGCCACAATGGCATTCTTGCCTTCTATCTCTTGTAAAACTCCTACTTCAGTTCCTTCAAGTAAACGCACGGAATCTCCAATGGCTACTTTTTCTTCTTTCACCTTTTTGTAAACCACCTTGTCTTTAAGGTCTTCTACTTCTGAAGAAACCCGTTGACTGTCTTTTTTAAGCTGACTCCTAAGCTCCTTGGCTATTTCTTCCTGGCTTTTCTTTGACTTCTTTAGAGTAGACAGCGTTCTCTCAAAACGTTTATTGTAGTTTTTCAACTCATTTTCCAGCTGGGTTTTATACTGCAAGGCCATTTTCTGCTTGTTCTCTTTGAACTCTTGCTTAAGCCTTTTGTATTCATCGCTAAGTTGTCGGTATCGGTTCTCTTTTTCTTCGGCTGCGCTTAACCTGCGCTGCAAAACAATCTTCTCCTTTTCAAGCTTGTTTACCAATTCTTCAAACGAACCTGCCTTAGTACCAATACGCTCCTTTGCATACTGTATAATTGTTTTATTAAGCCCAATTCTGTACGCCATTTCAAGCGCATAGGAACTTCCCGGTCTTCCAATTTGAAGCTCATAAGTAGGCTCCATGTTCTCCTGGTCAAACATCATACTGGCGTTTGAAATACCTTTCTTGTTCTCAGCATACAGTTTCAAATTGGTGTAATGGGTAGTAGCCACGCCATAGGCTTTCTTTTGCACCAGGTGGTCTAAAACGGCTTCGGCAATGGCACCTCCAAACTGAGGGTCAGTTCCTGTTCCAAACTCATCCAGTAAAAACAAGGTATTCTTATCAGATGCGTTGGCGAAGTGTTTTAAACCTTTCAAGTGTGATGAATAGGTAGAGAGATCGTTATCCAGGGACTGATCATCCCCCATTCCTAAAAAAATCTTCCTGAAGATGGGCATACGCGCTTTCTTACCAGCAGGCACTAGCAATCCTGACTGAAACATTACCTGCAACAGGCCAATGGTTTTAAGACATATGGATTTACCTCCGGCGTTAGGCCCACTAATGATCACCACTTTTCGATTGTCATTCAGTTCAATCTGTAGCGGCACCACCTTGCGGTTCTGCTCTTTATAGCTTAGGTATAGCAAAGGATGTGAGGCTTCCTGTAAGTAAAGGCTTCCATTTTTTGACAACTGAGGCATACTTGCCTGCAGTTGTACGGCCAATCGAGCCTTGGCTCTCACAAAATCAATTTTACCTGCAATTAGCTGGTATTGCTCTAAATGATTTGTGAAAGGACGCACTTCATCGCAGAGTTCCAGAAAAATGCGGTGGATCTCCTTTCTTTCTTTTTGCCTTAATTCAAAAAGATCATTGCCTAACTCTACCAGGGTTTGTGGCTCTAGAAAGGTACTTTTTCCAGTAGAAGATTCGTCATGGATAATACCGCGAATCTTTCTTTTATACTCTGAGAACAGGGCCAATACGCGCCTACCATTACGTATGGTTTGCTCTTCGTAACTAAGCCATTTTTCTTCCCGGCACTTTCTCAGTATTGCATCAAACTTCTTATCCTGAACACTAAGAGTCTTCCGTATTTCACTTCTTATTTTATTGAGTTCGGGCGAAATCTCCTTTCTAATAGTTCCTTCTTCATCAAAAACAGCCTCAAAGCAGGTGAGTATTTGCTTTTCATAAGGATACTGAGCACATAGCTCGTAAAGCATTGGAAACTCATCTCTGTAACGCTTAAAGAGTCTGAGGTTTTGACTAAACTGCCTTAGAAAAAGACGCAAATCGAGCAGTTGCTCATGACTTAGTACCGAGCCATTTATCTTAAGTGATTCTATGCTTTTCTCCAGATCACTAAAACCTGTATCCGGATTCTCAATGTCATCATTGGTGTTTAAATGCTGAAACTCCTGTACCTGTTGAAGTAGATCAGTAATAAAGCCTGAATCTACATACACGGTCATTTTTTCAGCTTCCTGTTTTCCGAGTGTGCTTTCGCAAAGCCCTGCAATTTTTTCTTTTATACGGTCGTAGCCAAGCTTTTCAGGTAGGCTCTTAGGATATAATTGGGCGCGTTGGTTTGGGTTCAAGTAGGTAAATTAATCGTATTGGTTGCGAATTTGAGAAAAGCTGGGGAAAGAAGCTCGACTGAACTTAAATAAGGTATAATCAAGAAGAAATACGACAATTCCCTTAGCCCTGCCAGGGTAGAAAGAGACCTCTTTTGAAGCAAATTATAGCGACATGAAAAGGTTAAGTAGTTTATTGCTCCTCTTATCATGCTGGCTCACATCGGTTGCACAATTCATGCCCGGTGATCCTGGCATTTTTCTGAACCCGATAAAACCGCCGCTAAATTTCCCCGATCACGGCTTTCAACTGTTTGCCAAACTCTCTGACTCCATGATTATCCAATCGCCCATGCCACCAAATGGCTGGAAAGACTCAGTGAGAGTGGATATCGTAAAAAACAATCAGGGCGATGTCACCTACTTCACTTCAAAACAAAGCATTACCGGTGCCTGGATAGCGCAAATTGAATACTTCATGCACTATGCTTACAACAGTAATAAAGAAGTATCCACATTTAGAAGGACGCTCAGCAATGCAAGTTTTGACATAGTCAATCACTACTCGTACTCCTATGGAAGCAATGGAAAAGTGAGTAAAGCGACTATTACGGATTCTATATACCTCAAAGCTCAATCTATGTGGATTGCCACTCCTGCTGAAGAGACTTATAGCTACGGCACAACCGGCGCTCTGGAAGAAAAACTCTTTAGAAAAGCCAGTACCGGGCAAAGTACCCTACTTAACGAAACAAAATGGACCTACAGCTACGATGCAAACGGCAATTGCACCGAGCTTACAGAGTACCTATGGGATGAAAGCGCTAGTGTTTGGGAAAACAACCAACGCTATCAATACGCTTACAACACCGGAAAAGAGATGAGCAAGGCCACTGCCACTTTTTGGAACGGAAGCCAATGGGAAAAAGAAGACGATGAAGTAAGCTTTACCTACACATCCGGAAAGCTGAGCCGCGCTGAAGAAATAAACCAAGACGGTCAGGACGATGACGATGCCGTAGACTATTACTACAATAGCAAAGGGGAGTTAGATCATTTTGACCACCAGCAAAAGGACTATGGTACGAGCACCTGGAATGAAATAAAAAGAACACAAGCCTTTTACAATGCGCTGGGAACTGCAGAGTTTGCCTATGTATTTTTATGGAATGGAAGTGGCTATGAGAAAACAGCATCCGAACGCATTCTGTTCAGGGCTTTAAGCACCAAGGCTCCAAAGGCCCCTACCGGACTCAAAGTGAGCACATCAAAGAAGGTAGGAGAAAAACTCTACCTTACCTGGACCGACAATTCCAGCACCGAAACTGGTTTCATTGTATACCGAAGTACAGACTCTCTACAATTCGATTCTATAGGAAGTGTGGTACAAGATGTGAGCAGCTATACGGATAGCAGCTTAAGTGCCAATACTAAGTACTTCTATAGAGTAGCAGCTTATAATGGTTCGGGCCTATCTGATTTTTCCAATACTGTTGGAGCAACGACTTTGACTTCAGGTAATAGTACTGAGGAAGAGAATACCCATTGGATTTACCCCAATCCTATTACAGACATATGCACCTTACGGATGTCTGAGCCGATAACCAGCATTAAAATTTACGATGTGTCAGGTCAGCTCCAGGTCGTGGAGCGCCCGCAAAGCGATTTGGTAAAACTAGATCTTAGCCTTCTTGATAGTGGCTACTACTGGATCAGTTGCAGCACCGCAAAACACTTTATGAGTAAAAAAATAGTAAAGCTTTAGATACGATACACTGTTCCTATATAAAGGGTCGCGCAGGTAATGTGCGGCCTTTTTACTTTTGGTAAATGATCCGCCTTATATCTGCCCTGTTTATTTGTCTGTTAGCTGAAGCCTGTTCATCGCCATCAAATACGCTCGAAACGTCTGAGAAAGACATTTCTGACTCAGCGAATGAAGTCTCAAGTCCAGAAAGCGCCGAACCAGTGAGGGTGCCGAAATTAGCAGTAGAGGTTAGGGTGTTGGGAGTTGCTCAAGATGCCGGATATCCTCAAATCAATTGCAAAAAGGCCTGTTGCGCCGCCTACTGGACAGGTAAACGTGTAAAAGAATCGCCTACCTGCCTGGGGATAATTGATAGAGTAAACAAGAAAATGTGGATGATGGAAGCTACTCCTGACATAGTAGCGCAATGGCAGCTCTTGCAAGAGAACTGTCCTACTTGCGAAATGGCCGGCATACTAATAACGCATGCACACATGGGGCATTACACGGGACTCATGCAGCTGGGAAGAGAGGCGATGGGAGCCCAAGGGGTTCCAGTGTATGTAATGCCGAAAATGATGGAGTACTTACGCAACAATGGCCCCTGGAGCCAACTAGTAAACCTTGGCAATATTGAGTTAAGGCCCTTGCAAAATGATTCTAGTCTACAGCTGAGCTCAATGGTATCTGTTAGGCCTTTCCTGGTTCCGCATCGCGACGAATATTCTGAGACCGTCGGTTTCTCAATAAAAGGTCTTGGGAATGGCGCGCTTTTCATTCCAGACATTGATAAATGGAGTAAATGGGACCAAAGTATTGCAGGCCTTGTTAAAGAACACGAGCTGGCATTTCTAGACGGCACGTTCTACGATGGCACCGAGCTTCCCGGTAGAGATATGAGCGAAATACCTCATCCATTTATTAAAGAAAGCATGTCAACGTTTCAAGACTTATCAATGCGTGAAAGAGGCCGTATCCACTTCATTCACTTCAACCATACCAATCCATTATTGGATACGGAATCTTCACAAGCTGCAGAGCTTCAAAAAGCCGGATTCTCTATTGCCAGCCTTAATGACTTTTACGACCTGTAGGGTTAAACTGATGCATTTGTGCGCTTACTTTTGCAGCACTTAGAAGATTACATGGATATACTGAAACAGGCCTCGGAAATGTTGCTGAATGCAGCAAGTAGTAGTACGCCTTGCGAACCTGTAAGGGCACTTATTGGCGATAGCGATGTAGAAGCAGCCTATAAAGTACAGGCCTTGGTTAACGCTCATAAAAGTGCCAATGGAGACCAACTTATTGGTCATAAGATAGGCCTGACCTCCCCTGCTGTACAGAAGCAGCTTGGTGTTGATCAACCTGACTACGGAAGCCTTTTTCAAAGTATGGAAATAATGAATGGTGGTGTTCTTAATTGGGAAGATACCATGCAGGCCAAAGCAGAAGCCGAGATAGGCTTCATATTGGGTAAGGACCTTGATATGGAAGCCCTATCCATTAGTGAAGTAATGCGGGCCATTGAATACGTGGTACCCTGCATAGAAATTGTTGGAAGTCGTGTGAAAGATTGGAATATCAGAATTACGGATACGGTGGCCGATAACGCTTCAGCTAGTCACTTTGTTCTTGGTCATGGAGCAAAAAAGCTCAATGAAGTAGATGTTGTTGCTTGCAAGATGATCATGTCTAAAAACGGAACTATTGTTTCAGAAGGTACTGGTGCTGCCTGCCTGGGTTCGCCTATCAACGCCACATGGTGGTTGGCTAAAACCATGAAACAGCTTGGAAGTCCCCTAAAAGCAGGACATATTGTACTGGCAGGTGCATTGGGCCCTATGGTTGCTGCTGAATCAGGGGATCACTTTGAGGCCGTGTTCACAGATCTCGGTAGTGTCTCAATGTCATTTTCCTGAAACTTCGGCATACAGTGGTAAACAGGATTCTATTTTTCTGACACGCTAACCACAGCTCTCCCGCCTTTCACAAAACTGGATTGGTCAATTATTCCAACTAAGTATTTGTTTTGCTCATCGACAGAAGATGAGGTTTGAATGATCTATGTATCGTTCTTAACTGTGCTATGTTGACATTCGCTCAATATCACTGACTTACGGACGCAGAAAATTATATGTATTGAAAAGGGATCAGGAAGAACAAATGAAGGCCCTGGAGGACCTTGCGGCCTTAATAACGCAGGTTTTCGCAGTACCTATCTGCCATTTCACATTTAGTGATTTGATCAATACTTCAGGGCTGCTGAGCATTGGCCTGGCAAGCACTGAAACCGCCCAACTCAACCCCGCCATTCAACGGGTTCTTGACAAGGGACTTGTTATTGCCATTGAAGACATAGATCAGGATTCCAATTTTGAAGAAAGTGAACTTCCCGCTTCTGACCTCAAATTGGCGTCTTTTCTTGGATGCAGGTTGCTTGACGAGTGGGGAGAAGATCTCGGTACACTTTCTTTATTTTCCCAACTTCCGAGGAGCTTCACCGAATCGGATAAAACCTTGTTAAAAGGTTTTGCAACTCAGGCCAGTCACCTATTGAGCAACATGACAAAAGCCGAAGTGCCGGCTCAGGTAGAGTTTGCTGACCTCTTTAGGCAGGTAATGAGCAAGGGACGGGCTCAATTGTGCATTCATAACATTGAAGGGCAAATACTCTATGTAAACCAAAGCGCTTCGGAATCACTGGGATATACTGCAGAAGTACTGCTGGGTATGAGCCTAACTGACCTCATGACAGAGGAGAATAAGCCGGGGTTCGACTTGTACATCAAACGAATGCAAGCCACCGGTCTACTTGACGGTATCATTGAGCTAATTGATCGATCAGGACATAAACGCTATTGGTCTTATAATAACGCCCTTGATCAGGTAAGTGGTAAAGTAATCAGTTTTTCATTGGACATTACCAATACTGTAAACGAGAGAAGAAGGATTTCTAACCGTGAAGAAGCTGTAAAGAAAGCACGCCAACTAGCTGAAAAAGGCACCTGGACCATTGATTTGCTAAGCAAAGAACTTGAATGGAGTAAAGAAGTAAGGCGCATTTTTGAGCTAGACTCTTCTACTCAAATATCACTTGACCATTACCTATCGCTTATACATCCAAAGGACAGAGACGATTTTGAGCAGGCCTTACAAGAAGCTATTGACACTCATGGCAATGTACTTGCTGAGCACCGCTTCATTGCTGCCGATAAGAGTATCAAATATCTATCGGTTACCGGACAAGCTCACAAAAACCTATTGGGTAATGCTCCCTACCTTACAGGCGTTATACAGGATATCACTCACCGAGTAGCATGGGAGAAAGAACTTCTCAGAGGAAAAGAATCAGCAGTAGAGCTAAGTGAATTAAAACAGGAGTTCCTGGCCAATATGAGTCATGAAATACGTACACCTGTATCTTCCATAATAGGTTTTTCCCGCCTTTTATTGTCAGCGCAATTGCCCGTACAGGAGCGTAAATATGCCGAGCTCATATTTTCAGCCGGCGAAAACCTTCTTACCATAGTCAATGATGTTCTTGACTTTTCAAAAATGGAGGCCGGTAAACTCAGGCTTGAAGAAAAACCCTATGACCTGAGAACCTGTCTTCAAGAGCTTATCCAGGCCCATCAGGATCAAGCTCAAAACAAAGGAATTCGTCTATTGCTTGATTTACAAAGTTCGATCCCGCAGCTGGTACAGGGTGATGAACTGCGTGTAAAACAAATTGTAAGTAACCTGCTCTCCAATGCGCTGAAATTCACTCGCTCAGGATTTATTGAAGTAGGCGCTTCGAGAGTTGGCAGGGGAAGCGAAGGGAAACTGAGAATCAAGGTAAGTGACTCTGGAATAGGAATAGACGCCAGTAAGCTCAGTAAAATATTCAACAGCTTTCAGCAGGCCGAGGGAAGCCATACCAGAAAGTATGGGGGAACGGGACTAGGCTTATCCATCACCAAGGACCTTGTAGAACTTATGCAGGGAAACATTGAGGTTGAAAGCAATTTGGGACAGGGCAGTACATTCACTGTATTACTGCCCTACATCAAGGTAAGCCCCAAACAGGATATTCCTGCTGGGCAAACCACTTCATCAAAATTTGATTTCTCGGCCTATCGAATTCTCATGGCTGAAGATAACTCCAACAACCAGTTGCTGGCAAAAGCCTACATGCGCCGGGTAAAAGCTCATTTAGATATTGCCAACGACGGGATAGAAGCACTTGAACTTCTTGAGCAGAATACCTATGACCTGGTGCTTATGGATATTCAAATGCCTAGAATGGGAGGCATTGAATGTGCCAGAAAAATTCGAGCAAACGCCCAATGGAACCATATCCCCATTGTAGCAATAACGGCTCATGCCACTCCTGAAGATAGAGAACGGTCGCTTAATGCCGGCATGAGCGAACACCTGACAAAGCCTTTCAAGCCCGAGATACTCTACCAAACCATAGCAACGTTGGTAGGCAATAACGAAAAAAGGGAAAGTGAAGAACCAGGAAACAGAACCGCCTTTGACCTCTCCTATTTGTTGAATTATTCAATGAATGATAAAACATTGTATCAAAACCTTTTGACTACTCTATCCAATACGCTTCCTAAAAACATTCATGGCATAGAACAGGGTTTACATCAAGGGGATTTAAGCAGCATACAGGACTTTACTCACAAGGTGAAACCCAGTATCATCATGTTTGAAGAAGAAAGGTCCATCGCCGCCATATCCAATATTGAAAAGTCACATGAGCTGGGTACCGAAACAAGTGAAACGGTGATGTCTTTTCTGGCCCAACTACACGATCTTCTCAATACAATCAAGCAAGACCTGAGCAGTAATTAAAACTGCCATTTTTAGCGCTTGGGTTGCCTTCTTACTGCTCAAGGTATGTACCTTGTGCTTTAGTTTACAGCACCCAAAAACTACTCCAGTGCAAGCGCATTTTAGACTTGATGACGACACTTTCGAACGTCAATTTGATACGGCAGTTTTGCCGGATGAACTTTTTACTCATGAGGCCCATTTAAGGCTTGCATGGATACAACTTGAGCGCAATACTCCCACTAAGGCAGCAGCCAAAGTGTGCACACAGATACAGAATTATGCCAGCAGCCTTGGTCAGGCCGGTAAGTTTCATAAAACACTTACCACTGCATCCGTGTACGTAGTCGCTCATTTTAAGGAAAAATCGAAATGCACTTCTTTTAAAGATGTGCTCACAGAGTTTCCACAACTCAATAGCCGTTTCAAAGAATTGCTTCTCTCCCATTATAGCCAAAACGAGCTGCATTCCGATAAAGCGCGGATTAAGTATCAGGAACCTGACCTCATACCATTTAACTAACATTATGGCTCATATTTCAATCCAGTACTTCAAAAGCCCTTTTGGTGAACTTATTCTAGGTGACTATGAAAATGCTCTTTGCCTGTGTGATTGGCGTTATCGAAAGATGCGAGAAAGCGTGGATAAGAGATTGCAAGAAGGTTTAAATGCAACCTACTTTGAAGAGGATACAGAATTATTGCAAGCCACTAAAACTCAACTAACAGAGTATGCTGCTGGTGAACGAACGGAATTTGACATTCCCTTGCTATTTGTGGGTACGGAGTTTCAAAAGACGGTATGGGAAGAGCTTGTAAGAATTCCTTATGGTTCTACCGAAAGCTATTTGCGACTGTCACAAAAACTAGGAAATGAAAAGGCAATTCGCGCCGTGGCTTCGGCCAATGGTGCCAATGCTATCTCCATTTTGGTACCATGTCACAGAATAGTGGGAAGTCAGGGTGAGCTTACTGGATATGCCGGAGGAATACCAGCAAAAAAGAAACTGCTGCAGCTAGAGTCAAAGGGGAAATACGACGAGCAAATGGAGCTGTTTTAGTGCTCTCTACCAAGCGAACTCAGAGGTTTGAGTTCATTCACTTAAAGGAGTAAGGTTCTATTACTAGTACCTTAGGTTACTTTCAGCACAAAAGGGCATCAAGATAAAACGAAATGAAAACTGTACACTTCTTATTACTGTGCTTTATTACTTGTGCCTGTAGTCCCACTCCTCGTATACGTATTGGCAATCCTATTGATGTTCTACCGATTGAAACGCTTGGAAAACTATCAAATTTTGAAAGTACGGAAGACCTTGACGATGTGATTTCCCATTTAGATTCTGTTTTCAAAAAGCACTCTCAATTATGGTCCACACAAGCTGATTCTGCTCACAGCAGATTACTTACTCAACTTAACAATACCCTTGTTCAGCTGTTCAACAATGATTTGGAGCACATTGTGCAGTCGGCTATGATTCCCATTCATTTGCCCGATACAGCGCCCTTTCTGGTACAAGTGAAGCTGGGCCCCATTTTTTACAGGCAATCTCAAAAGACAAAAAAAGGTGAGCCCAGGACCACCGGAAACCAACAAAGTTGAGCTGGCAATAGAAGTAGAATTATTACAGAGAACTGGTTCACAGTTGACTGTATTGTCAACGAAGTCATTAAAAAAAAGAGGCTTGTTGACATCTGAAAAACCAATCACAGATTTTGGCCAATTATTACCAAGCCCATACAGGTATCCTGTATACAATGTTGACTCCATATACCAGGAGCTTATAAAAGAAGCATCGAATATCCATCTACAGGCAAACCAAGCTAGTTGGCTACGTACTTATGCAGACTCCATAAAGTCGCGAGGAAATAATGAAGCTTCTTTTTTTCCCCACTGCGACTTTGATGAAGTCCATATTTTCAGAGTAAACGAAGGCTATTTTAGAGGAGAAAGTGATGATCTTACATCAAATCGACTTTCAAAAGACAGTTTTCAGCTTTCTTCTGAGCAGATTACCAGCCTTTTACTCTTTATAAATAATCCATTGAACTTTGCCTGGGGTGAGTGTGGAACTGCCATCCCACAATACCAAGTCCAGTTTTATTTAAAAGGAAAACTTGTGAATCGCTTCAGGGTGGCCTGTGAGTATGGGCAACTTTCAATGTGGCAAACCAAGGGTGATATCAACTACCTGAGGTCCAGATATGGAGGAGTTGACTACCGAAAGCGACAGCCCTTAATTGACATCGTTAAGGAATGCGGAGCTTATTTTGAAAAATTCTACTGATTGTGACAAATGACGGATATAACGGCATTGTAACTGATTTGGAACTTTAAATTACCTTCATTGGCTCAAAGTCACCTCGCTTTCTATTATGCAAAGAAGACATTTCATCAAAAACGGTGCACTGGCCATCCCAGCTGTAATGGGACTTCCTTCCTTTCTTACATCATGCAATTCTGACGATTTGGAACCCATAAATACCGATAAAAGCATTGTTATCATTGGAGCGGGCATAGCCGGACTGGCAGCGGCTAAATACCTAAATGACAGAGGAGTTAGCGTTACTGTTCTCGAAGCTCAGGACCGAGTGGGCGGACGAATTAAAACCAATTGGAGTACGGGCCTCCCCTTTGACGAAGGCGCCAGCTGGATTCATGGCCCTAAGAAAAATCCAATATCCGATTTATCTGACATGGCGGGCTGTAAAACCTATCTAACTGATGATGAGAACGTAAGCCTACACAAGGCTGATGGTTCTGTTTATGACGAAGAAGTATCAGATAAAGCAGAAAAACAATACAATAAGATTCTCAGAAAGCTAAAAGGATCAAAGGAGCAGAGTTTTGAAGAAGTATTCTACGCAGATTACCCGGAGTATAAAAATGATGACTTATGGACCTATATGTTGTCGGCTTACTTAGAATTTGACACTGGAGGAGACATTTCATTATTGTCCTCTCAAGACTATGATGACGACGAAACCTTTGCTGGTGAAGATTTGATCATCACCAATGGATACGACAGAATACCGCAGCAGCTGGCTGAAGGTTTGGACGTTCGCTTGAATGTATTGGTAAGTGAAATTTCATATGGTCAAAACCTTATTAGCATAAGTACCAATGGAGAAACTTTCGAAGCGGACCATGTAATTGTTACCGTTCCACTGGGTGTACTTAAGAATGAGGTGATCGCATTTAGGCCCGCCCTTCCAAGAGCCATTTCTAATGCGATAACAGGGCTTCAAATGGGCTCTGTAAATAAGTATTTGTGCATTTGGGACGATGTCTTTTGGGACAATGACCTCAACTACATTGGCTACACCCCTGAAACCAAAGGGAAGTTCAACTACTTTCTAAATGCTTCCAGGTTTATTGACGCCAACGCTCTTATGACATTCAGCTTTGGAAAATACTCTGAACAAATAGAGACTTTACCTGACGCTGAAATACAAACAGAAATTATGAAGCACCTAAGGAATATTTACGGAGACAATATTCCCGAACCCAGGCAATTGTTGAGAACAAAGTGGGTTTCTGATCCATTTACTTTTGGCTCCTACTCTTTTGCAACAAAAGGCATTAGCAGCGATGCATTTGAAGCTTTTGAAGAAAACATTGATGGCAAAGTCTTTTTTGCCGGAGAACATACACATAAAGACTATCGGGGTACCGTTCATGGTGCATACCTAAGTGGACTGAGAGAAGCCGAAAAGGTGGCAGAACAACTACTGGCTTAATTACCTATTGCCAGTTTCCTGACAACCTTCTGCACACCGAACCTCCTGGGTATTCCAAGGTTTTTCAATTAGAACTGTACGTCGTATTTCGATTCGAATTGCTTTGGAATTTCATCTCCTTTTTCCCCAAGATTCTGCCGCAAGTCAATCTCAATTCCTCTGGCAATAGTAGAAATAGGAACATCATTGGCAGTACCTTCATATGGGTTTTCACCCGTACGACCTATGCGCTCCATTGTATGGAATATCCAGGCCACTATCACATAAAAGGGTATTGAAAACCAAACGAATAAATCACCTATTACAGGGCTCTTATTAGCTATTTCATTGCCTAACTCAGCAAACTGTGGCACCAATGCCAAAGGTAAAAGCAATACAAATACCCACATAAAAAAGTGGTTGAGCGTGGCAAACTGTCTTGGATAGGGAAAATTCTTAATTCTCTCTGTTTTGCCTTGCAAATTGAAAAGCTCTTGCATGATAGACTCCAGCTCCAAAAATGAAAACTCCCAAATGGTTCCCTGCTCTTTTAGTTTACGTAAATGATGAGACTGTAAGTAAAGCATCGCGGTCTGCTTATTGTCCTTACTCATAACATAACTCAGGTCATCGGCAGAAATAAGATGTTTGATATCTGCTTCTACAGTAGAGTCTTTTTCTGGTGGGCGCACATCCCACTCGCTGTTCGTCTTGTGGCTCGCGGTAGTTTCCCATGACTTGGGCGCACGCATGGCATGGCGCAAAGCAGTCATCCAGGCAATATGCCGGTAGGTAAGCGCCTTTACTTCCTTCTTAAGCTCCTCATCACTCAAATGCTCCTTAGCATACTCGTTGCTCACCATATCTTGAATAAGCATGCCAAATGTCCTGGAAGTGTTTACAATTCCTCCCCATATCTTACGAGCTTCCCAAATTCTACCGTAGGCAGCATTGTTTTGAAAACCAATGACAAAGGCCACTGCCGTACCTATCAAAGCCAGGGGTGTCCATGGTACTTTAAACCAGGTTAAATCTAAGAAATATGAGAGCCCTACCCAGGCCACAATAATTCCCAGAAACAAAAAAGTTTCATAGCGAGTCCACCATGCCATCTGTTTGGCTGAGTACGTTTTTCTAGTAAACATAGTTAAGTTTTTGTGCTTGTTCTGCCTTCTCCAAAGCTAGTACTTTAGATACTCTTCAATGGTTCAACACAGTTTGATAGAATATCAGTTCACAGCATTATTGAATCTTTTTTCTAATCCTGCTAAGGCTTTGAGTCGTAATCCCCAAATACGATGCTATGTGCTTTTGATGCACCCTGCGCAAAAGTTCTGGCTGAGTTAGCATTAAATTTTGGTAACGCTCCTCTGCAGATAAAGTCATGATCTCAATTTGCTGGTCCCTTTTGTCTGCATTCGAGTTCTCCTCTCCTATTAAGAACAGTTTTTGACCTATGGGCGTGGCCTTCAACTCATCCATGTGCGCCTTGCTCATGCGCAAGCACTTCGACTTCTCTAAAGCCACAATCTCAAGTGGCGAAGGTTTTCCTGATAACAGCGACGAATCATCGGCGAAGAAGCTGTTCTCCAGAAACAAATCGGTACAAACAGAATGGTTATTCTTCCAGGCAAACATTCCGCAGGAGCCTTCCAGAATAAAGTAGCCTTCCTTTGCTACCTCATTGCTGCGCTTAAGCACTTCATTCTTTTTATACTCCACGTGCTCACATAAGGAGAGAAAACGCTCCCAAACTTCCAATGGAGCCTCATAGTATTTATCAAAGGCTGTTTTTAACTGATGGGCTATCATTCTTAAACATTAAAGAAAACAGGTTGCCAAGTTATAAGACAAAGACCAATGTAAATCACAATATCAATGTTGGCAAGGCCTTTACTTATTCTGCGGCACTAAGTAAGACATCGAGTTCAGCCTTTACACGCATTTCTTCTTCCATGAGGTACTTAGTTGCAAATGGCCCACCACAGTCCAAATTGCATATGATACGAATCAGCTTGTTCTCATAGAAAAACAGGCTGTCTTCAGCAGGTTCATAATAGTCAGGATCATCTTCCATTTCTACCCTGTTGGTTTGCATTTCGAAAACAAGTAGGGGTTGTTTGTTGCTTAGGTAATACTCCTTGTGAGTTAAACTCTCTTTTAGCTCCTCTCTCAACTCAATTTTCAGTAAATCACCTGCTCGCCAGTGATAGTTCACCTTAGCCTCAGTGCCTTTCACTGTCACTGTTTGCTGTGTAACCAGGGCCTTCTCCAAATTCATCTGAATGGCTTTGAGCTTTTTTCTGGTCTCAGCTATTTTAGTACTCTGGGGTACCTCAGTTCTAACGGAGTCCTGTTCAACCTTCTTCCTAAGATCTATTGGAGGCGCCACTACTGTTTCAGTGGTATCTTTTATCACAACCTCTTGATTTTTAATGCCGTTGTTGCACCCCACCATTGTGCACACAGATAGGAATATGAAAAGAGACTTCATGAATATGGATGTTTAGGATGCCGAATTTAGCCTCAGTTCCTGCTCTACCATTTGTTGAACTACCGAAACATAGCCCGCGTACTCTGGCTCTGTGGCTTCTGATTTAAAAAACTCACCTTCAAGGGCTTCTACAAGGTTGTTCTTTTTCACGAAGGAAAAGAAAGACCGTTGCCTTTGTAGAGCTTCTTCCTCAGGCTTCACATGTAGTAAGGCATTTCCTTCATGGTAGAAATGATGAACAAAATTCTTCAAGCCCATTCCTTGTCCACCAATTTCCACAAGTTCCAGGAGCTCACCAAAGTCCATAAAGCCTTCAAACTCTCTCCAGGGGCCTACATAGCTTGGCTGTAATACCTCGTTAATCTGGTATTTCCAATCTTCGCTAACAAAACTCTTTACAGCATTTTGTTCTTCTAGAGGCCATTGCTCCCAATCCGCATGCTTGAGGGTGACCAATACTTCATCTAACTGAATATAGAATGAATCTTGGTGCTGGCTGTGAAGCTCAAGAATCCGTGGAAGAAAATGCTTGTAGTGCTCAGGCCCGCCCCAGGTATAAAGGGCGCTGCCCTGATAAGATATCAGTTCATCGTAACCCAACTGCCGCAAGGGCTTTGAAGCCAGCTTCTATACATCTTCTTCATCAATGCAGCCACAGGTACAGTAGTACATATTGGACGGGCTGTATTTACTAAAAACCAGGTAGAGTTGCTCTACTGCTTTCTCCAGTGCATTCATATTTACAATCTCTATCTTACAAAAGCCCTATGGTGCTAAATCCTTAGTCATTACTAAGTCTTTTTGAAGAATAATAGGAATTCCAAAAAGCCCTCGAGCCATATATAAGTTTACAAAGTTGTTACTTTCAACATCTGCACTGCAGGGAAAAACTAGCTGTTTCTCCTTGCCATAAATTTCTACCATTACATACGGACTTCGACAGCTCCTATCTGAGCTTCCAAGACTTCCTCTTTCTAAAATCGCTACTTGTATTTCATCAGCACCGTTTTGTGGCAAGTAATAATTAAGAGCCATGAAGGAAAAAAGACAAGTACCTCCCACAGCCCCCAGATTGAAAATCAATTTTAAAAAGAGGGTTTGCGCTCCCTGATAGTTGGATAGCATTTTTGAAGTAAATGGCAAAGCAATGACCGAAGTACCCACATAAATGAAAAGGGCCATCTTAGTTTCCAGGACAGTGTTCCTGAAAATTTGAATTTCAAAAACCATAAGTACCAATCCCAGTACAAACACCGCACTCAGTAAAAAGTCGTTTCGGGAAAACCTTCTCTTCTCTTTTTCCTTTTCCCTCTGTACTCTTATATGGCGTTCTCGGCGCGTTAAACGCTTTGTACCGGGCTCTTTGTTATTAGGTTTTACTCCCACACCTAGTCTTTAATGCAACTTCCAATTCCCTTTACTACATTCAAGAATAAAGATTTCAGGCGTGTTAAGCAAATGCAGTATAGACCTACTAGCACCTATCTTCGAAAAGATATATGAATGAAAATGACCACAATAAACACGTACTTGTATTTTAATGGAGATTGTGAAAAGGCCTTCAATTTTTACGCATCTGTATTTGGGAAAGAATTGAAGTACATAGGCCGCTATAAAGAGATTCCTGAAACCGCACGTAAAAACTTTCCTAACTGCGAAGACGAGCATGTAATGCACGTTTCACTCCCCATAAGTGATGAAACAATTTTAATGGGTGCCGACATTATTGATGCTACAAGAAAAAATGAAGCAGGGAGGTTTTATTCATTATATGTGATGGTAAATAGCACAGAAGAAGCTGACAGGGTGTTTAATGCGCTTGCTAAAAATGGACGTGTAAAATTGCCTCTTGCACAACAGTTTTGGGGCTCTTACTACGGCATTTGCCTTGATCAGTTTGGTGTGAATTGGAAGGTTAGTTTTGCCAATGAATAAGAGCAGATGTACATAATGATAGCCGGGCCCTACACCTCGGGTTCAAATGACAAAAAACAATGGAAACGGAATCACGAGGAACTCAACAGATATGCCTATCAGGTGTTCTTGAAGGGACATATTCCCGTTATCGGCGTGAACGTTGCCTTGCCAATTATTGAAGTTGCTGGTAGCCATATGTTCGATGATGTAATGATGCCCATTTCCCTGGCCCTGGCGGAAAGATGTGATGCCGTGTTGCGAATTGGTGGCTCATCTAAGGGCGCTGATGAAGAAGTAGAAGTGTTTAAGAAAAGGGAATTGCCTGTTTACTATGGTCTGAATGAAATTCCTATCCAGCATTAATTCTCTGAATATGAACATTCAAGAAGCATACAACATTTGGGCAGAGCAATACGACAGCAACCAAAACAAGACCAGAGACTTAGATCAAAAAGTTACATCAAGTACTCTAAGCGGCTACAATTTTGACAAGGTACTTGAACTGGGCTGTGGCACCGGCAAAAACACACAATGGCTGCTTACTAAGGCTAAAGAAATAGTTGGACTTGACTTCTCAGAGGAAATGCTCAAAAAAGCCAGAGAAAAGATTCAGGACAACAGGGTTGTCTTCACAAAGGCTGATCTATGCGAAAACTGGGAAGTTGAAAACAACTTTTTTGACTTGATTACCAGTAGCCTGACTCTGGAGCATATTAAAGATTTCAATCACATCTTTAGTCAGGCAAGTGAGAAACTAAGACCCAATGGACTTTTCTTCATCTGCGAACTGCATCCTTTCAAGCAATACATGGGAAGCAAGGCAAAGTTTGAGGGAGCTACAGGTACTCAGGAACTAAGCACCTATATACACAACATATCAGAGTATATGGATGAAGCCAATAAACAGGGCTTTACCTTAGTAAAGATGAAAGAATGGTTCGACGAAGCATCAGACAACAAGTTACCGCGCTTGGTTTCTTTCGTTTTTAAAAAGTGATATTCTATCGCTTACGCCCAACGAAACGCATTACCGAGCCCAGGCCAGAATGATAGTTACCCGCATTGAGCTCAATTTCCTTTTCTTCAAGTAAAATGACCTCATAGTCTGCAAAATCGGCCAGTAGCTCTTCCTCTGAAAACAATGAGTCCAGATTGCCAGGCCCTCCCTCTGCCCTTTCGCTCAGCTTGTATTCCAGATGCTTTTTGCTGAAAGCCTCGAAAATGATCACCCCACCCTTGCGTAGATAACTACTCAATTTCTTATGGTACTGTGACTTTAGCTCTGCCGGAAAATGAGCATATATAAGAGCCATTGCATCAAACTGTTCCTCTTCATAAGCTACTTCTTCAAGAGCCCCTACTTGGTACCCAATGGTTACCCTATTGGCTGCTGCCAGTTGCATAGCCTTCTTTTTGCCTTCCACGCTAATGTCAAAAGCGGAAACAGACCAGCCTTTCACAGCCGCATAAACGGCATTTCTTCCTTCTCCTTCTGCAGGTAGTAACAACTCTCCCTGATCAAGCCCGTCTATTTGTTCTTTGAAAAAACTATTGGGCTCCGTACCAAAGGCAAACTGCTCTTCTGCATACCTGCTATCCCATTTATTCTTCCACGGGTCTTCCATGTCTGTTTATCTTTTGACTAGAGGTTACAAACATCTTACTTCTCAAACCAATACCGTAACTGATTTCAATGCTTACTTCGCTTTTTTAAATGCTGTGGAGAAGAATTGACGAACCAGGATGACATTTTTTAGCAGTGCTAAACCTCAGGCTTTCAACCGGAAAGCTGAACACTTCAGAGCCGTCTTATGAAAATTGTGAATAGTAGGAATGGAGACTTATAGTCTTATGTACTATTTTAGATTCGCAATCGACAACTTTAGGTGAAAAGTGTCTAATTAGGATAAGGTTTCAGGAATCTTATCAGCCGTCTTCAGAAGACATTCTGGAGACGGTTTTTTATGCGACGTACTCATTTATTACCATAGGGTAACAAAACTGAGAAGTGGCTCAAAATACTTTCGCAGCCTTAACACCAACCTAAAAAAATGCGATTTACATTAACCTTATTAGCTTTTGCATTCCTGCTCTGTATCACTTCCTGCAACAAATACAAGGGACTTGAAAAGGATGAAATTGCTGAGACCATAGTAGAGGATATTGTTGACGACAAACAAATTGTGGGCGCCATACTCAGTATATCCAGTCCTGACTTTGAATGGACCGGTGCCCATGGTAATCTAAATGCCGACGATGCCTATTTCATTGCAAGTACCACCAAGCTTTTTACCACTACCGTTATTTACCAACTGGTTGACGAAGGCCAGCTCAGTCTTGATGATAAACTATCAAAACACTTATCTGCCAATATTCTGGATGGCTTGCACGTATGCAATGGAGACGACCATACAGATCAGATAACGGTTAAACACTTACTGTCCAACACTTCAGGCTTGCCAGATTATTTTGAAGGCAAGAACGATGAAGGGGAAGTTCTTAGTAAGGAGCTTATGAAAGGCAACGATGATGCCTGGACCTTTGAAGAAGCCATTGCTCGTGCCAAAACCATGGAGGCTGCGTTTGAACCCGGTAAAAAGGGCAAGGCTCTCTATTCCGATACGAACTTTCAGTTGCTGGGTAAAATCATTGAGGAGCTCACCGGTCTTTCAGTTGCAGAGGCTTATCAAGAACGTATTGTAACACCACTGGGACTAGAGCACACCTATTCCTATACCGACCCTGAGGACGACACCCCGGCACCATTGCGCTATAAAAGAGAACAACTAGACATTCCTAAGGCCATGACCAGTTTTCAGGCAGACGGCAGTGTAGTTTCTACAGCTGAAGAATCAATGATATTCTGCAAGGCCTTCTTTAATGGCGAACTATTCAATGCCCAGCACATTGAAGATGCTCAGGTATGGAACAAAATATTTTACCCAAACGACTATGGCGTAGGTATGATGCGCTACGAGCTTCCGGGTTTCTACGGTATTCCCACTTTCATTGGCCATTCTGGCCTTTCGGGCGCCTTTGTATGGTATTGTCCTGAGAAGGAGCTTTTTGTATCAGGCACTGTAAATCAAATCAATAAACCGGGAACCTCTTACAGAATGCTGGCGCGCGTGGTTACGGCTTTGGATCAGTAGCAAAAACGAATAGAAATAAGCGAATAACGGGATGGCCGCTCTTGACTTAAGGGTGGCCATTCCATTTTCTAAGTTCCGTAGGGTTAGGCAACACAGGCTACATTCGTAGTACTATGAAAATAATACTATCGTTAGCAATGTGCTTCTGCATGTTGTTGAGCTATGGCCAGGAAGTTGACGAGAACTTTGTAAAAGGACAGGAGTTCTTTGGCAATAAAGAATATGAAAAGGCACTCAGGAGTTTTAAAAGAGCGTACAAAAGCAATGCTACCCTACGCATTAAGTTTTGGATTGCGCATACCTATGCTGAGATGGACAATATTGATAAGGCCAAACCTCTTTTTCTTGAAATAGTAAATAGCAATCACCAGGGAAGTGAAAAAGCCCTGTCCATGCTCAATCTGGCCAACTGCTACAGCTCGCTTAAACAAAGCGATAGTGCTCATTTTTACTATGATTTAACCATTTCTGAATTCCCGTCGATGGCATCGGCTTATTTCAACAAAGGGCAACTACTTTATTCTGAAAGCTCATTTAAAGCAGCAAAAGCTCAGTTTGATAAGGCCATAGAAATTGAATCTGGCGACTGGCTTTATTATCAAAAACGATTGGAAGTATGTTTTGCTACTCAAAACTATGAATGTGCCCTGAATGATTTAAAGAAAGTAAAGCGGCTCAATCCAAAAATAAAAGTAGAATTCAATCTGGCTTACTGCTATTCAATGTTGGAAAAATACGAACAGGCCGACTCCGTTTTTCAGCTGATCTATAATGAAAAAGATGCTGCTTTTCTCAACAACTACGGACTTAACAAGCACAACCTGGGCAACAGCGAAGAAGGGAAAAAGCTTATCAGACAATCGCTTAAGATAGCTCCTAATAACTCCTTTGCTTATAGAAACCTGGCACTAATTGCGATTGCTCAAAGTAAACCTAAGGAAGCTTGCAAACACTTAAACAGAGCCTTATCCCTTGGATTTGAAAAACAGTATGGAAGTGAAGTAGGCGATCTGCTTAAGAAACATTGTAACTAGAAATACTACGGATGAAACTTGAATTTTTCAGAAACTTCCCTTCATTGGAAGATGTAAAAGCGATTGCGGAGGTTTTAGACAAGCACGGTATTACCTATGAAATAAATGAAAACACCCGAAAGCATGATGTCACATTTCTGGGCTCCACTGCAGCCAATTCTGGAGTTGAAATGAAATTTTCACTTAAGGCAAACCCTGAAGACTTCGAGAGAATCCACCAAGTTATTGATCAGGAAGTGACAGTAGGCCTTGAGGAAGTAGACAAAGACCATTACCTGTTTACGTTCTCAACCGATGAACTGACCGAAGTGCTTCTAAAGCCAAATGAATGGAGTGTATTTGACCACAAAGTGGCAGGCTTGATTCTCAACGACCGAGGCGTTACCGTGAGCAAAGAATTCATTGACAGCCTTAAAAAACAAAGTGAAACTGAGCTGCGACAAAAAGAACCCTATTCCAGTGTATGGATTGTGATAGGATATGTCTCTGCCTTTTTCGGAGGCCTTCTTGGTCTGTGCATAGGCATTAGCCTGTGGCTTATGAAGAAAAGAATGCCCAGTGGGGAGAAAATATATTCCTTCAATGATGACCACAGAAAACATGGAAAAAGAATTACCTTCCTTGGTTTTGCAATGCTACTGCTTGTTATTGCAATGAAGTTATATTGGCAAACGAACTAGTGGTACGCTAATAAATAAGAAATATGGCTAGTGGATTTATCACTTTTAAAGATGGAAGATGTTTCGCAAGAAGATGGACAGGCTATGATGAGATTCTCCTTATCGCCATCAAAGAATTGCTGGAACTTGAAGGAGGAAAACCTTTGGCGGACTGGTTAAGCACCAGAATTCCCGGACCGGAAGACGACGAAGAAGGAGACGCCGGCTGGGGTTTCCCTCAAACGAAAAGCGGTGATTGGATCAATAGAGAATTGGACCTGCGAAGCCTGACCACTGAAAATCAACAACTATTCTGGAAAGCTATTCAAAATGGTAACGCCAATTTGAAAACAAAAGGCGAAGCCTATTCCTGTCTATCAGAAAGTTACTTTGGAGACTTCTACAAAATGTTTGAACTGGCTGAAGCTGGAGCCCCTCCCATGGAGATGTCGGACTGGGGCAAACCTGCCGATCCCTGTACTGAAAAAAATGGGCCGGGATGGGCTATAGAAATTGCCAGGCAGTTTGGACGTACACTGGATTTGGATCAATTTGAGGATACCGGGAAGCTACTCAGCCCTGACTGCAGCTATGAAATTGGAGACCAAACACTGATCGGTCCGGAGGCCATTTGCGCTTCGTATGAGCAAAATATGATAGACGGAAGAAAGAAGCTTGACAAGCTTGAATGGGGAAAGAGCCATATTGAAACACTCAATGACACTGATTTCTATGTGCACTTTACTGACTACTTAACTCATAAAGGGCAAAAGCATACCCATCAATGCAAGCAGCTGCTGAAGGTGAATGCAACGAATAGCATTTATTTGATACAACACATTCATAACAAGGAGGAACAGGACCAACTTGATGCCTTTTATAGAAAGGTGGGATTGAAGTGATAACGCCCCCAATTAATAACTAAGGTCGCGACTTACACAAAACGATTCAACACCTTGCTTGTCCACACATCAGCAGGCTCTAATGGGCTCATGTTGAAATGTAAATTCCCAGAATACGCAGTAAATGAGTTACTTGTAAACTGAACCCAGCACAAAGGCTCGATTTTCAGGTTCGTTTTAACGGTGATAAGGCAGGTTTTAGGTACGTTTATATTCGTTTGTTTTTCAATTCTGTATACAGGTGCTCAGTCAGGTGACAGCCACTTCAACACTTCTTATTTCGAACAACAGCGTTTCGCACATCGTGGCGGCTATGCCACCGGTCCTGAAAATACCCTTAAGACCATATTAAACAACATCAACAACGGTGTTAATGCCATTGAAGTTGATGTACAGCTCACTAAAGACAGTCAACTGGTCTTGTTCCATGACCATGGTATTGGCAGGCTGCTTCAATTTGATCTTGACCTTTCAATTGGCCAACTGAGTCTGGCAGAACTTAAGGAAATTCCCTTGAGAAATGCCCTTCAGGGCTTGCAGTATATATGCTCTTTGGACGAGCTTGTTGATACCCTTTCAGTACTTATTCCACTTGACAGTATTGAGGATTTTACTCTTGAAATTGACTTTAAGCCGCATGGAAATAAAACCAAGGCTGCCGTAGACGCTCTCATGAAAGTTCTTGATACGCATGTCCCTGTTTTTGAAAATGATATATACAATCACTTTTTCATCTCTACTTTTTACCCGGAAGTACTTAAGGAAATCCACCGCCAAAATCCCCGAATCGTTCTGGCCTTTGCCGTTAACAACTCCCCCGACGATGATAAATTCAAAGCGAAACTCTTAATTGCCAGGGCCCACCGCTTTATAAATAAATATGAGGTACGCATTATTGAGCCCAACATGTGCATGGTAAACCAGCGTTTTGTTCGCAAATGGCACAGGCGTGGCATCCTCATCAATGCCTACACAGCCAATACTTCCTGTGAAAAAAACTACCTTGAGAATCTGGGGATCGCCTTTACCACAAATTGTCCAGGCGAAAATTGTTATAAAGACGACAGCAGTCTGATTGAGAAACGAAGGAAGTGGTGTAGGAAGTGTAATTAAACCTCCCTAACTTTACTCTGAAATAACTGACAAAGGGTTAAAATGAAATTAGAAAAGAGCGAACGGATACGATCTCTTATTAAACACCTTCAACAGAGCTTTGGAGAGGGTATGTTTAAGATCAAGGATTTTTGGGAAGGAGACCTTGAAGCAATTGGCTTCTCAAACCTGGAAGAAACACGACTTGTCTACCTATCTACCTATCATCTTCCCAAAGGATATTACATCTCATTGGAAAGTGGCAGCGTTAATACGGATAAATTTGAAACTGTAGGCTGCTATGAGAATACCTCCCTGGAGAAAGCCAGGTCTTTGTTTGCTGAGCATTTGGGAATCAAGGTAATTTAAAATGAAAAAATCAGGCATAATCATTTCCGTTCTCGCCTTAACCGGGCTTTTAGTTATTGGAGCTCTAATGAAGCTGGAACACATTAGGTATGGCAGTTATATTGCGTACTCCGCCGCCATTGCCCTATTTCTCTTTATTACATTTCAAATTGTTCGTTCATCAGGGAAACAGGAACATACCAGTGACAGGCACCGTTTAGATTGAAAGAAATAAAAACGAACCGCCGACATTTAGGACTATGACGGAGCAAGATTGGATACAAATGACTTCAACGGGTACGTTTTACCTTGAAACAGACTGGATTGGAGTTGACAAGAATGGACATGTCGGAGTCTTCACAGCTATCATGAGTGCAGCAGTTCCTTCAGTCGTTAAGACCTCATTTAAGCAATACGTAAACCTTAAAAATATCATTTCTCAATTGCCCCAAATATGTGACGCACGCTTGTCAGATAGAAAAAATGAAAGCGATGATGATTGGCTTGACTATTCAGAAAAGGGACTTTATGTCTATGACTTTTCTGACGTTTACAGGAAAGGGCAAAACAGTCAATACTACTTAATCAGCACACCAACAGCGCCAATAACTATTGGGAGCCTTAACCTAAAGCCTGAACTATTGGAGTTAATCCCTCGGTTCAATTGTTATTTTTCCGAAGGCAACGTCAGCTGCGATTTGATTGTTGAATAACAAATAATCCGAGGTGCATAGAGCCTATCTCCCCTTCAGTACAAAGCCGAAAGTTGCTAACCCCACTCCGCGTGGCATCGGGCTTTGCTAATACCAAACCTTCCCTTATAGGCTCTAAACGTCGATTCCTTTTTTTGCACCGAAGCACTGTTTGGTCTATGCCGCATGTAGCACTCATCGTTACCCAATACGATACACAGCGTATGCCGCATGCAGCACCCAGCGTTACCCAATGCGATGCATGGCGTATGCCGCATACAGTAAAACAGCCCTTGCGTGCTTGTCCATTCTCGTTGAAACACTCTGCCGATACCACACACTGAAAAGCGCTTCTCCGCGCCTTTTCTACCTCCTGCGCTTCTTATCTTCTACCGTGGAAGAATAAAACCAAAGATTCAATGGAACTGAGTGATTTTCTTTTTTCAATTAAAAACACGTCAGACAAGGAAATTGACCATCTCAAATACCGTGTTGAATTAGGTTACCTTTTAAATGGAGATTCTACATCCCTTTATACTGCAGATGAAGAGTGTTTTGCATTTGTGTATCCGGGCGAATACCACAGAGTGAGTTTGAGAGATTCAAAACCTGCCAAGAATCCGCTTGCACTTCCAAGTGGATCAAACCTGTATTGGAGATTAGAGCAATTGAGTTTTTAGGTGAACGCTATTTCAGAATGGAATATTCAAGCCTGGCATATCTATGCATCTTCCCCAGTTGATCATGGGCCAGATGAAGCAACGAGATTCGTCAGATACGCTACCCGAAAATGTACGAATTCAAATAATTGTTCTTCATTGATGTATTCCAGCTTATAACTATTGAAATGACCTCTCGCGAGTTAGAACTAAGTCCTATAAATGCCAATTGTGTTCTTGTTATGACGTTTTAATACAAGAATTTTCACAAAAACCATTATAGGCCGCGCACCAACTAATATAAAGATCAACTTAACTTCCTTCGTTTTAACTATTACCCCACCATGTTAAAACAAGTACATTTGGCCACGTGTGGTTTAACAACAAGTTGTGCCCCATTAAAAGAAAAAGCTAACGCACACATTGCTTTTTTGCCAACGCTGACAGAAAAGATGAAATTTGAAACTGATAGAAAGAACTTAAAATAAATGGCAAAAAAGAACGGAAACGGAACAGAAGAACCGTTGGAAAAACAACTCTGGAAATCGGCTGACAAGCTGAGAAAAAATATTGATGCTGCGGAATACAAACATGTAGTACTCGGACTGATATTCCTGAAATACATCTCGGATGCGTTTGAAGAGCTTTACGACAAGCTAAAAGCTGGCGAGGGCGAATTTGCAGGAGCCGATCCAGAGGATAAAGACGAATACAAAGCTGAGAACGTGTTCTTTGTGCCAGAAAAAGCCCGTTGGTCTTACCTACTCTCACAAGCCAAGCAACCCACTATTGGAAAATCTGTGGACGAAGCCATGGACTTCATTGAAAAGGAGAACGCTTCTTTAAAAGGCGTATTACCGAAGGTTTACGCACGACAAAACCTTGACCCAACCAGTTTAGGTGAACTCATAGACATGATTGGAAACATCGCCTTGGGTGATGCCAAGGCCCGAAGTGCAGATGTGCTAGGACATGTATTTGAATACTTCTTGGGTGAATTTGCTTTGGCAGAAGGTAAAAAGGGCGGACAGTTCTACACGCCAAGAAGCGTTGTTGAACTCTTGGTAGAAATGCTCGAACCCTATAAAGGGCGTGTGTTTGACCCATGCTGTGGCTCGGGAGGAATGTTTGTGCAGTCTGAGGAATTTGTAACCGAGCACCAAGGGAAAATCAATGATATTTCCATTTACGGACAGGAAAGCAACCAAACCACATGGCGACTGGCGAAAATGAATTTGGCCATTAGAGGGATTGACAGCTCGCAGGTGAAATGGAACAACGAAGGTTCATTTTTGAATGATGCCCACAAAGACCTGAAAGCCGATTACATCATTGCCAACCCACCGTTTAATGTGAGCGACTGGAGCGGTGATTTACTGCGTACCGATGGCCGTTGGAAATACGGTACACCACCAGCAGGTAATGCCAATTATGCCTGGATTCAACATTTCATGTACCACTTAGCACCGAGCGGACAAGCAGGTTTTGTATTAGCAAAAGGAGCTTTGACTTCTAAAAGTGGTGGTGAAGGCGACATCAGAAAAGAATTGGTAGAATCTGATTTGATTGATTGCATTGTAAACCTGCCAGCTAAGTTGTTTTTGAATACCCAAATTCCTGCTTCGCTCTGGTTTATGAGCAGAAACCGCAGCAATGGCAAATTCCGTAACCGCACTGGCGAAATTCTCTTTATTGATGCCCGCAACTTGGGGCATTTGATAAACCGCAGAACCAAAGTGCTATCTGATGGTTTCTTAGACCCTGAGGATAACGACATTAAGAAAATTGCTGACACCTATCACAAGTGGCGAAACGTGGATGGCAACTATGAAGATGTAAAAGGCTTCTGTGCATCTGCCACCAAAGAACGAGTAGCCGAACTAGACTATGTACTCACCCCAGGCCGCTATGTGGGCTTGGCAGAGGAAGAAGATGACTTTGACTTTGCCGAACGCTTTAACAGCTTGAAAGCCGAGTTTGAAGCCCAACTCAAAGAAGAAGCTGAACTCAATAAACGCATTAACGCCAATCTTCTAAAAGTGAAAATTGATGAGTGAGTTTTTCGATACCGAAATTGGAAGAATACACAAGGATTGGGATTACAGTGAATTAGAAAATTATTTTGATCTGATTACTTATGGTTTTACGAACCCTATGCCGGATTCAACTGAAGGGCCATATAAGATCACAGCAAAAGATATACATGGAGGTAAAATTCAATTTTCTACCGCTAGGAAGACTACAGATGATGCTTATGAAAATTTAATTACGGACAAAAGTAGACCTCTTCCAAACGATATATTAATTACCAAGGATGGCAGTATTGGACGTTTGGCAATTGTTGATAATAGAAAAATTTGCATCAGCCAATCGGTTGCTGTTATAAGACCGAACTCTAAAATAATTCCTCTCTATTTAAAGTATCTTCTTGAATCACCAAAGTATCAGCAAATTATTTCAAGAGATGCAACTGGATCTGTGATGAAGCATATCTACATCACTAAGATTAACAAGATGAAAATCGGGGTGCCAAACTTAAAGGTACAAGAATCAATTGTTGAAGCAATAGACTCAATTCAATCTAAAATAGATTTGCTACACCGCCAGAACCAAACCCTGGAGCAAATGGCTGAGACCATATTTCGGCAGTCGTTTGTGGATGTAGCGAAGGATAGTTGGGCAAGTAAGATTTTAGAAGATCTCTGCGAAATACGAAATGGTCATGCTTTCAAAAGTAAAGATTATAGAAACTCTGGGCATGTTATTGTTAGAACCAAAGACTTCGATAACGGCTACGTAAGTATTGCAAACCCAGTGTTCCTTGCTGAGGAATTAATCAACAACTATGATAAGTTTCAACTTAGCAGAAAAGAGCTTCTTCTGGTAATGGTTGGAGCAAGTTTAGGTAAAACAGTGATTGTTACTGGTGATATTTTACCTGCACTGCAGAATCAAAACATGTGGGCTTTTAAAGCACTTAATAAGTTACATCAGTTCTATCTCAACTATGTGGTAAAAGAGCTAGTAAAAGAGAATCTCTATATCGCTTCTGGCAGTGCTCGTTCATTTTTTCAAAAAGGTAGTTTTTACAAATTCTCAGTCAGTTTACCACCTGAAGAATTGTTGATTGAAGCAAACATTCATTTCGAGCAGTTTTTCAATAAAATCGAATTGAATAGAAGCCAGATCAAATCCTTAGAAGGATTAAGAGATACGCTTCTTCCGAAACTAATGAGCGGGGAGGTGCGGGTGTCTGAACTATGATTTTTGTGATTAAATGATAGACTATGGTTAAGGAGCAATACAAATATTCAGACCTGACCAGCAAAATCATTGGTTGTGCCATGGAAGTGCATCGGCAATTGGGCAATGGTTTTCAGGAAGTGATATATCAGCGGGCATTTAAAATTGAAATGGCATCTCAGGACATAACTTTTAGTCGTGAGTATGAAATGCCCGTCTTCTACAAAGAACAGCAAATTGGCACTAGAAGAGTTGATTTTTTAGTGGAAGGTATTGTTTCTGTAGAGTTAAAAGCCATTATCCAATTAGAAGATGTGCATTTGGTACAAGCCATCAATTATTTGGAAGCCTATGATCTAGAGGTGGGATTGCTCATCAATTTTGGTGCAAAGTCGCTGCAATTCAAAAGGTTGAGTAACAAATCATTCAAACAAAAAAATCAAGGCAATTCCAAAATCATAAAAAATCCTAGTTCAGACAAATGAGAATAACTGAACATAGCATAGAAGAATTTGCCATCAAATTGTTGGAGCATTTGGGCTATGAATACATCTACGCTCCAAGTTGCCTATGAATAACTAACGAGAAATAATGTTTGACGAACTTATTCAATACAAAAACAACGGCCATTTCTTCTTTAAGAAAGGAGACAAGCTCAGTGTGCAAAGCCAAGAAGTCCCGGAACTTCCAGGTGTGTATTACATCCTTCGGCTTGCCAAAGCCAAGGTAGAACTCGTTTACATTGGTAAGTCAGGCACTATGCTACAAAATGGTCAATTCAAAAATCAACTGCTTAAAGGGCGCATCAACAACAAGCAGGAAGGCATGAAGCGACAGCAATACTTTGAGCAAAAGATAGAGCAGGAGAACATTGATGCTCTGGACATCTATTGGTTTGTCACCTATAACAAGCACCATCAGGATTTACCTGGGTTTGTTGAAGGTTTGATCATTCAACGTTATTTTGAATTACATGGCTGCTTGCCACCTTGGAATAAAGAGTTTTAGATATGGCAAAAGAGTTTATAAAAGGACAGAAATACTCGCATGAAGAGTACATGCAGCTTTCCATTGAAGAAATGCGAAAGTGTTTGGGTGAGCATAAAGACAAGGCTGACCCTAAAGTAGGAGCAGTTTTAGTTGACCGAGATGGAGCGTATTATGACAAAGCACATCGGGGCGAACTTCGGGTTGGTGACCATGGCGAGTTTACCCTTCTGGAAAGAAAGCATCCCGGTGAGAATTTATCCGAGTTTACGCTCTACACTACACTAGAGCCTTGTGTGAAAAGAAATCTTCCGAAGAAAGGGTGTTACAAAAGATGCATCAATGCACGGTTAAAGAAAGTCTATATCGGTCATTTTGATCCTGACCCTACCGTTGCTTCAAATGGCTACAAGCTATTGAAGAAAGCCGGTATTGAAGTGGACTTTTATGATAAAAAGTACGAAGAGATTATTGCCAAAGAGAATGATCAGTTCTTCAGAGAAGCTGCTAAACGGGCCGAGGACGAAAAAGCTAGGGAAATACAATCAGCCATTGACCCGATAGAAAATGAATTGGTAGAATTTCAGCTGCATGATCTATCTGAAGAAGCTCAGCGAACCATCATTGACAAAATGGGGCTTTCTTATAAAATTGGCACAGATGGCTGGAAAGGCTACCTAAGCCGAATGAAACTTATTAAGGTAGATGAGGAAAGCCAAACCGCTCGACCAACTGGTTTGGGATTACTTCTTTTGGGCCAACAACCAGAACAACACTTTCCACAAGCCAGAATCAAGTTTACGGTCCGGTCCGAAGATGCCGAACCCAAGATTGAGGATTTTAAAGGTCCATTGGTTCTTCTCCCAGAGAAGATAGAACAGTATTTGGGCTTTGTATTTCCCAAAGGTTTTTCATCACGAACATCCTTTGACCGTACCGAAAAAGTTGAAGCATCTTATTCTGCCCTTTATGAAGTAATTATGAATGCCATGGTGCATCGTGATTACTCTATTGATGGTGGTAGAATTATGGTAGATGTGGATGATGAAAAGGTGGTGGTTTCAAGTCCAGGTGAGCCATTATGCACGTTAGACCAGTTGAATAGCTTCACTGCCGCTTCGTTTAGTCGAAATGCCAAAATAGCTCATATCTTCTTTGAGATGGGATTAGTTGAAGAACGTGGCTTTGGTATGGAAGAATTAGGCAAAGTGGAAAGTTTCGGATTACCCAAACCTAAGTTTACCATGGAAAATGGCACGTTGAAAGCAACGTTGTACAGAGTTATAAATCCGGCCAAACAGAAAGTTTTAAAAGAAGACATGGCGGGGCTTTCCTATCTCAAGGAACATAAAAGACTAAAAACTTCTGAATATGTCGATTTGAGTGGAACACCTGAAAGAACTGCTAGAAGACAACTCAATGCATTAGTTGAGAATGATTTGGCCGATAAAGATGGATTATACTATGTGCTCAAAGAATAATTACTACAAATCGGCCACAACAACTTGGCCGATTGGCCGAAAGTTGGCCAGTTTTTTCTTCTATGCCTATAATCGGCCATTGAGCCTTGGCCGATTTAGCCAGATAATGGCCGATTTTTGGCCGTTTTCGGAAAATCGGCAATTCATATGCTGCCAAACAGTAAAATCGGCAATGCCGATTCCATTACCGAAAAAGAAAAATGACGAGAATAACAGAACATAGTATAGAAGATTTCGCCATCAAATTGTTGGAACATTTGGGCTATGAATACATCTATGCCCCAAGTATTGCTCATGATGGCGAAAATCCAGAGCGGGGTTCATATGAAGAAATCCTGCTCAACCATCGTATGGCAGAAGCAGTGCGAAGAATCAACCCCACCCTGCCGCCTGCCGCACAGGAAGAAGCTATCAAAGAGATTCAGCGTATTCATTCGCCAGAGTTATTGACCAACAATGAAAGCTTTCATGGCCTATTGACCGAAGGCATCAAAGTCAGCTATCAAAAAGACGGGCAACAAAGAGGTGATTTGGTGTGGTTAATCGACTTTAACACACCAGAAAACAACGACTTTATTGTTGCCAACCAGTTTACGGTTGTAGAAGATGGCGTGAATAAACGCCCTGACGTCATTCTCTTTGTCAATGGTATTCCTTTGGTGGTCATCGAACTCAAAAATGCAGCAGATGAAAACGCCACCATCAAATCAGCGTTTCGCCAAATAGAAACTTACAAAGCAGTTATTCCAAGTCTGTTTACTTACAATGCGTTTACAGTTATCTCTGATGGCTTAGAAGCAAGAGTAGGAACGCTTTCATCGGGCATGAGCCGCTTTATGGCTTGGAAATCCGCAGATGGCAAAGAAGAAGCATCGCACTTGGTGAGCCAAATGGAAACCATTATCAATGGCATGCTCAACAAAGAAACCTTGCTGGATTTGGTTCGGCATTTCATTGTTTTTGAGAAGTCGAAAAAGGAAGATGTCAAAACAGGCGTAACCACCATTTCAACCGTCAAAAAATTAGCTGCATATCATCAATACTATGCCGTAAACCGAGCGGTGGAATCTGCTATGAGAGCGACAGGTTACAAGGTAGAAAAAGAAACGCCAACCAGTATGGTGATGGAATCACCTGAAAGCTACGGTGTGGCTGGTGTAAAATCACAGCCTAAAGGCGACCGAAAAGGTGGTGTGGTTTGGCATACCCAAGGAAGTGGTAAATCCCTTTCTATGGTATTCTTCACGGGTAAAATCGTGTTGGCATTGGACAATCCAACCGTTTTAGTTATTACTGACCGTAACGATTTGGACGACCAACTCTTTGACACCTTTGCTTCTTCTACACAGCTATTGCGACAAGAGCCCAAGCAGATAGAAAACCGAAACGACTTAAAGATAAAATTGCATGTAGCTTCAGGCGGGGTGATTTTTACCACCATTCAAAAGTTTTCACCCGAAGAAGGCAATGTATATGAAACGCTTTCGGAACGGGAAAACATTGTGGTGATTGCCGATGAAGCCCACCGAACGCAGTACGGTTTCAAAGCCAAAACGGTAGATGACAAAGACGAGCATGGAAATGTGATTGGCAAGAAAACCGTATACGGATTTGCCAAGTACATGCGTGATGCTTTGCCCAATGCTACCTATATCGGTTTTACAGGAACGCCCATTGAAAGCACCGATGTAAACACCCCTGCCGTTTTCGGAAACTACATTGATGTCTATGACATTGCCCAAGCGGTTGAAGACGGAGCAACCGTTCGCATTTACTACGAGAGTCGGTTGGCCAAAGTCAACCTAAGCGAAGAAGGAAAAAAGCTGGTAGAGGAACTCGATGATGAGTTGGACGGAGAAGAACTCACCGAAACCCAAAAAGCTAAGGCAAAATGGACGCAGTTGGAAGCCTTAATCGGCAGTGAAAACCGTATCAAGAATGTAGCCAATGACATCATTCAACATTTTGGTCAACGCCAAGAAGTATTTGAAGGCAAAGGAATGATTGTCGCCATGTCCAGAAGGATTGCCGCTGACTTGTATGATGAAATCATCAAACTGAAACCCGAGTGGCATTCAGATGACCTGGACAAAGGCGTGATAAAAGTCGTGATGACTTCTTCATCTTCCGATGGGCCGAAAATCGCTAAACATCATACCACCAAACAACAACGCAGAACCCTTGCTGACCGAATGAAAGACCCAGATGATGAATTGAAACTGGTGATTGTACGGGATATGTGGCTCACTGGTTTTGATGCACCAAGCATGCACACGCTTTACATCGACAAACCAATGAAAGGCCACAACCTGATGCAAGCCATTGCAAGGGTAAACCGAGTGTATAAAGACAAACCAGGTGGTTTGGTAGTTGATTATTTGGGCATTGCTTCTGATTTGAAAAAAGCACTTTCGTTTTACTCAGATGCAGGTGGAAAAGGGGACCCAACCATTGCCCAAGCCCAAGCAGTTGAATTAATGCTGGAAAAACTGGAAGTGGTTTCGCAGATGTACAGCGGTTTTCCGTATGAAGACTATTTCCAAGCTGAGACAGGACAAAAACTTTCCATGATTTTAGCATCCGAAGAACACATTCTCGGACTGGAAGATGGTAAGAAACGATACATTAATGAAGTAACCGCTTTGTCAAAAGCCTTTGCGATTGCCGTTCCGCATGAGCAAGCAATGGATGTTAAAGATGAAGTTTCGTTTTTTCAAGCAGTAAAAGCACGTTTAGCCAAGTTCGATGGTACAGGTTCTGGTAGAACCGATGAAGAAATTGAAACAACTATCCGTCAGGTCATAGACCAAGCCTTGGTTTCTGAACAAGTGATTGATGTATTTGATGCCGCAGGTATAAAAAAACCAGACATTTCCATTCTATCCGAAGACTTCTTAATGGAACTCAAAGGAATGGAACACAAAAATGTGGCTCTGGAAGTTTTGAAAAAGCTGCTTGGTGACGAAATAAAAGCACGTTCCAAAAAGAATTTGGTTAAGAGTAAGTCGCTCAAAGAAATGTTGGAGAATTCCATCAAGAAGTACCACAACAAGATTTTGACGGCAGCCGAAGTGATGGACGAACTCATTAAGTTGAGTAAGGAAATAGTAAACATGGACAGTGAAGCCAAAAAACTTGGACTTACTGACTTTGAATATGCGTTCTACACGGCTGTTTCAAACAACGATTCAGCCAAACAACTCATGCAACAAGATAAGCTGAGAGAACTGGCGGTGATTTTGACCGAACGTGTAAAGAAAAACGCATCCATCGACTGGACAATTAAAGAAAGTGTAAGAGCGAAACTGAAAGTAATCATCAAACGAACATTGCGTCAATACGGCTATCCACCAGACATGCAAAAACTGGCAACAGAAACAGTATTGAAACAAGCAGAAATGATTGCAAAAGAATTAACAACAGACTAAGAAATGCCAACGCTAAGTTCAAGCACATTGCAATCCTCGTGCCTGCGGTTACAAAGAGCTTTCACGCCAACGCACGGCCGAAATAGAAAAATAAAAACGGGGCACAACAACACCTATACGCAATGCCCTGAGGGACACTGCGCATAGCCCAGCCGTTGTAGAACATAGGATAAAAATGACTTCAACGGGCACGTTCTACCTAGAACTAGACTGGATTGGCGTTGACAAAAATGGCTACATTAGAGTCTTTACTGCGCTCTTGGGTGCTCCAGTGCCCGCAGTGGTCAAGCCCTCATTTGTGCTCTATAGGCACCTTAAATACGTTATTTCTCAATGAAATGAAGTGGACAGTAATCTTATTGATAGGAAATCTTCTCCCCCTTCTAAGAATACCGAAAGTTCCCCATTCAATGGGATTTATAGCATCTTGCAAGTCTTAATGAGAACTTCCTTCATCATACTCTGTTCTTTCTGCCTGACACTAGTTTCATGCAGCCAGAAACCCATGAATAAAACACCTGACACCACCGTGCATAAACATACTAACGCCCTTATTCACGAAAGCAGCCCTTATTTATTGCAACATGCGCACAACCCTGTAGACTGGTACCCCTGGGGTGAAGAAGCCCTTACAAAGGCCAGGAAAGAAAACAAACTATTACTGGTAAGTGTTGGCTACGCGGCCTGCCACTGGTGTCATGTAATGGAGCACGAAAGCTTTGAAGACGAAGAAGTAGCTGCCTATATGAACGAACATTTTGTATGTATAAAGGTAGATCGCGAGGAACGACCCGATGTAGACCAGGTATATATGAATGCAGCACAGCTCATCACCGGTCGCGGTGGATGGCCGCTGAATTGCATAGCCATGCCAGATGGACGCCCCATATATGCAGGCACCTATTTCCAAAAAGAACAGTGGCTCAATGTACTCAGCCAGGTATACAATTTTGTAACCCAATACCCCGATAAGGCAGAGCAACAGGCCAATTCACTTACCAAGGGAGTACAGACCAGCGAAATGGTGGTACTCAATGAACAAGAGATTGATTTACATGAAGATGATCTCGAAGTGATATTCAGGAACTGGAAAAAACGCATCGATTATGACGAAGGAGGGCATCAGGGAGCTCCCAAATTCCCCATGCCAGTGGGCTTCCAATACTTACTGAACTATTATGACCATAGCGGTAACCAGGATGCTATAAGGGCCGTACTGGTAACACTTGATAAGATGGCTGCGGGTGGTATTTACGATCAAATAGGCGGTGGTTTTGCACGTTACTCTACCGATGATATTTGGAAAGCTCCTCATTTTGAAAAAATGCTTTATGACAATGGCCAATTGGTGAGCCTCTATGCGTCCGCCTACCAATTGACCAAAAACCCGCGTTACCGCGAAGTGGTAGAAGAAACCCTGGAGTTTACAAAACGTGAGCTCACATCAAAAGAAGGAGGCTTTTACTCATCGCTGGATGCGGACAGCGAAGGCGAAGAAGGCAAATTTTATGTATGGAAGCTTGAAGAGCTTGAGGAAGCACTCGGCAGCAAAGCCGAGCTTATAGCTGCCTATTATAATGCTACAGAAAAGGGCAACTGGGAACATAAAAACAACATTTTATTGTGTTCAGACAACGTAGAGAAGCTTTGTAAGAAGTTTGACCTAAGCGAGGATGAACTGCAAAAAGAAGTGCAGAAGGCTAAGAACACCCTCATGAAGGCACGTAGCAAAAGAGTGCGTCCTGGCCTTGATGACAAAGTGCTCACTTCATGGAACGGCCTAATGCTCAAAGGTTATGTAGATGCCTACCGATACCTGGGCATTGAGGACTATTTAGAAACCGCCTTAACAAACGCACAATTCCTACTGGATGAAATGAAAGAGCAAGACCATCGCTTGCACCGCAACTATAAAAATGGCAAGGCATCCATTAATGGATTTCTTGACGACTATGCCTTTGCGGCCAGTGCCTTTATTGCTTTGTACCAAGCCACCTTTGACGAGCAATGGCTAATGGAAGCACGTCATCTCTGTAGATATGCTGTTGAACATTTCTATGATGAACGCAGCGGGATGTTCTTTTACACTTCCAAATTAGATCCTGCTCTTATTGCCCGAAAAATGGAAGTATCTGATAATGTTATTCCAGCAGCCAACTCTGAAATGGCTAAGAATCTGTTTGTGCTGGGCCAGTACTTTTATCAGGAAACTTACGTAGAAATGGCGCGTAAGATGTTGAACAATGTAAAGGAACAAACCTTCAAGGGCAATACCTACTACGCCAACTGGGACTTACTCATGCTCTGGCTTATAGATGAGCCTTATCAGGTAGCCATTGTAGGCAAAGACTACGAAGCCAAACGTAAGGAGCTGGACCAACATTACCTTCCTAATGCCTTTCTTATGGGAGGAGCAACTGAAGGCACCCTGCCCTTGCTCGAAAACAAATTACAGAAAGGAAGCACCACCATTTATGTGTGTAGAAACAAGGCCTGCAAGCTTCCTACGACGGATGTAGGAGAAGCCCTGAAACAATTGGCAGATTAGGGAAAGGTTAAGGAAGAACATTGAAATGGTTCAGATTCCAAGCCCATAATGCTGATGCTCTGTAACCAGTTGTCTTTATCCTTGTAAACCTTCATTTCTTTTGTGAAATCCAGCAAGTAAAAGCATCCAATGCTTGTAATAGTCCTTATACAAGTACATGAAACATTGCTGCATTCTTATTTCTACAGTCATTACTCTTGCCTTACCTCAAAGGTCTCAGGCCGATGAAGCCTACTATCCAGAAGCCATCATGCTTTTTGCCTCAGACCTGGCGGTGGAAGCCAGTTTCGTTAAAAACGATGGAGACTACTTCTGGATTAAAGTAAGAACGGTTTACAATCAACAAAGTACAGAGGTAAAACCACATGACCTTCTGCGCGTTAAACAACATACAGAGCGCTATGCGACCCAATACTTCGATTTCTCTGCATACGACAGAGCCCGTTTTTACCTGCAATTTGAATCGGATACCTGGAGCCTGGAAGGAGGAACCAGTCAGGCTGTGAAGCGCACACTTAAGGACTCTGTTTGGTTTGATTTTTATCGTAGTAGAATAAAACTTCAAGCCGACCACTTCAATGTAATGTACCAGGAGTTTGCACGTGTTTACACCTTAAGTCCAGAGACCGGTATTCCTATGAGCACACTTTCAGCCAGTGACCTTGAAGCCTATAAAGACCACAATACCTTTATTAGAGCCTATGAAAGTGAGTTTACTCAGCGAAGAGGAGATACACCTACAAGGCAAAACATTCCAGTTCCGTCCATGTACTAAAAAGCACCATTGCTGAAGTAGTGATTTCTAATTCCCCATAATTTCATCAAGTTGCCCTCTTGTTTATAAACCCAAACAACCGGTTGTTTAGGTATGAGATTCATTGTTCTTGCCATTCTAGGTTTCCTAACTACTCCGTCGCTATGGGCTGAGGAGTTGTATTATCCTGAAATACATATGCTCATGACCTGCGATGCGGCAGTGGAAGCATCTTTTGTTAAAAACGATGGCGACTTCTTCTGGATTAAAGTTAAACACGTATACAGACTGGATGGCCATGACATGAAACCCCATGATTTTATCAGAATAAAGCAGGTTTACCAAAGCTACTCAGTGGGCCCTTACAACTTCAGCAGATACCATCACGCTCGGTTTTACTTACAGTTCAAAGAGGACGAATGGAGGCTTTATAACGGGAGCACACAAGGAGCCAGGCAAACCTTGGTGGATACGCTCAGTTTTGATTTTGAATTTACCCGAACCAGACTCCCTGCCAATGAATTTAGAAGATGTATCAAGGAGTTTGTAAAGCACTACAAGTTCAATACCGTAAGTGGGGTAATTGAAACTGAATTATTTCAGGAGGAAGTAGACCAATTGAAAAGCACCAATGCCTTTGTTGCTGCCTTTACTCAAGACCTTATCGAAGAGCCTGTTTATTTAGAGGAACCTAAGGAAGAGAGCAGACATGCCAGGGCTCCACTTCTCCCCTGCGGTATTCTTGAAACACCACCTGTGTTTGCCCAGGGAGCCGGAGATACTGTTTTAGTGGCATTTTTAACCGATAGTCTCCGATATCCTGCCGAACTAATTGAGTCAGGCATAAGTGGCCGCGTATATGCGCAGATCCTGATAAATGCTACTGGACAAATAGACTCAACCACCATTCTCAGAGGCTTGGGGCCACTATTTGATGATGAAGTAAAACGAGTTATCAATACCATGCCACCCTGGACTCCAGCGCTGCAAAGGGGTAAAAGCCAAGCCTGTGAAATGGTATTGCCCTTTAGGTTCAAGTTGTAAGGCTCACCTTTAGGCCCGTATCATCTTTAAAATTTGGAAACTTACCTGACGATTTGAACCGTTCCGGTAAACTCCCTACCCAGCACACGAATTATGTAAAAATAGACTCCCGGGGATACGGCTTCTCCATTACGGACATTGGTTCCGTCCCAACACAAGGTATTTCCCTCTTGTTCAATAATAAACAGTTCCTGCCCCCATCTATTAAAGAAGATTACTTCAAAATTCTTGCAGGTAGGTGGCAACTTGGGTATTTCAATTTTATAGCAATCGTTATAGGAGTCGCCATTGGGCGAGAAAATGTTGGGCCTTATTACTTCAAAATCTTCAAAAGGAGATAATTGTCGTGATACACTTGCTTCAGAAATACAATGCGCGTCAATAGCATATAGTGTAGCACCCAACCTATTTCCATAAGGGAACAAAATCACAGCATCTTCTTCGCTTGTGGTGCTATCAGTATTAAACACCCAACGGTACTTGGCCGCTTCACTACTTGTATTGGTAAATTCTGCCTTAAACCCATAGCAGTCAGGCCGTACCAAGGTGTCAAAAGAAGCTACGGGATTGGCAACGCGTACCTCTACTGAACCATAATAGGTACATTTTGGGAAAATTCGCTTCAATGTATACACTGTAGTTTTTGTGGGCCAGGCTCTGGGGTTTGAGCTGGTATCACTACTTAAATAGTCAGCCGGTGTCCATAAATGCCGAGCATTCTTCGCTGTATCAAGCGCCCCCAGGAAAATGGTATCGCTCAGACAAATTACAGAGTCTGGAATTTTAGTAACTCCCGTATCAACAAAAGCCTTAAACGTTTTGGTGATGGTATCCCCGCAATGTTCCTTCATGGCATACAGGGAAATATCATAAGTACCCGGCCCTGGAAAGTTGAATAGCACACTGTCGTCGTTGTTTTCAACGATGTCAAATCCAAAATCCCAAAATAACCGATCTACGCGTTTGCTTTTTGGTTTCAGGGTAATCTCAAACAGGTCGCAGTGAGGGTCATAGTCAGTTCCAAAATCTGCCAGTGGATTGTGAACCCCTACCGCAATTGAGTCAAAGAAGGTACATTCCGGATAGATTTTCTCCAGAACATACACTATGGTATCACTTGGCTTTACAGTAGGATTTGGAATCTGATAATCACTCACACTATCACGAGGCGACCATCTGTACCTGGCAAAACTTACACTGTCATCAACTCCAATTTCCAGTACCTGAAAGCGGCAAATATTGGAATCAGGTCCGGCAAAAAGACCGGTGTCAGCAAATACATTCAAGGGAACTGTAAAAGTCTCCTCGCATCCTTTCGCCGAAACGCCGGTAAGTGAAATGTCATAGATTCCATTTTTAGGATAGACAAACTTCACCGAGTCTGAAGACGTAGAAGTATCTGATACACTACCCAAGACTCCAAAATCCCATAAGTAATCTTCTACATTGGTACTTCTATTGTATACCTTAATATTCAGCCCATCACAGGGCGCAGTGTAAGCCAGCTGAAAAAAGGGCTGTGGATCATCCGTATCTACAAAAACTGTGTCAAATACTTCGCAATACTCCGTATAGCGCTTTACCACATAGGTAGTAGGTTGCTTTACAAATACCCTTGGCTGTGCAGCCGTGCTATCATCAAGTCCTTTTGAGGGAGTCCATAGGTACTTGGCCCTTTTGTTTATTGCAGGCCTGCCTATTATTATGGTATCGCCATCACAAAGCAAGCGAGGATAGCCTGCAAAATCAGTGGTGTCTTCTATTACGGTAATTTCCTTCTCTAGCGAATCACTGCAAAGTGGATTCAGATAAGCTACCAGTTTTACCAGAAACTTTCCTTCACTTGTATACGTATGATACGGGAGCCTTCCGTCAGACGTGCTTCCGTCACCAAAATCCCATTTAAAAGTGCGCCCCTCTCCTTTTTGAGTAAAGCGATAGGTAAGGTCATTGCATTCTTCCAATGCTAAAAAGTCAAAATCCACTTCTGGAGGACCAACTTTTACAAGCAAAGTATCCCAACCGTAGCAATAATCAAAGGTTTGCTTAAGTACGTAGGCAAAGTCGCTGGGCGGATTGGCAGTAGGATTTTGAATGGTGTCATTGTCAAGATAGGTACTTGGAAACCACTCGTATTTTGAATTGGGAAAGCGCACTTCGGGTCCGATTCTAACTGACTCACCATTGCAGCTCCTCACATCCGGCCCGGCAAAAGCTTCGGTATCAGGTTTCACAAAAATGCGCTGGGTAAACGTATCACTACACTCCTTTGAATAACCTACGAGCTCAATATTGTACCATCCTGGCTTGGGGTAAGTATAACTTGGTGATCTTTTATCTGAAGAATCACCATCGGTTGTAGGATCGCCAAAATCCCATCTATAGCGAATGGCACCAATACTTTCGTTTTTGAAATCTACTTCATAATCGCACTCTTGTTCGGGAAGTGTGAAAGAAGTCACCACATCAAACTGGCAATTGATTACGTTAAATTGAAAATCTCTGGTAACCGTAGAAAGCAATACGCCATTGCGGTACTCCTTAACACAAATACCTACCACAAACTGTCCTGTTCTTCTAGGTACGCAAGAAAGACGACCTGTCCTGGAATTAATATTCAAGCGCGGCTGAGCATTCATAAAATTAGTAATACCAAAGCCCGGGTTCATAGTAATGTTCCTGTAGGGCGGTGGAGCCGGCAACGTGGGATAAGGTGCCTGTGGATTGGCCCCATTATAGGGAATACACAAGGAGTAAACCAAGGAGTCACCGTCAGGGTCAGATGCATTGTGCTGAAAAGAGAAACCGTTGTTGACACATAAAAAATTAGGTGGAAGGCTATTGAAGCGCGGACTGCTGTTATCACCTATCCCAAACCTATCCGGAATCTTAACCCAATAAGTACCTCCTGTATCGTCCTGGTCTCTTACATTGATAATGGTGGTATTTCTGCAACACCTTTGGTAGGCTATTATGTACCCTCCGGGAATATCTGGCAGTACCACAGTAGTCTCGTACCTGTATTGTTTTACACAAATATTGGTAGGTGGTATAAGGCAATTGTAATTCACGTCCTTTATGGACACCGACTTAAGTGTATCCACTTTAATACTGTCAATAACAGCTCTTGTGGTAGCACTAAAAATTCCTATGTGAGCAATTGTATCCAGTAATAAGGCCAGTTCCGATCCATTCTCGCAGTCTATATAGGTATATAAACTGATCTTAAATGTGTCACCCCCTACATGGTCATAGAACATTTCTCCCCCAACAATGTGCGTAGCCTTGGAATTTTGGCTTAGCAACAAAGACACTAATAGCAAGGTAAGAGAAAGGTACCTCTTCATGGACTATACCTGAATAACGAGGTAAGTAAAGAAAAAGAAGCCTGGCTCTCAGGATTTTTTTCTATGAATCCACAAACGGTCGCTTTTATGAGATTACCTCACCCAGTATTTCTCCTTAAATAATAAGGTGCCTTCAGCCTCTAGCGTAAACACATACATTCCTGGAGACAGCGTTGAATGATCAAGGCTTACCCTACCCATGGCTGTTGAAGTTTGTACTGTATTTACCTTCTTTCCTGTTAAATCATACAGACTGGCTCTTATAGTACCCACAGAAGAGAAGTCACCTTCCACTACCACACTATTTCCTTCTGATAAAAGACTGATGTCAAGTCCATGAATGTCGCCTATAGACGTAGGTGAAATCTCTATTTCAACACAGCGTATGTTATTATTGGGGTTGGTTTCAAATAACTCCACCTCAGCGTCATCTGACATCCATACCACGCGATAACAGAAAAGCATTTTACCTGAGAAGGTTTCGTTTATTGGAATATCGAGTACTACAGAAGCTGAGTCCCCCATAGCCAGCCCTCCTTTCACTTCTCTCTGAAACGCAAAGAAATCGGCAACCTGATTGTTAATGATAATTTGCCCCTGTCCATACATGGTGTCTAATGTGTAATCTTCCTGTCCATCGTTTCTCACACTCAGGTCAAACGAAACGGTTTTACCAGATGCATACTTTTTACCGCTCTCAGGATTCAAAATGTGAAGAGCAAGATCTCTGTCCTTATTGGCATCAAGCACTATCTTGAAACAGATTTGATCATTTGCCGGGTTTATGTCACCGCGTACGGTAGCTGTTATGCACACTTCAATAGTATCTCCCACATTGCCTTCGGGTGTCATCATTGCCATTACCCGCTCTATTCCTGATATTTCATCAAAACGGGCATCGTAAAAGGCCTGCTCTCTAAAATCCATGGGGGTTCTGAACCCTTGCGGTGTTGAAGCCCTAAAACTGATTGATTTAGGTGAACTTCCTTCAGCATCTACCTCCAGGGTTACAACCCTGTTGTCAATTGAATCTCCAAAATTCTTAATCCAGTAATACAATGGAACGGCAGTATTCACTTCATAGTGCGGAAGCGACTTGGTGGGATAGATCATTTTCTCAATCCCGAAATCCTGGGCTTGAGCACCAATGGAAAGGAGAACAATTGTGAATACCGTAGAATAAAACCTTCTCATAACTAAACTTTGTAACAAAGCTATGAGTAAGCACAAGGCGGCCTAGTTTATTGCGAAAAACCAGACAGGTAAGTATTGCTATTGCACGCTAAAGCGATGTGCGCTACGCTTTCCGTTTCTTTCAATTGAAAGAATATAGAGCCCGTTGGGTAGGTTATTAAACTGCTCGCTCTCACTGCAGTTTCGTCTTTCAACAAAAACCCTCCCGGTTAAGTCGATGATGGATACTATGTCATTTGCCTGCATTCCATCAACCGTAAGGTTGCCACGTGAAGGATTAGGGTAAATGGATACCAAATCGCCTTCAGCTGTGGAAATACCGCTGATAAGCTCGTCTGAAAAAAACAGATGATCAATTAATAAAACTCCTTCTTCACCCGCTATGTCAGAGGCATGTGTTCTAAACACTATGCTACAGGAATCGGGCGTTTCAAACGAGTTGAAGTAATCTCTTGTTATAGGAATGTCAAACTGGAGCCAATTGTAGTTTCTTGAATTACTGTCAACATTCGGGTTAATCCTCTCCACCACATGCATAATGGTGTCATGGCTCAATAGTGCAGGTACCCATTTGAGGTATGCAATCTCAATGGAAAAGCGCTGACCAATGTTCTCATTTAAATAGATAAAGTCCCCCTTAAACCCTGCCGGGCTTTTCTTCAATGGGAATGTCGTCCTTAAAACACCTTCGTTGCTTCCTTCACTTTTAAGAACTGCAAATTGATCACCATTTACCGAAGTTACCGTAGTATCTCCCTTTGCAGCCTTAAACGAATAGCTACTTACTGTACCAGCTGTTCCCTTTGGAGTGTTCCAGTTGCTTATACTATCACTATCGCCATCTTCAAAGCTCTTGTTCGCTATCTGTCCTAATCCTAAAAAAGGCAGAGTCAATAACGCCGCAGCAAGGCAGATTTTCATTCTTGTAAACATTTGCGCAAAACTATTCAATTATACCCTTGTACCCAATCGGCTAAAGCCTTTTAAAATGATCTCCAAATCCTTGGTGAAATGGTAGTTTCTGGCATAGGCCAGATCAATTCTATTGATGGCTTTTACTTCAAGCTCTAAATCCTGATATCGATCTATAGGTTTCAAGACTCCTTTTCTCAAAGAAGGAAGGTCTTCACTAATCACACTACTAGAGTATCCCACCCAGGTAAGCTTACCCAGAATTACCTGAACAAGATTGCTAAAAAAGTTCTTTTTGGAGTCAACAAACCAAATTGCCAGAGGCGACAGAGCAACAAGCATCAAGGATACAAGTATATCCACTACTCGCTTGTTAAACTGGTTCTCAGGACTCTTCAAGGCAAGTTTAACGTCTATGGTGTAGTAATCGCCAGGAGTATTTTTTGAGTTACTTCCAATTATAAAAATGCTCTCTTCCGGTACTATTTTGAAGTACACGTCTGATTTATTGATGCTGAGCATCATATTAAAAATATCGCTTGACTTCAGGTCCTTGGAGCAAAAGATTACTTCGTCAACCTTGTGAATGTTTACCACATCATTGAGTTGCCGAACCGAACCCAGGAAACCTTTACCTGTATCTCCTTCCGGACCTACAAAGCCCATCACTTCATGTTCAATACCCGTATGCTCGAGCAGAGCATTTACGCGCTGGGCTTCTTCCTCCTGCCCTACAATCACCATACGCTTGGCCTTTACCTGCCCCATAAAAGGATGGCCTTCTCTTACAAAGTGAATAAGCCATTTAGTAACATAGAAAGTGATGAGGGATACTGCTGCTCCCAGAATAACCACAGCTCTGGAGAAGCGCAGGCTCTCATCCAGGAAGGCATACATAATGCTCACAATGAGCGAACCTATGAGCACACCTTTTATAATTCGACTGCTTTGATACAACCATTTATAGCCCCCTGTAAGGGAAACTCCAATTACCCAAATGACGGAGTATAAGGGCAAAATAACCTTGTAAAAGTCGTCAGGGTAAGTGGTGCCATTTTCAAATTTGATATTCTGCTCATACCAGCGTGTCACCGTAATCAAAGCTCCCAGATTGAGCCCCCAGTCAAGGAAAGGAAGTACCAATGATTTGAAAAAGCGAGAAACGAGCGATATACCTGCCCGGAGGTAAATGGCCATATTTATGAGCAGCGCAAAAAGCTTAGCGTTGTTCGCACTGAAGTGCTTCTTGGCAAAAATGATCATTGCGTTGTAAAACACAAACACATAGTTTACGCTATCCTTCTTAGTACTCTCGCCCTTGTAATGGATTATTCGTGTATCAGGAAAATAGTAATTCTTGTATCCACCTTTTATGAGTCGATAAGACAAATCAATGTCTTCTCCATACATAAAGAACGTTTCATCAAGTACACCTACTTTGTCTAATGCTTCCTTTCGTAAGAGCATGAAGGCCCCGGCCAAAACCTCTATTTCATGGGTCTTTTCCTTGTCCAGATAGCCCAAGTGGTACTTGCCAAAAATCTTTGATTTTGGAAACAAACCCGACAATCCGAAAATCTTGTAAAAGGCAACATCGGGGGCCGGTAAGCCACGTTTTGACTCAGGAAGGTAAACACCCTTGCCATCAATCATTTTTACGCCAAGTCCGCCTCCTTTTGGATTTGCATCCATAAACTCCAAACAGGAAAGGAAGGTATCTTCTTCCACTACGGTGTCAGGATTTAAAAGAAGTACATACTCAGCCTTTGAATCGTAAATGGCTTGATTGTTGGCCTTAGAGAATCCTTTGTTGTCTTTATTGGCAATTAGCTTTATGCTTGGAAAGCGCTCTTGCACCATTTCTACCGATCCATCAACAGAATTGTTGTCCACCACGTAGATCTCACCGTCCCAGTCGGGATGCACCTTCTTCAGTTGCTCAATTCCTTTTAAACAAGAATGCAGGCACTGTTCAAGAAAGTACTTTACGTTGTAGTTAACTATGATTAGCGATAGCTTCATTCTCATCAGATTTCGAAAGGAACTCTGGCCAATAGCGACCTTCCCAAAGTGATTTCATCGATGTACTCCAGTTCACCGCCAACGGCAATTCCCTTGGCAATCGTTGAAATCTTCACTTGAGTTTCCTTAAGCTGCTTCGAGGTATAGAATATCGTAGTATCGCCCTCCATGGTTGCGCTGAGTGCAAAAATTACTTCGTCAACACTTCCATTTTTTACCCTGTTCACTAAAGAAGCTATATGCAAATCATCAGGTCCCACACCATCCATGGGTGAAATAACACCTCCGAGCACATGGTAAACACCGGTATACTGACTGGTGGATTCTATTGCCAAAACATCCCTTACGTCCTGCACTACACAAATTCGAGAATGCTCTCTACGTGGGTTGGCACACACGCTACAGGTATCGTTATCGCTTAGGTTGTGGCAAGTAGTGCAATACTTAATCTCTGTACGCAAGGCAGATACCGCTCCTTCAAACTCCTGAAGTTTTCCTTCATTTTGTTTAATAAGGTGCAATACAAGTCTTACCGCTGTTTTGTTACCAATACCTGGCAATGACTTAAAAGCTTCAACTGCCTTTTGAATCGCTACTGAGGGATATTCCATCTAAACTTGGCGCAAAGGTGATACAATAAGGTTAAACCGCTTATGCTCCTGTCAACAAAAAACCACGGTAAGCGCTTACTTGGCTATTTTCGCGCCTGCATGTCCATATTAAACGCTGAAAATACCATCGATCGAATCATTGGATTCTGGCAAACAGAAGACTTATTGCGTGCCTATCAATTTGATATTGAAAAACTCACACAAAAGCAGTTTGTTCAAACTGATTCCAAAACAGACGAAGCGCGCTCCTTTCTAGTAGAACTTAAAGAGGCCATGGAAAAGGAAGATGTTCTTGAAAAAGGACATACCCGACACTCCATGCTCCTGATTGAAGAAAAAGAAACAATGCACCTTGAGCTGTTGAAGAGTAATAGCGTGTATAAAGAAACTTTCGAAAAGGTACAGCACGCGGTAGGCGCTTACAACAAACAGCAAAACATCAATCTTGGGGCAGTTGCTGTCCTTTTTGAGTTATTATATGCTTACTATCTCAAAAAGCTCTCCGGCGACGAAGAAAGTGAACTGGTAGCACAAATGGCCAATACTGCAGCCGAGTGCATCAACATATTATATAGTTAGGCAAAATGAATAATTCTCTGCTTCTTGGTCTTCAGCAATTCCAACAGTGGCTGGCCAATGAAAAGGTAAGCAGCATTTTCTACCTATTTGACGACAATACCCTAAAGCATTGCAAACCCCATATACCTGACTCCCTGCTTCAGGATGCCACATCTATGGTGGTACCACATGGAGAAGACCATAAGACCATAGCATCTTGCGCCGAGCTATGGCAACAACTCATAAATAAGGGAGCTGACAGACATTCAATACTTATAAACGTAGGTGGCGGAATGCTTACGGACCTTGGTGGGTTTGCTGCCGCTACGTTTAAAAGGGGAATTCGCTTTGTGAATGTGCCTACTACCCTTCTGGCCATGGTAGATGCTTCTATTGGTAACAAAACCGGCGTAAACTTTCGCGAAATTAAAAACCAGATAGGCACCTTTTCTCCAGCTGAGAAAATTGTAATTGACCCACTCTTTTTATCAACCCTATCGGACCGAGAATGGCTCTCAGGAATGGGAGAAGTGCTCAAATACGGTCTAATTTATCGTGATCACCTTTGGAAGCAGGCGCTTTTAGTAGACAGGAACAAACTACCTGAACAGCTTATACAGAACTGTATTCAAATTAAACTTGAGGTGGTTTCTCAGGATCCAAAGGAGCACGGCATCAGGCAAATCTTAAACTTTGGGCATACCATTGGTCACGGATTGGAAGCCTACAGCCACCACATCCATAACCCATTGAGCCATGGAGCCGCGGTAGCACTGGGTATGGCAGCTGAGGCCTATTTGTCTCAAGAAGTATTGGACTTTACTGAACTCGACGAAGTAGTAAAGGGCATCTTATCTCTGTACGATATTCCCAGTTGGCTCTCCGCTCTGGAAGATATGAACACACTTCTTGGTTTTATACGTCAGGACAAGAAGAACGTAAATGGACAAATACATTGTACCCTCTTAAAAGCCATTGGTAGTGCCAGCGTAGGGCATATACTTACCGAAAAACAAGTGGAAGATTCAATACAATGGTTGGGAAGACAAGCATAAGGTTAAAAAGTATACCCGAAAAGCCTGACGGTACGGTTCCGCTCCCTATCTCAAAAAGCCTGAGCAACAGGGCACTGGTACTTGAACATCAAACTGAGGCCAATTTGCTTGGTTCAAACACTTCCAATGCCAATGATACCTTGCTGCTAAAACAGCTAATTGACAGAATTGATCAATCCGATACCATTGACGTAGAAGATGCTGGAACTGTAGCTCGATTCCTTTTGGCCCTCTGCGCAACCAAATCTGGCAAGACCTATAAACTTCATGGTTCAAAAAGAATGCATGAAAGGCCCATTAACGACCTGGCCAGCGCCTTAACGCAAATGGGAGCCAAAATTGAATTTCATAATCGCGAGGGTTGCCTGCCTTTAACTGTACATGCTCCGGTCAACCTGGCTTCAGAAGTGCGTGTTGGTACCAGCACCAGTTCACAATTCATATCAGCGCTATTGCTCATAAGCCCTTCACAAAAGCTCCCCTTTAAGGTGCATGCCGAAGGTGAAATGGTATCCACTCCTTACGTAAGAATGACCTGCGGCCTACTTGAAATGTATGGTTTTTCGGTACATGTAGACAGAAATACCTACGCGGTAACAAAGGCTACAGCACCTTCTTCATTGCCTCTTAAATTACTTTGGGAATCAGACTGGTCTGCCGCTATTTACCCATTATTAATCAACGGATTACACACTAAGTGGAACATCAGAGCAAACAACCTACATTCTGATTCACTGCAAGGCGATAGTAAGATTGAAGGCATTCTCAGTGAACTGGGCTTACAACTGCACTTTGCCGACAATAGCACCTATAGTAGCAGCTCTGGTCAGCTATCCGAAATTGTAGAACTTGACCTGGAAAATTGTCCTGACCTGGCCCAGCCTATTATTGCCTACTTGGCCGCGAAAAACCAAAGAGCCCATATAAAAGGCTTGGTTACCTTACAATACAAAGAAACCAACAGAATAGAAGCTATGGGCAGGGAGTTAAGAAAGTTAGGAGCCCATGTAAATTTTGATAGTACGAGCTTTAGCATTGAAAAAGGCATTGAACTTGACACAAGTGCTGAGGTAAGTACCTACAATGATCATAGAATGGCCATGAGCTTCTTTTTACTGCAACTAGTTGCTCCGGGAATACGCATTCTAGCCCCTCAAGTTGTCAAGAAGTCCTTTCCAGAGTTTTGGAAGGCTTTTGAATCGCTGGGATTTAAATTCGAAAGAACAAATGACGCAGTCTAACACATTTGGAAAGGCCTTAAGTCTCACCACCTTTGGTGAAAGCCACGGACCAGCCATTGGAGGTATTCTTGATGGGTTCCCGCCCAACATTGACATTGACCTTGAGTTTCTTAGAGAAGAAATGGCCCGCAGAAGGCCTGGACAATCCAGTATCACCACACAGCGAAAGGAAGCGGACGAAGTGCAAATTCTTTCAGGAGTATTTGAAGGAAAAAGTACAGGGCACCCCATAGGTTTACTCATTAAAAATGAAGACCAGCGTAGCAAAGACTACTCTAACATTAAGGACACCTACCGCCCTTCTCATGCCGATTTTACCTATCAGGCAAAGTTTGGAATTCGCGACTATCGCGGAGGCGGGCGCTCATCGGCAAGAGAAACTGCCGTAAGAGTTGCAGCCGGAGCCTTTGCAAAAATGCTTCTTAGTCAGGTAGGCATTAGCGTAAAAGCCTTCGTTTCCGGTGTCGGCTCCATAGATTGTCCAGTTGAAAGAAACATTGAATACGGGAATATTGAAAAGAGTCCGGTGCGTTGTCCTGACCTTGATATTGCCAAGGCTATGATGTTAGACATTGAACTTGCGCGAAAAGAAGGCGACAGTCTCGGAGGCAGAGTGAGTTGTCATGTACTGAATTGCCCTGTAGGCCTTGGAGCCCCCATATTTGACCGTTTAGAAGCCGACCTTGCCAAGGCCATGATGAGCCTCCCCGCCACAAAGGGCTTTGAAATAGGTTCAGGCTTCAATGGAAGCAAAATGCGCGGAAGTGCGCATAACGATCCTTTCTACATGGATGGAACCCGCGTGCGAACGGAGTCCAATCAATCAGGAGGCGTACAGGGTGGTATTTCAAACGGTGAGCTCATTTATTTTAATGTAGCTTTTAAGCCTACCGCCACCATTTCAAAAGAACAAAACACCGTTACCCAACAGGCCGAATCAACCGTAATGGCAGCAAAGGGAAGACACGATCCTTGTGTGGTGCCCAGAGCGGTGCCCATTGTTGAAGCTATGACGGCCTTAGTGCTTGCAGATCACTTTCTTAGAAACGAATCATTGAAAGCCTTCAAGGCTTAACAATCTGTGCAAAACATTACGTTTTAAGCCCTTGTGGTCCCTATAAATTCGCTTGAAATTTATGTGGCCACCAATTATGCGTAACCTACTCCTAATCTTTGGAGCCTGTATATATTTCTGTTTGCCCCATCAAGTACTGGCGCAAACCACTGTGAATGAGTCTTCTTTGAACAATTTGTTCAATAAAGCGCATGACCTTTTTCACAAAGAGAAATATGCCGCAGCCCAAACGGCTTTTACCCAATATGCCAGTACCGGAGACAATGCCTTAATGGTGTCTGAGGCGCGGTATTATGCGTCAATATGTGCTGCTGAACTGCTCATGAATAACACTGAATTCAAAATTCAGCAGTTTAGAAAGGAGTTTCCCGAGAACACGCGTGTCCCCCACTCCCACTTCAAGCTGGGTGAATATTACTTCAGGCACAAAAGGTACCATAACGCGCTTGAAGAGCTTATTGAGATTGACGCATATGACCTGAGCCCTTATGAGGCTGAGGCTTATTATTTCATGACGGGCTACTGTCAGTTTTTGGAAGGTAACCTGCTGGAAGCGCGCTCTTATTTCAGTGAGATCATTGATTACCAGAATGAATATTACCACCTGGCCAATTACTTTCATGCCTATGTGTCTTTCGAAAATGGCGAATACGACAAAGCATTAAAGGGCTTTAAGCGCATTCATAAGCATGCCAATTTTAAGGACTTTGTTCCCATTTATATAGCTCAGGTGTATGCACACAACAAGCAATACGATGAAGTAATAAGTTACTGCGACAGTATTGTTAAAAACGACAACCTGCAAAAGCGCCATGTGGTACAATTACTTCTTGCTCAGGCTCATTTTAAGAAGGGGAATTATGAGAAGGCTGAACATTACTACTTCGAATACAACGAACTACGAAAGCTAGGTACTGAAGACAGCTACCAATATGGCTATGCCAGCTACATGACGGGTGACTATGCCAACAGCATAAAGCAATTTGAGAGCTTTGTAATTGAGAAGGACAGCATGGGACAAAACGTCTCTTATCACCTGGCGGGGGCGTATATACATGAGAAAAAGAAAATGGAAGCCAGGAACTCTTTCCTTTTTGCCAGCCAGGTAGATGTTGATCCAGGCATCAAAGAAGAATCAGCCTACAATTTCGCCTGCCTTTCGCATGAATTGAAATTTACCAAGGCTGCAATGAATGCATTTAATGACTTCATAAAAACCTACCCCAAATCCATTCATACAGAAGATGCCAAGGTAAACCTTACTCGAATTTTACTCAACTCAAACAATTATCTGCAAGCATTTGAGATGATTGAAAAAATACCAAATCCCAGTAAAAAAATTGACGAAGGCTACCAGCGCCTGGCCTACAATATAGGTTTGGAGTATTTGGATGTTTACAATTATGTGAAAGCAAGAGAATACCTTAATAAATCACTGAAACGTGCCGTAATTCCTGAATACAAAGCATTGGCCTTCTTTTGGATTGGAGAGTCTCTTTACAAGCAAGACAGGTATGAAGAAGCCCTTAAGGCATACAAAAACTTCCATTTTGTTCCAGAGTCAAAAGACATAGCGCTTAAAGCTTTAGCTCATTACAACATTGCCTACTGCTATATACAAATGGCAAAGGGCGATGAGAAAGATGACGCTCGCTATAAAGAAGCACTTTACCACTTTGAAAACTACCTGAAAGCGGGCAATACTGTTTACAAGAAATCCTTTGATGCTGACGCACATTTCAGAATTGCTGACTGCTATTATGTGCTTAAGGTATATGATAAAGCTTTGGCAAACTATGAGTCGGCCATTGCAAAGAAGTACGGTAACGAAGATTATGCCCTATACCAAATGGGACTTATAAAAGGCCTGCAGGGAAATGTGACCGCAAAGATTGATTTAATGGGCCAAGTCATTAAAAAACATCAATACTCCACTTATATGGACGATGCCATCTTCCAGTCAGCTGATGAGAAATTTCTTTTAGGCAATAAGGAACAGGCACTGCGAGAATTTGAATACCTCAATCAGGATTTTCCCAATAACCCTTATTTCAAACTCACACTATTGAAGATTGGAATCATTAATTACCAACTTGACAATAAAGACGCTTCAGTGAGTGCCTTTAAAAAGGTGGTTTCTGAGTTTCCATCTTCAAGGGAGTCTGGAGAAGCACTCAGGGCAATGAAAGACATTTACATCGACTGGGGCGAAGTGGAGAAGTACTATGAGATGATTGATACCATCCCCAACATCAAGTCAAGGGACGGAGACAGAGACAGTAGCACCTTTCAGTCATGCTTGAGTTTTATTAAAAAGGACGACTGTGAAAAGGCCACAGCGGCACTTAAGCGTTACGTTACTGAATTTGAGAATGGGCAATTTGCCATGGACGCTTATTATTACATGGCTGACTGCCACTACCGAGGTGGTGACTTTGAAGCCACGCTGGCGGCATACGACGCCATCATTGATAAAAGACCAAATTCCTTTTCCAATAGAGCGACTGAGAAAGCGGCAGCTTTATGCTATGAAAGCGATTCATTTGCCCGAGCCATTAAATACCTGGAACTCAGGTCTGAAATAATCAATGACAACACAGACCTACTCGCCAATTATGAAGCATTGGCAAAATGTCATTTGGAAGTGGGGAGCTGTGCAGATGCTGAAAAGTATCTGGTAAAAATTAAAGCTTTTGATGATGTGGAAGCAGATGTGTTACAGAAAGCTGACTACACTTTGGCAAGATGTGCCATGGAGAAAGGCAATTTGAACAAGGCCATTTCAGTATTCGCTTCAATTGCAGCTGCCAATGAAAATAGGCTGGGAGCAGAATCTAAATACCTGGTGGCCTACTTGTACTACACTAAAAACGAATTAGACTCTTCCCGATCTACTATTATTGAGTTGAAAGATGAGTTTCCTTCGGAAGACTACTTCCTGGCTAAGAGTTTCATTTTGTTAGCCGACATATACGCCAAGAAGGAAGACTTTTTTAACTCCAAAGCCATCCTTGGAAGTATCATCGAAAACTACACTGGTGAGGACCTTGTAACCATGGCCAAAGAAAAACTGGCCGCTGTAGAAGGTATGGAAAAAGCCAAGGCCATTGAACTTGAAGAAATTCAGAAAACACAAGAAGACACAATAGAGTACAATGAAAAGTAACTGGATTTACACCTTACTGTTGTGCTTGCCCGGAGCACTCTTCGCACAAAACACCACTGAAGAAGAAAAGCCTGTTTCAGGTTCAAGTGGCGGATACCAAAAGATTGAACGCGGTATTATTCCAAAGATTCAGGATGCCAAGAAGCTTAGTATTCCTATTCAGAAGGAAAAAATAAAAGTGAAGACTCCCACTTATGAGTATGCCATTACCCCTTCCCTATTTGAAGTAAACCCTTATTACCAGGAGTCCTTACAACCTATAAGTCTGGGAGATGTAAAAATGTCAGACTTAATAGAACCTTACATGGTACTGGGAGTTGGTAATTACAGAAATGCCCTATTTGATTTTTACTACAGTTCTGACAGAGATAGGAACAAGGTATTCGACATTCGACTGGGACACCGTTCAGGTAAAGCACCGGCGCGCTATAGCGGATTTGGTAACAATCAGATTGAATTAAACGGTGAAAAGGTTTACAGAAACCATAGCCTTAAGGGCGGATTGGATTTTGACTATCGCAGAATACATAACTACGGTTTTTATAGCGACTCTCTTCACGAAGACTCAACAATAGATCCAGACATTATAAAGAGTGACTTTATGAATGTAGGGGTACGAGTGGACTACGACAACTACAAAAATGTACGAGCAAAGCACCAGTTTGGGGTAAACCTGAGTCCATACTACTTCTATACACCAAATGGAAATACTGAGTGGGCAGCGGTACTCTCTGCCAATATTAAAGAGCGTCTGAACGAGACTTCGTTTCTTGGTTTCAAAGTAGGCTATGACTACAATGGTTTTTATAACGACGAAGGCTCTTTGCTGCGGAACATTATAAGAGTAGGGGCATCCTACAACATGAAAAAAGACGCTTTCACTATTAAGGCGGGCTTCTCCACAGCTTCAGACAATGCAAGTCCTCCGGGAGAAACAGCCCCTTCAGAAAACAGCATTTACTTTTTTCCTGATGTAAACGTGCGTTTTGCACTGCCTGATAACTACCTCGTATTATATGCAGGTTTAAATGGTGATTTGCAAAAGAACTCTCTGCAGTCAATTAGCCGTCTCAATCCTTTTATTATTACAGATCTTCCTTTGAAAAACACCGTAGAACGCTTGAAGGTATCAGGTGGTTTGAAAGGTAGTTTCACCAATGAATTCAATTTTCATGTGGGCGTCTTGTACAGAAATATGGACAACCTGCTTCTATTTCAAAACCTTGGTGCCGATAAACAAAACTTCTTTACGCCTACCTATAGTGGTAATAACTCAAATGTGACCCAGGTAAGTGCTGAAATACAATACAAGCAGCACGAGCGCTGGATGATCAACACAAAGGCCAACTACTATAGTTACTCCCTGGTAAATGCCGAAGCATGGAACTTACCCACCTTCGATTTAAAGCTGAGTGCTCGCTATAATTTTCAGGAGAAGATTATTGCTAAAGCCGAAGTTTATGCCTTGAATTCACGCGTAGGGACCGATTTGAACGATACTGAATACGATATGCCTGGTGCCGTTGACATTAGCTTGGGAGCCGATTATGAGTTCTACTCAAAGACCTATTTCTTTGCCAGCATCAACAATCTGCTTCATCAGAAGTATATGGTATGGAATGGATTTCCAGTACAGGGCTTCCATTTAATGCTAGGCGTTAAAATGGAACTATAGCAAAACAAATCCAAGTGTTAACACCTTAAAAACTTGGATTTAGCAGTGCATTTTCATACTTTAGGCATACGATTTGAGTTATTCTTTCAAAGTCTAATGCCATGAAAAACAGAACACATCTTTCCCGACTTCTGGTTCTCTTTCTCTTTGCGGCTTCCGTTGGCTTTGCCAATGCTCAAACTGTAGTACCCGCAATTGTGGTTGACGGAGATACAATGCCTTACTTTAGGCTTAAGGCTGTAAGAATTACTGGAAAACTTGGACAGGACGAGAGAAGAAGAATACTTTCAAATACCCGCTTGGTGTACAATGTAAAGAAAGTAATGCCTTACGCTCAGGCCTGTGCTGCTAAAATTAACGAAGTAAACGAGCACCTTGCCACTCTCACTACAGACAAGGAGAAAAGGCGCTACATGAAGTCAGCGGAAAAAGAGCTTAAAGCCGAATACGAAGACGACCTGAGAAGAATGTCCTTCACTCAGGGAAAGCTCCTTATTAAGCTAATTGACCGACAATGTGGTTCCAGTTCATATGAGCTCATACAACTGTATAAAAGTGGACGCTCAGCCTTCTTATGGAATGGTGTTGCCGGAATATTTGGGATGAACTTAAAGGAAGATTATGATCCCAAAGAAGAACAGGAAATTGAAGTTGTTTTAGACTATTTGGGATACAAATAGCCGGGAGCAATTTAAACAAGGCAAGCGGCTCACAGGGCCGCTTTTTTCATGCTTCCAATTCCTTCATTATTTGAGATAGTACGTTTTTAGGTGCTCTTCCGAGTTCCTGTGTACTGATTTGGAAAACTCTATAACCGCGCTGCTCAAGTACCCTGCGAGCAACAAATGTTTCACGCCAGGTGAATACCTTCTCACTTTCCAAATACAGCAAAAGCTTCCTGTCTCCTTCCTTCTGAACTTCGTACAATAGATCAGTGCTGTTGCCAAACTGCACCTGCTTCATCAAAATGCTCTTTTTGTCCAAAAGATCGGTAAGCAACTCATGCACAGTGCGCTGTTCATTTGAAAGCAAGTCCTGTGTTGACTCGGATCTCAAGTACTTTCCAGCCAACACTGCCAGGACATCTCTTTGAACCTCCGCATCATTCTGCTGTACGGCCACTGCGTAGCGCATGTACTGTTTCAATGTCCACAAGCCTATGTTGCGATCGTTCTTCACATCATCTGCTTTAAATGACACGAAAAGTCGCATGGCCTTTTTTGCCCGAGAGAATAGCACATTTAGCCTTCTCTCACCTCCTTCATGCATAATAGGACCAAAATTGCTGGCAAACTTCCCTTCTCTGTTAAAACCGTAACCAATGCTCACATACACTATGTCACGCTCTTCGCCCTGCATATTCTCCAGGTTCCTAACTACAAGACCATTATAGGCTCCGTTCTCAATTCGGCCTTCTTCTCTGGCCATTGCTCTTTTAAAGGCTACATCATGCCCGCAAAGCGTTTCTATTGCTTGCTCCACAGTACTTTGTTGTGCCTCTGAAAGTGTAACCACAGCAAAACTTCGCTCAGGATGTTCCTGCATCTCCCTGGCCAAGTGGTCCACGAGTGCCTTTGCCTCGTTCTTATTTTGTCTACTCTCATAAAGCCCATCTTTTACAAGCTCTACAGTAAAAGGTTGCTGAAGTTGAGAAGCATAAGGAAATACGGCCAGCTTATTGCCATAAAAAGAGGCATTGGAAAACTCGATCAGCGAAGGGCTGTCCGAACGATAGTGCCAACTGAGTTCGGAAACAGGGAAAGCGGCTCTACAGGCCATTAGAAATGAGGAAAACTTCAATCCATCTCCTGTTGAGGCTTCAATGCGCTGCGACCTAAAAAAATCAGATGGGGGCAATTGCTGATTATCACCTACTACCACAATTTTTCGGGCCCTGTAACATATGGGAAGTACATCTTCCATACGTATTTGACTTGCTTCATCAAATACAACCATATCAAACCTTTCTGCCTCGCAGGGAAACACCTCAGCCACTGCCGTAGGCGACATCAAACACACCGGTTTTAGCTCATCAATAACGGCCGCAGCGTCCGTACTGTACAATTCTCTAAGTGACTTGAACTGTTTGCTCTTGTCAAACTCGTGTTTAAGTAAACGCAAACCTTTCTTAAAACGCCACTTTCGCTGCTTTTCTTCATCACTTAACCTGGCGGCGGGTACTTCTGCCAATAAAGTGAGTTCGTGCAGTGCTTCCACGCGCAGGTCAAGAACGAACGCAGCATTCCATTCAAGCCAATCATCATAGGCATTTGAGATGTCTTTGGAAGTCCTATTGAGTTTTTGGCTATTGTATTTTTCCAAATCCGGATAGCTCACAAAAGCCCTGTTCACTTCTTTTTTGGCGGCCAATAAGCCCAGCTTTTCAATAGAAGTATCAGCTCTGCACATACAGTGTTTCACTGAAGCGCCTAAGCCATTGAAAAGACTCAACAGCTTTACTTGTGCCGCGTCCATATGGAAGCCCGCCTGTAACGAAGACAGGTATTTTTCTAACTGTTTCAAGCTTAAAGCTCTGAAAGACTTATGTAGCCATGAAGCACTTTCTTCTAAAACAGAAAAAGTAGCATCTATTTGAAGTATGCTTTGTAGTAAGCGATCCGGAAAGCGTTTTTCTTCAAGGAAGGCAAAAAAGTGAGGCATATGGTAAGCCGTTCTTCTTGCGATATCCTGCAAAAGAGACACCTGTTCTATAAAGCTATCAGGATCACTAGCTTGAAAACGGGATTGAAACTTTGACCGTATAACCACTAATTGCTCTTCGCTTTTCCGGGCCAGGATGGCATTTCTCAAAATTGCCTGTACATCATCAGCGAACCACTCCTGGTCTATCGAGAGAACTTCCCTTACAAAAACTTCAAGTTCTTGTGTTCTGCCCCTGCTTTTAAGTTGGTCCTGGGCACTTTCCAGCTCCCGTAAGCTCACTTCAATTTGCTCAGCACTTTTTGATTTTCTTTTTTCGTACAGGGCTTTTTTGGCCAAATAGTCGTCCTTGAGGCTGGTATAGCTTTCTTGCAACGGATTCTCACTCAATACCAACTTTGCCAGGTCTTTTTCAATAAGCCACTTCAGGCTTTTACAAAGACTTCTTATTTGAAGCAAGTCACCAATTGTAGTTGGAAAATCCTTAGACATCTTCTTTTCCCAATGACGCATTTGTTCAATGGCCATACTACAGTCGTCTAGCTTTTGCTTAAACAAGCTCTCAGGCTTTTCACATGTTGCGAAGGCACTTTCGTTCAAATGCACCAAGGGACTTCCATACCAATTTGAATCACCGTAGTTCTGTTCAAGTTGATGAGAAATCTGAGTTAGGATATCTAAATCATTTCGCCATGAGGAGTAGTCCGGTATGTTTTCTACTGGTACACTCTCATTTTCAACATCGCTGAGTAGGAAAAGGCTGTTTAGAGTAAAACCGTGTTTTTCTTCCCTTACCTGAGTATAGTAGTGATTGAGGTTGTCAAGAAGCTCCTGAAGCCTCCAACCAGCCAACTGTTTGCCGAGCGCAGCCCTTCGTTCCAGTGGCTGACTGAGTCTCTCATAGCTTGACTGAAGACTTTCAATACAGGCCTTCTTCTCCTTAATTTGGTCGTGGAGAAGCAATGCTAAAGGACCAATACCGGCTTCTTTCAGCCTGCTATAAACAACATCCAGTGCGGGTTTCTTTTCCGATACAAAGAGTACCCGCTCACCCTGCGCTATTCCCTGAGCTAATAAATTCACAATGGTTTGAGACTTGCCTGTTCCCGGAGGTCCTTCAATCACCAAAGAGCCCAGTCGGGCTTTGTTGAGAGAGGTTTCCTGGCTCAAGTCTGCCGGTAGCACCCGAACTCTTTCATAAAAAGGCAAATGGGCAGGGTCTTCTTCAACCTGCAAACTACCTTGAGAGAAGCCCAAAATCCTGTTCAACACTTCAGGAGCTGCTTTCCTTATTAATTTGTCGTAGTCAGCGGCGATTGCAGTATTTCGATAGCTAAAATTTCCCAGTACGCATTTGGATTCTATAGACCAATCCTTGGCTCCTTTAGCCAACAGTTGATCTTCAAAATCAGCATAGAACCTTTCGACATGCTCTCTTCCTAAAGGAACAGCCGATGGAAGCTCCAGGTCAAAATGTTCGCGGAAGTATATCCTGAGCACTTCATTGACCCTCAATTCTTTGGTTTCAACAGACAGGCAGTAAGTCACCTCAAATGCCTTCTTCTGCTCCAAGACCACCTCAGTGAGCAATAAAGGACTGTTGACGAAACTATCATCTTCTGGATTCTTCCATTTTAGAAAACTTGCCAGAACGTAAAGGTTGTCCGTTCCCTTTTCTCTTACGTCCTTCTGCTGTCTCCTTCTGATTCGATGTAAGCGCTCTAACTCAGCGGATGGGCCTGCACCCTCAAAATGAAATACAAACGCTTCACGTTGCAGTTGATAAATATCCTTCGGTACATATACGTGTGACTGATTTTCGGAAAAATGAAAGAGTTGATTTCTGGAAGAAAAGTCGAGCAAGGAAGTTTTGTATTGCTGCAACACATTGTCATAGGGATTCAGCTCATCTTTCTCTAAGAACACAGTATCCTTCCCTATGGCCTTAACTTCTTGAACAAGGCTTTTTAAAGTGATTCGTTTTTCAGGATTGAGTAAAATACAGTTTGCCGCTAATTCCGAAAAGCGCTGATCGGCCCACCTGTATTCATGGAGCTGTCTGTTTAGCAATGCTGTGTGATCTTCTTCACTAAAAACATCGGCACTTGAAAATAAAAGGGCCGCAAGCATCCCCATACTAAATACTCCGCTTCTCAAATCGCAATGGCCCAATGATTCTTCCGGAGCACCGAAGCCCGGAACCAACTGCACTTGCTCTTGTCTTTTAAAAGGGAGCAATACATCAAGCCTATTAACATTATAGGTTTCTGGCTGCCAATTATGTCCTTTTCTAATCCACCTATCCAGCTTCCTGAAATCGACAGAGGGACTTTGAAAATTTGACTGGCTTATTGAAAATCCCTTTCGTGGGTCAATAAAAATTTCTGTGCTAAAGTCATACACCCTTCCGGCAAGGTTCTGCCTGTACAACTCGTCTAAAAACTCGGTGAAGCTTCTCAGAAGGAAAGGTACATCTCTACTTTCCAGCCCTTCAGAAGCTAGATAACTACTGATCGATTGTAACTCACTTCCAAACCTTATTTTCACTCTGCATCTGGCTTATCAGCCCAAATTAGCTCACCGCTCTTTGTGTAATAGGATCGATAGTAGCCCAATATAGCCATAAAGTAGTACTCACCCTCCATTACAATATCATACTCAGCGGGAACCAACATCTCACCACTCTTATCAATCATTCCCCATCGACGCGGTCCTTTACACACCATGGCATAGCCATTCTCGTAATTCTCAACATCAAAATACTTTGGACTAATGGCTACATTCCCTTCAGTATCCAAAAAGCCCCACTTATCTCCTTTTTTTACGCCCAGCCGTCCATTGGAATAGACTCCTTTGGTTTTGTCGTATATGGCTTCAGCTATAAAGCTTCCTTGTTTATCAATTACACCGTAAAGCCCTTCATATAATACTGCGGCTCTACCTTCTTTAAAAACGCCTGCCCACTCAAAATTCTGATCAATTACTACTTCTCCCTGTGGAGTCATGTAATGACGCCATATTATCTGTGCTCTGGTAAGCACTCTTACAACTGCCAAACCGTCGCAAACCTCGCTCACAACTGACTCAGGTGACTTGCAGATCTTCTTTCCCTTGAGACTGTAAATAAACCATAAACCACTGGTTTTCACCCTTACAAAAGAGTCCATTGGTACGCCCACATAATCGTATTTAAGCTCTAACAGCAAATTGCCCTTCCTATCAATGAGTCCATAATAAGATCCCACCTGAACGCGCGCCACCCCGTATTGAAAATTATCTGCCTTGGTCAAAATAGGTGGAAAAATCTCATCGCCCTTTCTATTTAAAAAGCCGGCAAAGCCTCTTCTTTTAAAAATAGCCCTGCCGCCTACAAAGTCGTTAACTTCTTCGGCTCTTACGGTAAACTGCTGTTTACCAGCCTTATTAATAAAGCCCCAAACGGGCCCGTCCTTTACACGTGCCAATCCATTATTAAAATCAAAGGCTTCCTTGTATGCATTGGAAATGGCTACACGACCTTTTTCATTTATAAAGCCAAAATGTCCCTGATGTTTGAATTTTGCCATTCCCTCTTTATGCGGAAAGGTTCTGTCAAAACGCGCGGGAACCACCACTTTTCCTTCCAGGTTTACCCATCCGTATTTGTCCAGTTCTCTATAAGGAATGAGCCCCTTGGCAGGCAACTGAAGAAAAGCGAAGAGCAAAAGAATTACAACTAGTAATCTCTGCATTAATAATCCATTTTTTTAAGCTGTTTGCCCATATCCTTATCCTTCAGCGAATCTCTTTTGTCAAAGGTTTTCTTTCCCTTGGCTAAGGCAAACTCACATTTTGCAAAGCCTCTATCACTAAAAAACAAGCGCGTAGGAACCATCGTAAATCCCTTCTCTCGTGTTTTTCGATCCAATTTCTTAATCTCTTGTTTCTTTAAGAGTAGCTTCCTATCTCGCAAGGGTTCATGGTTGTAAATGTTTGCCTGATCGTAAGTAGATATATTCAGGCTTTTCAAAATCACTTCACCGTTGTTGAGAATACAAAAGGCATCTCCAAAACTCACCGCCCCATTCCTCAGTGACTTCACTTCAGTTCCTCTTAATGACATTCCAGCCACAAACCTATCGGACAATACATAGTCAAACGAGGCCTTTCGATTGGTTGCTATTTTTCTTTCTTTTTTCTCCAAAATCTTATTTCAACGAGGCAAACAGCCTCCTCAGTTTTTCTTTCTTAATGATCTTTTGCCCCTGTCGGCCCCTCGCTATTACTCTGTCTTCCACAGTGGCTACATAGCTGCAAATTATTTCATTTCCGTTAATTGATTCCACAGTGGCTTCAAATACTACTTCGCTTCCGTGTAGGGCTGGAGAAACATGCTCAACAGAGAGAAAGGTACCAATCCCTTCTTCCCCTTCTTCAAGCATGTCAAGAACAAATAACCTGCAAGTCCATTCGGCATCTCTGCCCAGGGCAAAGGTAGCGTACACTTCATGAACAGTGCCTGATTCAAACTGGGCCCAGTCTTCTTTTTGAACGGAATGCCTGTATGCTTTCTTATCACCAGGTTTGAACAAGAGTTTCATACCTGCTTTACGTATATATTTTGTGCCACCCTTTCAGACACGCTGATAGTCCGATCACCGTGCTTAAGCTCCAAACTTCCGTCATAATCCACTCGGTCAGTAATGGTAAGTGAAGTGCCCAGCTCAATTTCCATTTTATCCAAATGTTGTAAAAAAGATGAGCTGGTATCCTTTACCCCTACCACAATTCCACTTTCTCCCGCTGGAAGCTCTGATAAAAGGGTTTCACTCCGTTGTTGCATTTCACCCTGCGCATCAGGAATTGGATCACCATGTGGATCGAACCTTGGAAAGCCCAGAAAGGAATCCAAGCGCATTATGAGGTCTTTAGACTTGATGTGCTCAAGTTGTTCAGCGATGTCATGGATTTCATCCCAGCCAAAATTTAACTTTTCCACTAGAAACACTTCCCAAATCCGGTGGTTTCTCACCATCTCTTTGGCTTTGGCATTGCCTTCAGCAGTAAGTTCAACTCCTTTGTATTTAACATACACCACCATCTGCTTCTCTGCCAGCCTTTTAATCATATCGGTAACGCTGGCAGCAGATGTTTTCATCTGAGCCGCTATGGCATTGGTTGACACTACTTCTACACCTTCCTGAGAAAGTTTGAAGATTGCCTTAAGGTAATTCTCTTCTGCAGCCGTCATATTTTGCAAAAATAATCGTGCATAAGGGCAATAAACCACTCCCAAATACACTTTATACTATAGGTTGTACAACTTTCTCAGTTAAAACTTTGTCTTACTTTTGAAACTTAATAGAAAATGAATATGAAAGTCGTTAAAATAGGTCTTGGATTAGTTGCACTCTTAATGTTTGCTTCCTCCTGTAACAGGGTAAAATGCCCAAGTGATACTTTTAGTAAAGCTGATATTGAAGCTCAAAACCAGCAACAAGAAGCAGAACTTTAGTTTTCGAAGCTAAAACTCACATTCTGAATGATGTTGGGATGTAGGCTTTTAGCTACCGGACAATTGATGGCAATTTGTTGAAATAAGGATTTTTCACCTTGGGAGAGGGTGCCTTTAAAAACAACTTGTATATCAACGCTGGAAACTCTTCTGGGATCGCTTTCCATGGTTTTTAGAACCTGCGCGTAGCTGCCGTTTATATTTAGGCTTAACTTTTGAGCCTTGATCCCTACCACGGTAAGCATACATGATGCAAGAGATGTAGCCAATAAGTCAGTTGGCGAAAACGCCTCACCTTTTCCATTATTATCTACTGGCGCGTCAGTAATTGATTTTTGTCCCGATGCGAGGTGTTCAATTTGAGTTCTTAAATTTTCTAAGTAAACAACTTTTGAGGTCATTTTTCTGTTTTAGGTTCTGATGCTTAATTTGAATATTTTTGCTAAAAGTAAGATAATGAGTAAACTGCCACTTCTACTGGTGCTCGTTGCAGCACTTATCGTTCCTTCTTTGGCAGAGGCTCAATTCAATCAAGATGGTAGTGTAACCATTTATAAAAGGGATTTCCAATATGGGGCTTCGCTGCATACAAGGGGTTTTAGCGTAAATACGCGTTACACAAAAGACATTATTTACGGTAAGAAAAAGCAATGGGAGTTTGATTTTGTGACTTCCATGAAACACCCACAAGAGTACAAAGAGCGAAGTGGTACTCGAAAACCATTTGTTTTTGGGAAGTTGAATTCCATGAGCATTCTCAGAGCTTCATACGGACGCCAGCGCGTTTTGGCTGACTATATCAATTCATTGAGTGTACGGGTGAACCTTCATTACAGCCTTGGAGTGAATGTAGGACTGCTTAAGCCTATCTACTATTTTGAGGTAAATGCTGAAGATCCAAACGAGCCGGTTAAGTTCAACTCCAATAAACACTTTTATGCTACCGACTTTGAAGGAGCTGCCCCATGGTCAAGAGGATTAAACGAATTAGGCTTTAGACCAGGACTCTCAGGCAAGCTTGCACTAAGCTTTGAGTGGGGTAAACAAGACGATCGTTTCAAGTCACTTGAAACTGGAATTATGGCTGATGTGTACGGTCAACGATTGCCAATTATGGCATTCACTGACAACGATTTTGCATACATAAATATCTATGCCGCGCTCATGATTGGCAATAGATGGTAAAAGAAGAGATTTCGTGATTGAATTACCAGTAATTGAGGAACGCCAGCTCAAAAGAAAACCCAAATGGCTTAGCGTTCAATTACCTTCAGGAGAGAAGTACAAACACGTAAAAAGCCTGGTAGATAAATACCAGTTGAATACTATTTGTCAGGACGGTCACTGTCCGAATATGGGAGAATGCTGGACCGAAGGAACAGCTACCTTCATGATTCTTGGAAATGTGTGTACACGATCTTGCAATTTTTGCGCGGTAGCTACAGGCAGACCTCCTGAATTGGATACCGATGAGCCCCAAAGAGTGGCTGAGGCAGTAAGACTTATGGAAGTAAAGCACTGCGTTATTACCAGTGTTAACCGTGATGAGCTAAAGGATGGCGGAGCTTCTATATGGGCAGCTACCATTAACGAAGTAAAGAAACAAAGTCCTGATACTACACTTGAAGTACTTATTCCCGACTTCAAAAGCAATTGGGATGCTCTTCAAGTAGTTATCGATGCTAAGCCTGAAGTCATTTCGCACAACATGGAAACCGTAAAGCGCTTGTATCGTAAAGTGCGTCCACAGGCCAGTTATGAGCGTAGTCTTGAGCAAATTTTGAGGACAAAAGAAGCGGGGGCCCGAACCAAATCAGGTATTATGGTAGGCTTGGGTGAAACTAAAGAAGAAGTGTATCAAATCATGGAAGACCTTCATCGCCACGGATGCGATGTGGTAACCATTGGCCAGTATCTACAACCTACTTACCTGCACCTAAACGTGGAAGAATATATTACACCGGACACCTTTAAACATTATGCGGAAGTAGGGCATGAAATAGGCATTGAATACGTGGAGTCCGGAGCCATGGTACGCTCTTCCTACCACAGTGAAAGACATGTAGTGCCCAGAGAACGCCTTGCTGAAAGCAATTAAATTGACAATAGATTACAGCCTCTCACATCTGAGTGGTCCATTCGTCCCATTATCTCAAACGTTCCGTCAACATTCCTTCTACCTAAATCTTGCGTGGCAATAAAAGAGCAGGAATGAGCATTGTTAAGGTCAATGACATTTATTGCCCCACTTTCACCTACTGGCATGAGCTGAAGAGGGTCATAGACGTCACGAATTAGTACTTCCATATTCTCACTGGCCCTGAAGAGACCATGCCCCTTAGAATATGCCTGAGATAAAAGTTCTGTCATTCCGTACTCGGAGTAGATTTCGGTTACGTTGAACGCGGAAGAGAGTGTAGCATGTAATTCTGTCCTTAACATTTCCTTTCGTCTTCCTTTCATACCGCCAGTTTCCAAAACAATGTGCCCTCGTAGATCACATGGAAAAGCGGCGGCAAAGTCTAGCAAAGCAAAGCTCACTCCCCAAAGCAATATTTGACACTCTGCTTGACCAACAGACCATTCAATGTCTCTTTTAAGCTTTTGAAAATCATCAATGTAATAGCCCATAAACTCTACTAGTCCACTTCTACTTAAGAAATCAATCATGTAAAGAAGTGAGCTGTTCTTATTGTCAAGGTAGCCAGGAAGCAATGCAAACAAACGAAGTTTCTTGTGCTCCCCTTCCCTAAACTCCCTAAAACCATTCAAGATAGAGTCTTCATACCTTTCTTTTAAATCTACAAAATGCCTGGACTTTAGAGCGGGGCCCTTGGTGGTCCCACTACTATGAAACTCCAACTCTGGTATTCCATTGAAGGAGGTAATATCATGTGTCTTGAAAAACTCGATGGGTAAAAAAGGGATATCAGCCAACTCTTTGACGCTTGCCGGCGTTCTTGAAATATGCATACAGAAATCTCTGTAAACTTCGTTATGTTCATACTGAGACTTGAAAAGACGCAAAGCCTTTTCAGTAAAATGTGCAGAGATTTTTGGCAATGACATACGTTAAAGCAAACATGATTAATAGTTTTGAAATATGAAGCGGTACTTATTCGGCATTCTAACATCTATGGTACTTATGAGTGGCTGTGACCGAAACGAACCAGCCGTTTCCGAGATCCCGGCAATTGCCTTCAAAGAATATCGTTTTGAGCGAGAAGACCTCGGGGGAATTCCTACAGATTTCTTTTATGTGACATTTGAGTACATTGACGGAGATGGAGATATTGGCATGGAAGAAGGCCAAGACCATATTCCGGGACACCCTGAAATAAAACACAACCTTTTTGTGGATTATTATGAGGAAGGCGAAGATGGCTTTCAAAAGGACGTGGAATGTGCCATTGGTGGTTCAATAGGAACGAAAAAATATGTTTTAGAGAGCATTACACCTACCGGCAATAATAAATCGATAAAGGGCGAGATGACCGTTAAACTCGAGACCTGTGAAACCCCTCTGGATACAATCAAAAACATTCGATATAATATTTATCTGGTAGATCGAAAACTCAATTACAGCAATGAAATTGAGACACCTATTATTCCTTACGAAACACAGAAATAACAGCCCTTGGAAAAACTAAAGAAGGAAATTAAATCGAAAAGAAATTTCCTCTGCATTGGTCTGGACAGCGATATTGACAAGCTACCAACCACCTTCAAACGATATAAAAATCCAGTTTTTGAATTCAACAAGGCAGTTGTAGAAGCCACTCAACACTTATGTGTGAGCTACAAATTGAATACGGCTTTTTACGAGAGCCGAGGGCCGCAGGGTTGGGAAGATTTGGAGCGAACAGCGCAAATAATCCCCCCCAATCTGTTCACCATTGCGGATGCAAAAAGAGGGGATATAGGGAATACCGCGGCACAATATGCCAAGGCATTCTTTGAGCAAATGTCCTTTGACTCATTGACAGTAAACCCCTACATGGGATTGGATACTCTGGATCCTTATTTGGCTTATGATGACAAAGTAGTCATTGTGCTTGCACTTACATCAAATAAAGGATCTGCACATTTTGAGATGTTGCCTTCCGATGAACAGCCTCTTTATGAACATGTCCTTAAGAAAGTATCTGAACATGCTCCTACGGACAGTATACAATTTGTAGTGGGTGCTACTCACCCTGAGGCGCTCAAGGGCATCCGAAAAATTGTACCTGATAACTTTCTTCTGGTTCCGGGAGTTGGAGCGCAGGGAGGCGATTTAAAGGCCGTTTACGCCAATGGACACAATAGTGATACCGGCTTGTTGGTCAACGTTTCAAGGGGAATCATTTTCGCAGGAAACGATTCTAAAGATCCAATAAGAGAAATTGTAAAAGCTGCTGAATCATATGCTGCTGAAATGAAAGCGCTAATGTCTGATGGTCAATGAAAAGCTACTTCATTTCATTTGGGAAAACAGTCTCATTGAAGCCCCCTCCCTATTTACTGCAGATGGTGAATCAATAAGGGTACTGGACAAGGGAACATTAAACCCCAATGCCGGGCCTGATTTTTTAGATGCAAGAGTGCAAATAGGCAACACGCTATGGGCTGGTCATATTGAAATTCATGTTCATACTACGGATTGGTTGCGCCACGGACATGGTAAAGACCCAAAGTATAAAAACGTAATACTTCATGTAGTGATGTTCAATGATGGCAATTTGGACTTGCCTACGCTGGAGCTAAACGGGAAGATCCAACAAAAACTTATTACCCAGTACCACGAGCTGCAACAGTCGCAATCCTGGATAGCATGTGAAAACAATGAGCAAAGGCTTGATCCCTTCTCTTTATACCAGTTCAAAAACCGATTAATACTGGAACGCTTCGAAAGGAAGCTTGAAGTGATCAGAGAAGACTTGGAAGCCACTCAAAACGACTGGGAAGAGTGCCATTACAGAAACCTTCTGAGAGTGTTTGGACTTAAGGTAAATGCGAATGGCTTTAACATGCTTGCCAGAGAGCTACCGTTTAAAATTCTTAGAAAACATGTTGATAGCCTTTTGCAGGTGGAAGCACTGCTCTTTGGAGTTGCGGGCTTTCTGGAAGCTCCAATAGACGCTTATCAACAAAGCCTTGAACAAGAGTATCGATTCCTAAAAGCAAAATATCAACTGAAAACAATGCCCGGTGCCATTTGGAACTTTGCTACCCTGCGACCTCCAAATTTTCCAAGTTTGCGAATTGCACAACTTGCGGCATTAGTGGCAAATAATAAGATCTCTTTTGCCGAGATCACCAAAATTCAACATCATAACAAAGCTGTTAAATACTTTAAAGCCACTGCTTCATCCTACTGGGACAATCATTACCACTTTAAAAGTGTGACTGAAAAGAATAGAAAAAAAGACATTGGCCTGCGTACCCTTGAGCTTTTATGTATTAATCATACCATTCCGATGGCCTACGCATTTGGCTGGTTTAATGGTGACTTTACACTTAAGGAACGGGCTGTTGAATGGCTGGAAAAATTAAAACCAGAACGCAACCAAATCGTCTCCAAATGGTTTAACCTAGGATATACTATTGACTCAGCATTTGATAGCCAAGCGTTAATTCAGTTGAAAAATGAGTATTGCAACTATAAAAAATGCCTATCTTGTGCAGTAGGAAGTAGTATTTTGAGAAATCTAAATCCGGCCAATGAAAACTGAAAACTTAAAAGAGCTCCTTGAAATGAACGCCTATGGTGTTTGCAGGTCATTGGGTGACAAGCTCGGATTAACAACTTCTAAGATTCGGTTGTTCTTTGTATATATATCTTTTTTAGGCTTAGGCTCTCCTATACTAATTTACTTGATTCTGGCTTTTGTAAAAGATCTTAGAAACTATATTCGCAAAAAGCGTCGTAACCCTGTATGGGATTTCTAAGAGGATCTACTTTTCGATTAAGACTTTACCTGGCCGTAGGCCTCCTGTGCTCCTCACTACTCGTGGGTACCATTGGTTACCACCTGGTAGAGGGACTCACCATTCTGGAGAGTTTGTACATGACGGTTATAACACTGTCCACGGTTGGTTTTCACGAGGTTAAACCTTTTACCGAGGCGGGTCGAATATTCACCATCTTTCTCATTATTGGTAACCTTGGTATTTTCACTTACACTATTACTGTACTTACCCGGCTCCTAATTGACGGTGAGCTACGAGCTGAATACTCGCGATACATGTTATCCAAAAAAATTAAGAAAATGAACGACCATATTATTGTTTGCGGTTTCGGACGCAACGGCCGGCAAGCTTGTGCGGAGCTACACGCCAATGGTAACCCCTTTGTGGTGATTGAAAAAGGACCAATTGATGAGAGTTTGTACGATTTTAAGATAATGCACATTGTGGGCGACGCCCGGCAAGATCATATCTTAATGGAGGCGGGAATAAATAGGGCGAAGTCCATTATCACTACCCTGCCTGACGACGCAGCTAACGTTTTTGTGGTAATTACAGCACGCCATATGAACCCTGAGCTCAAGATCATTAGTCGTGCAACTGATGACTCTTCAGAAGACAAGCTTAGGCGTGCAGGGGCAGACAATGTAATTATGCCTGATAAAGTAGGCGGAGCGCATATGGCGCATTTGGTAACCAAGCCTGATGTTATGGAATTTGTGGACTTGATTACAGGACAAAGGGGCAATGAGTTTCAGATAGCCGAACTCTCTATTGACATGGTAACTGAAAAATTCAGGAACACAACAATTGGCGAATTGGACATTAGAGGAAAGACCGGAGCCAACATCATTGGGTTTAAAACTTCAGGTGGTGAATATGTAATTAACCCACAGGCGCACCAAACCATGGACGAACATTGCAAACTGATTGTTTTAGGAACTGAAGCACAGCTCGACAATCTTGAAAAATATTACTATAGCTAAACAAAAGTCTATCGCATAAAAAAAGGAGCTTCATATGAAGCTCCTTTTTTTATATTCAGAATCCAGTAGTCTTAATCTACTTTCTTCTCTTCTTTGCTTGAGTTGTTTTTCACAATTTGAATGTTCAACTCCTGAGGCTCTTTGCCTTTTACATCCAACTTGATCAAATCACCTTCCTCTATATCAGCTTTCAGAATCTCTTCAGCCACTTTTTCCTCCACGTACTTTTGAATAGCACGGTTCAAAGGCCTGGCTCCAAAGGCTGGGTCAAATCCTTTTGTCACCAAAAACTGCTTAGACTTCTTACTTAACTGAATTTTGTATCCCATTTCTTCGATACGACCGTATAGCTTCTTAAGGCTGATTTCAATGATTTTCACCATATCGTCTTCGTCAAGGCTATTGAACACAATCACATCGTCAATTCTGTTGAGGAATTCAGGTGCAAAAGCTTTCTTTAGAGCATTCTCAATAACTCCTTTTGCAGCAGCTTCAGCATTGTCCTTTATGGCTTGAGTAGCAAAACCTACTCCCCTGCCAAACTCCTTCAGTTGGCGCGTACCAATATTAGAAGTCATGATGATGATGGTATTTCTGAAATCTATCTTTCTTCCCAATGAATCTGTAACAAAACCTTCATCAAGAATTTGAAGCAAGATGTTAAACACATCCGGATGTGCTTTCTCAATCTCATCCAATAGGATTACAGAATAGGGCTTTCTTCGAACCTTTTCAGTGAGCTGTCCACCTTCTTCATACCCTATGTATCCGGGAGGGGCTCCTACTAAGCGAGACACAGCGAATTTCTCCATGTATTCACTCATGTCTACTCTAATAAGAGCATCATCGTTGTCAAAAAGGTACTTGGCAAGAACTTTCGCTGTTTCTGTCTTACCAATTCCGGTAGGTCCCAGGAATACAAAAGAACCAATAGGTTGATTTGGATCCTTAAGTCCTGCTCGGGTTCTTTGTATGGCCTTTGTAAGCTTCTTAATAGCATCTGGCTGACCTATAACACTTTGCATAAGGTCTTCTTCCATGCTTAGCAGACGTACGCCTTCACTTTGGCCAATTCGCTTAACAGGGATACCTGTCATCATCGCAACCACATCGGCAATGTCTTCTTCATTTACCGTGTACCTATGCTTTTTAGCTTCTTCTTCCCAATCAAATTTGGCTTTCTCTAGTTGTTCTATGAGCTTCTTCTCCTGATCACGCAGCCTGGCAGCCTCTTCGTACTGCTGACTTTTTACCACCTGATTCTTCTCTTCCTTGATCTCTTCGATTTTCTTCTCCAAATCAAGGATTCCCTGAGGAACGTGAATGTTGGTAATATGTACACGCGCTCCTGCTTCGTCAAGTACATCTATAGCCTTGTCTGGCAGGAATCTATCATTTATGTATCGTTCACTAAACTTCACGCATGACTCTATGGCCTCATCCGTGTAGTTTACCATGTGGTGTTCTTCGTATTTTTCTTTGATATTATGAAGAATTTGAACCGTTTCATCAGGACTGGTAGGATCTACCATTACCAACTGAAAACGTCGATCAAGTGCCCCGTCCTTTTCAATATGCTGACGGTATTCATCGAGTGTAGTGGCTCCAATGCATTGAATTTCACCTCTTGCAAGTGCCGGTTTAAACATGTTGGAAGCATCAAGAGAACCAGAAGCACCACCTGCTCCAATAATCGTATGTAATTCGTCAATGAACAAAATCACGTCACGGTTCTTTTCAAGCTCGTTCATTACAGCCTTCATGCGCTCTTCAAACTGTCCCCTATACTTGGTTCCAGCTACCAAAGAAGCCAAATCAAGTGTCACTACTCTCTTGTTGAAGAGTACTCTTGACACCTTTTTCTCTACAATACGAAGGGCCAATCCTTCAGCTATTGCAGTTTTACCAACACCAGGTTCTCCTATGAGTACAGGGTTGTTTTTCTTCCTTCTTGAAAGGATTTGAGAAACTCTTTCAATTTCCTTTTCCCTTCCTACAATAGGATCAAGTTTGTCGTCTTCAGCAAGCTTGGTCAAATCTCTTCCGAAATTGTCAAGTACTGGAGTTTTTGATTTACTATTCTCCTTTCGAGAACTTCCTTTTGGATTCTGTGGTTTGTCAAAATCATCGTCTGGCGTATCGCTTGGCAACTCAGATTTTGGGCTGTAGTAAATTTCTTCCAATTGATCTTTGAATGATTGATAGTCTATAGAATATTGATTCAGTATCTGAGCGGCTATATTCTCCTCATCTCTAAGAATTGATAGCACCAGGTGCTCTGTACCTATAATTTCGCTCTTGAAAATCTTCGCTTCCAGATAAGTTACTTTCAGCACTTTTTCAGCTTGCTTGGTAAGTGGAATGTTTCCAGTTACTTTTTTATGGGTAGCGGAGTTCTTTATGGATTCTTCTATGGTCTTTTTCAGCACAGCCAGCTCAAAATCGAGCATCTCCTTAATGGTCTTTACGGCGCGCCCTTCTCCTTCTCGTATCAAGCCGAGAAGAAGGTGTTCAGTACCTATATAGTCGTGACCCAGCCTTATTGCCTCTTCGCGGCTATAGCTGATCACGTCTCGTACTCTCGGTGAAAATTTGGCTTCCATTCGTTTGGTGGTGATTATAGTTCTTCAACGCCTAAGTTTAACAAAAAGTTTGCCGAAGACAAATACCACTTTCTCTCGTTTTGCGTCAAAAGGCCATTTTAGATCCTATTTGAGCCCTTCGAGGTTGTTTTGCAAAGGCTTCTCAAATGTAATCTTTTGGGCACAAAAAAAGCCCCTGATTGCTCAGGGGCTTCGTTGATTTCCTTTTGGGCTCTAGCTAGTTCTTGTTAAAGATATAGGCCGTATTGATGTCTTCTGAACTGATTTTCAATAGATAAGATCCACTTTCCAATGAAGCGATATCTAAAGAAATTTGTGAGTCTGACATATTTTCATTCAAAATAACCTTACCTGTCAAATCGAGTACTTCGATCCAAACATTGTCATTTCCTTTTGGCAGATCAAATGAAATGTTAAGATTATTTGTGGCAGGGTTAGGGAATACCTGTAAGTTGATGTAGGCGTTGATTTCGTCAACACTTTCCGGATATGGGGTAAAGTAACCAGCAATGTCGTTCTTATCTCTTGGAAGCAGTTTCCAGTTTCCAAAGCTGTAGTACATCATACCTCTTACATAATCCAACTCCTGACCATGAGTCAATGTATCATGAGCAAAGTTTTGCTCAATCCATGGAGATAGATCATCTACTCGCATTTGAGGAGCGCCTTCTGCTTCTGCCGCAAAAGCCCATTCACCAAAGTAGCTTGGAAAATCAGGAGTAGTATCAGATACTACCATATTCTCCCAGCCTACTAGCATGCCTTCGTAGCTTTCAGCATACTTGGTATTGCTTTCAAATGAATCAATGCTCAAGTTCAAAATTGGGTCGTATACCTGATCACCATCCTGCTTTGTATAAGTGATGTTTGATAGGTGGGTTACTCCAAAGGCTTCAACAACTGTTGCTTCAGTAATAGATAGGATATCACCTCTTTTCAGTTGAGAGAGTCCATCACCCGCCTGAGTTTGAATGAAGATTCCACTATGAGGGTCCGTTCCGTCCTGAACAGCGGTAAGTCCTAAATAACTATCGGTAGACATAACAACGGCTGAAAGCATGATGCTTTCGAGGGTTTTGTCTTTATAAATAGACTCTCCGTTATCCAGTGGTGTGATTTGAATGTCCTTTATGGCACGTAATCCACCGTCAATTACTTTAATGATACTACTTAAACCTGTTTGATCTGGTCCAAAACTTTCGTTATTCTCGTTGTCAACCGCCTTGATGTAGTACTTAATGATAGAACCGTTGGCTTGTTCTGGGATTACTCCTGACCAATCATCTCCATTATCATTGGTCATAGCAACTGTTTTCCAGTCGTCAGAACCTATTCCAACAGCGTAGTACACTTCTGCAGATGCTACCGAACCATCGTCTACAATAGTAGCTGAAACAGTGATCTTGTCAGAAGAGGTAGGGATAGAAGGTGCGAATGAAATTCCTGAAATAACTGCAGGAACCACATCACCCAAGCCAATGTCAGTTGGCATAAGTGGTGCCAATTGGTAACCAGCTCTGGTATCTTGAACAATTACACCTCTAATGTATTCCAATACAGTTCCTTCGGCTGGAGGCTCCCAGGTTGATTGATCTTTGATAGTGGAGTCAGTGTTGGCGTCTCCTCTGAAGTAGCCTGAGAAGTCACGAATATTTAGGACAAGACCACTGGCATCCTTAATAGACCAGTTCCATCTTCCGGTAGACCACTCGTTTCTGTCAACAACGGTAACATTTTGAAACTCTACATAAGTATGCTCGTATGCCTCTCCAGAAACCAATTGATCTTCGTCAGATGAATTCTTAAAAGAATCAAGTGGAAGTACTGTAGGCTTGATTTCAGTTTTGGTTAGGTTGGTTACTTCAGTTTCCTTTTGAGTAAGCAATAATTGTGTGTTTCCCTGATAATCACCCAGCTCACCTTCCATTTTCACAGTAAGGCCAGGTATAAAGTTTTCATAAAACTTAGTAGATGCCAACAAAGCTGCAAGATCGTCTGCTCCGGCGGCGCCAGGATCAGCCATTACTTCCAAACCTGTCCATCTTCCGCTTCCATCTTTACTGAAAACAATTGTCGATTTTCTTGAAGTGGCGCTAAGTCCATAAAAACCAGGGTGCATTTGACATACAACTCCCTCAACTATAATTGTTTGGCGTGTCCCTCCATTTCGGCCATCACCGAATTTGGCAGGTTCGTCATTTCCTTTTGCCAGTTCCTGCTTAGAGACAAATTGAATGTCTTTGAAGTCAACTGGATCTCCCAACTGTGCTATTGCCGCACAAGAGAGTAACACCATGTTTAGTAGGGTAAAAAATCTCTTCATTCCTCGATACTTTACCTGCAAAAGTAGAAGAAATAAAAACGTACTTTTTATTTAATTGTTAATAGACCAAGGTGTTAACGCAAGACTGCAAACGAGCCTTGAAAACTTTTGCCTGAGGAATGGTCCTTTACAGAAAACAAGTACATCCCCTGAGCCAAACCCTGGCCAGATGACGACAGTATGTCCCAGGCATGTTCTCCTCCTGAAAACACTCTGCGCTCTTCAGAACCACCTAAGTCATTGTACCACCTAATATCACTACCTGAATAGGTAGCAGCATCGTGCTCAAACTGATCAACAAGCTCACCTGCTGAGGTTAAAATGGTAATTGTGCAATTGGCCGGAAGGTTATAGAAGTAGATTTTATTGTTCTTAGAACCTTCACCATCCCAGGCGGCAGATGTCCTGTAGGGGTTGGGATATACACCTATTTCTAAGTCTTCAGTGGCCTCCGCCGGCTGAGATCCCATAAATACCCTGAAATTATTAGTAGAGAATGAAGATTCCAGTGGCTCAAGACCCAGTTCATCATCCCCTTCATCGAAAGCAGTGAGTATAAACATGTATTGCCAGCCCCTAAGCAAACCATTTATTCTATAGTAAAAGGTGTATTCTTCGCCCTCAATTTCAACGGGCTCTTTTAACCGAATCTCTTCAAAACCGTTGTTGTATCCAATCTTATTTCCGGTGGAGTCCCATTGAGCAATAAGATTTGAAGCGCTTATCAGGTCAAGGTTTTGATCATCTCCAACGTTGCTTCTGTAGAGTTTAAAACCTTCAAAATCTTTTTTCTTGGAAATTGGATCAATTGAGTTTAAGGCATTGTCCTGCCAATAAATGTCTACATAGTCTTCTCCGGGAATAAACTTCACTTTTGGATCATTGGGCGGCTCCGGTAATATGTAGTGGTCCAGCTTATTGTCTTCATCCAAATCTTCCCCTTCATCTAAAACCCCATTTTCGTTAAGGTCTTCACCAATGTAGGTTCGCTTGGCCCAGTCTAAATGCTCTTGAAGCTCTTGACGGGCAAATTCAGTGTCTGATGTACTAGTAGCATTGGGATCATACAACTGCTTAGCACAAACCAGGGCAATAACGAAGTTGATTTTTTCTCCAGGCTCAATAGATGGAATAGGTCCAAGAGAAATGAGTTGAATCTTATTACTGGCTTGTTTTAGTCTCTTATCATAGTCAGTTATTTGGTCACCAAGTGACTTTTTCAGCACAGCATATTTGGCATTGTCGTTGGCCGGAAAGGTGGTAAGTCCAGTGGTACTTCCATACTCCCAGAAGTTATAGGATACTCTGGGCGGAGTCAATCCTTTATCCAGAAATGTTTTGGCATTGGAAGGATGGAAAAAATCATCGCCCCACTCTATGCCGAGTACTCTGGTAGCCCCATATGATCGCGTATAAGCCAAATCATCGCCCAGCACCTGATATACGTAAAAACTGGTTTCATCTCTAAGAATTCCGGCTCCCCCTTTGCTAAAAAAGGCTCCCCCACCATCTTGAGTTACATTGACGTTTCTTACAAGCATGTCACTCCACCATGCGCAGTAAATAGAATCCCAGCGCTCATTGCTCTTGTTTTCTATTTCATAGTTCACAATCACAAAAAAATCGGCAAAAGAATAATTCCAGGCATATACTTCCTGTGTCACTACTGCCCCTAAAGGATAGTCGTGATTATCTATGGGGATACCCGTACCAGGCACTACTACATTTGAATCAGTGATTTTAACCACCATATCCTGGTGTGAAATGGCAGAAGCCGAAAAGTAATCGCTATAAGTAAGAGTGGAACGTTCAAGAATAGGAGCCGTTGCCGAAAACTCAAAACCAGACCTTCCTGTACTATAGCCAGAAGCCGCGTCAACGGCCGATGTTGATACTCTAATTTCACCATCCACCTGGGCTCCAATCCACAAACCACCTTCAAAGAGATGTTCAATTCCGGAGTTCAAAGGATACTCCATTGAAGGAGCACCATCAGGAGTGTTCCTAACGTTAGGTCTTCCTAAAGTACCAACATTTGTTACATTAAGCCCGATATTGCCTATTTCAATGGTCTTCTCCTCAAATGTTTGAGCGATGCCAGAAAATGCCAAAATGGATAAAAGAAGCGTGCTTAAGGGTCTCATTGCCTGCAAAGTGACAAAACTATTTTTAAGTAGACGTAAAATTTAGCTCATTTTTGAAGCGAACATTCATTTGGCCAAAATCAATTTATGAAATCAAAAGAGGAAATTGTACACGATTGGTTCTTCAGATATACTGGACTTTACCCAGAAGAATGCGGGAAATTTATCCTATTAACCAATTTTAGTGGCTACCTGAACTTGTTCTCAGAACTTACCAATGAGCCCATCATTGGCCTCAACAAGAACATGCCCAACGTTACCCACCAAGATATTACCATGATTAACTTTAATATGGGTAGCCCCAATGCGGCCACAGTCATGGACTTACTTGGTTCAGTACAGCCCAGAGCAGTTTTGTTTCTGGGTAAATGCGGTGGGTTAAAGAAAAAGAGTCAGATAGGCGATCTTATTTTACCCATTGCCGCTATAAGAGGAGAAGGTACATCCAATGACTACCTTCCACCTGAAGTGCCTGCACTACCGGCGTTTAGCCTGCAAAGAGCGGTATCGTCTACCGTGAGAGAGTATGGTATGGACTACTGGACCGGTACCGTTTATACCACAAACCGCAGGGTTTGGGAGCACGATGAAAAATTTAAGGACTACCTACGTGACGTGAGGCCTATTGCCCTTGACATGGAAACGGCTACACTCTTTATAACTGGATTTGCCAACGAAATACCAACAGGAGCCTTATTACTTGTAAGCGACCAACCTATGATTGCCGAAGGAGTGAAAACCACCGAAAGCGATAAAATGGTGACTGCCAAATTTGTAGAAAACCACATAAAGATTGGCATTGACTCTTTAATAGAAATACGAGACGACGGACGTTCTGTTAAACACCTGAGGTTTAAGTAAATGATCTTCATAGACAACAAGAGTACAGATCCGTATTTTAATCTGGCTCTTGAAGAGTACCTTTTTAAGAAGGACCAGGAGGTAGTAATGCTTTGGCAAAATGACAATGCCATTGTAGTTGGAAAACATCAAAATACCCTATCTGAAATCAATTATCCTGAAGTCCTGGCCAAGGACATTAAAGTTGTACGGAGACTCTCTGGCGGAGGTACTGTTTTCCATGACCTTGGCAACCTGAATTTTACCTTTATTCAAAATGGTGAAAGGGAGAAGCTCGTGGACTTTGCTCGCTTTTTAAGGCCGGTAATAGAGGCCTTGGCAGGCCTGGGCCTGGATGCCTATCAAGGTAAAAGGAATGAAATTATGCTTAAGGGTAAAAAAATTTCAGGTAACGCTGAGCACACTTTTAAAAGCAGGGTATTGCATCATGGCACCCTACTTTTTGATACCGAGCTGCAAGTGCTCATCAGCTCTTTACGAGTAAATCCCTTGAAATTTGAAGACAAGGCTATTAAATCAGTTCAGTCACGGGTAACCAATATTTCTCATCACCTGGAAGGGCATGACCTTGACTCTTTTAGAGGCTTTCTTGCCAATGCCCTAAAGTCACATTTTGCCATAGCAGAGAACTATGAGCTTAGCCCTGAAGAGATTGAGGAAGTTAAAGTTCTGGCTGATGAAAAGTACAAATCATGGGAATGGAACTTTGGCTACTCTCCTAGTTATAAACTCTCAAAAAGTATTGAAATAGATGGCGCTCCGCGAGAACTCTCCATTGAGGTAAAAAAGGGGCTTATTGTGGAGCTGAAGTCCAATTACGAAGCGTTGGAAAGGAGCCTTTTTGAATTAAACGGGCAAGCCCATAAACTAGAAGTAGTTGAAAAATGTGATTTACCCCTGGGTATAAAGCCTATTGACCTGTTTTAATAAAAAAGCGCCTGATTATCATCAGACGCTCCTTTTCTTGTTTTATGTACAAAGCTATTTACTCTTCAACTTTAACATTTGAAGGTCTAGGCTTTACAGTTCCTTTAATAGTAAGGTTGGTTTGAGAGTTGTCCATGAAAATAACAGTCAAACTCTTTGTAAAAGGACCTTCTCTTTTAGTATCATATTTGGCCGTAATAAAACCCTCTTCACCTGGTTGGATAGGCTCCTTAGAATATCCTGGAGTAGTACAACCGCATGAGGTCTTTACATTCTTAAGAATTAATGGCTCTTTACCTGTATTGGTAAAAGTGAAAGTACATTTTCCGTTGCCATCCCATTCAAGAATGCCAAAATTGTGAACTTTCTTATCGAATTCTGCAAATGATGCATCGGTTGGATCAGTTGGGCCCTTGGCACCTTCCTGGGCAGTAACCGCTAAAGCAATGAGGCTGGCGATGACAATGGTGTAAATGCTTTTCATGATTTGTTAATTTCTGTAAATAAGACGATCAAATATAAAATAGGTTTGCTGAGGACTGTCTATCAAACGTGGCATTAACAGTGCATTAAACTTTAAAAGCGGCTAATTTTGCGCAAAAGAATTCGATGTCAATCACCGCCAGATGGGGGATCATAGCTTCAGTAGCCTTAATGACGAGCTTTACAGCCTATTATTCGGTTCATGACCCTAATGTGGGCCAAAGCGCGATAACTACCACTTTCAGAGGTGTTGGAATTTTGTCTCTGGTGCTTGCCATATTTCTGAGCATCTACTTTAACGCCAAAGAAGACCCCAAGGGGATGGACTTTAAAAAGACCTTGCAAGAGGGAATGAAAACCGGGCTCCTGGCAATCGTACTCTACAGCATTTACAACTATTTCTACTTAAGCAGTTTTAACCCCGATTATATAGAGCGTCTGGTCAATTTCCGAATTGAGGCTATTGAGGCTTCTGCAAGCGATCAAGCATTGAAAGACCAACAAATCGCACAGGTTGCAGAGAATTTAGCACCTTTTAAACGTGTCACTCAGGACGTACTCAAGCTATTGGCAATTTCGTCGATGGGGGCATTTATGGGTTCGGTATTGCTCAAGTTTTGGACACAGCGTTTCTCCCTCTAAGTTTCAGGCAAATGGATTGATAAGCATTTACCAAAAGCAATCCAACAGTAACCGCCGGCCATAGCAGCACGAAAAAGAAGGCATTTATTTCATAGTATGAGAGTCCCAGGAGATTGGCAAGGTTTATGACAAAATCGGTACAATAGCCGTATACGAAAGCCCCCAAGGCAATCAGGTCGTTAATAGTCATGTCATCCTCTTCAATAGTTGTCGGTTTCTTATAGCCCTCAGAAGAAGCCAATACATCAATAATGGCCATAAAAGCACCAGAAATACGAGATTGGCAAGGCCATAATTGCCGGTACTCATTAGTAACTTAATGATACCAAAATAGACCGGATCAATCCAATCGAAATGCTTCTTTGCCAGCTCAACATGATACTTCTTGCAATAAGCAGTATTGTCGTGGCAATGCCAGGAACATTTATCTCGTAAAGCCTCCTTTGAATTTAAAACCGGGACATTAAAGTATTCAAAATGCTCAGTTTGGCTTTGGCGGACGCCTTCGTTGACCAAAATCATTATCAGAAAAGGTGCAACGGCCAACAAAAGCTTCAATCGAAGTGATGGATATGTATTAGTACCGGCCAAGTTTATCCTGCAATAACAAAATGTTCCATTTCAATAAAGGATTTGGACTTTAGATATTGTCTGATTTCATTTCCTTTTCCCCTATTCGACACAAATGATACAATAAAAGGATTCTTAGAACGGTCAATGTCAGCAAAAGAGATACAGGGCTTTACACTGGTTTTGTTTGCCTGTAAGTCTATGAAACCTTCAATGCCTATTCCGTGCTTTTCAAGCTCTTCTAGCTTCTTCCGGGTTTTACGACCTGCTCCCCAAACCCATATATTTCCTGCATACGCTGTGTTTGCCTTCAACCATTTTGCCAAGTAGGCGCATTTAACCCTGTTGAAAGCCTCTGGCTCGTAAGCATAATGCGTCCGCGTAAGACGCGTATTGGAATCATTCCACACCATGAGTTCCTTAGCTACTTTGGCCATACGCACCCCATGAGAATGCCATCTCAGAAACATCTCATAGTCTTCCGGAAAGGGGCCTTCCTGGTATAAGCCATACTCAGTGATAAGTCCCTTTTTAAAAAGAACGCTTGGGTTAACAATGGGAGATTCGCAGAAGATGTTGTGATCAATATCTTCAGAGCTCAGGATTCCGTTTGACCAATTGACATAAGTACTAAAGCCTATTGTAGCTTCAATATCACTTTCATACTTCACCTGTGTTCCTACCACTTCTACTCCTTCATTCCCTTCCGTTTGCAGGTAAGCCCATTGCTGCTTCAGCTTGTCAGGCAGCCATTCATCATCAGCGTCCATTCTTGCCACCCAGTCAAAACGTGCCCTACTCAGCCCACAGTTCATTGCATGAACCACTCCCTGTCTGGGCTCATCTTGTATAGAAACCCAATCAGGATATGTGGATTGGTACTTTCGGGCAATATCCAAACTCTGATCAGTAGAATTGTTATTGACCAATAACAACTCCAACTGTACACCTTCTTGTTGCACTACAGAAAGTATGGCGCATTCAATGGTTTTCTCTGAATTGTAGAAGGGAAGAATTACTGAAATCATGCGTATGCAAAAATGCCTCTTTAAGCCCTTACTTTCGCGCGGTGAAAAAGAAGCAGATAGCCCTTTTTAAACTACACCTGGCCGTTCTAATTTTTGGTTTCACAGCCGTTTTTGGAAAGCTCATTACACTCGATGAAGGTCCTCTCGTGTGGTATAGGATGCTAATTGCAAGCGTGGGGCTTCTTTTTTTGCCCAGGCTTTGGAAAGGCCTTAGAGAAATCAAACGGAAGGATGCAATTAAAGTATCCCTTACGGGTGCCATTGTAGCACTGCACTGGGTTACTTTTTTTGGTGGTATAAAACTCTCTAATGTATCAGTTGCTTTGTGTATGATGGCAACTTCCTCCCTATTCACATCCGTATTGGAGCCTATTATTCTTAAAAAACGCTTCAGCATAAAGGAAGTTCTTCTTGGCTTAATGGTGCTTCCCGGTATTTTCATCATTTTCCAAATTTCCTATGACTATGTATTGGGAATGGCCGTGGGCGTGTTATCAGCCTTTCTGGCGGCCCTTTTTGGAAGTATCAATAAGACCTTTGCAGATAAAGTAAGGCCCGTCACAGTTTCCTTTCTTGAACTTAGCACAGGTTTTGTTTTTCTTAGTTTGTTAATGCCTGTTTACCTTTTATGGAAGCCTGAGGCATCTCTTCAAATAACTGAACAAAGTGACCTTTTGTGGTTATTGGTTTTAGGCATAGTATGTACCAGCTTTGCGTTTCTACTCATTGTAGACGTACTAAAAGAATTAAGTGCATTTACCACCGCCCTCGCAATAAACCTGGAACCTATTTATGGAATTTTATTAGCTATCGTAATTCTCAAAGAGAATAAGGTATTGAGCGGTAATTTCTATGTTGGAGCTACTCTTATAGTGGCTGCCGTACTCTTAAATGGTCTTTTAAAAAACAAAGAAATTCGTTTTAAGCCGCTGGCCAAGAAATAATTCCGGTCGCCCATTTTCATTTCTCATTGTTCTTCATCGTATTCTAAATTGCAAATGGTTTAAGACCTTGCTTTGAATAGGCATTGTCGGCTATTAATGAAAAAACATGGTAAAACTCCTTCGACTCGTATTTCTTGCACTCCTACTGCTAACCCTTCCAAACTCTAAAACCTATGCCACTCACTTTATGGGGGGCGATTTGAGTTGGCTCACCATTGGCGAAGACTCTATTCTGGTAACATTAACCGTTTACAGGGATTGCAACAACAAATCATTTCCCAGCTTTGGAACCGTTCTTACAGTACAAAGCAGCTGCAAAAAGAAGACCTATTGGGGTTCAATAAATAAGGTTTGGGACCGCATTCCTGTGTGCAACGATGTGACAACCCCTTGCGACAACCCTATTGGAAAACCAGATGTGCCTTATGGTGTTATGGAGTACAATGTATCCTGGCTGGTACCATTAAAGGAGTACAAAAGCGTAGCAGGCTGTTGCGACTTAACCTTCTCATGGGCAACGTGCTGCAGAAGTACCGGTATTACTACGGGAGCGAAAAATCAGAGATTGTATTTGGAATCTTCTTTGGACATTTGCAACGGCAAGGAAGACAACTCCCCCACCTTTCTGAGCCATCCGGTTTTCATCATTTCATTGGGGCAAGATTATCACTATAGTGCAAAGGTTTTTGACAGAGATGGTGATTCGCTACGATACTCATTTGCCAGGCCTCTTGACAGCGTAGGAAAAGAAACCAATTGGAACTCTTCCTATACACACGATAAGCCTATCAACTACCTCGGTTTCCCACGGGTGTACTCAGCCAAAAGCTATCCCAGAGGAATACATCTGGACTCGGCAACGGGCGACCTCAGGTTTAGGCCAATGAGACTGGAACGAACTGTTCTAGCCATTAAAGTGGAATCTTTTAGGAACGGTAAAAAGAATGCTGAAGTGGTGCGGGATTTTCAGTTTATCGTTGAAAAAGGTTCAAACACTGCACCTGTTATTTCAGGAATAAATTGCTCCAGCTCAAGACCTGAAAACTATTTGGTTGATGCCTGCAGCGGCCAGGAGCTTAGCTTCAAGTTTTGTGTTACTGATGTAGACAAAAACGACTCCATCTTCGTAAGAAAAATCCTCTCTCCTTCTGGATCAAAAGTTACTTTGACGAGAACATCAAAAAACCGATGGGAAGGTGAGCTGAAATGGACTCCAGACACCAGCGATATTGGCAAAAGGCATGAACTCGTTTTATACGCAGTTGATTCTGTATGCCCTTTGGTAGGTTCAAACTTTGCTACCTTTAAAATAAGGGTAAATCCAGATCAGAAGCCTACAATAAACCAGCTCATTGACTTCAATTCTCAGTGCGACGGTATTTCGTTAAGGGCCAGAGTTACAAATTCAGTATTAGTGAAGAACTGGGAATGGTATGAGAACGACAGCCTGATTTCTACCGATAGTAGTTTTACGCACAGAGTGGAGAAACCCGGAAAGAAAATCATTAAGCTCATTGGAAGTAAACGTGGTTGCGAATATTCTTTTACGGACTCAGTAACGATTGATTCTTTTGAAAACGTACAACTCGTTAGCATTGGAGATGTATTGCTTTGCAAAGACAGTTTGGCCATCATTAATTTGAAGCCAGCCATTGGAAAAGGCACCTATACGTATAAGTACGAAGTACAAAGCAAAATTGTAAATAGCACCGATTCCATCTTTAAGCATCAGTTTCCTGATATCACTGATACATTTTATGTTCCTTATGTGGTAGAAAGCAATAATTGTTTTTGGGAAGGATCTTTCAATGTAATTACAAGAAAAAATAAGGACGTAAACCTGGAAGGGGATCGCACCATATGTGACCGAACCGAACGATTCAAACTAAAGGTCCTCTCTCAAAACCGCGGTAACTGGACTGGAAATGGTGTGAGTTCCAACATCTTTACAGCTTCTCAGGTAAGCGGCCCCAGCACTCTCCATTTCTCATATAACAGCGGTGAATACTGCCTGGTTGACTCTGCCGTAATGAATGTACGAAGAAAGGAAAGCAGGTTTAAGGACGATACTTTATCAACCTGCCCAAATCATGATACTATTCTATTGCCGGCTCCAACGGGAGGATACCTTTGGAAGGGTGCTAAATTGGTCGGAAAACATCATTTCTACGATTCAGGAAATTCTAAAACGAAACAGGTAAAGTGTATTTACAACCTGGATAGCGCCTGTCAAGACTCTTTTATTCTGTACGTGGTGAAGGGCAAAAACAATATAGTAGTGAACGCAGGTGCCGATGACACCCTGTGCTATAACGGAACAGAAAAACAATACTGTATGAAACCTGTTTCAAGTGGAGGTATATGGAATGGCCCAGCCCTGGATGCCAACAACAGATCCTGCATCAACCTGAGCACCTTAACCGCTGGTAGGCACGGATATTCATACCGATTTACAAACAAAGACTTTTGTACAGATGCGGACAGTTTCTATTTCCATTTTGGCGACGCTGTAAAAGCCGATTTTAAGGCTGACTCCACCATTGGGGCTCCTTCGTTTACAGTAAATTTCAGTGATTTGAGCACAGGTAAGGTAAAAGACTGGAGATGGCGTTTTGGTGATTTCTCTGATTCAAAAAGTAAGGATCAAAACACTTCATTCACCTATCATCTTGAAGGTAAATACAGTATTGAATTAAGGGTTCGAGACTCCTTGCTATTTTGTGAAAACATAACGTCAAAGACGGATTATATTGATGTGACTAACGACATCGGCTTTGGAGAAAATACTGATATAGGTCTCGAAATCTATCCTGTTCCAGTTAACAGGGTACTTACTATTAAGCACCTTCCAGAAGGTAAATTCCACTACAAAGTTTTGACCATTGAAGGGAAGGTTGTTCTTGATTCGGATATTTCAGCAAAGCAGCCCCAGGTAGATGTATCTCAATTAGAAGAAGGCGCCTATCTTATTCAGATTTCTCAGGAAGATCGTGCACTGACCAGCAGGTTCATTATTGCGCGATAAAATCAACATCTGTTAGGAGCCAGATAATTTACCAATCAGGAAATAGGCCTTTTTCATAACAAATGCTACTCAAGGAGCGATATTGCTTATCAAACTCCCCTATGAAAAAGCAATTCTCATTCTTGGCAGCAGTACTCTGCACATTGTCCTCGATCGCACAAACATCTCCTGAAGTATCTGGCATAAACTGTAAAAGCGATTTCCATACGGATGTTTATCCCGGAGAGAAGTTGTGTTTTACCATATGTACATCCGATGCTGACGAAGGTGATCAGGTAAGTATATCGGCTTCCTTTGACATAAAAGAAGCGTCTTTTGATATACTAAATAAAGGTGCTGTAAATGAATACGGACGATTTTGTTGGACCGCTGGAGAGAACGCCCACGTGAATAGTCCATACCTTATCCATTTTACAGCAAAAGATTTGACAGGACTTACGAGCACAAGCACAGTAGAAATCACCGTTGGAGAAATTGCCAAAATCACTTCAGCCTTCACAGAAGGTACTTGTGGAGCTGGTATATTAAGCGTTGACGAGCAATCTAACGATGTAATTCGCTCTATCGGAATTGGGAAAAAAACCTATCCGTTCACCTCCGGTACCACCAACTATTACCAAATATCCGGACTTGAAACTGGAGAAAACACCATTGAGATCACAACCTTTACAACAGGTGGGTACAACCCTCAGTTTTATCAAAAGGTAAACATCCAGGGCGGACAAGTGTTTGGGCGCCATATCATGGACGAATACCAATGTCCAGGCAAAAGCGTTTCTGTACCTGTTTTTAGCGCATTAAAAAGTGGAACTTCTTTTGTCTGGGATGATGGAAGTGTATCCAGACACAGACAATTTCAAATAAAGAATGATAGTGTAGCCTACATATATGGCCAAAACGGCACCTGCAAGGATACCTTGAAGGTACTGCTGAACGTAGCAAATATTGAGGCCAGCTTTACTGCAAGTCCTGGTATTGGCAATGTTCCTTTAGAAGTGAGTTTTGAAAACCAGTCAGGTGAGGATGCAAATGAATTTTATTGGGAGTTTGGTGACGGTGGTTTTTCCAGAGAACAAAACCCCACTCACACATTTACCACAGCAGGAGACTATACAGTAACACTGGAGAGCAAACGAAATGGAATCTATTGCAAAAGCACCATGCAACTTGAAAACTATATAAATGCCTTTCCAGTGGGGCTTCCAGAATCCACTTTAGAAAATAAGCTGTCTATTTACCCCAATCCGGCCAGAGAATACATTTATGTAGACACCAAAGGAATTGACATCAATGATGCATATATAATGGATGCGAGAGGCAGAAAACTCGCTATCGCTTATGACCGATTCAATGAGCAAATAGGATTTGATATAGAACCACTTGATCTTGGCTCCTATTTTGTGGTGCTAAAAAGTACTCAGGGACTGTTGCAGGAAGCTTTTGTAGTTGGGCCATAAACACCAAGCCTCTAAAAAGGAAAAACCCTGATGGTGAGTCAGGGTTTTGTCGCGTGGCATCTTTTGTTTGGTGAACAATTAACTGGATATAGTATGAGCCAAACGCGGAGATTAAGGATTATTTGTGGTTAAATTTTTGTCTAGACTAAGATCTGTTCATTGTAACATTCAAAACGTTCATTTGTTCATACTTTTTGAGCATCCATCTAGAACATTTAATTCCAGACGGTACTTTTCTATTGTACCAAGCTTCTAATGATCCAATTGTATTCACTTTAATTTTGATTGTCTGTAATTCGGTTCGCCCTTACGGACGGCCTTTTGAAAAGGTTGCCAGTGGGGTAAAAAAAAATTCATTGGCAACCTTTTTACTATTTCTCCGTATAGGCGGAGCAACTGGTGTATGAGTGAGCAAAAACTTATAGATAAAGCTCGAAAAGGCAACCGAAGGAGCCAAAATGAGCTTTACAAAGTGTATTACAACTATGCTATGAGCATAGCCTTGCGCTTTAGTTCTTCAAGAGATGAAGCTAGTGAAATAACTCATGATGCCTTTATAAAAATGTTCAGCAATCTTGATAAATATGATAAAGACCAATTATTTAAGCCTTGGCTGAGGAAAATAGTGGTTAACGCCTCTATTGATCACTTTAGAAAGTACCAACACGTACCCCAGCACCTGGAAGTGCTTGAAAACGATTCTAAGGTGAGCAATGACGGGCTTGAACAACTGGCGGTAGAGGAATTGATGCGTTTAATATCTATGCTATCACCTGCCTATCGTATCGTTTTCTCACTCTATGTAGTGGAAGGTTTCAGTCATAAGGAAATTGCAGAGCAACTTGATATCACCGTAGGTACTTCCAAATCAAATCTTGCAAAGGCCAGAAACAGGTTGCAGGAAATGGTGATGGTGCATTTCGGAACTCAAAATAGATCGCATGGCTGACTTTGACAATAACCTACGATCCAAGTTGGAATCCTTTAACCCTGGTGTACATCCAACACCGGCTGAGATTGACCGTCTCAACGCGGGCCTTGACTCATTGGCTAAATCCAGATACGGTTTAAAGCATCTTTTATGGTCTCTCCTAATACTATTGTTCCTAGGCAGTCAGCTGTGGCTCATTTATTCAAACCGTATTCTTAGAAAAGAGCTTTTCAGCACCAAAGAATCAATTTCTGAGTTAAACACGGAGCACTTAAAGGACAGAGAGACTTTTGAACAAGCCTTGGCAGCATCTGTTGAGCGACAGGAACTTCTTGAAGCCCAAAACAGACAAGCGGCATTTGACTCATCAAAGTTCATCAGTCGTTACCTCATAAGAAATCAAAAAAATGAGCGTAGATACCTTGAGGAAGCTTTGTTAAAAAGCCTGCACGACAATCTGAGTTCGCAACAGTCGGCTGCAAATGACAAAGAGAACACCGAAGTAACACCCCATAAAAAGCATATTACTGCTGAGCACAAAGTGGAGCCCAGGAATACCAGCCCACGTACTCAGAGACATTCTTTGCAAAAAGCGTCGGGAAACAAGGACACCGTTGTGCTGAGAGAAGCTGTTTTGTTGGATTCAAGCCTGTTTGACAGCCTGTATAAGGAAGTAAGTGCATTGAAGTCAAACTTTGAAAAAGAGAAAGTTTCACCGCCACTTCTAAAAACTCCATTGCCATTTGCCTGGAGCGCGTCCATGGGCATAAAGCCAGGCTACTCAAATTTGTATTTGGTAGAGGGTAGAGTAGTTCTTGATGCTCACTTTGTTACTGGAATAGAAGTGAATAACACCTGGGCCATAAATGCTGGTGTTAAGTATAAAATGATCAGTATTAGCGAGTACCTGGATCTTAAGACCTCACCATTAAGCCAGTTGAGCGAAGTACCCGCTGAAGTAATTGCCACTGGCAAAGAACTTGAAGGCAGAGCGTATGGCTTCTACATCCCTATGGACATTACATACACCGCCAATATTGGAGGGCTTAGCCCCTATTTAAGAGTAGGTTCCGACATCAACCTGAAAACAGTTGATGACTTAAAAATAGAGTTTGGCAGTGATGAATACTACTTTCTTGAAAGGGAAAGCCGAAGACTAGCCCTCTCTAACCTCTCTGTAGGAGTGGGAGCTCAGAGTAGCTTATCAGATAAATGGCAGCTTCAATACGAAGCGGGATATTTAATTGGAAACAACCAAATTCCACTGGTATTCAGAGAAAAAAACGGAGTCTATGCACAGTTTCGTCTTGGCTACCAAATACTCTCAAGATAGCTGAAGGCCAAAGGGCACATTCGGTACTAAATTGTTTTGGATATTTGTGGCTTGCCCGTTCATCAAGACATAAAAGTAGCCGTAGACGCCGTTGTATTTGGATATACTTCAAAGCAGGGCTTAATGGTATTGCTCATTAAGCGAAAAGTGAAGCCCTTCATTAACTCATGGGCCATTCCCGGGGGATTGGTAAAAAATAGCGAAAGCCTTGAAGAAGCCGTAGAAAGGGAGCTGAAGGAAGAAACCGGTGTATCCATCAATTACCTGGAACAACTCTATAGTTTTGGAAAACCGAAAAGAGATCCAAGAAACAGAGTAGTAAGTATAGCCTACTACGGATTGGTAAAACCCGATGCCTTTGAGCTAAAGGCCGATACCGACGCAGCGGATGCACAGTGGTTTAATGTGCTGGAGCTCCCCACTCTGGCTTTTGATCACAAGGACATTTTAGATGTGGCTTTGCAAAGACTCAAGGCTAAAATCACCTATGAACCCATCGGCTTTGAGCTGCTAGAAAGAAAGTTTCCTTTTTCTGAACTTGAAAAACTCTACAGCACCCTCCTAGACAGGCCTCTGGACAGAAGGAATTTTAAAAAGAAGATTTTACGTTTTGGCTTCCTGGAAGAAACAGCTGAAAAACAAGTACTACAGGGAGCTGGAAGGCCTGGTCCCCTATTTCGGTTCAATGAAGCGAAATACTTTGAATTAAAGAAAACGGGGATCAACTTCGATATTTAAACCTATCGACCTCAGGCTCTCAGACAGCTCAGATCAACTCTAAATTTCAAGTGAATTCACTTGTTTGAAGAAATTAGTTTAATTTTTATTTGTGTAAAAAAGACACATATTTATATTTGTGTAACATTAACGCAATTAAGAATGACAACCGCAGCCATCATTGCCCGATTTCAGACTCCTTTCTTACATGAAGGACATAAAATACTGATTGAAGAAGTGCTTAAAACGCATAGCAAACTGGTTATCGTTCTAGGAATCAGCCCTGTGTTAGGCACCACCAGAAACCCATTTGACTACCATACCCGTGAAAAGCTCATTAAAGAAACCTATCCAAATGTGGTAGTGCTTCCGTTGCACGATGATCCAAGTGATGTACTGTGGTCTCAAAAGCTGGATACACTCTTAACGGAAACATTCCCTTATGAAACCTTCAATCTTTTTGGCAGCCGGGATAGTTTCATAGCATTCTACCATGGCAAACTCAACACTGTTGAACTACCACAACACGGCGATTTCAACGCCACGGCACTCAGGAAAATGTATGCAGATAAAGTAGGAAGTTCAGAAGACTTCAGAGCAGGAATTTTATATGCCAGCCACAATCAATATGCGAAGGTTTTCCCCACCGTAGACATTTGTGTCTTTTCCAAGGATAAAAGCGAAGTGTTATTGGCACAAAAGCCCGGCAGCCAGCTTTGGCGCTTTCCAGGAGGCTTTAGCGACCCAGGAGATAACTCTTTTGAAATGGCGGCTAAAAGAGAACTCATTGAAGAATGCGGAGCCCTTGAAACAAGCAATTGGATCTATGAAGCTTCCTACAAAATTGACGACTGGCGCTATAAAAATGAGCGGGACAAGATCATCACCTCTTTTTTCACCTGTACGCTGAGCAATGGAAAAGCCACTGCCAAGGATGATATAGCCCATTTAGACTGGATTGCACTTAAGGAACTTCCTCACCTGATGCGTAATGAGCAGACCAGCCCTGAACATGCGCCTCTGTTTCAACATATTATTACCCACTACACAAACCCTATAAAGTAAAAAGACCATGAAAAAGCACAATCTCATTTTATTGGCCGACGGATATAAATACTCCCACCACAAACTGTACACCCCAGGTACACAACATGTATACTCCTACCTGGAAAGCCGTGGTGGCAAATTTGACCACACCGTATTTTACGGACTGCAATACTTCATAAAAGAGTACCTGGAAAAACAAGCCATTACCCAAGCCGATTTAGATGAAGCCAAAGCATTGATGCCTCAGGTCTTTGGGCGGGACGATGTGTTTGACGCATCAAAATTTCAATACATTATTGACGAACATAATGGGTATCTACCAGTGCGAATTCGAGCCGTGCGAGAAGGAGCCGTAGTACCTACGAGTAATATATTGCTGAGTATCGAGAACACTGATCCCAACTGTTACTGGCTCACCAATTTTCTGGAAACACTCATTATGCAACTCTGGTATCCCAATACGGTGGCCACCATCAGCCACGAAGTGCGCAAGCTGCTGCTTAGCTTTTATAAGGATACAGCTACGGAAGGAAGCGAGCAAGGCATTGACTTTGTACTCAATGATTTTGGTTTTAGAGGAGTAAGCAGTGTAGAGAGTGCCGGACTGGGTGGAAGTGCACACTTATTAAGTTTTGATGGAAGCGACACCATTGCAGCATCAGTACTTGCCCGAAAATACTATGGAGCTCAGGGCATGCCTGGAAAATCAGTACCTGCCACAGAGCACAGCATCTGTACAATGCTTGGAAAAAAAGGTGAATTGGATATTTTCAAACACGTTCTTGACAGTTTCTCAAATGGCACCATTGCATGTGTTTCTGACAGTTATGATATCTTCAAAGCCTGCAGCGAATACTGGGGTGGTATTTTGAAAGAGCAAGTAGAAAGTCGTGACGGCTGCTTGGTGATACGTCCTGATAGTGGTGATCCTGTACAAACGCTGTTAACCATTTTCAAAATTCTGTTCGAGAAGTTTGGATTCAATGAAAATGAAAAAGGCTATCGAGTGCTCCCCAAGTCAATTAGAGTTTTGCAAGGTGATGGCGTAAACTATGATTCTATCAAAGACATTTTAACTGCACTCAAGGCACATCGCATTTCTGCTGAGAATCTGGTTTTAGGAATGGGCGGTGCACTGCTCCAGAAACTCGACCGAGACACCCAGAAATTTGCTCTTAAATGCGCACACGCAAGAATAAACGACCAAGAAGTGGATGTTTTTAAATCTCCTCTTGAAATGAATGAAGAAGGTATTATTTCTGAATCTTTCAAGAAATCTAAAGCAGGAAAGCTAATGCTGGTTGAACGAAATGGAAACTTACAGACCATAAGACGTGAGGAATGTAATAATGAGGAAGACCTCCTTCAGACCGTTTTTGAAAATGGTCACCTTTTAAAGGAGTGGACATTTGAAGAAGTAAGTGATTACCTCCGTAAGCAAGCATATACATCCGTCAATCAAACTGAAGAACTACCATGCTGAATAAGACCACCACTCTTTACCGTCCGGTTGGGCTTACAGAGTATAAACTAATTCAAGATAGTGGATACCAAAGGTTTCCACCACGTCTGGACTGGCAACCCATATTTTACCCAGTACTGAATGAGAAGTATGCCTGCGAAATTGCTCAACAGTGGAATACCAAAGATGCTTTTTCAGGGCATATAGGCATAGTAACTGCCTTTGAAATTCCAACCCACTACTTCAATACGTTTGAAGTACAAAATGTTGGCGGTACCCTGCACAATGAGCTTTGGGTACCAGCCCATCGGTTAGATACCTTCAATCAAAACATCGTCGGGATAATAAAAGTTACACAGGTCTTCTATGGAGCCTCATTTACCGGCGAAAAAATCAACTTAAACAATGACACAATCACGAAAAAATAGAAAAACCATAGCCCTTGAAACTCTTGACTTTATCGAGCAAGGATATTACAACGATGCAGAAGGCAAACGAGTGGATTTGCACACAAATGTGCAATATGCTCTGGAGCATTCAAAGCTTTACCTTCCTAATGAAAGCCCACAGGTAGTCCGGGAAGATACATTTGAGACTAAAATTGAAGTGCTAAACTGCACAAGTTTGGAAGCTTGCCATCAACTTAGGGGGCTAAACCCAATGTGTCTAAACTTTGCGTCAGCTAAAAATCCGGGCGGAGGCTTTCTGGGAGGTAGTGCTGCCCAGGAAGAGAGCCTTGCACGGTCTAGCGCCCTCTATCCCACCCTGCTACGGCATCAGGAATATTACAACAGCAATCGAGCGCATGGTTCATGTTTTTACCTGGACTATATGATTTACTCACCCTTGGTTCCTGTATTCAGAACGGATGATGGAGAACTCCTTAAAGAACCGGAATTGGTTTCATTTCTAACTGCTCCGGCCGTAAATACAGGTGTGGTTTTGAATAAAGAACCTAAGCGAGAACATGAAATCCCCATTGTGATGGCACAAAGAATTGACAAGGTACTGAGCATCGCTCTTGCTCAGGGACACAAACACCTGGTGTTGGGAGCCTGGGGTTGTGGTGTTTTTAGAAACGACCCTGTGCAGATTGCCAACCTATTTGCTGAGGCTCTTAATTCTGACAAGTTTGCTACTGGCTTTGAGTCAATCATTTTTGCCGTGCTGGATAGAAAAGAACCCATGCATCGATTTGAAGCCTTTCGCAGTGTATTTAAAACGCAGTAAACATGCAACAGTATTCAGAACAGAAAATAAAGAAAACAAGTAAGCTTATGAGCTTACTACTAAGGCATGAACCTCAGGCAGCACAGCTGAAACTTGACGAAGAGGGTTGGGTTGCTGTTGATCAACTCATTGAAAACGTTAGTACCTATTTCTTTACGATAGACTTTGACCTGTTGAAAACGGTTGTGGCCCAAAACGCCAAAAAACGCTTCGCCTTCAGTGCTGATGAACGAAAAATAAGGGCAAGCCAGGGACATTCTATTGATGTTAAGCTGAACATGGAAGTTTTGGAGCCTCCTAAAATCCTGTTTCATGGAACCGCTTCAAGATTCCTTGACAGTATTCTAAAGGATGGCATTCAAAAAATGGGCAGGCAACATGTGCACCTATCGCACCAGCTTGAAACTGCCCAACAGGTGGGGCAAAGACATGGCAAAACGGTGGTACTCAAAGTACGGTCCCATGACATGTATGTCAATGGCTACACCTTCTTTCGGTCCGACAATGGTGTCTGGCTTACTGACTTTGTTCCCAACAACTTTATTGAAGTACCTGAGGTTTAAATTTCGCATCCCTAAAAAACAACCCAATGAAGCCGGTCATCTTTGCAACAGAATCCTATAAATATCTATTAGAAGAAATTTGCTCAGAAGATTCTTTTGAACCCGGAGCAATAGTCCGGGATACTTTCACGGATGGCGAACGTTATTACCGAGTAGAAACTGATGTGAGTCATAGAAAAGTGGTGCTTATTGGTGGCTCAATAAGCGACACTGACACACTTGAACTGTACGACATGGCTTCTTCACTGGTAGATCATGGAGCCAGTTCTCTACACATGTTCATTCCCTACTTTGGTTACTCAACCATGGAAAGAGCCGTAAAACGCGGTGAAATAGTAACCGCTAAGAATAGGGCAAGACTTTTCTCTTCCATCCCAAGAAGCCATAGGGGCAACCATATCTACCTGTTTGACCTACATACCGAAGGTTTACCCTACTACTTTGAAAACGGTATCCAAGCCCACCACATATATTGCAAATCACTCATTATTAAAGCTTGCCAGGATGCCCTGGGCCACAATTTTGTATTAGCGAGTACAGACGCCGGTCGAGCCAAGTGGGTAGAGTCATTGGCGAATGATATGGGAGTGGCAGCGGCCTTTGTATTAAAACGTAGAGCAGGAAAAGATCAAACGGAAGTAAGCGCAATCAACGCTGACGTTAAAGGAAAAAACATCATCATCTACGATGATATGATCCGCTCAGGTTCCAGTATTGTATCGGCAGCAAGAGCGTATAAAAATGCAGGTGCCGACAATATTTTGGTGGTTACCTCTCATGGTCTTTTTGTAGGAAACGGTTTGGAAAAACTTAGGAATAGCAATTTGATTCAGCGTGTTATTTGTACCAACACCCATGCTAATGTTCAAGGCATAAAAAATCCCTTTCTAGAAGTTAGAAGCATCGCACCACTTTTGGTAGAACAGCTTCAAAAAATCTAGAAAGGGACTTCTAAAGTTCTGTTTTGGTACTAGAGCTTCTGGAACTCTTTTACTACCACCGTATCGTTTAATTGCATTTTAATAAAGTAAGCACCGGGCTCCAGCGTTGAAATGTCAATGCTTGTACCAAGTACATCACTCTTTATATTGGCGCCCCTCATGTCATAAATGGTATAGACATTCAATGGGTTAACTTCTGAGATTCCGTTGATATAAAACTCGTTAGAAGCCGGTATTGGAAAGAGAGAAATTTCATTTTCAACTTCTGGAAGAGATACGAAGGTGCCTACATCTACTAAAAGCTCTTCTACTTCACTTTTACATCCATCAGCTGTTTCATGCCAGGCACGCACTTTTCCCTGGCCATCATTGGCCCACTGTATAGTGATGCTATTGGTGTTCCCTCCAGCAATTTGGTTTCCATTGTCCACTTCCCAGTAAAAGGTGGAGCCTGCAATGTCTTTTACACTGTATTTCTCTTCTGAAAGAGGATCTACCTTGACTCTACCAATTACCAGTAAATCTTCAGCTTCAGGATACACTTCCATGGTCGTTTTCGAGGTACTATTAAGCTTTGGTAAAGTGCTTTCTACATGTATTCTGTAGCCTGTACCGGCTTTACTTCCTTTTGGCACCATTACAGTGGCAGTACCACCTGTATCTGACTCAATCGTATCTAAGAGTGTCTTATTGCTAAAATCTCCGTTCTCGTCAGACAGATAGATTTCAAATACATTGTCCTTTTCAAGAAGCTCACCGCTTACCCGCACTTCAAACTCTTCTCCCTGGCACACACTTTCAGGAATGTCATAAAGAGTAGTTGAAGGACTTACATCTGAAACGGTTGCCATAAATATATCTCCTGAGCCTTCACTCACCACATCAATGTCAGAAAAGCTCACATCAGATGTAAAGAATCCCCCTACTGTAACAACGTCCTTATAAACGTTCATGGCAAAGGCGCGGTCGTTATTGTCGTCAGAACCTGCTGAAAGGATGTAAACAATTTCACCGTCTTCATCCATTTTAGCCACATAAATGTCATGGTCGCCATTGCTTGTAACACTCTGTCCTGATCCGTACTTGAGTGTAGCCTCAAAGTATCCTGCCACGTACATTTCACCTTCAGAGTTGAACCCTGTAGCTCCTGGCCGGCAATCACCTGCTCCGCCTATTTTATCAGCATAAACCACTGCATAACTCTTAGCAGAAGTATTGTACTCAAGTTTGGCATAGAAGGTCTGCACATAAGTAGCTCCCGCATCCAGATCAATGGCAGCAAAACTGATTTCACCTCCAAAAGCACCGTCAATGTAAATATCTGTCCCCTCAATGGCCAAGTCGTAAATACTTGAAAACGAGTTCGCATCTTCTCCCGGAATCCGCACCATTGATACCAGATTGATGTCATCACTAACAGAAATGATGAACCCATCAAAGGCACCTGTGGCAGTCATGGTGTTATTGGAAAAGTCACCGAGATCAATAGTTCCTGAAAAGCCACCGGCAATGTTAATGTTGCCACTAGCATCTACTTCAAGAGCGTTTACATATTCAGGATCAGTGCCACCAATAAGTTCTACCCAGGGAGTATTGTTGTTAAATGGAAGACGGGCTACCCATACGTCAGGATCAGACGATGCGACATTATACTCTCCTGTTGCATAGGCCTTACCAGTGCTGCTTACGCCTATGCCCCGAGCTGTCATGGCTACTGAAAATCCAAAATTTCCGGCATCCACAACGCCTCCACTACTGTTGTATTGAACAAAAAACACGTCAGGAGTAGAGTTACTTGCCTGCAAGCCTCCCATTCCATCATCTACTACAATACTGGTAACATAAGAACCCAAAACGTATACATTTCCGCTGCCATCAACAGCTAAATCATGTATTTCGTCATCGTTGCCTGTGCTTCCAATTTGGTTTACCCACTTTACCTTGTCGGTTTTATCAATTTTGGCCACGAAGATGTCCACTCCGCCATCACTTGTCAATGACTTGGAGCCAAATTTGGTAGTACCGCTAAAATATCCGGTTATATACTTGTTTCCATTTTTGTCCGTTTCAATAGCCGAAACGTTGTCGAATCCTGTATCACCAAATTGAAGCACAGAACTAAAGTGCTGCGACCATGCAATAGGTGCGAACAGTAAAAATGCTAAAAAGAAGGTAGTAAGTCTCTTATAGGCCATAGTTATTGCGTTGGTTTTCAGCAAAAATAGAGGCATTCTGGTCAAAACTATTGGTACAAATGTTAAAGCCACTGGCATGTGTGGTATATCAAGTTGGTGGCAAGGCCATTGGGTCTTCTGTAAGAATTCCTAAATTGAGGCAAATTCCTCCTCCATGAAACATGTATTGCCCATCCCAGCCCTGTTCCTTGTTTTGTTGTTCTGGACCCCGTTAAATGCCCAGGTTCGTCTTGACAGTATTGTCCGCTACACTTTTACAAGTAATGGAAATGACTCCTTACCGGTAAATAAACACTTGTTTGACTATGACGGCAATGGACGACTTTCGACCGAGCGCGATCTTACCAGCACCAACTTTGTGCACTGGACTGATGCCCTGCGTAAAAAGTATATCTACAACTCCCAGGGGCGTTTAGAACGCATCAACAAAGACAGCTTTACAAGTTCTAGTACCTGGAAAAACTACTTCTATCAAAAGCGCGCGCATACAAGTGACTCAGACTACGTTGTGAGATACTATCAAAAGACCGGAAGCACTTTTGATACCTTGCCTAAGATCAACAGAATTTCACTATTTGCCGATGGCAGTAGAAAGGCACTTACCAAAATGTACTATGATGACTTTTCACAATCATGGATTGCGCAACAGTTTGACAGTCTTGTGCGTGATTATCACAAAAACGAGGTGATTAGAGAATACACGGCGGGAAGACTCTTTCATTACTCAGGACCTGCAAATAACTTTTTTAGGCTTGACTCCGTTACTTCTCCAATTTTTAACCTGAAATACCGCTCCTATACTTTTGAGCTGCCCAACCCTCCTTCTAACAAGCGCATTTATATTTCCATATCTAAAAAATCGCCAGACTTTAAAGAGTACTACACGTCTGACTCCCTTGTTTACTTCCTCAATAGCAATGGATTGCCCGATTCATCTCACAAATACGTGATGTTTTGGAATGCTCCTCAATACAATGGCTTAAGGGAAAGACACCTCTACACCTGGAAAGGACTACTAATGACAGGTCATACCACTGCACTAAAATCGGGCCCTAATTTTCTCTATTACGAGAAACAAGAGTTCTCTGAAAGTCTTGGAGGCCTAATTAAAGACACCATATTCTATAAAAACGATGGTTTGTCGGTAGACAAGGAGACGAAAGAAACAACCGTTCTTGACAAAAATGGACGTATTCAATCTATAACCTACTCTAGATGGAGCTCTATAGTTGACAGTTTCAGTATTGACGAAAAGGACATTTACTACTACAGTGATCCAGCTACCGGAGTAAGTACAACGCCTGCTGAAGCCGGTACACTGAAAGTTTTCCCAATCCCTTCAACTGGCTGGATACACATTGAAACCCACTCAACAGACAATCTGGTTTTGTATGATCTTCATGGTAAGGTATTGAGACATATACATCCAAACCGGGCAAAAAGCATCCATATTAAGGAAAAAGGAGTCTTTTTACTAAAGCAGCCCAGCTCTGGTCAAGTACTTCGTGTAGTTATTCGGTAAATAAAACCTTATCCATCAAACGCCTGTCCCAAGCTGTGCTCATTAAACCTATATATTAGAACCATGAGAATTATTGGCTACGTGATGGTTTCTCTTCTCTGCATGTTGACTCACGCAAAGGAAACTAAGGCTCAAAAAAGACTGGACAGTATTGTAAAATATGCCTACGCAGGTGTGGGTAACGATTCTATTGCAATAGCCAAGAAAATGTATGACTACAACAATAAGGGGCAACTTATATCTGAAAGAAAACTTACCACCGATGATTACATACGTTGGAGAGATGATCTGAGAACCAACTACATATACGATGCAAATGGACGTGTAATTCAGGCAAGTGAGGATAGCTTTCTTGTTGTTTCAAGTACCTGGAAACAATATGCTTACAGAACAAGGAACTACTCAAGTGATTCCAGCTACGCTGTTCAATTCTTTGAGCGTGTCGGTACAAGTTTTGAAGCCGTACCTAAGAAGACACGGGTGTTTTTGTTTGCTGATGGAAAGCTAAAATCGAGAGTAAAACTAAAAGACTATAACGGGAATGGCTTATGGCAGCTCTTGAAAAAGGACAGCATGCTTAAAAACTACTCCAAAAATTTCGTATCCACCTATTTTGAAAGCTGGAATAGTAACAGTGGCATAGAATACTACAGAGGTCCGAAACATCTTTTCTTTTACCTGGACTCAAGCACACACGTTTATTCAAACAAAAGCCTGGGGCGATATGCCCGCATGGACAATTCGCCACTTAAAACCATTGTCTATCGAAATCAATACAAAGCCTTATCCCAATCCAGATTTGTGACATCAGACTCCATCATCTACTTTCTCAATTCCAAAAACCTTCCTGACTCCTCACACCAATACAAGGTGTATTGGACAAACCCAAGTGCCACTAAGTTGCAGGAAAAGATCTTGTACACGTGGCGCGGATACAACATTGAAAGCATTGTTAAAATGGAGAAAAGGTCCTCAGAAAGCTTCGAAATAACTGGCAAAACAGAGTTCGGTAGCAGCACTGGTATGTACGCTCAGGATACTGTTTTCTATAAAACCAATGGCTTCAATCTTGACAAATACAAGAAGATCAGCAACGATTATGATTCCAAAGGCTACAAGCTCTCAAGAACTGAATATCGATGGAGTAGTTTGGTTGATAGTTTTGACCTGCATGAAAAAGAAACCTATTTTTACTCCGAGCCCCCCACTGCCCTACACGAGTATGCAAGCTCAGAATTGGTTGCCTATCCCAATCCTTCAACTGGTGTTATTACGCTCATTGGAAATCTTCAGGAGGAAATCACTCTATATGACCTTCAAGGTAATAAACTGAAAAGCTTAAGTTCTTCAATAAACGGTACAGCCCATATCGAAGAAAAAGGAGTCTATCTAATAAGGCAACCCAGTACAGGACAGGTGGTCCGCTTAATCATTCATTAATTAAGGTCAACGAACCAACACTACTCCCGAAATGCCCGTAGTATTCCTATAAAATGGATATGAAATATTTTGGCATTACTCTCATGCTTCTTTATATGTTGGGCTATGGGCAAAAGGTAATGGGACAAAAAAGACTGGACAGCATTGTAAAATATGCTTACACAGATGTGGGAAATGACTCTCTCGCAATTGCAAAACGAGTGTTTGATTATAATGGAGAGGGTTTTCTACTAGCAGAGAGAGAGCTTTACTCATCTGATTATGTTCATTGGCAAAACAACCTTAGAACAAGCTATAGCTACGATGTAAAAGGTAGACTTAAGCGCTCTAGCAAGGACAGCTTTTTTAATTCAACAAGCACTTGGAAGGGCTACTTCCGTCGCGAAAGAGAATATTCCAGCGACTCAGACTATGTAGTCCGTTTCTATGAAAGAAAAGGGAAGCAATTTGATACAGTTAAAAAATACATTAGGCAGTCTTTCTTTTCAGATGGTGAACAAAAGGCACGAGCGAAATACACATATAACCTTCGTTTCTGGCTTTTACATCCTTACGACAGTGCTGTTAAGGACTTTAGGAAAGATGCAATTATAAAGAAGTATTGGGTAGATGGTATTGGTTATTACCACTTCTCTGGCCCTAAAACTAGTTACTTCCGATTGGATTCAAGTTCATACCACCATCGTTCTGGCAGTATATCCAAATCATATAAAATCACCTCTATCCCAAACCGAGTTATTTATATATCAAAGAGTGAAAAAGGTGAAGGTTCCAAAGAGATGTACACTTCAGATTCAAGCGTATACTTTATCAGCTCTGAAGGACGTAGAGACTCTATGCACCATTATCGACTCTATTGGCAGTCTCCAAAAAGCAATGACATTAGACAGAAGGTCTATTATCTATGGACTGGGCCACAATTGTCTGGAATAAGAAAATACAGCTGGTATAATGGAAAAATTGTTGACTTTGAAGAAAAATTGGACTTGGGATCAGGAAGTGGAGCTCTAGGAAAGGACACTGTCTTTTACAAAAAGACACGCTCAGCGGAAGAAATGGAAGTAGATTTTAAAAAGAGCATGAACATTGGTATCAATGGTTTCATTAGATCAATCAGTTATTTGAAATTGAGCCCGACTGTCGACAGTTTCAATCTACAGGAAAAAGAAATCTATTTCTACTCCGAGCCTGCCACTTTAACTCCAGAGTCAAGGAAATTGAGGCTTGTTGTTTTCCCAAACCCTTCACAAGGTTTACTAAACATTAAGGTACGCAATAAGACCAAATTCATTCTATGTGATGTACACGGACGGGAGCTTCGAGAATTCGAAATTACCGATAGAGGTTCTATCCATATTGAGGAGAAAGGTCTGTTTTTACTGAAGTGTACAGATTCTGGCAGCGTTGTTCGAGTTCTCATTCAATAGAACCAATGACCTGAAGCTTTGATAAGAATGCTTAAGTCTTCATCTAATTCAGGTAAAATGACCATCCATATGTTGTAAGAGAGTTCAAAGAAGTTCAATTTTGAAGGACCAAAATCTCTTATGAAAGCCTTTTCTCGTTTTTCGTTACTACTTCTGGTACTTGTCACCGCATCTTGTAAGTTCAATGATCCCAATCAGCTTCCAGATACAGAAACACAGCACGCTTCGGAAACTAAAACTGAAACCACTTTACCTGACCTTGCCCCCTCCCTTGCCGCGCAGCTAAAAGAAAAAAAGGATGCGTTTATGGCCAAAGCACCTCAAGAGAAAATTGACTCATACGAAGCAGGTCTTCAAGCCATTAGAGATGCCGGTGTACCTGAAATGGCCATAAACACAACTGATACTGCACCAGACTTCACTCTGAGCAACGCACTTGGAGAGTCAGTTTCGCTAAAAGAGCAACTGGCAAATGGTCCTGTAGTACTTACATGGTACAGAGGTGGATGGTGCCCCTATTGCAACATCACATTACACTATTTGCAAGAACAGCTTCCTAAGTTTAAAATGGCAGGTGCTACACTAATAGCTCTTACTCCAGAAGTACCAGATAGTTCACTGAGCACAGCTGAGAAGCATAGCCTGGAGTTTGAAGTATTGAGTGACGTAGGCAATAAGGTAGCGCGTGAATACGGGATTGTTTTTGATCTTACTCCAGATGTTGCCCAGGCTTATCAAAAATCATTTGACCTCGAAGCATTTAACGGAGATGACAGTTACCAACTTCCACTGGCAGCAACCTACATTATTGATACAAATGGCATTGTACGATATGCCTTTATTGATGCCGACTATAGAAACAGAGCTGAGCCAATGGAATTGCTCAAAGTGCTTTCTCTTCTCAAGGAAGGAATCTAATTCAGAAAATTACTCGCTTTGAAAATGAAAGCGGGTTGGATGAAACCAGGCCAACCCGCCCATCTTATCAATAAAGTCCTGGCCTATTATACTAGCATGGCCAATTGCTGTCCAAATCTTATTGCTGTTTCATTTCTTGAATGAAAACAGAAAGACTCAAGTCCGAATTACGTTCTCGCAACGTTGGGTCGGATGGTTCATATGAGCCAAATGCACTCTTTGCGGCATTCCTTATTGAATACGTAGTGCGGAATAAATCTGTTGGGGTAGAACCGAAAAAAAATAAAAAAGGCGGCCATTTGGCCGCCTTCTCATTTATAAGTCACTGTCTACTAATAATATGTAAGTCTTCTAACCTTGGCAAAATATTTTGCCAGACGCATTACCTGACAGGTATAACCGTACTCATTGTCGTACCAAACGTAGAGCACAACGCTCTTACCATCGGCACCTACAATGGTAGAAGGACCATCGATTACGCCTGCACTTACAGAGCCAATAACATCGCTGGAAACAAGTTCATCGTTCTCAGAAAATAGCAATTGCTCTACCAATGCACCATGCATGCTCTCTTCCTTGAGAACTGCATTTAAGCTTTCCTTGGTTACTTCCTTGTCAATATTCAGCTTCAATATGGCCAAAGAAACGTTTGGTGTTGGAACACGTACCGCGTTTCCAGTAAGTTTTCCTGCCAACTCAGGCAATGCTTTGGCAGCTGCCTTACCAGCACCTGTTTCAGTAATTACGAGGTTCAATGCTGCACTTCTGCCCCTTCTCGACTTCTTGTGGATGTTGTCCAACAAGTTTTGATCGTTGGTATAAGAGTGTACTGTTTCAATATGTCCGGTAGAAATACCGTAAGTATCGTTAATTACTTTTAGCGTAGGTACAATAGCATTTGTTGTACAAGAAGCTGCAGATAAAATGGTTTCATCTTCGGCAACCATTCCTTCGTTCACTCCATATACCACATTTACCAAATCACCTTTTCCAGGCGCAGTAAGCATCACTTTTGAAATGCCTTTGGCAGCAGTGTGTTGTGAAAGAGCTTCTCTATCTCTAAATGCACCAGTATTGTCAATAAGAAGTGCATCATTGATTCCGTATGAAGTGTAATCTATTTCAGAAGGCTTACCTCCTTCAATAATCTTAATAGTCTGGCCGTTTACAATCAGCTCATTTTTCTCGTAATCTTCGAGAATTACTCCTTTAAATGGTCCGTGTACTGAATCATTTCTAAGCAACTCTGCACGCTTTTTCAAATCAGCTTTACGCACTACAATTGCCTTAAGTCTCAATTGCTGACCGCGTCCGGTTGCGTTTACCAGTAGACGGGTAGCGATTCTACCAATTCTACCAAAACCGAAAAGAACTACGTCTTTTGGCTCAAGATTGATCTTGTCTTCACCAATAAAGTCACTCAACTTATCACCGATAAACTCGTCGGCATTGTTGTAGTTTGAACGCTCGCTCAACCACTCAGCGCCCAACTTACCCAAATCAATTTTTGCCGGAGCAATGTTGGCATATTTGATAGCACGCGCAAGTTGCAGGGTATCGTCCACCACAAGCTCTTTCTTAATTACTTCGCGAGCCAAAAGGTGTGAATTAAGAATTTCACCAACTCCCTTGTCTACTAAAGTCTCGCGGAAAAGAATTAATTCTACAGAGCGCTCGTACCATAGTTCACCTACAATGCCGGCAAGCTCCAAGGCATTCTTTTGTTTAGAGTGCCATTGGTTAAGAGTTTCATCTACTTGAGCTGCCAAGCTCATTTGTGCAGTATCACTCATTTCAAGTTTTGTTTTGTTTTGGTGGTGCAAAGGTAGCCTTAAGTTTTAAGGACTTAGGTATTCACTGTGGATAATGTAGAGGTTTACAAAACTTCACTTAAAGCAAAGGTTTCATCTACTGCCACGCCTTTTTCAGTATGCTTCACCGTACAACATTCGTTTTGGGCGTCGTGCTCAAAAAATAAAATGTAGTCATGGTCAGCTGCTTCGGTAAGGATCCTCTTTCTTTCTATCATAGTGTCCAGTGGGCGAATGTCATAACCCATGACCCATGCAATGCGCAAATGAGCCACTGAAGCACAGAGATCAGCCATAAAAAGTACTGTCTTATCCCCTACCTTTATTTTGGGGATCATCATGGCTTCGGTATGGCCATATACAAGTTCGAAGCTTAGGTCAGGATGCAATTCACTTCCTTCTTCAATGAAATTCAGATGACCAGACTCTTCCATGGGGAGTAGGTTTTCCTGTAAAAAGCTGGCCTTTTCCCTGGCATTGGGATGAATAGCCCAGTCCCACTGCTTCTTATGGGTATGGTATTTAGCATTTCTAAAAACAGGCTCATACCCTGTTCTATCCTTATTCCACTGTATTCCGCCACCACAGTGATCAAAATGCAAGTGGGTTAACCAATTATCTGTAATATCATCTAAACCATAGCCTGCACGCTCCAGCGATTTCTGCAAACTATCGTCTCCATTGAGGTAGTAAAAGCCGAAAAAGCGTTCATCCTGTTTGTCGCCCATTCCGTTGTCAATGAGAATGCGCCTCTCGCCTGTATCAATCAACAAGCATCTCATTGCCCAATTGCACATATTTTTCTCATCGGCTGGGTTGTAGCGCTGCCATAGCGATTTGGGAACCACTCCGTGCATGGCCCCTCCGTCCAGCTTAAAGTTTCCGGTATTAATGGTATGAAGTTTCAAGGCGTTTTTTTTTGACAAAAGTATTTAAAGCACTTACATCAATTGCGCCGATTCTCTATGTTAGCTATATGAAAAGGGTGCTACTCCTCTGGGTATTCATGTTTGCCACAATTCACTGGCTGGGAGCACAAAAATGGCTATCAACCACTATTCTCAAGGACGCTACCTATACTGACATTTGCTTTGACAATAGGGACCAATCTTCTTATCTAATAACAACTGCTTCGTCTATTGAAACAAATGGTAAAGTTCTCACGAAGCATACGCCTTCCTATTACCTGGTTCATCTGGATAAGGACTCTCGTTTGGTAAAAAAGGTTGACATTGGAGGAATTATAGAATACCCTCGTCGGAGCGAAGACAGGTATACACAAGTCGTTCTTCTCAATGACAAGCTTTACGTAGGGCGCATAAGAGCTGAGTCCAACTCAGAGTCAACACTATCTGTCCTTGTTTTCGATTTGGACCTCAACTGGATCGAGGAGTTACCCTTGGCCACTTTTCAATCCTACCCAGGTTACAACATCAATAGGTTTCTACGGGTGTTTAACAATAACCTATACTCCATACTTACTGTTGACCATACCACTGAGATTGGCGGTGTATCTTATACGGAAGCCCCGGGAGAAGACAGAAAGAAACTTCTATTTGTCAAATTAGAGAATAAGGGCCTTAAGGTTTTTGGGGAGTTTGAAGCCGAATTTGAGAGCGCTCGCACCTGGAGACCGGGTGCCTTAAATGTATTCGCAGTAGATAGCCTGGAGAACTTCTACTTTTCGTACTCAATGATCACCACCTGGGATGAGGCCAACTACATTCATAAATACACCCCAAATGAAGGTGGTGCTGTGTTCAGAAAACTAGGCCCCAGTGAAGTGCAGTGCCTTGAAATTGTAAAGGGCAAGCTTAGGGCAGTCGGTATTTTCAGAGAAAGCATATTATGGGGTAAGTCCAGGCTTCTGGACGAAGACTATGGCTACGGTTTTTTTGAGGGAGCCATCTCCCTGAGTAATCAAACCCTTTCGGACTTTAAGCATGTTATGCCTACAAGACACCAAAGCCGTTTTAGTGATACTGACATCCCAACAGTATTTAAAAAGGGAAGTTTCACACTAGTGAGCCACAACCTTAACTCTACCACAAATGCGTTGATTGAAGGAAAGGACCAAAAACCCTTGCAAGCTACAGCATTTCTAACCCCGTATTGCGATAAACGCATGATGGACCAAATCACTTTTAATGGGGCTGGGCGGGTACTTATTCAACAGGTGTTTGTAACTGATGACAAAGTAAGAATACAAGGGCGTCTACTGAGTAGCAATACTCCAACAAGTCTTGTGATGGCCGGAGATACACTTTGGCCTGATAAAAACTCCAATAACGCATATGGACAACATGGCTTCATTGTAGAAATAGAAAACAGTTTCCCACGCATTGGAAGCAATTCAGTTTGTCATGCAGACAGCTTTTTTGCCAAAAACGTGGCCAACACCTACGACAATTATTATTGGATAATAGGACAGGACACCTTTTATGAAAAGGACGTTCACTTACTCTACTCTAAACCTGAAAGAGATTACATAGCACGATTTGTGGGAGAAAAATGGAACGGTTTTCAGTTTAAAAAGAATCTGCCCATTGTAGTGTCATCTACCCCCACCTCGCACTTTGATCTTGAAGATAGTGTATTATGCCAGGGGAAACCTTTGAATTGGAACAATCTGAGTCATATAGACTCCAATTTCAACATCAAAGAGAAGCTGAAATTCGAATTAAAGGCCATTGATCAGTACGGTCGTCCAATAAAAGTCGATCCTGAGAATGTGAATTTGAAAGCGGGCACTTACTCCCTCTACCTTATAGCAAGTGACGGCATTTGTACCGACACAAGCGATACTACACAGTTCACCTTGCATCCAAGCCCTTTGAAAGGATTTGATTTGAGCAATGAGAAAAACTTTTGTCCTTCAGACTCTCTGTGGGTGATGGACAAAAATCACCCTGATTCGAATGACTTTGTCTTTATATGGAACAGAATTGACAGCTTCCCTGGCTTCCATCATAAAACATTCAGTACACCTGGTTTTAACCGACTGACAAAGAAAGTAACCAACAAATACAGTTGTAATATTACTGACGATACCAGCATTTGGGTAACCCGACCTGATAGTTTCAAAGATCGGGTTCGTTCCTATCACGTGGCATCTCATTGGGATATCTCAGTTAATTGGAAGCCCAACCCTTTATCCGGTGAACAAATCCAACTGGAGGTACTCAATGCCCCAGGGTCAGCTCATTTTTTATCAAAAAATGATGCGTCTTTTCTTCATAAGAACTCATTTCCTCATGATACCGTGTACACCTATCAAATCACGCAGATAGACTCCTGTTTAAACACTCATGAAAATCTTATAAAAGCGCAAAACATCGTTCTGAAGGTAAAGTTGCCACTTACTAACCCCTATACTATTGCATGGAATGATATAAGTAAGGTGAATAATGAGACTGTTGAATATACGCTGGAAGGTTGGCGAAATGGGGAGGATTGGAACTACTTAAGAAGCACAACGGACACTAGTACTGTCATTCGCTTTGGAGAATATATCGGCTACAAAGACAGTATAGGCCTGCGCATCACGGGACGGTCTAAATCGCTTAGTTCCATATCCAATACTTTGTGGATCAAAGACCCCACTGAGACGAGTCGACAAAACGTATTTCTGGATTCTATTCTTTTTGAAATTAAGAATTTGCCAGAAGGCAGTAGGTATCACTTCATCATCTTTGATGTTGTTGGCAGAATTCTTTATGAAACCGTAAGCATCAGCGAAGAGAGAATTCCGTTTGAACCTTCGCCTTCCGCCACCTACCTATACCACCTTATCAACGAACTACCCACAGGTGAAATGAAAAGCAGATACGGTCATTTGGTTTACATACATCGTTAAGCAAGAGCTTAGACCTTTTTCAGTACCATTTCAGAAACTGTTTTACCAATTGACAAGCTACTGGTAGCAGCTGGCGAGGGCGCGTTGATCACGTGAATAGTATGTTCTTGTTCAAGAAGTTTAAAATCGTCTAGCAACCCACCTGTTCTATCACATGCCTGAGCCCTTACTCCCGCCCCTCCGGGCTTAAGATCTTTTTCCTCAATCTCCGGGATAAGTTTTTGCAGAGCTTTAGTAAACGCTTTTTTGGAATAGCTTCTGTACAACTCTCCTAAACCAGTTTGCCAATACTTGCTGGCTACCTTTATAAATCCCGGATAGGTTAGGGATTCAAAAAGTTCTCTCAGGTTTACATCAGATTTTGTGTAGCCTTCTCTGGCATAGGCCAAAACGGCATTGGGTCCCGCTTCTACACCTCCGTTTACCATTCTTGTATAATGCACACCCAGGAATGGGAAATTAGGGTCGGGCACCGGATATATTAGGTGCTTCACTAAATGACGCTTTGCTTCCACCAGCTCATAATACTCTCCTCTAAAGGGTATAATCTTGGTGTCTACTTCACTGGTCATCCGTGCTACCTTGTCTGAATAAAGACCAGCACAGTTTACAAGCGCCTTGGCGTGAAACGTTTGTTGGGAAGTTTCAACATGAATACCATCGTTCTGGGAAGTGATGGATTGAACCTTATTGCCTAAGCAAAGACTTCCTCCCATTTCTTTAATTCGCTCTCCAAGCCTATGGCACATTGCCTTATAGTCTACAATCCCGGTTTGGGGTACTTTGAGGCCAGCCAAGCCCGTGCAATGGGGTTCAATCTCCTTAATTTGTTCTGGTCCCAACTTTACAAGCCCCTCAAGACCGTTTTCTATACCTCTTTGGTGTAATTTGTTTAATTGAGCAACTTCTGTTTCGCTGGTAGCCACCACCACTTTGCCACATAGTTCATGTGTCACATTCTCACGCTCCACAAAGTCAAGGAGCATATGGTAGCCTCTTATGCAATTGGAGGCTTTTAAACCACCTGGTTTATAGTACAGTCCGCTATGGATTACCCCACTGTTATTTCCTGTTTGATGTTTGGCCAGTGAATCTTCTTTTTCAACCAGGGCCAACTTAAGGCCGGGCTGTTGCAATAAACTTTGGTAAGCCGTAGCCAAACCAACAATTCCACCTCCTACAACGAGCACATCGTATTGCATACAACAAAATTCTTCCGCAAATGTAGGTCCATAGATTTGAGTCTTTCCAAGGCCTATCTCAACCTATATCCACTTTTTATCCCAGGAAATCTCTATTGGCGACAAATCCACATTTCAAAACCTCATTTTTAAGAGTCGCGTGTTTAAAAGAGCCTTTAATTTTGCGCATTAAGAAATCGTAAATGAGCGACCCAATAAAGCATGAGTGTGGTATTGCACTCATTCGCCTGCTTAAGCCATTAGATTACTACATCCAGAAGTACGGAACCTCCACCTACGGCCTTGACAAGCTGTACCTACTCATGGAAAAACAACGAAACCGTGGTCAGGACGGCGCCGGAGTGGGAACCATAAAATTTGACGTAAAAGCCGGTAAAAACTATATCGATCGGCTGCGCTCTACTAGCTCGGATGCTATTCCAGAGTTGTTTAAAGAGATTCACAAGGGTTTCAATGCAGCCTATGAAGCGTCTCCCAGCAACCTGAGCAATGCTGATTATTTAAAGGAGAACGTAAAGTTTGCCGCTGAGTTGATGCTGGGACATTTGCGCTATGCAACACATAGCGATAGCGGTACAAAGTACTTGCATCCACGCCAAAGGTCAAACAACTGGAAAAGCCGAAACCTATTGGTAGCTGGTAACTTCAATATGACCAATAATGACGAGCTCTTCGATTTTATGGTGGACATTGGTCAGCATCCTAAGGATACTACTGATACAGTAACCGTAATGGAAAAAATTGGTCATTTCCTTGACGTGGCCAATCAAGAATTGTTCGACAAGTTTAAAGCCGATGGACATTCGCATAAAACGATTTCAAACCTCATTGCTGATCAACTGGATGTAGCAGAGGTATTGCGCCGCGCAGCTAGAGATTTTGACGGAGGATTTGCCATGGCAGGCCTTATTGGTCACGGTGATGCATTTGTATATAGAGATCCATCTGGCATTCGTCCTGCTTTTTACTACCAGAACGATGAATTTTTAGTAGCCGCATCGGAACGCCCTGCCATTCAAACGGCTATGAATGTAAAAGTGCATGAAATCAAGGAAATAGATCCGGGTAAGGCGCTCATTGTGAAGAGAAACGGAAGAATTTCTCACGAGCAGATTATTGACGCCCTTCCCCAAAAGTCTTGCTCTTTTGAGCGCATTTATTTCTCCCGTGGCACTGATAAAGACATCTACCAGGAACGCAAAAATCTTGGAAGATATATAACACCAAAAGTCCTGGAATCTGTAAACCATGACTTTGAGCACACCGTGTTTTCTTTCATTCCCAATACAGCCGAAACATCATTTTACGGCATGAGTGAAGGCCTGGAAGAAACGCTCACAGAAATCAAAAAAGAAAAGCTTCTCAATCTGGAAAATTGGGAGGAAGAAGACGTTGAGAACATTCTCAACATGAAAGCGAGAATTGAGAAAATTCCAATCAAGGATGCCAAACTTAGAACATTCATTAGCTCTGACGATGGCAGGAACGAATTGGTATCACATGTATATGATACCACTTATGGTGTCATACGACGAGGAGTAGACTCATTGGTGGTAATTGATGACTCCATTGTAAGAGGAACCACGCTTAAGAAGAGTATTCTGAGTATTTTGAACCGCTTGGGACCAAAGAAGATCGTTGTAGTTTCTTCCGCTCCTCAAATTCGATACCCTGACTGCTATGGGATAGATATGTCCAAGCTTGGTGATTTTGTCGCTTTCAAAGCTGCCATCCAATTGCTTAAAGAGAACTATAAATCATCTCTCATTGAGGAAGTATACCGTGCCTGTAAGGCTCAGGAGTTTATTCCTAAGGAAAACGTGGAAAATGTAGTTAAGCGTATATACGAGCCCTTCACTGCCGATCAAATAAGCCAGAAGATTTCAGAAATTGTGAAACCTGAAACCATGGACGCTGAGGTGGAGATCATTTACCAAAGCGTAGAGAACTTACACAAGGCCTGTCCTAACCATTTAGGCGACTGGTACTTTACTGGTAACTATCCTACACCTGGTGGAAACAAAGTGGTGAACAAGTCCTTCATCAACTACTACGAGAGAAAGAACGAAAGAAGTTACTAGAACCTTACTAAGAATTTAAGAAGCAGGCCATCATTCTACTTGAGATAGGATGATGGCTTTTTATTTTAAACAAGGTTGGCATGAAGAAAAAGGGACTTTTAACAAATAGTGGTTAGCCTGACCCCATTTATCCTATTTATTTTTGAAGGGTCAAAATATGGCTCATACAGTTAATAGGGGGCTTAAATTGGCATAGATTCACGGCTGCGTTACACAAATGGGGGGACCAAAAGAAAAAAAACGATACAGCGTTATCATCGTTGGTGCAGGACCGGCCGGCATGGCATGTGCCTACCAATTGTATAAGCTTGGCATTCAGGATGTTTTAATTATTGAAGCCAGCAAACATGTGGGAGGTCTTTCAAGGTCAATCGACTTTAATGGATCTCAAGTCGATATAGGCCCTCATCGTTTTCTTACACACCATAGAGAAGTTTTCCAGTTCTTCAAAGAAGTATTGGGAAACGACCTGTTGACCATCCAGAGAAAGACAAGAATTCATTTTAAGGGAAACTTTATTGAATACCCGCTTGCCTTGGGAAACATCGTAAAAATTTTGGGGATAGGTACAGGCATTAAAATTCTCAAAAGCTTCATTGCCGGAAGGTTCAAGAAATACAGTAACAACTTTGAGGGGGCACTAAAGTCACGATTTGGAGACTATCTTTTTGATCTTTTCTTTAAGGATTATACAGAAAAGCTCTGGGGATTGCCCGTGAGTGAAATAGACGCATCCTGGGCTGAACAACGCATACAGGGCTTTTCACTTACCAAGGCCATAGCTGGTATTTTTCTCAAACGAAAAGAAGCTACCGTGAGTGATGTCTTTTACTATCCGCGCTTCGGTGCCGGATTTTTTTATAAAAAGCTTCAAAAACTGTTGATGGAACAGAAGGTAGACTTCCAGCTCAACCGAAGGATTGAAAAGCTTTACCCCAAGGACAAGGGCTCAATTTTCGAATTGACTGACAACCAAGGGGATGTATACCTTGCCGACCATATGGTAAGTACCATGCCTTTGAACCACCTTCTGGCGGCTCTTCCAGCAATAGATCAGGCGGTAATAGAGAAGGCGGAACGATTGCAATTTAGAAGCACCGTTTTCGTTTATGTGCAACTGGACAAAACCAACCTTTCTGATGATCATTGGATCTACTTACAAATGCCAGATGTGCGCTCGGGTAGATTGACCAATTTCAACAACTGGTCTGCGGACCAGTTGGCGGATACCAGCAAAACACATTTATGCCTGGAATACTGGACCAATGAAGATGATGCTTTGTTCAATCAGGATTCCGGCTCTTTTGAGGCCATGGCTCAAGCAGACTTAAAACGCCTTGGCCTTATGAACAGTGCTCAAATAGTAAGCTGCAAAGTGCTTAAAGTGGCAAAAACATATCCTATTTACTACAATGGATATCAAGAAGACCTTAAAGCGCTACAACAACAGTTAAACGGCATAGAAAACCTATACCCAATTGGCCGCTATGGCTCATATAAATACAACAACCAGGATCATTCTTTGCTCATGGGGATGCTCGCCGCACAAAAAATAGCCGGCGATAACATTGATCTGTGGGGCATAGATTACAATACTTACATAGAAAAGGGGAACATTCATGAAAGCGTACCGTAGTCTGGCTATTGGAATACTATTCCTTAGCATTTTACCTTCCATCTACCGTCTTAGTCATTTCAAATTTTGGCAAGACGAGGCTGAGACCGTCTTAGTAGCTTCCAGCTTATCCAACTCATTAGTTCCGCTGGGACGAGATAGTACCAACTCATATACGCAGCAATTTGATAAAGAAATGGGTATAGAAAACGAGTGGAAGCTTCACCCTTGGTTTCAATTCTACTGGGCCTATGGAGTGTCTTCGTTTTTTGGCAAATCTGATCTTGTCTTGCGCAGCGGCTTTGCCTTCTTTTCATTGCTCACTCTTGCTCTCATACTGCTTATCCCCTACTTGTTTGAAAATAAAGATCTACAACGGATGGCCCTGTTGTCGGCCATATTCTTAGGCTTCAATATTGGCTTCGTTCTGCTCACGCGACAGGTGCGTTATTATGCGCCTAACATGTTCTTTTTAACGGCGAGCATAGTATTAGGCCTTCGTTTTGTAAAAGTTTCAAAAGGTAAGTACGGATTTCTGGTCGGAGCCTTTGTTTCTACCCTGTTATTGCTTCACACCAACTACCTTTCGGCTATTGCTCTGGTGGTGGCAAGCTCCTCCTTGCTATTAATCCATCGAAGTAAAAAAACGTGGATGCTATTGATTTCTCAGGGGTTGGCAATAGCCGTCAATATCCCATTTCTTCTCTGGATGCTGGACAGCCCATACGTTAAGGAAAGACTTGGCCAAGAAGGTGGAAACTCGGCCATGAGTAATTTTTTTCAATACATAGAGGCCTTAGTAGATGACTATTTTCAGTGGCCTTTTGTGATTGTTTTGGGCCTATTGTTGATACTCATATGGAAACAAAAAGAGATCAAGGCTAATTATGGGAAACCCCTGCTCACATCCATGGCTTTCGTCCTAGTCTACCTTGCCGTAGTCGGTACCGCTAGTAGTTCATTTTTTACTCGCTATTTATGTGGTCTCCTTCCCCTACTTGCATTAATTAAGGGGCAATCTGTTCATTTACTGCTTAACAAATTCAAGGTAAACAGACATTGGCCAGTGCTCGCTACGGTGGTTCTATTGCTAATTAGCGAACCTTATGGAAAGTACTGGAAAAGCCTTTCTTCTGAAAAAAAGGGCCCCATATCAGCCATGGTAGAACTCCTTGAACAAGACCTTCCTTTAACGGAAGACATGGTTATTTTTTGTTCCTATGGAGACCTTTCCCTAAAATGGTATTTCGGAAATCAGGTCTGGGGATCTTCAGAAGTATATCGTGAACCAATGGCAAAGGCTGATATTGTCGTTTTCAGGAAGTTTGCCATGGGCAGAAAACAAGCTGATGTGATTAAGAGTGTGAAAGAAAAAATGAAGCAAAAAAATTACATGGTAGCTAGTTTAAAAGACTCGGAAGACCGCCCCTACGAAGTACGTGAAACGCCAGATGAGTACTTTAAACTCTTTGATAACAAACGGTATCCAAAAATTACTGTGATGGCTAAAAAGAGCTCCTTTCAAACAGAAGAGTAATGCTACTACAACTTAACGAAATGGCCCCTCCGGAAAGTTGTTTGGTCGCTGATGAATACTACCGAATACGCACCTGGGCTTAAAGTAGATACTTCTAATTCAATATTTTCTAATGCCCCGTCCAACTCCTGCCTGATACGCACTCTCCCCAAATCATCAAACACCAAAATTTCACCATCTGATAGTGATTGCGTATTTACTGTGACTTTGTTAATAGCCGGATTTGGAAACATAGACGTCAAAGCATCACTCCCTTCAGGCAGGGAAGTGTTCCATATCCCCACTTTTGTGCTGGTACTCGTGTATTCTCTAAACTTCACTTTGGCTGAATAGTGCCCTGTTTTAGTTGGCACCCAAAAATTATCATTACTGCTTCCAATAAACACACCATCTAAAAACCATCTATAGCTCAAACCTTTGGGTACAAACAGCGTATCGTTCTGTAAATACAAAGGGGCTTGTGGTTTATCGTATATCTGCTGTAGCTCCATTTTGCCATCCCAGGGCTGGTTCAAAATGCGTAAAACACTATCAGAAACAATATCGATAATGGCAATTTTATAGGGTTCGTGACTACTGGTAGACAGGTAAGGAAAAATATAAGTTTGGTTTACATGATTCAAAACGGCCATCTGATTGTTTAAATGCGACTTGTAGTCCACCACAGTCCCATTCCAATTAACAGTACCATCACAAAATGAAGCGGTACCAAATGTGCCGTTCCTATGGGCATATACCTTTTGACTGTATAAATTATGAACTAAGGCCGAAGGCGCTAATTGCACGTTATTTTGCGTTTCTATCTCTGCTTCACACCGCGTGTTACCACTGTAGCCATCCATAGACAGAAACGAAGATTTGCGCTCGCCTCCCATTTCGCTTACCAGCATTAAGAAATCATTACTGCCTACTTTATAAGTACAGGCCTGACCGTAAATACCAAAGTTCTTATCCTTACGCTCCACAACCTGGTGATGCTTATTACTCTCCAGGTCAACAGACCTAAGGGATTGTACTAGATCATACATGACTCGGTTTCTAAGAAAATCATACTCCAGATACCTTGAGTAATGCTTGTAGACAGGCGAAAAACCTGTGCGTGATTCAATTGTCAGATTTACCAGGTCAATAATGTGAAAAGTTCCAGAGTGCCCAGGCAAACTTCCCAGAAAATAATAGTAACCGTTGAATTGATCAATGGAGGCTCTAAACCCAGTATTAATCCAGGGAGTACCACTAAAGGCAATTAGTGTATCACGGTTAAGCGTATTAAGGTCTGTCGACACAAAAAAACTGTCGACAAAACCATAAATTTTTCTATCAGTTATTGGGTTAATATTCTTCTGTGCCCAAATACCGGAGGTAAGTAGCAAGAAAAGAGTACCTGTAAAAAGTCCCTTCATATCCATTTTTTTGACCGAACTATCTGCATGTAAAAATAACGCCAGGCGATAGTACCGTACCGCCCCTAACTCTAAAGAGATTCGTCAATGCCCAAATCAGCGCCGGGAACCGTAGGGTCATCGTTTCCAGATCCATTGCAAATCTCGCGTACTTCGTCAACAGAAATAGCCCTATCATAGTAGCGAACGTCATCAATCTTACCTTCAAAACGTTCGCGACCTACCATTGATCCTATAGGGATATAGGAACCACCAGGTTTCTCTATCAATCCGTTTTTCTCGGTTCTGCCAATTAATTTACCGTCCACGTAAAGCCTCATTTCATTACCGTCATAAACACCTGATACACAATGCCAATTATCATCGGTATAGTCTCTTGGGTTTATCGCAACATCCAATTCCTGGTAACTACCGCCCGTAAACATGCCGAAAGACAAAATACGACCGTGCTCCTGAAACGCTAAAAGGAAGTTGGCGTGATGCGGACCCTGACGACAAATGTTATAATACCTGTTTCTAGTAACGTTATCAGGCTGTATAAGGGCACAGACTGATGCCTGATCAGAGTAACTCATATCTTTTAAAGGCGTCCATATATTATCGTCAACACCATCAAAGTAGTAAGCACTGTTTCTTCTCCCATTTCTATCAGTGGTAAGCTTGGCACCATTCAGAGCCTCACCGTGTAGTCCGTTCCCAGATGCATCGTAGGCATTGCCTGAAAAAGGGTAGTAAGCAAACAAACCCTTATTAACATCACCAGAATCTTCATTTTCTACTCGTGTACAGGACACCAGTCCTATAGAAGCAAAAAGTGATAGTAAAAGTAACTGCCTTAGAAACGAATAGCTCATAACTCTGTTTTTTCAGCCAACAAGATAAGCAGCTTATGAGTAAACATATGTTAACGCACAAGCTGCTATAGTTGTATTTCTACGAAATCGAAGTTTGAGTTTACGAATATGGGCTCCGACTTTACCAAGCTTTCCAGAACCACACGGTATTGTGTAGCCTGCGTAAATGAGTTTATCTGAAAAATCAGACTCTAGTGTCCAAAACTCTCGGGTTCTATCATCTGCTGCAGGTGGGTGATACTCTCATTAACTGTGAGCTTAAAACGCATTTTTGTTTCGTCTCTTTGAATAAACGTAATTATCGCAGAATAGTCAGTTTGCCACTCCACAGAAACGGTTTCATCAGAAAGGTTACTCACATATATTTCTTTACTCAGTTTGGCTTCTGGCCTGTCCATAGCTGATACGGTAAAGTCTACTGTAAAACCATCTAATGGTGATAACCTGTTTGCTTCAAGGTGTACCTTAACATCTCCTTTTGCGTTTTCAATATCATAGCTAAAAGATTCAGGCTCACAGGCTCCAAGCCCTAAAAGGCTTATGATTAACAAGGCATTAAGTACAATTCTTATCATCTTTAAAGTATTTAGCTTTCGTTTTTATGGAAATACAAAGCTATACACATCCTAGCATCTACTAACAAAGCCAGGAAATATGAAAAAGAGTAAACACCACTATCTGAGTTTCAATTGGGCACTATCAGGAAGCGTAGTACTCATGCTTTTTCTTGGATATCTTCTTGTAGCTATGGCTGCCGTGTTTATGAAAATACACGGACATATTAGCCATAATTCCCTCCCTTTAGAAAAAGCCAGAGTGCAGCTGTTTAAAAAGAACAGGCTCATTGACGAAAGTTACACGGACGCAAATGGACTATTTGAACTTCAGGCAAAATCAGGGAGCTATTTACTTAAGGTGTATTCCGTAAAAGGCGATACTTCTTTGCAAATAACCATTGAAAAAAACACTGACTTCAACATCAATCTGAGTATCGGAAAAAAGCAAAAGGAAGAATTGACCAAAGCAGATTCTACCAGATTGAGTCCTAAATACCGGTTGACCGAGGGAGAAGTGGTGACTTCCGATTTTCATGATAGAGCGTACGATGAAGCTGAGGCCGTTAGCGTTGCTGGCTACGCGAAAAAGAAGACACGTTTAGGCTTAGCATCTAAAGAAGAAAGTAGGTCTCCTGCTACCCCCATGGGCTTAGAGTCAGCCTATCCTATTTCTACTACTGCAATTGTGGCACAATCAGGTACACTTACAGCAGGTGAGCTTAATGATTTTACAAAATTCGAATTGTGGACAGATTTGAGTGAGGGCAGCTTGAATGCCCATGTAGGCGAATGGAACATCAGACCGCAGAAGCGCTATACGCTTTTGCTAACCAATGCGGAAGGTGGTGCTGTTGTAAATGCCGAAGTAAGCTTGCTCAATGATGAGGACTTAGTAATGTATACTACTACCACTAACAATGCCGGCAGAGCTGATTTGTGGGCACATTTGTACAGTGAAAACCTGAATGATGCCAGCTATAAAATTAGTATCCAGTACCTGGGGAATAGTTTTACTACTACAAACCTGGTTTCAGCTGAAAAAGGTACTAACCACCTTCAGGTACCTGTTTCATGTTATAATCCGTCCAATGTAGACATTGCCTTTGTGGTAGATGCCACGGGCTCAATGTCTGACGAGATTGCCTACTTGCAGGCCGAACTGGAGAACGTGATTTCTGACGTACAAGGGAAAAACGAAGGCCTTTCCATTCGGACTTCAAGTGTATTCTATAGAGATGTTACAGATGAATACCTAACCAGGCAAAGCGATTTCAGTGCTGATCTGGCTACTACTACTTCCTTTATTAAAGAGCAGAGCGCTAAGGGTGGTGGTGATATGCCGGAGGCGGTAGATGCTGCGCTTGAAGAGGCCGTATTGAACTTTTCCTGGAGTGATGATACACGGGCCAAACTTCTTTTTCTAGTACTTGACGCTCCACCGCACAACGATGCAGAATCTGTGGAAAGAATGAAAAAAGTCACTGAAGCTGCCAGTAAGCTTGGTATCAGAATTATACCAATTGTTGGCTCAGGAGCCAATAAAAGTACAGAATACCTCATGCGCTCAGTGGCTTTGGCAACGGGTGGCACCTATATTTTCCTTACGGACCATAGCGGTGTGGGTGGCTCACATATGGCTCCTAGCACAGACGCTTATGATGTTACTTACCTCAATGATCTTATGAAAGAGGTAATAGCCCGCTACACTACGGCAAGCTCTTGCCACAATGACAATCCATCTATAGTACAAGGGCACAAGATTATAGAACACGTGAAAGGCTCAGAAAAAGAGTATGTACAAAAAAATAGCCCAGTAGTAGAACTTAGCTTAGAAAACACCGTGCTGAAGGCTAGCGATGAAGTAAGCGACATTGCAAATGAAGAACAGGAAACCCTTGACGAATTAATTGACGAGGCAGAGCAAAAAGAAAAAGCCATCTATTCTCTATTTCCCAACCCTACGTCTGGACTGCTCAATGTATTTACCAGCAAACCTCAGCAACGCATTCTGCTACTTGACATGTCAGGCAAACTGCTTAGAGAGTTTAACTCAAATGATCAGACACAATTTGCAGTGAACATATCAGAGTATCCACCGGGCATGTACTTTATTGGCTTTTATGCAGATGATCAACTCCACACAGAACGATTTGTTCTGAGTAAATAAGACGTGATTGGGGAGAACGGAACTTAGCCCACCCGTTCTCCTAACTCCATCCACCTGTCCGTTTTCTCTTCTACTTGCTGGTCAATTTCTGAGATTTCGCGCCCCCATTTCTGTAAGTCTTCGTGAGAGCCATTGCCGGCGTTCATTTTTCTCACAATTACTTCCTTCTGCTGTTCCAGCTGGTCAATTTCCTTTTCCAGACTATCAAACTCACGCTGCTCCTTAAAACTTAGTTTGGTAGAAGTATTGCTCTTTTTCTGAGCTTTGGGTAGGTTTTCCTGTTTTGGTTTGGCTTCGTTCTTTGCCTGACGTTCGGTCCTTTTCTTCTCTCGGTAGTCGGTGTAATTACCAGGAAAGTCACGAATCTTCTGATTGCCTTCGAATACAAAGAGGTGGTCCACTATTCTATCAAGAAAGTACCTGTCGTGCGTTACGATAAGCAGCCCTCCTGTAAAGTGGGCCAGGTACTCTTCCAGTACATTTAGGGTATCAATGTCAAAATCATTTGTAGGCTCATCCAGAATTAAGAAATTGGGCTCGGCTAAAAGTACCTTCAACAGCTGCAGCCGCTTGCGTTCCCCTCCACTAAGCGTTTCTACAAAGGCATATTGCTGTTTCTTGTCAAATAAAAACTGCTCTAAAAATTTGGGGACTGATAGCTTAGAACCATCGCTGAGTTTAATATACTCGGTAATATCCCTTACCTCGTCAATAACCCTATTGCTATCTTTTAAGTCAATAGCTTCTTGGGTATAATAGCCAAATCGGGTGGTCTCCCCGATTACCAGGGAACCTGTTTTAGGTTTAAGTTGCCCTGTAAGAATGTTTAGAAAGGTAGACTTTCCACTGCCGTTGCCTCCTACTACTCCTATTCGCTCGCCCGGAGCAAACTTGTGATTGAAATGCTCAAACAGCACCTTATCACCAAATGAGTGGCCCATGTCGTAAAGCTCCACAATTTTCTTCCCTTGCCTGGTACTTTGAATATTGAGTTCAAGGTTTGCTTCTCCTACATTTTTAAGAGCCTTTTCCTTAATGCCATCAAAGGCGTCAATGCGGTATTTCGCCTTGGTTCCACGTGCCTGCGGTTGTCGTCTAAGCCACTCCAACTCCTTTTTCATGAGGTGGCCGGCCTTTTCCTTTTCTACCTGTGCAATTTGGGTTCGTGTGAGCTTATTTTGTACAAAATCAGCATACGCTCCCACGTGCTTGTATATCTTTAAATCAGCTAATTCCAGAATTTGATCAGTGACTGATTCCAGAAAATACCGGTCGTGTGTGATTAATGCAATGGTTTGAAAATTCTCCAATAAAAATCGTTCCAGCCATTCTATTGCATCAATATCCAAATGGTTGGTAGGCTCATCCAACAATATCACGTCAGGAGCTTCTAACAGCAATTTGGCCAGAGCCACACGCTTCTTTTGTCCACCTGATAAATTGCCCACTATCAAAGAAGTATCACCTATTCCCAGCTTTCCCATTACCTGCTTGGCATTTGCTTCAAAATTCCAGGCATCCAGCTTCTCCATTTTATCCATAAGATCCGCCAGTTCTCCGGCCTTCTCAGGATCTTCCAGAGCTGCTTCGTAGGCCATTGCTATTGAGGCTACTTCATTCTCAGAGTCAAAGAGGTTAGCCAAAATAGTTTCTGACTCACTTAGTTTTGGCTCCTGCGGTAGATATCCAATTTTCGTTCCCTTTCGATGAGTTACCAGGCCGCCATCGGCAGGCACCAGACCGGCCAGTATTTTCATAAGGGTAGACTTACCCGCACCGTTTTTACCTACAAGGGCTACCTTATCCCCATGAGCCAGGCCAAAGTTGAGTGATTCAAAGAGCGGCCTGTCAGCATAAGATTTAGAAAGATTTTCTATCGAAATCAAATTCATGAGCGCAAATTAAGGCCCCTTCTTTTCTGCAACGGCAATAAAAACCCTGCATTCTACATTTTATTTATAAGGCAATTTAACCGTGGTAAAAGCCACAATTAACTACTTTGACTGCCCAATAGACAGGCAGCTTTTATGAAAATCTGGATGTACATAATTCTTATTTTAATTACCATGTTAGCACTTCTATACCTCCTTATTGTAAATCCCGTAAGTACCGTGTTTGACAATACTATTGAAACGGCCGTAGAAAGAGCTGAGCTTGAAAGGCATGTGAACTTCTTATGTGCTATGGACCCACCACGTAGTTTTGAGCAAACAGAGTCGCTCAACAAATGCGCTGACTACATTGCTTTACAATTTGTGAATGCCGGGCTTCCTACAGAAAGGCAACACTTTAAAGATGGCTCCTATGCATTTCAAAATGTAATTGCGCAGTACAACCCTGAAGCTAAGGAACGTGTAGTTCTGGGGGCTCATTACGATGTTTGCGGTCCTTACCAGGGGGCTGATGACAATGCCAGTGGTGTAGCTGGCCTTTTGGAGCTGGCGAGAGTATTCTCAACCAACAAACCGCAACTGGAATACGGAATTGATTTTGTAGCCTATTCCACTGAAGAGCCGCCCTATTTTAGAACCAACCTAATGGGAAGTGCCGTACATGCAGAGTCTTTACTACAAGATTCAACTTCAGTGAAACTCATGGTTGTGCTGGAAATGATAGGTTATTTCAATGAAGAAAAGGGATCGCAACAATACCCTATTGGTGCACTTAAAGCTGTGTATCCTACCACTGCCAACTTCATTGCTATAGTAGGGAGAACCAAGGAATATGGTGTGGTGAGAAAGTTTAAAAAGAAAATGATGACTGCCTCACAGCTTCCTGTGGCGAGTATAAATACCCCGGTTATTTTTGAAGGGATTGATTTTAGCGATCATAGAAACTATTGGAGCCGTGGAATGAAGGCCATTATGATTACCAATACCTCCTTTTTTAGAACTCCACATTACCATACGCCTAATGATACACCTGAAACGCTCAACTTTGAGAAAATGACCGAGGTGGTAAAGGGAACCTATTGGGCGATAACCCATCTATAGTAAGTGAGCAAAGCCTGGAGCCAATGAGCGGAGAACTTGAAGTTAAAGACAAGACTGAGTCGCGAAATGGGCTAAAAATTGCACCGTTCAGAAAGTCGGCCAGAAAAACGGCGCCGCATAAACACAATACCTATTTCGAAATTGTATATCTGTCAGCTGGCACTGGTACGCACGTTATTGATGCCAGGGAATTCAAGATTACTCCCCCCATTGCGTTTGCCATACGTAAAGAACAAGTACACTTTTGGAATATTGAATCCGAACCTTCAGGATATGTAATTATCATTAAGAAGACCTTCATTGAACATTTAAGAGATCAGGAAATCAAGTATCTGATTTCGCAGATAAGCTCCGTCCCATGCATGTATCCAAAGAATGGAAAAACGGTACTTACGCTTTTTGAATTGCTCCTCAAAGAATTCAATGAAATGGCGGATGCAAACCCGCTGGTGATTGAAGGATTATTGAAAGCACTTTTGGTAAAGCTCTGGCAGTCGGAAAAACCCAAGTTTAGAACCGTTTCTGGCAAAAAAGGCCTTTACGAACGGTACATGGCACTACTAAGTAATAGCGACACCTTAACCAACCGTGTATCGCACTATGCCAACTTATTGAGCACTACTCCACAAAATCTAAGTGCGGTATGCACCAAAGAAGTGGGACAATCTGCCTCAGTGGTACTCTCTGAGTTTATTATAAGCGAAGCCAAGCGCCTACTTCGCTATACCGATTTATCTATTACCGAAGTATCTGAAGCCCTGGATTTCAATGACAATTCCCACTTCACTAAGTACTTTAAAAAACATGTGGGCCTTACTCCTACTCTTTTTAGAGTAGAATAAACAAGTACCAATCGTTTTTCAAATAGACCATTTGAGCCTGGCTCTACTGTATATTTTTGATTTTGAAAGTATATTATGAGTAAGGAATTAAAGGAAGTTGGAAAGCTCTTTTTCAAATTGGGCAGCACCGCATTTGGAGGTCCGGCAGCTCATGTTGCCATGATGGAGGAAGAAGTAGTGAACAAACGAAAGTGGATTTCACAGCAACACTTTTTGGACCTTATGGGAGCCACAAACCTGATTCCTGGTCCCAACTCTACTGAAATGACCATGCATTGTGGTCATGAGCGGGCCGGCTGGAAAGGTTTAATACTTGCCGAAGCCTCATTTGTATTCCCTGCCGTGGTAATCACCATGATTTTTGCATGGCTATATGCAGAATATGGACAACTACCCGAAGTGGAGCCATTTATTTATGGTATTAAACCTGCTGTTATTGCTATAATACTTAGTGCTGTTCATCGACTTGGAAAAAAAGCCCTTAAATCTGTAGAACTGGGCATTCTTGGAGCTTCAACCCTGGGGGCGTGTCTTTTAGGTCTACATGAAATTGTGGCACTTTTTGGATGTGGGCTCCTTGGTTTGCTACTTTATGTAGTGAAGAATTCAAGAAATAGCGCCAATGGTTTTGCTCCCTTTCTTCTAATTGGCGTGGGGTCTACAGCCAGCACGCTTAAAATCCTGTTTACCTTCCTTAAAGTGGGCGCCTTACTGTATGGGGGTGGCTATGTATTATTTGCCTTTTTGGATGCCGAACTTGTAAGTACCGGCCTACTTACCAGACAACAGCTAATTGATGCCGTGGCTGTTGGACAGTTTACACCTGGTCCGGTATTATCCACTGCTACTTTCATAGGCTGGCAACTTCATGGTTTTTGGGGAGCAGTAGCTGCTACAATAGGCATTTTCCTTCCCTCATTTGTGTTTGTAGCCATCCTTAATCCCCTTGTTCCTAAAATGAGGAAGTCCAAACCAATTGCTGCATTTCTTGACGCTGTAAACATTGCCGCTGTTGCGGTAATTGTCGCTGTTTGTATTGAAATGGGTAAGGATACGCTCACCGATTGGCGCAGCATCAGTATAGCCGCCATTAGCCTGGTAGCTGTATTTGCACTTAAAAAAGTAAATAGTGCATTTATAGTTGTAGGTGGCGCGGCATTGGGATACCTTTTACACTTACTCTAATTTCTGGCTGTTTCCATTTATCACAGGCTTATGATCTGATATGTGACTTCATATCTGGCACTGTTTCAGAAACTTATAATTCTTTATTTTGAGAAAAACGAGTTGATGAAAATTTTTAGAGTTCTATGGCCCCTATGCTCATTATTCCTATTACTATGTGGTGGCCCACAACTTCAAAGCTGTATCAAGGATGAAAGCTCCTGTGATACGTGCATTGAATCCAGAAAACCGAATATCTACCTATATCCTCAAGAAGAGCTGAACCTGAAAGTAAAAGTGAGTTTTCCAAGAGGTGGGCACATAACCAAGTCAATACCTGAATATGGTAATTGCTGGAATGTAAAGGTTGAACCATCGGGCCTTATTGACGACGAATACTCATTTCTCTTTTACGAAAGCAAACAACCAGAAGTATGGCAAATGGAGCTTGGATGGACCGTTCCTAAACATGAGCTGACTTCTTTTTTCAGAGACAATCTGCAGCAGTATGGTTTTAATGGGCGTGAAATAGAAGACTTTTTGGAATACTGGATTCCAATTCTCATTGACTTTGAAATGTACCATATATACCCACAAACCAGCGAAATCATTGAGCAGGTTGTCCAGCTTGATTTCTCTAAGGAGCCCGATCAATTATTAAGGCTCTTTTATTTTTTTGAAGGGACTACTTCCGCAAAAGGTTTAGAGGCTCCCGAAATAAGCCACTTTGAGAGAGGCGACGGTTTTGTAGTTACTGAGTGGGGAGGTATGTACGAATGAACTTTCGACCCCCATTAGACATAACAAACAGGTTTAATGTACTAAGTATCATTTATTAGCGTTTCTGGAAAATGTTCAAAAAGATTTTCCGATTCTTCTCCAGCCCCCCTGTCTTATCCTTGTTCAATTTTTTACTCATTGCCATACTCATTGCAGGAAATGCCTATTGGCCGGTTGCATGCGTACCTACTCCCTGGGCTATAGTTGCGCTTTCAGTTTGCTTCCTGTCAGTCATCATTTATCCTTTAGTAAAGAGCACTTCTTTGAGCTCAGTACTCAGCCTCATTAACGGAATCTCCTTTTTCACATTCATCTACCTTGTCATTTTCTTGTCTTCTATGAATGTCTTTGGGTTGATGCTTATTCTGGTTGGAATTGGCCTTCTCGCCTTTATTCCCCACTTTTTCATAGGGCAACTGATCAGAAACTACTTGCTTAAGCCCAAGCATCCAATGCAAAAAAAGCTCTTTGTTTCAGGATTCACTTTTTCAATTCTTTTAATGTTGTTCAGTGGAATTACTTATTACCGATCAGCCAACAAAATCATTGAAGCACAACAAAAATCTTTCAGCTCTATTGAAAAAAACTTTATGACAGAGAAGATATTGGGAATGCACTTTATATACCACACCAGGTATTGCTTCTATGATGGCTGGAGACCGCCTAAACATGAACCTTTAATGGTAATGGGTATGTGGCTCAATGGATATAGCCCTATGGGCAACGGACTAAACGCCGATCCTTTACATATAGACCTGGAAGAGCGGATAGCACTTTACAAGCGCGTATACCCAGAAAATAAAATAAAGTTTGATTGTGCTTGCTCTTACAAGAACCACCTTTCTTATCATAGAGACACTATTTGGCAAAAGCAGTAGAACACCGGCGCCCAAAAGCCTTCCACCGCAGCAAACAATTAAACACTTTGCAACGTATTTGAGCATATGCAGTTTCCCAAAATGACAAAGCCTTTTATATGCATATATGCAATGAGCTTACTCTTGTATGCTTGTATTGGAGATAAGGTAATGATGGTAAGCTATCGAATACAAAATAGCACTGAGGATACGCTGTACTTAAGCAACACTTTACATAACAAAAAACAGTACATAAGGGTACCGCCGCATAAAACAAAGACTGTGCATCATGATACCAAGGTGTGCTGGATGGGCGATTGTAGAGTACATATTAAAACGGACGTACTTCTTGACACACTAAGTGTATATCAGGATTCAATGCAGTTGCACTCCGTGAAATACCGAAGAGAACAATGGAAGCTCAAGAAAAATGCCGCCATTCTACGCATAGAATAGAATTATGTAGATATAATCTGCTTTGAGGTCCTGCGTAAATTCAATTTGATTGACTAGTTGCAAGCCTTATTCATGCACTTATTTCTGAAACGTCTGGTTCCACCACAAGAAACAAGCCCCACCATTGATTTGTGGTAATTTTTCCATCCAATTACTACCTACTTCTCAAAAATTACTATGAAAAACATCAAATCCCTTCTTATCCTGTTTTTGTTACTCTCAGGATTCCAACAAGTGAATGCGCAAAACTGTAACGCCTTTTTTAGAACTTCTCCCAAATGGGTTAGTCTAATTGACAGCCAAACGCAGTTCATCAATAACTCCTCTTTTGACTCTACCTTCAATGTACACTACACATGGACAATAGATGGAAGCGTCGTTTATACCAATAAAAACCTTAGCTACACATTTTCAGCCATAGACTCGTACCTGGTCTGCCTTATTCGTATTGACTCTACCAATAATTGTGCTGATACCTTTTGTAAATATATACCGGTTACTCATCAACGGAACTGTTTCACAACCTTCTCAGGACACGATACTATAGACTCTTGCCATGCGGCCCTTGTCCTTAAATATGCACACAAAAGAGCTATTGATTCTATTGTTGTAAACTTTGGAGACGGAGACAGTACCACTATTCTATCACATCAGAGAATAGCACATAAGTATGGCAAAAGTGGCTACTACCGCGCACATATTACCACCTATGCCGGAGCAGGCCAGTGTCGTACCATGTACTGGAAAAACATTAGGGTTTCTGGTTGTAAAGGTGAAACGCTTTGCAACAATCGAATATATGTTGACATACAGCCTGACTCAGCGTCCATAAAAGACACCGTTACATATCCTGATGCCCGTTATAGGTTTTGGGATGCCACTACCTATTTAATTAGAAAGAACATGGATACGCTCACGGCCTTAGACAGCATTACATGTTTCGGCTGTAGACAACCCACTTTCATAGATCTCTGCGCAGGTAGTTACTATGTGAAAGTGGCCCTTGACAGTACTGATAGTTTTTACCAGCAATTTGTCCCCACCTACCATGGCAATGTTCTTAGATGGGATAGTGTTCCGAAAACCACAAATATTTTTGGAATTGAAAGGAGCCGAAGCGCGCGAATCAACATGATAAAAGCGCTCAACCCTGGAGGTCCGGGATTTATTGGAGGACTAGTAACTCAAGGGGCCAACAAAAAAGAAGGTGATCCTATTGGAGGAATTCAAATAATGGCCTTAAACGCTAAAAACGAACCTGTTGCCTATACATATTCCAGAAACGACGGCAGATTCTTTTTAAAGGATTTACCGGAGGGCACATTTTACGTGTATGCCGAAATTCCAGGAGTTAAAATTCTTGGTGACTGGATTACCCTTACCAAAGATGACAATACTGTGAATAATGTGAAAGTGGAGGTAAGCAAGGGCTATGTAACTACCTCACTACAGCCTTACTCACAAGCAGTACACAATCCAATGAATTTTTACCCCAATCCAACACAGGGCACATTAAATGTTTTAGTGGGTGATTTGTCAGGGCAGATCATACTATCTGATCTCAGTGGACGAGAACTTATGAGAACCAACATACATCAAAGTCAGGTTCTAAGCATTGAACAACTTGAATCAGGGACTTATTTCATTTCTTTTGTCTCTGAATCAGGAATTAGCTTTAGAAAAACACTTATCAGAGAGTAGAAGCTCTTTAGTACAGACGTTTGTACTATATAAATACAGTCAACAGTCCCCAGGCCTCTTAAGGGTTTGGGGACTGTTGTTTGAAAATCAACGAATCACACAGTCTTCCTTTTCCCGAAAGTTTGGTTGAATGATTTGCCACATAGCACTTCTATGTTGAAAACGAAAAAGGCTCTGTTGAAATACTGATGTCCAAGGTTTTACACGATGTCAAATTGCCGTAAAAAAACAATGAGACACAAAATCGTACAAATCATTCTATTCCTAACCACTGTTGCTCCAAGCACCATTTTCGCACAGAGCAGGCCTTTTAAACCCATGTCGGAAACGCTTACACAGAAGGCCGCTCTTACCTATGCCAAAGTAGATCTTGGCCTATCAAATCCCAAAGTAGATCATATAATCTCCTATCCCAACGGGAAACTCCCTACCCTGCGGATTTATAATTTCAAAGGCGGTGGTTGGGTACTTATGAGCACCAACCGCGGAACAAGAGCGGTGTTGGCTTTTTCTGATAAGCATTCATTCCAAAAAAACAGGGAGTCCAAGTGGTTTTTAAAAGGCTACTCCAAATACGTAGCAGATGCCAGCAGCAGAACAACGCACTCTTCATGGAGGGCTCTACTGCCCGTAAACCCAAGCTTATCTTATACAGCTACAGTCATTTATGAACAATACGGACCGTATGCGGATCACATACTTTGGAATCAAAAGCAGTTTTTTAACGATACTATAAGCCAAAGACTCAATGACCCAGCTGACAACACTGCCGCGGGGTGCGTGGCTGTTGCTACAGGCATGGCCTTAAAATACCATGGACTACCTTACTTGGGGACAGGCACCAGTACCCATACGCACAATGGGGTAACCTATACCACCAATCACGATTTTCCGCATATGCTCGACAGTGCATCACTTGGCACTTCTGATCCTGATTATCAAGGTGAAACCGCTCGATTCTTATATGACATGGGGGTTGGATTAAAGATAAATTGGGGGCCTTCAACTGGCGGTTCTGTAGTAAATGCCATTCCCCTTTACCGAGACCATTACTATACTGATGTGGATACCATGGTATACCTATCTGAATGCCCAAGTACCACTGCCTGGTTGAATTTGTTAAAGAACGAACTAAAAAACAAGAGGCCCACAGTTTATGTTGGTTCAAACAGCAGTTCTGCTCATGCATGGCTCAATGATGGTATCCGGGTTCAAAGCGAAGGCACTTTTCTGCACTTTAACCTTGGCTGGGGAGGCTCTGCAAACGGTTGGTACACGCTAGAATCCATGCCTAACAACTATACCTCAGGCAACAGAGCCCTTGTAGGCATTCAACCGCGCAAACCTGACCTTACCGGCGGCATTGCCTTAAAAGGGCATGTATACGAAACGGGTTCAACTCAGTTTACCTTGACTTCCAAGAACATTGGACAATCACCATCGGGTAAGACCAATTTTGAAGTATATGCTTCTTTTAACAATCAACTAGACACTGTGGATACGCTCATTTATACGGGGAGCTTACAAAGCCTGAGCATTTCACAGCAAATAAGCCTATATGGGTCATTTAAATTACCAAGTGCTTTTCATGACAAAGAGTTCTATCTAATTGCTAAAACTGATGCTTACGACAGGCTTAAAGAAGGCAACAAAAGCAACAATGTATCTGCTACTTTCATATCCAATATTGACTATGTACCATATAACGTGAGCATGCCAAAGCTCAACTATAGCCCCGGAGATGATGTAGAACTCAAGTTTGAAGTTAAGAACACTGGAAGCACCAATGTATATGACTCTACCATTGCCAAAGTGTATTTGAGTAAAACCCGCAACTACAACTCAAGTGCTCAACTCCTGGAAATAGTGGATGTTCCACCCTTATATGCCAATGCCACAAGCGGAAAAATTGAAGTAGAATTTACACTGGAATCAGACCTGACACCGGGAAGCTATTATGTACACTACAGAGTTGATGCCGGCTATGAAGTTAGCGAACGAAGTGAATCCAATAACACGGCTTCAACATTGCTTAGGGTAAGCCACAGAGGCGGATTTAAAACCGAAGACTATACTTCCACTGAACCCAATAGCGTAGAAGGAAACAATTTGAAGGTATATCCCAATCCTGTGCAAGGCGACCTTACCATTGACGTGGGAGACTTATCGGGAACACTTACAGTAAGAGACTTAACTGGCCGTATCTTAAACAAAAGCAAGGTGGAAGGCAACCTTCAGTTAAATACCGACTTACTGGACAATGGAACTTACCTGATTTCATTTATTTCCACTTCAGGTACGCTTTATTACAACACCTTCATAAAACAATAGCAAACCACTAGCGGACCGATTTCATTTCTTGGGGTCGGTCCGTTTTTCTTAGGCATTGGTGTGTTAGGGTGTTAGTGTGTTAGTGTGTTAGTGTGTTAGTGTGTTAGTGTGTTAGTGTGTTAGTGTGTTAGTGAAGAAACGAATTAGATCGCTATTCAGCTTCACTAATTTCAAATCTTCCTTCCTGAATTGAACAACAGCTTGCCAGTCAAAAACCTGAGACATGGCACATTCTGAATTCTCCTAGTTTTCAATCTTCAATTTGAAATTCGATTTCTCTCAATAAAGGTGTCTATGCACTTGTACTACGCCCTTTCTAATCCATACAAATAAGAAGAGTGCCCCTACTATGGCTCCGCCCAGGTGCGCGAAATGGGCCACGTTGTCCCACTGAAAATCACTCACTCCCAATACGAGTTCCAACACCATATAGATGGGCATAAAGTACTTGGCCTTTAAAGGAATGGGAATGAAAATAAGCTGCAATTCTGCATTCGGGAAAATCATGGCAAATCCCAGTAAAAGGCCCATTATGGCACCAGAAGCCCCTACAACGGCTCCATTGAACTTGGCATTCAAACTTCCTAAATACTGGTCTGTATAATTGTAATTGCGCGCAATCAAGTCTGCCCCTTCCGTTTGCAGTTGACTAATGACATCCAGGGGTACATCCTTAAGCTCAAGCCCTATGATGCCCATGTGCAACATAAAGGCTCCCACGGCGGAAAAGAAGTAAAGTATTCCGAAACGCTGGGTTCCCAGCTGCTTTTCCAAAACACCCCCAAAAATGACCAGCGCATACATATTGAACAAAATGTGGGTGATTCCTGAGTGCATAAAGAAGTGGGTAATCACTTGATGAGGTTGAAACAAGGGGCTTTCAAAATAGTGAAGGGCCAGAGACTGATTCAAGTCAGGAACTAAGTAAGACAACACAAACAAGGCTATGTTGATCAACAATAAATATCTGGTAAGGGTAGGTAGGTCGCGCAGTATCTTTAAATCCATTAAAATCGTTTACATGTCACGTTTGACGCTGCGAATATCGGCTCTAATTGGTGGATACTTTGTGCTTTACTTAATTTGAGGTAGCTGTTGACATAGGGTTGTCACCAAGCCACTTCAGGTTTGTAACATTAAACGCGCTCTACATGCATTCTACCAATTACTACAACACTTTTATTGAAATAGCCGAAGACAGTCCAACCGATACTGCCGAACTTCCTCCGCAGAAAGGAGAAAAAAAGTCGGTCGCCAATTGGCAGTTTGAAAAGTTGTACGACCGTCCCTACGAATTGTCTTCAGACGATGTACTGTTTGAAGTGCACGCCATTAGAAAAGGCTTATCCCCTGGCGAGCTGGACGAACATAGAGCGGCCTATTTCTCCAAAGGTCAACCTTGTTTCAGGGCTTCTCCCCTTACCAAGCGTTATGGCTGGGGTGTACATTATAATGCCGAAGGCAAAATGGCTATCTACCCAGCTGAGTCACAGGAGTACCAGCAATTTCTGGCGGATGATTCTGTAAAAAAACTAAAGGCAATGAAGTCTAAGCGATAGTGGGTTTCAAATTTTAATGAAAACCAGAATGGTATGGACTGGACAATTGACTTTTTCAAAAATCACACTGAATTGCGTCTATTTGGCTTAAATCCCATCATGCTTTTAATTCTTACTGGATTGACTGTCTTATTCTTCAAGTGAACAACGAGTAAATGGTATTTACTAGTCTCACCAGAATTAAATATGGTGTTCTCACCTCACCGAGGTACAAAGGCCTATTACCTATTAAATCAACTGTGCTCCTCAACTTTTCAAAAATACCATGAACCGTGTTCCACTTCTCAGGAGAAGACTATACTAGCCACATAATAAAAAGTCACCACCCGAAATAAAGTACTAAGTTGTTTGGCTTGTAAAGTTGCTTTGAACAGATACAGTAATTATAAAGTCACTTTCATCATTTAGTACTTTCTGTCTGTCATCATCAAGTTTCATGTTCGGTAGTCTATTCAAATTAGTCGTTATGATACTTTCAAAAAGGTTGCCTGGAAATTCGTCTAGCACTTTATCCAATGCTACTTTATTTCTGGAATAAATATGGTACAACATAAACGACTTTTCTCCAATTGTAAATTGGTCCGAATGACATGAAACTTCATTTGAAATAGGGTTTTCCTGCTTTAGTTTAATGTCTCCAATGAGTTCAAAAATTGCTTGGATATTCCAAACCTTCTGAGATTCAGAATATGCTTGATCTTTTACCCGCTCCTCCTGATGAGACATGTCAACTTCGCTAAAGTTCCAAATAAAATCTGTGGTTCTAAATATTGAAGTTTCCCAAATACTCAACATTTCCAAAAACTGCAAATACTCGTTAAACCCCTTAAAGTTTGTATTAGGAAGCCCGTTGATTAAAAAATCCCTGAATTGATTGAATGACTGAAAAACCGTATTCGTTAGCGAAGTTCTTTGCTTCACCAAGACGTTATGCAGCTTAAATGCTAAAGGGTCTTTTTCAGATAAGGTTAACGACCGAACACAGTGAGCCGAGTTATCACCGCTAGCCAAAGCATCTTGGAATACATCAATAAACGACTGACCATCGAGTAGTGACAACCTCGAAAAAAAATGTATCGGATAAAAAGTCTTCCAATCCTCAAAAGTTGACTCGGTCAAATAGGTTTTGAAGGAAACAGTTGCAAGCGCTAGAATCCTATTTCTATCAAGCCCACCCAGTAACAAACCATCGTCATGAATCATTTCTGAAATAAAAAAGCAGCGATTAAAACTGTTTGCTTTTGAAAAGAATTGAGTTTCAATATCCTCTAATACTCCATTTAATTGATCCTTGTTGAATGCGAGGAGATAACTAAAAAACTCAGACGCTAACCTTGCTAAAAAGTTGGGTCTCTCTTCATCATTCATCAATATTGAATACGCCCAGGTCAAAAACTTAACGGATTTCTCATCAACTGTGTCTAAACTTTTAAAATACGACTTGACCTGTTTCTCCCTTTTCTCATTTGAAGTTAGGTTCAAAAGAAATTCTTTGTTTTTTGAAGACATCAAGACTTTGAAATCAGTGTAAGTGACGTCATCTGAATCACCGGATAGTTTTGTGAATAATCTGAAAACTACCGGGTTTTTAATTGACCTTCTATCAATAGTATCTGTTTTAAAAAGAGCCCAAAAAGTTGTTTCCAGTAGCTTTTTCTTGAAATATGGAAGAACGTTGTCATTCTTAGTTGAGTCTTTAATGTCATAAAACACTCCGTTCCACTTTTTTGGTAACACTTCAGTAGATATCTCTCCTGTCAAGACTGAGTTGAGCATTGAAAAACCATCTTCGGATTCATCATTTTGATCATCGCCAATTTCTAATAATTCGTTTTTAACTTTTATGTAGGCAAACGGTGACTCCAAAAATGAGCTAAACTCCCTGGGAAAATAGAGCTTGAATAGAATAAAGTGGAAAACATCTGCTGCTAAAACACTTGTAACAAAATCTTGTTGAATTGTTTGAAACAAGGCCACAAGCTGATTCAATACCATATGACAGTCCCGGTATGTTTTGACGTAGTCGGTAAACAAGACCCTTCTTACTTCTACAGCCCCTTTTAGCTCATTAATGAAATTGTCAACATCAATGTTTGGAAGAACTCCACAGTTCCTAAGTTTTCTTTCAAACTCCTCGAAAAAATGGTCTTTTAAAACATTTTGGTTTTCCTGCAATACCTGGAATTCCACTTGAAGGTATTTTTCAAGAAACCGTGGATTTTTGGAATGAATCAGATTTTCCACAACATTACCTCTATCATAAGGCAATAAGAAAAACGTGTTTTTGAAGTCTGCCGTATTTCTAATGAATTTGAAAACTTCAATTACCTCAGTTTCCTCCAGCCTATCCAGATCGTCAATAACAATCAAAAGCTTCTTTCCGGTTATTGACAGCCGATTGTTGACTTTATCAAAGGCATCACCTACGCTTGTTTGATTTTGGTTAAAAATTGCGCTTACGTTATACCATCTTCTATGTTTTACCAGGTCATAAAGAACTTTACTATAGGCCTTAAAACTGTTTGACAAGTTTCCGTCATATTCAGAAATACATTCGGATATCTCATTTAAAAAGTCTTTGGTAATGTTCCCATTCGAAAAATTCATTGAAGGAAACAATTCAACGAAAAGAATATCTTCATGTTCCCTGGATACGACATTTTTAATCATTCTAACCGCAGTGGACTTTCCACTTCCCCAAGGAGCCATTAAACCAATCGAGAATGACTTTTCAAAACTGTTTTCTCTGATTGTTTTGACAATAGCTAGAACTACTTTTTCATAGTTTTCAGACTCCTTCTTTGGTTGATCATTATGGAAATAATTGCCTTCATGATTTGGCAAGTCTTTCCTGTACTTTCTCAACTCATAAAGACAAACTGATATAGTGCTAAAAATTAAAAGTATGACGACAGTAGTACCGATATACTCTAGGTTAAATGGGGCATCCATTTTCAAGAACACCCAACTTCGCCCGGAATAATTAGCTAATAACCACCATAGCCAGAAATTGAAATAAACAATTAGAACGAAGTTGTTATTTAGAACATACTTTCTAATTAAAACTTCGTTGATAAGTACGACGACCATTAAAACCCAAAAGCAAAGAACAGTCGTATCAACTAAAAGAGAATTTTCGTACTCACTTAGGAGCAACCAGTTCTCAATTAAGAAGTTAATCTTTTCAACGAGAAAAAAAGGCGTAAGAAATGTAAAAACGAGGATATATAGTCGGGGATTAAATCTTATGAAGGCCTTCCTAAAGTCAGGGCAAATTCTATCCCAGTCTAATCGAAACCTTTCTTTTCTTTTAGTATATGGTGATCGCAACAGTTTCTTCTTTTTCTTAAGAACATCCTAACCTAAAGCTCCTTTCAGGCGGTGAATATCAACCTTTATTTCCATACCTATAACATTGAAGAAAGCATCCTGCCAAAAAATAAAGAATGTCGGCGATATATATAGTCCAATTGCAATCGACTCGACAAGTTCTATTCCATAAGAAAGAGTTAACAGGATACTTTTGAAAATGACGCTGTTGTCAAGGTAATTGAATATCCTTCTTTCCGTCGTCAGTTGCAAGCTATATTCTATTAAATCAATAGGCTCCTACATTCTGGAATAATGCCCCGTAATGCGCATTTTTGCGGCCATGTCAGGCAAGCGACTGCGTTTATTTTCAACCTTCACAGCACTGGGCACTTTGCTGTCCATATGGGCCGGAGGCTTGGTGGTGTATTTATGGTACGCTCAGGTTTCATTTGAGCTTAGCGATGCCAGCAAAGCCTTAAGTGGCGAGGCTACCAATTATGGATATGACGTGGGTAAGCGCATTCAAGCCTATTACAAGGGCTGCTTGCTTTTCGGCATTTCCTTTCTGTCATGCAATGCTGCATTAAACCTTTTGATTCTTAATGTGCTGCAGCGCCCCTGGGCCAGGCTCCTTGCATGGGCGGGTTGGACCGTAAGTGTGGCAAGCCTCTTTATCTGGCTGGCCTCTGTATTCAAATGGTCTTCCTCTACCCTTTCTATAGCGTTGCTCGGCCTATTGCTCGTAGCAGCTCTTTTTGCCAACAAGTCTATTTGGCACAAGCCCTATGTGCTTAAAATAAAACTAAGTCTACTGGCAGGAGCCAATGCCTTTTTGCTCTGTTACGCGGTAGTCACCTGGATGTTTAACACCACTGCTCCCGGATACAGTTATTGGCTTGTAGCACTCGTTACAGCAGCTCTTCAATGGTGGGTACACAAAAGTGTGCAATACCGGCACATATGGATACAGAAAGCCATGGCCTGGTTTCCCCTGGTGGCCCTGCTAAGCTATGAGTTGGCTTTAATACTCAACCAGCGCGGTGTGCATTTCAATGGCTCAGGTATCTATTTTCTGGTGTCAGTGGCTGGTATTTTACTATGGTATTACAAGGGCCGAAATACGCAACGTACTTCCATTTCGCAAACGCTCAATAGGCTCATATTTCCCCTGTTTATTATTTCCTTTTTCTCTATGGCGGTATACAGCCCTATGGTAATGGATTTTGGGGAGATGTTTGAAATGGCCAACCCGGCCAATGCGGCCATGCGTGTTTTTAAGTTTGGCGAACTTCCTTTTATCGATTTTATCAGTTCTCATTTGTTGTATGAGCAACTTCCACAATACCTGTATACCCTGCTTAATGGTTACGATGCCAGCCTTTCTTTTATGGCTTATGGCTTCTACTACCTGCCCTTAAGTGGCTTTTTATACTACTTATTTTTCAAAAAGCTCTTTGCTTCCGGTTCATGGGCATTTGCAGTGATTCTTATAATGCCTTTTGTCCCTGTGCTAATACCCACCAGCTTCGTACTCACTCTGGTAACTCTACTACTCGCCTACAAACTTGTGATCGATACTTCTGTAAAAAACGGAAGCTGGCTGCTTGTATGGACCTTTTTTCTGATTTTCTGGCGTGTGGATATTGCTGCCGGAACCTTACCAGCCCTGGTAGTTTTAGGCCTGTTGCATTTTGTAAAAGAGCGTTTCTCCAAGACCATTTTAAAGGCCTGGCTGGTACCAGGCCTAAGTATTATTTTACTCGTGGCTATTGTCTACGGCTTTTGGTTAGTCACCTCAGCTGATGCACATTCAGGTGCCCTGAGAAAGCTGCACAGCGCACTGGGCTATTTTGGAGCGGCGCAGGCACATGCGGTAGTGCGCATAGCACCTGATTACCAAAGCCCCATATTCCTACTCCATCATTTTGTATTCCCATGCCTGGTGGTTGCCATTTTAATTGCCACTGCCTTTAAGTGGTTTAAAACACGCGATAGGCAAGAGCTATTTATCGCCACTTCCATACTGGTTCTGGGCCTTTTCTACCTATTCAATGCACAGCGAGGGCTTGTACGTCATGGCTTTATTGAAGGCTCTGACAAGCATTTGTCTTCCTTCATATACATACTAGTGCCCCTGTTTTTATTGCAATGGCGCAAATGGAATTACCCTGTATTCATGTTTGTATTCAGTTCCGGTCTATTGGTCATTATGGCCAAGCACGGATCGCTTGATGGCTATACTTCCAATGTACTGGGTATGGAAACCCTACCCCAGAAATCGATGCAGCTTGACTTCTCTGAAAAGATTGCCCGCTGCCAAAAGGCTGATAATGTAAAAACCTCAGTAGATAAAATGGTGGCCTTTCTTAACACTGAGTTGGGCGAAGAGCAAACCTTTTTAGACTTCAGCAATACCCCAATGCTCTACTTCTATACGCAAAGGGCCGTTCCCAGTTACTTCAATCAGTCTATACAAAACATAGTAACCCGCGACGGTCAATTTCACAACCGTCTTGACCGTGAAGAGGCTGGGTATGATATTCCTTTAGTGGTGTTCTCCCACTATCCTGACAACTGGTGGGACAATACCGATGGAGTGCCCAACAGCATCCGATACCAAAACATCTGTAAGGAAATTTATGAGCACTATGCCCCCTATCAAATAGTGGCAGGCTATCAGGTTTGGAAAAAGAAAGAGTTGATTGCAGATGATTTTAAGGTAGACTCTACCTTCTTCTACCCACGGCAGTTTAAGCTGCACCAGTACCCTTCTTATTTTCACATGCCTGAAGAAAACAATACACCAACAACACAATGGAAGCCCTACGGTTTTGACAAAAACAGTTATGGCGTAGTGATAGGCGGTTTAGAAGCACGGATTGGTCAATACCTGGAGATTACCTTTAAGGCCGACCACCGTGAAGAAACCTTTGAAGTGACTTATCTCAAAAAAGGAAAACCACTGGGTAGCTATACCTTTCTTACAAAAAAGGGATATCGTAAGTACAGCATTCCGCTATGGTCGCAGTATAATTGGCATCTGCTAAAACCTGATTTCGTACACATCGCTGTAGGTGTTGCCGGTAGTGAAAAGAAGGAACAACTTCAAAGGCTACACAAAATGGATTGGTACGAAAGTGTGGTGATAAGCGAATATCCATTGGACCTTGAACACTAAAACGCAAATATGGATTGACAGAAGGATTGTAAAACCCTTTGTATCTGGCACCAACATCTTTGTGCGTTTGCTTGGTCAGCTTTTACGGCTCAACCACTCTCTTGACATCAACTTTAAAACTATTGCGGTATGTAAGTACAAGGGGCTTGGCAGTATAGTGCAGGCTACCCCCCTTTTACAAACCCTCAGAAAAAAGTACCCTGATGCCCGAATTGTTTTCATAAGTACCAAAGGAAACAAGGGACTACTGGAGAAAATAGATTGCATAGATGAAACTGTGTTGCTCGACGATTCTGGCTTTGCCAAACTCGCTTTGAGTTATCCGGGATTTGTTGCCAAATTAATTTCCCTTCGTATTGGACTGTTTATTGACCTAGAGATTTATTCCAATTTCAGTAGCCTTAGCACTACACTCAGTATGGCTCGAAACCGTATTGGATTCTATTTGAGGGCCAGCCACTACCGGATGGGAGTGTACACCCATATGATGTACTACAATACCAGTGTACCCATTATGCAAACGTATTTGCAAATGGCACGCTTGCTCGGTACCCCTGAAAATGAAGTAGTCACTTCTCTATATCCCTTTAAAACAACGGATGCCGACAGTATTGAAATCCCTCATTTAGGTAAATACATAGCTATTAATATCAATGCTTCAGACCTGCGAATTGAGCGGCGCTGGCCATTGGATCAGTTTGAAAGACTTGTAAGAGCCTTTAGAGAACGCTATCCTGAATATCATATCGTACTCATTGGCGCTAAAAACGAGGCGGACTACGTGACTCAATTCCATGAGCGATTTGATGACCTGCATATTTCAAGTGTGGCAGGCAAGACCACCTTTAATCAATTAATGAGTGTTTTGGACCATGCCGAATTACTCATTACCAATGATACCGGCCCTTTACATTTGGCTGCTAGCTTAGGCAAACCCACAGTAGCCCTGTTCGGCCCCTGTGCTCCTGTGCAATATGGGGCCATGGATAAGGTGGTTCCGGTATATAAAGAATTGTATTGTAGCCCATGTGTGCACGAGTTTGATATTCCTCCTTGCCTGGGTGACAACCAGTGTATGAAGCAAATTGGTACTGAACAAGTAATGAAGGCTGTTGAACAGGCTATGACCGGAGACTTTGCTGCACCCAAAAAAGCCATTCCCTTTTACTCTGATGCTTCAAAAGCACTCGGTGAAGTAGGAAGGTGATTTAATGAAACTCCCAACTTCGTACATACTTGAGGCCCATCACTGATTTTGACATTTTGTAGGTAATGGTATCGTTGGTAAAACCGTCCTGATTGATAAAAATTCGAATTCCAACTTCAGATTCATAGGCATTACCTTCAAGATTTATCATGGTAGTGCTCTCCAAAGACTCTCTACCCCAGTCATCCATAAGTACTGACATCTTTGGTTCAAATGCATAACTCTCTGTAAAAACAGGATGGGGAGAAGGAATATTTAATAGAAACACTGCTGAGACAAAGCTTGGTGCCCCCAGGAGTACAAACCGCCTTGCAAACTTTGCCGATCGATTGCGCAGCATGCGGCGACTAAAAACCAAAAACAACCCCATACTCACAACGTAAACCAGTGGAATTGCATACCATGGGATGGCAAAACGGAACAAAATAAGCGGAACGGCCACTATGTTTACCAGAGATACCAGCAGGGACAACACAATAGGTTCATTGAATAAAAGGTCTAAGTGTCCTAAAAATCTGGAGAATCTGAACCTTCGCCAACTTCTTGCATATGGAAGTATTGATCCAATAACTATAAAGCCCATTACTCCACCAATAAAACCGCCAATTCCCCCTTTCCAAAGGTATAGTCCCATAGGAAGAATTAGGCTGATGATGACACCAATGCAAGCCATGAAGACAGGTACATCGTCACTACCCTCAAGTAACTCCCTGTAATAGTCAGAACGTACAAAGGCCTTACTTCTGATATTGGCCAACTTCCTGGCCTTATTCTCAATAATGGGTAGTTCTGTACCTACCCAATGAGCTTCGTGTGGCTTAAACGCTAAATCACTAAAAGTTCCATAAGATTTCAGAAACTCGAAGGCAACTGTCAACTCCACAAATGTCCTAGTCCTTTCTGCTGACTCTTTAGAGCGGTGACAGCGCAAAGCCTTCCGGCGGTATGCTTCCTTTAAATCCGTTTTATTGGAGCTCTTTTTGAGCCCAAGCAGTTTTAAGTAAGTATTGCGATAATTAGACGAAGGCATTTTCTCCAGTAACGTCCAAGCCTGTAATGAGTAGGTGGATGTCATGCGTACCTTCATAAGTAACCACCGACTCAAGGTTCATCATGTGTCGCATAATGGAATACTCGCCGGTAATTCCCATTCCACCAAGCATTTGTCTGGCATCACGAGCTATTTTCAGGGCCATGTCTACATTGTTTCTCTTAGCCATTGAAATTTGGCCCGGAGTGGCTCTATCTTCATTCTTGAGCACACCAAGCCTCCATGTGAGTAACTGGGCCTTGGTAATTTCAGTGATCATTTCTGCAAGCTTTTTTTGCTGCAATTGGAAACCAGCAATGGGCTTTCCAAATTGTTTCCGCTCCTTAGAGTACTTAAGGGCTGTATCGTAGCAATCAAGTGCTACACCAATAGCTCCCCAGGCAATCCCATAACGAGCTGAGTTCAGGCAGCTCAAAGGTCCCTTAAGGCCTTTTACTCCTGGTAGAATATTTTCCTTGGGTACTTTAACATTATCAAAAACGAGTTCACCGGTAATAGAAGCTCTCAATGACCACTTATTGTGTATTTCAGGGGCAGAAAAGCCTTCCATTCCCTTTTCCACTATAAGTCCTTGTACAACGCCCTCTTCATTTTTAGCCCAAACCACAGCTACATCACTCAAAGGAGAGTTGCTAATCCACATCTTAGAGCCGTTGAGTATTACATGGTCACCAGCGTCCTTAAAATGCGACTTCATTCCTCCCGGATCCGATCCATGATCTGGTTCGGTAAGGCCAAAACAGCCTAAATATTCACCTGACCCTAACTTGGGTAGGAACTTCATCTTTTGCTCTTCACTACCAAATCGCCAGATAGGATACATTACCAATGAGCCTTGTACAGAAGCCGTAGAGCGAATACCTGAATCACAGCGCTCTATTTCCTGCATAATGATGCCATAGGCAATATTGTCAAGACCACCTCCTCCATACTCAGCAGGAATGTGTGGACCAAATGCACCTATTTCACCAAGCTCTTTCACCAAATGTGCTGGAAACTGCGCCTTTTGCGCATATTCTTCAATAATTGGAGAGACTGACTTCTTCACCCAGGCACGCAATGAATCCCTAATCATCTTATGCTCTTCGGTTAATAGTTCGTCTAGTAAGTAATAGTCATGGTGCTGGTAGCTATCGGCGGCCATTGGGTTTGGTTTAATTTGCGGCAAAAGTAGAATAATTGAACTCGAATGATGACTGAAAACAACCCTTTCAATGCTAAAACAAGTGGTGAAATCAGTATTGAGGACATGGCCTTCTTTGCTTACCATGGTGTTGATGAAGTAGAACAAAAAATAGGCCGAGACTTTTTTGTAAGTGTTTTCATGAACTACGACTTTGAAACCGCTGCCGTAAACGACGATTTAGAAGCTACTGTTGATTATGGAAAGATTTACGAATGCGTGAGCAATGAAATGAAGCTCACCGAAAGGCTTCTTGAAACATTGAGCAGGCGCATTGCCTGGAAACTAAAGAACGACTTTCCTGCAGTTTCGTATCTAAAAGTACAGGTAAAGAAAATGGCTCCTATTGTAGGTGGAAAAGTGCAATCCGCCACAGTTTCCTACATCATTGGGCAGAAGTAATTTTTCAAACTACCCATTGAACACTACTTTCGTATTGGTAAATCAAATCAGATTGCTGTGTTTGAGCTTAACAGGACTCAACAAGCAATCGTCTTAGGTTTGATCGGTAAGGTAAACATTCACAGGTTTTAGTAGCGGTGAGCGCATAAAAGGCGTGATCCATTTAAATTGTATCTATGAGCAAATCACTTTTATGGAGTTGTTGTGCTGTGGTTATCTTGTTGGCTGCATGTGTGTACGACAACGAAGAAGAGCTGTTTGAAGACAGCAATTGTCCCACCATCGATATGTCTCTTGAAACGGACATTAAGCCTATTCTTGAAAACAATGGCTGCGTGAGCTGCCATTCTGAAAACTCAGGAAGCGGTGGCGTAAACCTTGAAACCTATGAGGGTATTAAGGCGTCTGCCGACAATGGCACACTTTTAGGAAGTGTAAACTGGGATGGCACCGCTTCAGAAATGCCTAAAAATGGCTCCCAGATTGACGAATGTTTAATTAACAAAATAGAAGCCTGGATTACTCAAGGCGCAGAAAACAATTAAAAACCTTACAACCATGAAGAAGTTACTCCTACTTATCACCGTGGCCAGTGTGGCCTTTGCCTTTGCCTTAAAACCTGAAGGAACTACCTATCTGCAAGAAAAGTCTGGCTCCATCAAGTTCTTTTCAACTGCTCCATTGGAAGACATTACGGCTATCAACAAAGGCAGCTCGGCCATTTTAAAAAGTGGCGATGGATATTTAAAAGTGATAGTACCCATTAGAAAGTTTGAGTTTGAAAAAGACCTCATGTACCAGCATTTTCTTGAGAAGAAGTATATGTGGGCCGAAAAATATCCAGAGGCTGAATTCAAAGGAAATATTACCAATCTCGCTGATATCGATTTCACCAAAAACGGAACCTACGATGCTACAGTAAAGGGTACTCTTACCATTCGTGGTGTAGCAAAAGAGTACGAAACTTCAGGTACGGTAACCATAGCCGGCGCAGGTGATTTGGTTCAATGCCACTCGGTATTTAAAGTAAGATTGGAAGATCACAAAGTTCCAGTGCCTAAAATGGTGGTTGATAACATTGCCGAAGAAGTAGAACTTACTATAGATCTTGAGCTTCCTAAATACGTTAAAAAATAATTGCTGGTATGCTAAAAAAGCATCTGATCATTCTTTCCTCTTTAAGTTTTCTGTTGTGCGCCTTGCCTGTGCAGGCACAGGATTTAGAAGACCTTATTGGAGGAGACGATGAGGAAACCTATCTAACCTTTGCCACTTTTAAGACCACACGCCTTGTAAATGGGCACAGTATTGAACAAGCTGGAAAAGGTGTTTTAGATTTCAAAATTTCGCATCGTTTTGGCCCACCGGCAGAGGGACGCCCCTTCTACAACTTTCTGGGCCTGGACGAAGCAAATATGCGTCTGGGTTTTGAGTATGGCCTTTCAGACCGAATGATGATAGGTATTGGACGCACCAAAGACCCAGGAAAAGTATACGACGGTTTTCTCAAGTACAAGCTACTAAGACAAAGTACCGGAGCCACTAAGATGCCGGTAACCCTATCTTATTTTGCATCAGCTGCCGTAAAAACGGCGGACTTTTCTGATCCCACTAGGACGTATCCATCCAGTAGCAGGTGGTACTTTGCACACCAGCTCTTGTTGGCCAAAAAGTTTAGCGAGAAGCTGAGCTTGCAAATCAGCCCAAGTTTTATTCACCGCAACCTGGTAAGTACCAGAGAAGAGTCAAACGATGTTTTGGCCTGTGGCTTTGGAGGCAGGTACATGATTACCGGCGGTACTTCAATCAACCTGGAGTACTATTATGTACTACCTAATCAGTTAAGCGACTTGTACTACAACTCTTTTGCAATAGGTTTTGATATTGAAACCGGAGGCCATGTATTCCAACTGCATTTTACCAACAGTATCGGAATGACTGAAGCGGCTTTTATTACTGAAACCACTGATCCATTTAATGGAACGGGCATCAGGTTTGGGTTCAACTTGTCAAGAGTATTTACCATTGTTCGGCCTGAGTAATTGAAGCAGAACCATTTAATGCATATAAAAGGAAGGCCGTGGCCTTCCTTTTTTTTACCTATCATCTTACCGCAAAAGTGGTAGGGTAATTCCTTTTACGTCTTCTATATTCGTCCTGAAGGAAGCAAAAATGTGCTTTCATGTGAAAAGACTGCTGAATTTGATATGCTATGATGAACAAATACCTGCTCTCAATCTACTTTAGTTTGCTTTTGATGCTGTCTGTAAGCGGGCAGGAAGCAGCCGACCATAGAGAAATCTCCGACAAAAAACAGTTGAAAGAGTCTTATGAAGAGCAGAGGGCCAGAAGCATACTATTTAGCTTTACAGCCGGTCCTAATTATAGGAAAGAGATATATTCAGAGCCTATTGTTTTTCACAGTGCAATCGCTGGCCCGGGAGAGAGCATTAGCATCGCTCTTTCAAGAAATCGTTTCTATTCTTATACCAGGGCACATTTGGAATTCAATGAGTTTAAAGAGCGATTTAAATTGGTTAGGCAAGAGCTTTTCATAAACGATTGGCAAAGAACTGGTATTAAGACTTTTACGATTGGAATTTCAAGAGGAACCTATCTCAGAGGGTTAACAGGTGGTCGAAGAATATTATCACTTGAAGGCGGCATCGATGTTTCCTTTAGTGACTATAAGACCTCCGTAACTGAATACTACAAAGACGAAAGTACCAATGGTCTTTTGCAAATTACCGGTTATAGCTTAGGCTCCTACCCTTTGGCACATGTGGGCCTCGGCACAAGTATTCGATTCCTGGGGTTGGCTTACTGGGATTTCTCAGTGACCTACTACCAGGGCTTGATGAGAATGTACCAATATACCTATGATTATAACAATTGGAAAGGACTTGATGGCTACACCGAGCACACAAACAATGGGAGCTTTTTGGCTATAAAAACCGGTATTACTTTAGCCCTACTCTAGGTTTTTGCCTGAAGTTCAAATCTGTTTTAAGCCTCCGTTCACATGTTCAAAGATGATAATGGCTTACTTTGCCGCATAGAATGCAGGTATTTATGAAACGTTTCTTTTTAAGCCTTAGCCTCAGTATGTCAGTTCTTCTTGTATTTGCAACGAGTATTTACATAATGGAACGAGGTGGTAAAGCCGTATTTAGTACCACCAACGAAAAAGGTGAAAAGCTCACTGCTACCAATGCCAATTACAGCTCCATTCTAAGACATGAACAGGCAAGTTTTGCCATTTCACTTCCTATAAGAGGCTTTGTTTTTGAGGACTATATGTTGGTAGACCAGTTTGCAAGTGCAGCTTACCTCAATGCCAATAAGGATCCAATGATTCGGTACAATGGAAAGTTTGAGGGTTTAAAATCATTGAATATCAAAGAACTTAAAGACAAGACCATTCCAGTTTCCGGCCAACTTCGAATCAATGGCATTGACAAGGATGTAAATACCACTGCTACTTTGAACTATACGGATGCAGGAATCTCAGGCACCTTGAGTTTAAAGGGCATCAATCTGGCTGATTTCAATATTGAGCTAAGTGATGCAATGAAAACACAGTTTGGAAGTAAAATTGACCTTGACTGCGAACTTCTGTGGGCCAAGGTAGATGTACCCAAAAAGGACTAGTTAAAATTCAAGGTCCAATTCCTTATTGAGTCGGTCTTTATCAAACTCTGGCTTGCCAAAGAGAAACACATTGCCAAATATGCCAATGGCTATGGGATCGTTACGATCTTTTCTCTTGAATTTGGTAATGGAAAACAATATGTAATTATCCCGCGAAATCCTGGAGTCCAAAACGCCGTTCACAACCATTCCACCAAGGCCTTTGGCTAATTTGCTTAAGCCATTCCCTAGTTCTACATCATCTACTTCTGTATCAACCAGCTCTGTATAGGCTGTTTTCACTTTTGCTTTATGATCTTCAAGCGGCGGGTTTGTTAAAACCATTACCACCAAGAGTGCCAGAGGGAAAACTACTTTAAGGCTTTTCAAATCATTTTTTTTCAAATCTACCCAGCTAACGAAATTTTTATGGGCAACATATCAACGCTTCTATCAAAGAAGGTTAAAAAGCAATCGCTCTATTTCATCTCAATTGTTTCGCTCGTCCCTGGGTCAAGGTGAAATCTGAGACAGCCATTGAGCTTACTTTTTGCTATCTATGCGGTATGCAGGATGAGCTGGCGGGCATTTCTATTAAGTTCAATGAGGAGGCCCTTGGCATGCTCAATTTTGCACTTGGCTTTATCATGTTGGGCATAGCGTTGGATCTAAAACGTTCTGATTTTGCAAAACTGCTTCAGTATCCGAAGGCATCTGTGGTAGGGCTGCTATCCCAATACCTGGCCTTACCTATACTCACCTTCATATTGGTATATACCTTACGTCCTCACCCCAGTCTTGCCTTGGGTATGATACTGGTGGCTGCCTGCCCTGGAGGCAATATCTCCAACTTCTTCACCTATTTATCTAAGGGAAACGTTTCCTTATCCGTGAGTCTCTCCATGGTTTCAACCCTGGCTGCCGTATTGTTAACTCCGCTACAACTTCAGTTTTGGGGAGGTTTACTACCTGAAACCCGATCTATTCTCACTTCTGTAAACCTTAATTTCCTTGACACACTCAAGGTAGTTAGTATCATTATGCTCATTCCAATTGGATTAGGTATGTGGATTTCATGGAAACATCCTAAGTTGAGTGAACGGATCAAAAAGCCTATAAAAATTGGTTCCTTTATCATTCTGCTGGGGATTATTGTCGGTGGTTTGGCAAGTAATTGGCAACTTTTTATTGACTATTATGATAGAGTGGTGTTTCTGGTGTTTGCCCATAACGGCTTAGCACTGCTGGCAGGTTTTGCCTTGGGCATACTAAGTGGTGTTGGACGCGCTGCTACCAAAACCATTACTATTGAGACAGCGATTCAAAACAGCGGTTTGGGATTGGTACTTATATTCAATTTCTTTGAAGGAAATGGAGGAATGGCCATCATAACAGCTTGGTGGGGCATTTGGCACATACTATCAGGCTTTACAGTTTCTCAACTCTTTAAGCGCTATTATCCGGAATGAGCACCAGTCTTTTTTATAAGGTTCTAAGACGATATGTGAAGTTTTGCTCTCGCTTTTATTTTAAGAAAATAGAGGTGCATGGTATCGAAAACATTCCTGTGGAAGGCCCGGTCATTTTTGCGGCAAATCACCAAAATGCCTTTCTTGACGCTATACTAATCCATATTGCACAGGCACGTGCCCCTTTTTTCCTTACGCGTGGCGATGTGTTCAGTAAATCGGCACCCAATAAAATTCTGAGAAGCCTGAATATGCGTCCCATATTTAGGTTTAGAGATGGTGTAAGCAACATCAAGAAAAACAAGGACACTTTTTCAGAATGTTATAAAATCCTGGAAACCAACCGGGCGCTGGGCATTTTTCCTGAGGGCAATCACAACCCAAGGTTTCGTCTAAGACCCCTCCAGAAAGGCTGTGCACGCATTGTTTATGATACTGAAAAAAGGAATCAGTTCCGTCTGCGTATAAAAACCGTTCCGGTCGGTATTCAGTACTATGGCAACCAGCACAGCCGCTCTGATGTATTGATTCAATTTGGCCCCCCTATATCGAGCCATGAGTTTGAAGCCTTACAGGAAGATGAAAAAGCCTACCACCAAGCCTTTACCCAGGAGCTTTCTGAAGCCATGGAGAAGCTCATACTTCACCTTCCTGAAGATCAGTATGACGAAGTATTTGATAGATGGACCAATGTGAGGAGCAATACCTGGCCACTATTGGACCGTTTTAATGATGACCTTGACATTATCGAGGGGCGCAAAGGCTATGTTGAATCGCCAAAGCAACTAAGAATAATTACTATACTGCAATGGCCCTTTATACTGTGGGGAGCCATTAATCATGCCATCTCATACCCTCTTTACCTATGGATACTCAAAACACTGGTGAAAGACCTTGATTTTATGGGCTCTATAAAATTTGGCCTTGCCATGATTTACTTTCCCATAGTATACGTGTTACAAACCTGGCTGCTTAGTGGTATCCTTGGGAATTTTACAGGAATATACTTTCTACTACTCCCTATTACGGGCATCATGCTAAAAGACTGGTTGAGGCCCAGGCGAAACAAGATTGACGCCAGGTCCTAAAGCATCCCCTTAATGTCAAAAAGGTTGTCAACAGCAACTTTGAGCTCGCTAATGAAACCTTCTCCTTCAAAAATGGCTGCCATCCCCCCAAAAACTGAAGTTCTGGACTCTATCATAGTAGAAAAGCCTTTTGAAGAAATAAGCGTTAAAGGCTCCTTAGATTCAGGATCATAGAACTGCGAGCTATAGGCCTCCAGGGAACGTCTTTTTTGATCGGCAAATCCTCGCACATCCACTACAAAGTCTGGTTCCAAGTGCTTAAACTGAATATAGTGGTACAAAGCCTTAGACCTCCAGGCTTCCTGTTGCTCGCCGTTTAACTCAGTCTCCACCTTAAACAACCCTGCCAGGAAATTGGCTTGCTTTACAAGCTGTGCCCCTCTTCCATGGTCAGGATGTCTATCGTCTAAGGAGTTAGCGATAATGATTTCAGGTTGGTACTTGCGAATTACCTGAATCACCTTCATTAAGGATTCATCATCAATTTTGAAGAAACCGTCTTGCAAATTGAGGTTTTCTCTCACGTGTACTCCCAGCGCATTCTTAGCGTTCTCAGCCTCAATTGCTCTATTCTCAACAGTTCCCCGAGTACTCAGCTGTGAAGGTGTTAAGTCAATAATCCCCACTTTATGACCTAAACTCACGTGTTTGGCAAGTGTACCGCCAGCACCTAACTCTACATCATCAGGATGTGCTCCAAAGGCAAGAATGTCTAATTTCATTAATTCACCGTATCAGGGTTCAAAATTAAGTGTATATACATACAATTTCCAGATCTACCGAATTTACTATTAACACCACACTCTTTCCACGGTTCAGGATTTCCTTAAAATCACATATTTTTGATTCCAGGCATTACGTATAGGGGACGCTGAAAACCTTTTAGAGTAGGCATTGGATTAAAGCAATTTTATGAGAAGCGACAAAGACTTTATGGTAACCTTACTTTTAAGCATCTTTTTAGGTGGTCTTGGAGTACACAGGTTTTACGTTGGCAAAGTAGGTACAGGCATACTGATGTTACTTACTGGAGGTGGATTTGGAATCTGGTACATTATTGATATCATTTTTGTAGCCATTGGCCGCTTTACCGATGCTGAAGGTAGAGAAATTAAAAACTAAAAGCCTTTCTCACTGAATTCAGGCCATACTTATAAACACTTCACGTATGAATGACAGTTTATACCTGAGCGAATACATGTTGGCCTGCCCTTTTAAAGAGAACCTTGGTGTTGAGTGCCCCGGATGTGGAATGCAACGCTCAGCCATAGCACTAGGACAGGGACACCTGGTTGATTCGTTTTTCCTCTACCCTGCCTTAATTCCAATGCTGTTCATGTTTATCTTTCTGGGAGTACATCTTAAATGGAAGCTGAAACATGGAGCACGGACGCTACTTATTCTTTATATCGTGAATATGACTATTGTTGTAATTAATTATGTGCTAAAACTTATATAATATGGAAATGAAACAACGACTCCCAAACGCCACCGCAACCTTGGTTCTGGGAATATTGTCAATTGTACTTTGCTTTTGCTATGGCTTGCCAGGCATTATTTGTGGAGTTATCGCATTGGCGATTTCGGGCAAATCAGTAAAGATGTATAAGGCTGAACCTGAGCTCTACATGGATTATGGCAATATTAAAGCCGGAAGAATCATGGCCATAATTGGTCTTAGTCTGGCATCGCTATACATTATTCTCTTAATCATTGCCTTTGCATCGGCTGGAATGGACGCGTTTAACATGTCAAGAATGCTGGAGCAGTACCAGTAAAGAATTAACTTTCAGATAAAGAAAGCCACCAAATATGAATTTGGTGGCTTTTTGTTTTCTATAGCTTCACAAGCAATCCCCAAAAAAGGCTTTCATTTGCCTGAATGGACAACAAGGTGGATTCTACAGCAATGGATAGAAGAACTTTTATTGATTTTTTGGGCAAGGGAAGTGTGGCCATCGCCTTTCTTCCGCCCTTTTTAAATGCCTGCGCACCAGAGTCTAAGGACAAATCTCTACATCCCGCCAAAACCATTAAAACACTCGAACTTGAAGGTATTTTACCTACGGCAAGTGACGAACTGGAATTGATAAGCGGTCTTACGTCCAGGGTTTTAATCTCATGGGGAGATGCTATATCTTCTGTAGACACATTTGGCTTTAACAACGACTTTGTACAGTTTGTCCCCCTTCATGAAAACAAGGATGAAGCCCTACTCTGGGTGAACCATGAATATGTAAACCCAATGTTTGTTTCAGGTTTCTACGGCGACATGGAAAAAACACAGGAACATGTAAACCAGGAGCGATATGCTGTTGGAGGTTCCATTCTTCACATCAAGAAAGACCAAGACGGAAACTGGCATTTTCAACCAGAATCCTCTCTCAACAAACGTGTTACCGGCACCACTGAAATCCCTTTTAACTGGCATACTGAAATTAAAGGGAGTTCCATTGCCATTGGTACTTTGGCCAATTGTTCAGGAGGATACACCCCATGGGGTACGGTGCTCAGCTGCGAGGAAAATTATGACGGAGCTTACGGCGAAACCATTTATGTGGATGGAGAAGCAACCCACTCTCCTAGTTACTACGGATGGGAAAACTTTTATGCCGAACCCCCAGAGCATTATGGCTGGGTAGTGGAAATTGACCCATTAACAGGACGAGCGCAAAAACATATAGCTCTGGGCCGTTGTGCGCATGAATGTGCCTATGTACAGCAGCTGCCAGATGAGAGGGTTGTTGTCTATACGGGCGACGATGCAGCAGGTGAACACCTATACAAGTTCATTTCCAGCCAGCCTAACTCACTGAAGGAAGGCGTATTGTATGTGGCCCAGCTTGAAACGGGTACTTGGATTCCAATAGATTATGAAAATCAACCCGTTCTGCAGGAACATTTTGAAAACCAAACAGAAGTACTCATAAGGCTTAGAGAAGCTGCCAAACTACTGGGAGGCACTCCCCTAAACAGACCTGAAGACATAGAAGTAGACCCCGTAACGGGCAATGTACTTGTGGCTTTAACCAACAATGCTTCAAAGGCCGATTTTATGGGGCAAATACTGAAAGTTGTTGAAGCAAACAACCAACATGACAGCCTTAGCTTTACCAGTGAAACTTACCTGGCAGGTGGGCTTGAAACCAACTTTGCCTGTCCCGATAATATGGCCTTTGACAATGCCGGGAATTTGTGGATCACTTCTGACATTTCTGGCTCGGCTATGAATGATGGTGTGTATGCTCCTTTTAAAAACAATGGCCTTTTTCTGGTCCCGCGAAATGGCGAACATGCCGGAAAGCCCATCCAGATAGCCAGCGCACCATTTGATGCCGAGCTCACAGGCCCCTGTTTCTCTCCCGATGGTAAGACACTTTTTCTTTCCGTTCAGCATCCCGGCGACCAATCTACGAGCCCTGACGACCTTAGCAGTCACTGGCCTGAAGGAGGGAACTCCGTACCCAAACCTTCTGTTGTTTGCATTACCGGCCCTTCTCTGGAAGCAATTACTTCAGGAAATTTGGCATAATTAAATGTTGAAAATGTTTTTGATTTGCAAAATTGCCCTTAAAACATCGGTTAGTTGACAAAACATGTGGCCATAATAGACATGGGTAGCAATACCTTTCATTTACTCATTAGGGGTATAGATGCCAGTGGTGAAGGATTTGATCTTTTTAGTAAGCAGGTACATGTGCAAATGGCAGAGGGAGGTTTGCAAACTGGTGAGATTCTAGAAAGTGCCTATTACAGAGGAATAAAGTGTTTAAAGGAATTTAAGGAGCTCATCGATGAGCTAAGTGTAGATCATATTCTTGCCTTTGGAACGTCAGTATTCAGAGATGCTAATAATGCACCGGATTTTCTGGAGGAAGGAACCAAAATTCTCGAGAATGATATTGAGGTGGTTTCGGGTGAAAGAGAGGCCAAACTCATTTGGAAAGGAGTAATGAATGCCTGGAAGCCCAATTCGAAACCTTATCTGATATTGGATATTGGAGGTGGGAGTATTGAACTAATTCATGGCTCCAAGAATAAAATTCAGCATTGCAAGAGCTTTCCACTTGGTGGTTTACGGCTCTTTGAAGCTTTTCACAAAAGCGATCCAATTGGCAGAGTAGAAACCAACGAACTTCAAAACTACCTGAACTACCATTTGGAACCCGCAAAAAAAATGGTTGAGAAGCTCAAGCCCAGAACACTCATTGGAGCAGCAGGCTCTTTTCAGACGCTCTCTAAAATGGAACATGTAAGTATTAAGAACCAACCCTTTCCAGAGTTCTCCAGTTGCAACAACATCGCACTTGAGAATTTCTATGACCTGGCCAACCTTATTAAGCGAAGTACGAGGGCTGAAACCTATGAAATACCCGGAGTGGATGACTTTCGAGTTCCTCTAATGCCGGTTTCAGTAATCCTCATTGAAACCATTCTTGGCTTTGGCAATTTCTCTGAAATGGCGTATAGCGACTACTCCATGAAAGAAGGCATGTTTTTCGACTACGTAGAAAGAACCTTTTAAGGGTTTTATACTACCAGAGTAAACTTGGGATCTTTGAACAAATCTGCCAACTCAGGTGGAATATTAAAGAACTCGTCCTTAAATCGGTCTATCTCGTCCTTCGTTTCAGGTGAAAGAATTTCCTGCATTTGCTCCAGAGCAGTGCCGCTCATCATGTATGGAAATTGGTTCTGAATCATTTGCCCTCCTTGAAACATTCCATAGATCTGATACTCTTCCTGATCTTCTCGATCTTCATTGGTTACCAAGCATTTAGACAGCCATTTGTCCGTGCTATACTCTTCATCTCTCAGTTCCAGAACTCTTTCTTGAATTCTCGCATTTTCCAACATATAGCGCTCCACCGCCTGCATGGATTCTTTTGACATTTCTCCGCGCATGGTTTCAGCACAGGGCATGCAGATGGCATATTCAAAAATTACTTCCTTCTTTCTAAAAGCCTTTTCAATGAGATAGGGTTCGTGGTTATGATACAGGTCTTTTTCACACATCTGACACTTCTGTATGGGCTCTTCGCTCACAGTGTCAAAAAATATCGGTGGTATATCTCTTTTCGGTCCGAAAAACATAATTGTCTACTATAAAATGACTCGCCTGACAGAGCAGGACTTTGGTTTCACTACCCTACAACGAGGTTAATGATTCTCTTAGGTACAAAGACCATTTTTCGCAATTGTTTGCCATCCATCCACTTTTGTACCACTTCGTTTTCAAGAACAATTGCTTTGGCCTCATCTTGATTGGTTTCGGTAGCCAATTTGAGTTTAAGCCTCATTTTTCCGTTAATCATTACGGGATACTCAAACTCGCTCTCTACCAGTACTTCAGGATCAAAGGCTGGATATAATTCTCCGGTAACGGACGAACTATTACCCAACATTTGCCATAACTCTTCAGCAATATGTGGAGCAAAAGGTGAAAGTAAAGTAGTAAGTGGAGCCAACACTTCCCTTTTATTGCACTTAAGTGATTGAAGCTCGTTTACACAAACCATAAAATGGCTTACACAAGTATTAAACGATAACTTCTGAATATCGTTCTCTACTTTTTGAATGCAGGCATGTAGTGCTTTCAACTCTTCCTTTGATGCCTTTTCATCACTAATATCAAAAAGGCCTTCTTTGCTGAAAAACAGATTCCAGAACTTTCGAAGGAACTTATATACGCCGTCAATTCCATGCGTATTCCATGGTTTGGAATCCGTGATCGGCCCTAAAAACATCTCATACATCCTAAATGTATCTGCACCGTACCTGGAAACCATCACTTCCGGGTTTACTACATTGAGCCAGCGCTTTGACATCTTCTCGACTTCTGTATCGCAAGTAAACTTTCCGTCTTCAAGTACAAAATCTACTTCTGCATCTTCCTTTCGTGAGCTTTTAAAGGCATCTATATCCAATACGTCCGAAGCATTTACAAGACTTACGTCCACGTGTACTCTATCGGTAATATCATATTTGTCTTTTAAGCTGGCCGAAACATAGGTTACCTTGTTCTCTTCTCTGTTTACTACTCTGTTGGCCAATTTGGAAGCCCCTTGAATCATTCCCTGATTCACCATTTTTTGGAAAGGTTCATCCTTTGAAACATGTCCAAGGTCAAACAGAACTTTTTGCCAAAGTCGCGAGTAAAGCAAATGCCCAACGGCGTGTTCGGCACCACCTATATACAAATCTACATTTTGCCAATAGGCTTCTTTTTCCTTACCAACGAAAGCAGTTTGGTTGCTTGGGTCCATGTACCTAAGCCAGTACCAACTTGAACCTGCATAGCCGGGCATGGTGTCAGTTTCTCGCTTCTCTCCATCGGCCATATTTACCCAACTGCCAACAGCCGCTATGGGCGACTCTCCTGTACCAGTTGGGGTGTATGAAACTACTTCAGGTAAGGTAAGAGGCAAGTCTTGTGCTTCCAAAGGCCGCGGGCTATCGTCCTTGAAAGCTATTGGGAAGGGTTCTCCCCAATACCTCTGACGTGAAAAACCAGCATCACGTAGGCGGTAGTTTACTTTACTCGTGCCTAAACCTTCTTTTTCAATTTGGTGAATGGCAGCTTTTATGGCCTTCTTAACACTCATTCCATCTAAGAAACCTGAGTTCATTAAGTTGCCTTCCTTCGCATCGTAAGATGTTTCAGATATATCTCCGCCACTTACTACCTGTGTTATGGGTAAATCAAACTTTTTGGCAAAAGAATAGTCTCTGGAGTCATGAGCCGGTACCGCCATAATTGCCCCGGTGCCATAAGAGGCCAGCACGTACTCAGATGTCCAAATTGGAATTTGCTTCTTTGTAAAAGGATTAATGGCATAGGAGCCCGTGAATGCACCAGTCACCTTTTTTACCTCAGACATTCTATCTCTCTCCGATCGAGATTTTACATACTCAACGTATGCATCCATCTCTTCCCTTTGAGCCTCAGTAGTAAGTTTTTGAGCCAACTCACTTTCTGGTGCTACTACCATAAAGGTGGCCCCAAATATGGTATCCGGTCTGGTAGTGAAAACTTCAACCTGCTCATTGCTTTCATCTACATCGAACTTCAGTTGAGCACCCACACTTTTACCTATCCAGTTGCGTTGCATTTCCTTCAAGGCTTCAGGCCAGTCAATAGTATCAAGCCCTTTTAATAAGCGCTCTGCGTAGTCAGTAATTCGTAAAAACCACTGACGCATTTTCTTTTTAGTTACAGGGTGGCCTCCCCTTTCTGAAACGCCGTTGATCACTTCGTCATTGGCAAGCACTGTACCCAGAGCCTCACACCAGTTCACTTCAGAATAAGCCAAATAAGCCAACCTGAATCCTTGAAGGACCTTTTCCTTTTCAACCTCTGTAAAACCACTCCATTCAGTAGCGTCAAAGGCGCTTTCCACTTCAAACCCATGAGACCCCTGGTTGGCAAATACCGCTTCAAGTTCTTCAATAGGCTTGGCTTTGTTTGACTTCTTGTCGAAATATGAATTAAACAACTGAAGAAAAATCCACTGGGTCCATTTATAGTACTCCGGATCCGAAGTTCTCACCTCACGGTCCCAGTCGTATGACAATCCAAGAATTTCTAATTGCTTTTTATAGGTTGCAATATTCTCATCAGTGGTGTCAGCCGGATGTTTCCCAGTTTGTATGGCGTATTGTTCAGCCGGCAATCCAAAGGCATCAAAGCCCATTGGATGCAATACTTCAAAACCTTTGTGCTTTTTATATCGAGCTACTATATCTGCTGCCACATAACTTAGCGGATGCCCTACGTGCAATCCTTTTCCACTAGGATAAGGAAACATGGTAAGTGCATAATACTTCGGTTTCCCGCTATTTTCATCTGCCTTGTAGATTTGATGATCCCGCCAGTATCCCTGCCACTTTGCTTCTATTTCGGCGAAGTTGATCTCCTTCATCTAGGTTGTATTTTCGCGCGAAAATAGCCCTTTAGCTTTCATTTGGGTGGATGCAAAGGGAGATTTAAGTTGCTTGATGGCATGAATAAAATACAGAAATATCAAAACGTAATTTCATCATTTAGCGGTACACTTTCTGCCAGTTTGCCCTCTGGCATTCATCTGAGCAATTTATGTGCTTTGATAAAGAAAGAATTCGGATTCTTTTGGGTGGGGTTTTACACCCGAACTTCTGAAAACGTGCTCACCTTAGGTCCCTATCAAGGAGAGGTTCCTTGTTTTACGATTCAGTTGGATAAGGGAGTTTGTGGACTTGCAGCAAAAAGCGGAATTACTCAAATAGTTAACGATGTTCATTCCTTTCCAGATTATATAGCCTGCCACCCCGAGCCCAATTCTGAAATTGTAGCACCAGGAATTGTAAATGGACGCTGTGAGTTTGTACTTGACATAGACCATGAAGAAAAAGGGTATTTTGATGACGAAGACCAAAAAATGCTGGAAGAGATTGTACAAATAGTGATTTCCAACCAACTCGCATAAGTAATGGACGAACTACAAAACACCAAAAGTGTACTGGGTTTACAATTGCCAACCGATCCACGTTGGGTAAATCTGGCCGAAAAGCAGATTGAAGATATTCTTACTGATCATGCTTACTGCGAACAAAAAGCGGCTTCTACCTGCATTTCTTTAATCATTAAATACCCTGAACGCAAGGAACTCGTGGAGCGTGTTAGTCCATTGGTAACCGAAGAGTGGGGACACTTTAGAATGGTGCTACAGGAGCTCAAAAAAAGAAACCTTAGCCTGGGCAAGCAAAGAAAGGACGAATATGTTAACGAGCTTTTCAAACTCATTCGCAAGGGACAAGGTGAAAAGCAATTGCTTGACCAACTGCTGGCCAGCGCTTTAATTGAAGCCAGAAGCTGCGAAAGATTCAAAAGACTGCATGAAGGACTGGAAGACAAAAAACTCAGCGAATTCTACTACGCTCTAATGGTATCCGAAGCAGGACACTACAAGCTATTTATAGAGCTGGCTGAAGTGTATTTTGACAAAACCGTTGTACGAGATAGATGGGAAGAAATGCTCCGATCAGAAGCTGAGATCATTTCTCGTATTTCAGTTAGAGGTGATAGAATACATTAATAAAGAATGTTAAGCTATTGTTAGATTACTCCCTAAATTCGCTTGAAACAAAGAAGATATGATGAAAAACGCTACTTCCCTTTTAGTCGTTGTGCTGCTTGGCCTTAGTACAGCAACCTATGCACAGAATTTAAAGAACCCAAGCTTTGAAGACTGGTCTACCGATCAAATTCTAGCCTACGATACAGCGGACCACTGGAGGTCTAATTATATCTACGGTCTTGCCGAGCAGAGCGTTGTTGAATCATCAGATGCTCAGGATGGATCGAAGTCGGTACTATTGCAAAATTCTGACTTTGGTCAGCCTGGCGATTTAAGGCAAGCTATCCCAAACGTTGCATTTGACGAGGATGCATTTGTAGGATACTATAAAACCGATCTTCAAAAGAATGATTCTGCCCTAATTCGGGTAACCTACCAGAAGGGAACTGATCAAGTATTGTCTACTTCTGAAATGTACATTAAAACCAATACAACTGATTGGACCTACTTCCAGATAAAACTAGATAAGAAAAATGGTGCTGACTCAATCGTTGTCTACTTCCATTCTTCTATAGAGTCTAAAGACAACAAGTTCTGGATTGACAACCTGGGTTTTGACAATTTTGTTTCTACTGAAGGTCCTTCAATCAATGAAACTTCTGTTTTCCCTAATCCAGCTAAAGACCTTTTGAACATTCACTTCGGTAGAAATGAGGGTTCAGCGAACATCAGCTTAATTGATATGACAGGACGTGTAGTTTACCAGGCCAACAATGAAACTATAACAGCAAATGGACATCAAATCCAAACCGCTGGATACGAGCCTGGAATGTACCTGATCAGAACCGATATCAATGGTGTTCTATCTGTATCACAGGTAATTATAAAATAATTAACAATACATTTCGACGAAAACCACACTCTTGGGTGTGGTTTTTTCTATTTTTATGCCCTGTTCAAAGTATATGCGAAGAATACTACGATACGGTGCGTTTTTAGGTGTTTGGCTATTGGCAATGTCGGCCAAGGAGCCATTGATAAAAGACAGCCCTAAAAAGTTAATGGAGATCGAAGATGAGACCCTTGGAAGAATCAATAAGATTCGTGATAAGAAAGGACTCAACACTTTGAAGAACATTGAATACATAAGAGAACTCGCTCGAGAACATAGCCTGAAAATGGCTCAGGGAGTTCGCAGTTTTGGGCACAGGGGTTGGGACGAAAGGGCCGATCTGATATTCGATAACATTGAAGTAGAAATGGTAGCTGAAAATGTTGCCTATAACAAAGGCTATGACGAACCTTCAAGCCATGTGGTAAACGACTGGCTCAAAAGCCGGGAGCATAAAACCAACATCATGAATGAAGAGTTTGACATTACTGGTGTAGGGGTATCAAAAAGTAGTGATAACGTGTACTACTTCACCCAGATTTTTGCCAGCTACATGAAATAGGTGTCTAGCCTTTTACTCTGGATATTGCTGCATCAATAGCTATTGAAATCCACCCACCTACAAAACTCAAGCCCCCTAAAGGAGGTACTGAAGCCATCCACCAGGTAGGGAACACTCTGGTAGCATATAATGAAGTGCAGAAGAGCAGAATTCCTGAAATAAACAGGTAGCTAGCCACAGCCAAACTCTTGCTTGACTGCTTTCTATTACCGTAATAACCGGCAAAAAGCAATGCCAGGGAGTGAATAAAATGGTACTTAGATGCTGTCTGGAAGCTATTCATTTCTTCAGCAGTCATCATATCTCTCAACCAATGTGATCCGAATGCGCCAATTAAAACGGCCAGAGCGCCTGAGATGGCACCTACAATAATGAAGTCCTTACCTTTCAAGTTCTCGCGTTAGTTCTTGATACAATCTGTGAATGGGGAGCCCCATCACGTTGTAAAAAGAACCACGAATATACTCAACACCAACCATACCAAGCCATTCCTGTACACCGTAAGAGCCAGCCTTATCGTATGGCTTATAGCGTTCTATATAGTGGGTGAGCTCTTCTTCAGTCAAGTGCAGAAATTGAACCTGAGTCCTATCGGAAAGGGATTTTAATCCCGTGGAGGTCTTAATACATAAGCCACTAACCACTGTATGTTGCCTGCCATTCAACCTGTTTAACATTTGCAATGCATCGGCAAAGTCCCTTGGTTTCTCCAACACTTCTTCATCCAGAATTACCACTGTGTCGCAGGTGATAAGTATCTCATTGCTCAAGGGAGTATAAGCGCTTGCTTTCTTTACTGCCAAATGCTCCGCCACTTCCCAAGCGCTTAGCGTATCAGGATAGCTCTCCTCTACATCTAAGCTTAGGGCTTCAAAGTCATAACCGGCCATCTGCATGATTTCCCTTCTTCTGGGAGATTTAGATCCAAGAATAAGTCGCTTATTCATCATTTCTAGGCTATTCCAATTGATAAAACCCCGGCCAGCATAATCACCTTCATCCATTGACTCAGTTTGGCCCAGTCCTTTTGCTCTTTTGCCCTAAGCACCATTAAAAAGGCTCGTAAGCAAATAGGAAACATAAGAAAGAGGTAATAGTAGTTAAGTACATCCTTAAAACCGTCGCCAAATCCGATATGGAGCATCGCAGTAAAAAAGCCTACACCCAGGCTCAAAATCAAGCACAAGGCTGCAATGAACTGTTTATTGGACTTCTCAGAAAAAAGCAAAGCTGCGGTTTTCAGTCCGGCCATTCGGTCTCCTCCCCTGTCTTCCATATCCTTTATCCACTCTCTGATCCATCCGGTAAGCCATGAAAATGCAAGTATCACCCAAAAGAATTGAAGCCGCTCAGATTCAATCTCTATTCCTGATAAGTACCCAAGAAACTGTGTCTTTGAGTGAATAACAAGAAGCACCAATGCAAAAACTGCTGCCTGCATGCTTGCCACTAAAAGGTTTCCAAACACGGGCCTTCCCTTAAAATATGATGCGTAAACATAAAGAAAGGCAATACAGGCAATATGCAACAGTAGTACCTGCAGGCTAAAACTAAGTCCAATGGCCAGGCCCAATACATTTACGATGAAGTAGACTTTAATGCCATGCTTTTGATAGAACTGCTTTTCAAACAGGTTTTTACCTGGTCGGTTCTGTTTGTCTATTTCCTGATCAAAAAGGTCGTTAATTAAATATCCGCCAAAAGCTATGAAGGTAGTGGACAATACCACCATCAAAACATCCGTCCAATGGGGCAAATAGAGGAGCTTGAAGGCCAAATATTGCGAAAGAGCAATAATCAACAGGTTTCCAAACCTTGTGGTAATCAGTAAGTCTTTAAACATCTATAAGTTCTGGCAATTCCCATTTTCCCTGCGCCCTAAGTACCATTTCAATCACTTCTCTCACCGCTCCATTCCCGCCATCGTGCTGGGTTACATAATCGGCAATTCGCAATACGTCCTGGCATGAATTTGCCGGGCAAACTCCAATGCCCGAAATATGGATGCATTGCATGTCTGCAATATCATCTCCCATATAGAGTACTTCCTGGGGCTTTATTCCAGTCTTCTCAAGAATTTCGCGATACACCGGCAGTTTAGGGCGGGCGTTCATATATATATGATGAACTCCAAACTTCTCAAACCTGTCAATAGAGGGTTGCGAAAATCCGGCTGAAATTATACCTACCTGAAAACCTTGCACTACTGCTCTTTTTAAGGCAGAGCCGTCTCTTGTGTGCATCGTGCGAATCAATTCATCGCCAGGCATCACCATTACAGTGCCATCAGTAAACACACCGTCCATATCAAAGAGCAAGGCTTTAATGCCCTTTAAATGGTCATAAATACTCGATTTATTTGAATTCATTCTTTATCGATTCTGTGAAAAGGCTGTAAAGATGGCCTGCATCCGCGTTTTCGCTGAGCAAATCTAAATGTTCCTGTATAGTTTTTTCATCCCCTCTGCGGGCTGGACCTGTTTGTGCACGCTCCCCTCCCAGTCTGAGAAACTTTTGAAGCGTTTCCGAAAGAAGAGGTAGAAACAAGTCAAAATCTATTTGATGCTCTTCGGCAAACTGTGCTGCCTTGTGCCACAGGTGATTGGAAAAATTGTTGACCATTACAGCCGAAACATGGGCCAACTTCCGCTTTTCGCTATCCAATACCTTATACGGAAAGCCTAAATCCCTTGCCAATGAAATGAGCAAGTCTTCAAATCCCTGGCTACTGGCTTCCACACAAACTGTCAGCTGTGCCGGTTTAAGCAAGCGTTTCCTGGTCATGGTCTGAATGGGGTAAAAAACCCCAAATTCAGAAAACCGACTCAGCGCGGACATCGGAAGACTTCCGGAACAGTGTAACACCCGTTGAGCTTTGATGTCACAAGTTTCTAGTATTTCCGAAACAGCATCCTCAGGTACACATAAAAACAGAGTATCTGTATGTATGGGCTTGTCAAGAGGGAAGTATTTGCTGCCAACTTCCTTGGCCAAAGCTGCCCCCGCATCCATATCTCTTGAATGGATACTATAAACGGATAGCTTCTTTAAGCGTAATTGATAACATAACTGCCAGGCGGCGTTTCCATTCCCTACAAATGACAGTCTGCCTAAACTCACTTTATGGTCTTTGGTTTAAGTTCTTTTGTCCTGCGATAAACCGCCATTACACTACCAATGAAAAGAAGAATACAGCCCAACCATAGAATATTAATCATTGGAAACACCATTGCCTTCATAATGATATAGTCTGGAGACTTATCATTTTTAACCGAAAGAGCTATTTCAAAATTCTTGGTGCCGGGTGCAGGGTCAGGATTGATATTCACAAAAAACACCCTAAGACCAAATTCCTCAATATAAGCTGCCGGACGATGCAGATCAGAACCTTCAATGATAAACAGAGGAGAAACTTCTTCTTCCACGCCATTTCTAATGACTTTAATTGGTAAAGAAGTGGCTATCAGTTTGCTCAAATGTTCTTCATCAATATCATCCGGAAGTTCTGGATTGAGGTTTACGCTCCCTATTTGAATTTCCATATCGCGGAATTTCAAAGTATCACCCGTGGCCACCTGATAGTTTTCATTGTCAGAGTACTCCTTTTTATCCTCTTCAGTAGGCACGGAAGTAACATGGGTGTACATGTCCCAACTGAACGTTCTGCGAATACTAGGGTCGGATACCAAGCCCATACTAGGGTTGATCTGCACATTTGGATACAAGAAAAAGCGTTTGTTCACCTTTCCTGTTTCCGAGTCAATCTTCTTGTACTCAACCTTGTAATAATGGTTTGGGGCCACAAAAGAGTCGGTGTGATAGGTAATCATGTAACCGCTCATTGGAATCGCTTTTCCACGCGGTAACACGACATTTTGCACCTTTTCTTCCATTGTAAAATCATCCCCTAAATCAATACCAGCATCATTTCTTGACACCACTTGTTTTCTGGCATTGGAAATAAGCGCGCCCATCAAAAGAAGCCCTAAACCTATGTGTGCCACACTGGCTCCGCCAAACGACCATTTGCCGCTTTTGAAATAGGGAAGCAACATCTCTACATTAGCGACCACCGCATACACCGAAGCCCCAAGTAAAATGAGGTATATCACCCCGGTGATTCCCGAGGCAAATATCATAACAACCGTAAAGGGAAGAGAGATGATAAAAGATCTGAGGATACGCCTGTAAACGGAACTTGTACTCTTCCTGTATTTGAAATACTGTCCAACAGCAGTAAGCAAGGCTATTACCACAGCAAAGGGAATCTGGAACTTGTTATAGTGCGCCACCGCATCTGCCGGTGGAGCCATACTAAATTCCTTTCCCAGCACTCCGGAAAAGGCGTTAAATACTTTATTAAGTACCGGAATAGAGGTTGAAAATATTACCTGAAAGGATGCTACTACCAATACCAAGGAGCCCACCAACATCCAAAGCTCCCTGGAAGTTAGCTCTTCATCGGTTTTATTCACTGGCGGCTTAGAGTTGCTAAAAAATAAGCTCCTAATCAAAAAGCCCGCGAACAGGAACACAAAGAAGAAAAGGAAAATTAGAAGTTGGCCTGAAAGCCCAAGGTCAGTAAAAGAGTGAACCGAGGCATCTCCCAGAATACCACTTCTGGTTAGAAAGGTAGAATATAAAATAAGGATAAAACCTCCTGCCAGCATAAGCGCTGTGGCCACAAAGGCTTTCTGGGTATTCTTAAAAATGATAAGTGTGTGAAGACCGCCAGTGAGTATCAACCATGGCACCAACACCGCGTTCTCTACAGGGTCCCATGCCCAGAAGCCGCCAAAGCTGAGAGCTTCATAAGCCCATGCCCCTCCCATAAGAATACCTAAACCCAGTACTCCAACTCCTAAACTAGTCCAGGGCAATGCTGGCTTTACCCATTCCTTGTATTCACCCGTGTAAAAGGCTGCCATGAGATAGGCAAAAGGCACAATGGTAAGAGCGAACCCCAAGAACAGAACCGGAGGATGAATTACGTTCCAATAATTCTGCAACAAGGGATTAAGTCCCTGACCATCTTCAATAAAACTCAAGTAATTGACACTAGAGAAGATAGGCGCTTCCATCCCTTCTCTAAGCAGTCTAAATGGATTCATTCCCAGTTCATTGGCAGAATCTCCCCATAAATCCAGCCCCAATAGCATGGCAGACAGCATTACCTGCGCCATAGCCAGTGTAATCATCACAGAAGACTGCCATTTCCCTGAAGTAAAAATGAGTATGCAGCCCAGTACTACATGCCAAAAGGTCCAAAGCAAGAAACTCCCCTCTTGTCCTTCCCAAAAACAAGCCAATATGTACTCAAATGGCAATGTATTGGAAGAATGCTCCCACGCGTACTCATATTCGTACATGTGGTTACTAATAATGATAAAAAGAGTGCCTACAATTCCAATTACTCCAATAGAGTGTAAAAAAAATGACCATTTGCCTGTTTTCTTCCAGGCATCATCTTTGGTTCTAAGTGCGATGAAATAGGCAATAGAAGAAAAAAGAGCAGCAACGAAAGATAAGGCGACAAAAAAGTACCCAAGGTTACCTACCCACAGTCGCTCACCTTCATAAATAATATCCATTGCCTACAAGGTTTCATTGTTGACCGTCTGAAATTCTTCGTTCTTATACTTAGATGGACATTTCTGCAAAATCTGATCGGCGTGGAATTCTGTATCGCTTACAGCTTTCCCAATAACCACTAATTTATCAGGTTTGTCAAAATCAGTAGGTTTCCCATCATTGTACACCACCTTCATTTCATTTTGCAAAGAGTCTTGCATATAAAAAGTGAAATAGTCAGGATTCTCCTTTGGGTCATAGTACTGCTCTTTGTCGTCTACCAAGGTACCCACCACGTGGAAAGTAACTCCCTGATTGTCCTTAGCGGCCTGAAAGGTTTCATAGGAACTGGCATCACCAAAAGTGGTAATCATCACTGATACTGCCACGGCTAAAACCAAAACGAATATGATATGACTAATCTTCATTTTCTATTTCTTCAATTGTTTTTCCATCTTAGCCAGTTTCCTGTCCTGAATCACCAAATAGAACATTATTACTAGCAAAATGAGTAAAATCACGGCTACTACCACGTAGATTTTCCCGCTTTCTCTAAAAGTTTGATCCCAGCTTTCTGTTTCATACTGTGCCAAGGAAAGCATTGGTAACAGGCTCAGAAAAATCGTACTAGAAACGGCTTTCATATATCTTATCTTTAATCACTCTCATTCTGAAACGTAAATCTGTCATCCAGATTCCCAAAAGGATCCAGCCTACAACGGCCGGATAAAAAACCAATCGCATGTTTCCATCCAAATCATAACCACTAAAGGCCGGGTTTCCTTCGGCTCCCGGATGTAGAGAATCAACCAAACGGGGCATAATAAAAATCAAGGGTACCATAGCGGAAAAAGCAAACACATTGTATACGGCTGAAACTCGTCCTCTATTCTTATTGTCATCAATAGAATTTCTCAGGATCATGTAAGCCAGGTATATCAAAAGTGTAACAGCTGCCCCATTTTGCTTGGGGTCAAAACTCCACCACGCGCCCCAGGTAAACTTTGCCCAAATCATCCCTGTAGTCAGCCCCAGAGCTCCAAAGAGAATACCAATATTGGCGAACTCCACTGCGTAATAATCATGTTTGGCATTTTGAGTAGAAAGATGGACAATGGAATAAACCACTGAAACCGTAAACATTGCCGTCATTGTAAACCACATGGGAACGTGGAAATACAGGTTCCGAATGGTCTCATGCAGAATCTCTCGCTGCGGAACTTCTCCCAAAAAGCCCTGAATCATCACATACACCAGAATCAGGATGGGAAGTAGTTTCCAATAAATTCCTTTCACAAGGCTGTTTTTAGCCCTGCAAAATTAGCGAAAGCAGGTCTAAGGAAAACATTGATATAGGTCAATCCTTCCAGAGGTAAGGAAAGAAAACCAAGGCAACCACAATAACGATAACATCAATAGAAAGAAGTGCCATAAGCTCACCTGTATAGTGTTTCATGGCCAGAACCAGCAGGGCCTTTTTTGATAGGTCTACCAGTACCAGCATCTGTGGAATTACCAAAGGCAACCCTAAAATGGTCATCAGGACTCCAGCATTTCTTGCTTTGGCGGCAATGGCCGATATCATGGTAAACGTAAGTGCCAGCCCAACTGATCCTACGGAACTTATGATCAACCAGATTTGGAAACTCTTTACCGGGAACCCCAAAAGAAGACCGAAGGCTGCTGTACTAAGAATGCTCAATACAGTCATTAAAATGACATTAAACACCATTTTAGACATAATCATTGCCTGGGGACTTACCAATTGATAGTAATAGAGATGGACTTCAGATCGTTCCTGTATAAAGGACTTGGCAGACGCATTTAACGCTGCAAACAAAGTAATGACCCAATACAAGACCACCCAGGTAGATGGTTCGGTCACAACAAACATTTGATAAATGACGAATGTGGTAGCGAGTACATAGAGTACTATGGCACTCAGGGCATTCTTCTCCCTCCATTCTAAAAGAAGGTCCTTTCTCAATAAAAACCAGATGGATTTCATCATTTGCACGCGGCAAAGATTGTCTTTTGATTGATAAGTGAAAGAACGAATTATCTTGCCTAAAAATTTAGCATGCAAAAAATCCTTAGTTGCTCCTTCCTAATCTTTTTGATAGCCTGTCAGCCAACACCGAAAGAAACCATTGAAAGTCCCCCAGAAGAAGGAAGCTTTGAAATTAATCCTGAAAAGCCCGAATCTGATGAAGAAAAGCTCAATTCGATAAATACTCTTTTAGACCACTGGCACCAGGCCGCAGCCAATGCTGACGCAGACCTTTTCTTCGGTTCAATGACTGAAGATTGTGTTTACCTGGGCACAGATGCCACTGAAAAATGGAAAAGAGATGAATTGCGAAGCTGGGCAGCCTCTGCTTTTGAAAGAGAAACTGCCTGGGACTTCACACCATACGAAAGAGAAGTGTACTCCGAAACTGATGACCTGGCTTGGTTTGATGAAAAGCTGGACACCTGGATGGGTGAGTGCAGAGGGTCTGGGGTTGTAAAACGAACTACTGAAGGATGGAAATTGAAGCAATACAACTTAGCTGTGACCATTAGCAACGATAAGATCAAGGATTTCATGGCCATAGAGCAGGAAAAGAGCTTCTCTCAAAATTCTCATTAAACAAACTTTGTACTTATATATTTGTCGGGCTTCGACAGCACATAAAACATAACCTACCTATGACCGATATAGACATCGCACAATCAGTTGAACTCAAACACATACGTCAAATCTCTTCACAGCTCAACATATCCGAAGACGATATGGAACTGTACGGAAAGCACAAGGCCAAACTTCCCCTGGACCTTATTAATGAAGAGAAAGTAGCTAAGAGCAAACTTATTTTGGTAACCGCCATCTCTCCTACTCCGGCCGGTGAAGGAAAGACTACCATATCGATTGGTCTTACTCAGGGAATGAACAAGATTGATAAGCAGACCACTGTGGTACTCAGAGAACCATCGCTGGGCCCTGTATTCGGTATTAAAGGTGGTGCTGCCGGCGGTGGATGGAGCCAGGTACTTCCCATGGAAGATATCAACCTACATTTCACAGGCGACTTTTCAGCTGTTGAGAAGGCCCACAACCTTTTAGCTGCCCTGATAGACAACAATATTCAAAGCAAGAAAAGATCGTTGGGAATAGACCCCAGAACCATTGCATGGAAACGCGTAATGGACATGAACGATCGCTCCCTAAGAAAAACCATTGTTGGTTTAGGAGGACTTGGTCAGGGCATACCAAGAGAAACCGGTTTTGACATCACAGCTGCCTCTGAAATCATGGCAATTCTGTGTCTTTCAAAGGACCTTCACGACCTCAAGGAGAGACTAGGCAATATTTTCATTGGCTTTACCATGGATAAAAAGCCAATTTACTGTCGTGATCTCAACGCTCAAGGTGCGATGACCGCATTGCTAAAAGACGCTATAAAGCCCAACCTGGTACAAACTATCGAAGGAACTCCGGCTATTATTCATGGTGGTCCTTTTGCCAATATTGCACAAGGAACCAACACAGTAGTAGCTACCAAGATGGGAATGTCACTTTCTCCTTACGTGGTTACGGAGGCAGGTTTCGGTGCCGATCTTGGAGCTGAGAAGTTTCTGGATATAAAATGTGTAAGTGCAGGCCTATCGCCAAGTGCAGTGGTAATTGTTGCTACTATTAAGGCACTTAAGTACCACGGAGGCGGTGACCTTAAAACGATTAAAGAGCCGAATCCGGAAGCAGTGGCCAAAGGCCTTGAAAACCTGGAGAAGCATTTGGAAAATGTTCAACAATTTGGTCTACAGCCGGTTGTGGCAATTAACAAATTCCTGGAAGACACTGACGAAGAGGTAGAATTGGTACGTGCAAAATGCGAAGAGCACGGTGTAAAAGTGGCTGTTGCAGAAGTATGGGCCAAAGGTGGCGATGGGGCTATTGACTTAGCCAAACTTGTATCAGAAACAGTTGACAGTTTTGAAGGTAAGTTTACACCAACCTACGACTGGAATAGTCCTGTTACTGAGAAAATAGAAGCTATTGCCACCAAGGTTTACGGCGCTGGCAATGTAGAATACACATCTCAAGCCAAGAAAGACCTTAAACGCATTGCGAGCCTTGGACTGGATGCATTGCCAATTTGCATGGCTAAAACACAAAAGTCCTTGTCTGACAATCCTGCTCTACTGGGCCGACCAAAGGGATTCACTCTTACAGTTCGCGAAATTGAAGTGGCCGCAGGCGCAGGATTCCTGGTACCTATAACCGGGGATATGATGCGTATGCCTGGCTTACCAGCTACACCAGCGTCCGAAAACATTGATATCGACGAGAATGGAAACATTACCGGACTTTTCTAGGTAGGAAGTTCCTTCAGATTTCGGTCAACACTTTTCATTTCCGAAATCAATTTTCCAAGTTTGACAATACATAAGCGAGCAGGAACGTCATAATTATGGCTTTCCTGCTTGTGTGTTAAGGAATTATCAACTCAAAGTGAATTTGTATGATGTTTGTTAATAATACTGTCAACTCTACTGAAATGAAGGTCAAATTTATCAATCCTAAGGGGCAGCTTGTGCAGGAATCGCAGGTACGCTCCATGAATCATTATCAAATGTTGCTCAAACAGCTTAAGAAAAATCAATACAGCGTTGAGTTCACAGAAGGCGGTATTTCCTATACCCGTACCATAACGGTTAAATAGTCTCAATAAAATTGTTTTAGGTAGGGTCAAGGATGAGAATTCGTGGCATCTTTGAGTTTACTTAGCATGCCCAAATTTGATTACTCTAAATTTCTTGCTTGGTACCGTGGCCTAAAACGATATCAAAAAGTTTTGTTTGCCGCAACTGCGGTGGGTTTAGGCATTATATATCAGTTTTTCCTTCTGCTTTATTTTGGTTTGTTTGGAGCCATCCCCAACAAAGGCGATTTAAGCAATCTAGAGGAGTTACAAGCTTCAGTGGTATACGACGCCAATGAAGCGCAACTGGGAAAAATCTTTGAGATAAACCGCACTTACGCCTCTTACGACACTTTTCCTGAAAACCTAATTAATGCTTTAGTAGCTACCGAAGATGAACGCTTTTATGAGCACAATGGGGTAGACTATACAGCTCTAGGCCGAGTGTTGATTAAAGGAACCGGCGGCGGTAGTACCATTAGTCAACAGCTTGTAAAGAATACTATTGGTAGAAAGCGAACAAAGAACTTTGGCCTCATCATTGAAAAGATCAAGGAAATTATTGCTGCCAAAAGATTAGAACGGATTTATTCCAAGGAAAAAATCCTTGAGCTGTATTTGAACACGGTTCCCTTTGGAGAAAACGTGTATGGAATAGAAGCCGCTGCTGAACGCTTTTTCAGCAAACATCCTTCACAACTCCTTACTGAAGAAAGTGCCGTCTTAGTAGGGCTTTTAAAGGCCAATACGTCCTATAATCCCAGACTATACCCCAATCGATCGCTAGAACGAAGAAACGTTGTTTTTGCCCAAATGCTCAAAAACGAAAAACTAACTTCCGAGGAGCATGAAGATTTAGTAGCAAAACCTCTTACCATTAACTACAACTACCTAAGCACTAACAACCACCAGCCACACTATATGCGCATGGTTGAAAATAAATGCAAGGAACTACTTGAAGATGAAACCAAGCGAAATGGCAAACCGTACGACATTAAAAATGATGGACTTAGGATTTATACCACTTTGGATGCCAAGGTTCAAAAACTGGCTGAAGAATCAGTGAATGAGCATATTAAGGTATTGCAAAAGCAACTGGCCGCCAATTGGGGAAAGACACGCCCCTGGGGAAGGGAGCCCGATTTGTTGAAGAAAGCCATTGAAAGTTCAAGACGCTACCAATACCTATCTAATAAGGGATTGACGAAAAGCGAAATTGACCGAATCTTTAATACTTCGGTACGAATGAGAATGTATTATCCTGAAGGGAATCGAACCATAACATCAAGTCCGCTGGATTCCATTAAGCATCTGCTTTTTCAGCTAAAAACAGGATTCTTTGTCACTGAAAATCAAACTGGAAATGTAATTGCCTGGGTGGGCTCGCCCAGCTACGAGTTTTTTAAATACGACTACGTTACAGCCAACAGGCAGGTAGCCAGCACGTTTAAGCCCATTGTTTTTGCCACAGCACTTGAGCGTGGTTTTAAGCCTTGCTCATACTACAAAAACGACAAGATTACCTACACCGATTACAATGACTGGGCTCCTGAGAATTTTGATAAGAAGTACGGTGGAAAATATAGCATGCCAGGTGCACTGGCCAATTCAGTGAATGTGGTGGCAGTCGACCTCTTGTATAAAGCGAAACGTGATAATGTGATTGAATTGGCTCATGACATGGGGATTGAGTCAGAAATACCTGCACTGCCCTCAATTGCTTTAGGCGTAGCCGACATAAGCCTGGTTGAAATTACCAGAGCCTATTCTTCTTTTGCCAATGAAGGTAAGCTGGCCGATATGCGACTCATATCTCGCATAGAGGATAAAAGTGGTAGAGTACTCTTTGAGAACAGGAAACCGAAGGATAAAAGAGTAATGAAAACTGATAATGCCCGACTGATGGTTGAAATGCTCAAAGGGGTTGTAGACAAGGGGACGGCCCGAAGACTAAGAGCTACATACAAACTCCCCAATGACATTGGAGGCAAGACCGGAACTGCTCAAAACTATTCAGACGGTTGGTTTATTGGCTTTACCCCTACCATTACAGCTGGTGTATGGGTGGGTGGTGATCAGAAATCAGTTCGCTTTAGAAGCAGCAGATACGGCCAGGGAGCCAACATGGCACTTCCGATTTACGGCCTTTTGATGCAAAAAATGAATGCTGACACTACACTTGATAAATACACTCTTCCAGTGTTTCCAGAGCTAAATTCTAAACTTGAAAGCAGGCTGGACTGTGCGGACTTTGTGGATGATAATGGATTGAGCAAGTTCTTTGATAGTTTTAGAAAAAAGGAACTAAGTGACGACAAGATTCACCGCAGAAACAAAGGGAAACGGCTTCTAAAGGGTATTATGGATATTCTTAAGTGAGCCTGAGCTTTGTAAAAGTCCGTCTCGTTGAGATTTCTGCTTTTGGAATATGGCAATTTCATTAATCTTTGTCTCTAGAGATTGCAACATGAAACACCTTCTGCTTTTCGCAACACTACTTGTATGTGGATGTGCTGCTAACACTGAAGACCTTGGAGCTCCATTGAGCGTAAACATTATTCCCAAACCAATTGACGTTAAAGAACTAGGTTATAATGTAAAGCTGTCATCAGACGCTACCATATACATCAATGGAAAAGCCTCTGAAATAAATCAGGTTGCCACTTATTTAAAGAATCGCATTGAACAAAGTCTCTTAGAAGCTGAAATTGAAATTTCAGAGAAGCCCATGAAAGGCGCTGGAATTCAACTAGCACTAAATGATAACTACGATGCGGCTTTGGGAATGGAAGGGTACACACTGTCTTCAGAAAAGGCGGTTGACATACGGGCCAACACAGCTACTGGCCTATTTTACGGAGTACAGTCCTTGCTTCAATTGCTCCCTCCTGCTATCTATTCAAACTCCGCTTCTCAGTTTGACCTTATTCTTCCGGCAGTGGAAATTCAAGACAAACCCAGGTATGAATACAGAGGAATGCATTTGGATCCATGTCGACACTTCTTTTCCGTGGACTTCACCAAAAAATACCTGGACTACATGGCTTACCATAAGCTCAATAAGTTTCATTGGCACCTTACAGAAGATCAAGGTTGGCGCATCGAAATCAAGAAATATCCCAAACTTGTGGAAATTGGCTCTAAGCGCGCGGGAACTATGATACTGAATCATGATGTGGCCTGGAAAGAGCAGCGTTACGATACCATTCCGGTGGAAGGATATTATAGTCATGAAGATATCCGTGAAATAGTAACCTACGCGTCAGAAAGACATATTGAGGTAATTCCCGAAATAGAAATGCCCGGTCATTCAACTGCTGCATTGGCCAGCTACCCGCAGCTGAGCTGTACTGGAGGCCCTTTTGAGGTACTGCAAAGGCCAGGAGTCATTAAAGACGTCTATTGCGCCGGAAACGATTCAGTATTTACCTTTTTGAAAGATGTAATTGACGAAGTTGTTACCTTATTTCCTTCACAATACATTCATATTGGTGGAGATGAATGCCCCAAAGAACGCTGGGAAGAGTGCCCTAAATGCCAGGCAAGGATGGCCAATGAGGGACTGAAGGATGAAAAACACTTGCAAAGCTGGTTTATCACCGAAATGGAAAAGTACATCAATTCCAAGGGGAAAACCATTATCGGATGGAGTGAAATAATGGAAGGTGGGATTGCTCCAAATGCTGTCTTAGAATCATGGAAAGGAGTTGAAGCCGGTGTGGAAGCAGCAAAGAATGGACATAAGGCCATTATGTCGCCTTACCAGTACATCTATTTTGACGGCATTTATGTAGACCGGGAGCATGCACTTATGGAGCCCTTTGGTCAAAAATACTGTTGGACGAATACGGAAAAAGCTTATTCATTTGAACCAACACCTGATACCATTCCTGAAAAATACCATCCATATTTTATTGGAGCCGAAGGAGCCATGTGGACGGAATTCATTAAAACTGAATCGCATTTGGAATACATGTTATTGCCAAGGCTTAGTGCACTATCAGAAGTTTGCTGGACAACCAAGGAAGGGAAAAACTTTGATGACTTCTCTACAAGACTCAACACCCATTATTTGAGATTGGATGCCCTGGAAGCCAATTACCGCATTCCGCATCCTGAGCTCTCGGATACCATTTGGCTCAAAAAAGGCGAATCCCTTCCCTTGAAAAAGACAGGCAACTTTGTAGTGAGATACACAACCGATGGAAGCGATCCGAATGGCACATCTCCTCTCCTGGACAGTACCGCTCAGATACAAAGTAGTGGAGTACTTAAAGCCAGAAGTTACAATGCACTAGGAAGAGCTAGTAGCATTAGTACGACTGTCTTACTCCTAAAAGAATAAGCTAGTCCGAGGGTCAGTTAAGAGACTCACTCAGTTGCTTTTTTATAGCGTCCTTTTCTGATTGTATTTTGTTGAAATTGCTTATGGCCTCAAAGATTTCGCTTCGTGCGTGTTCCACTGCCTTTCTCCCAGTCTCATATATGTTAGGAAGCATGTTGGCAGAGTTGATATTTTTTGAGTCATCAAATATTGAATTCACAAACACCACTTCGTTGTCGTACATGGCCATAGTAAGTGCCATTTGATTCTTTTGCGTAGCGTGTTGAATGTAGCGTTGTGTGCGAAAGAGGTAGTGCAGAAAACTGCGTGAATTGTACTGTGACTTTTCTTCTACGGAACACACAATTACTATGTCCATTTGCTTTTTCAAAGCTTCCAAAATGGGCAATGGAGAGCTATAAGCTCCATGAATGAGCCATTGATCGTCAATATTGCAAGCCGGAAGCATCGGAAAAGAAGAAGTAGAAGCCTTTACCGCCTCACTTAACAGTCCCTTCTCTAAACGCACAGGTGCTCCCGAGAATAGATCAGTAGCCATGAGAACCGTTTCATGAGCCAAATCTTCCAGTCGAATTTGACCACAGTGTCTACTTAGAACGGCATCAATAGCGTCAGCTTTCATAATTCCCTGGGAGTACTCAAACCTACCGAAGGGCAGTTTGAACATAGACAGTATGCTGCGATAGTTGAGTTTCTTAAAAATCTCTTTTGTCCAATCGCGCTTAAAGGATTCCTTCATTTTGGCGATGGAATATCCCATTCCCCAAAGACCGGCCACTGCACTTCCCATGCCGCTTCCCACTACAAGATCTACTGGGATGTTCTCTTCCCTCATAAACTTGATCAACTCAATTCCAGCAGCTGATTTTAAACCACCCGCTCCCAAAATCACTCCTATTTTTGGTCTGTGTTGTTTTTGATCTGTTTGCTCAGTCATATCTTATTCCTTTGCTCTTGTTAGGTACTTAGACCCCTACTTTTTTTTTCTGCACTGTATCACCTTCCCAAGCCCATTGCAGGCGCTCTACACTTCCGAGTTTACCCCATAGCACATCTCCTTTCGACAGGTGTAGGGGAAATATCAAGTCCATCCCCAAAGAAGTAAATCTACTTCTCAACTCATCCTGCATCCCCGTTAATATAAGTTTACAGCCTATGTCTTTTAAAGTCATTTTCAGTTTAATAATAGCCCTGAAACTAGCCGTTGTAAAATCTGAGATTGAGGTTAAATCCAAGATTAAAGCGGCTGCCATTTCCTTTCCGGGCCTCGACAATTCTACATGCATTCGGCGCAATTGATCAGGCAATAACCTGCCTGAAGGCTCAACTAGCACCATACGTCCTAAGTCACTAATCACCATATATCGATATTCTCAAACAAAAGTGCTCCAAGCCCTGCATATGTGGCTTACACTATTGTTCTGCATAAATATACTATTGTTCAAACTAATGGTTGTCAAGCAATTACAACCATACATCTTTAGATGTAATTCCGCTGAAAATCCCTCGTATTTACTGCTCAAAATATTCATCTGGTTTAAGACTGTCTAAAGTCACTTGGAGATTTTCCCGTCTCGGCTTGAAATACCTTTGAAAAATAGGCAGGTTCAGAAAAGCCCAGGGCATATGATATTTCTGAGATATTCATACTTCCATCTTCCAAAAGTTCCTTTGCCTTGGCAATCTTAATCCCTCGCACATAATGCGTAATTGACTTTCCTGTTAAGGCTTTAATTTTTTGGTGTAATTGTGACCTGCTTACTCCAACGCTTTTGCATAGCTGAGGAACTTTGAAATTGGCATCTTCGAGGTTGGCTTCAACAGCATGCCATATTTTTCTCAAAAAGGCATCCTCCATAAGGTTATCGCCTTCTTCCTGTTGGTCATTAGGTGGAGCAGCCACTGTTGAATAACGCTCCTGCATTCGCTTCCTACTTTCAAATAGATTTTTCAAGACCAGTTCAAGTTCTCTCTTGTCTATAGGCTTTGACAAGTAGGCATCTGCACCTTTTTCCAAACCAGTGATCCGTGAATCCATATCGGCCCTTGCCGTGAGCAAAACAACGGGAATATGGCTTGTGAGCTCATGTCCTTTTAGATCATTACACAGCTCAAATCCATTTTTCAATGGCATCATCACGTCGCTCAGGATTAAATCCGGTACATTATCAATGGCTAGGTCAAATCCCATTTGCCCGTTGTTGGCAAAGGTCAGTTCGTAACTGTTTTCAAGCACCGTTTTCAAATAAGCTGCAACATCCACGTTGTCTTCCACAACTAATAACCTGGTTCCACCGGCTTCCATTGGCTCAGCAACTACTTCTGCTGAAACCGATACTTCTGGTGCGGGTGTGGAAGTCAATGCTTCTCCCCTATTCCTAACGGGCAACTTCACGATGAATGTGCTTCCTTCTCCTTCCTTGCTTTCCACTTGAATTTCCCCTTCTAACAGTGTTACAAGTTCCTTCGTAAGGGTCAATCCAATTCCTGTCCCTTCTATTGCCTTCCGTTCTTCTTCATCAATCTGATAAAAACGATCAAATATTTTGGAAATCGCATGTTGAGGAATGCCCAGGCCGGTATCGGATATTTTAAGCCACAGCTCCTTATTGGCAACATGTTCATTGATTGAGCAGGAAATATGCCCATCTTTCGGCGTGTATTTTATGGCATTGGAAACCAAATTCGAAACAATGACCTTCATTTTGCCTTCATCAAAATCCATAACCACACTTTCCGGGCTACTTTCAAAAGTCATTTGAATCTGTTTTGCGGCGGCCAGACTTTCTAGTGAATTAAAGACGTAGGCAATATGGGCAACTATGTCGCCCTGAACTAAATTCACTCTTAACTCACCAGACTCAAGCTTTCGTAAATCGAGCATCTGATTCACCAATTGTAGAAGGCTTTCCGAGTTTCTGAATATCATATCGGCTCCGTTCCTCCCTACTTCATTTGGATTTTCCCGAAGTTCGGTGGCCATTCCCCGTATTACGGTTAGAGGAGTTCTTAATTCATGCGACAGGTTGGTAAAAAACCTAGACTTAGCTACATCCAACTCTTCTAGTTTCTGATGCGCTAACAACAACTCTTCCTTCGCCTGTTCTACCAAGACTTTTTGTTGCGAAACAGCTTTAAATCTATTAAAAAGAGCCAAGGCAAAAACAACAGACACCAACAAGCCAATACCCAGGAAAACCCTCTGGTTTTTGGTCTTCTTGCTTTCAGCCTTTTCTGCTCTGAGCAGGGCGTTTTGTACCTTCATGGCCTCAGCATTGGCAATGCTATCCATGGCTACCTTCTTTTCATGCTTCATTTGCATGTCTTTCTCAATAGCCTGTTTTACGCTCTGAACATTGGCCAATGAATCGTTCATTCTCTCCGCCTGCTTGTAGTAATCTAAAGCTTTTTTATACAGCCCTTTTCTTTCGTAGATACGTGAGAGTATTCCCAGAACTGACTTCATATTCCCGGGATTATTCATTCGAACAGTGAGTGAATGAGCTTCTAAGGCGTGCTTCTCGGCAACATCCAGATTTCCCAGTTCCATTTCTAAAGATGCCAGCCCAATCAAGGAAAGTGCTCTGCTTAAAAGCCCCCCTATTTCCTGATAGTACTCGGCCGCCTTATGTAAAGCAAACGAGGCTTCATCGTACTCTTTTTGCCTTAGATAGACCGCACCAATGTTATCATAGGCTTGTGCCATGAGCAAAGAACTCATGCCCTCCACATCTTCAAAACTTAAGCACTTCTTGAGGGATGTAATTGCCTCATTCAGATTTTTGTTCATTAAGTGCATATAGCCCAGGCGCATATACAACTCGGCAACTTCTCTATCCAAACCAGCAGTCTCGGCAATGCGCAATCCATTGCGCAAGTATTTCTCCGAGCGTTCAAACTCTTGCTGATAGCAGTATACAATACCCAAACTTCCGTAGTTGCGGGACCATAGAACACTATCTTTAAGTACCTCATTTACTTGTAGCATTTTCAGGAGAACATCAATTTCTCTAACAAGATCACCTCGGTTGTTATAGGACCATGAAAGCCCTTGCAACACTCTAACCTTATACCTTAGGTACAGCTTTTCGTGCTCTTCATTCGGCGTTGAGAGCATGTTGTTTACCTTATCAAGAGCTAAGTCACCATAAGACAATGCTACCTGATTACGAGAAAGGATGTTCTGAATGCTAATTAGAGTCCCAAGTTTGGTAGTGTCTTCCGTGGCCTGGTGGTATACGTTAAGAGAAGAGTCTAAAAAATCCTGAGCCAAGTCGCTCAGTTGGTAATAGCTGCTGGTATCTACTAAGTAGAAACTGTTTTCGGTTTGCCCATATCCCCCTTTAGGCAAAAAGGCGGTACAGTTCAGTAACAAAAGCAAAAACCAGATTCTCGGCAAAAAAATGCGTTTGATGAACACTTTTTCAAAAATAGCACGGTCTTATTTTCAATTCCCATAGAATTCGTGGCAGGACTTAAATCTGTGGAGAAAGGAGTCAATTACAATCAAACACCTTCGCCAATTGAGAAAATTTTGAAAGTGCGATTAAACCATTTGGTAATGTTTAGGTCACAAAATTTTAATACGAGCGCAAGTTTTGTGAAAAGACCGCAACTAAGACCTTAACAACGTAAAAGCCTAATGAAATACTCTTATCCTCTCTGCCTCCTTTTTCTGCTCTCTTGTCCCCATCTCTTCTCCCAGTCTTTTGATGGCTTTACACTTTACAACGAACAGAATAGAAACACAACCTACCTTATTGACAAAGATGGCAACACCAGTTTTACCTGGGATTGCAACACATCGGGAAACTATGCTGTCCATCTTACGGAAGAGGGCAACCTAATAAGAGGAGGTGTTTATTCAGGTAACCAGCTTACAGGAGCGGCCATAGGTGGAATGATACAAGAGTATGATTCAAATGGCGATGTAGTTTGGGAATATGTTTACTCCACTTCAGATCATTGTTCGCACCATGATTTTACCGTGCTACCCAATGGAAATGTTATTCTGATTGCCTGGGAAGTTAAAACCGTTGCCGAGCTCACTCAGGCCGGAGTTTCAAATGCCAGTACTGAGCAATGGCCCACACATTTTATTGAACTGGAACCAGACGGTAATGGTAGCGCTACCATTGTTTGGGAATGGCATATGTGGGACCACATGATTCAAGATGTAGATAATACTAAAGACAATTATGGTGTAGTTGCCGATCATCCTGAGCTAATGGATATCAACGCACTCACGGTATCTTCCAGACCTGGCCCCGGTGGCGGTGGTGGAGACTGGTTTCACGTAAACGGTATTGACTACAATGAAGAGCTTGACCAACTGGTATTTACTTCACGATTCGCAAGTGAGATTTTCATCATTGATCATAGCACAACCACAGCAGAAGCAGCATCTCACTCTGGGGGAAATTCCGGTATGGGAGGAGATTTCCTATACCGTTGGGGAAATCCATCAAATTATGGACATAGCGGTACTCAAGAAATTCCCGCAGCAGTTCACGACCCAAGATGGATTAAAGACGGAAGACCTTATGCGGGTTACATACAATTCTTTAACAATGAAGGTGGCTCAGGTGGAAGTTCATCTGTTGATGCCATTAAAACTCCAATTGACGGATACAACTATACCTATGACAAAGGTGAGGCCTTTGCTCCAAGCACTGTCTCAAAGCGACATGATTGCATAGACAATGCCGATGGACAGTCAGCTTCAGACCGCATGTCAAATGGTAACATATTCGTTGCCCTTTCGAGAGAATATATGTACGAAGTTGATTCAAACGACAAGATTGTATGGCAATACAGTGCAAGCCCAGCCAAGGCATTCCGCTTTGAGTGTGACTACGACGGAATCATTGCGCTACTAGGAGAAAGCCCCTGTGGTACTGTTTCCATTGACGAACCAAGCTCTCAAACTGTTGAATTGTACCCCAACCCAAGCACGGGCACTGTTCAAATTGGGCTTCAAAATGCTGAGTCTTTAGAACTGGCTGAGGTATACGACCTGCTAGGAAATAGGGTATTTACCCAAAACTCAGCCAACGCAATGAACCTTGGCGAACTTGCCAAAGGCGTTTATACAGTAAAACTTACTTTCAACAACCACTCAAGCATCAGCCAACAAATAGTCCTTTGCCAATAAAGATCAGCCTTGCAAAACATGTATCCTTGTTTTGCATCTTTTCGGTCCCCATGCTTCTAATGGCCCAATCTTCCTTTTACCACATTGATTCGGTACGGGAAGTCAGGATTTATTTTGAAGAGTCTAACTGGGACGAGCTGCTGGATACCTTGTATGCCAGGGGAGATCGTGAGCGCTTACTTGGTGATGTAGAAATCGATGGGACTTTGCTCCAGGATGTTGGTGTTCGTTACAAAGGCTACAGTTCAGCAAGCACTCAAAGGGTGAAAAACCCATTCAATATTGACTTGGATTACCTTGTTGAAAATCAGAATTACCAGGGATATGACAAACTGAAGTTAAGCAATGTAATTCACGATCCATCATTTCTCAGGGAAGTACTGGCTTATGAAATTGCTGGCGACTACATGCCTGTTTCCAAAGCCAATTTTGCCAACGTTTACGTCAACGATATCCACCTGGGTTTGTATACTAATGTGGAAGCAGTAAACAAAGACTTTCTGTATGATCGATTTGGATCTAAATACGAGGCCTTCTTCAAAGGGAATCCTGAGACTGTAGATTTAAATGGCGAGAATTCAAACCTATCAAACAGCCCAGGGGAGTCTTACTCAGATTATTTTCCCTTTTATACTCTTAAGTCTGACAATACTGATGATTGGCAGAGCCTGTATGATTTTATAACCGTTCTGAATGAACAGCCTGAGGCACTCGAGAGGGTACTAAACATTGACAGAGCTCTGTGGATGCATGCCTTTAATTATGCTGTTATCAACTTTGACAGCTACATAGGCTACGCTCAAAACTATTATATCTATCAAACAGAAAATGGTCAATACCAACCCATACTGTGGGATATGAACCAGGCTTTCGCAAGCTACCGTCTAACGGATGCGTCCATTTACTGGCAGGGATTTTCTGTCGCCGAGGCAGCTTATATGGACCCTCTTTCACATCACTCAAGTGTTTCGGTGTATCCAAGGCCTTTTATGCGGCAGTTATTTAACGATGCTACCCAACGTAGAATGTTCCTTGCCCATTTGCGCACCATTATGGAGGACCATTTCTCAGGAGAAACCTTCGAGAATCGTGCAAGGGAATTACAACAGCAAATAGCCGCACATGTTGAAGCGGATGAAAACAAGTTTTACGGTAATGACGATTTCAAAATCAATATTGATACCACGGTACAAGATCTTATTGAGTATCCGGGACTCATCCCTCTTATGAAGGAACGATACCAGTACTTAAAAGAATACCCCGGCTTTGCCGGAGCACCTGAACTTAAGGAGATCGCACAATCGCCTTCAAGCCATGAAGTGGGAAACGATGTTTGGATTAAGGCGAAAGCTCAGGGAGCAAACAAAGTCATAATGGCCTACAGGTTTTCAAAAAGCGCGGTCTTCACCAGCATCGAAATGAAAGATGATGGTCTGAACAATGATGGCAATGCTAACGACGGACTTTTTGGTGCTCAAATTCCAAAGGCCGGAAATCTGGTTCAATACTATTTATATGCCGAAAATGACTCTGCCGGAAGTTTCTCTCCCAGCAGAGCCGCGTATGAGTTCTATACTATATCGGCTCCATTTGCACCTGGAAGTGTGGTTATTAATGAATTCATGGCCAGCAACCGCCTCGCCCATGCAGATGAAAAGGGCGAATTTGACGATTGGGTTGAACTGTACAATACAGCGGATTATGCATTGTCTACCACTGGACTTTACTTGAGTAACGAGCTATCATTGGACAGTGACTGGGCATTGCCTGATAGAATCCTTCCAGCAAATGGACACTTGATTATTTGGCTGGACGGTGATACAGGACAGGGAGACAAACACGCTGATTTCAAATTGAAGAGCGAGCAAGGCCATCTGGTACTTTTCAACGACAGTAAGGAGCTTTTTGATGAACTGGAATATTCAGATCAGGACTTTGTGCTGAGCTACGGCCGCTACCCAAATGGTTCGGGAGATTTCAACTTCATGGTTCCGAGCCCTGAAGAAGTAAACAGTGCACACAACCAGTTGTATTTAGAGCAATCATTGTTCTTATATCCCAACCCGGCCAATAACCAAGTGAACATTGAATACAAGCGAGATACCAGCTATGTGCTCAAAGTAATAAGCCCTGATAGCAGAGTAGTGGCGGAAATAGAAACAAACAATTCAGGGGTTTACACCCTGTCAACCGCCAACTACCCACCTGGCCCCTATTTTATTAGAGCTGTAGGCTCTGACTTTTATGAAACACAATCACTTATCATCATTCACGATTAACTAATCCTATGAAAGTACTTTCTACTCTTCTTTTGACCATTATGTGCGGCACCTTAGGCGCTCAAACTTTTACGAACTATACCACCAGCGACGGACTCTTAAACAACAATGTTTCATCTTTATGCGAAGGGAGCTCAGGAGAAATGTGGTTTGGTACCCAATCAGGTGTGTCAAAATTTGACGGTAACACCTGGACCAGTTATGAGCAAAGCAACTATCCCGGGATGGCTGATGACAATATTTTATCTATCTACATGAACTCAGAAGATGAGCTATGGATAGGGACAGACTTTGGGACCAGCGTATTTGATGGGAGCACTTTCACCACCTACAACAGCAATGATGGCCTGGGAAATAACAAGGTGCAGTGCATTGGAGAAGATGCTGATGGCACCATGTGGTTCGGTACCATTACTGGATTGTCTAGCTACGACGGTTCGTCATGGACCAATTACGGAACGAGTGAAGGCCTACCTTTTGGAGGAATAAATTCAATCACCTTAGCTGAAAACGGCGACCTATGGTTAGGTACAGGGCTTGGTGGCATAGCTATTTTCGATGGTAAGGACTTTTTAGAGATTACGGAGGACGATGGACTGGTAAGCGATAAAATACGCGCCATAGCATTGGCAGGTGATGATAAATGGGTGGGCACCGCCGATGGCTTAAGTCTCTTAGGTAGTGACAATAGCTTAACCACAAACTATACAAGAATATATACCCTGCCAGCTCCTGACACATTAAACCCCATTGAAGACCTTGCAGTAGGCACAGATGGCGTTGTTTGGGCAGGTGTCTATGTTGATTACCTGGTTACTGAAGGTGGAGTTTGCGCCTATAACGGAAGTCAGTGGTTTGAGTTTGATACAGAAGATGGATTGATAGGCCCGGTTGTAAGAGCTCTTGCAGTTGATGCTGGTAACGCTGTGTGGGTAGCCACTAGCTCTGGAATTAGCAAAATTTCTGACCACTCACTCAGTAGCCCTACAGTCCATGCAAACCGCTTTGCAATGTATCCTAACCCCGCCAACGAATACCTTAGCATTCAGTTTTTGAAGCAGTTTTCGGAAACAGAGCGAATTTCTATTTATGATGCTTCAATGAAATTGGTTTTAGAACATCCATTGGCAGAGCAACAAACTTCTACCTTACTTCCATTAAGTGGATTGCAAAAAGGTGTTTACTACGTGAAAATAGGTCAGCAGGTAGAGCAGGTTCTCATTAACCGCTAATATCAATCCTGAACCATAAACTGTATCGTAGTACCGCTTGAGGTATTTCTAAGAAAATAGCTTCCTGTCGAAAGATGCCATTGGCTTAGTTCAAGCTGTCCATTACCTGTGAGGTTTACAATGGTCTGAACCTGTCCCATGGTGTTCATAAGCTTATAGCGACCTGGACTAAGGCCTTGTATGAATATAATACCGTTGCGCGAGCAAGGATTGGGATATACGGCATAGGACTGATACAAATCTGTTCTTAGCCCGACCTGATTAGAACTTCGCAGTAAAATCCCCTTAGGACCACCTACAAACAACGATCTTCCGTTGGAGGATATGTGTTGAATGTTTTGGGTTTTACCATGACTATATGACCAATTTTCGCCACCATCTTCTGTTTTATAAATGTAGCCTTGCGACGTCACTATATAACCGGTTTTTGAGCTAAGAAAGTGCATATCCATAGCTTGATCAGCGCTGTCCTTAAGGAAATGTAGCCTAAGGGTGTCCCAGCTATTGCCTGCGTTGCTTGTTTTATACAGGGGCTGAGCCGAGGTAAAAGCGTAGCCTCCCAGCGCGTAGGCAGTGTTATTGTCAGTATAATCAACTTTGGTCACAGCACTCTGGTAATCTTCTATAAAGAGCGAATCCCAGGTTTCACCTCCATTTTTGGTAGTATAAATGCGTCCGCGATAAGCAAAAGTGCCATCCCAGGCTCCCACTATTCCAAAATCACCATTGTAGAAATCGATCTGACTCACATCGGTCCAAAACTCGAAATGATGACCTGACCAGCTCTCTCCACCATCTGTAGTGCTGTGAATGCGGTTACCAGTAGTGCAGTAGCCAATCTTTTCGGTTAAAAAGACTACATCCGCATTACCAGTTCCTACTTCAAGACCTTTTGGGCTTATATCCTTCCAGTTTTTACCTCCGTCTTCAGTTTTAAACACGTAGCTGGCAAGGCTTGGATTACTGGCGCGCAGTAGCACGTAACCCACTTGCTCAGTGGGGAATGAAATTGCCAGTAGAGACCTGGGCACTCCTTCAATGAACTCTCCTCCTACTTTCTGCCAGTTTTCACCTTCGGTATCGGTATAGTATACTTCTACTCCGGCTCCTTCTTCGCGCACCAGGGCATATCCTTTCTTTTCAGTAGGAAAATCAAATGCAAGAAACTGATGACCGGTGAAAGGGTTCTCTTCTATCCACTGAGCGCTGGCATCAACAAATTGACTCAGAAACAAACAGAAAAGAATAAACAGACGAAAAACAAAACTTGAATTGCGCATGGAAGGAAATTTAATGCTTCAAAAGTAGAAGCTCAGTTTCCCAAAGAATTGCACTTTTTCAGCTAGCCATTGTATTTATCACGAAGCGTAGTTCTGAGCTCTCCTGGAGTAGTACCGGTTATTTTCTTAAACCACCTGTTAAAATAGGCATGGTCTTGAAAGTTCAATTGATAAGCAATTTCCTTCACCGACTTGTTTGAGTGCAAAAGCCACCTTTTGGCCTCCAGGAGAATTCTATTCGCAATGAATTCACTGGCCGTTTTTCCACTGGAACGTTTTGATAAATTAGTGAGCCGATCTTGTGAAACTGCCATTTGTTCACAATAGAACCTCACAGAGTGTTCTTCGCTAAAATGTGCTTCTAAAAGACTTCTAAACTGAATAAACTGCTCGTTTTCCAACTGAGTACCGAAGGTCTCGTCAGCGGCCTGAAAACGCTCACATTGCATAATAAACAAGTTGACGTAACCCTGAACCATATCGTAAAAGCCGGAAGTCTTCTCCTTTAACTCATCTTCAATATTATGTACCAACTTTACCACTTGTTCAAACCCTTTATCGCTAAACTCAATGCAGGGAGCCGACAATTTGTTAAAAAATGACATGCTTTTTTTAGCAAACGGTCCGGTGATTGTGTAATCTGGGCTAAGCTTCAATACCAGACCTTTTGAAGAAGGCGCCCTATGCATATAATGTACCTGTCCAGGACATAGTATGTGAACCTCACCTTTGCGAATCTCAAGTTCCTTGAAGTCAATCATGTGTAGGCCTCCTCCTTCTTCAAACAGAAAGATTTCGTAACCATTGTGCCTGTGAGGCGTGGTAGGATTGTAATTAGAGTTTTTCTCCAATAAATCTATGGCGACAGGAAAACTTGATTGTTCCTCGCTCATAAACTCAAACTCTGGAATGTTAGGACGACTCATGTAATAGCGCACAATGCTAAAACAATCCCGATGGATGCTTTGCACATTTATGTAAATGTCCTAAAAACACTTGAGCATAAATATCAATCTATCCATAATTACTTTGTTGATGTGCTTTCAGTATGCATTTTTGAACCATGTGTCAGCGCTTTAGTGGTTACATTTTTTGGAAATATTTAAAACTCGGAATTCTTCTGTCTATACTCTTTAGCATGGCTTCATGTAAAGAGAAAGAGACTTCTCCCCTTCTTATTGCAACTTCGGCCAATATGCAATTTGCCATGCAGGAGCTGGTCAATCAATTTGAAAAGCAGACGAATGTTCCTTGCGAAATTGTTTTGGGCTCATCCGGAAAACTTTCAGCCCTTATATTGGAGGGGGCTCCATACCACCTATTCGTATCAGCAGATATGAATTATCCCTTGCATTTGTTTGAGGAGGGAAAGGCCATTGCTCCTCCAAAGGCGTATGCATTGGGAAAGCTGGTGCTCTGGAGTATGAAAGATAGTTTTCCTGACTGGCAGCACTTTAAACCCAAGGAAATCCAGCATTTTGCGATTCCCAATCCTAAGGTAGCGCCTTATGGCAGTGCTGCAATAGAGGCGCTGAAGCAAGCCGGGCTCTATGAACAGCTGAGCTCCAAACTGGTACTAGGTGAAAATGTGGCACAAACCACTCAATACATAACATCAGGAGCGGCAGAAGCAGGAATTGTATCCAAATCCATAGTTAGCATAAAAGAGCAGGAAAAAACTGGCTTCTGGTGTCACATACCAGAGTCAGACTACACACCAGTGTCACAGGGAGTGGTTTTACTGAAGTCGGGAACCAAGAACTCAAGTGCTATTGACTTCTACAACTTCCTTTTTTCAATAGAAGGGAAAAGAATATTGAATACTTTCGGCTATGATGAGCCCGCTTCATGAATCAATTCACAGGCAAAATATCAGAAGTATTGGTTGATGGGCAATTGTCACTGGTACGGGTAGCCGTGCAGAATGTGCAACTGCAAGTAGCCCTAATTGACAATCCTGAACAGAGTTCCTATCTAAAAAGGGATGTTCAGGTGGAAGTATTGTTCAAAGAAACAGAAGTTATCCTGGCAAGGCCTTTTGAAGGTTTGGTTAGTCTTGAAAACCGTATTGCAGCCAAAGTGATGTCCCTCAATTTTGAGAAGTTATTTTGCAGGGTATCAATGCATTCGGACTTGGGTTATCTCAATGCCATAATTACTACCAGTGCGGCCAAAAGCCTGCTTTTGGAAGAAGGTACTGAGGTAGTGGCGTTTATCAAAACCAATGAAATAATGCTCTCGCAATAATGGACTGGCAACCTCTTTTACTAAGCTTCAAACTTGCAGGCCTAAGTACCGCCCTACTATTGCTAATTGGTATTCCAATATCCTACTTCCTGGCTCGCAGTTCAATAAAAGTAAAACCAGTTATTGAGGCACTTATTGGCATGCCTTTGGTACTTCCCCCTACGGTATTGGGCTTTTACTTACTCCTGGCATTTAGCCCGGGCAATGCATTTGGTCAATGGCTTGAAGAGTGGTTTTCTATTCGTCTGGTCTTTTCTTTTGGTGGCTTGGTACTTGCTTCAGTTATTTATAGCCTTCCTTTTATGATCCAACCCCTACAAGCAGGTTTCAAGAGTATTCCCACTTCCTTAAATGAGGCCGCTCAGGTACTGGGGAAGTCGCAATTCCAAATTATACGAAAAGTACTGCTGCCCAATATGAAGCCTGCGTTGCTTAATGGTATCGTGCTGAGTTTTGCGCATACCTTGGGAGAGTTTGGAGTGGTACTAATGATAGGTGGAAATATTCCCGGCGAAACACGTGTGGCTTCAATTGCCATTTATGATGAAGTGGAAGCCCTGAACTATGCAGCAGCAGGTACTTATTCAGCCGTACTTTTCATTATCAGCTTCAGCATTCTTCTCATGGTATATATGAGTCAGGGAGGACTACTAAAACGTTTATGGTCATGATTTCATGTCAAATAAAAAAGGCACTGCATACTGCTTCGGGTCCCGTGCCATTAGAAATTGACTGGACCATTGAAAAAGGTAGCTTCACTACACTGTACGGTCCTTCTGGAGCAGGAAAAACAACTCTTCTTAGAATATTGGCCGGACTGTTGCGACCTGATTCAGGAAGTATCGTAGTGGATAAAACCACCTGGTATAACCGTGATAGTAAGACCTTTATTCCCCCTCAAAGAAGACAGGTGGGATTGGTATTTCAGGAATATGCACTCTTTCCCAATATGACGGTGGCAGAAAACCTTGCCTTCGCCCTGGCGAAAAACCAACACAAGGACGCAGTGGAAGAGCTTGTAGACATTATGGAATTACAAGAGTTTCTTCAAAGGAAACCAGAGCAACTTTCAGGGGGGCAAAAACAGCGCGTTGCTTTAGCGAGAGCATTGGTTCCTAAACCCAAAATTCTGTTATTAGATGAGCCCCTCTCGGCACTTGATAGGGCTATGCGTTCAAAACTTCAGGACTACTTACTTAGCCTTCACCGAAGATATGAGCTCACAACAGTACTGGTAAGCCACGACAGTTCTGAAATACTCAAAACATCAGACACCATGGTGGTTTTGGAAAATGGGCAGATCGTAAAAAAGGGACATCCAAGTAAGGTGTTAACCGGTCAGGAACTGAGTGGTAAATTCCAGTTTAGCGGAGAAATCACGTCCATGGACCTACAGGGCTTTCTGTGCATCATTTCAGTACTCATTGGGAATGACCTTGTAAAGGTGGTTGCCGATACAAGCGAAGTGCAACAATTACAGGTGGGCGATAAAATACTTGTAGCTTCAAAAGCGTTCAATCCAGTAATTAAAAAACTCTAGTCAAACAGGACTGCTCAACTACTCAAAACAAACTCAAATTTTGAAAACTGCTTTGAGTGTTTTTTAAGTACTTATGGGAAAAAGCTGGGCAACGCTTTTTTGTAGGCTGCGTCATGCTAGTAATAATTTAAAGCCCCAGGCTTATCAACAGGAGCTCCGACCAGCGTTGCCATGAAGGTGAAAAGGGACGTGATCGTTCATGGACCGATTAGGTTCGGAGCTCTTCTTCAAAACTTTTGAAAATAAAAAATAAGAGCTCCATTCGTAAGGGCTTTCTTTTTGTGGTAGAACTCACAAAAAGTTGGGTGCCGACTATTAGACTTCTTGTATGAGATAAATTCTGCAATAAAAAAAACCGCCTGAATATCAGGCGGTTTAACAGCATATTTCTTTCAACTAAAGTCAAGCTTCTACACCTTCGGCTTGTTCCTTGTAAGAACTGGCCAAAGAAGCTATACTCTCTGCAGCTGCATCCTCCATTGCCGTAGCCGTTGAAGGCTTGTGCTCCTTAAGATAAGGCTGATAAAGCTCTACGCAGAAGGATTCAATTCCTAACATCCAATCAGAATATGCAGTGACGTGTTGTATCCCCAACTCTATCATGAATTTGAGATGGTTTTCAAGACTGAGTCCCAAGGCTGTAAACACTGCTTTCACTGCCTTGGGAATTTTGTCCATTGCCTTCTGTACGTCCGCTTCAGGAATGGCGATGTATTTAACCAGTTCCAATGCGTGGAAAGGAGTAATCTGCTGGTAATTCTTGCCCTTTGTCATTAGTAAAGCTGCTTGTACGGCCAGGGCAATAAGTTTTGGTTTTGGGATACCGTTTTTAAAATCGGCATACAACGTGGGAACTTTCGCCATCATATCGGCCTGCCATCCATGAGGTACTACATCAATTGGATTGTACTCACCATAATATTCGTTCTCCCCGCCAAAAAGGCTTTCCACATAGCTGGCAAAAGTGCCATTACCAGGAGTGGCTCCGGCAGTTGGATAAGCATTGATGCTGCTTACATTTCCCTTCGGATCCCAGGTATCTTTTGTATTAAGCAGGTAAGTAGCCATTACAGGGGTTAGGGTGCCGCCCAAACTATGCCCTCCTACAGATAAGCTTGCTCCCGGCGTGGCTGTTGCCATTTGTTTTTTCAAAAAGTCCATAATGGTGCCTTTGTCGCCATCCACCATTTTATTGATGAGCGCATCCATGCCCTTACTTGTACCCAGGGCAATTTTGCCGGAGCTTGACGGAGCACCAGGAGAAACTTCCGTCCAGTCAACCATGATCCCGGTTTGGAAATCTTCTACAAACCATCCGTACAGCGAGTTAATATTGGTTCCGGCAATGGCCAATACATATCGGTTCTTCTCTTCCCAGTAGGCTAAAAACATATTATTGTCGCATACGGTATTGGCTCCCTGGTCCTTATTAGACCAAACTACAGGCCCCCACACCGGTTTGTAATCTCCTAATAGTTCCTTTGTAGAAGGCTTCAATTTTCTTATGTTGCCTTTAATGGCCATTACCCCTGTTACTGTTTGAGTCGCAAACTCCTGAAGCTTCTCTGGAGTCTCTTTTAGTCCAAAGCACATGTTGGATACTACTGACAAACTGTGCACCTGTTTTCTTAAATCATAAAGAGCCATAACGCTTTGTGTTTATTGTTTGTAGCAATTTATTGGCAGAAGACAGGCTTTGGCCAATCAAATTGGGAATCAGGGGTTTATCCTTACTGGAGCTTTCTAGGTATAAACACTGAGTCATCTCATGGTTTTCATCAAATAATAAGATCTTGCGGCATCCTTGATAACTGAATCTTCTAAAAAAGCACCCACATGAGAAGGCTTCTTTTACTATGTTTTCTAGCCCTATGCGCGTTCTATTCAAATGCACAACACACCTTTTCCATCGTTGCGGTAGATTCTGTAACAGGCGAAATTGGTAGTGCAGGAGCTACTTGCGGCGACAGCATTATCTGGCCAGGCACACCCGGGGCATACATTATTTCTGACGTTCTGCCCGGCATCGGCGCCATTCATTCTCAAGCCTATTGGGTGGCTGAAAACCAGAAAAATGCTCATGAGCAAATGGTAAAAGGCCTAAAGCCTGAAGAGATCATTAGCTGGCTTGAAAACAATGACCACCAAAGTTCTCCGGGAAGCAGGCAATACGGTGTGGTAACCTATAATGACGGTAGTCCTCTTTCAGCAGGGTATACCGGAGCCTTCGCCGATGACTATAAGGATCATTTATTAGGGCCCGGATACGCTATTCAGGGAAATATTTTATTAGGACCACAAATTCTGGATTCTATGGAAGCCAGGTTTCTTAGACAGAAGGGATCGCTGGCGCTAAAACTTATGGCCGCCATGCAAGGTGCCAATGTGGTGGGAGCTGATGCCCGATGTACGCCTGAGGGAACAAGCTCGCTGTCAGCCTTTATAAGAATGGCAAAACCGGATGACAAGGCTGGAAAACTCTTCCTTGATATTAACGTGGCGGGCACTGAAAAAGGCGTGGAACCTATTGATGTGCTACAGGAAAAATTTGACAAGTGGCTTTGGACCAACATTGATGAAATGAACGTGCCCCCCTCATTTGCTGCTTACCCAAACCCAGTGTCAGGTTTTCTTCAAGTTGACCTTGAAGGTTCTGGTTCAATGACTATAGAAGTATTCAACGCGCTTGGGCAAAAAGTATACTCTAATGAGACTGACGAAAAACATCTTCAATTAAATACTGCATCCTGGGGGGCCGGACTGTATTCTATACGCGTTGCAGGCATTAACTCGCCTGGAAAAGCTGTGAAAAAAGTACTGGTGAAGTAGTCGTTTTTTCCGACCAGAGCATTTGTACTAAAGTCATTCTATCAATACCGTTTGAACAGCATTATTGCCTGACTGATCTGGGAAATACATCTGCTCAACCATTGTAGGCAGCATAGTGTACTTTCCGGCAAAGCGTGGTTCCAGTGAAACACTAAAACGATGTACACCGGCAGGCAGAGAAGTACAGTAAATCACAACCTTGTTTCTGCGGTATTCACGGTGCACTTCATGTTGAAAGCGAGGAAACTCCTTAGTACCATAGCTGCATCCCGCCGGAATAGGAATTTCAATCATACTGTGCTTCACACTAAGTCTATTGTAAACGGTTACATTAAGCTGTGCATCACTACCCAAACCCAGACGGCTTACTTCTTTTCCCTTTTGAACCAATTGCGTTTTCACCCTAAACTGAGCACTGTCTCCACTGGCTTCTCTTACTTCATATGATCTAAAAACAAAAACCATGGCCTGTAAAACGCCTTGATAGCCTACTGAAAACTCTCCTCCACGTTGCTCATATCTTTTGGGTAGTTCAATCACTTTTTGCCCGTTAATCGAGAACCCAGCGGAAGCTGCTTCAGAAAGTTCAGTGCTTAAATTTTCCATGATATAGCCAATGAGCATGGCTCTTTGAAGGGTATTGTAATGCCCGTAGTTACAGGCTTTGGCAAACACACTGCGTTCTACCGTCTTTACAATTCGGGGCCTGCTTCCGTCATGCGCCAAAACCCTGAGTGCCAACAAAGTACTCATAGACTTGTCATAATAGAAATAGCTGCTGCTGTTACCCCAGTATAAATCGCCACAGCGATTCTTGTTCACCAACTCCATCACCTTAAATGCAATGTCACTTTTTACTCCCATAAGTTGACTACTACGCAAATAGAGCAGTTTCTCATGTGGTGTTAGGGTTTCGTACCTAAGTTTAGAAAAACGCTCTTCTTCGGCTTCCCAACCAAACTCCTGCATGAGAATACGAGACTCCAGGTAATTGTTGGTAGGGAATTTCAAAAAGTTCCGACGCAGGAACTTCATGGCCTTGGTTTGGGCATATGATTGAAATCCCTGTGATTGTGCTTCGGTAAGCACTTTGGTTACATATATGGTAATCCATCCATCGTAGGCATCGTTTTGCCACCACCCCCATGAACCATTAGGTTTCTGAAACTTTGATAGGCGCGCCACCATGCGTTTTATGAAGCGATCGTCCTTAAAATTCTTACCTATTACATTGCAAAGGCGCTTTTCCGCCAGGAGGGCAAAGAGCTTTGAAGCGGTCTGCTCTACGCAACCATAGTTGTAATACTTAAGCCGTGCTATCTGGTCCAGAACAAACTGCTTTTCATCATTGAACGTAACAACACCTATAACCTCATCCTGCTGGGCCTTCACCGTAAAACTTGTATCGCCCTGCACAAAGACACTTTTTACTTTCTTCTTCTCAATAAAGTCATCAAATATGTTCAGTGGCTTCTTCTCCCCTTCTTTGAAACCTTCATCGTTGCTAATAACAAATGATAGGTCTACCGAATCTTCCTTCGTATTTGCCACAAAACCTTGTTCATAGAGGCGCACCCTGTCCTTTACATCCATGCTGGCGGTACTTGAGTAAATTTTCTGACTATCAACAGAGAAATTCACATTGAAACTGAGCCGCTCATCTACATACTTAAATACTTTTCCAGAAAGCGCTACTGAGTCTCCTCTAACCAGAAATCTCGGCATTCCAATTTGCGCTGTATAAGGTAAGAAAGCCTTGGTTGTAGAAGTAGCTAAGCCCGTATTGCGGTGATAGTCCATGGCAGGTACTATACTTTGCCATTGTGTAATGTTATCAGGGAAGGTCACTTTGAAATAGGCCATTCCTTCCTTGTCTGTCACCAAATTGGGCACCCAATATCCGTAGTCCTTGAAATTGGTTCGCAAGCGGTTCGGTAAGGCTTGTCCATCCAATAAATCAAGGTTATTCTTAATTCTGTTGGGTTGTAGAGCTCCGAGCAATCTACTGCGTTCATTTGCCAAAGCATTGCCCACAATATCTGCATCTCCTTTAATATCATGTTTACCTGATACGGGCACACCATCAACATAAGTGAGCACCTGAGCACTGCGGTTACCTCTTATAACAGGAGCTCCAGCTGATGTACTAGTAACTCCCTGTAAAGTCAAAGACTCAGTTACACTCCGAGCAGGTAACCTCTGAATATTATTGGCTGTTATTGTCTCTTGAGAGTAGTAAGCATGGTCATCATACACCCTATCTGCTCTATCGGCCACCACCATTACTTCATTAAGTGACACCCCACTTCCCTTTAATGGTGCTTCAAGCTCGTAATTGGTTTGTTTTTGTACATCAATATTGAGAGCCAGGTGCTGATAGCCAATGTAGCTGATATTGATTTGCTGCCTTCCTTCGGGCACATTGGATAGAATAGCCACTCCATTCACATCCGATACTGCGCCTATACCGGTGCCCTTAATAGAAACTGTTGCAAAGGGAAGTTCTTCCCCAGATTCAATATCATGAACCCTCACATAAATTTTTGAGCTGCCACTTGCCTGTGTATTTCGGGTGGTGGTCTTAATATACTTCGTTGCTGATTGCACAGGTTCCGCATAGCTGGCCACATACTCAGAAGATGTCTGCATTTTAATCTCCGCATAGCTGGTCTTCCTTTTTTTGACTGGCAATCCATGAACCGTGGTGTAGCGATAGCCTGTTCTGCTGAGCTTAAGCATGTAATTCCCTTCTTGCACATTCCTGAAAATGAACTCGCCCCAGGCATTAGAAACCACAGCATCTTTTAGTACCCCGTTCTTTTCGAGCATGACGGTTACTCCGGCCAAATCAGCATTAGAAGTGTTTTTAAGCACCCCTAGTACACTTCCGAAATCCGTAGTATCTTCCTTGAAGGTCCATTCGGAATTCAAGTACATTGGAAACAAGCCTGCTTTTGAAATATTCGGCCTGGAAATTCTATGAATAACCTCGCGATATGGCTCAACTTCTGATTGCTCGATGGGTTTAAAGGCCTTTGGAACATAGTTCTGGAGTAAGTAATCTCCCTTGTTCAGTTCAATGCCTTTTTCTACATACGCTTTGCCCTTGTAGTCTATAGCTATCAAAGTGTACTTTCCTCTTTTAAGAGAGTATTCGGTATTGTTATTTCCCCCTACTCCCGCGTAGCTAAATACCGGTTGCTCTTCATTTATCAACCATAAGTACTTCACTTGTTTTTGGTAAGGATTAAACAGTTTTATCCTACAGTACCTATCGCTGCGGCTCTTGTGGTACCGATAGTTTCTCATGGTTTCATACCATTTGAGTCCTTCATATCTTTTTTGCTGTTGCGTCTGCTTCCTTCTGCTATACTTTCTTACATCTGACCTGAAGTATAAGGGCTTGGCTACAATGCATTGATCAAAGCTGTATCGGGGTGCGTTGGCCGCCAGTACTTCTCTGTTAAGTGGATACCTGGGCAAAGGGTAATTACTAAGTACCCCATAATTGATGGTGTAGTATTGAGAAGGATCAAAGTTGAAGTAGAAAGTATCTCTGTTAATCCTTAGTACTGTTTTCCCTTCCTTGAGTCCGCTAATGGTCATCAGGGTCTTCTGTATTTCGTCATACCAATGCGTCTTAGGATATAGTGTGCTGCCTCCTGCTCTTATGAGCCAGCGATGGCCATCGTTTTCTACCCAAACGGAATCAACTGCATAGGTTTTGGTATCCATAAAAAACGTTTGCGCGTTGACAGCTGCCAGATGCTCTTCATCGAGTAAGGGTCCCTGGTTCTGCAAAATGTAAGTCTTCTTATTCCGATTATGATCGGGATCAAGGCTTAGATAAGTGCGTGTGTAATTCTTAAGGACTACATCCTTGAGTATCACCGTATGCTGGTAGGTTCTAATCTTGATATCATAAGTCCCTTCAGGGTATCTAAAAGCAAACTTTCTGTCATCACTATTGATAGATGAATAAAGCAATCTGTCATCAATCCAAATAGATGCTACCAGGGCTTCGACACCATTGTTTACAACCAGGGGTACAAACTCTGGCATTTGATAGTCGTTGCCGGTAATGTACGTTCGGGTCTTCTCCTTAGGATACCGTGCCTGTAGGTAATAATTGGTGTCCACAACGTTTAGATGGCGTACGTATTCATAGTTTAACTGTCTGCTTCCGTTATACTGTACTTGTTGAACATAGAAGTTTGAGAACTGAGACATTTTAGGAAACCTCCTACCGAAGTAGGGAAGCTGAGGAATAGGAATGTCCAGAAACTCCATATTCACTGAATAGGCTGTGAGGTTCACTTTCTTTCTGGGACGCTCCTTGTAATCGGTCACTTTCACTGCAACATTGGCACTTGTTCCAGGGTAAATAGCCTTTGGCACATCTACTTCTACATTCAACTCCTTTTCCTTTACCACTAAGGGTACTTCAAAAAAGTGCTCCACCCCTGCCCACTGATAACCATAAAGCACATAGTAGGGCCACATGGTCACATCTTTTGCCTTATAGGTCATCTTAGGGCCGTAGCTTTTGTGCACTATGTTTTTGTCTCTGTACACCCTGCAATACACGTCGAGTCCCCAAGGGTTTTGAAGCACTACCTCCACAGAATCATGTGACCTTTTGCCTACCAGCGATACGTAAGAAGAGGATATGTCGCGTACCGAAGTATTGACTACCAAGGAATCATTGTGTGAAATGGTGTAATGTGTTGCAGCTGGATGAATTACTTCTTCAATGGGAAAACTAACGTCTTTTTCCATTAAGACTCTACCATGGTGGTAGTAAACAAGCCTGGCCAGCTCATTCTCCTTTCTTTTACCATCTTCATAAAACTCCGCCAACAATTTGTTCTGAAGCTGAGCAGATCGGTAATAGTCAGGTTTAGCATCATACCAAAAATTGTGTGTAAAGGTTTTGTACTCACCTTCGGCACCCAAGTACTCAACCGTTACCAGATAATACCCTTTCACAGACAGCAGCTTTGATGAAGGTATTTCAATGATGCTCGTTCCCGTAGGATCTATCATCTTATTGTAACTGAACAGGTTGTTGATAAGAGTGTCATTGGATTTGTGCTTCACTGGATACAGCACATCTGCCCTTAGCAATTTTACCTGAACCTTAACACGGGTATCCAGCATTGGCATACCGTTAGCGTCCAGGGCATCGGCCACTACTTCCACTTTATCTCCTTTGTTAAAATCGTATTTCAGCATTCTGGAGGAGTAGCGGGCTTTTTTCAGCTCGTAATCTTCTACCCTAAATGATCCTGTTTTTATATGCTCGTTCCCATCAGCCAACCTAAGCGAGTAGTTTTGATCCAATCGGAGACTGTCGGAAACAACGAATTCAGCCACATAAGCACCTGGTGTAGTGGGTTTTATTGTCTTTAGCCATTGCCATTTGTACTGATTGTAAACATAGAGCTTAAGCGAGCGTCTTAAGGGCCTTCCTTCATTGGTTACAATAAAGGCCTTCATTTTTACCGTATCAAAATGCCTGTACTTGGGTTTATTGAATACCATGTAGCCCGGAAAAATGCGTTGACCAGCGTAAGGATTACTCCTATCAATCGAAGGTTTCACCAGCCCTTGATTGCTTACCTGGTAAAAGTCGAACTCATCATGATGTCTGATAGACAACATGGTATTGGAAACCTTCTTGGGAAAGGCGTAGCACCCACAGCCCTCGTCAAAATCAATTTCTTCCCAGCCTTTTTTAACCTTTAATTTTACTTCGGCATCAATAATTGGATTTCCATCAAAATCGTACAGGTGCATTTGGCCTTCACCAAGTACGCCTCTGGTTCCCACGCGCAGAAAGGATTTTGAGTAGCTTTTGTAGTAGATGTTGTTACCTACACCCCATGCAAGTAAGTAGTGCCCAGGAGCCTCCGGAAGTATCTTGCCAAAACTGTCGTTTGGAACTTCGAGTATCAGATCGTGCATAAAGGAGTCGATGTGAAGCTGAGAATGCTCCTTATACAAACGATGAGCTTGCTCAAAAGTGAGTTTGTAGTATCGGTATTTGAGCGTACCTCTATGCGCTGTCCCTAAGTCCTGGCCAAAACTAGCCGAGGCGATAATCAGGAAACAGATTAGAAAAAAGAATCTCATATCCGGGCTTTATTCAAACTTGTGGGAATGATGATGCAATTACAAGGGCAACTTCATAAGTAGCCTATTTTTTCCTAAGCTGTATGAACTTGTTATTATCAATGCACATCAATTGATTATTGGGAATGCGCTGTTGGCCCAATATGTTCTTACAACTAGTACAGTTTCACCAGGTAGGAATGATCCAATGATTTGAAGAGCATTTCAAATTGAAAACCACTTTGATGAGCAAGTTCCGCAAAGGTTTTATCGTCTAAATATAGCCAGCTAAACCAGGGACCACGCTCATTTCGATATCCGAACTGAAACTCAATTTCTCCCAGGTATCCTTTGTCAAGATCAAGCAATTCATCGGCATCTAAATCTTCATACAGATGAAAAATGTTGCTGGAATCAGCCAGAATCTGCCCTCCGGGGTTCAGAAGTCCTTTTAGATGTGTTAGAAAATGAGGGACACTTTTCAATTTAGCTGATAAGCCAATGCCATTCATAAGGAGCAGAATGGTATCAAAGCCTTCTCCCTTCATTTTCATGATGTCTTTTACCTGGGCCCCTATTACGCCTTGTTCTTCCATCACTTGTATACATCCCTCGGAAGTATCAATAGGTAAGGTAGTAAAGCCTTTGCCTTGCAGGTATTTAGAATGGCAACCCGCACCTGCTCCTACATCAAGGACCCTACCTTTACAATGAGTCAAAGCCCTCTTCTCCTGCTCGGGCATTTCAGTGTAATTCCTAAAGAAATAAGAAGCCCTGTATTCTTCGGGACTTACGTCTTTGGAATACACTTTTATCATTTGCTCCTCGCCACTTTCGTAAAAGTTAACCAAGGCTTTTCCAAGAGGGTCTTTCAACAAATACACCTTTAAGTCGCAAAAATACTTTCTGGTTTTGGGTCTCTTTCCTTTTATAGCTCTCTAAAAGTATCCTGAGCGTGTTCTTCAATACTGTTCATTTCTACAAAAACAATATCGGTAAGAGCAGTAAGCTCATGCCATACCATGGGGCTTATTTGAACCATTAAAGGAGAGCGTAAGTGATATTCTTCGTGCTCTCTGGTAGTCAAATTATGACATTTTAAGCGAGCCACCCCGCTTACTAATGCCAGTTTCTCAGGACTTTTTCCGGCACTTTGCCCTTTGTGAAAATGCCTGCCACTAACGCTTCCTGCTTTTCTGTAGGCCAGGAGTCCCTCAGCCTTTTGGTTTAAGTCAATCTTCATGGTCTTACCAAAACCGTTTTGCCCTATCATCTCTAAAGACTGTATCTCAACTCCTTTCATTCTGCAAAAGTGAGCGTTTAAAGTTTAAGTGCTTATGAAGTTTCCGTCAATCCAATATCATTCAATGAATTAAGGTGCTGACGGTTATTTTCGCAAAATTGAAAAACGCACATGAAAATTTATAGCCTTATTACCCTACTAGGTGGCCTTTTGTTTTTAGGAGCTTGTGGAACTGATGACGGTTCTGATGATCCTGTAGAAAAAACTGGTGCACTTTCCATTACCGCTTTGTACGTAGACAGCTCGCCCGCCATGGATGCCGCAGTTACTTTATATACAAGCCAGAACGACTACTTAGACCGCACCAACCCTGAAAAAACAGGTACAACGGATCAAACAGGTGAAATCATTTTCAATGATTTACCACTGGTAAAATACTGGTATACAGTGGAAAAAGATGGAGCTACTAATGAAGCTTCAAATTTTCAAACAGGTGTTGCGCTGACTGCCGATCAAACACTGGAAAAAATTACCCAACTCAGATAATACATGAAACGACTACTTACTCTATGCTTCCTGGCCTTTATAGTGGTAGGAGCACATGCCCAAAAACGACTTACCCCGGAACTTCTATGGGAGCTTGACCGTGTGGGTTCTCCCAGTGCAAGCCCTGACGGAAAATGGATCGTATTTACCATTACTGACTATGAATGGAAAGAAAACTCTGGAAGAACAGATATATACTTAATGTCCAGTAAAGGCGGTGAAGCCAAAAAACTTACTGGCAATCAGGTTAACAGTTGCTGGCATCCGGAGTGGAGACCTGATGGAAAGTACATTGGTTTTCTTACAGTAACCGGAGAAGGAGCTCAAATGATGGAAATGGAGCCCGAAAATCCTGATATGGCTCGCCCAGTAACTGGACATCCGGGTGGTATTAGCGGTTTCCATTATGCAAAAGCTATGAACCGTATTGTTTATTCAGCCCAGGTGAAACTTGATAAAACCACCCAGGAGCTCTATCCCGATTTACCAAATGCCAGCGGTAGAGTAATTGATGATTTAATGTACAGACACTGGGACGAGTGGGATGATTACAGCTATAGCCACATTTTTATGCAAAACTATCAGGATGAATCCCCTTTACAGCCTGGTGTTGACATTATGCCCGACGAGCGCTATGATGCCCCAATGAATCCGTTTGGTGGCAGTGAAGAATATGCCATAAGTCCTGATGGTATGAGAATAGCCTACACCTGTAAAAAGCTAACAGGCAAGGCATATGCGCAAAGCACCAACTCTGACATTTACGTTTTTGACATGAATTCAGGTGAGGTAAGAAACATTACCGAAGCCAACCCAGGGTACGACAAGGCTCCTGTGTTCTCAAGCGATGGAAAAAAAGTGGCTTACAGCAGTATGTACACCCCTGGATATGAGTCGGACAAGAATACCATTAAGGTGTACAGTTTTGAGACCATGGAAACGGAGGATGTGCTACAGAAATACGACATGAGTGCAGGCCATCTTGCTTGGGGAAAGGATGATGAGAGCATGTATTTTACTTCGGGGATCAATGCCACATTCCATCTTTTCAACCTTGATTTGAAGAAGAAATCTCTTCGTCAAATTACAAAGGGACGATGCAACTTCAGTGGCTTCACAATAGCGGGTAAGAAGGCATTTGCTCAACGCTCTACCATGCAAGAGCCCAATACCATTTTTGAAATTGACCTGAAAAAGGGAAATTATGAGCGCTTCCTAGACTGGAACAAGGAAATTCTCAGCAAGCTTGATAAATCATCTGTACGAAAGCACTTTGTAAAAACCAGTACAGGTGAGCAAATGCTTACTTGGATGATCCTACCTCCAAATTTTGATTCTACAAAGAAGTACCCTACCCTACTATATTGTCAAGGTGGCCCTCAATCGGCTATTAGCCAGTACTATAGCTTTAGATGGAATTTTGAGCTAATGGCGGCGAACGACTACATCATTATTGCTCCAAATCGTCACGGCGTACCCACTTTTGGGCAAAAATGGAATCAACAGATTAGTGGTGACTGGGGTGGCCAGGCCATGAAAGATTACATAAGAGCTACGGAGTGGGCTAAAAAGCTCGATTTTGTGGATTCTAAGAATATTGGTTGTGTAGGCGCCAGCTATGGTGGCTACTCGGTATATTGGCTAGCAGGTCACAATGACAAACGCTTTAAGTGCTTTATTGCACATTGCGGGCTTTTCAACCTCAACAGTTGGTATACAAGCACAGAAGAGATGTTTTTTGCGGATTACGATCTGAAAGGCGCTCCCTGGTCGGGCAAAACAAGACTCGCCTATGAGGCCTTCAACCCTGCCAACTTCGTTAGAAACTGGGAAGCACCTATCATGGTAATTCACGGTGAAAAGGATTTTAGAGTTCCTGTAGGAGAAGGAATACAAGCCTTTAATAGTGCACAGTTATTGGGAGTTGAATCTCGATTTCTGTACTTCCCCGATGAGGGGCACTGGGTATTGAACCCTCAAAATGGATTGCTTTGGCACCGCGAATACTTCCGCTGGCTTGATGAGCACCTTAAAAACTAGATTTAACACTATTGCATAAAAAAGGCTGCCAATGGCAGCCTTTTTTATGTTTATACCTTTCATCTAATCAATGAGGATTCTCTCCGTGGTTTGAAAACCGCTATAGGACAACCTCACTAAATAAATTCCTGGTTTCAATCCGCCCGCCTTTATTTGTCCTGTTCTTCTGAAGTTTCCTTCATCCAACACTTTTCCCTGCAGGCTAAGAAGTTCATACTGAGTTTTTGCCGGGCTGGTATTGCTCAATCTTATTTTTCTGGACGCATGCTGAAATGAAACCGAAGTTTTGAAATGACCAGCTGGTTCCCTGGTATTCTCAAAAAGCCATTTGTATCTAAACAGCCCCTTGTTAGTTGCAAACCACAGATCCCCCCTCTTAAACTCCAATACTTCCTGTACACGAATGTCACTCACTCCTTCAATGGTCGTATAGGTTTTAAACACTCCTGCTTCTAAAGTGGCAATACCGGCAGCGGTAGCTATCCAAATGAGTCCTTCGCTATCTTCTATAATTGACAATACCGTATCTGACGGTAAACCGTCCTTTTCCGTATAAGAAATGACCTGTTGGTCGTCTACCACCCTCATTCCCTGACCGAGAGAAGCCACATAAATGCGACCATCACTAGCCAAGATAGCGTGCTGGTAAAACCCCTCCCCCAAACCACTATGGTCTAAGGGTTTCAAAACACCCTGGTCGAGCAATAAGAGGTTGTTCTCTGCATTTCCACTAAAGTTAGGCACCACCAGAATAGGGCGATCAAGGCTGTCAAATATGGCCGTGTATGGAAAACGTCCTGTCAAGTCAATGGAATGCTTATCCATGTTATTGGTAATATTCACAAGGTTTCCTGTAGAATAGGCCCAGGTAATTCCCTTTGGGCTCGTTTTCATGAAATCGAGAGGGTCAGTATTAAATTCAGAGGAAACATTATTCCATTTGCCATCTATAAGAGACCCAACATAAAACGATCCTCCAGAGCTTACTCCTGAATACCAAAGTGTACCGTTTTTATCAGCTCCAATTTCCAATGGCAAGTGATCAGAATAAGGCAGTCCGGCTGCATAGGAATAATCGGTTCCATCAAATTGAAAGACTCCATTTGGAGTTATGAACCAGAAGTTACCCTTGTTATCAGCATGGTTTAAAAAGCTATTGTCAATATGCGCTCCTTCTCCGGTTACAGTGTCTGTCCAGGTTTCCGTATCACCGTTCCAGCGCAGCATGTCACAATATATTTCCCAGCCTACATCATAGCAGGTAGTGGCATATAAGTTACCAAACTGATCCTTGCAAAGGTCCTTGACATTGTCGTTCACCAATTTGTCAGGGCTGGCGTAATGTGACCATATTTGAGCATTACTTACTTGTGTAAGCGTAACCGTGAGAAAACACAGTAGGCAAATCCCATTCTTCATTATTCCTTTTTTAAACCTTACGAAAACTTCGACCTAATGGTTGGAACACCTTCTTTCCGAAGTAAAAACTCTCAATTAAAAGAATAGACCGGCTATGACTGCTGTCATGAAGCAAGCCAGCGTACCGGCAATGAGCGCTTTTACGCCAAGCTTCGAAAGAAGTACTCTTCTTCCAGGAGCCAGAACGCCTATACCTCCAATTTGAATGCCGATAGAAGCAAAGTTGGCAAAACCACAGAGGGCATAAGCTGTAATCATTACAGAACGCTCGTTCGTAATTGCACCTTCCTTTAAAAGCTGAGCAAAGCTTGCGTAAGCGTAGAACTCGTTAAGTATCGTTTTTTCACCCAAAAGCATCCCCACCTGGGTTATGTCTTCATTGGCTACTCCCAGAAGCCAGGCTACTGGAGCCATTATGTAGCCGAGCACAAACTGTAAGGAGAGCTCTTCAAAACGTCCGCCCGACATGGCAAGGATATTATCGTTTATTCCTGTAACACCGCCAAACCAACCCAAGAGCGCATTTGCACCATACATTAGGGCAGTAAAAACCAGCAACATAGCCCCTACATTAACGGCGAGTTTTACCCCTTGTGTAGTACCATTTGAAATGGCGTCCAAGACATTCTTACCTGTTTTCTCTTTGGAAATTTGCATTTCTTCATTCACAGGCTCTGTTTCGGGCACTATAATTTTTGCAAAGAGTAAAGCTGCGGGAGCTGAAATAATGGAAGCACACAGCAAGTGCATGGCAAATTCAACACGGGCAGCATCAGCTTCACCACCAGTTACTTCTGCCCAGCTATCTCCTAAAAAACCAACATACGTGGCCAGAACCGCACCTGCTATCGTGGCCATTCCACCTGACATTAAGGCCATAATCTCGCTTTTGGTCATTTTTTCTATGTAGGGCTTTACTACTAAGGGAGCTTCAGTTTGTCCTACAAAAATGTTGGCCGCTGCAGCCAAGCTCTCTGCACCAGAAAGTTTCATGGCCTTCTTCATTATCCATCCAAAAACGTATACGATTTTCTGCATAATGCCTAAATAGTACATTAAGGACATTATTGCCGAGAAAAACACGATTGTGGGTAACACCTTAAATGCGAACAGGTATCCCCATGAAGCACTGGGATCAATAAGATTGCCAAATAGGAACTCAGCACCAGCATCTGACACCTTTAATAGTTCGTTGAACCCTGTGGCAACTAAACGGAAACCTTCTTTTACAAAAGGTACATATAAAACCAACCAGGCCAAAACTAACTGTATGAGCAAACCCGAACCAATTTGCCTCAGATCTACTTTCTTCTTGTTGTCGCTAATGAGGTAGGCAATCCCTAAAAACACTGTCAGGGCCAAAATGGCCCGAAGAGCTGTACCAAAAAATTCCATCGCGGGTAAAAATAGTAGTTTCATTGAAATCCCTTTCTTCAAAAGCCCCCAAGTACTGTGGTAAAGACTATTTTCAAGATAAACAAAGGGTTTCGGCGCTTTGCACCAAGCAGCAAAATCAATGGGACAAAAAAAGCGCCACCCAGGGGTAGCGCTTTATCTATAGACTATTTTTCAGAGCTATTTTCTCTTATTCAATTCATCTCTAACCCGTGCAGCCAAGTCATAATTCTCATCCGCAATGGCTTCCTGAAGCATTTGATTTAGCTCATCAGGTGTAAGGGTTTCCAGATCGTCACCTTCTTGTTCAATGGTTTCCATCATCCCTTCCAACTCTTCATCATAAGCTTCTTCGGGCTCAGCGCTTCCAAGCTGCTCACTCTCCTTGTCAGTAAGAATGATTCCTGCTTCATTAATGATATTGGGAAAAGTGTATATGGGGCAATCGTAGCGCAGGGCTAATGCAATAGCATCTGATGTACGAGCATCAATCACCTTTACGCCAGATCCGTTGTCCACCACTAAGTCGGCATAGAAAATTCCTTCCTCCAACTTAGAGATCACCACCTCTCTTACCACAATATGAAAACTATCCATTACTGACCTCATAAGGTCGTGAGTCATGGGTCTTACGGGTTTTATACCTTCAATCTGTACAGCAATTGATTGTGCTTCAGAGGCACCAATAACTACGGGAAGCTTGCGTTCGCCTCCTAACTCTTCCAGAATCAAGGTATAAGAGGCCGATGTATGGCCTGATGAAATACCGAGTATTTTAAGCTCTATCTTCTCCATTCAATGAAATAGCTGCTAATTTAGGTTTTTTACTGCCTCAACTAGCTTAGGAACTACTTCAAATGCATCTCCAACGATACCATAATCGGCAGCTGTAAAGAAAGGAGCTTCCGGATCTTTGTTGATAACGCATATCACTTTACTGGAGCTTACTCCCGCCAAATGCTGAATAGCACCTGAAATACCTACGGCAATGTATAGGTTGGGTCCTATGGTAATACCTGTTTGGCCAACGTGCTCACTATGTGGCCTCCAGCCTACATCAGAAACCGGTTTTGAACAAGCTGTTGCAGCCCCAAGAAGGTCTGCCAACTCTTCAATCATTCCCCAGTTCTCTGCTCCTTTAAGGCCTCTTCCTGCAGAAACCACCAATTCGGCTTCTGTAAGTGAAATCTTTCCAGTTTGCTTTTGTACATCAGTAACAGTGGCATCACCACCAGGAGCCGACACACTACTGGAAATGTCTTCAATAGAAACTGTAGCAGAGTGATCCTCTACTTTATAAGAGTTTACGTTAAGTGTAATTACCTTTTTGGCATTTGCCATTTCCACATCGGCAAAGCCTTTGTTTGAGAAAACAGCTTTTCTCACTTTAAAGCCACTAGAAGTATCAGGTAGCGACATAGCTCCTGTAACTATAGAAGCATTTTGTCGGGCAGCCACTCTGGGCCCCATTGACTTACCATTATAAGTATTGCCTAAAATGATAAGGTCAGCACCTGAATGATCAGCGGCAGCGCTAAGGGCAGCAGCATAAGCTTTAGACTTAAATTGACTAAAGGCATCACCTTTTATAGTGAGGACTTTTGACAAACCGTTAGCACCAAGTTCGCTTAAGGCATTCTCATCTGCATCTCCTATAGACACTCCTACCAAATCGGTTCCCAGGGCCTGGGCACAGTCATAAGCATAAGAAACAAGTTCTTTAGATTGCTTTTTGAACTGTCCATCCCAGTTCTCTACATATACTAATACAGACATTTTAGAATAATTTTTTCTCGTTGTGTAAAATTTCAATGAGTTTCTCAGGTGTATCAGCATCTATATACACACATCCACCTTTTTGGGCTGGGGCCTCGTATGAACCTATAGACACATCAGCTGCAGCATTTCCTGAAACTACCTCGATAGGTTTTGTTCGGGCTTGCATAATGCCTCGCATGTTTGGAATTCTGGGTTCTCCCAGTTCCTTAACAGCACTCACTACAACAGGTAATTCTGCCGTAAGGCTTTCTTCCCCACCGTCAATAAAACGACTCATGCTGGCTGAAGAACCGTCAACATCAAGTTTACCACAGTAACCTACCGAAGGAATATCGAGCATTTCACCAATCAATTCTCCTACCATGCCTCCATTGTAGTCAATAGACTCTCGACCGGTAAGAATAACGTCAAAGCCCTGGTCCTTTACCACTTCTACAATAGCCTGCGCTACCTGCATACCACTTTCAGGCTCTAAATCTATTCGAATGGCTTTGTCAGCTCCCACTGCAAAGCACTTTCTTATAATTGGATCAGCATCTGCTTTACCTACATTGATAACAGTAATCTCGGCACCTTGCTTTTCCTTAAGCTCCATTGCTTTTGCCAAAGCGTGCTCGTCATATGGGTTCACAATAAACTTAACACCGTCGTAATTCACCTTTGAATTGCCATCCGTAAAGGTGATTTTAGTGGTAGTGTCAGGAGTTTTACTTACACAAACTAAAACCTTCATTGAGTTGGTCTGAAATTTTACGCGAAAGTAGTAAAAAGGGCTCTGAAAGACTGTTGATAAATGACATAGTACACTTAGGAGAATAGCTGCCGCGATTGATTCTCCGGTTCCAAAAACCGAAAAAAGCTGTCTTCTTTGCCTCCTGGTTGCGAATTCGATGTTCAACTCACCACGCCTAACGATGCATTTCGCCCCACAAGTCTATTTCAGGTGATTTGACTAATCGCTGTATTACAAGCACTTACAAAACACCAAATCCGGTCACATACATTTTTCTGCATTTCACATACATTTTTCCACATTAGAAAACATTCTCTCAATAATACACTTGTTTCATTTTGGGAATTGAGAGCCGCAAGCACATCTTTGACTCGCAATCAAACAACACAACGAAATGAAATCTTTTAAATTGACACTCGTCCTGACCTGTATGGTCGCGCTGGCTTCAGCACAAAACATTGGATTCAACATTAACAGAGGCATCTCAACCATATGCCCGGACTATGCCAACTTTAAATCTACTTTAAACCAGGCAGTAGGATTTGGATTCATAAAAACAAAACCGCTTACCTCTACTCTGAACTTGAGAACTGGGGTAAACTTCACTTCACTGAGATCTTGCATGAGCGTAACAAACGATCAGGGAGCGGCGCTGCTAATTCCTGAAAAGTACTTCTACGTAGACATGCCCTTGATACTGGAGAAAAACTTCTTCAGATACTCTAAAGTAACACGATCTGCATCTCACTACAATGTATATGGAGGTGTCAATTTTGCCTACCTGTTTCATGAAGAAGGCTTTGAAACAAGAGTAGGAGAAAATTATCAAACAAGACCTATTAACCTGGGACTTACAACGGGAATACAATGGGTAAAACCCATTAAATGGAATACATCGTTTGCGATAGGACCGCAAATTCAGGCTTACACTACTGGTGAAGAACATGCCAATGTGGCTTTCTACGCCGGAATGAAAATGGACTGGAAATTTGGTAAATACTAGTGCGATCCTAAACTAAATCAATCTCTTAAAAACGCAACGATGAAAAAGATACTATATACACTCTCACTCATATTAGCTATTACTTCTTTCGCTAAAGCCCAAAACATTGGTTTCTCAATTAACAGGGGCGTATCAGGACTATACCCTAACAGCGAATTCTTTAAAAGAACACACAGCCAGATGATAGGACTGGGACTTACACACAGTGTGGAACTCAGGGATGGACTCGATTTTCAAACCGGACTCAACCTATCGGCTAACTCAACCACTGGAAGTATTAAAAACTCGCACGGTATGAACGTGCTATTACCCAGATGGTATTTCTACCTCGAAGTACCACTGCATTACTCTACGAAACTCTATCACTTTGGTGACAGAAGAAAAACCAACACCTACATCAAGGGACTTTATGGTGCTAACATTGGTTTTCTTTGGCACGAAAGGGATTTTAAAACCACTGAGTGGTCTGATAAAAGCGATTTAATGAACTATGGAGGTACAATTGCCATTCAATACGTGAATGAAGCAAGTGCCAATATGGAGTTCGCTATTGGACCACAGGTGAAAGCCATGACCACCGGACAATCCCTTGGACGCATGAATGTGTCTTATGGACTAAGGCTGGACTGGAGATTTAATTACTAGAGAACGCTCTAGTACGCTTGGGAATAATTTAATCTCTTTTCGTTTAGTTGTCTTTGCCAGTGGTCTGCTCGTAAGAGTTTCGATTGCAAAGAAAATGGACCACTTGCTTAGTAAAAGCGGAGTTTAATGCTCCGCTTTTTTTATGTCCTTTCGCAACATCAATTCTTTGGGTAGGTAGTTATTAACGCGGCTTCCAAGGTTTTTTATCCAACCTAAACCCAGCCCCTGATAGGTTAATAGAAGCCATTTTTTGGGCGTACTTTCCGGAACCGATATCACTTCTCTTTTTAGGTAAGAAATAGCCGTATCATAGTCAACATCTATTCTATGAGAATAGGCCTTGGAAAACTCACTCAATGCCAATTCATGATGCGGTTTAAGGTCTTTTCCCGCAAATTGACCAACCTTTACACCAAGTTTCCAGAGTGGCATATTTGCCATAAGCCAGGTTTGCAGTTCAAGATGTTCCGTTCTAATGGCGTAAATCATGTCTTCATGAGCTACCAGAGAAACATCAGATGGAAGCTTGATAAACTGTTGCACCCTTTCTATTTCTGTCGGCTTTAGTTTTCGTAGTCTGTTCTGCTTTACCTTTAATTTCTTCGTAGAAGCAGCCGCTTTTTTCTTTCTTAGAATACATACGAACTGCCCCTCTCCTTTCAGCTCATGAAAAAACAAATGATAGCTTGGATAAACTCCTTTCGAAGCCTCCACCATTCTCTCTTCAATGGCTGCACCATCAGGTATGGGAATTTGCACTCCCTCAAAGTCATGGTTGCTAATAATTTGCAATATGCGCTCTTCGTTCTCAGCTTTTTCAAACGTACAGGTTGAGTATACCAGGTAGCCGCCCGGTTTCACAAGTGAAGCGGCATCTTCAATGAGCTCTTTTTGCAATGCCGCACAACTTAATACCAAGTTTGGTGACCATTGATCAAGGCTTTTCTGATCTTTTCTGAACATTCCCTCACCGCTGCACGGTGCATCTAACAACACGAGATCAAAGACTTCTCCCAAAGCTTCAAATGCTCCGGATTTGGCATTGGTTACCACACTGTTGCTGTACCCCCACCTATTTAAGTTTTCAACCAGAACCTTATTGCGTTGAATGTCAAGCTCATTTGACACCAACAGTGAATCTGAGGACATTTTACTTAGCAGATGGGTACTCTTGCCACCCGGAGCAGCACACATATCTAAAGCCGTATGCACCGTACTAAAGTCAATCCCTCCCGTAAAAAACATAGACGATGGATCCTGAACATAATATGCCCCTGCAAAATGTCTTGGATCTGCATAAAAAGCAGGACGCTGCTCTAACCAGTAAGAGTCTTCACTCCATGGAATTCTTTCCCCTTCAAAAGGTACTTCCTCTTGTTTGTTTTTATTCAGTCGTATTGCAGTGCTGGGACTAGACGAAATAGCATCAAAGAAACTTTGATACCTGGCTCCGAATATATTCTTGAAGTGCGCCTCAAATTCGCGATGCATATTTATTTTAAACTGTACGCAACCAATGATACTACAAATGGTGTAAGGCCTTATAGAAAGATTGAAACAATTTGTCAGACGGAGATCAGAAAACCTTCTAAAACATCACTTGACCACTTCCCTGTTTTGAACAAGATGCAGAACAAACGGACTACTTTTTAGCATCAAAAGAGGGAAATTGTTTATACAGGCAGTTATGAATATTTCTGCCTGTAATGTTGTGTCAAATACTTGGAAATTAAAATTGAAGCTCGCTCTTTTCAAACCCTGCCAAATTCAGCAAAGCAATTTTTTGAGATCAGAATTTATTTTAAAGAATAAGCAACCAATGATACTATAAATGGTCTTATTGGGTTCGTCAAACAAACTATTTACTTGTAACCTATGAACTACTTGAACAAATACCTTTTGGTATTGTGTTTTCTTGTGACGAGCATTGGAAGTAGCCTTGCTCAAAAGTATACACTCAGCGGATACGTAAACGACTCAACCGGCGGTGAACAACTGCTGGGCGCCAGTGTTTTCATTAGCGAAAGCAAAGATGGAACGGCAACCAACCTCTATGGTTTTTACAGTATCACACTTCCTGCAGGAACTTATAATGTGATCTACTCCTACGTTGGGTACAAGAGTAAGAAGCTTACCATTAATCTACAGGAGAACACTACGACCAACATCAACCTGAGCTCGGTAACCAAGCTTAGCGAAGTTGAAATAACGGGTGAACGATCGAATCAAATTCAGGAAAAAACTCAGATGAGTTCAATCAACCTGAGCATGGATAAGGTGAAAACACTTCCTTCCTTTCTTGGAGAACAGGATGTTATAAAAACACTTCAGCTACTGCCCGGTGTTCAGAGTGGTGGTGAAGGCAGTAGTGGACTCTATGTAAGAGGTGGTGGCCCTGATCAAAACCTTATTCTTCTCGATGGTGTCCCCGTATACAATGCCTCACACCTTTTTGGTTTCTTCTCAGTTTTTAATGCTGATGCCATCAACAGTGTAGAACTGATGAAAGGTGGCTTTCCAGCCCGCTACGGAGGTCGGCTTTCTTCAGTACTGGACATTAGAATGAAAGAAGGTAATATGAGCGAATTTCACGGAGAAGGTAGTGTTGGAATTATCTCTTCAAAGCTTAGCCTTGAAGGTCCTATTCAAAAAGGCAAAACTTCCTTTATCGTATCAGGACGAAGAACTTACCTTGACATTCTATCAAGACCCATTATCAGTGCCGCAGCCCGATCGCAGGGAGCTGGAAAAATTAAGACCGGCTACTACTTCTACGATCTAAATGCAAAAGTCAATCATAAATTCTCGGATAGAAGCCGACTGTTTTTAAGCGCATACTCAGGTGATGACCGCTTTTACCTTGATTTAACTGAAGATTACACCTTTGATGGACGCGCTTATGAAAATGAAATAAACGCCGACTTGGTTTGGGGTAACAAGATTGCCGCCTTGCGTTGGAATTACATGATTACGCCAAAACTATTTAGCAATACCACCGTTACTTACAGCAAGTATAAGTTCAGTACTGACGCAGGCTTCAAAGAGAAGTACAATGACGAAAACAACAATCCTGTAGAGAATTCCTTCTTACAAACCTTCTATTCAGGCATTGATGATGTTACCGCCAAAGTCGATTTTGACTATATGCCCTCACCCAACCACTTCATCAAGTTTGGGGTAGGTGACATTTACCATACGTTCTCACCCGGAGCCAGTCAAACGAAACTGGACTTTGACGATATCAAATTCGATTCTACAATCACTTCAAACAAAATAGACGCCCACGAGCTCTATGCATATGTGGAAGATGATTTCAAGGTAGGATATCGTCTTAAGGTAAACATGGGACTTTATGCGACCGCCTTTACCCAAAAAGACACGAATTTCTTTTCACTTCAACCGCGCTTTGCCGCACGCTACTTAATTGGTTCTAAGGCTTCGTTCAAAGCCAGCTTTGCTACTATGATGCAGCCCTTGCATCTGCTTACCAACCCCACCATTGGCTTGCCTACTGATTTATGGTTGCCTGCCACCAATAAAGTGCCTGTTGAATACTCTCAACAGGTAGCCGTAGGTTTTGCCCGCACCATTGCTGAAGATTATGAGCTTAGTATAGAGGGTTACTACAAAACCATGGACAACCTTATTGAGTACAAGGACGGACAAAGCTTCCAGGTGCAAGACGAAAGTTGGGAAGAAAAAGTGGAACTCGGTAAAGGATGGAGTTACGGAGCGGAAGTTTTCTTCGAAAAGAAAGTGGGAACCGTTTCAGGGTGGATTGGTTACACCCTATCCTGGACTCAGCGCCAGTTTGAAAACATAAACTTTGGTGAAGTATTCTCTTATAAATATGATAGAAGGCATGATATAAGTTTCGTACTTACATACAAACCCAATGACGAATTCGATATTGGTGTGGTTTGGGTGTATGGTACTGGAAATGCCTACACACTTGGATTGGAAAGGTATTTCCAGTTTAGCGACAACATACAGTCACATGGAGGGCAGGTATACTTACCCGACGTAGAGCACATAGAAAGTCGAAACAATTTCAGAGCTCCTTCTTATCACCGACTTGATGTAGGACTAAACTTGCATAAAGAAACCAAATGGGGACAGCGCACCTGGAGCTTAGGACTATACAATGCCTATAGCCGTCAGAACCCTTTCTACATATATTGGGGCTACAGCGACGGACTTATTAGTGGCGATTCAAGAAGAGAACTAAAGCAATTGGCACTCTTCCCAATTATTCCATCAATCTCTTATTCATTCAAATTCTAAGAAAATGAGGCATTCACACATATTTCTTCTTTTGGCCTTCTGCTCTCTTGTGGCAGGAGCTTGCACCAAATCCATTGAGTTTGATGGTGAGACCAGAGAATCAAAATTGGTAATCAATAGCCTTTTTAATACTGAGGACACCTTTAAACTACATGTAAGCAATAGCTTGGCACTTGTAGATGCAGGAGACTTGAAACCTGTAGAAGATGCCGTAGTAAAGGTGTATGATGACGCTGACCAACTTGTTGCCACGCCGACTCATAGTCATTCCGGACTTTTCTTAGCTCCAGACTTTAGCCCTGAAACAAAGCGAGAATACAAAGTAGTTGTAGAACACCCCGACTACAAGAACGTAGAAGCAAGTGATATTGTACCTAATGCTGTATCAATATCCAGTATTGACACCCAGAGAATAACTACAGCTGGTGGATGGGAAGAGTACCAGGGAAAGGTAAAATTCAAAGACCCTGAGGGAGAAGACAACTACTATATGATAGAAGTACATGTTACCTACCGGTATCAGATAGATAGCACCACCGAAGAAGTAAACTCCTACAAGATGTATCTAAATACTACTGACCCCAGTGTTCCTGGCAATGATGGTCTTAACGCAGTCTATTCAGATCAGTTGGTTTTTACTGACAGGAACTTTGATGGTAAAGAATACGAGTTTCCAGTAAACATGGAAATATGGGCATTTGATGGTGAAAACAACAACGAAATTGAGTTGAGACTGTATTCACTCAGTAGAACAGCTTACAACTATTTCATTTCGCTCGATCAGTACGAAAAAACACGGGATAATCCCTTTGCCACCCCCGTTCAGGTTTTTAGCAATGTAGAATCAGGATTTGGCATTTTTGGAGGCGCGTCTTCAAGCAATATCCAATTGAAATAAAACAACTGCCAGATGGGATAATAACATCCCATCTGGCTTTGCTTTTCCCTCTCCATCTTTCATAGTCAGGCCGCTCTGCCCTACGTCAAGCAACTCTAAGGCACGATTGTACATCTTGCTACTGAGAGAGGAAGCTTATGAGGTATATACAGTCAGTCATTATTGCTTTACTATGTGTGGTTGCAACAAACAGTAAGGCTACACATCAGTTTGGCGGCCACATCAATTGGAAATCTGTTGGTAAGGATAGTTTTGAAATAGAAGTAGTTACCTACAAGGACTGCTCAAATAGGTCATTCGATAAACTGAGCGTGCGTGCCCAGTCCAACTGCGGTTCAAGAACTCTATCACCCACAAAGGTTACCAGAAGCAACTTTACCCCGAACTGTTCTAAGCTGCCCACCTGCACTACAGCAGCCACAGGAAAAAGCCTTGGCGTCCAAAAAATCACATCTACCTACCTTCTTCTGGTAGGTGATTGGCGAAAAAACGGATGCTGTGAGTTTGTAATTTACGCTACCACAGAGGCCAGAAACAAACGTATAAACACGATAGTTAAGGATACCACAAGGGCTTTAATAACATCTAAAGTCAACTTCTGCCAGAATACTGGCCAAACGAACTTCTGGACCGAAACAGGGGCTTTTCAGGCTCCAATAGGGAAAGATTTTAAAAAGCGTATAAAGCTCAATACGTCCGACACCACTGACAGTATCGTATACAGCCTTACCACTCCACAAACTCAAAAGGGAGCTATCAAATATTCAGGCTCTTACCGGTATCAAGCGCCCCTGTTCTTCCTTGGCTTTCCTAAAACATCTAGATCCTGGCCAGCAGGTTTTCATTTAAATTCACAAAACGGGACTCTCGAGTTTCGTCCAATGAAATCAGAAATTGCTCTTATCGCGGTTAAGGCCAATATTTTCCGGTCGGGAAAGCTCATTGGAACTACCACCACGGAGTTTACGATTTTCGCCTATAAGCCAAGCACCACTAGCTCGGCTCCCAAAATTTCGGGTATCAATGGTTTCTTACCTGATAGCAACTACTCTTTTTGCAACAAATGGAAAAATTGCATTTACATCGTTAGCAATGGTGCGTCTGTGAATGATAAAGTAAACCTTTCCTATGTTTCGAACCTTCCACCCGATGCCATAATTACCCAAAGAAGTTCAGCTCCGAATGTTGACACGCTTCAAATTTGTTGGACACCTGATACTTCAAAATATGCTGCCGCCGGATACTTTATCCAGTTAACGTCGAAATATGACGCATGTCCGGTACTGGACTCCAGCACTAAGACTTTTTACTTTGATGTTAGTACGCCTGCCAGGGAAAGGCCTAAAATTCAGGTAAAACGCCTTAACTGCGACTCATTTAAAGTGGAGCTAGATAGTACTCGGAACATTCCGATACTTTGGAACCTAAACGGAATAGACACTGCTATTGGCAGCCCCAGTTGGATTTTACATGCTAAACAAAAAGGAGATTACCGTATTAAAGCAACTTTAGACAATTGCAATCTGGAAGAAGCACATGACACTGTTAAGGTATACGCACTTAATGATGCCCAGATAAAACTTTCTGTCAAAGGAGCTCTGTGCCAGGGAGACACACTCAGTGTAAAAGCTGATGTGCAGAACGCGGGAACCCGCGTAGAATACAGTTGGCTCTACAACAAAGCCGAGGCGAACCTTATCAGACAGTCAACAAACGAGCTGCTCTTAACCTATAAGAACCACGGCAGAAAGGAAATTGAAGTGATAGTCATTGACAAAAGTGAGGATAGTCTCGGTTGTTTAACTCAGGCCAGGCTCATTCACCGGGCTAGAGAAAAGGATTACAAGCAGCTGTTCAATACGCTTCATTGCAGTGCAGATGCCTTTCCTTCTCCCATACAACTTCCCATTCATGACACTATCAGTGGTTGGCAAGGCGCCGGTATAGAAAATGATGTGTTCGACTGGAAAAAGCTTCCTGGTTTTGGAAACTATGAATTGAAGTACCAAATAGTCGATGGGGATACAGGCGCATGCGTACACTATACGGCTATGGCACGCTATCATAAGAGCCCCGTTGTAAGTATTGGTGAAAAGAAATTTACGATATGCAAAAACGGAACAGGCAAAGCACTATCGGCCCAACCAATAGGTGGTTACTGGCATGGAAGGGGAATTGATGGTCCATTCTTTAAACCAAATCAGGCCGGTATAGGAATACATCCACTGGTATATACCATAACTGATACTGTAAATGGCTGCAAAGCAAACGATACCACCTTAGCAGAGGTTATTCACCGAAAGCCTGACATCACAATCCCTGCTTCTATTACTCTTTGTGGCAACGCAGAACCGGTTACTATCAACGCCCAACCCAGTGGAGGCTTTTGGACCTCTCCTCAATTCAAATCAGTAGGCAACTCCATATATATTGACCCCGCAGTTATCAATAGGGCAGGCTCCTATAGCATTACCTACAAATTTGAAGACTCCTTGCAATGCAGCAATATTGAAGGAACAACCGTACACATTACCACTTATAGCAAAGCCAGGTTCTACTTAGAAGAATCGGAAGTATTCGTCCATGATACAATTCCGGTAGTAAATACAAGTGTAATTCAAAACAATACTCATTTTAGATGGACAGTGGGGAAGCCCGTGGTAAGTAGCAGCAATGCCTTAAATCCTATTTTAACAGTTGAAGACACAGGATATTTTGATATTAAACTGAGCACAACCGATTTGGTGAGTTCTTGTATTGACAGTATGAGAATAAAAAAGGCCATCTACGTAAAGGAGCCAACGGTTAAGAGTATTAAGGAAATGAGCAGAGAAGTTTCTTTTGCTCCCAATCCGGCCAAAGAAGTAGTGAACATTAGTTGCACATCTCATAACGGTTTCTATGGACGCCTCACTGACTTAAACGGACGAATACTCATTGAATTTTCATCTATCTCAAAACAAGGCCAAATTAATGTGAGTAACGTAGCCCGTGGTACCTACCTGCTTAGTATATCAACTTCTAATGGTAACGCACAACATAAAATCGTTATTACTCATTAAATTTTTGCAACCTCAATTCCTAAAGAAACATCTATCCATAAAGGCTTATGAAGTTAATTAAGATAGTATTTGCCCTTCTTATACTATGCTCCTTTCAAAAGGTGAATGCAGTGCATGTAAGCGGTGGCGATATGGAATGGGAATATTTGGGGAACGACAGTTTTTTGGTAACCGTTAATGTATTCAGAAACTGCAATGGCAAGCCCCTAGGCAATCAACCCATACTTATAAGCTCAACTTGCGGAAGTAAAAGTTATACGACTACCCTTATAGCCGCTGGCGACATTACTCCTGTCTGCGACGAACAATGTACACGCTGTGACTCCAAGGGATGCACTTTTAAGTTCGGCATTCAAAAATGGTCTCTTTCGGCCATCGTTTCCGTATCGGATTTTAAGAAAAACAGTTGTTGCTGGGTTACCGCTTCATGGGACGAATGCTGTAGAGACAATCAATTTACAACAGGAGCAGCTAGTAGTACATTCTACATTGAATCTAAATTCAACATCTGCGAAGCAACACCCCTTAAAGTAGCCTGGCAGGATCACCCTGTGAGCGTAATATGCCTGGGTAGGGACTTTATCAATAGTAGCAACCAATTACTGTCAAACACCCCCTCTGACAGTGTGGTACACAGCTTTACCGAATCTGTGCAAAGTGCAACCACAAAAACCCCATGGAGCAGCCCCTACTCTTATAACACTCCCATTTACTTTCTGGGTTTTCCCAATACCACTAGAAAACATCCTCAAGGGCTTCATTTAGATCCTTTGAAGGGCACTTTAAAATTCAGGCCGATGAAAGAAGAAATAAGCCTGATAACCATAAAGGCCTCTGTATACCGCAGTGGAAGGCTGTTGGGAGAAACTGTACGTGAGCATTCTGTTTCGGTAATCAAGTGTCCAGACAATTCCCCTCCCATCATCAGTGGAATGAATTGCCATTCAAACAGTGACAAAGACTTTAGCAAGGCCATTTGCGTGGGCGAAAAAATTGCTTTTAAAGTTTGCATTTCTGAGAAGGATAAAGCAGACACAGTTACTGTAAAGTACAAGCATAATATACCCGGAGCAAAAGTTACCATTCTCAACAAAGGCACTCAAAGGGAGTCATTAAGCTTCGAGTGGGTGGCCGATTCAATTGACTCTGCAAGACATACCTATTCCCTATATGTTGAGGCAAATGACAACGCCTGCCCTGTGAATGGAAGGGCCAGTCGTGTTTTTCACTTTAATGTGACTAAGAGTGAACCCATTGGTATTTCGGCTATAGAAAAGAAATGTGGTACTCAACTACTAATTGCCAAAGGAGGTTCTTTTGAAACCTTTGAGTGGACTGTAGATAGCAACACTTTTATTAACACGAAGAAAACACTTAGCAGCAGCGACTCATTGTACTATCGTTTTAATAAACCAGGAACTAAAACCATACAAGCCAAGGCTTTTCGAAATGGCAAGTGCGCCCATTTATCAAGGCAAACCATTAAGGTGAAAAACAACTTTATGTGGTTAAAGCAAAGTACTCCTGACACAGTGAGACCCTGTATTGGAGCCAGTTTCAAACTTGGTATTGAAGCTCTTGGTACCACTTCTACACCCACTATTAACTGGAATGGAATAGACAGCAGTAAGGCTTTCACATCAAAAAGAACCTTTACCGCTTCCAACACCAATGAATGGATACGCTACACGGCGGATGACGGCAATTGCCGCGTTAAAGACAGTATACTGGTTCAAACTGAGCTGACTTATATTGACCTTCCCAGTGATCAATTAGGCTGCCTAGGGCTTGACTCGTTTAAGCTCTCTCCTTTCCAACATCCGCTTCAGGCGTTGGACTCCATTACTTCCTTTGTGTGGAAGCCTTCCAATACTACTGACTCTGTCTTTTACGCAAAAAGGGCAGGTACGGTAGTGCTTGAAATGAAAGGGGCTAACGGCTGTACTTATGTGGACTCCACAGTGGTACAATTCAAAGCGCCCAAATTCAGAATTCCGAATGATACCAATGTCTGCCCAGGTGGCTTCAATGATTTTAAAGGAAGCACTTCCAGCGGCGGAATATTTGACTGGTACTTTGGAGGAACCGATATAAACAACTCAAAATATGTAGCTCTGGATCGAACAAATGTGAGAATTACCATAGACGAGCCTCAAGCTGTATTGGTGCGATTTACAGATACTACAGGCTTTACAAATTGTGCGTTTAATAGAAGTTTTAACGTCGGTCTTCATCCAAACCCTGCAATTGGCTTACAACACCCTGATACCGTTTGCCAGGGCGACTCTTTTGAGATTAGAACGCGTTTAACAGGTGGTATTTGGAGCTTTCAGGGAGTTTCTGAAAAAGGCAAAATAGCATGGCTACGCACACAGGCTTCTGAACCCGGTGGACGTCCTTACACACTTACGGCAAAAGGAATTAGCCAATACCAGTGCACAAAGGATACACAAGTATCCATTTTTGTAAACTCATTACCTAAAGTGAAGTTTACCGCACAGGATTCCATTTTCAAAAACTGGAAACTACAACCACAGAACCTCTCTTCCAATGCCAAATACCTGCGCTACAATTGGGAAGTTGGAAATCCTGTTTTTGTTGCCTCTAGTGCCTACAGCCCTACCTTGAGAATTGACTCCATTGGCATTTTTGAACTGAAATTGCACGTGGAGCATAAATGGAACCATTGCGCAGACTCAGCAAGCCAAAGTATTAAGGTGTTGCGTAAGGTAGGCATTGACAATCCTGTCTACTCAAACTTCAATATATACCCAAATCCAGCTCAAAGTGAATTGAACATTGAGTGGGCCGAAGAGGATCTATTTTCTATTGCTGTTTACAATGCCTCGGGCCAGGCAGTTGTGTTGGAAAGCGCACAGGGCAAAACACACCAACTGGAGGTAGCGCATTTACCTGAAGGAGTATATTTCCTTCAATTACAAAACAATAGGCATTTGGAAATAAAAACTTTTGAGATAAGCAGGTAAAGCAGTCGAGATAAAATCGCAGTACAGCTCGGCCACAATCCTGGAGCTTTTGTTTACTCCGTAAAGAACGGGGTAAGGATTAAGGTACGGCCCTATGAGTACAACCGTAGCCTTGAACTCATCCACTTACAAGGCTGTGAACATCACATCACTATTGAAGCGGAAACCTACGACATTTATGAGGCCCGAGCAATGGTCCATATTAGATTCAGAAAAAGCAAATACTGCATGAAAACTAACTTTTGACGCGCAACTGATCACCTGCTCTTAGCATCTAACCTTAAACAAGATATGAAGTATGTATCCACCCTATTTCTCTTTGTGAGCCTCCTAATTAGCTCATCAACTTATGCAGGCTGGAGCCACGGCGGCGATATTAAATGGGAACCTCTCGGTAACGACTCTTTTAAAATTGTAGTTACCGTGTACAGAGACTGCAATGGAATTAGTCCAAGCGGGGTAAGTTTACGAATAAACTCAGGCTCTTACTCTCAGCTTATTGAGAAAAAGACCGCATATTCAAGAGATATTACTCCGGTATGTGAAAGTGTCTCTAGCCGTTGCGACTCAAGATCGTCTTGGTTTAAGCTTGGTATTCAAGAACATAAGTTTACGTACCTGGTATCGTTAGCTAGTTGGAAGAAAAAAAGTCTCTGCACAGTTTCTATGAGTTGGGGAAGCTCCAACAGGACTTCAGCAATTACTACCGGGGGGTGGAACAACGGATTTTATATACATGGAGAAATGAATATTTGCGGAAGTCCGGTGAGGGTTAATTGGCTAAGAGAACCGCAAACAACTGTTTGCCTTGGGCGAGACGTATCTCTGAAAAGCTTCTGTATTTCTACGGATTCCAGTTCTATTGACTCTGTAGTATATTCTTGGGCCGAACCTCTTCAGTCTTCAACCAGAAAAACGACTTGGGTTTCTCCCTATAGTTATGACAAACCGATCTACTTCCTTGGATTTCCTCGTGAGAGCAGAAAGTTTCCTCAAGGCTTGCACTTAGACTCAAACTCGGGAAAGCTTCTTTTACGCCCTATGAAGGAAGAAACGACCATTTTAAAGGTAAAGGCCAGCATTTATCGAAGGGGAGTTTGGCAAGGCTCTGTATACCGAGATCAGATATTCATGGTAGTTAAATGCTGGGATAATGATTACCCTAAACTCAGCTCTATTGACTGTAAATCATCCTTAACACTACCTGTAAAGTCGTCAGACGTTCAAAAGGTAGTATGCGCCGGAGATAGCATCTCCTTTAACATTTGTACCAGCGACAAAAACAAGAAAGATAGTGTTACCCTTAGCTATGAACACAATATACCCGGGCTTTTGGTGACCATAGATAAAAGCACAGCTACCAGGGAAAAGGCGGTAGTCTCCTGGCAAACTAACGCATCTCATATAAGAGAAGAACCTTACAGACTCATTGTTCGCGCAAATGACAATGCCTGCCCTTTGGTAGGAGAAGATTTCCAGGTATACGAGTTGTATGTGAAACCTGCTGCGCAATTCAAAATTGACGTAGAAGATGATGGTTGTGGGAACTATAGATACACAGCAGTTGAACTGGATTCAAACATACTTCTTGGAACTTCGTGGCAAACTGGTAACAGAGGGTTAAGCCATAGTTCAGGGGTTTTCAGCGACACGGCATTTTACAGGCACACCAAGCCCGGATACAGTAATTTTCAATTTAAGGCAAGTATCGATGGCTTTTGCCCCTTCGTTTACAACGATAGCATTTTGGTAAAAGACAATTTTTTAAGGGTAAATATTGGCCTTGATTCCATAAAAGCCTGTGAGGAAGAAAGCATAACGTTAAATCCAAAAACCTTTAATCATCAAGGAACTGTTGCATTTCAATGGAAGGATGCCAATGACAGTTTATTGTCATCTTCCAGTACACCTTCTATATTGATGCGCGATTCCTCCATTCAAGTTTTTGTCAAGGCTTATGACGGTACCTGCAGTGCATACGATGAAGTGAAGTTAAGCCCCTACTCAAACCCTGAAATTGTTTTAAACAAGATGGTCTATGCCTGTAGTGGTGATTCGGCCAATGTTTCATTTACTGAAACCCGGCACCTTCGCAATGACAGCATTTCGTCAATCAAATGGACAGAACCTACGCAAAGTACAGTTCTTAGCGATAGTGCACTTCTCAATACCAGAAAAGCAGGAAAGTACTCACTAAAAATTACTACTGAAAACGGCTGTGAAATACTTGATACAGTAACTGTGAGTTTTTATGATCCTACATTCAATCTTACGGGAGACAGTGCGGCCTGCGTAGATGATGATCTTACGTTTATGGCTTCTTCAGGACAATTTGGATACTATAAGTGGTTCGTAGGGGGAGATAAACTGAGTGCGGCCAGGCTTGTTAAAAGCGGTTCAAACATTTCCTTTAAGGGCTACACTTCAGAAAGGGTGCGATTGCGGTTCACAAGTACTGAACATGGCTTAAGTTGTCCGAAAGTAAGGTCGATGGAACTCCAAATCCATCCTAAGCCAGTCTTCAAGGTAGTTCATCCAAGCAGCCTATGCCAGGGCGACTCTGTAGAGTTAAACTCGGTAGACAGTGCTGTCTGGAGACCGTATATGCAAACTCTGGTAGGCAAACGGATTTGGTATAAGGCAAATGATATTCGAGCCCATGACAAGCCCTTTACTACCCATCTGTCTGCCACAACTATGCACGGATGTAGCAAAGACAGCAGCTTTGAAATTGTCCATAACAGAAGACCTGACCCAAAATTTAGCATTCCTGATTCCATTTATAAGAAACAAGAGTTTTTAGCCGACAACATTGGATCATTCAGTTATGATAACAGCTATGTATGGCGCATAGGGAACCCTGTTTTTGCAACGTTCTCCGGTTATGATCCTAAAATTCAGATTGACTCTGTGGGCACTTTTCTTGTAGTTATGGAAGCCATTGATACAATTACGGGTTGTTTAGCCACTGACAGTTCGTTTATTAAAGTACTTCATCCTAAGTCTATAGCCCCTACTCCCTGGCGAACATCAGTCAATGTTTTTCCCAACCCTGCCCACCAGTCGTTCCACATTAAGTGGCATGATTCGCAATTGCTGACCTGGACATTGAGCACCCTTCAAGGACAAGAAGTCCGCAACGGCCAGGTAATGGAAAGTAACGCTCTCGTAAATACCGATGAGCTCCCTAACGGTATATATTTATTGCGCGCAAGCAATGGACGATTCAGTCAGTCAATATTGGTTGAAGTACATCATCCATAGCAAAAACCGGATCAGACCAACAAGGCTCAAACTCAATTAAACATTCAAATTAATTCGTCGAACATTTAATTTTTATCGATAAACAAATTCAACATCACCATATATTGCAATTGAATTTAGAAAAGGATATATATGAGAATTGCAAAACGTCTAACCCTTGGTCTTCTAGGCTTTCTGTGTATAAGCAGTGTTAGCTTAGCTTCTACTGGCCTTGGTGATGAGGAAACCGAAACGGCCGTTGAGCTGGAAAATGAAACTACAGAACAACTCACCGTCAGTATACTGGAAACAAACCTTCTGGTCTGCCATTGTTCCACGGGACAGGTGGTCATTAGAGTATACGATTTGGCCGGCACTCTTCTATTGAGTAAAACAACACTCAATGAAGAAAGCAATGTAGACCTACGCGATTTAGCAGAGGGTAAATATTACTTCTCAGTTACCGATGCATCAGGCAACTACTGCAGCGAAAGCTTCCAAATAGAAGCGACCATGAGTTTCGCTAGTTATTAGGATTGCTAAAAGCTTCGTTGGTGACAAAAGCCTGATCTGTTAAGCTCTTAAGAAAGGCCAAAAGCGCTTCCTTCTCTCCCTTTTCAAACTGAATTCCGTTTTTCCCTTCCTTTCCCCGTAGCCTGGCATCAAGGGTATTGCTGCCTTTTACCCCCTTCTCGTAATGATCCAAAACTTCTTCAAGCGTGGCAAAACGTCCATCGTGCATATATGGAGCTGAAAGCGCAATATTTCTGAGTGTTGGGGTTTTGTAAAGGCCAAAGTCAGCACTGTCAAGAGTAATCCTAAATCGCCCCTTGTACATTCCTAGTAAGGTATCAAAGTCATATACGCTGTCAATACCATTGTTATGATAGTCGTTGTCAGTAAACAGACCTTCGCTATGGCAACTGGCACAATTCTTTTTATATACATCATAGCCCGTCTTCTCCTGCGCATTCAAAGCAGTTGGTCCCTCCTTTATAAACGCATCGTAAGGACTATTGAATGATAACAGTGCTCTTACAAATTGACTTAAGGCATTGCTTACGTCTGGAAATGCCACCGTGTCGGTTCCAAAAGCTTCCTTGAACAGCATCGGATACAGCGCATGGTCATTCAATTCTTTTTCCAATTCCATTAGGTTTTGGTTCATTTCGTCAGGGTGCTCAATGGGAGCCTGCATCAGGAATTCCAGGTTAGGTACTCCCCCATCCCAAAAAAGTCCATCAGCCCAGGCAATATTGATAAGGGTTGGAACGGTACGCCCCAATTCAACACCGCTCACATCACTTGTTCTCAGCGATTTACCATCGGCAAAGGCCAATGACTGTACATGGCAGGTGGCACAAGACACTTTGTTGTTACCCGATAAAATTGGGTCATAAAACAGCTTCCGACCCAACTCAAAACCAGCTTTAGAAACCTTGTTATATGAAGGTTCTCTAAAAGATGGTATTCCATCAGGAATGTTAAATGGATAGGTCTTTTGCTCAGCGCAGGCCTTCATCAAAAAAGTAGCTAAAAACAGTAGCAGAAGTATTGGGAGTAAGGGTTTTCGCATGTGCCACTAAGGTAGGGAGAAGCTAACTGAAATATGGAAGAAAGCAAAGCAGATGGCACATTTGAAACTATTTGGAGCTTACTCGAGTATTTTTGATTTATGAGATGGTACTACTTCCTTCTGCTTACAGCTATTGCATATTCCTGTGGCTCCAAAACCACGCAAGAAATCGAAAAATTACCCGAGGCCGGAGTATACCAGGGTACACTGGACATTCAGGGCAATCCATTGATTTTCAGGTTTGAAATTAAGCATAAGCCACTCACATTTATTCTTGACAACATTGACGAAAGCTTCAAAATTGAAGACTTCACGCTCACGGAAGACAGCCTCGTAGTACCCTTACACATTTTTGACACCCAGCTTAAGGCAGCTTACAAACAAGGAAGGTTTGAAGGGCATTGGATTAAAAACTATGCCGATGGCTATGAAATAGCATTTAGTGCGCAAAAAGAAGAAGTTCTTTCAGCAGGTTCAGAAGGCACCATGGCAACGCCAAGCACATTGGCCTCGAAGTATAGGGTGTATTTCGAAAGCGAAATTGAAGATAGTACCGTGGCAGTTGCTGAATTTGAGCAAAACGGTAATATGATAAAAGGTACCTTCCTTACAGAAACCGGAGACTACAGGTTTTTAAATGGAACTATAAAAGGAAACCAACTTAAACTGAGCACTTTTGACGGCGAACATGCTTTTGTATTTGCTGGTGAAGTAGATGACGCAGGAATGATACATGGACATTTTGCTAGTGGCAAGACCTGGCATGAACAATGGTGGGCTCATCCTGACATGGAGGTGCAACTGGCCGATGCTTCAACCATTACTTATTTAAAAAATGGTGCAAAAACGCTCCATTTTGAAGGTAAAGCACTGGATGGCACAAGTGTAAACCTTGACGATGATATGCTCAATGGGAAACCTTTTATCCTTCAAATAATGGGCACATGGTGTCCCAACTGCATGGATGAAACGAAGTTTCTGAGCCAATGGCATACGCTGAATCCTGATATTGGTGTGGAGTTGGTTTCTCTGGCATTTGAGCGAAAAGACAACTACCAATACGCCAAGGAGCGCCTAACACTACTCAGAGATCGTTTTAATGTGGGGTATCCTTTACTTTTTGGAGGAGGATATGACAAGGAATTGGCCACCAAAAAACTTCCTGAACTCAGTGCCGTAGTGGCCTATCCTACCCTGGTATTCTACAATTCTAATCATGAGGTGACACACATTCATACTGGATTTACAGGGCCTGGAACCGGGGTGCATTTTGAACGCTGGAAATTAGATTTTGAGAAAAGGGTTGCCGAAATTGCACCCTGATGTACAGAACTTCTTTTCCAGACCTCAAATGGCTAAAACAACGTATAGCTACTGGAACAGAATGGCCTACTTGCATTCTGGATGTCACAGGGGTGCAGGATTACCGAAGCGATATACAGGGTCCCTATTCCTTGTTTACCGTGCAAAGCGGTACTCAATACTGTAAAAACGAGCATGAAGAGTCAATTCTAAAACCCGGAACTGCCTTTTGTAGTAATGCCCAGGAACGTTACACCTTAGACACCCTGAGCTCGGATAGCCATGTATTCAACATTCACTTTGGCAAAAGGCTTAGTCTTGAAGTAATGGCCTACCTCCACATCGATGAAGCAGACCTCTTAGATGGAAAGCATGGTCTGGACCGTAAAACCCACCTTGGTCAGTTTCAGTTAAGTCCATATCTGCAAGGGCTGATTCAGAAGCTAAAAAGTAAAAAGCAATTTGTAGTGGACCAGAGTCCAAACCATCATTATTTGGTTTCACACCTACTCTTTAGCCTGATGCTACGACAGCATCAAAAAGCCTTTGAGAAGAAAATGCGTAAAACCCGCCCATCTACCAAGAGAGAGATAGCCCGCAGACTGCAATTGTCGGTAGAGTTTTTATGCGATCACATTACGCAACCACCTTCACTGGAACAGCTAGCACGAAGCGCCGCCATGTCAAAATTTCATTACCTAAGAAGTTTTAGCGAGGCCTTTGGCACCACGCCACACCGCTTTGCAGAGCAACTTCGACTCGGGCGCGCTAAGAAGTTACTCCAGTTTTCAAAAAGCTCTATTAAAGATATTGCTCTTGACTTAGGTTATCAAAGCAGCGACCATTTCAGTCGCTCTTTTAAAGGGAGCTTTCAGCAAAGCCCGAGGCAATTCAGGCAGATCATTTCCTGAAATAAGCAATATCTGTCGGTTTTGTTCTTTTGATTCACACGTAATTTGCTGGAATCAAATACAGCCATGGAAATTCCTTTTTATATCAAAATACTGTTCTACGGACTTATTCTTTACTCCTTTTGGTTCTTAATGTCCTTTACCAAAAAAGGAGTTGTTGGCTCAAAAATGGACCGGGAAAAAGGTGCACGCTTTCAAGGCAGACTAATGTTAGGTCTGGTGGCTTGGCTCATGCTTTTGGCTGTGGCTGCCTTGGCAGGTTTCTTTAGGAATTTTGAAGCACTTCCACCGCGCCCTTCTTTTATATTAATTACTGCTACCGCGGTAATGGTCTTCCTACTCACCAATAAAACCTTTCATCAAATAGCCATAAACGTACCTCCACAATACGTTGCAAACTACCAGGCGTTTAGGGTACCACTGGAAATTATACTCTGGCTTCTGGCCATTAATGAGGCAATTCCGCTGCACATGACCTTTGAAGGTTACAATTTTGATGTGGTTCCGGCCTTGCTCGCCCCCTTGGTCGCTTACTTTGTGTTCAAGAAAAAATCCCTTCCTCGCTGGATTGCTCTAGCCTGGAATGTATTCGGCATTCTCACCGTACTTACCATAGTTACCATTGCCACCCTATCAATTCCATCACCCATCAGGTACTTTATGCAGGAGCCGGCCAACACCATAATCGGATATTTCCCTTATGTATGGTTACCGGGCTTTCTGGTTCCAATGGCCTTGCTCATGCACTTTGTCAATATCAAACAAATATTGCATCTCAACAAAACTGAGTAACCTTCTGAGAAAGCACTCTGTTACATTTGCCCTTTGTTAGGAATTAAGCAAAGGAAACATGTTCAGTAACGATACCCAAATACGTGTTAGATATGGTGAAACCGACCAAATGGGTTATTTGCACCACTCCAATTATGCGCTGTACTTTGAAGTGGCCCGTGTGGAGCTTATGCGAACTCTTGGTTTTCCCTATGGAGAAATGGAGACCAAAGGCGTGCTGATGCCCGTGTTACATGTCAACAGCAAGTTTCTAAAACCCATCTGGTACGATGAACTGGTTACCGTAAGGGCCATTATTAAGGAAATGCCACAAACGCGAATGAAGCTAAGCTATGAGGTCTATAATGACAATGGCAACCTGGCTTCAACCGGTAGTACTGACCTTTGCTTTGTGGACGCAAAAACCAGAAAGCCCATGAGATGTCCTGAAGAAATTCTTGAACTTTTGCATCCCGTCTTCAATCCTTAGGCCTCGTAGAGCTCTAATGGCAAACCGTCAGGATCAGCGAAAAAAGTAAACTTTCTTCCGGTCCATTCATCGGTACGTACATCTTCTACTTCTATTCCAAATGCTTCAATGGCTTGCTTGGCCTGCAATACATTGTCTACCGCAAAGGCAAGGTGCCGCAAACCGCAGGCTTCAGGCCTACTGGGTCTTTGTGGGGGCTTTTCAAAAGAGAACAGCTCAATAATGTAGTTTTCCTCTAAGGCCAGGTCAAGCTTATAAGACTGTCTGGATTCCCGATACACTTCACGAATAATTTTAAGCCCAAGTACCTCGGTATAAAAAGCCTTTGACCGCTCGTAATTAGAGCAAATAATAGCAATATGATGCACACCTTTAAGCATGGTATTGTTTTATCCGTTTCAAGGTAAAACGACAGGGCCATCTATTGATAGCATGCAGTGAACAATATGCTTTGGCTTACGCTAACTTTGTAGCATGGAGGCATTCCACAAATGGCTTTGGAGGTATTTTATTCCCTACAGATGGCTTGTACTCTTTCTAAGAAGAATCCCCTTTCCTGGAAATAAGAACCGGAATATGGCTCAGGTATTGGGTTTCTTTATGGTAAGGCTGCCCGATGAGGCCATTACCACAAAAGCTTCTGCCATTGCCTTCAATTTTTTCATTGCCCTGGTACCCGCCTTCATAGTATTGTTTTCCCTCATCCCCTACATTCCCATTGACAATCTGCAGGAAGAGATTATGGCATTTATGGAAAGTGCCATTCCTCTGTATGCTTTTGAAACCATTAGCGACACACTTGAAGACGTGGTAAGCGTAAAGCGCGGAGGCTTGCTATCACTCACCTTCGTTATCACCATTTACTTTGCCTCCAATGGCTTTTCAGCTCTACTGGCGGCACTTGACCCTAGTGGTTCTTTTTGGGAACAAAAACTTAAGTCTTTCGGGCTCATGTTTTTGGTAACCCTTTTGGTGGTGGTAGGTGTATCCATTAGCATCTTCAGTGAATTTGTGTATGTATATTTTGAAGAGCGAATTGCCCAGCTCAGCGGTTTTGAAAATGCCGGCCTTACTATACTTAAATGGTTGATGCTGGTACTACTGACCTATATAAGCGTGGCACTCATGTACTATACAGGAACTCCTAAAAGCCAGCGTCTGTCCTTCTTTTCACCAGGCGCTTCCCTGAGTACGGTTACCATACTTCTTATATCATTCGGTTATGGATATTATGTAGAGAATTTTGCCGAGTACAACCGCTTTTACGGCTCTTTGGGAGCCCTTATTTTTACAATGTTGTGGATGTATTTCTGTGCCCTGGTGCTTATGATTTGGCATGTATACAACATGAGCCATGCCCGATTCAAATAGCCTTACCTACTTAACAGTAATCTTCCCTGCCGACCAAGGCAAGCCATTTGACTTGATTGATAGGTAATACTCCCCTGCTTCGAGGCCCAGATCACAGACCTTTACTTCTTCACAATCTTTGCTTATCTCATGCACCTTAATGAGTCTGGCCATGGTGTTGTACACCTTTACTGTGTCTCCCTTCTTCAAGTCGCGGTCAATTTTTATGCTGTTTTCTGTAACAGTACAACCTGGTTTCTCACTTGCCGCTTGAATGGGAAGTACCAGTATCACCATTACCAGTACGCACAGAAGGTTTTTCATTGATTAGGGAGTTTTATCAATTTGTACAATGCGAGAATAAGACGCGCAAGCCATCAAGAAGGTTGCGTTTTTGAAAGCTTTTAAGAAAATTTCTCAAGAGCACCCAAAAAAGCCCTTGATCTTATACACCTGAGAGACAAGGCAATATCAATGTACTTTTAAGCAGCTGTGAAAAAAGGGAAAAGAAAAAGTAAAAAAGCTCTTTCCAGAATGTAAAAGGGTAATACTTTTGCAACGGAGAGTTGTCAGAGTGGTCGATTGAGGCGGTCTTGAAAACCGTTGACTGTCAAAGGTCCGGGGGTTCGAATCCCTCACTCTCCGCCACAATCAAAAGCCCGTTCAATTGAACGGGCTTTTTTATGTTGTACTTTTCGTGCTGCTCACTCAATTCCACCTGGCACAGGGCTTGATTACGGAGCCCATGTATAATACTCTGGATATGAACCAACTACTTATTTGCCTCAGCCTTTTTCTCTTACTTTTCGCTTGTCAAAACACTCAGGAAAGAGCTCATGAAACCATAGAACCAAATGTTGGTAGGCCTGAGCCTGTAGTACCGAAACCACCGGTGTCGGAAATCGAGGAGTCTGAAGACAGCATAAACCTGGACTCTTTATGGTACAATTTGGTCTTTAAAAAGGGCGGTTGCCTTAGTGGTGGGCAATATTTTGGCTCAGGAGGAGAAGGTTGTGTCATGAAAGAAACCTCGCGAAAACCCACCCAATGGCCCGTGTTTTTCGACTTTCCAAAAGCTCGACTGGCACACTTCTTACTGGCACAGCTCGATGACACCGCCACTTCTAGAATCCACACCTGTCCTTGTTATCCTGCCATTGGTTCTGAAGTTGCAGTATATGCCTTGCAAGAAGTATGTGAGAAAAACTGGTTTGCCTTGGAAGGTTTTGAGGCCTATGGAGAGCGCACTGCCAAAGGTTGTTCCGAATCTTATCAGCGTTGGCTACAGAACATTCTTAAAGACAATTCGCAAAGGGTACTTTTCGCAGAAGCGTGGTTGAGAGAGTTCAACTCATCAGAGTTCTGACGCGCACTGCAAAAATTTTAGCTATAAAAATGGAGTACTGAGTCATAAGGGATAGTACCACAGGAATTGAACACTTGCTTTTATAATGGCAGTACCAATTGGTAAGGAAAGCCAGAGGCCGGTAGAAAAAAGATCTTTTAGTGAGTTGGTGCGGGCTTTACCTGGTATACCGCCTAAATGCCCTTATGATTTGGAATATGAGGAAGCCGTTTACTATGCGGTGAAAGAAATCTACATAGGGAGCTGCCTGCAGGTTCCACATCCAGTCCATCACCTCGTTCGCGAGTGGTTCCATAAGTATATCAAACCTATGGGCAGGATTGAGCATATAGAAGTACTTATCGGCCATGAAATAGCCGTGCTCTAGTGGATTGAATATAAGTGCATAGGCCAGCAAACTCAGTACAAGGTACCAGGCAATTGGTAAAGCGTAGTTTGATCCATAATTGTTGGTTACCCTGTTTATGGCCAGCATAAGCCAGGTAAGCCATCTTTTGCCTTCCCAGCTGTACTTTCTTAGCTGTCCCAGTTCTAGAGGCCTTAGGTTTTCAGCCAAGTCATTCTTATGGTACTTCAGCAGCACTTCTCTGTAATTAGAGATTTGTGTGTAGTTGACCAAAGCCAATTTACCATCGGAGTCAAATGAGCCAGCGTCATCATTTTCTTCGTCTTTTTTGAGGAACATCCACTTACTAACAGAGTCAGTAAATACAACATTATGATAGTGAAAGTATAGAAGGCTGGTGCGATAGGTTTTGACAGTAGTGACGTTGAAGTCAATCCCTGAGAAAAAGGAGCCGACTCCGTTGTAATAGGAGCTTTCGGATTCAATGTCAATAAAAAGATTGTGCAACTCCAAAGTATCAATTCGGTTACCACGCGCCGACCTAATACCTAGCAGAGTAGTGATATCACCTGGCGCTGAAATTACGCACCTTGTAATGTTGTTATCGATGAGTAGTATAGACCGGAATGCGACGTAGCAATTGACTTTGCCAATTGTAGAGTGTTTAAGCTCAAACCTATTATTTTGAGAAGCGCTCTGGATATCCAGACTTTCTCGAAATATAAAACTCGCCAGATAGTCAATTATTAACGAGTTCGCTGTGGTCTTAGTAAGATCCAAATTAAAAAAAACTCCTTCAAGATTTACATGGTCAATTTTGGACTCTTGAACGGTTAGCTTAAGGCTGAGTTCACTTTTATAGTTTTTGATGGAATAGTATCCTAGAATTCTGCACTCATATTTCAATGAGTTCAATTCCACCCTATAAATGTACAGCCTGTTTACACTGCTGCTTAGAATAGAAACCTTGCGGATGTATGGGTTCTCAGAAATTCGTACACTTGAAATCCTGAGATTCCCCTCTATAATGAGTTCACGTATCCTATGCTCTTTCTTAACCTCAATTTCCTGGCTACCCGTATTTCCTGTTTTCTCAATCCGAAGGATAACCATACCCGAATTTGACATCCGTTCATCAAGATCTTTCTGAAATAGAGGGCCATTCCACTTAAGTGTCGGAACGTCGCTATCGACAATTTCATCAAACTTGTTTTCATAAAACTTGTCATTCTCCATCAATGTGCCTTAACCTTAAAGGCAGCAATATAGCTTAGATGTATATACTTTCTGCTTTACCAAAAGCCCGGGCACTTGGGTTTCAATATGAGACCAATTGTATATATTATTTTTACGAAATGAGTGAAGGGAAAATAAGCGCAAAAGAATTCGCTTATGAATTGAAAAAAGAATTTAGAAGGAAAGGGATAAATGGGTCTGTGGACGGTACTGCTAGTTCAGGTATCTGGATAGAAGTTATGGAGTTGCCAAAAACTCAAATACCGAATTTCATAACAGAATATCAACATCGTGAAGAGTTCGATCATCTTCGGTTCCATATCATTTTCCATTGTGCCGTGGAGTTTAGCATTCGTAACAAACACCGGTTTGAGAAAATTGAATTTAAAAAGGAAGTAATTCTAAATGCAGGCAACTACAATCGAGTTGAAGAGGTTAGAATACAAGACTGCCTTTTCAGATCGAAATTGAGTTTTAAGAGTGATACAGGTTTCACCCTAAACAAACTGGTTTTCGAACGCTATTGCATTGTTCATCAGCTTGAAACGAAGAACATCTATATACCCCAAATTAAACTTCGGGAATCCACGTTTCATTCTCAGCTATCCTTATTCAAACGGGTAGGATCTTCGTTCAAGGCAGTGAATAGCACATTTACTAAGCCTCCTCTGTTGAACTTTGATCCCAAACCAGATCGATATTTCGAATTTATCAGTTGCAGCTTTAGAAATTTCGTTGACCTCTACCAATACAATGATGTTGAAGACCTGGAAAATCTTTCGTTCAAAAACTGTCAATGGAACTTCTCCAATCATACTAAATCAACAATCCCAACACTATTAACGCCCAGGGGTATTACTATTAAACCAGAACTGGATAAACTCAAGCACACTTTCTTTCTACTGCGAAACATATATAGTTCAAAAGGCGTAGAGTATGAGACCCGGCATTTTCAACGACTAATCAATTATGTCTACCAAATGCAAAGTGCCTTTACGAGAAAAGAACGTAGGGCCTTGTGGTGGGCACATATAAGCAACGACTTCGGCACCGATTACGAGCGTGGTATAGCATTCACTCTTTCAGTTGGATTACTTTTTTATTTAGCATTGCTAGGAATACTTACCGCAACCGGTAGGCTGGAGTATGATCCGGAAAACAGTTTGGCCACCATAGCGCATTTCTTTGATTTGATTAACGTAACCAAGTGGAAGTATGACTTCTTTGAATTAGGTAACGACCACATAGTGAATATTACGGTGTATATAGCCCGAATTTTCATTGGCTATGGCATCTATCAAACCATTGCAGCCTTTAGGATTATCACCAAAATGTAGGTAAGCAACCATGTGCCATGAACAAAGCCGGCATCATAAAACTACACAATAAAACAAGGCTCCACCAATGGTGGAGCCTCTCAGATTCATAAATCCTGTCCTTGTCGACCTACTCATCAAGGTCCGGGCTAAATGGACTTAGCAGTAAATCGTAAAGCACAACATTTACTGACAGTACTTAATGAGGGAAACGTTCACATTGAGCACTCCGTTACGAACCACTGTTTCAACAGTAAACAGAATGTTTCCCACGTAACCATAGGTCATACCATTCACATTGGCATGAACCCCACTCAGTTCGTTTTCAAAATTGATCGTTGCTTGGTTGTTTCCAAATACATTCAATCGAATCCAACCTCTCACCCCTTGAGGGTAAACGTCATTTGCAGCACTGGCGACCAAAGGATCCCCTCCAAATGGCAACGATGTTCCAGGCTCAATCCGTTTAGTCCATTCACCTTGAGTTGGATACAAAAGGCTACTCATCGTAGTAACATTCCATTGAACGCCCTTGGGTAACTGTTTGATTTTGTTGTCAATGGTGACATTGACTGATCGATTGTAGGATGCACCGGCCTCAGGGGTTGGTCCTAAAAGCTCGAGAGCGTCTGATTGAATTTGAGTTAAATTAGAATTTGACATAATAAGTGTAATTAATTCCCTACTCATAAGGCTTTTCGGGATTCCGCCTTCTGCCCTAACCTGACAGAAAAGGCCGTTGATTTAAGTGGGTTCTGCTCCACTTTTCAAAAGCTTTTGATGCCGTCAAAGGTGTACTGGCCAAACGATCAGAAAAAGATGGAAAACATCCAATCTCTACAACCGAAAGTTCCATTTGAAGGTGAATGGAATTGCTTGATCTTATACCCCACAAATAACCTACCTGGTTTCATCAATATTACTCTTACATTTCTACCAAGGTGAGCACGTCCACTAACCAATTACTTCCCCCACACATATTGTATAGCATCTCTATGGCGCTCGGCATATTTGTCAGTAAAAGCTTCTAAAACGAACTTTGAACAGTACTTTCTATTGCACCCCGATTCAGATAAGAATGCCTGAATAGTCTTTTTGCAGTGGTCAAAACTACTCAATCCGGTACCAAAGCAGATTAGAAATCTCTATGTAAAGGCTAGTATTGTCAAGAAATAATAAAATTCTAAAAATATTAAAAATGAAAAGAAAGCACTTAAAACTATCACTGACACTTATCGTCTTTTCGGTTGCATTCGCATTCGGTTTCACCTTGACTCCTCAAAACAGTTCAAATTGCGGCCTGGTTAGCAAATCATTGGCCACCCATGAAATAGAACTCTACTCACAGCAACTACATACTCTGTTTCCTAAGAAAGACCTTCGATGTCAGGTACCAATATCCTGGGTACTTTCCACTGATTGCCTGCAGGCATTTCAGAACTACCCAAAGGTGAGGGTCTATCTCGGACTAGAAGACGAGAGCAGTCTTGAACCACTATTAGTTATTGTGGGAGTGGATGAAAATGGAGATGACGATAATAACGGGCCTGTGGCCAACTTGATTCACCCCTGCCCTACTCTGTGCGAAGGTCAAAATGACAACAGCGATTTCAAAAAGGCCTTTTGCAATGCAATTGATGAAGGCGACAGATGTGATTTTTGCAATGGAGTAAATTGACACATTACGTCTACTCTTTCAGAGCTGCTTTTGTCTTGAGAGACTCAGAATTGCCCGAAAAGAAACCACTCAACACACAACCTATGACCATATTAGTTGAATCAGCGTAAAGTGCAATAACCTAAGTGATTCATATTTAGTCAACCCCACAACCAAAGCTTTACAACTTGCAATGAGCTTCGCCATTTCAATCTCTTTCATTCCATTTATTCCACTATTAATGGCTTCCATTATCGGTTTTTCAAATTATCGAAAACTAGGCAGCCTGAGAAAAGTGATTGTTTGGTACAGCATATTTCTACTTGCTATCCAGGGTTCGGCTTCTGTTCTTGCGCTTAAAAGCATGAACAACATGTCGCTTCTACGTATCTACACTTTTGTAGACCTCATCATGATCTATGCTTTCTATGATCGGCTTTTCAAGGGGTTTGTTTCAAGGCTATATCCATTCTTACTTGTTGCAAGCGGCCTCGTATTAATGTTCACGCATGACTTCTCATTTGAAGCAAAAGGTTTCGACTCTTTTAACCTGACGGTTAAATCAAGTATTGCCATTATTTTCTCAGTTTCGGGTTACGTTTTCATCATGAACCACTATGTGGTTAATGACAGACAAAAAAAACTCAATGGAATAGACTGGATAAACTCAGGCATTTTTTTGTATAATTCTTCTGGTTTACTTCTGTTTTATTTCGGTAAAACAATTTTTGAGTTTCTTCCTGAAGAACTGAGTCGCTATACGTGGCTGATCCACTCCTTTTTTGCCTTTGTCATGTACGTTTGTTTCACGGTTGGATTATGGAGGAGCCCCAAGCGATAGATTTTTTATCTACCCTGATACCTTTTACTGTGGTGGTGTTCATCATCGCGATAGGTGTAATTCTATTGACTCAGCAGTTCAGAAAAAACCTACTGAAGCAGCAATTGGAGCAGGAAGGATTAAAGGCGGGCTACCAGCGCGATTTATTGCAAGCCTCTATTAGAGTACAGGAAAACGAACGTAAACGCTTTGCGCAAGACCTGCATGATGAACTTGGAGCAGCGCTCTCCATAAGCCGCATGCAGTTAAAGCAATTGGAGGCCACAGCGGATAAAAACGACGGTGCTGATTTAGAAAGCCTGAAAAACATCCGTGAAACCATTGAAAACGCCCTTTCGGCTACCAGACGCATAAGTCATGAACTAGTCCCCGTGCAACTGGCCAATTTAGGCTGGAGCAAGGCTGTAGAAAGCTTATTGGACAAGGCCAGAGATGCAGGCAAGTGGGAAGTAGATTTTGATTGCAGCAGCGCCATTGAAAAGGAAGATTGGCAAGTGAAAATTGGGCTTTATCGCATGTGTGCTGAACTTATAAACAATAGTCTTAAACATGCCAATGCCGACAGTGTACAGCTGCACCTGCAAGTAAATGAAGACTACATTACCTGTATCTACAAGGACAACGGAGTAGGGCTTGGTGATTCGGGTATTGTAAAGGGAGTGGGATTAAGAAGTCTTGAAGGGCGGGTAATGGCGCTCAATGGAAGCATTGCCTTTCAAAAAGAACCGAACCCCGGTTTTAAAGCTGAGGTATGTATTCCAAGAAAGGGCTGATAAGGCTAATGCTAATAGGTATACAATTTTGTAAACAAGTAAAGGTTAAAGGTATGTGCAAAGTGATTAAGGTAGGGTTGGTAGAAGACCAACTTCTTTTTAGGCAAGGTATTAAAGCCATCATCGGGCAATGGGAAAATTGTGAGGTAACGTTTGAATCACCTGACGGTCATTCAGTCATTGAAAGGCTGGAACGGGCCGAAGAACTGCCTAATGTGATGTTGGTGGATTTCAACCTGCCCAAAAACGGCCAAAAGGAGTTTAGCGGCCTGGATGTACTTATGGAACTGTCAGCAGAGTATTCTGATATCAAGGTCATCATACTTTCGGTAATTGACGACTCTTATATTATAGCTCAATGCATAGAAATGGGCGCCAGTGGCTACCTTTTAAAAGACTCCGATCCAGAAGAAGTTCATGAAGCTATAGAGGCCGTATACATCAGGGGATCTTACATAAACGCTGAAGCTCTTAAGGCCATACAAGGTAAAATGGCAGGAAAAGTGAAAAAGCCTACCAACGAAGAACTCTCTTCACGAGAGATTGAAGTGCTGGAGCTGGTCTGCCAACAGATGACCGCAGATCAGATTGGAGATAAGCTGTATATAAGCCCTAAAACGGTAAACGGTCATAAAAATAACCTGTTGCAGAAAACAGGCTCTAAGAACATGGCCGGTTTGGTAATGTATGCAGTTAAAAATGGCATTGTCAAAGCCTAGTCGATAGCCAAGAAGAGGCTTCCTCAGCAGAAGAAAGCCTCTTCTATTTATAAAAAAAATTAGAGTTTGCTAGTTGTCTCCTGGATTTCCAGGATCGGTACTTTCGCAAGAAAGGTTGGGTTTGTGCGTTACTTGAATAAATATCTTATGAGTGTTCGCGTTGATTCCAATCTTATAACAAAATACATCAGCGCCGTTACAGCAAAAACAGCCAATGTTTTGAGGAGAATAATGCAAGTTTCCACTTTGGATTAAAGGCACACCGTTAATCACAAAGTTGTGAGGTTGCCTGGGCAGGGCAAAATCAGGATTGGTAACACTTGTAGTGAATGTGAAATTATCGCTGGTAGTCATCTTTCCTACACCTTTAAGCGAAATATTGAGATCAGGAATACAATCAAATCCCTCAGAATCGCCTACAAATACAAAGGAGTATGATTCCAGAATATCAGAATAGGCATAGAAAGAAATAGATACAAATGTGGCAAGAGCAATGCTCGCTATAGCAATTCGGGTTCTCATAATTATAGTTTTAGTTGAAAGAATCAATGGGAGCTCCTGGAAGCTCCCATTTTTTGAATGATATGACGTATTAATTCTCGTCAGGATCTTCACCCGGATCTGTGTTTTGACAAGAAATACCCTGCTGATGTGTTACCGTAACAAATACCTGACGGGTTTCAGTATTGATACCAATGGTGTAGCAAAACACATCTTCTTCGTTGTTGCAGCAAAAACACCCTACGTCCTCCGTGCTCCAGGCCAGGTGTCCACTTTGAAACAAGGGAAGACCGTTTACCACAAAATTGTGGGGCTCTCTGGGCAACGCAAAATCGGGGTTGGTAACACTGGTGGTCAAAGAGAAATGATCGCTCGAGGAAATTTTTCCTATTCCATCAAACTCCATATGCAGTTCAGGCATGCAGTCAAAACCCTCTTCATCACCTGTTAAGATAATGGTGTAAGACTCCCAAATGTCGGAGTAGGCATAGTGGGCAATAGACAAAAAGGTAGCAAGAGCAAGGCTTGCAATGGCAATTCGGGTTCTCATAATTTTAGTTTTTAAGAGGTTGGGAAATTGGGTACGACTTGTTTCGTACTTAAATCGGAAACGCCACACTTTCCCCTCTATTTTACAACTCTTCCTGCATATCGCTAAGTGTGTCTAAAATTCTATTATTCGGTCGATTTGAAACAAATTTGGTACTTGCAGGTTCCCTTGGTAATTGTGCATGGTGCTGCATATAGTTCCATTCAATTCCTGTGAAAACCACACCATTGCTGCTTTCTCATTTGCTGAACATTCCCCTACACTATTTAATAAAAAAGTCAATTTCTTTAAAAAGACCAAAACAGCCTTTTAAACTCCTTACGGGCTTAAAGCCCCTGATTATGTGTTATGAAAATATCATATTTGTCCTATGAAGAAATTTATCTCTTTTTGCCTTTTTCTGGTGGCGGTCAATACCATAGCCTCCGCACAGTGCGACACAAATAAAATTGATACACTGAAAGGAGTACCCCATTGGGATTTAGGCCAGACAGAAGACAGTGCCAAGTTTGCCTTTGATAACGACCCTAACACCATTTATGATGGCAATACCTTTTCATTTAATTTCACAAATGAAACGCACTTAAATGGGGCCTTATTGGTGTTTGATATAAAGGGAGAAAACAAATTTGACAAAGTGGTAATATCAGGAAGTTCCAATGGAAGTGATTGGGTTCCCCTGTTGCAATCAGGCCTCTCCTTTCAAAAGAAATTAGACTCAGCGTATTTCTATTTTGGGACCACCGATGTGAACTATGTAAAAGTGTCTCTATCAGGAGCCAACAGCACAGGAATTAAAGATGCCTACTTTTTTGAAGACAGTTGCCCAAATGGCGGGCTCAAGAATCCGGTAATTGACTTTCCTACAATTGCCAATGCATATACTCAAATTAATAGCATTACACTTTCAGCCACAGAAACAGAGAACAATCTGCCCGTAAGTTTTAAGGTAATTGAAGGCGGTGCCACCATAAGCGGCAACCAATTAAGCACCAATGGATACTCGGGAGCCGTAACCGTTGAAGCATCAGTAAGTGGACAAACTGGCTATTACAATGCCAGTACACTGCAAACCTTCATTTTATTGGATGAAAGTGACTACAAGCCCGCACATTACCTAAGTGTTACTGAAGACTACCCACTGGAGTTAAGGGCCTGGGAAGGATATCCCATTTACAGTCGGGCTTCTATGCAAGACCCATTGAGTGCCTTTACTCTGGAGAGCAATCTTTTATATATAGATGGAGAGCAGGTAAACATGGAGCGTACCAAGACGGACAATGGTCAGGAATACTACCAATACCTGTGGCACCCAAAAGAGTATAAAACCTATGAGGTAAAGCTCGTTTCAACCGCTAGCAACAAAGAAAGTACCACTACCATTGAAAACATGGAAGTGGTAAAGGGCGCTACCGGTCAACAAGTTACTACGTTGGACGGTGTGGTGATATGGTTCGGAAAAGAAAACAGCCGAAACTACCAGGGCAGCTATACCCTGCCGCAACATGTAGGCGTGTATGATAAGATCACTGCTCACCTGGATGTGGAATGTCCAAACAACAATTGCGACGACTGGGACCGCTGGGCTTATATAGACGTAATGGGACCTGATGGTAACTGGATACAAATTATTAGATACATTACTCCGTACGGTGTGGGCTGTGACCACAGTATCGACCTAACTCCATATGCATCTTTATTGCAGGGCAATGTACCTATGCGTGTGTTTATTGATACCTGGGGAACTGGTGGCTGGAAGCTTACACTTGACCTCGACTTTCAAGCTGGTACTCCCCAATACCTATATTCTCAAGTAGATGAGATTTGGGATGGTACTTACGATTTTGGAAACCCTGCTAAACTACAACCAGTAGATACCGTTAACTATAAAGTGGCAGATGGTGTAGATAAGGCGGAACTGATCATTTCAACCACTGGGCATGGATGGGGTGAAAACAACACTTCCAACGCCGCTGAGTTCTTCAATGCATTTCACGACATAGAGTTTAACGGAACATCAGTTTACCAACAGAACCTATGGAACAATTGCAATCCCAACCCCGATGGCTGCACCGGACAACTTGGAACCTGGACCTTCAATAGAGCGGGATGGTGTCCTGGTGCCATTTCACCGCCCGATATTTACGAGGCTTCTGGCGTGGTAAGCGGTGACAGCTTCCAACTAACTTATAAGTTTCACGAAACTTATGTAGACAAATGCCACCCCAATAGCCCGGATTGTAAAAGTGGAACCACTTGTCCGGATTGCAATGCAGGGTACAATCCACATTACCAAATAGACGGACAAATAGTAAACTACAGCAATGAGCCTATTCTTTACGATGGCAAGCTCTATAATCATATTGATCCGCTTTTCAATGAAACCCTTGGATTCAATGTGTATCCCAATCCTAGTGAAACAAGCTTTCAAGTAACTGAGGTGCACCTGGAAGGTCCGTTCAAACTCATTATTAAGACAGTTGATGGAAAAGCACAGGCGGTTTATTATTTCTCATCAAGCAATGAGCTTAAGGGAAAGAGTTTTAGTGTAGACCATTTGGATGCCGGCTTGTATTTTGTTCAGATTCAAGGAACGGAAACATCCGGCTTTAAAGAGCTGATTGTGCGATAGGCAAACAAGGTGTTTACCTTTTTAAAGACCCTAAAGCATCATTTAATAAATACCTTCGTATCCCACAAACTGTAAAAACATGAAAAAAATCTCCTATTTACTAGCCTTTTGTAGCCTTATATGCTTTTCAGCTGCAATGGCACAAGATCTTGAAGTAACTGGAACAGATCCAGCCAGCTTAGCTAAAATCAAAGTTGGTTCTGAATTCAATGTTCAAGTAAATACTTCTTTTAAAGAAGGCGTTCTTAACCCTACAGTAAGCCTTTTCTATGCACTTGGCTCAGATGCCTTGACTGCTGGTTTCAATGGACAGTTGAGTGGCAACGTTCCGGACGATCTTCAATTAAACCTTTGGCAACCAATTACCGCTACAGGTAAAGCCGGTGATACGGTAGATTTTACTGTGGTAGTTACAATAGTGGGAGACAAAGATGCAACCAATGATACTTTGAAAACACAATTCGTTTTGGCTGATGCAGCTGGTCGTGATTTGGAAATAAAAGTTACTGAGCCAGAAGACGGTACTAAAGTGAAAACCTGGACCAATCTTCCAATCACCGTTCAAATAAAAAATACCGGTGCTGAGACCATGCCTACCAACACTCCTATTTTATATGCTTTGAGCTTAAATGGACAGCCTCAGGGAAATGCAAGTGCCTTTACCTATACAGGTGATGCCCTTGAGCCAGGAGACAGTGCAGCTCTTCCATTGGAGCTAGGTATAGCGAGAAACGCTCAAACCGGTTCGTCTGACTTTTGCTTCAATGCTGCCTGGGGTGTTCAAAACGGTCAGCAAATAGCTAATAATGAGCATGTAAGAGACAATAATGAAGGCTGTTTCAATGTTGAAATTGAGCCAAACTCAGTGAATGAGAATGTACTTACACTGAATAGTTTCTTTTACGCAAACAATGCTGTTAACCTAAGCTTTAAAAACATTGACGTAAAGGAGCGACTTCGATGTGAAGTAATAGATCTATCAGGAAGAACCTTGGTTGCCGAAACTTTACCTGAAGTAAACAGAGGAGTTCTTACCAACCACAGCATACTGCTTCAAAACGTTGAGCAAGGTGCTTATATTCTTAATATCTACGATGGCGACCTGCCCGTAGCTTCAAGAAAATTTATGGCATATTAGTATTTAAATACTTTCTAAAAAGCCCCGTTGTGCCTTTGTTGCGCAACGGGGCTTTTTATTTTTAGCACTCCGCTCTATGCCAGTACCTGTAAGTATCTTAGCCACGTGAATCTACTACTTTTATGGAGGCGTATTTTGGCTATTGGCCTATGCTTTGCGCTGGCTTCATGTGCTGAAAAAATGCCTGAAGAAGCTCATATAGAGCTAAAGAATGACGGGCCCTACTGGACCTATGCAATAAAGGCGGCTGACCACTTTGAAGACAACCTTGATGAGTTCTTAGAAAAATGGCGTTTAAGGTATGAACCTAAGGCATCAAATCACTTTTCACCGCCCATATCGGAAATATACCTGGCAGCGCTATATGCCAACCTCTACGATACTCTGGGAAAAAGCCATACAGGCTATCTTAAAGCGGCAAAAAGAATATGTCTTCAATATGGTGAATATAAGAGCCTTTTCCTGCCGAAAGATTCACTTCTTACAGAATATACCAACGGGATACCCACAATACCGAATTTTTTTCTGGTACCCAAATATGCGCGTACCTGTGAAGTATTATTCGAGTCAGATATCCTCTCAACAAACGAACGCAAGCAAATTGAGCAAGAACTTGCCCTGAACGCAGATTATTTGATGGTTACCCAGGAATGGGGCCCTATGAACAGAGCCATGCTAAGAGCAGAAGGGCTACTGTATATCTCTAAACTGCTTCCGAAACACGCACATAATCCCGAATGGCGTCAAATGGGAGAAGCCATTCTTGCAGATAACCTTGAGAACTGGAGTATCGAAGATGCAGGTATGTATGGAATGATATGGATGTACTCCTTGTGTGGCTATGCGCATCATGTAGCTGAAAACGATCAACTACTGAACACTCCGATGGCTCGCTATTACTTTGACTACTACAAGGAACTTATGAGTCCGGCCGGGGTAATACCTGATTTTGGAGATGCCTGGTGGCGCAGTTGGTGGTATGCCTCTGTACCCGTTTTCGAATGTGGCGCCAAAGTATTTAACAGCTCCGAACTAAAATGGGCCGCTCAATACACCTATGATCAGAACTCAAAGAACGAGGAGCTTAGGGCTTCTCTGGCTCTGAAATACGTTGAGGCTGCCTTATGGGCCTCACAGAGCCTAAGCCCCCAAGTACCGCACGGTAGGTCGAAGCAGGTGCTAGACGACCAAATAGGCAAAAAGGTAGTTTTTAGAAATGGATATGAAGGGGAAAGTACTTACCTGCTTCTCAACTACAAAGACGAAGGGACCGATGGATGGAACTATAGGGAGCATTTAAGAAACACACTAAGCGTGAACCACGAAAAAATGCATCATGGACATTCTGACGAAAACGCCATTGCCTTTTGGATGCATGAGAATACCATTTTACTTAGGGATGGAGGCTACCGGGATGCCATTCCCAGTGGAGCAAATGGCTCTTACAGAGCAGATATTTTTCACAACAGACTGGTAGGGCGTAATGCAGAACCCAAAGGCAAAGGGCCCATTATTGACTTTCTTAAAAACGACGGTTTCTATAAGAATGTATCTACTCAAAAAATTGATTTCTACTCCAGTAGCCATGTTGATCATAGCCGCACACGGATTATTGACAACAACCAGGGCTTCACCCACGATCGAATAGTGGACTATGTAAAGGCATATGACTTTTTTGTGGTTAGCGACTTTGTAAATATTACCAGAAGTGGCCCTTTTACTTTCAGTACCCTTTGGCACGGACAGCATGTATTGGACAGTGGCTCAAATTGGGTTATTACTCGATACGACTCCATTGGTAAATGGGAAAATCCGGGTGAAGAACGCTTGTATCTACGCTTCCTACAACCCAATCCATTAAACACAGAAATAGCGCAAATCAATAGACATCGACAAACTGAAAATGTGATTTCCAACACCCAGAGTCGCTATTTTGAAAAGGGCGAAAAGGTGCTTTTTGCCACCGTGTTAATGCCCCTGGATAGGGCTACTCCCCTGCCCAAACCAGAAAATATTAGCTTAACCAGCACATCAGAAAACGCCATATGTGTAAGAGTGGCAATGGACAACACAGTCATTTTACTAGCCCATAAAATAGACTTAAAAAAGGATGTAATAAGAGAGTGGCCCAGGCCAAAGTATACGGCTACATCGGGTAGCATAGAAGTTGGACCTTATTCAACAGATGCTCAAAGCTTATTTGTCATAGAAAATAGGGAAGCAACGGAAGTGACGGCGGCTAACCTTACCCACTTACAGTTTCGTGATACTCCTGTATTTGAGCAGCCCCCTGTTACCAACGAATACAGTTTGGATGGAAGTAAAGCTACTTCAGCTCCCTGGAAGGTGCGATTGGTGGAAAGAACTATACCCAGAAATTAGGAAACTTCCAGTTCAGCTATGTCTAATAGCACACCTTCTTCAAAGGATCTTTTAACGGCTTCTTCAAGTCCAATAATAGCTTTGTGGTAGCCCATGTCGTTCTCATAGCTACTAACCAAAGCTTCATCAACTGGGGTAATCTGAAAACTTTTGTGCATTCTATTTACAATTTCCGTAGGCACCCTGGCTATTGATAAGTCACATATATGTGCATCTGCTCCCTGAAGCCGGGCCACTACATTGTCAAACATTGCCGAGCGTGCCTTGTTGAACGATTCGTTGACTCCTTGAGTCAGAGAATAACGCTGGCCGTTGATAATGTAATATTCCGGAGTCCACTCCAAACTTCCTTTTGATCCAGAAATTCGAATGATAGGATCTACGTTTTCGTAAGAATTATGACTCACGGTCATTCGTATTAGAGCACTTGAAGCTGTTTTTATTTCAACTGAACAGGTGTCAAAACTCTCAATGGGCAATACCCGGTACATATGAGCTTCAATTTCATCCACCTCACAAGAGGAATTGATTGAAGTACCCGACCAAAAACACATGAGATTTAGAAAGTGTCCAAAGGCATTGTGTAGCACTGAGTCAAAGATCCATTTACCCTCTTTCACCACTCTTCCGGCCCAGTCGTTTCGTTTAAAATAGTCTAGCGAACGCGGCCACAAGCCCATGCAATGCAGGGTGTCAATTTCACCAATCACCCCGCCTAAAAGTGCTTCTTTAATGTTCCAGGTTTCTTCACTATACATATTCTGATATCCTACAAAAACAGTCCGGTTCAACTCGGAAGCTACTTTTTGCATGGCTTCAATTTCCTCAACACTGGCGGCCGCCGGCTTTTCTACCAATACATGGCTTCCTGTGCGCAAGGCCATTATGCTCAGGCTGGCATGAGAGGGAATACCGGTAGGAATACAGCATAAATCTATTGTACCGCGACCATGCTCAAAGAAGTCAGTTGCCGTTTCAAATACAGCTGTATTCGTTTCCTTAAGCAGAGCTACCTCTCGCTCATGTTTGTGGAGTTCGTGAACGAGTGCTGATACCAAACAGATTTTCCCTTCAAAATGCAGACGCCTAAGGTTGTCAAGATAAAGACTTGCGTAGCCGGAAACACCTATGAGGGATACGTTGATCATTTTGTAAAGATTGTAAGAGATTGCAATTCCTTTTGAGGCTCTTTATCCAGGTAGCTGGCAAAATAACCTATCACAACGCAGCTTACTACCGAAACTGTGCTGAATAGCATAAAATGGACGTCAGAATAGTATTTAACGGAGACTGTAATAATAATACTGGCAATCGCTCCTACAATGGCTCCTGTGGTATTTGCTTTTTTGGTAAACATACCTAAAAGAAAAACTCCACCAAAACAACCACCTACAACACCAAGTATCTCCATCCATAAATCAAACATGGACTGAATTTCAAACGTTGCCATTAACAAGGCTATTCCGGTTCCGAGTATGCCAATAATGGCGGTAATCAACTTGGCTTCTTTAAGTACTTTTTGGTCCTCACTCACCCATTTAAGTGCCGGATAAAAATCCCGGATAATCACGGTGGTAACACTATTCATACTGGAGTCCAGTGTTGACATACAGGCGGCAAAAAGAGCCGCTATGAGCAATCCTGTAACTCCCGCAGGCAATACTTCCACTATGTACAATGGAAAAGTTTGAATGTTTTGCATGGCTGGGTTTAGTACGGCAGGATTGCTGTGAAAGAAACTGAACAATGAACTACCCAGCAAGTGAAACAGAATGGTACCTGGCACTACAATAAGCCCAAGTAGAATGTATGACTTCCTAGCATCCTTTACTGTAGGTGTTGTAAGAACTCTTTGCACCATCACCTGGTCTGAGGGCATAGCAGCCTGTGTCATCAATTGATTGAGCATAAACACCCAAAACACCGGTAGCGTTAAATCCCAGCCCCACTCTACTGCGTGAAGCTTTCCATAATTGTTGTTGATTTCCAAAAAGCCCGAAAAACCGCCATCTGTACCTGAAATCATTAAGACAAAAGCCAAAATAGTACCGCCAAATAGAATAATCACCTGTAGAACATCTGTCCAAATAACAGCTGTGATTCCTCCTATTACCGTATACAAGGTGGCTAAGGCTCCCATGATGGCGATGGCATAAAACACATTGATTCCAGTTACCGCCGACAATGCCAGCGAAGGCAAAAGCAGTACCACGCTCATTCGACCGCCCAACTGAAATGCCACAGAAACAAAAGCTCCAAACAAACGCACCATTTTGCTAAACCTTGCTTCCAGGTACTCATAGGTGGATGTGATTTTAATTCCTCTTAGAATCGGAATAATCGTAAAGGCCGCAATCACCATAAATATAGGCCCCCATAAGGTTCCAAGGCCATATACCTGATTAGTCACATAGGTTTTGGTAGGAATGGCGAGAAAACTTATCGCACTGGTTCCGGTAGCGTATAAGCTAATGCCCACTGCCCACCATGGTATTTTTCTTTTCCCCAGGAAGTAGGCTTCTGTAGATTTTGTTCTTCTTCCCGCAGAGGCCCCTATCAACACCAGAAATGTCATGTAAATACCAATTACAATGTAATCGGTACTTTGAAGTTTCCCGGTTTCTGACTTAAACACAGCCTTGTCCGTCCACTTACCATACTTCATAAAAAGGAAGTAGCCTTCTTCCACTCTTACTTCATCCCCCGGGTCAAACTCAAGCGGTACAAATATTTCACTCCAGGTATCAGTTATGGTGTGATAAGCCCAGGCTTCTCCCTTGCCCAAAACGAAAATGTGGCCTTGCCCTATAGGCATTGCCATGGCTCCCTTTATCTTCTTAGGTACGTCCGTTATTCTTATCCATCCCTTGTCTGAGGTGCCGTCAAGTGGCTTTTGCCTGTAACACCAGGCCTCTGTTACCAGTTCTCCACCTCTGGTTCCGCCAAAAAAGTACATGGCATCATGCTGTTCCACCTGCACCGAGTGGTCTAGCCTGCCCGATGGAAAGGAATCCAAAGCCACTTTTAAGGGGGAAGCTATCTTAGGGTCGATGCTGAGCCTTTCTATTTCAAATTCTCCAGCTATAAACTCTCTGGTATCTTTTGGCTCACAGGCAAGGAATATTAGAACTGGAAGTAAAAAAAGCAGTTTTCTCATCTTACCAAATGTTTTGTTGCCAGCTCTTCTGCTTGAATGCACCATCGAGCTACGTTAAAGGATTCTTCGGCACTTAATCTAGTTGCATCTCCTCGTTCCACCTGATTAATGAAATCGTCATACAAGCCTATACCGTGAGCGGGTGCTAATTCATAAGCCCCTTCGGACTCAGAAAGCACTGTGGCTTTGGACTGCATCACTTCAATAAGCCCCTGTTCTCCAACAATTCTTATTCTGTCGTCGCCATGACTATGTGCTTTAGCGGGTCTTAAATAGTCAAGCAATATGATGCCCAGGCCCTTATTCCCCCATGAGAAATGCACCTGAGCTGCACTTTCAACCTCGCCTTGTCCTTTATTACCAAGAGTGGTTTGTTGGGCGCTGTCTATTTGAAGAGTGTTTCCTATCATCCAGTAGGCCAGGTCCAGCGCATGCGCACCCACCCAGGGAATAATTCCTCCAAACTGCTTCTTATCTTGCATCCAGGCTGGTTTTGCCCCCATCTTGTACGATTTCTGTACTGACACCTGGATGGGGCTACCTATCTCACCTGCTTCAATGGCCTTTTGAGCCGCATTAAACCAAGGTTCGTAGCGATGGATCATCATTGTTCCTAGATGCACCTTTGAACTTGAATAAAGGGCTTCTATTTCCTCTAATTCAGAAGCTTCTAAAGACACAGGCTTTTCACAAAAACAATGAATATGCCGCTTTAGACACTCAATCACAATACTTCCATTGAGATGAAAATGAGGATTTATGACGGCAACATCAGGGTCTTCATTGTCAAGCATTTGCCTGAAGTCGCTATAATACCTTGTGTGAGGGAGTGCTGATTTAATTCTTGAAAGGTCTTCCGAAATGTGTCCGGGTGCATAGGCCACTATCTGTACCAAGTCATTGCCAGTAAGTGCATATTCAAAATGGCCAGATCCGCCAATGACAACAACTTTCATTACGCTCAAAAATAAAGGCTTAGAACTCAAAAAGTACCACCAGGTGATTATCTGCTCATATTAAACACTCTTGTTAAGACCTTGAAGAGACTGCTTAAAAAAGTCACTTCTTTTTAGAAAACCAATTAACAGACTGAAACCAAAAGACTTAGTCATACCGACAGCTCCACAAGGTACTTTTAGGATGTAAGCATGTGGTGATTTATTGAACCATAAGGAAGAAATGCGCGTCTAGACATCTAAACGTTATATTCGCTTGCATGACACTTGCTCCCCGCATCCAAACCACCGTTGTAGGATCTTATCCTACCCCAAAATGGCTCAGTGACAGTCCAAGTCATGAAAATATAGAGCGCGCCACAAAGGAAGTATTAAACGTTCAGGAAGAGGCCGGCCTGGATTTGGTTTGTGATGGAGAGATGTATCGGTTTGATCCGAGCCACCCTGAAACAAATGGTATGATTGAATTTTTCATCAGACCTATGGAGGGCATACGTATGCAATTAACTGATTCAGAAATAGCTGATTTCAGATCCATTCCGGGAATGGAATTCAGACGCATACCCGCTGGAATAGTGGATGGTCCTGTAGGAGCCGGTACCTTGGACTTGAAAAGTGCTTGTGACAGAATCAATCAACTGGCTACTAAGCCTACCAAGTTTACTCTAACAGGTCCACATATGCTGGCCAAGACCATTCCTAATACTTATTATAAGGACAAACGGGAAGTAACTATGGCTATTGCCACTGCCCTGGCAGAGCAGGTAGCCACCTTAGATGCCGATGTCATTCAATTAGATGAAGCAAATCTTCCCGGCCACCCTGATGAATGGGAGTGGGCCTTAGAGGCTATCAACATTATGCTTGATGCCGTGAAAACCACGCCCGCTGTGCATTTATGCTTTGGAAACTATGCAGGAAAACGTGTGCAAGACGGTACCTGGGATGCAATGATTCAGTACTTCAATGGTCTTCATGCAGATCATTTAGTTTTGGAAACTAAAAAGCGACCTGACGATGAAATTCATGTTTTAAAAGAAGTAGATGAACGCGTTGGCCTTGGTATAGGAGTAGTAGACATCAAAACACATACAGTAGAGTCTGCGGATGAAATAGCGAGAGATTTGGAACGCATTGAAAAAGCAGTGGGTATAGGAAGGGTGAAATACATTCACCCTGACTGTGGCTTTTGGATGCTGGATAAGGCTACGAGCGACGCTAAAATTGCAGCGTTGGTTAAGGGCAGAGACTTGTATTTGGGACTTAGCTAAATTCCTAGCCGGGGAGCCCTGGCCGTACCAAAAGTACTTCTTCCCTATCTACTAAAACCGCGCCCGCTGGTGCCCCCTTTGGTTTTCGCACGTACTTTTTGAGAGTATAAAGCACTGGACAAAACTCCTGATTCCTTCCCTTAGAAAAATGAGCCGCGATTTCAGCAGCCTGTTCAATTACATGTTTTGGAAATCGTGTTTCACTGCCCTTGTTCCGTATCAACACATGCGAACCTGCCAGGTCTTTGGCATGCAACCAGAGGTCATTTTTACTGGCAAAGCCCAGCGTGAGTGCATCATTGTTTTTTGAATTTCGCCCCACGTAAACCTTAAAACCATCCAGTTCAAATTCCACAAAGTCACTTGTGCGGGTGTTCTTTTGACTTCCTGTTGATTCAAAAAGCCTTTTTTCCATTCCCAGCAAGGGTTTTATTTCTGTAATCATTTCCAATTCTTCCAACTGCGCGTCATTGTTTTCCAACTGCTCAAAAAACCGTTCTATGCGTTGTTCAAGTACCTCTTGCTCCTTTGACTGATTCTTGGCTTTTCTATAGTAGGACGCGGCATTTTCCTGAATGTTTAATTTCGATTTTAAAGGAATCTGCACGTCAGAATCCCCATAAAAATCTTTCAATGTCGCCAATTTGACACCACTTTCAAGCTGGTGCAAATTCGCCATCAACAGGTCAGCCCACATACGATAGTTCAATTCATTCTGCAGTCGATCCAATTGTTGTTCGGCCGCTTTGAGTCCTTTCTCCAACCGCTTCTTTTCCTTCTCCAGGTGTTTTTTAATGCGCTGGTAAGTATGACTGAAATGAAATTCTCTAAACCAGGTTTTTGAATATTTAAACAAGGCTTCTAAAACATCTTGCCCCGTCCAAAATGCTTCAGTGTATCCATACCCGAATACCAGTTTTCCCGATGGATTTCTTGCCAATGAAAAAACTCCATCAGTAATGTCACGTTGAGCCCTTTGCAGGCCATTATCATCTAATGACTTTCCTAGTACACGCGTTATGAAGTCTGGTCCTGCGCCAAGCTCTTTGGTAACTTCAAATACCTTTTCTACACTTCCGGGTAAGGATATAGTCCAATTATTGCCTTCAATGGCACTGTTGTCACAAACTCTTATGTGGTTTAACCTGCCAAAAAGAGCGAAAATCAAATGCCTATCGCCAAAGGTCAGGGCAAAACTGCGTTCTTCTTTAAACAACACCACATCTTGCACCTCACTGTTGTTCAATGGTTTAAAAACAGTGGTGTATTTACTCCTAGGCTTACCATAATCTTCCTGTACCCAGAAAAAGGCATTGTAACCAGAGAAATAGGTTATCAAATGGAAATGGCCTTTGGGGCCATCAAAAACAAATACCGTTTGCTCTTTTGAAACCTTGTATGCTTCAAGCAACTCTGCCCTTTGAATAAGAGGCCTTATGGACTGTACGAAATGCCAGGTAGTAAAATGGCTTAAAACAAGGTCTTTCACGTATTTGTCTCTGTGAATGTCAAATAAAGTAAATATGTCATTCTGCCTATCAAAAAAGAAAAATTACAGTACCTATTCCAGTCTTAGAACTCAAGTGTAAGCCCATCAAAGCTCAGGTACATATTTGGCGGTAGTTCATTCTGTACTTCCTGATGCATCCCCATGTCGTGCGACATATGTATAAAGTAACTTTCTCTGGCACCGATTCTACGCGCCGCTTCTACGGCTTCATCCAGGCTAAAATGTGAAATATGTGCTGTTTTCCGCAATGCTCCTAATACCACGGTATCTACTCCTTCAAGCAGCCGATAACTTTCTTCGGGAATTTCACTTACATCAGTAATGTAGGCCAAAGGACCTACCCTAAAACCACATACTCCAAGTTTGTAATGCAATACTTTAACAGGTTGAATTTCTAAATCGCCTATTAAAAAGGATTGATCGCTAATAGTCTTAAAGTTCACACTTGGAATTCCAGGATAAGGATTGGGATCAAAAATATAAGCGAAGGCCGCTCGAATATGATTCTCTACCCTTTTATAGCAATAGATATCTAAAGGAGCTGATCTCTTGTAATTGTATATTCTAATATCATCCAGCCCCGCAATGTGGTCTCTATGCTCATGTGTCATTAATATGGCATCTATAGTAGAAACGTTTTGCCCAAGCATTTGCATCCTAAAATCTGGCCCCGTATCTATCACAATGCTTGTTTGGGCGGAACGTATCCAAACAGAACTTCTAAAGCGTTTGTCCTTTGAATCCCTGGAAGTACACACCCTACAAGTACAGGTAGGCACTGGAATACCGTGCGAAGTACCCGTACCTAAAAAAGTAAAGTTGAACGGTGGATGTGATAAGGAATGCTTGGGCAAGGCCTTAATTTTGAGCTCTGCACAAAAATACGCAAGCAAGTATGGCGGCTGATGTGAAACCTCAAATTGACGAATCATGGTTAAACGTATTGAAGAATGAGTTTGCAAGCGACTACTTTGCCGAGCTGAAACAGTTTTTGCTCAATGAAAAGCGAGCGGGCAAGGTTATCTATCCGCCTGGGGCAGACATATTCAATGCGTTCAATTATACTCCGCTACCGGAAGTGAAATGTGTAATTCTTGGGCAGGACCCTTACCACGGTCCTAATCAGGCTCATGGCTTGTGCTTCTCCGTTCGAAAGGGAATAAAAGCACCGCCCAGCCTTGTAAATGTATACAAGGAAATTAAGGCTGACCTTGGCCATGACATACCCAATCATGGAGAATTAACGGAATGGGCCAGTCAGGGCGTACTGCTGTTAAATGCTGTTCTTACGGTTCAAGCGCACCAGGCGGCATCACACCAAAAGAGAGGTTGGGAAAACTTTACCGATGCCGCTATTAAAGCAGTGTCAAATGAGCTTGAAGGCGTGGTATTTATGCTTTGGGGAAAATTTGCTCAGTCAAAAAGCAGTCTGATCGATGGCAGTAAGCACTTAATTTTACAAACTACACACCCTTCTCCGTTTTCGGCCAACTACGGTTTCCTTGGCTCCAGGCATTTTTCAAAGTGCAATGCCTATTTAAAAAGTAAGGACAAACTACCCATTGACTGGAGCTTGAAGTAGCTTATCTACGAGGTTTCCCAGTTGAAGTTGTTAAACTCTTGGAGTTCCACTCAGCAATGTTCAGTCCAAAACGCAAGTAATAGGCGGCTATTTGCCATTTACCATCTCAACATTTATGGAATAGATATGATCGGCTATTTTCTCAAGGTTCGAGATAATTTCAACAGCCAATAGTCCTGTTTGGAACGAAATACTTCCATTTTCTATCTCAATAAAGAAGCCGTTTCTGAGGTTGTCACGAAGCTCGTTTACTTCTTTTTCCAGAGTTTGCATTTCCTCCACTGAGTAAGAGGTTTCTTGCTCCTTATCAAGAACATTTAACAACATTGAAAAAGCATTGTCAAGCTTATCAGTCATTGTTTTAATGTTCCTCAAGGTCTCTGAAGGGAATTCGGTTTGCCCTTCTCTTGAAAGGTTGAACATTACCTTCTCGTTCAAGTCACCAATCCTTTCCAAATCATTGATAATGGACCAAATACGGCGCACCTTAGTGGCAGTTGCCTTGCTTAAGTTTTTGGATGAAAGAACTGCCAAGTATCGCGCCATTTCGCGTTCTTTCTCATCGCACTCATCTTCATACTCAGCCACCTTCTTATAGGCCTTCTTCAATTTCTTAGAACCATCCCTATAGAGAATAATGAGATTTGCCTTGTACATTTTGCGGGTAAGCTTGGCAAACTCCAACACTTCCTTTTGAGCTTCTACCACGGCAAGCTCGGGGGTATTCATTAAACCGGAGTCAAGGTATTTTAGTACATCACTTCCAGTGCCTGTTTGGCCTTTAAGCAAGCTGGATACTATGCGCACTATTAAGGGCACAAACCAAACCAATAATACCACATTTATGAGGTTGAAAGTGGTATGGAAAAGAGCCAAAGCAATGGGGCCCAGCTTTTCAAGCGTTTCTTTATCTGCATTGAACAAGTCAACCTGTCCTAAATCAGTGCCACAGGGAATATCGTGAAGGCTTGTAAGGTTAAACGTGCTACAGAAAAAATTAAAACTGCCTGAAACCATCCACTCTACCATGTGTAAGAACGGCCAAAACAGGATGAGCATCCATATGACCCCACTAACATTAAACAGGGTATGCGCCATGGCCGCCCGTTTGGCATTGAGGTTTGCCATGAGTGATGCCAATTGCGCAGTAATGGTAGTACCAATGTTTTCTCCAAGCACCATAGCTGCAGCCATTGGAAATCCAATCCATCCTTCGCTAAGGAAAATAATGGTGAGTGCCATAGTAGCTGACGATGACTGTATGATAATGGTCAAAATGGTACCAAGACCTATAAATACCAATATGGACAGGAAGCCCATGTCTGACCAATTGGATATAAAGGCCAGTGCTTCTTTATTTCCTTCAATGTCAGGTACGCTATGCTTCAGTTCGTCCAAGCCAAAAAAGAGCAAGGCAAAGCCTATTGCAAATTCAGCCCAGTTTTTTACTCGGTCGTTTCCTAAAAACAATAGTGGAAACGAGAGACCGAGTAAGGGTAAGGCAATCTGGGCGACACTGTACTTCAAGCCAAAAAGTGCTATAATCCAACCAGTTACCGTGGTACCAACGTTGGCCCCCATAATTACACTTACCGACTCTGTAAGTGAGAAAAGTCCGGCATTTGTAAAGCTCACCACCATTACAGTAGTGGCGGAAGAGGACTGAATGATGGTGGTAATAAATACTCCGGTGATAATCCCAAAAAAGCGATTGGAAGTTACCGAACGTAAAATCTGACGAAGCTTGGATCCGGCCGCCTTTTGGATGCCTTCACTCATATACTTCATTCCAAAAAGAAAAAGCCCAAGCGACCCTAACAATTTGAAAAAATCGCTTATTCCGTAACTTTTGGCTTCAGCAGTTTCTTGAGCTTCAGTACCAGCAAAGGCATAAATGGTTACTAATAATAAAACACTTAATAGTGCCCACTTCCTCTTAGAATGATCCATTCAGAATATTGTGATTTACAATGCGGCAAAAGTAGAAGGATGTCGTTACCATAAGATTAAGTTTATTAAGAGTTCTTAAAGTAGCGCGGGAAAAGCCAATATTTTCTTGATGATTTATTAACTCAACTTCTTAAAATCGACCTACTTACCTTTCAATAGGCCTTTTAAGTAATTAAGCTTCATTAGTGCTTCCATGGGAGTAGTGGCATTGACGTCAAGTTTACCAAGTTCGGCTTTTAGCTTTTTGGAAACTGCATCGTCCATTTCAAAAAGGCTCATTTGTATTTGCGATGGGCCAGCATTTTTTAAGCGGTCTTTATGCTGAATACTGTCTTGTTTATCTTCAAGCAAGGCCAGAAGTTCGTTGGCACGCAATACTACCGTTTGAGGCACACCGGCCATTTGGGCCACATGGATACCAAAGCTATGGTTACTTCCTCCGGGAGTAAGTTTTCTCAAAAAGATCACTTTGTTTTTTACCTCCTTTACACTTACGTGAAAGTTTTTGACACGCTCCTTTTGCTCAGCAATTTCATTAAGCTCATGATAATGCGTGGCAAAGATGGTTTTGGGTCGGTATGGATGATCGCTCAAATACTCTGAAATGGCCCAGGCAATTGAAACCCCGTCATAAGTGCTGGTACCTCTGCCAATTTCGTCAAGTAAAATCAAGCTTCTTTCAGAAAAGTTGTTGAGTATGCTGGCTGTCTCTGTCATTTCAACCATAAAGGTTGACTCGCCGCTACTAAGATTGTCGCTAGCCCCTACCCTCGTAAACACCTTGTCAACTACCCCAAGCTGGGCTGAAGTAGCCGGAACAAAGCTTCCCATTTGAGCCATTAGGGTAATCAAAGCTGTTTGTCGCAAAACAGCAGATTTACCTGACATATTGGGCCCCGTGAGAATAATGATCTGCTGAGTATCATTGTCAAGAAAGACGTCGTTGGGAATGTAGTCTTCACCAAGTGGCAAAGTATGTTCAATGACCGGATGCCTTCCTTCCTTAATCTCAAGCTGACAAGAGTTGTTGACTTCAGGCCGCACGTATTTGTTGTTATTGGCCACAAAGGCAAAAGACAACAATACATCAAGCCTTGCTACTGAATTGGAATTCTGCTGAATAGGTTGGATATACTCTGCCAACTCTGTAATAAGCTTCTGATAGAGTTCTTGTTCTATAAGGGTGTACTTTTCTTCAGCCGATAGTATTTTCTCCTCGTACTCTTTAAGTTCAGGTGTAATGTAACGTTCGGCGTTTACCAGTGTTTGTTTTCGAATCCATTCTTCGGGCACCTTGTCTTTACTACTGTTGCGCACTTCCAAATAGTATCCAAACACGTTGTTAAATCCAATTTTGAGCGCAGTGATACCGGTCCGTTCCATTTCCTGCTGCTGCATCTTTACCAGATAGTCCTTACCAGAAGTGGCCAGCTCTCTGTACTCATCCAATTCCTTTGAAACGCCTTTTTTGATGAGTCCTCCCTTATGGATTTGCACTGGAGCTTCTTCTTCAAGAATGTTTCCAATGTTTTGACGTACTTGCGTGCAGGCATTTAAGACGTCGGCCAATGCTTTGAATTCTTCGGCACCATGGGTGTCTAGCAGGTTCTTAATATCATTAATGGCATCAAGGGCTCTTTTGATGTGATTTACTTCCCTTGGGTTTACCCGCTGCATGGCCACTTTAGAAATCAATCGCTCTAAGTCACCAATCTGCGAAAGCAGTGGATTTAAATCCTGCTCCATGCTACTTTCCAGGAGCAATTCAACCAATGCCTGTCGCCTTTGTATGGCATTGACATCCTTTAGGGGCATCAACAACCAATTCTTCATCAAACGTCCCCCCATAGGAGTTTTGGTCTTATCAAGCACATCAATCAGGCAAGTGCCTTCACCCTGACTGGGATACACCAGCTCCAGGTTTCTAATGGTAAAGCGATCCATCCAAACAGCCTCATCTGCTTCCAGCCTTCTGAGAGAAGTTATGTGCTTTAAATTGGTATGCTTGTTTTCATTCAGATAGTGCAGAATCACTCCGGCAGCCACTACTCCTTCAGGATAGGTATTTACTCCAAAGCCTTTGAGCGATTGCGTTTCAAAGTGCTGAACCAGTTTATCAAAAGCAAAGTCGTGACTAAACAGCCAATCTTCGAGGTAATACGTATAGAGCTTAGGACCAAACAGTTCCTTAAACTCATCTTGCCTGGCCTTTGAATGCAGGACCTCTGCAGGCCTAAAAGATTGCAGTATTTTATCTGCAAAATCCTTGTTGCCCTGAGTTGCGTAAAACTCACCCGTAGTAAGGTCGCACATAGCCACTCCTATATCGTCTTTACCGATATGCACCGCCCCAAGGAAATTATTGGAATTGTGATCGATGGTCTTATCATGAAGTGAAGTACCCGGGGTTACCAATTCAGTAACACCTCTCTTTACAATTTTCTTAGTGGTCTTAGGATCCTCGAGCTGCTCGCAAACGGCTACTCGTTTACCTGCCTTTACAAATTTTGGAAGGTATACATCAAGTGCGTGATACGGAAAGCCCGCCAGTTCAACATGGCTGGCCTGGCCGTTGGCTCTTTTTGTAAGAGTTATACCCAGCACCTCTGAAGACAGTATGGCGTCTTCCCCAAAGGTTTCGTAAAAGTCGCCCACTCTAAAAAGCAGCACAGCATCAGGATACTTTTGCTTGAGGCTGTAGTACTGCTTCATTAGCGGTGTTTCAACGTATTTTTTCTGTGCTTTTTTTCCTGCCAAACTCTTGTTACTTATCTGTGATTGCCGCTAATACCTGAAACGGCTAATATTGCGTGAAGGTAAAAAATTGGCCTGATGCATAAATTGAAGTTGGAAGAGTTGGGACGTGCCTCTGTGGAAGAGTTTAAGGCAGCCACAAAGATTCCTGTTGTAGTGGTACTGGATAATATACGTAGTATGCAGAACGTGGGATCAGTCTTTAGAACTTCTGATGCTTTTGCTGTGGAAAAAATACTATTGTGTGGTATAACGGCCAGGCCTCCCCACAGAGACATTCAAAGAGCGGCGCTCGGAGCTACTGAAAGTGTTGACTGGGTCCACGAGGAAAAAATACTCCCTGCTCTGGAAACATATAAGGCCAAGGGGTACAGAATTATTGGCTTGGAGCAAACCAGTGAAAGCGTTCTCTTGAACTCTGGGGACTTTAGAACAGATAGCAATGAAAAGTACGTTTTGGTACTTGGCAATGAAGTAGAGGGAATTAGTGACGAAATACTGCCAATGCTGGACCTGGCTCTTGAAATTCCTCAATCCGGTACCAAGCATTCCCTGAATGTTTCTGTTGCCGCTGGTGTGGCCCTCTGGTGGTTCTATGAACAGTTAGCATAAGCGTTCTTTTCGGTTTCAAGTTCTTTTTGATTTCAAAACTTTCATTTTATTCTGAAAGTTTTATAGTTTTGAATCAATCAAAACAATCATGAAGAAATATCCGGTCTTCAGAGCAATCCTTCTCTCTTCAATTGGATCAGGGCTCTTTATATTCCTGGGTACTATTCTCAATACCAATGGTTTTGGGAACTACGGTGCCGCTACCTTTATTACGGCGCCGATTATGGCAGGCATTCTTTCTGCCTTGATTTTGAATTATAGAAGGACTTTTTCATTCAAAAACACTTACCTGGCCGGCTTAGCAACCGTTGGCCTTTGCTATGCTCTCCTACTTCTATTGGCATTTGAGGGGCTTATATGCCTACTAATGGCTTCCCCCCTGGCCCTGCTGGCACAATGGCTTGGTACGTTCACTACGTATACAATCATCAAACGCATTAGAAAACCAGGTTTATACAGTCTGGCACTCATTCTTGTACTACCCATTCACAGTGTCTTAGAACCTTACTCTACCGGCGATGCGGATCTGCTTCAAACACAAACTGAAGGTATTATTAAAGCTCCTGTGGAAGACGTATGGGCCCAATTAATGGCGGTAAACCAATTTGCTCCACCTGCCAGTGCGCTCATGCGTGCGGGCATCTCCTATCCCAAGCGAATCCATTGGATTCAAGACGATGGTAGGGATTCCACATACATTCAATGCGAATATTCAAATGGTACTGCTCTTCTGGAGGTAGATTCTTTGATAGCCGGACATGTTCTCCAGTTTTCTCTTGAAGAAACCCCGGCGACTATGAAGGAGATGAGCTTTTACGATGAAGTGCATGCCCCTCATTTGCACGGAAACTTCAAGCTTGTATATGGCAAAGTTGCTCTTACCTCACTTCCTGAGGGACATACGCTTGTAACAACAACGAGTGCCTATACCCATAAAATAAAACCAGCGCTCTATTGGAAACTGTGGTCTGACTTTGCCTTTGATCAGGTGCATCAGATCGTTATTAAACACCTCAAAAACCAAACCGAACAATGAATTACTACACAGAACTGCCTGTATTTGAGCAATTGGCCAAGCATTACTTTATTACTGAACGGATGTCGCTTGGACTGGCCGGGCTTTGGCGAAGCTGGTGTTTGAAATATGCCGAATTGAGGCATGGTGATCATGTGCTTGATTTAATGTGCGGCGATGCAAGGATCTGGCCTGAAATAGAATCCAGAATTGGTAAGAAGGGCAAAATTACCGGACTAGATTACTGCGAGGAAATGTTGGATCAACTCCCAACCAAGTACAAGCGACAAGTGAGCTGCCGACCTTTTCAGGAAAATGGCTTGCCATCAGCCAGTATGGATACTGTTGTTTCAATGTTTGGCTTAAAAACGCTCTGTTCTACGGAAATTGAGCATTTGATGGTAGAGGTAAATAGAGTTCTTAAAGTAGGAGGACGTTTTGCATTGCTCGAATTAAAAATGCCACAGAACATTTTCATGAAGTCATTAGTGAAGCTCCAGTTACGTCTGTTCAAGACCATTGCTTCTCTTTTCTGTCCTGATAAGAAGTCTTCAGTAACACATTTGGAAACCTATATGGAACGTTTCTCGAAAACAAATTATACCACCTTTTATTCAACAGGCACCATTACCACGCAGACAAAGAGTTTGTTTGGAGGCTTGCTACTAGTGGTTTATGGTCGCAAATTGTAACAACAATATTGCCCATCAGGCAATAGGCGTTTGATCTTCTTGCAACTCGTATTTACCTTCAATTAATTGAAACCAAAGGTGTTCCATTCCATTTGTAATACAGAGTTGCGGCAGTAGAAACTGAGCATTGTAGGTAGCTATCTGAAATATTACATTATCGGATAGCTTGATATGCGGTGCCTTGCATTCAACCATGATTGACGGCTTTGCATTCTTATTGAACACTAGTATGTCTATTCGCTTTTTACGCCCATTGTAATCCAAACCGTATTCTACAGAAGTAAGATTTTTGGACACTTGCTTTTGGGTAAACAAGTAATTGAGAAAATGCTGTCTTACCCACTCTTCCGGTGTGAGCACCAGCCATTTTTTTCTCACCAAGCACTTAATAAAATAGCGCTTGCCTTTTTGTTGAATATCGACTTCAAAAGTTGGCAGGTTAAGTTCCAAGGTCCTCACATTTAGTCCTCAGTTGCAAAAGCAGTACTTTCCTGCCACAGCACAGAATTGTAGGTGTTATGACGGTTTATTTCGGTCCATTCATTGGTAGGATCGGTCATCCAGATTCCATCCACCTGGTATTTGTAAAGTTGTTTGCCATTACCTAAGTGTACGGGAAAAGTCCAAACACCTTCTTCTAGATTCATTTTGCAATGAAACTCCTTCCACTCTACAAAGCCACCTGTTACAAATACTTCTTTAGATAGTGAAAAACCGGGTAGGGCAAACATATGCGTTGATCCAATGGCCAACCACGTGTTATCTGTATGATGTTCGTTCTGAGTTCGATAAGGATTCAGGGGATCATTGATCCAATTTCCATCTACTATGTACTTATACTCGTAGTTACCTGGAGGTAGCAAATAGTCCAGCTCCCAGCCTCCAGCAACTCTTTCCATATTGAGTAAATGTTCGTCCCAGTCAATAAAATTTCCAGTACAAATTACCTCATTGGCATTTTCATAACCTTTCAGGAAAAAGCGATGAACGGAACCTAACGTAAGCACAGAGTTCAGGTTGTCACCATTTCGGGTAAAATCCTTGTTACCAGGATCAAGCATCCACTTGCCATCCACTATAAATTTATATTCATAGCTTCCATCGGCAAGGTATACATCTGCTGTCCAACGGTTCTTCTGCGGCTTCATCCTAATGAAATTCTCTTTCCATCCAATAAAATCGCCCGTCAGCACAACATCATTTGTTCCTGGTTCCAAAGGATAATTGAAGGTATAGTTTGGTACGATGAAAATTGAATTGAGAGTTCCAACTTCATTAATTTCTACATCTTCATTTGAAGGGTCTTCTATCCACTTACCGTCAATAATGAACTTATATCCATGTTTGCCCGGAGGTAATTTCTGAACAGCTATCCAACCACTATCAGTTTGCCTCATTGGATGTGATAAGGTATTCCATGCATTAAAAGAGCCTGATAAATACACTTGTGAGGCCTCTTCCATCCCCTTTAAGAAAAAGAGGTACTCATTCGTATCAATTTTCTGAATGCTTTCTACATTTTTTCGCTGGTAGCCAAAATGGTATTCCGGAACTTCTTTGATGTCTGTTGGAAGGCAGTCTTCCAGCATCATTTTAGTAGTATAAGCAAGGTTGCCAGCCAGTGAATTAATGTCCTTTGTTAAATGATACAAATTGGTATCTACCTGCACCAATTTCCACCCTTCCATATTTCCAAAGTCAATGGAATCCACGTCTTCGAGTCTTTTGCGAACCAGGTCCTTAAAATCATTAAGATCGGTTCTATTGCCTTTTGAGTAGTTCCTCAAATCTTCAGAAGTAAAGGTAAAAACCACTTTTCCTTCATTCATGGTATAGTGCAAACTTTCAGAAATGTCCTTAACACAAGCTGTGAGTAAGAGCATTGTTGCCACTATGGGTTGCCATATGTTGCAGGGCCTATTCACCGTTTACCGAAAACGAAATTGTTTCATTTACAAAGTTAAAAGTTACCACATAACCCGCCAGAAGCGTATATCCTAGCACAAAATCTACTTCCTTTCCGTAAGCTTCGCTCAAGCCTTGGAGATTGGTAATTACCAAGCGCACATTCTTCACAGAATACGTACCAAATGAAAGCTCAGAGAGCTTGGCACTTAATACTTCAGTCTGCTCACTTCCCACTCCTCTTAAGAGAAAGCGTCCCTTTACTTCAAGGTAATCCCAAACGGCATCAGGCAGGTCATTGTTTAAAACACAAGCTTCTGCACCTGTATCTATGCAAGCCGTAAGCTTCTTCTTTCCAATTTTAACATTGGTGAAGACGTGATTGTTTTTAGTTGTGATTTTTCCTGAATAGACTACTCTCCTACCTGGCATTCCAACGGTATCTGAGACATTGCCATTTTCGTCAACCGCCTTTAAATACAATTGACTTTCAAAGTAGTTAATGGATAGTTCAAAATTGTGAAAAAGGGAAACTCCTAATAGCCCCAATATCTTAATGCCCTTAGCGTCTTCTATCCCACCAAGATTGGTAACATCAGCTTCAAGGCCAAGCCAACTATACCCTGGAACGGTGAGAGTGTCTACGGTAAGTTTTGATACTTCCACTGTTGCGTTTACTCCCCCGGCAATTGCACTGGATTGACGCGCGTCCTCAAAATAAGTTTCATTAAGCACTAAATATGGGGCCCCCGTGTCTAAAACAAAGTTGCCTATCTGATCTCCGATTTGACCAGAAACCACAATGAGGTTTCCAACGCGCTGAAATGGTACTGCAATGTTCTGTCCCCAAACGTGGGCTGAGCATAACAGAAGGGCCAATAGGCAGGCGAGTTTTGATATGGTGTTTCTCCTTGGCAATGAATGAGACCAAAGCTGCAATATGTGACTCAGTTTTTAGCAATGAGCAAGTTTTGTGAAAAAAGGTGGAAAAACGCCAAGCGTGACCTTGACAAGCAACTATTCCTGAACCTGAAAACAACTATTTTCGCCCACTCGTAAAGTGACACGATATATGAAACTCTTAGAAGGAAAAACAGCTTTGATTACCGGAGGTTCTCGCGGAATTGGAAAAGGAATTTGTGAAGTATTTGCTGCTCAGGGAGCCAATGTAGCCTTTACTTTCCTTTCTTCTGCGCAAAAAGCAGAAGAACTGGCTACAGAGCTTTCAAAGAATGGAGCTAAGGCAAAAGGATACCAGTCCAATGCTGCGGACTTTGCTTCTGCAGAAAAGTTAATCAATGACGTAATAACAGATTTCGGAAAGATTGACATATTAATTAATAACGCAGGCATTACCAGAGACAATTTGCTCATGCGCATGAGTGAAGAGCAATGGGACGAAGTGATAAATACAAACCTCAAGAGTGTATTCAACCTATCAAAATTCATTGCACGCCCTATGATGAAGAATCGTGGTGGCAGCATCATAAATATTAGTTCTGTAGTAGGCGTAAATGGAAATGCTGGTCAGGCCAATTACTCTGCTTCAAAAGCTGGAATTTTCGGTTTCACCAAGTCAATGGCAAAAGAGCTAGGATCAAGAAATGTTAGAGTAAATGCTATTGCTCCCGGTTTTATAGAGACAGAAATGACGGAGGCATTGGATGAGAAAATGTTGGAGCAATGGAAAAGTGCCATTCCGTTGAAAAGAGGTGGTAGTACGGAAGATGTGGCCAATGCCTGTCTCTTCCTTGCATCAGATATGTCAGCCTATATTACTGGACAAACCTTATTGGTAGATGGTGGTATGGTAATGTAGTGTGATTTCGCTAAGAATATCAAAAGCCCCGGTTTCGGGGCTTTTTTTGTTACCGCAAATTGCTTGACAGCCCAATTGTAGCCGCTAGTTTTTGAAGATTTTTTTGCTATAGACTTGGTTTCCTACAAGCACTTCCATGGTATATACACCTGATAAAAGATGGTCTAAATTCAGCATATTTACTCCTGGCGCCAAGACTCCCTGGAATACCTGCTGGCCACTAAGTGCATATATACTGAACTCCGCTGCCCGCTCACCTAAAGGCAGGTTAATAATGAGCTCATCCATAAAGGGAATGGGATATACCTTGAAGCCTTCCTCCATTTCATTAATATGGGTGGGCCAGATTTGAACCTGTTTTGTTTGTAAGGCGTCTTTGCAAGCCCCTAGATTCTTTTGGTAATCCAGGCTTAGTAGTGTGATATCAAAGGTTCCCGGTTTTTCAAAATGGTAGGTGGCATCAACTCTTTCTATTGAATCCAAAGTATCAAACCTCCATTTATACCTTCTGGCATTTCTGGATGTATTGGTGAAAATCACCTTAGTGCCTTTCACTCTATACGTAAAATCTACTATGGGCTGGTCATCCACTGCAATGTGCTCATGGTACGTACCGGTACATCCAAAATGATTGGTTACGGTATACTCAATAGTATAAGGAGCAGAACGTGAAGCGGGTACAAAAAAATAGCCATTACTGCGTTTCTGAACTCCGAAACCTTCCCATCTGTAGTGGGTATATGGTATTCCATTTTCACTCACATTTCCTGTCAACATAAAAGGGCTGTCAACTTCGCAAACTCTGTTGTAACCTCTAATGTAGTTTAGGGAGTGTGTGGCATAGGGATTAGGCTCAGGATGAATCATTATGGAGGTAGTATCCATGCCGATGCACTCCGTTTTTGCGTCCTTAAAGCCATAAGCCAGATAATGCCTTCCTTCAGAATAGTCTACTGCCTTGAAGTATCCCGTATGCTCCTTCCAAAGACTGCTGTCAATTCCTGGATCTAGTCCCAGGTAAAACCATTGCCCATTTCTTCCTTTAGGAAAACACTTATCCAATTCTACAATCCCCAATAGCGATTTACAGAGAGAATCATAACTCCCGGCATGTACTTCTGGTGGCGCCTGTACATAAAATAAAGCGGAGTCTGTATCAACTTCATTTAAGTGATTTGACACTTTCAAAATCACTGAATACAAGCCTGCTTTTAATGGCTTGAATTCAAGCTCATCACTATCCGTGCTAACCACTGTAGAGCCATTCCTTTGTATTTCCCATTGGAACCCGTCTGCTCCTTGAGAAGATTTTCCTTCAAGCTCCAGCGAACTTCTTAAGCAAATAGAAAATGTATCAAAACCAATATCCGCATTCAGAAGCTGAGCCGACGTAGCAATGGGCAAGTACAACAACATGCCAAGTATGAGAAATTTCCCTATCATTTTCATATTCCTACATGCAAAATATCAGTTTGCAGGAATTTCCCCCCACTAAGCCGAGTAGGTTTGAATGGTTAAAAATTTCAGGGAAGCAGCGCTCTTGATCACCTGATCACTATGAGCTTTTTAGTTACTACATCGTGTGGAGTAGTTAAGACAACAAAATAGGCTCCATTGTCAAGGTGGGAAATATCGTATTGTACTTTCTCAAAGGCGGGAATGCTCAGATAATAGTCTGAGAGCATAAGTTGTCCTGAAAGACTGTACACTTCCAGTTGACCTATAAAAGACGCTTCGGTTTTATTGTAAACGGCGAAGTGAGACGATGCCGGATTTGGAATCAATTGAAAGAAATCATCTTCTACGGAGTTACCGTCACAACTGAACGCAAAAGATTCTAAGCCAAAGAATTCAAGCAAATTATCTTCTACCATACAGGGTCTATGGACAATGAATGGTAGAATATCATCTGAAAGGACGTTTTCCCAGGCTTCATAATCTTCGGGCACCGTCCAACGCCGGGTATGTCTCTCTACTTCGGTGGCATATTGGTCCTTGGCTTCATAAAAGATCTCGGCCATCTTACCCGGAACAAAGTGTTGGTTCAATGCTTCTGCATACCTGTATATAAACCGATCTCGAAATCTACTGTTGAGTAACAAGTTCCTAAATAGGAAGGTTGATTTAGGGCCATTTGGGTAGGAAACCGTGGTATCATTGAGTGTGGCATGTGCAAACATGTTTTTACTTGGACCGCCAAATGCCGCATCCATATCGTAAAATATCCATCGCCATTTTCCGTCTGGAGTTTGCGGACGCCATAGCTTCACATTGTTCGCTGGCCAGTCTATATTGGCAAAAAACATTTCAGCTATCTGGTAGTCAATGTAATTGCCTATGTCCATCTGCTCGCTCACATAGTTATAATTTGCGTCCAATGCAAGAGAGTTGGAATCAATAAAATTGAGCAGCTTTACATAGTGCTCATTACTTCCGGCTTTAACCAATTTGTAATTTCCTTCAATAAGGTCAATCGAATCTTTATCAGCCCCTTTGGTATACTCCAAATACCTGGTATCGATACGGTCTCTGATGGTATGAATGCCCCAGTACTCCCCATTTAAGAAAACCACAACGGGCTGGTAATCCTGATATTCAAGGTCCATATCCCGCACTATTTGATGGGCTACTGCATCCTTTAATATACTCTGGCCTCCCCATGCTCCCATGGTAGTGCGTAATAGGAAACGCTTGTACTCATCTTGTTCCTTTTGGGGAAGCAATGGATATTGAAACTCTGCTGTACCATACTCCTTGCGGGCGTACAGTCGCAGTGACTTCTGGGCAAAATGCCTGGTTCTGCCTCCATGAATTCTTATACCGGCATCTTGAGAGAAGCCTAAGGTCCCATTAGAGGTGTAGTACTCAATATGCACTGAGCGCTCCCAGTTTTCGCCACTTTGATAAAAATTCCCGGTCCAATCCGGGTTTTCAGGGTCATAATGCACACCAGGTACATAAATGCCGGTATCCTGATCAAAAAAGCTGGCACTATCTGTTACCAGAGAGACAATGGGAAGCTGATAGGTAGATTCTATTTTACGGTCAACAAAAAAGGACTTTGTATACACCTTGGTTCTTCGCTCGTTCTTATAAAATCCCGCGCAGCGTAGTACGGTAAATTTGTCTACACCTTCAGTGGGCTCTGACCAGGTACTGCCTTTGGAAGTGACAATACTAGAGAGTCCATTCTTCAGCTTTCTTCTCGCCTCAATGAAAACACTACCGTCCAACAACCTCGAACTATCGGTTGGAGGAGTTCCATCAAGAGTATAGCGTACTTCATAGCCTTCCACAGATACTACCTTCAAATCGAAAGGTTTCAAATGAAACCCTGATAGGTGGGAGAAAATTAATTGATTGCTTTCATTGTTAGAAGTGCCTGGAGAGGGTACTTCCAGTGTCCACCAGTCCTTATTGCCATCAAGGAGCCTGCCATAGGCCTGATCTTCACCAAGCGGTTTAGGATCTACTTTGTCCCGGAGTACGCCTTCATAGAACAAAAACAAGGCTTCCCCATTGGAAGATATCTTAAAATTGGTGTGTGGTTCAAGTCCGTTTCTACGATCTTTTCCAGATGCGAAAATCAAAAGGTAGCCGTGTCCTGGAATATCTATTTGTGGTAGCTCCCACTTTTTTGATTTCTTTCGATCGTCTGAAAGGGCGTACCCTTTAAGACTCATGGTATGGACACTTGTATTATAGAGTTCAATCCAATCAGGGAAATCACCATCCAAATCTGAGATAGACCGCTCATTGTCAGCCATAATCTCATTGATGACGATACCTTGTCCTGAAACAACAAAGTGACTGAGTATTGAAAGAACTATGGAAACTCCTATTCGCCGCAGCATATCCCTTTTGTAGTGATTGACTCTGTAACTCCATTAAAACGCTTTTAGTATGGAGTACTCGGTCAATCGAAATTCTTTTATAGAATCTGATAAACGCAAAAAAGGGTTGCTCAATGGCAACCCTTTTTTGTGTTTCAATATGCTTAGCTATACTGTAAAAATTCTATTGCTTTAGCACCGTTTGAGTCATTAACTCTTCTTTACTAGATAGATAGAGCAGGTACACTCCATTGTTTAAGTGAGATAAATCAAAAGAAGCCAAAGCCTTCACATTTGCATTTTCAAAAACTACCTGTCCCTTGGTGTCATACAAACGCATTTCATATACTTCATTGGATTTCTCCAATTTTATTGACAGTACATTGGTAAAGGGTACAGGGTATACATCAGCATTGAGGGCCGCATAGCTTATACCATCACCCACCAAATCTAAACTTTGTTTGAAACTGGCTTGTGGACAAACGTTCTCAGTGTCTGTGCTACGCAATTCTACTTCATATGATCCATCTGCATTGTAATAGTGACTGGGGTTTTCTAATTCTGATGAATCACCGTCTCCAAAATACCATTTCCACTTAGTGGCCCCACTTATTGTTTGAGTAAAGTTCACGTTTCGCCCCTTTTCGTTTGTTGTAAATGAAACTTCCATAGGGGGATCCAACGCTACGTTTATTTCTATGCTGTCTTCGCATCCCTCTTCATTTGTAACAGCATACACCAAATTAATATTGTCTTCACCAGGGACTCCAGGATCCAGTTCAAAGACCCCGGCATTTTCACTTACTCCCTCTCCCATCCATGAGTAATTGGTATAAGCCTTTCCATTCTCTTCAGTAGTTCCGGTGAGTTCTTTCTTGAGCGTATCTGCACACAATACATTTTCTCCTGCTCTACGTTGCCAGCCCACAAGACTTTGGGGCCGTGGTTTTGAATTGATTCTTAACTGAATTGTGGTATCCACGCTCGGACACGAAAGTGCATTTGAGTCCACAAATGATATGTTTACCTGATAGTTTCCGGTATCTCCTGAAAAGGCATACCTGGTAGCTGTACCATAAGTTTTGCTGTTGAACGCCAGTCCATACTTCTCCAGGTCAATATTATCTATTTGCAACCTGGCGGAGTCACCTTCACAACCGTTGTCTGCAGTAACATCGTAGTTTACTTTAAAGCATTCACGCGTTTTACAAGTCAACTCCTGGGTTTCGGAATATTGGCAATAGCTGAATACCTTACCCCTTACCCTAAAGTTTACGGTAGTTCCAAAGGTGAGACCAGTAACCTGATGACCAAAACCGGTAGGGTCATTTGGGCTAATCCATGTTTTGCCTGAATCAAGACTTACTTCGTATTTTTTGACCTGTGGATCTGCTGGCCATTCAACACCCAGGCTTTCCGTTTTTACGCCGACACAAGTTACATCGGGTGCAAGTAACTGTGGACTTACAAACGCATCTATCAGGTTGGAAGGATTGATATCACAGCCAAAAGTATCCACACCTTCGGCTGTAAAGGTATACGGTCCTGGTGGCACTTTAAATGATATCTGATCTGATGATCCCATAGCTATCGGAATAGCCTTATCAATAATGTTAAAGTTCTTAAGCTTTACGCTACTGTAGAGCGTCACCGATTCGTTTGAACAAAAAGTATCACGACCGTTGGTGCTTAAGGTGATACTGGTTTTGGGTAAAATGGTTAGGTCAAATTCCTTACTCTTCGTAACACATCCGTTTGCAGCTGTTCCTTCTACAGTGTAAATACCACTCTGAAAGACTTCAATTTTGTTAGATGTTTCATTCGTATTCCATTTCCAACCAGTAACAGAACCACTTGCTTCCAAAAAGATACTTTCACCGTTGCACACTACACTGTCCGTCTGCGTTACAGTAATAGGTGTTTTGGCAATTACTTTAATACTTACTGACTCTTCTTTTGAGTCACCCAGGGCATTACTTGCCACAAGTCTTACATTCTTTGTTCCCGTAGTTGTCCAAACTACTTTTATCGCTGAATCAGTAAGGTTTTTCTGGGTTCCACCGTTTGTCTTCCATTTATAGCTCAGTGCTTTCTTTGACCCTGTACCGTCAAGTAAGAGGGTATCACCAGCGCAAACGGTAAGTGATGAAGTTTTTATATCTGCTTCAGGAAGTCTTGAGGATGCAGGAATTACAAAGTCTTTAAGAACAATCTTGTCTCCCCCCGTACTACTATTACTATTAGAAGAGTTAAGGGCAATATAGAATTTAACATCCCCCTCATTTTTGTCGGGTGCTTCCCACTCAAAGGTCCAATCAATTTTCCCGGAACCGGAAGTACCCCCACTCTTTTGATGGATGTATTCTCTACTCTTTGAATTTACCGTAGCGTTATCAGTTGCCGTAGTAGTACTGCTTAGCACTGTAAAGTCTCCAGCCATAGAGTTGTCACTACTTTTAAGGGCCGTGGCGCTAAACCCGAATTTACTCTTTCCACTTTCTACATAGCTCACCGTTACCTTGTACGTAGAGTCTGGTACATATTCATCATCCACCATATTAGTGCTTATGGTCAAATTTTTGAATTCTGTACCACTGGTAATGGCAGTTCCTGAATGACAATCCGTACAGTCTCCTTCACCCGGAGCTCCGGTTTTGGCAGTTGGAGGATTGTTGGTGTAGGTTAAAGTGTAATTAGAAATGAATAGTAAAGCAAGTAAAGTAACACTCGTTATCACCCTTGAGGGCCGTAAAAAAGACTTCATATTAAACAATTAATGCATCCGGAAGACAACTCCTGAGGTATAAAGGTTGCAAAATTTTCACTTAAGAAAGCCAACAGACCTTCTTAGCTTTGTGCCATGACCTGGCATTCTATTCTAATAGGTATTATCATGGCTCTGGTGCTGGTTTTCTTCCTACTAAAGGTTCGAAACAAAGCCGGTTCTAACCGTAAGAGAAGAATGGACATCAGAAATAAATGGTAATCTTGAAACGAAAATGCTCAGTAGTTTGTACTTAGCTTTCTATCAGGAGAAATAAATATGGCAGTTAGAAAACCTCTTTGGTTTATTAAAATGACTCGTTACGAGTTCTGGCCTATTTTAGTATTCTACTTTCCGTTTCTTTTTTACTGGCTCTATCTTTCGTTTAAGGCAAGAGATTTTGGTTTTCTTTTTCGAATTAATCCCGACATGAAATTTGGTGGGGCTATTGGAGCGGACAAGGTTGGAAACCTTGATTGTATAGATCAGAAGTACTTGCCAATAACCATACTCATTGCTCCCGATACTAGTTTTACTGACGTCACGGCTAAGATTGATCAAATGGGACTTGAGTTTCCATTAATTGCAAAACCCAATAACGGAGAGCGAGGAAAGGGAGTGGAGAAAATTGCCAATCTGGAAGAACTACAGTCTTATTTTCTTTCTCATTTAGGAGAGCTTATTCTTCAGGAATTTATTGACAGCAAACTAGAACTTGGTGTTTTGTACTATAGGGACCCTGTAACAGGCGATGGAAAAATTACATCGATCGTAAAAAAAGGTTTTTTAATGGTGAAGGGAGATGGGAAGAGCACCTTGAAAGAATTGATCAGGGGAAATACTCGTGCACGCTTTAGAAAAGCCTACCTACACCAAAAGTTTAGCCGTGTACTTAACGATATAGTCCCAGAAAATGAAGAACTATATCTGGAGCCGGTTGGAAACCATTGCCGAGGTACAGAATTCATCAGTGGCCAAAAACACATCAACCAGGAGCTTACTAAAGTGTTTGACAAAATCTGTGCGCCATTACCGCGCTTTGATTATGGCCGTTTTGATATAAAAGTTGAGTCTATTGAAAAGTTAAACGCCGGGGAAACTATAAAAATCATGGAGATAAATGGCGTAAATGCCGAACCAGCTCACATTTACGATAAAACCTATACGCTACTAAAGGCCTATAAAGTGATCAAACAGCACTTTGACATTCTCTTTTCTATTGCTATTGCTAAAGAGAACGTAGAAGGCGAACGTAGAACCTCCTTTAGCGACTTTATGGAGGGTTATAGAGAGCATACCCGCCCATCCGCTTAGCTGAAGCTAAGCTTATTCCTTCACTTCTTTAGCCTTTCATTTTTTTCATTGGTCGAGCAGTTATGCTCTGTGGGAAAAAAACAGCTCATCGAGACTTTCAGACAATTTATCGATGAATAAAATCAATTCATCGTTTGAAAATTAAAATTAGTCCTACTTTCGAATCATGGACTTGAATAAAAACCAATGAACTGGATGAACCCTTCTACCCATACCAAACTAGAGCAGAATGTAATTCGCACCATGAAAGAATTTACAAAGTCGTCGCCCATGGGCTCTATTACGACTGGAATGCTCAACCTTTTGATAAAACCCAACTGTACAACCGAAGACTTTATTGACCTTCTGGATCACATGGAGCACAAAGGAATGCTTATTGGAATTCCCAAAGGAAAAACCAAGCGTTGGAGACTTGACTAAAAAGAAATGAAGTTCGAATAGGTTTACTGGATTAATTCAAAGGGGGGATTTTTCCCTCCTTTGCCCATTGTGTTACCTTGGTAACATGGGCACCAAAATCTCCGCCACAAACTGCGTCTAACATTTCGTCACGAGTCATCTCTTCTTCACCCAATAGTTGGCGAATTTCTTCAGCACATCGATCTACGAATTGCTCATACTTGTACGGAGCCCATATAAAGGTCTCTTTATTGTTTTTAAACTCTTCAGGTAGGTCACCACTAATACGCTTCTGCAATTTGATTCCTTCAAACTTGTCTGGAATCTCTCTATTGTCAAAAATGAAAGGTTTGCTTACCTTGATCACTTTGTATTTTCTAACGCTGTCAATCTCAGCGAGCCCGTCTACACGTAGACCTTTTTTCTGTAAATGAGCATATTTCTTACCGAATCTTTCTAAAACGTCTAGCATGGATACAAAGAGTTTAAACCACAAAGATGGTATTAAGAAATACTTAATGCCAAATTAATTTTCACATTTAATGAATCTAATAATCAGTACTTTAGAGCTCTGAGGAACTCACCAATTCCCCACTTAATCTGAGCAGCTCATACTCAGAGAGTTTCGCGCTAATCTTGGACAGGTTTTCTTGTACTTCAGCATTCACGAGGTTCAACTGAGCTTCACGAAACTCTGTACCTGTTATTTGCCCGTTCTTAAATAGTTCTTCAGACCGTGTAAAGTTTTGCTTGCTCACTTCAAGGGCTTTTTTCCTTAGATGGTAAATGGCAATCTCATTTGAATACGATGTATAGGCATTGTTTACCTGAATTTGAAGTAAAGACTTGGCATCCTCTTCCTTCAAACGACTGTTCTCCCAATTAATAAGTGCGTTCTCTCGTTGAATACCTGACTGTCGCCCGTTAAACAGTGAATAGCTTAAGCTTATGCCACCGTTTAAACCTGAGGATTTGTTCTCGCTAATAAAGTTGGCATCACTCAAATTGCTGTTGTATTGATAGGCAGTGGAAATGCTAAGATTGGGATACAAAGTTGCTCTTGAAAGATCAACTTCTGTTTCGCTAATCTTCAAGTTACTCCTTGCCTGCAGTACACTGGTATTTTGCTCCAAGGACTTAGCCATTAGTTCCTCCTTCTCATCGAGCTCTTTCAAGTCAAAATCCCACTCTACTTGAAAATCTCTTATATCCTGACTTCCCATCAGGTAGAGTAAATTACTTTTTGCATTGGCCAATTGCTGTTCCAGACTTAGTATAGCAATGGAGTCATTGTTCAGGTCTACTTCTGCATTAAGTTTGGCAATATTGGTTGCACTTCCAAACTCTGCTCTCAGTTTGGCACGTTCAAACCTGCTTTGTGATATTTCAAGAGAAGATCTGGCCGATTGTAAATTTTGTTGAATTTGCAAGGTCTGGAAATAAGCGTTGATCACTGAAAGTAATGTCGACTCTATCTGCATTTGCTCCTGGACTTGTCCCAAAGTCTCCTGGCTCTTAAGCTTATCAAATGTGTTGTTGGCCAAGAAACCGTTAAAAAGCACGTATCTGGCGGTAACGTTGGCTGAGAGCGTAGCGGCTTGAGCACCATCTACCTCAATAGGTGGTTGGGCATTTCCGGCAAACACAAGTTTGGTATTCGTTAGAGAACCACTGTAGGATCCCCCTGCACTTACACTGGGTAGGGCACCGGCATTCCCTTTCGTAACATTATTTGAGCTTATCTCAGCCTGATTTTTGGCAATTTGAATACTTAAATTATTGGACAAGGCTTCGCTAATAGCTTGGTCCAGACTAATAACCTGAGCTTGCGCAGGAAGCACGGCTATCAGTAAGATCCAAATAAACATAATTATGTATCTCATACTGCTGTTTTTTCAATGTGTCCAATACTGTCGCCCTCTTCTGCAACAACCTCTGCTTCCATTTCTTGATAAGCGGCCTCCACAGATTTGGCCGCTGGCAATTTCCCAGTCCAAAGCCAGGCAAATAGTCTTTGAACGGAGTTGAATGCTATTAAAAGTGAAGGCAATAAAAATAGTGTTGTAAACGTGGCAATTAACAAGCCATAGGCAACGGAAATAGCCATGGGAACCAAAAACTGGGCTTGGAAGCTCTTGTTGAGAATTAAGGGACCCAAGCCGACAATTGTGGTGACCGAAGTGAGTAAAATAGGGCGAAAACGAGAAAGACCAGCCGTATAAATGGCGCCTTTGAAATCCATTCCCTTCTTAATGTTGGTATTTACCATCGTGACCAGTACCAAACTATCATTCACCATTACACCTATGAGAGCGATAATTCCGAAAGCACTGAGCATAGATATTTGGGCATCATGCGCCCAATGCCCCCAGGCCACACCAATAAGTCCAAAAGGTATGGTAGCATATACTGCAAAGGCCTGAGAGAATGATCTGAAGGTGAACACAATAATGGCAAACATGATTACCAGTACTACAGGCATTACCTTTCTCATACTGTTTTGCACCTTGGCATTCTGCCTGCTTTGTCCTTCAAAAGAGTACTGCACTCCCGGATATTTACCCAGAATTTCTGGCAAAAGCACATTTTCAATCTCAGAGTTGATATCAGAAGTTGAAGCCTCAAAATCTGCCACATCTGCTTCAATGCGTATCTCACGCATCCCATCCAAATGGTTAATACCTACAACACCACGTTCTATTTCAAAGTCTGCCAATTCACGAAGGGGTATTTTCTGACCAGTAGGGATGTTAATGCGCATATCCATCATCTTGTCGATGCTGGATCGATCTTCTTCCTTGTACCTTACCCAAATTTTCACTTCATCTTCCCCCCTTTGCAATCTTTGCACTTCCGAGCCGAAAAACCCCGCGCGCACCTGTCCCAGTACATCCTGTAATTGCAAGCCGAGCACCTTGGCGCGTGGTTTTAAACTCAGGTTTACTTCCTTAAGCCCTGGCTGATCGGAAACAGTAACATCCTTTAATACAGCCATGCTATTGAGAGAGTCATATAGATCGTTCTTGGCAAGTTCTAATCTTTCAAGGTTGAAGCCCTTGAGCGCAACGGAAACGGCTTTTCCAAAAGCGGCAGCAACGCCAAAGTTTACACTTTCAGCCCCATAAATGGTCCCACTCTTTTCCCTAAGAAGGTTCGCGATTTCAAAACTGACCTTGGTTCTGGATTCACCATCTATTAGATTTACTCCAACCTTTCCCTGGTGACTCGCTGGCCCCAAGGTTATTTGTACTCCCTTAATCTCGTCAACACCATCTCCCCGTTCTGCTTTAATATCTTCATTTACCTCCCATACGGCTTTCTCAATATGCTGAAGCCAGCCTTCCGTAATGTGCTCTCGTGTACCCGCAGGCATCTTGAGCTCCACGTCCATGTCGTTACGTTCAATATTGGGAAAGAAAGTTGTGCCAATGATTCCTCCACCAATTGCTCCGGAGGTAAGAAGCAAGCCTCCAAAAAACAAGGCAAGCGTCAGTATCCAGTTCTTCAAACAAAAGCGCAATACTGGTTCAAAGAATTTATCTCTGAAAGCCATTAATCTCGCATTCATTTTGTCTGAAAAGGTTGGCCCCTGAGCCTTCTTTTCTTTTCTCAGTGCTTTGGAGTGCGCCACATGAGCAGGAAGGATAAAAGCCCCTTCAATAAGGGAAAATAACAAGGTGGCTATAACCACAAATGCCATATTAGGTGCAAATTCCCCTAAGCGACCATCCATAAAGAAAAAGGCTCCAAAGGCCACAATAGTGGTAAGCACCGCTGATACAACAGCTGGAAATACTTCCATTGTACCTGCAATTGCAGCTGGTAAAGGCTTCATACCTTCTTCGTACTTCTGAAAAATATTCTCACTGATTACGATTCCATCGTCCACGAGAATCCCTACCACCAGAATCATTCCGAATAATGATATCACATTGATGGACAGCCCATAAAACCCGGCCAAGACAAACATTCCGGCAAATGAAACTGGGATTCCCAAAGCCACCCAGAAGGCCAATCGTCTGTCAAGAAACAAGGCCAGAACAATAAGTACGAGCATAGCCCCTACCAGGCCATTCTCGGTTAAGAGGGAAATGCGCTGCCTTAAACTGGTAGAACCGTCTCTGACAATTTCCGCATGAATTTCAGTGTTCTTTTCATTAAAATCCTCGATGTAGTCTTCCAGATAGTTGTTGATTGAAATAATGTCTTCTTCAATCGTGTTCTGAACCGTAATCACCACCGCGGTTTTTCCATTGTACCAATTCCTATTGGGCACATCACTCCAGCGGTCTACCACATCTGCCACCTGATGAAGGCGGACCATGGTACCATTTGGATCTGATTTAACAACTATATCCCTTAAATCATCAGCATAATAGCTCTTCCCCCTTCCTCTTACCAGCAGTTCTTCCGTACTTCCTTTTATAGTACCACCAGTTACATCCAGGTTTGATTTACGTATAGCACCGGCTACCTCATTAAACGTAAGGTCAAATGCTCTCAGATCATTTTCTCTAAAGCTTACTTCTATCTCCTCATCAGGAAAACCGCTTACGTCAATTTTAGAGATGCCATGCATGGCATTCCTATTTGACCAAAGCCCAATTCTGCTCAGAAAATCGAAAATCCCTTCAAATGCAGGAGACTTTTTTAAGTTATTGATAGACCTGAGCTCAGCTTCTACCTGTTGTGCCTTTTTCTTCAAGGCTATGAGATCCACATCCCCACTCAGCGCAAAACTCATAGAGAAGTTAAGTCGTTCTTTTATGAAAACCACTGGAGGTTCCATATCAGCGGGAAAGGAGGCGATCTTGTCCACCCCATTCTTCACATCCATGAGTACTTCCTCGGTTTTAAACTTTTTGAGCACTTCTACAGTCACTACGCCGGTGTTCTCATTGGAGACTGAAGAGACCCTTTCCACTCCCGTAAGACCTTTTAGATTGTCCTCAATTTTCAGAATAATACCTTCTTCTATCTCTTGAGGGGACGCTCCAGGATATACTACCTGTACATTGATAATTTTGCTTTCGGCTTCTGGGAACATAGTTGACCGAAGCCCTGTCATTCCGAAAAAGCCGAAAATCAGGGTAAGAATCAACAGTACATTGCCTAAAACCGGGTATTTGATAAAGTATGCAATAAGGCCTCTCATACACTACTTATCTTGACTTTCTCCCTCCTTCTCCTGCTCTTCATCCTTCTCTTCGCTTCCTTCAATCATGACGGGAGCTCCATCCTTTGCGCCTTCGTACAGATTTTCGAGAATTTTCTGACCATCCTGAAGACCTGAAGTAAGTACTTCGTTTTCCCCCCTAAAGAGTACTTCCAAGGGTTTTACATGCAGTGTTCCGTCTTCTATTATGAAGGTCTCATCGTTCGCGTTCAACTGTTTATTAGTAAGTAAAAAGGCATTGGTGAAGGGCTCAGTAAAGATCGTTCCATTCAAGTACATTCCTTCCTTCAACAGATCTCCTTCCAACTCCAAAATCACCATGGCAGATTGGGTGTTGGCATCCAGTGATTCACTCACACGTACAACCTTTCCTTTGAAACTTCCTGGAACCTGATTGGAAGTCAGTTGGGCTTCAGCTCCAATACTTATGTATTGCAAGTATTCCAGATCAATGGCCACTTCAAGCTCAAAAGCTCCTAGTCTTATGAATTCACCGAGCTTTTGACCGGCTCTAACCAGTGTTCCCGGCTTAATGGATGCTTGTGCAACAGTGCCAGAATATGGGGCCAGGATATTGTATTTAGCTAAACGTGCTTCCTGACTTCTTATGGCGTAGTATTGGTTCAAAACTCCCTGAGTGGAAAGAAAGTACTTTTCGCTTCCCTTTATTTGAGGCAAGCTCTTCATGGCTTTTTCAACGGAAAACTGGTCGGTGTATGTTTTCCAGGTTTCAAACACTTCCGGGTAATCCAGCTTTAGATCCGGTAAAATTCGAGTAAGCGTGCTTAGGAAATTACTCTTTTGAGAGATCACTGACAAAGACAATTCCGTATTGTCTATTGCCACCAATTTTTCGCCTGCGGAGAACCTGTTTCCTGATTTAAACCTGGAAGAACTCGCCAAAAGGTTACCACTCACCTCAGCATAAATCTCAATTCTGTCTTTAGCCACCAGCTTCCCGGTTATAGGAATCTTCCCCCTCAAGGTGTTGGTTTTAACTTCTACAAATGCAGCTGATCTCACCTGAGGCTTTGGCGCTACCCTCTCAGAAGTATCCTTTAGGCTCGACAAGTAGTTCTTACCAAAAAAACTCACCACGACTAAAGTGATGGATGCTATAATAATTATAGGCCTCTTATTCATCTTTCTTGTTAATGTCATTAATGTTATCTATCATCTTCATGAGTACCTTCTTGGTTACATTCAATGCTTCCTCGTCAATCTCGGCAGTGGCATCTTCTATGGTTTTCTGTACACAAACCATAAGCTTGGGCACCATCTCTCTACCTTTATCGGTAATGGTCAATAGCCTGTTTCTTCTATCAAATTCATCAACTTCCCTGGTAAGCAGCCCTCTTTTTACCAAGTCGTCAACAGCACGTGTTACTCCGGTTTTATTGCCCATCATCATTTCTACCACATCCCCCTGCAATAGTTTCACTTCTTCAAAATGGTATGACTTTGCCAGAATTACCCATTGAGGCCGGGTTATGTCATAACCTGCTTCTTTAAATCTTTGAATAAGCAAACTAGATGTGCATTTCATGGCCTGGGCCACTAAATAGCCTAAAAAATCCTGTGGTTGAAATTTCTGCTTCAAAACGTACACAAATGTAATAGTTTCATTTGCAACTATTACAAATGAAACGTTTAATAAAAAAACACAACACGCTTATTGCGAAATTCGACACGACTAGCAAATCACATTTTTCAGTAAAAAAAGCATTGCTCACCTTTGAATAGAAGCTAGGAGCTATGGGGTTGTTCTTAGCCTGCTAAGCCACTGCACATTCTTGCATTGGCTTTTTTTATTTCAGCACTATTGGGTGATTTCCAGTGATTGTAACTCATTAAACAAATTCATAGCCTTAGCAAGTATATCTTGATCAAGGTTGCCTGCTTCTGTCTTCCTGCTATCCTTTTGTTCAATTCCGGCCTCCATTCCCTGAGTAAACTCAAATCCACAAAGTATGGCCACCTGCCGCAGACTCCTTGTTGGAAGTTGGCACATGCGCTCATAGTTGATAAAATGTACCTGAGACCTGTTGGCGCTCAATACATGCTTATAAGCTGCAAACCAGTACTCTATCCAAAAATTAAGCTCCAAAGGACTCTCGTACTTCCTCGTATCCGGCCAGCTTCCAAACCTTTTTAACTCGATCCCTTTCCCAAAGTAATTCTGGCCAATATCGTTCATATACTCAAGCGCAAATGAATCCTGTGCCTGTAGCTTTAAAAAGTGCAAATGTTGCTTCCAAAGAGATATGGCCTGTTCAAGTGGATGACGATAAAGACAAAGAATAATCCCCTCCTTGAAAGTTGAATTGACTTCATCAATTCGATTTAGCAAAGCATTGTTCTTACTCAAGTAGATGCTGGAGCCTTTTTTCAACGTTAAAACTTCGCCTACATATGCCCGTAGAAAGGCATTTCTGTTCTCTTCTTTGACCTCTTCCCTGCTTGCCTGCCACACTACTTCATCCAGGGCTTCTGGACTATTGACACTTACTAAAATTCCATCACCATGCGGTCTTGGCTTGCTTTTGGTGTTTACTGAAAACCATTTGCTTAACCTGCGCCATTGTTTGGGAAATAACACGAACGGCATATCCTTATAGGTTAGCGAAGTAAAATGCCCGGTTTGGTACAGTGTCTTCAATAAAATGGTAGTGCCGGCTCTGGGCAATCCAGTAATAAACACAGCTCTTGAAGACTCTGCAGCTCCGATATGCCTGCCATTCCCCTGCCTTTTGCTCAATAGCTTTACTTGCATGCCAATGGATGCAAAGGCCATTTTGTGAAGCATGCGTTGCCACAACGAATAGGCCGACTTAGGCGTTTTCAACCTATTAAAGGACAGCCCTATGATTAATGAACCTAGGATTGACCCGAAAATAAACGGCCAACTCACAAAGTTTTCTTTCTGAAAAGAAATGCCATCCTTTTCAAAGCATACCTTCCAAAAAAGATAAGAAGCCATGCCACTAAGCACAAGACCGGTAAGGACTATAAAGACAAGAAGTAAGGACCGCCATAAAATGGGAAAGGTGTTTCTCTGAAGGATTTGCTCCTTTTCCAGGTCTGTAAACTTCTTACTACCAATTACTCTTAAGGAATCTGCCGCCTTTGTCACAAGAACTTCAGTCATTCTTGATAACTGAAACACTCGCAAGCATACAAGAAAGGAAATGCCAAAAATGGCTCCTGACATCCATTCGTACATGTTCAGTCAGCTTGCGATTTGGAATTCTTACCAGAGCGTTTTTGACGCATACGCTTTATTGGGTACCACAAAAATCCAAACAAGGCAATAATTAAAAATAGCAACACTCCAACAAAGGCCGCAATGGCACCGATACCAGCCCCTGGTCCCACATACGCCCAAGCGCTGCCTGGATTCACCAAAAGGACTAGTGCGAGAAAAAATGTTCCGGTTCTTCTCATTTCTTTAGAAGACTGCATAATAAGCCTCATTCAACAGCCACAAACATACTACCCATTGAGAGAGGCACTCGTTGTACTTCTATTACATAACCAACTTCGTTTTCTCCAATCACATTGACATACTCCCAAACCAGTTCACCACTATTGTTTATTTCAAAAGCTCTGCCCCTTCTTGTTTCACTGATTAGAAGGTTCCCATTGGGTAAACATTGATGCTTTCCAGCCTGGGATGTCATAAACTTAAAAGACGAATTGCCTTCAAAGGAAGTAACAAAACTATCTTGAATAGGGTAATACCTGAGTATACGGCTCTTTTGGGATCCTGGTAGATAGGCTCCGTTTTTGTTATCGAATATAGAAATGGAACAAGTGTCTATGAAATCAGGATCATGCTGACGCACGAACTTTCCCGTCAACATATACTTTATGAGCTTTGAATATTGATTGTACACAAACACAGTATTAATGTCCCTTAGGGAAATCACAATATCCCCCTTTTCAAAAGCAACTCCTGACAGCGAGTCTGGAATGGGTTCAACATCGTTCATATGAAACTCATTTCTGTGCCCCCCCTTTCCTTGAAGCATGTCTATGACTCCTGCATATCCATTTTCAAGAAGTATGTCCTGAACAATCCATTCGTTCAACAGTTCACCTTCCGTGCTTATTTGTAAAAAGCTGTATTTCCACTTGGCTGGTTTGTCGTTTTCAAAACCATCAATGAGATTATCATATCTTTTGCCACAAGTCCATAAGGTGCCGTCCTGGTGAAGATGAAGGGAGTGGTGAGTGAGATAAGGAAGCTGCCAGAGAATTTCATTGTTTTTTGAAACCCGGGTAAGCCCCACAAATTCATGATTGAAAACAAGACTTCCATCAGATAATAAAACCATCCCGTGGACAAAAGTGCCTGGTTCCTGATTAGGTCTCGATTTATTGTCTAAATGCGAGAAATCACTCCATATATCAAAACAATTCAAATTCCAAGTATGAAGTACCTTTCCCTGGAGTGTAGTCAACTTAACAATTAACGAATAGTCAACGCCCATTTCGCTAATAAGATTAAGCCCCGGATGAGCATCACCTGTTAGAATGGCTCCCTTTTTCCCCTTCAAATCCTTTGGTATATCTCTATAGCCCCAAACTGTATGACGTATGCCTGTTTCATCGAGCACCCTGTCAAAACCTATGCTTGCTTTGTGAAAGATCTGGTACGGAAACAGTTGAAATCGGCCAACGAGCGCCCCATAGCAAAAAACCAAAAAAACCGTGGCTAGTATAAAAACGCGTTTTGACAAATTCTCTCTTTAGCAATGCAAGTATCCTCGCAAATGGGCAGTAGTCAAAATTTCAGATGGGGACATTCTTAAAATAAATCAGCATGGCTCATAGGCACCCGCTGAACATCAATCAGGTATCCAAAACTATTCTCAGTGACCCTATTAAAGTACTCCCAAACCACATCTCCCTTCGTATTAATTTCATAAGCCCTGCCCTGTTGAGAAGATGTAATGAGCAAATTACCATTTGAAAGCCACTGATGTTTGCCCAGTTTTTCAGAATAAAAGGGAAGATCTACAGAACCCTCCACAAGGGTTTCAGCCTTTCCAGAAACCAAATCAACCTGAACAATTCTGCTTTTTTTTATGGATGATGCATTGGCGCCATGACCATTATCGAACACCGTTATTGAATTTCCACTTTTAAAATCAGGATCATGTTGGGCAATAAAAGGTCCTGAAATGGCTTTCCTTATTTTGTTTGTAAATCGGTTAAACACAAACACGGTATTGATGTTTCGTAGCGAAAAAAGAACATCTCCACTCTGAAACCAACCGGAAGTATCAGTGCTAGCTATTGTTTCCACATCGTTTAGATGTAGTAGTTGAGCAGCTCCACACTCGCGCTTCATGAGGTGTAGATAGCCTTTTAAACCTGAATTTGCGATCAGCTCTTCTACGCGCCACTCATTGAGTATTTCTCCTTGTTGACTCACTTCTACAATCACCTGCCTTTCAACAAGTTCACAATTACTCAAGGCTTTTAACTTAGGTGGTTCAAACAATAGACCACAAGCCCATAAGTTCCCGTTTTCGGCCAAATGAAGAGAATGATGTGTAGCATAGGGCAATTTCCATACTACCTTGTCATTCTTGTCAATTCGCACCATCCCACAATACTCATAGTTGAACACTATGCTTCCATCAGGCAGCAGCACCACTCCATGTATAAATGTTCCGGGCTCAGATTTTGGCATAATGTGTTCGGGGAGATGATCGGCATCCGGCCAAATATCAAACCAATTGAGACTCCACTGCTTTACCAGTGTACTGTCCATTGCCAGAAGCTCAACTACCAAGGCATTATCACTGGCCATTCTGGTTACAAGATTGAGCCCCATCAAGGGATGTTCTTCTTTTACCAATGAAACGGAATCATTCTCCTCTAACTTTACATATCCCCAGGGTAAACCTGTACCCCAATCCTGGCTTACCTCTTTGTAGCCGGAAATCGCACTTTTTAATATGGGACTGGGAAAAAAGTCCCATCTATAGGATAGCGCACCATATACTACACAAATGAGCATCAGGCTTAACCACCCATACATTGGGAGTTTTAAGAATCCACCTGATCGTCCTTTTTTCAAATGTGTAAGCGTTTAATCTTCAAAGCTATTGCCGTGCAACATAATTCATTGGCATACTATGAAAAAATGGGCTACATCTATGATATCAAAATCAGAATATACCCACTCAGGCCCCTATATTCGCCAGCCAACATGAAAAGCTTTAAAAAACTCTTTTCTCTATAGACTTTTGTGAATCCAAAAAACCAATTATGAAGAAAGCTATACAACTAAGCCTTTGTGCTGCTTTTTTAGCTCCTGCTCTTTACGCGCAGGATGGTGTAAGCACAGTTGACTCCCTTTCAGATGTGCATTTGAACTGGTACAATATAGATCCTGACAACACCAAAACTCCAGGTGTTGCTGTTGAGCGTGCCTACTCTGAACTAATTAAGGGCAAAAAAGCCAAAAAGAAAATTGTGGTCGCAGTGATTGACAGCGGTGTTGACAGAGATCATGAAGATCTTGACGGACACATCTGGGTAAACTCAGGAGAGATAGCTGGCAATGGAATTGACGACGACAAGAACGGATATGTGGACGACATGAACGGTTGGAACTTCCTTGGAAGCAAGGATGGTGAAATGCTGGATGTTGAAAGCTATGAATTTGCCAGAATAGTAAGAGATGGTGAAGAAGAGTTTGGTAAACTGAAGTCAGGCAGTGGCTTGTCAAACAATGACAAGACTCGCTACAACACTTACAAAAAAGCTAAAACCGAGCTTGAAAGTCAAATAGAAGGTTACGAAAAGTCAAAAGACAATATCCAGGACCTGATTGACCGATACAATAGAAACTATAAAATGGTGTCTGCAGATATGGGCAGAGACGAAATTGAATTGGAAGACCTGGAGCAATACTCACCCAAGTCTAAGGAACTGGTTCAAGCAAAAACCATAGTATACGTTTTCCAGAAGGCTAAGCTTCTAAAGTCATTGGACGATGCCATGGAGCAAATGGATAAATTTCTTGACTTCCACTTAAATACTGATTACAACGGTAGAGAAATCGTAGGAGATGACCCACACGATCTTAGCGACAGAGATTATGGTAATAACAATGTAGAAGGACCTTCTGCTGAGCACGGAACGTTTGTTGCCAGCCTTATCGCTGCCAACAGAGAAAACGACCTTGGAATTGAAGGAATTGCCAGCCATGTTGAAATTATGTGTTTAAGAGCCGTACCTGACGGCGACGAATACGACAAGGATATCGCATTGGCCATTCGCTACGCCGTAGACAATGGCGCGCATGTAATCAACATGAGTTTTGGTAAATCATACAGTCCTCACAAGGATTGGGTTGACGAGGCGATGATGTATGCAGCTTCTAAGAATGTATTGCTCGTACACGCTGCAGGAAATGATTCTAAAGATAACGATGTAAAACCCAGCTACCCTTCTGATAGAACTCAGGATGGGGAGATTGTTTCAACCTGGTTAGAAGTAGGAGCCAGTTCTATTAAAGGTAAAAAGGACCTTCCTGGAAAATTCTCAAACTACGGTGCTACCACAGTGGACATTTTTGCTCCTGGAGTTGATGTAATTGGCGCCCTTCCTAATGATGAATACGCCATGCTTAACGGAACCAGTTTTGCAAGTCCTGTTTCAGCCGGTGTGGCTGCCTTGGTTTGGAGCCATTACCCAGATCTAAGCGCTACTGAATTGAAAGATATTTTGATGAAATCTTCTACCTACTACGGAAAGAAAAAGGTTAGAATTCCTTCAAATGCTAAAAAAGCTCCTAAAGCCAAGTTTAGAGAGCTATGCGTTTCTGGCGGTGTTATCAATGCCTATAGAGCCATGTTACTTGCAGATGGAAAACTCGACTTGGACTAAGTCAATAAAGCAATAGACATAAAAAAAGCCCCGCACTTGCGGGGCTTTTTTATGTCCGATATCACAGTTCCTTTCTTAAACATTGAACTTAAAGTGCATCACATCACCATCCTTTACGATGTACTCTTTGCCTTCCATTCTCATTTTACCAGCTTCTTTGGCAGCTTGTTCTGATCCCAAAGCAACGTAGTCTTCATAAGCAATCACCTCGGCTTTAATAAAGCCTCTTTCAAAATCAGTGTGAATTACACCAGCTGTTTGAGGTGCCTTATAACCGTTTGGAAATGGCCAGGCTCTCACCTCCTTTACACCGGCGGTGAAGTACGTGTTGAGATTGAGCAATTCATAAGCTCCACGGATAATCTTATTTACCCCGGGCTCAGTAAGACCATACATACCCAAGTACTCGCTGCGTTCATCGGGGTCTTCAAGTTCAATAATCTCTGATTCAATTTTTGCGCAAACCATAAGAACCTTGGCATCTTCTTCTTTCGTTGCTTCTCTAAGGGCACTCACATAATTGTTGCCTTCCTGAATAGAATCTTCATCCACATTGGCCACGTAAAGCACTGGCTTTGATGTAAGCAATTGAAAAGATTTGAGCATAAGCACTTCATCATCGTTCTTAGGCTCAACCACACGAGCTGACTTTCCTTGCTCTAAAGTTTCTTTCAAGCGACTGAGCAAGTCCAGCTCCTTTTGAGCTTCCTTGTCTCCAGACTTTGCTTTTTTATCCAACTTGGCAATTCTTGCACTCACTGTGTCCAAGTCTTTTAACTGTAGCTCGTAGTCTATTACCTCCTTGTCTCTTACAGGATCTACGTCGCCATCCACGTGAGTAATGTTTTCATCGTCAAAACACCTTACCACATGAAGAATTGCATTTGTATCACGAATATTGGCCAGGAACTGGTTTCCGAGTCCTTCACCCTTGCTTGCCCCCTTTACCAGACCGGCAATGTCAACTATTTCTATTGTATTGGGAACGACATTTTGTGGATCTACCAGCTCAGCTAGCTTAGTAAGCCGATCATCCGGAACTGTAATTACACCTAGATTGGGTTCAATGGTACAAAACGGGTAATTCGCACTTTGCGCCTTTGCACTTGATAGCGAATTGAATAGGGTACTTTTCCCTACATTGGGCAAGCCTACAATACCTGCTTTTAATCCCATACTTTATATGTTTTTGGTAAGGTTTTGAACGAGTTTGAATTGCATCAGGAACTCTTTAGCAATAATTCTTATGAGGGTATAGGCTGGAATTGCGCTGACCATTCCTGCAACTCCACCAATTTTTCCTGCTATGAAAATGATTAAGAAAATCTCTACCGGATGCGCATTTACGCTATTTGAAAAAATAAGCGGTTGAAAGACAAAATTATCCAGGGCCTGAACTATTAAGAATACTATAAGTACTTGCAAGAGCAAGGTCCCCATGGAAGTATCTATACCGGTTTGAATATGAGCTGTAAACACTAAGAACAGTCCAAAAGTCATGCCTATGATAGGGCCGATATAAGGAATAACGTTTATGAAACCGGCGAACAAACCTATGAGCAATGCGTTTTCAACTCCCAGAATGGTAAGCCCTAGCGTAACCAAGGTGCTTATAAGGGTTACCTGTATGAGCAAGCCAATAAAATAGCGTGAGAGCAAACGCTTCGCATTGCTCATCACCCGTCTAATCTTATCGGTATGTTTTTCAGGGGTAACACCTTCAATAATTCTCTTTACCAACGATTCATCTTTCAAAAAGAAGAAGGTGATAAACATTACTGCAAAAAGCCCTACAATGAAATTTCCTGTGGCGCTAAACAAGGTTCCAAAAATCTCACCGACGTCAAAAAAACGCAGGACCTTTTCTTTTATATACACTTCCAAAGCCTCCCGAGGGTTGTCAGAAATGCCATAATTCTTTACCGCTTCTTCAAATCCGGCCACTGAAGATTCTATCTGATCAAACAACTGATCGGTATCCAGTTCGGTAAGAATTTGGGTTTGTTCGTAAGCACTTGGAATAAAAAGCCAGCCCAAGCCCACTAAAAAGCCAATGAATATCATCATACAGAGAATTGTTGCTAGCCATCTTGGCAAACTCCTTCCCTTGATTGATGTATAGTCCAGAAAATTAACAACCGGTGTAAGAATAAACCACATGGCTGCCGCAATGAGCACATAGGCCACAATATCGCTCAGGTACCAGCCCAGCAAAATGACCAGAACCGCCACCAGTACAAACACGAACCGATTGATATAGAAACTCATATACGTTTAAAGATGCGAAAATACCTTGGTTGAAATTAATACTGCCTCACCAAAGGCCTGTGTATTCACTCCGGTAGTTTGATCTTGCTTGTTCAGGTACATGAGCAAGTTTTCAGTAGCAATGTTGCCTACTAACTCATCTTTGGCAAATGGACAGCCTCCTATGCCCTTAATGGTTGAATCGAATCTTCTGCATCCATTTTGGTAGGCGGCATCTATCTTTTCCTTCCACCTGTCGGGTCTTGAATGAAAGTGCGCACCAAACTCAATTTCAGGATACTGTTTTCCCAATGTCGAGAAAAGATAGGCTATATCTTCAGGTACTGCTGCCCCTACTGTATCAGAGAGACTAATGATTTTCACTCCTATTTTATTGAATTTCTCCGCCCAGGACTCAACTATTTCCAGGTTCCACTCATCTCCGTATGGATTGCCAAAACCCATAGAAAAGTAGACAACCAGCTCTTTTCCATTGGAAACTACTTCTTCCTGAATCTTTTGGACATCCATCCAGGCCGCTTCAATTCCGCGATTCGTATTTCGCTGTTGAAAGGTTTCAGAAATGGAAAATGGATAACCCAAATATTGAATTTCCTCAAAATTGAACGCATCCCTGGCCCCTCTTAAATTGGCTATAATGGCCAATAGTTTTGTACTTGGGTTTAATTGAAGTTGGTTGAGTACTTCAGCCGTATCTCTTAGTTGAGGAATGGCCTTGGGTGAAACAAAACTCCCGAAATCTATGGTATCAAAGCCCACACGTAACAAGGTATTGATGTAAGCCGACTTTAATTCTGTAGGAATAAACTCGTGTATTCCCTGCATTGCATCTCTAGGACATTCAATAACCTTCATCGTGGAGTTTTGAATTGCAAATGTCTTAATATAAATCACCTCGGCAATAGGACAATTGCCTTTAATGGCAAAATGAATTCAATAAAACTCTAAAATATTTGCTCTGTGGCCGTTAAGAAGTTCCTGCACCATTAATATATTTTTATTTTCGCCTCTTACTACATTGCTAAGTACCAATGGCTGAAATGAACGACAACCTACCCGTAAACCCGGAAGACCAGCAAGCAGGTGAAACTGCTCCTAGTGCGGAGAAGACTGTAGAAGAGAATACCGTTTCTACTCCACAACCTACCAGTGAACCAACAGAGAATCCGGAAGCTCAGGAAGCTACTGCCCCTGCAACCGAAGAACAACCCAATACTGATTTAGAAGTTCCAAGCATGGAAACTCCTGAATCAGTAACTGTTGAATCCACTCCTACGAGTTCTGAAAGTCCTTCTACTGATCAAGTTCTTGAACAACCTCAAAGTCTTAAAGCTGGAGAAAGCATTCATGACGAGGATGATGCAGAGGAAGAAGAGCTTGAAAATACCGAAGAGGAAGAAGAAGAACTTCACATTGAAGAATATGGCAAACAGGAACTGTTGGCATTTCTGGAAGGTGTTTTAAAGGAAGACAAAATCATTCAGCGAGCAAAGCTTGTGAACGAAGCGAGAGACCGCTTTAAGGAACTCTTTGAAGCGGACAGGAAAAAAGCTCTTGAGGAGTTTTTGGCTGTTGAAGGAAATGTTGAGATGGATTTTGAATTTCCATTGAACTACATTGACAGGCAGTGGCGAGAAGCAAGCAGGCAATATGGAGTTAGGAAAAGAGCTATTCGCGAAGCTGCTGAAGCAGAAAGAGGAAATAACCTTAAGAAAAAGCAGGCCCTTCTTGAAGAACTAAAGGGACTCACTGAAAGAGCTACCGATCATGATGCTTTTGATCGTCTAAAGGCTATTCAGGAAGAATGGCGCAATGCAGGACAGGTACCAGCGAGTGAGCTTGACAGTTTAAACAAGAACTACCGTTTTCTGAACGATAAGTTTTTTGACCAACGCTCACTTATTCGCGAGTTTCAAGAATATGATCGAAAGAAAAACCTTGATACAAAGCTGGAGATTATTAAAACCATGAGCGAGTTGGCTGATTCTAAAGAAGACAACTTGAAGGAGATGCTCAAGAACCACCGACAACTTCTGGACAGCTGGAGGGATACCGGACCGGTTCCAAAGGAGAATCTTGACGAGGTAATGACAGCCTTTAGAGCCGCAAATGACAAAATCACGGAACGCAAGAGCTCGTTGATTGAAGTACTTGACGGCGAACGAAAAGAAAATCAGGTTAAGAAGGAAGCCATTATCGAGTCAGTTGTGAACTTGCTTGATGACGAAAACGAACTTTCCTGGTCAAAAAGAAACAAAGAGCTGGGAAGCCTCATTGATAAATGGAAGCAGATTGGAGGTGTTCCAAGGTCAGAGAATAAGCGCATTAGAACCGAGTTTACTGAAGCTGTAAAGGCTTTCAATAAGGTTAAAAACACCTTTTTCAAAGAACAGAAAAAGCAACAAGCCATTAATGTAGAGCTTAGAGAAGGAGCAATAGCCAAGGTAGAAGCCATTACCAAAGCTGGAGGCGAACTCTTTAAGAAACGCAGTGAAGTAATTCAAATCCAACAATACTGGAAAACTCTTGGACATATTCCTAAGAAACAGGGCGATGAGCTCTGGGAAAAGTTCAGGGGGGCTTGTAATAACTTTTTTGATGCCATTAAGGCAGGAGATGCTTCAAAAAGAGCGGAGCAAGAGGAAAACATCAAGAAGAAACAAGAAATATGCGAGGCCATTGAAAAGCTGGCTGAGCAAGAGGAGTTTGACAAGGAAGCCCTTGGAACTCTTGAAGAACAATGGAGAAGTATAGGTTATGTTCCTATTTCCAAAAAGAATGAAATTGAGCAGCGCTACCGTACAGCTGTAAATGGAGTTCTTGCGAAGAGCTTGCAAATGGATGATGTGCCTCCGCATCTGGTTGACTATAAGATCAAGATTGAAGGCATGATGCGAGGTGATAGTAGACAGCTGGGACAAGAGCTTCAAAACCTTCGCAAGCGCATTCAAAAAGAGAACAATGAATTAAACACTTTGGAAACAAATATTCAGTTCTTTTCAAACTCTAAAGGAGCTGAAAAGCTTATTGCACCGGTTTTAAAGAAAATTGAAGGCATTAAGAACGAGGTGGACGCTCTAAAAGAAAAAGAGAGATTGGTAAAACAATCCATGGACCTATTAAGAGATTGAATTTGACCCAAAGTCTTTACAGGGCATTTTCTTTCGTTGTTTATTTCTTTACTGCCAGACGCAGGAAGAAGTCGAAAAGTACGTTTGTACAAAAGTTCATTGACGAAGTAATTCGTCCTGATGGCATAGATGTTTCTGAGTATTCAGGAATAAACTCTTACCGAAAGCGTTTGCTTACGGATAACAGCAGATACCTTAAAAAGGACTTTGGCAGCGGGAAATCCAGAAGTGTGGTTACCGCCAAGGAAGCTGCTTCTTCTTCAATAAGTACTAAGTATGGCGAACTGCTGAGTAGAATTTGTCAGTTTCAAAAGCCTAAAAAACTGCTTGAACTGGGTACCTGCCTAGGAGTATCGAGCCTATACATTACACACGGTTCTAATGGGGCTGAACTTGTAAGCCTGGAAGGATGTAAAGAAACCTTTGCGAAAAGGGCAGATAATATGCAAAGGGAATTTGAAGGAAAGCCAATTGAAAATATTGACTTCATGAATTCCAATTTTGACAGCTACCTACAGAATTATATCGGTCGCTTTGATACCATTTTTATAGATGGAAACCACACCTACAAGGCCACTCTAAGCTATTTTGAACGTTTTTGGTGGAGGTTACCGCATGATGGTTTGTTGATTTTTGATGACATCCATTGGTCATACGGCATGAACAAGGCCTGGAAGGAAATAAAAAACCGTCCTGACATGATTTCAATGGATCTTTATCAATTTGGCCTTTGCTTCAAGCGGAAGTCACGGAGGGGAGATTATACCTTCTACGTATAAGAATGTGCATTTCATTTCAAACATGCATTTGAATTTGGCATACATTAAATTAGCTCCATTAAAAACTAGGCCTCCTAAACTGACTGCGTTCAATTGGTGAACTATTATGAAATACTGGAAATTGACGCTTCTGCCAGCGAGCGAGAAGTAAAATCTGCTTTTAGAAAACTGGCTAAAAAATACCATCCGGACGTTAACCAGGATGCCGGAGCACAAGATGTTTTTAAAAGGGTTTACATGGCCTATGAAGTACTCTCCGACCCTTATAAGAAGCGATTATATGATGAGCTAAGGACTGGAAATGATGCAGTTTCGGACTCTGAGTACCAACATGACGATGAATTTGATTACAACTCAGGCTTTAATGATTGGGAGCGCCGGGCCAGCCATAGGGCTGATTATTATGCCAATATGAGATACGAACAATTTCGTGAAGAAGAACTTCAGGGAATGGACTTCATCTATCACCAAATAGCTCTATTTCTTGGTGTCATTGCACTTTTTGGTATTGGACTAGGTGCACTTTACTTTGGTAAAACCATTATAACTGCCTCTTTAGCTGATAAGGTTCCAGCGATCAGTCTTCTGGGAGCTTTGGTATGCATTGTGTTCGGAGTTTTTGTCTTACGGCAGGGACTTAAAATCAGTCGCGTATTTACTGATGGTATTCTGGCAAAGTTTAAGAGCAAAAGGTAGTCCCCTCCTACTCTTCCTGATCCTTCATTCCCTCATTAAAACATTTTCTGCACCGTGCTTCATATGTCTCTAACTCGCCCAGCACAACTTGCTCATCGCCTTTTACTTTTCTAAACGAATGCGTGGCTGGATAACCACATTCCACACATATAGCGTGAATTTTAGTGACATAGTTTGCTACTGACAGAATCTGAGGCATAGGACCAAAAGGCTTACCCAAGTAGTCCATATCGAGTCCGGTACAGATAACACGAACACCATTTTGTGCCATCTCTTCACACACGGCTACTATACCCTCATCAAAAAATTGAGTTTCATCCACGGCTACCAAATCGGCATTCCCATGATGCTTGAGCACCTCTGCTGAACTTTTCACGGGCATGCTGGGAAAATAGTTGGCATCATGCGATACTATTTTATTCTGTCCATATCGAATATCAATATGAGGCTTAAAAATTGCCATTTTCACCTGAGCAATTTTCGCCCTTCGAAGACGACGTAACAACTCTTCTGTTTTTCCCGAAAACATAGGGCCGGCAATGACTTCTATCCATCCCCTATTCTCATCTCCAATTCTAGGCTCTAAAAACATCTTTGATAATCAGGGCAAAAGATAGGTCCATTAATACACTTTGTTAAGAGTCTAAAGTGCATAACTTGAAAATACAATACTCAGCCAATGGCTAGTTTTGATTGCACAGCGATAGTTGTATGGAAAAAGACCAAATCATAGAACATATTGAGGGCTTTGCGATCGAAGTTCACAAATGCCTCAACCGACTCAAAGACATTGAGGACGAAAGCCTTCCCAACATTGAACTAGGGTTACTTGAGCACAAGGTAATCTTGTTCTACGATCAGCTTCAACAGCTAAAGGAACAAAACCTGGCTGTGGGTAAAAATGCTGAGCCTGCAAATGAAGTGGAAGCCATAAAGGCGCAGTTTGAATCACTAAAAACTGAGTTTTCTGACGACCTAATTGAAGAGTCTTCAACTGAAGCTTCTCCCACCAAAGATGAAATACCGGAAATTAATGAAGAGCCAATGCCTGTTCATGAAGAACCAGAAGCTTTGGAACCGGAAGAAGCGCAAGCCCTAGATACTGAAACCGACGATGAACTCAATAAGGTACTAGAGCAAGCTGAGCAATTAGTAGAAGAAGCCCCTCCTATAAAATGGGAAATAGAATCAGAACCTGCCAGAACGGAAGATGTACCACTGGAGCTGGAAGGAAAGCCTGATCAAAAGGCAACTGAGAAAGTGAAACCGAAAACCGTAACTCAGGAAGTACCAGTTGAAGAAACAGCCCCTTCTACCCAGGAACCAGAAATACCTACTGCCATTGAGGAAAATATTGATGAAGAACTCTCAGAGGAAAAGGCGACTTCATTAAACGATAGATTCTCCGCACAAAAAACATCCCTTCACGACAAGCTCTCGGCACAAAGGGAAAAGCAGAAAATACTCAGCAAACAATTGTCAGGAAAGCCTATAAGAGACTTGAAAAAGGCGATCAACCTGAACATGCAAATTCGCTTTACTAAAGAGCTTTTTGAGAATGACAAGCGCTCTTTTAAAAGAACGGTAGACTTCATCAATAAATGTAATACGTATTCAGAAGCCCGATCCTATGCACACAACGAAGTGATGCTTAAGTATGAATTAAGCGAAGACAACAAGTTTTATACTGAGTTTATGGGACTTGTGAAGCGCCGCTTCATTTAGAAATAGTGCTTGAGCCCGGCATCAAGCTTAATAAAGATAAATAGCATAATGGTGAAACCCATAAGGGATGAACCACCGTAACTAAAGAAGGGTAAGGGAATACCTATTACAGGAAATAGCCCCAATGTCATGGCAATGTTGAGAAAGAAGTGGCAGAAAATGATGCTCACTATTCCATAGCCATAGATTCTGGCAAATTTGGATTTTTGACGTTCTGCCAATTGAATAACCCTGAGCAGCAATACAACAAACAGAATTACAACTGCCGAAGTACCCAAAAGACCATACTCTTCACCAATGGTACAGAAAATAAAGTCAGTAGTTTGCTCTGGCACAAATGAGCCTCTGGTTTGTGTACCCTGCAAAAAGCCTTTACCTGAAACCCCGCCCGAGCCAATAGTAATGAGCGATTGATGCACATTATAGCCAGCCCCCTGGAGGTCTTCTTTCAAGCCTATTAGGACCTCAATACGTGTCTGCTGATGAGGCCTAAGCTGTTGAAAAGCCCAGTTTACTCCAAAGGCAAATCCTACGCATACAATGGCTCCGCCTATGGTGATCCAAATGACTCTAAGAGGAAGTTTAATAAGCAACACCACAATGGCCACAATGAGGCTTATAACACCAAGAGCAATCGCCATTTGCTCAAAACCTACAATAAGCACCGTGAGAAATATGGCACCCATTACCACTGGAAGAAGCAACACCCATCCAGGTAAGCCCTCTCTAAACAAGGCCAGGAACAAGGCCAAAAATACCATTGCGGTCCCCGTATCGTTTTGTAAAATTACCAATGCCACTGGCAGCATAATAATACCAACTGCCAGAAACCGGGTTCGCCATTGTGAAACATCAACATTAAAGCCATCCAGAAACTTGGCCAATGCCAACACCGTCGCAAACTTGGCAAACTCTGATGTTTGGCCCAAACGTAATCCTCCCACCACCAGCCAGGATTTAGCCCCTTTTATCTCAGGCGCAGTAAGAAATGTTACCACCAGCAATACACATACTCCTATAAAGAAATAATAGCCGAAAGTGAGAAAGAAACGGGCATCAATAAAGAGAATGGCAAGAGCCAGAACAAGAGATGCTCCCAGCCATTTTATTTGTGCTCCAGAGTTTAGGCCTGAACTAAAGATTGAGTTGCCCTCTCCATGCTCGGCCGAATAAATATTGAAGATGCCAAAAACAGCCAGAGCCAAATAGATGAAGATGATTGGCCAATCGATATTTTCCCAGAATTTATTCTTCAAGACTATCGGTTGCTAAGGCGTTCTCAGGTTCTTTATGTATGAAGTCTTTTTCAAACATCTTTTTTTCAAAATGTGGCCTGGTGATGGTATCAGTCAAGTATTGTTCTGCCATTAAACTGGCAATTGGTGCGGCCCAGGTAGAGCCGTAACCACCGTTTTCAACCACTACAGCAATGGCAATTTGTGGGTCGTTCTTAGGTGCAAACAACACGAAGTTGGAATGATCTTCTCCGTGTGGGTTTTGGGCAGTTCCTGTTTTACCACACTGTATCAAGCTATCTAATGCATACCAGCGGGCCGTTCCTGTAATGAACACTTCTTCCATACCGCCTATTACCGACTCAAAATGCCTTTTCTCAATAGGAACGGTCTTTTTTTCAATAGGTCTCACTATAGGATCCTTGACCAAATGCGGCGTGTAGTAAAAGCCTCTGTTTGCCACTACAGCGGTCATATTGGCCATTTGTAAGGGCGTTAGACTTATCTCGGCCTGACCAATAGCCAGTGATATGATATATGATGAGCGCCAGCGACCGGCTCCGTATACCGCGTCGTATTTTCCTACAGTAGGGAAATCGCCCTTCTTTTCGTTTGGAATATCAACCCCGAGAGTGACTCCCATTCCAAATTGCATCATGTATTCACGCCATTTTTCAAAGCCTTCCTGAGTATTGGCAAATTTGCTTTGATCAATACAGTCTCTAAAGGTGTGGCAATAGTATGCGTTACAGCTTTGAGCAATGGATTCACGAAGGTCAAGGTAGTTGGTATGAGCATGGCAGCCTACATGCAATCCTGGAATAGTATAGCCCATTCTACAAGGAAAGGTGGTACTTGCTGAAATAACTCCTTCCTGTAGGCCTACCAAAGCCATTATGGGCTTAAAAGTACTACCGGGTGGGTAATAGCCTGTAATAGCTCTATTGTATAAAGGCTTATTGGTATCGGCGCTGAGTTCTGCAAACATATTGGAGCGCCCCTGCCCTGTCAGCTGAGTAGGATCGTAAGTAGGACTGGAAACCATAGCTAATATTTCGCCGGTGGCTGGCTCAATGGCCACAATGGCCCCAAGCTTGTTCTTCATAAGCTGTTCGCCATAGGCCTGCAGGTCCAGGTCAATAGTTGACATTACTGTTAACCCTTTTTTGGCCGGAATATCGTTCGCGCCATCGGCATACTTCCCAATTTCCCTGCTGTACTTGTCTTTTACAACATACTGGTAGCCTTTTTCACCTCGCAAGACTTCTTCGTACTGTCTTTCAATCCCACTTTTGCCAATATAGTCTTGCAAGCGGTAGTAATTCTCGGTTGCTTCAATATCGCGTTGTGTCGCTTCACCCAAATATCCAAGAATGTGCGCAGCTACCGGATGCTCTATTCGGCGTGTGATGTCAGCTTCCAGTCGGAAGCCCCTAAAGTCAAACTGTCGCTCCTGAAACAGGGCAACAGACTTAACGGATAAGCGCTTAAGTATAACACCGGCTTCTAAATAGAATCCGCCATCATCAAGGTCTTCAAGTTTCTTCTCAAGAAACTCCTTGTCAATATCAAAAATCTGACAGAAGGCTGTTGTGTCAAAGGCTTTAATGAACCTAAGTGCCCCTTTTAAATCATAAGCCGTTTCATTGGTTACCAAGCGATTCCCATTTCTGTCAACAATGAGCCCTCTTGACGGCTTTATGGCCTTAACCTTCCGGGTATTGTCTTCAGCAAACTGCTTGTACTCTTCAGCAAAAACCTGAATGTAAACAAGCCTGGAAAGGAGAATAACAGCCATAAATACAATAATGGCCGCTACACTTAAAAACCTATTTGAATACTTGTCTTTCACAGACTTCGTCCTCCTTTGTAGTAGAAAATAATTTCTATGATCAATACTAAAGCCAGCGTAAACACGGTGTTTACTATGCTCCGCAAAATGAGTATAACGATCTGACTTATAGACATAATATCAAGGCTAACCACCACCAGGTGCTGCACAAACACCAGTCCGGCCGAAAAGAGAATAAAGGTTGATGCACCCAAAGAATACATATGAGGCTCAACGCCTGTGCTTTCTTCTGTTACTCCTAAAATGGAATGCAAAAAGAAGTCGCGAATAAAAAAGACAAATACACAGGCCACGGTATGAAACCCATAGCTATAGCTAAATACGTCTACTAACAGGCCTATAAAGAAAGCCGCTAATAGTCCCTGCCATCTTTGCATTCTAATAGGCATGTAAATTATGGCCAACAGATAGGGGAATGGCCGCGCTACATCAAATAGCGTGAGCTCATTGAACAGGACCACCTGTAAGAGAATGAGCAACGCAACGCGAGCCAGAGATTTGATATTTGAAATAAGACTATTCAACTACTGACTCTTCAAGGTTGTTCTTGTCTGAAACACTCACATTCTTCACAACAAACACATGATCGAGGTTTCTCATTGTATTGTGGAGCTTTACCTTAATATTAAAGAAGGCTGTTCCTTCGTTCAAATCGAACTCTTCAATAACACCAATGGGTATTCCTTCAGGAAAAATATAAGAGTAGGAATTAACGACTACCGTTTGCCCCTTCTCCACATTTACATGGCTGGGCACATTGGTCATACTTACATACTCGGTAGAGCCTCCCTCCCACAACACTAGTCCATTCTCGTTCAGTTCATCAATTTTGGCACTTACAGCAAAATCTGGATGAAGCAAGGATATTCCTGAAGCAAAACTTCCTGATACTCCCTTAACAATGCCTACCGGACCATTTTTACTTATAATTCCCATATTTCGCTCCACACCGTCGTATGAACCTATGTCAAGCGTAATGTAATTGTTACGCTTGTCAATGGAGTTGGAAATGACCTTGGCCGGAAGAAGGCTGTACAACTCCGGCTCCTTATAGCTCACTTTACTCATTTTAGGCATAGCGTATTGCTGCTCCAATAGCTGTTCCTTGAGTAGGGCTATTTCCTGAGCCAGGCTATCATTTACTTTTCCTAGGGTGAGAAACTTCCGTACCTCGTATGACAAATTTTGCCCACCTCCCACCACCTGTTGCGTGGTATTAAGCAAGGCAGCCCTTTGAAAGGAGTTTCTATTAAAAACAAGAGATAGACCTATTACTTCAAGCACTACAAACAGCAGAAGTGCATGATAGCGTAGAAGTAATACAAATATGTTCTTCATTGAACGTTTACGTCATTAAGAACTTGAACTTTTGGTAGTTCTTCAATGCGTTTGCTGTACCACGTACTACCGCCTTTAAAGGATCCTCAGCTACGTAAACCGGTAGTTTCGTTTTTTTCGAAATTCTCTTGTCCAAACCACGAATGAGAGCACCACCTCCAGTAAGAAACAATCCTTTCTGGTAAATATCTGATGCAAGTTCCGGCGGTGTTATTTCAAGAGCCTTCAAAATGGACTCTTCAATCTTAGAGATAGACTTGTCAAGCGCACCGGCAATTTCCTGATACGTAACACTGATTTGTTTAGGAATACCTGTCATCAAATCACGACCATTTACCGCATAAGGTTCTGGTGGATTCTCCAGTTCTCCAGCTGCTGAACCTACTTCGATTTTAATACGCTCAGCTGAACGTTCTCCAATGAGTATGTTGTGCTCGCGACGCATGTACTCCATTATGTCGCTGGTAAACTCGTCTCCCGCTATTCGAATAGATTGATCGCATACAATTCCAGCAAGGGCAATTACCGCAATCTCGGTAGTACCACCACCTATGTCAATAATCATATTACCAATAGGCTCTTCTACATCTATCCCAATACCTATAGCTGCAGCCATAGGCTCATGGATAAGGTACACTTCCTTGGCACCCGCCTTCTCTGCGCTATCTTTTACCGCTCTTTTCTCTACTTCAGTGATACCCGATGGGATACAAATAACGACTCTGAGGTAGGGAGTGAAAAACTTCTGTTTTTCAATCATGCCAATCATTCCCCTTAACATCTGTTCTGCCCCTTCAAAATCGGCAATTACGCCGTCCTTCAATGGACGAATGGTCTTGATGTCTTCGTGGGTTTTACCATGCATTTGCATGGCTTCATGTCCTATGGCCCTTATTTCATTTGTAGACCTGTTACGAGCAATAATGGATGGCTCGTCAACCACTACTTCGTCTTTATACACTATCAATGTATTAGCCGTTCCTAAATCAACGGCTATTTCCTGGGTAAAGAAATTGAACATTCCCATTTATATCTATCTCAGTGTTTAATGTTTAAAGTGTCTGTTACCAGTTGTCACCATGGCCATGTTATGAGCGTTGCAGTAGTCAATTGACTCTTTATCCCTAATGGATCCACCTGGGTGAATCACTGCGGTAATGCCTTCATTATCGGCAATTTCCACGCAATCTGGAAAAGGGAAAAACGCATCTGAAGCCATTACAGCATCAGATAGGCTGAGGTTGAACTCTTTTGACTTTCGAATGGCATGATTTAAAGCATCAACTCTGGAAGTCATACCACAACCTATTCCCAGAAGCTGTCCGTCTTTGGCCAGGATAATGGTATTCGACTTAGAGTTCTTAACTATTTTATTGGCAAACAAAAGATCATCTACTTGAGAAGCTGTAGCCACTCTCTCTGTCACTGCTTTCAAATCTGATGCCTGCTCTTGTATCAAGTCTTTCTCTTGCACAATGTTACCATTGAGCAATGTACGCGTTTCTACTTTCTGTGGAGTGAAAGTATTCAACTTTAGAATAACTCGGTTCTTCTTGGTTTGAAGGATTTTAAGTGCTGACTCCTCGAAACCAGGAGCTATGATCACTTCAAAGAACAGTTCGTTCATCAAGGTAGCGGTTTCTTCAGTCACCACCCTGTTAACTCCGATTATTCCTCCAAAAGAAGATACTGGATCTCCTGCCAAGGCCTTTCTCCAGGCATTGGCTTGATTCTCATCCAAAGCCAGGCCACAAGCATTATTGTGCTTAATGATGGCTATGCATTGTTCATTAAACTCTTTCAAGTAGTTTAATGTGGCGTCAATATCCAGTAGGTTGTTATAGGAGAGTTCCTTTCCATGAAGTTGTTCAAAAACTTCACTGAGCGAACCTTGAAAAGATGCGTTTTGATGTGGATTCTCGCCATAGCGTAAAGGTCTTACCTCCCCTCCACGCATATAAAGTTCGATGAGTCTGTCGTATTCAGAACTTACTTTAAAGGCCCTTGCACTTAGAGCTCTGCGCTCTTCAAGGTTTGTGTAGTTGCCTCTTTCCAATATGTTCTGCAAAGTGGCATAATCGTCTTTACTGGAAACCACGGTAACATCGGCATAATTCTTGGCCGCTGCTCGTATCAACGAAATACCCCCAATATCAATTTTCTCAATTATTTCTTCATGGGTTCCACCTGCGGCAAGGGTTTCTTCAAATGGGTACAAATCCACAATCACCAAATCGAAAAAAGGAATGTCAAAGTCCTGAACTTCCTGTTCATCTGACTCATGTTCTCGCCTGGCTAAAATGCCTCCAAATACTTTTGGGTGTAAGGTTTTTACGCGCCCGCCAAGAATAGATGGATAGGAAGTAAGGTCTTCAACGGCCGAAACGGTGATTCCCCTTCTTTCGATGAATTTTTGTGTACCTCCTGTTGAGAAAATGTGTATGTGGTGGTCGACTAGTTTTTCAAGAATTGTCTCGAGTCCGTCCTTATTAAATACCGAAATAAGAGCGTTTGAAATCTGCCTGTTGCTCACTTAATTAATGCTGCTTTTGGGATGCTGCAAAAGTATCTAAATTAAACTGGCAAATGGCTTGGGGTTTAACAACAAATTCACACTGTTGACCCCATTAAATCATAGAACTTATAACATACTGCACCGTCCTGATTGGCACTGACTTCGGCCAATCCCCTGGACTGCATATTTCTTAGAACTTCTGTGGCTCGAGAAACCGGGATTTTTGCTTCAACTGCAAGGCGTGCTGCGGTTAAGACACCGGCCTGTGTTCCAGCTATACGCAGTACTCTTTTCTCTAGTAAGCTGGCTCTGAGTTTACGCAATGAAACAAATGACCATATAATAAGTCCGATTCCTAAAACAGTGGGCAATACTCCAAAAACAAGCTTAGCTCCCAGACCAACTGACCAACTGTCTATTAGCGTGGGGACAAAACCAAGTACTACTAAAAAAAAGCAGCCGCCCAAAAAGAAAAAGCCACCAAAAACAGCTTTTAGAATAATACTGGAAGACGATACCACATCTCCAGAAGACACTTCTCTTAACGTTCTAAACATAAGCTCAAAGATTTGCTTTCTAAAGGTAAAAATTAGCTGGCAATTGCACGTTATTACTTCCTTTAAGTCCTTTTAACTTGGGAAAATAATTTTCAGAACCATATTGCGGCCTGTGAAAAAGAAAATCCCTTATGCAATCCTTAGTGTAACAACTATGGTTCTTGGCATGGCTTCCCGAAAATATGGCCATTCCATTCCAGACTTTATCGCTACCTACGCTGGCGATACACTTTGGGCTCTTTTGGTGTACTGGCTATTCAGGCTTCTGTGGCCCAATGCACCGCTTCAAAGGGCATTGATAGGAGCTTTGAGCTTTTCTTACTTCATTGAAATTAGCCAGCTATATCAAGCTGACTGGATCAACGCTATTCGAAACAGTACGCTGGGAGCACTGGTACTGGGGCATGGCTTCCTCTGGAGCGATTTTGTTTGTTATACTGCAGGAATAGTCTTTGGTTTCATTTTAGACAAAAGCATGATCGCGAAAAACACAACTGAAATTTCTCAGCTATAAACTAATACTCGGCACCACTTCGTATCCACTTGCCGCCCCATTTTCATCCAGGTCTTTTAGCTTAAAGGGTACAATTTCATTTACCCTTAGAGGGTCGTAGGGAATTTTCACACTTACATAGTTTTCTGAATGCCCAAATAAAAAGCCATCCTTTTGTTTTTCTTCAAAAAGTACTTTTTTCACTTTTCCCAATTGTTTTTCAGCAAAGGCTCGTTTCTTTTTCTCTGAAAGAATTTGAAGCATTTGACGTCGCTCAGTTCTCACTGCATTGGGCACTCTACCTTCCATGCGTACAGCCGTTGTATTAGGCCTCTCTGAATAACTAAATACGTGTAAATAAGAAATATCCAGATCCCGTAAAAAGGTATAGGTATCTTGAAAATCGTCGTCCGTTTCTCCTGGAAAACCTACAATTACATCAACTCCTATGCAGCAATCTGGCATCAATTTCTTAATCCTGGCAACGCGATCACGGTATAACTTACGCTCATAGCGCCTTCTCATAGCCTTGAGTATCTTATCGCTTCCACTTTGCAAAGGCACATGAAAGTGAGGTACAAATTTCTCAGAGCTGGCCACAAATTCTATGATTTCATCCTTTAACAAATTGGGCTCTATAGATGAGATTCTGAAACGCTCTATCCCTTCCACCTTGTCCAGTGCTTTCGCTAAATCCAGAAAATTCTCATTGTTTGGATAGCCAAAGTCTCCAATATTTACACCAGTGAGTACAATCTCCTTAACTCCCTGATTTGCTATATCCTTCGCCATTTGAACGGCATTGGCTATGGTATCACTCCTACTTCTACCTCGGGCCAGTGGTATGGTACAAAACGAGCAGAAATAGTTACAGCCGTCCTGCACCTTAAGAAAGGTGCGAGTGCGTTCGCCCATTGAAAAGGCTGACTTGTACTCTTTTACATCCTTAATATGTGAATTGTGCACCACCGGTACATCACCCAGCTGCTCCAGATGTTGAGGAATGTTGAACTTTTCTGAGGCTCCAAACACGCCGTCCACTCCGGGAATGTCAATGATTTCATTGGGCTTCAACTGCGCATAGCAGCCTATAATGGCTACCTTGCTTTGAGCGTTGAACTTCTTTGCCTCTCTAACAACCTTCTTACATTTCCTATCTGCGTGATCGGTAACTGAACAGGTGTTGATGACATATACATCAGCCCCTTTATTAAAATCCACTACCTCGTAGCCCGCATCCTTAAATTGACGGGCAATCGCAGAGGTCTCAGAAAAATTGAGCTTGCACCCAAGGGTATAAAAGGCTACACTTCCTGACATCAGCTATTTCTCATACCGAGTTTTATCTCGGTGAGTTTCTTTTTGGTATACAAAGGAAAATCTCCTCGCATCATCCAACCATAATAGCCCGGGTCAGTTTGCAATACTTGCTCTACAGGTTTTCCCTTATGCTTTCCAAAATTTATTACTGGCACACCTTCGGCATTCTTTACTATTCTTCCGGCGATATCCACCATTTTATCAGAAGGAGATCCAGTAAACTCATGAATGGCCTCCGTATCATTTTCAAGCTCTTCGTATCGCTCAATTTGAGCCTTATAGACTTCAAAAGTGGCTCTCGTGTCTGCTTCCGCACTATGTGCATCTACCAATGAGCTATCACAATAGAACTTATAGGCCGCTTCAAGTGTGCGCTTCTCCATTTGATGGAAAATGCGTTGCACATCTATGATACGTTTGTTCTTCAAGTCAAAATCTTGTTCAACCCGTAAAAACTCTTCTACGAGCATAGGTACATCAAACTTGAGTAAGTTGAACCCTGAAAGATCGCATCCTTCAATAAAGCGATGGATTTCGGCAGCCAATTGCTTAAAAGTAGGTTTATCAGCTACATCTTCATTGCTAATACCGTGAATAGCAGAGGCTTCTTCTGAAATGGCTATTTCAGGATTAACACGGAAGGTTTTCACTTCTTCCTTTTGATTGGGATGTAGTTTCAATAAACTAATTTCCACGATCCTGTCAACACCGATGTTCAATCCTGTAGTTTCAAGATCAAAAAAAACGATAGGCTTTTTAAGGTTCAACTCCATGGCGCAAAAGTAGTACGTGCTCAGACATTGTGCTTTATCAAAAATGAGCCCGCTATAATCCACTATTTGCTTTTTAGCAATGGTTTATAAAACATTTAACTTCTATTTCGTTATTGTAAAAATATCTGACTATGAAAGAGCTCCTGACACTGCTCACTTTACTTGTTCTGGCCTTCACAGCACAAGCTCAAATAAAACCGCCGAAGTATCAAAAAGTGGTAAAAGTCTATTTAAACGAGAGCGACTATGAAGTAAGAAACGTAAGTATTGGGCTTCCCGGAACTGAAACCGGCTCTGGCAGGCTTAGTGGTTCTATAGGAATATTAAATTCCAGAGGAAACTTTCATGAGCTGGAATTGCAGCACATATCATGGAACCATAGTTTTTCCTGGACGCATAAATCAAAACGCCACCTGCTTACGAGCGGTGGTCTGCAAATACGATATGAACGAGGCATCCGTGTCGCACAAAAGATACTTGACCATAATATTGGAGCTTATGTAGGCTCATCACTTTCCTTTGGGTATGGCCAAATCAATTGCTATACCGATTCTATAGAAGGAGCACAGTACCAAGTCCGAAATCGAAATTCCAGTTTAGGTGTGGTTTTCAGAGGAAGTCTAGCAATCACCAATAGACTGAGCGTTGAAACCAATTTCGTATTTGATGCACTCACGTTTCAGAGGAACCGTGTTAAAAAAATCGCTCCTAACTTTCCAGAGAACTGGAATCCATTCGAGCACGGTAACCATTGGGTAGAAAATAGATTTGACGGCAGAATAGGTATTGCCGTTAAGTTATAAACGACCGAGATTCCGACAACAAATATTTATTTAAGACCGTATTTTACCAAGGAAAGCTTAATTCTCGTATTTCCCTTTTTAGCTCTTCTACAGTTACTGCTCTAAAAGGCAACGGCTTGGGACTCTCTTTTGCCAAATCAATAGGAGTGGTTGAAATGTATGCTTGTCCTTCTTTATACTGTACACCTAACAACCATGCCTTGCCTCTTGGTAAAGTGTTTTCAAAATTCCAATAGCCCCTTGAGTATTGCCCTCTTAAAACGACCCGTCCTTGGTTCATGAGTAGCTTAAAATCACTATTGGTACGTTGTGGTGAGGGAAAAGACTTATTTCTGAACCCGTTTACACTGTTAACCAGCTTATCAATATTGTGATTACCGCCACCAAAGGTTCTGTAGAGCACAGCTCCTGATTCTTGTGTGGCCGTTGAATCACGCAACATTCCCCAAAACGACTTGGGTTCAAGGTTCATCCAATTAAATGACAAGGTTTCCTTATTAAGTCTTTTAAACTGTCTAGAACACTTTTCAGTGACAAATTTGAGTACCAAAGAGTATTTAAACGAGAGTGCTCTTTTTTCGCGCAAATGTGATGGGCACAGCTTTGGCGCATTTTTTATTGTCTTCAATACATGCCTGTTGATAGAACCTGGTATACCACGGCCTCTAATAATTGGCTTTACTATATTACCATCTGAGTCAAGATAAAATTCCAACTTCACCGCCCCACAGCGATTGTTGGTCACAGCGTTTTCGGGAAATTTAAGGGTATTCTGTAAATAAGCATCCAGCATTGCAATTGCCCTTAGGGAAGTAATACTTTTACGCCTTTGCACATAACTGTACTTTGTTCTAACTACTCCATACTTCATAGGAGCCCTTCCGCTCTTTGCCTTCCACTTAATGGAATTGCGCTCTTTTCTGCCTTTGTATATCTTCATATTTACGGCATCCCTTACATCAGGCACCATTGCGTCAATAGACTTACCTGGTGCAAGCTTGGCGCGGTTGCCATCTCTGTCATAAGCCATCATATAAAACATACCATTGGTTTCCATCAATTGCCCATCTGTGGTAATTGTACTTAAGTTGGAAAGTGCGATATCTTCTAATTTATAATACTCTTTCAACTCCAATGTGATGTTCTCAATAGGCTTACCCCTTGTGTCCACAAAGGCGTCTTTAGGAATTACTAGAACAGTGCCTTCGGTTCCATTAATAACGGTGTCATTGTTGTTTCTAAACTCAATAAGTTGCAGTTTGTGATCTTTCCCCAGCATTTGCTCATACATGTCCGTGGCACCTTTAATTACTATTTGTACTCTTCTGTTTTGCCATTCCTCTCCCACTGCCGTGACCACTTCCCCCATTTGTTCAACTGATATCTGCTTCTCAGGAAACTCCTTAGACCGTAAATAGGCCATTACCGTTTCGATTCTTTTTGAAGCCAATCTTTCATTAAAGAGTTGACTACCGAGGGTGTCAGTATAACCTTGTAATAGTATTCTGGAAGAATGATCGCTTAAACAATTCTTGTAAAAAGTATCCAGGGACAGGGCTGAAGAATCCAGCAGATTAGCTTGGGCCTTGTCAAAATAAAACGACCTAGTTTGGCTAATTGACAAAAAAGGCATGACCACCAAAAGGAGAAAAAGAGTGTTTCTCATGTTTATTCATTTAGTATAAAACGCTTCAAAAAGTCACTTCGATATCTCATTTATCATTTCCAGACTGGTAAAGAACAATTGCCCTAAGCCATCTTCAGAATAGCTGAGAAGTGATTTGAATTGCTGCAGACTACGAAGGAGCGTCAAAGAGGGATCTTGCCTGATAATAGTCTTTCTGAAACCTCTATTTTTATGCTTATGAAAAAACGTGCGCTCCTCTCATTGGTACTATTCAGTTGGCTTACAAGCTCTATGGCGTTTTCACAGGACAGTTCAACCAAGCAACGCTTTCAGAAAACTTTCAAAGTGTCCTATGTTGGAAATTTCAACTCCGTGAAGTTTGACTATGAAAGCCTTTCGTTTTTCAGACGGTACGACGAGTACGATCCATACACCGCTCCTATTAGAAATCTATCCCTGGCTTTACAGTTTACCAATTCAAGAGGAAACTTTCATGAAGTTGAAGTTTCTCATCTTATACATGGAACTGCCAGTACAAGTCCTTTATGGCTCCAGCCACGCTCAACGGGATTAAAGTACAGACAATTATCCTGGCGCTATGAACGGGCTTTCTGCCTGCTTAGCAGATCCAGATTGAAGTTCTTTGCCGGCTATGGACTTATGGAAACCATTAGATACAGAGCCGATGGTTTTGACGGACCAGGCGGTGCTCGTATAACAGAACTCAGGGTTTACTTTACAAGGGCTTACATAGTTCCCCGGCTTACCTTTCAAATTTCAAAAAAGCTTGGAATGGATTTAAACCTTCCAATTGAAATAATTGAACAGAGTATAGCATTTTACAAAGTCCGACAGTTTGGAACGCTCTGGTCTTCTCCAAGTAGTTTGCACACCAATCTTGAGAATACGATAGGCCACTTCCAAGTTCGCTTTGGCTTGCAGTATCGTATATAAGCCAGCCAAAATTGTGTTAAAACCATTGGAATTATCAAGCAGAATGCAACGGTTTCAGCGGTTCAATCTTTAGAAGGAGCAAATCAATATCATGAAAAAACTCCTTGTATTACTACTTGTTTTCTCCTTGGGTCAAAGCTATCAAACAGTGTATGCCCAAACCGAAGAAAAGGCCCAACCACGCTTTACCAAAGCCTTTAAACTCCACTATAACATCAACAATAGACTACTTCTGGACGGAAGACAGCGCATAACTGAGCGCATGTCAATATTCGAGGGAATAAGCCTTGGTGTTCAATTGACTTCAGCCGCTGGTAATTTTCACGAATTCAGCATTCCTGCCTTATACCTGTCGAGTTCTCCATCGGAGGACTTCTTTTTGTCTACTGCGGTAGAAGATATGCGCTTGAAAAACATCATGGGATCGTTTAGGTATGAATATGGACATCGACTTTTTAAGGATAAGGAGCTTGGTAACTTCAGCTTTTATGCAGGTTTAGCTGCCACTGGATATTACCGCTACTCTAAGCTCTTTTTTGCTACGCCCAACGGCAGTTTGGAAAGACATAATATATATGGGATAAACCTCGATTTCGTACCTCGGATAAGGTATGATTTCAGCAAGAAACTTGGTGTAGAACTGAGTATGCCTATTAACATTATGCATTCAAGCTTTAGCAGGTCTAAAGTGCTTACACAAAGTCCACAAAACACGATTAATACATTTAACACTGTAAACTACAGAATGTCAACTCTAAGACCTCAATTAAGACTGTCGCTTATTTACCGCTTCAATGGAAAGCAAAAGAAGTAATACTTACTGATAGAGTGTGACCAGGAAGGTGGAACCGGTTCCTTCTTTGGTTACCAAATCTATTTCTCCTTTGAGCTTTTTCACCATCAGCTGAACCAAGTGCAGTCCAAGACCACTTGAGTTCTCATTAGCTGTAGGACGCGCGCTGAGGCGTTGAAACTTACCAAAGAGTTTGTGCCTATCCGCTTCTGTAAAGCCAGGACCTGAATCTTCCACCTTAATGGTAATGGCATCTCCGTCTTTGTAAGCACTAACACTTATGGTACCACCAAGGGGCGTAAATTTTATGGCATTTGAGAGTAGATTGCCTACTATGCTTCTAAGTATGGCCTTGTTTGACAGAAGTACCATTCCACTCCGCAGGTAAATGCTCAAATCCTGCCCTTTGGCAAGGCACATCACATTATAGTACTTCACTACCTCACTTAAATAGGCACCCAGGTCTACTGACTCAAGAGTTATTTCTTCTTCTTCGTTTGCTTCAGCCTTGTATAATGCAATTAAATCGTTGATAAGATGTAGTCCCTGTTGCGCACTTCCCTGAGCATCTCTCAATAAGTCGTTTCGTTCTTCCTCATCCAGTCCTGAATCTTCTAACAAATACAGCATCGATGATACGTTGCTCACAGGGGTTCTAAGGTCATGGGTGAGCATTCCCATAAAGCTATCCTTTTCATGAATAAGCTCTCTCAATCGCTCATTTTGGCTGTCAAGGGAGGTATTTAGTAGTTGCAGTTCCCGGCGTTGACGCATGATATAGGCAAGAACAAATACCAGGGAAACAAGAATGGCCAATGTAACAAGCAGTGAAATGGTTCTAAAGTTCTTATCCTTGGTAATCAACTCATTTTCTTTTAGCAAGAGTTGATTTTTAAGAGATGCCTCTTCCAATTCGTAACCGGCTACTGCCCTGCTTATTGCTTCCATAGAACTTGCTTCAAACAAGGAATCATCAATGGAGGCCGCCATCATAAATAGCTCATACGCCTGTTCAATATCACCTTCGGAGGCCCTGATTCCTCCAATCATATTGGTCATAAATGGAATACTCATATTCCAACCAAACCGTTTGGCCAAAGTCATGGATTCTCTAAAATGTGCTTCAGCATGTTTAGAATCGCCTTGTAAGTATTCTACCCTACCCAGGTTGAAAAGAGTGCGCATAAGACGTAAACTGTCTTGAGCTGCTGAATCAAGTACATAAGCTCTTTTGAAATAGCCCTGGGCTTCAGAGTGTTTCCCTTCAAGGGCATAGCCTGCCCCTATATTGTTGAGTACGGTACTTCTGCAAGAAGAACAGTCATCACCAAAAGCTTCATAGGCTTTTTTGTAAAATACCAAGGCTGAGTCGCGATCAGAATTGGCCAGTACATTGGCATATGAATTAAATAGATCTGCATTAAAAGAGTCAATGTTATTCTTTGCAGCCAGCCTCATTCCTGTTCTTATGTGTTGCAAAGCATTGTCAGGGGCTCCTGATCTTCTGTGCAACGCACTCATGTGCATGTTGATTTTAATGAGCACGCTGGCCTGGCCTTCTGCCAGACTTAGGGCCTCTCTATAATCTTCATAGGCTTGTTTAAACTGTTCTGTCTGTGTATGTATAGCTCCTACTTCCAGAAGCACATTGACCCACCCTACGCAGCTCCCTTTTGGAGCTTGGATAGAGTCAACCAAGGCAAGGCTTTTGTCGAAGGACCCTGCATTACTGAGTTTTTTCATTTTTGAAAGAGTTTCATTTAACTCTTTGCATCTATCCTGGGCAGCACACAGGCTAAAGCAACCCGAAAAGGCCATTAACAAGGCCCAAGCGGTAGCGCGTATAGTAGTTGAAAAAGAATGTCCCATGCAATAGCAGAACTCCTCGCCCTTACAAGCAATTATGTCCCTTTTAAACCGGATACAAACATAATGCATTGCAAGGCGAACAGCTATTGGCAGGCCTCACTTGCAAGCTCAAATGGAAAAAGAGCCGCTTAGCCCTTTCTGCACTTGCTCATCCTATTCTCTGAAGTTAAAAGCTTGTAGCAGTAGTAATTTTAGGCCAGGCATATGAAAGAAGTTTTTGAACAGATAGCCTTAGAAGAAAATGCCCAACTGCAAATAGCTAGTGATAAGCACATGGCTCCTAGCCTTCATTCAGGAGTTGGTGGTACCATTTTCACTACCGTCTATACACTCGATGTTGAATACAAAGGCTACTTAATAAAGGTGGTAAATGAGCTGGGTGGACAGGATGTGGCAAGTGTGGTATGCGAATTACCTGAACAACCGAATCATAACGAATTGGAAATCATGACTAAAGGGGGCCTGTTCCAAATATTCAGCCCCAAACACCTGTTGTGTTTCTCTGTAAAGAGCAGGAATCAGAACCTAAAGGCTTCAATAGAGAGCAGCAATGTGCTCTTTCGGTTGGGTGATCTTGTGAAAAGCACCCGGTTCGATCCAATAACAATAGGAAAAAATCGAGATGGGCTCTATAAGCTAAGCATGCATTACCACCTCCTGTTTAAAGAACGCGAAAATGTAGTGCGCCCGATCATAGACTTTTACAAACAGCTCATTAATTACCTTGGTTAAAAATATGGAGCTCCTATTTGTTTTTATAGCCTACGCAGCTCTCAACATACATGTGAGCAAAAGAATTAGGCAAGCCAACTATAAAAGCGAAAGCAAACGTCAAAACCATGAGCTTTTGGTTTGGTTTGTCCCATTTCTCGGGGCCTTTATCACCCGGAAGTTCTGGGCAAAAAGGAAGAAAGAAAAACTGGAAGTAATGACCAAGGCGAACCGAAAATTTGACAACAGTCATTTCTATGAAAGCGGTAAAGGGATTTATTAAATTCCAATATTATCAATGTGGAGTAAATACGTAAATCACCCAAACCAGCTACTCACAAAGCCTATCATTTACATCAATTCATTACAAGAAGTAACATCTCTTTTTCCAAAACAAGTCTCGTTGGGCAAGTTGATTTACGATTCCGTCTGTCAACGGTACGGACCATTTTTCACCAATTGGAGAGTCGTTGCCTTATTCATACAAAAGCAGGAAAGTCCATTATAAGATATAATCCTTGCGGAAATTAAACTCTGATGGTTTATTTGTTGAACTTCAATCTAAGCACAAGCCGATGACTTTTAAACGAATTCAGGAATCGCAAATCACCATGACGCAGCTCATGCTGCCTTCACATTCTAATTTTAGCGGTAAAATTCACGGAGGTTATATCTTAAATCTGATGGACCAAATTGCCTTCGCCTGTGCTTCAAAACACTCAGGACATTATTGTGTGACGGCTTCAGTAAACAAGGTAGATTTTGTAAACCCAATTGAAGTAGGTGAATTGGTCACACTAAAGGCATCCATCAACTTCACGGGGCGCACTTCAATGGTAGTAGGACTTCGTGTAGAATCTGAACATGTACAAACTGGCTTGATTAAACATTGTAACTCTTCTTATTTCACTATGGTGGCCAAGGATGAAAACGGAAAGAGCGTACCCGTGCCAGGCATTGTACTTGACAATGAAGATGCAGTCCGTCGCTTTGCCAGGAGTATTGAGCGCCAGGAGCAGGCACGTATTCGATACGAACATTTTGAGCCTACAAAGTTTAGAAAGGAAGAATACCTGCCCAAAATTGCTAAATACAATGCACGAGTAACACTCGAGTAAATTACTATCTGGCTCAAAAGCTCTCACTCAATCATTGGTTACAAGGTTCCACAACCATTCTAATGGTTGTTTTTCAGTTACCCAGTAAATAGGAAACAAAAATGTTGCCAAATTCAAATCACCACCTTAGATTCGCAACAAAAATGTTGCATTTATGAATATAGCACCACCCATTCAAGTCAGCAAAACATATCAACTCCCTATCCAGGAAGTATGGGAGCTAATTACTTCTCAAACCTATTTGAGCCAATGGCTAATGCCGGGAAACTTCAGAGCTGAAAAAGACTATTCTTACACTTTTAACTGTGAGCCTAATGATGATTGTAGCGATGGTCAGGTATTCGGTAAAGTACTGGAGGTAAACTCCCCCCATTCTATCAGCTTTACCTGGAATTCTCAGGGAATAAGTAAAGAAACCAAAGTTACCTTCCAATTGGAAGAACTGTCTGACGGTGTTTGTTTTAGCATATTGCATGAAGGCTTTCCCTCAGCTGATGCCAAAGCCATTGAAGCGCATACTACCGGCTGGAACTTCCACCTCTCTGAAATTGTCAAAATACAGCCCATTGAAAGAAACTAAAACAGATCCTTTTAAAGCTCTGGCCGATCCTAGAAGAAGGCAAATTATTCAAATGTTGATTGTCTCTTCATCCCTTTCACTACATGCAATTACTGAACAGTTTAACATGTCGCGGCAGGCATTGAGCAGGCACATTAGCACGCTGGAATCATCTGGAATTCTTAAAACACAGAAACAGGGACGAGAAACCATCTTCACATTGGATATGTCACCACTCAAAGAAGTAATTGACCTGGCCAACCATTACCAGGCCTTCTGGGAAAATAAACTCAACAACCTTGACCAACTTATTGAACAAAAAAAGAACGCATAAATGAATCATATAAAACACCTACTCATTATCAATGCCTCGGCAGAAACCATTTTTAAAAACATCAGCACCCAACAAGGTCTACAAAACTGGTGGACAAAAGAAACCATAGCCAAACCTGAAATTGGTTTCAAAAACGACTTCAAATTTGGTGGAGCTTATCATAAAGTGATGCGCATAACCGAGCTTGTTCGAAATGAATCTATCACCTGGGTATGCGAAGAAGGTGATAGTGAATGGCTGGGAACGGAAATTTCGTTTCGCATTGAAGAACTCAATGGCAAGAACACTCTGCGCTTTTCTCATAGAAACTGGAGAGAGACTACAGACTACTTTGAGAGCTGTAATTACCACTGGGGGTACTATATGCACAGCCTCAAACTTTTGAGCGAAACTGGTAAAGGAACTCCCCACAACGTCGCTCAAAAAATTGCTAATTAATACTAATTGACTAGCATATAACGGTTTCCCAGCGCACTTATTGAATTAAATTTTCGTTGCCATGGGAAATTGACACCTATGAGAACGAAGTTTTTGCAACTACTCATTGAAACTGCAGTTCCTTTCTTAAATACATTCAGAAGCAGTCCAGAATGGCATTACTCCCACCAGGAGCTCAGAGGACTCCCTAAAGAGTCTATTGGTTTTGAGTTATCAGCCTTTTTAGACCGTCTTCAGCTCACACTATTGCCCAAATATGAAGTTCATGACTTGCTTCATGTCTTGCTGCAATACGGCACATCGCCTAAAGAGGAAATGATGCTTCAGGGGTTTATGCTGGGTAATGGGTCTGCGTCGTTTGGCGGCAAAGTGCTTTTCACCATTGGCCTTATTATTAAACCAGAGTACTTCCCTGCTGTGAGGCAGGAATGGAAAAGAGGGAAAAGAGCTCGGCCTGTACATACTTTCAACTTCCACCAGCTAGTTACCTACAAAACCAGAACGCTGCAACATCGACTGCAAATACCCATGCGCTCTAACTCAACAGAATAAACTGGCTAAAAACTAGGTCTGCGTTTTAAATACAAAAAGAAACCTTTGAGTCAAGGTTTTAGACCTTTCAAAAAAACCGGCACACTGTAAAAGACGAAGCTTTGTAACATCGTACAAGCTAACAAGTGAGTAAGATACAAAGTGTGTAGAGGTCATGAACATATTCGTATTTAAAACAAATATTGGCACTAAAAAGCTCGTAGAAGCTTTAAAACCAGTTTTTGGTAGGCAAAGAGCAATTTCCCGCTGGTCGGTTGATATTGAAGACATTGACAATGTAATGCGCGTAGTAACCAGAAGTAAACTCCTTGAAGTAGATATCATAAAGATGGTGCGTGGTCTTGGTTTTGAATGCGAAGTACTGGAAAGCTAGGTATCAGTTTTTTCCGCTCCAGGCTTATCCTGCGATGCCATTGGCCTGGTATCGTTTGCTCCGAAAATACTTAGTGTTTCCTCTATGAAATCCTATCGTTTCTAAATGTTTAAATCTTCAACAGGTATACATTCTATTCGTGGCCCAAAACAGTACTAATTTTGGCCTGATGCTGAATGCCGTCCCCATGAAGAAACCACTACTCATTGTTGTTTTTGCAGTACTATGCTTACAATTGTTTGCCCAGCAACCGGGAGATACAATTGAGATAAGAACTTTTAACTACTCTCAAACTTATGGAATCAACCAATGGTCACCCGGAATAAGAGACTCTGTTATTGACTTCTCCGTTCTTCCTGACGTTTCATTTGAAAAGGTATTAATGACCTATAACATGCGGTGCAAGGATGCAAAGGTCTCAACTCAAAACAGGCGCGACCTTGGATGCGGTGAATGGGATGCTTCATGCAATACCTATCTACACGATTCTTCACGAATTGACTCGGTACTCTACAAGCAGCCCGATTACGTTATTTCAGGTTTTAGTGGCGACCAGTTTGATTACACCAGTACTCCTCAATACGACTATTACGAGTACACCCAGCAGTCAGTTGTTGTAAACTCTATTACCTCGGAAGATCAGTATGCCCTACTTAGTGGCACAAGTGCCATGGACAACGCCCTTGACGGAAGCATGTATTCTGGAAAAGCTCAATACCTGTATACAGCAGCAGAACTAACAGCGGCTGGTTTTACAGCAGGAAATATTGATGGTTTTCTGCTGAATGCTGGCAATGAAGGAACCATGCGCTTTCTTAAGGTCAACTTAAAACAGACTTCGGCCACTAGTTTGGATGCAAGCTCACCCGAACTTGGAGGATTCTCTGAAGTGTATTTCAATGATTTTGACTTTTCAACAGGGTCTAACAGGATTCAATTCCATACGGCCTTTTCCTGGAATGGAACTGATAACTTAATTGTAGAGCTGTCATTTACCAACAACTCTCCGGAGACTGCCATAGAGCTTGAAGGAACAGCTTCTACCGGAAAAAGTATCTATGCCAATAATGGTTACCACGCCAACCTATCAGCTAACAGCCATATTGATGTGGAAACCAAGGGCATGGAGAGCATTGAAGATGAACTTACCGTATCAATGTGGGCCTATGGAAATCCAGAGCAGCTACCTGCCAATACTTCAATTATATACGGTGAGGGCGCAAACGGTGAAAGGGATTTAAACATTCACCTTCCCTGGAGCAATTCCAATGTATATTTTGATTGCGGTGATGAAGGCAATGGCTATGACAGAATTAACAAAGAAGCTACAACTGATGAACTGGAAGGTCAATGGAACCATTGGGCATTTGTAAAAAATGCTTCTACCGGTGTCATGCAGATTTACCTTAATGGCACACTTTGGAGCAGTGGTTCTGACAAAAACCGAACTATAGATATTGTAAAATTGGTTGTTGGCAAAAGCAATAATTACAGCAACAATTACAAAGGCAGTATTGACGAACTGAGAATATGGGATAAAGCACTATCGCAAACCACTATTGAGGACTGGATGAATATATCATTGGACGCCAGCCACCCAAATTACTCGAACTTGGTGGCCTATTATCCAATGAACGAAGGAAGTGGAGTTTCTCTTAGCGATGCTTCAACCAATGCAGGCACATCAACCGCCAACAGCAAAGCCATATGGGCATCAGAAAGGGGGAGTCAACTCTCTCGATTTTTTAAGGAAGATCAGCTCAGGCCGAGTATCACGCTATTCAGAGGAAATTATGATGTGACTAAAACTTCGAAAACTGTACTCGACTCATCTTTGAAAATCGCGAACCTTGTACAGAACTATGAAATAACAAGTCATCCTAATACCCTGAAGGACGATGAAACCAAAGTGGTTTCAGAAACTGAGCTTTGGGAAGCCGTACCACAACAAGTGTTTGATGGCAATTCCGAAACTGTTCTACGCACCATACCAGTAAAAAGTGAGGGTAGCATAAGCCCAAAGAACCTAAACTACTATCGTCGCTGGCCAGCCAAGGTTGAAATTATGTCCTTTGTTACCCCTTACGGAGTGGGTTTGGATCTTGGTAAAAATGGAAAGACATGGACCTTTGACATGACTGATTACCTACCCATATTTAAGGGACAAAAAAGAATGACTATTGAACGTGGTGGACAATGGATGGAAGACATGGACATTCGATTTTTATTCATTGTAGGTACGCCACCTAGAGATGTGTTGGACTTTGACCAGCTTTGGCGACCAGAGTCAAGATCCTACTCTCAAATTACGTCCAACCGATATTTTAAGCCTGTAACTATTGAACTGGACGAGAAGGGAAGCTTTTTTAAGGTGCGTACTGCCGTTACAGGTCATGGCCAGGAAGGTGAGTTCATACCTCAAAACCACTTTGTGAATGTTGACGGTGGTAGCAACGAGTTTGTTTGGCAGGCATGGAAAGAATGCGCTGAAAACCCAGTTTATCCGCAAGGAGGAACCTGGATTTATGACAGGGCAGGTTGGTGTCCGGGTATGGCTACTGATGTACAACATCACGATATAACCGAGTTTGTAACGGCAGGAGAAGCTGCCTCTATTGACTATGGTGTAATGGGTGGCTCAGGCACTTCCAATTATATTGTCAATAGCCAACTCATCAGTTACGGCCCTGCCAACCACAGTCTGGACGCTGCTGTATTGGCGGTAAAAGAACCCTCGAACCGCGTTGAATACCAACGTTTCAGCTCAGTATGTCACAATCCAAAAGTGATTATTCAAAATACAGGGAGTACAGCACTTACCAGTGTTAGTATAAGCTATTGGGTAAATGATGCCAGTACTCCAGAAGTATTTGAGTGGTCAGGAAACCTTGCTTTTTTAGAAACTGAAGAAGTAGAACTTCCAGCCCCTTCAACACTATGGGAGAGTATCAAGGCAAGTGGAAACGCTTTCCATGTGTCGGTAAGCAAGCCCAACTCAGGAACCGATGAGTACGAACACAATAACGAGTACACTTCCTATTTCAAAATTCCCGATGTGGTTCCTTCGCGCTTTGTGGTGTACTTCCAAACCAATAGCACCCCTTACGAAAGCAGCTATGAAATTCTGGATGCGGCTGGCAATGTGGTACACTCACGCTCAGGCTTTTCGGCAAACACTTTATATAAAGATACCTTGAGACTTGATTTAGGTTGCTACACCTATGTGGTAAAGGATGCCGATGACGATGGCATTGACTTTTGGGCAAACAACGATGGACTTGGAGCTATCAGATTTATTGAAGTAGGCGGGCCTGTTATCGAAGAATTCGAAGGTGATTTTGGCGATCGTCTTGAGTATAGTTTTACTATCAACTTCCCGCTTTCTTACGATGAAATAATCGGACGTTGGGACCTAAACCTGTATCCGAATCCAAATCAAGGCTCCTTCACACTGGAAGGCAAGGATTTAGCAACTGCTCAGGTAAGAGTAGTTGACCATATAGGCAAACTTGTGGCTGTAAACCCAAGTGTGATTTCTGAAGACAAGTTGTTCTTCAACACTTCCAACCTTGCCAAGGGCGTTTACTTCGTACAAATCCATAGAGGTGAGCGCATGGAAGTAATGAAAGCCGTAGTTAAATAAACCCACCCCTAAAGCTGCGTCAGGAAACATGCTGACGGCTTATAAAAGATATTAAGTAAAAGGGTTGGAGCATGCTCCAACCCTTTTTTATGCCGTTGCTTTACATTTCATACAGAATTATCCCTGAGATGGCAGGTACTGCCTACACCTTCAAAGAGAAATTTGCCAGCGCTACACCTGCTTATAAGGCGGCCAAGGCTGCATCATAATTGGGCTCATTACCTACTATAGGTACCAGCTCCGTATGGGTTACTTTGCCTGCTTCATCAAGTACAATAATTGCCCTTGCATTTAAACCTTTTAGCGGGCCATTTTCAAATAGGAGTCCCATGTCTCTTGCAAATGACTGATCTCTGAACTGCGAAAGCATCTCCACCCCTTCTATCCCTTCAGCGCCACAAAACCTTTTCTGGGCCATAGGCAAATCACCTGAAATGCATAGAACCACTGTGTTTGCAAGTTCCGCTGCCTTTTGATTGAAGGTTCTTACGGATGTTGCGCAGGTGCCTGTATCAACGCTTGGAAAAATATTGAGAATGCACTTCTTGCCTTTGTAGGCATTCAAGTCTGTTTCTGATAAATCAACTTTAACAAATGTGTAATTGGTTAATGTGCTTCCCACTTCAGGGAAATTTCCCGAAGTGATTTCCTGCCTTCCTCCTGCTGCTAATATGGCCATGTTGCGATCGTATTTTTTGTGTTAACCAAAAGTAGCTGCTCTTTTTGCTCAAAAGTGAAAATGGCTGCGATTGGTGATGAAGAATAAAATGTTGGATAAGAGATCTGACGTTTTGTACAGCCTATCACAAAGTAAAAAGACCTTTTGTCTCCACGAATGACCACTTAACTTCACACAATGTAAAACAAACTTTACATTATGTAAAGTTTACATATCTTTGTGTCGTAATTAATTGACAACACCAACAAAATGTCTTACCAAGAAAAAAAGAACGTCGTAAACATTGTGAGTACCTTACTCATTACCGGAGGCTACTTCTGGTACGTTACCCAATCGGGCCCTGCTCCTGACCTGAGTACGGAAGAGCTCCTGAAATTTTGGGCCAAGTCCATGCTCATTCTTATCCCTGTATCTATTGTCGGAAAAATCATTGTGCATATTGTTTTCAGCATAGGAAATGCAATTGCCACCAGAGATCATAAAATTCCGCCTACTGATGAACGCGACAAGCTCATAGAACTAAAGTCCAATAGGAATGCCAACTGGATATTTGGTGCGGGCTTTTTGATCGCAATGTTTGCCTTAGTAATGGATGCTTCAGTAACAGTCATGTTTGTAGTACTTATCTGCGGTGGAGTATTGTCTGAAGTATTTGACAATGCTTCTCAATTGTATTTTCATAGAAGGGGCATATAGCATGAGCAAATCATTCTTAAGCAATAACATACGGAGCTTACGATTTCACAACGATGAAATGACACAGCAACAACTTGCTGATGCGGTAGGTGTATCGAGACAAACTGTAGTGGCCATAGAAAAGGGCAAATACTCCCCTTCTCTTGAGTTGGCTTTTCGGCTGGCTGAAGTATTTGATACTCCTATACAAGAAGTGTTTTCCTATACACCTGAAAAATAGAAGCATGCAGATTACCGGCACAGCAAACCACAAAACCCTGGCATTTCTTGAACACCTTAGTGGACTCAATAATCATAAAACCGTCATGGTTTTTAAAACAAACATTGACGATTCCTACAAACTGGGTTTAATTGCCTCGGCTTTGAACGAACACAGCTGCATTAACCGATGGTCGGTGGATATGGAAGATATTGATAATGTATTGAGGATTGAAACCACTGATTTACTTAAAAAGCCAGATGTCATTTCCCTGATAAGCTCTTTTGAGCTGATGTGCGAAGAATTATAGAAAACAAGACCAATGCCCTTGCCTAAATTTGGGTGCATTCTGATCTAACAACTCAAAACACTTCTATGATTAAACTTATAAAAACCACCGCCAGGGATTTGGAATCGATCTTTGAGTTTCAGGCCGATACAAGAGCTGTGCAGATGGCGGCTTTTACTTCAGAAAATCCGGGAGATAAAAGCGCCTATATGAGCAAGTGGACTAAGATTATAGAGAACCCTAACATACATATGATGTCCATTTTCAACGATGAAGAGCTGGTGGGCAGCATACTTCATTTTGACATGGGAGATGAAACCAATGTTTCTTACGGTATATCGCCTTCTCACTGGGGAAAGGGATATGCTTCAAAGGGCCTTAGCGCCTTTTTGCAGAGCACATCAAAACGCCCCTTGTATGGGCGGGCAGCTTTTGACAACATAGGATCTCAAAAGGTTATGGAAAAAAACGGCTTTAAAAGGGTGGGCAAGGAAGTGGCATTTGCCAATGCCAGAAAAGCCGAAATAGAAGAGTTTGTATACTTACTTGACTAACTCATAGTAAGGATTGCTTTACCGCTGATGTAACTCTTCATAGTAGAGCTCATCACTGTGCAACTTATGAAATAGAGGCCTGTCTTAAGGCCTATGAAACTCCTATTCATCTGCATTGTACTACTTCTGCTATCAGCCTTTCAAGGTTTTTCTGCTGATAGTACCAGAAGTCATTCTCACTATCTGAGTGCGTCATTGTTTAGCCACTCAGTAAGCCTGCCCTTTAGTGCAAGCAATCGCTTAGTGGCTCTTAACAGGCTCCCTGGAATGCGCATTGAAGCTGGAAAGTACCTTGGGAAAGGTTTGAAAAGACTACGAAACGGATATACGGCTTCTATCGCTGCCTACCACCAAAAAGAACTTCATTATGGATATGAGCTGGGAGGTTCTTTACTCAGTTCTTACTCATTGCACAAACGCTTAACCATTGTGGGAACCATGGGCCTTGCCTATTTACACACTTTTGAGGATGCAACACTGTACAAGCAAGATGGCACTTCCAGAGTAGCTGCCAGAGATTGGGGACGGCCACAATTCAATGGCCAAATCTCATTGGGTTGCCAAACACGAATAAATCACCGCTACGCTATAAGGGCAAGTTATTTTCAAATACTTCAAATGCCCTTTGCAAGAAAATCAGGTGTGTTTTTTATTCCACACAGCAGAGTCTCTTTGGGCCTTTGCTACAATTTTAGTGTCTAATGCGATTAGCTCTTCTCCTTAGCCTGGTATGGCTACTCAGTTCTTGCCTTAAGGATCCTGACCATAGCCTAAAACAACAAGCATGCGATCCCATCCTCCCTTTCGCCAATACTCACACCTTAGATGCCGAATTGCAATCCCTCATGGAACGCGCACATGAAAATGGTCTTCCCGGGATTTCGGTAAGTATACACTCCGCATCCAAGGGTTCGTTTTTTGGCACTTTTGGAAAAGCTGATTTGCACAATGGAATTGCACTCAGCCCCTGCCATACGCTAAGGGCCGCCAGCTTTAGTAAAACACTTATGGCCACTGCATTTATACAATTACATGATGAAGGAAAAATTGACCTTGAATCACCCATATCAGATTTACTACCGGTAGATGTGCTGGAAGGCCTGGATAAAGCCAATGAGACCAGTATAGCAGAACTGCTCAACCACACCAGCGGGATTCCCAACTACGATGACAATAGTCGTTTTGTAGCAGCTGTGCTTAACGAGCCGGGTGCAGAGCTAAGTACTCATGACCGCTTAAACTTTGCCAAAGAGCTGGGTGGGATTCCAGACTGGGTAATAGAAAAATTTGGCTACATCTATTCCAATACCAATTACCTCTTACTGGAGCTTATTTTAGAGGCAACTACCGGCGAACCTTACGATCAATACCTAGACAAGCATATTCTACAACCTACCGGAATGTTCTCATCTTCTTTCGGTACTAAAAACGCCTATCCTGAATCGTTATGTGTAGGCTATTGTGATATGTATGACAATGGCAGGCTTAGGGAAGTAAGTGCATTTGATGCCAGACGCTGGTCTGGCGAAGCCGCGCTAATTTCCAATACTTCAGACATGTATCGCTTTTTTGAGGCCTTGCTACAAGCCAGACTCACTTCCGCTGAGGGTATAGAATTGATGAAGAATGAACAATATGGCCTTCTAAAAGAAAGTATTGCCGGACATGAAGGCATAGGTCATGACGGTCTGGCCATTGGCTACTCCAGCCAAATGTGGCATTTTCCTGATATGGAGCTGACCGTGATATTAATGGCCAACCAAGGACGAATTAGTGGAGATCAGGAATCTATTGCTCCTTTCGAACGATTGTTAGAAGACATTGTGAGCCTACACAGAGAATAGGTCATGTTCTGGCTTGATTGCAGCAAAACGGGCAGTTTCATCAACTTACTTCCCCATGCCTATTCAAGTTTTACCGTACTCGAGTAAAGGCTTGGTAAGTTCTACTACGGGTAGGGCTGGTTCTTCTTAAAGGTAGAATACCTCCATTTCAAAGTTAAAGAGTGTAAATTGCAGACAAAGAATACCTTATCCATTGGTCTTCAAATCTCCTAATCTGCTCAACTTCAAAATTCATTAAGCTATGAAGAAGTATCTGGTTCTGTTTTTCACTTTATTCGGTGCTGTTGCCCTTGTAAGCGGACAAACTTTCAAAACCTTTTCCGACGACTTTGAAAACTATACCACCAGCGCATGGCTGGCACAAAACTCATCCATTTGGACTACATGGAGCGGTACGCCAAGCACCTCTGGAGACGACGTAAAAGTTACCAATACAGATGCTTTCAGTGGCTCAAAGTCTATATACTTTAACTCCGGCCCGGGACCTGAAGATGTGGTACTGCCTTTTGGCGGGGTGCACACTAAAGGGCAGTTTGTGTTTACCACCATGATGAAGGTGCCAACGGGCAAGTCTGCCTACTTCAACTTTCAAGCTGATAGCACCGTAGGATCTACCTGGGCGGTTGAAGTATATTTTGAAACGAACAAAGACCTTGCTTTCAGCAATGTATCGTCTGGTTCCCTGCTCTTAAGCGACTATCCGCAAGGAGTTTGGTTTGAGTTTAAGATGTATGTAAACCTCACCAAGAATGAGTGGCACCTATTCATTGACAATGACTACCGCGGTTACTTCTCCAATTCTATCAACAGGGTTTCGTTCCTTGACATCTATCCGGCTGATAGCGATGCCTCTTATTGGATGGACGATGTATCTTTCACCTATGCTCCGGCATCACCCAACAATGCCGGAATAGAAGTTATCAATTCTCCATTACAGGCCATTTGCGGAGATAATAACCTCAAGGTAAGGGTAGTAAACAATGGGAACAACATCATAGACAGTGTGCGCATCTATTGGACTTTGGATAGTGTTCCGCAATCACCTGTTTTCGTAAAAACAGCGATTGACACCAATTTCAGTACGGCTGGAAACAGACTTGTGGTAACCCTGGACAGCGCATTAAATCTGAAAAAGGGCCTTCACCACATAAAGGCCTGGACAGCATTTCCCAACGGGGTGGCTGATACCCTGAATTTTGATGATACCTTACGTGCTACCCTTAAGGCCGAAATCAGAGGTGTGGGCATTGACTATGCCTTTCCTTTTCAGGGCAATAAGGGGTCAGGTTTGCTGGTATGGCCGGATACGGTCTGTGTGGGCGATACTATTACCTACGGAATAACACCTCCCACCGGCTTTAAGAATACCGATTTGGGCAATACCTGGGAAATAAAGTACATCGACATTAAAAGCAACGGCATAGCTCCCGTAGATACTCAAACACTAAAGCCAAGAGCTAAAACCAATTTTCGCCTTCGCTACGTAGCCGACACCAGTGAAGGAAGCTCTCTTTTTAAAGTAGATGTTTCGGTTTCAGCAGGATCAGGAGGCTGCGATACCGTGATAACCCACTATTTCTATGTTTCCCCACAACCGCATACGGCCTTTACCGCTACTGAAGCCTGTGTGGGTAAGGGGGTGTTTTTTGACAACAAATCAAAAGGGGCCGGTAAAAACAAATATGTATGGGATTTTGGAGACAGTACCAAGTCCAAGTTCATGCATACTTCAAAACCGTACTCGGAGGCAGGAACATATCTTGTAACACTTAAGGCCACTGCGCCCTCTGGTTGTAGCGCAACAACCAGCCAAAATGTTACCATTCATGACATTCCGGTATCTAAGTTCAGTGCTGTTAATGCCTGCGATGGCGATAGTGTATCATTTGCTGACTCATCCACTATAAGCAATGGAACCATAGCCAGATATTTCTGGGAATTTGGAGATGGCGATACTTCAAATGTGCAGCACCCTACTCACATATATAGTAAAGCTAAAACGTATACGGTTCGCCTAAAAGTTACCTCTGATTTTGGCTGCGCAAAGACATCAAATGAGCAGGTGGTGGTACATCCGGTACCTGTTGCCGCTATAAGCGCTACCGACCGTTGCGAGTCAGACTCTGTGGTATTTAACAACACTTCAACTTATACGGGAACAGACACACTTGGTTATGAATGGACTTTTGGAGACGGGAATCAATCAACCGCCCGGAGTCCAATACACCTTTACAATGCTCCACGAAAATACTCGGTGCAAATGAAGATTGAATCTGCAGAAGGCTGTACAGACACTGCACAGATACCCATTGAAGTTTTTGCCATTCCGGTGGCAGACTTTGATGTGAACAATGCCTGTTTAGGCGAAACGAGCATATTCACAAACACTAGTAGCATCAGCACCGGAACTATTGCAAGCTATCAATGGAATTTGCGCAATGGGCAAACTTCAACAGCCAGAGATACCGCACATGAGTATTCTAAACCCGGCATCTTTTCAGTTCAACTCATTGTTGCCGGCAATGGAGGATGCATGGATACCCTTGTTAAGGATGTGGAGGTCTTCCCTGTTCCGGAAGCACTGTTTACCCTTGAAAATGCCTGTAAAGACGTGGAAGTGGCATACAACAATCAAAGTTCTACTACTTCTGACACGCTGAATTATGAGTGGCGTTTTGGTGATGGCAATTCTTCAATTGCCCAGTCACCAACAAACACCTACACGCAGGATGGAACCTATAGCGTATGGCTCACTGTATCTACTGAAGACGGGTGCAGAGACAGCCTTGAACAGACTATTGAAATATACCCATTACCCAATGCCAACTTCAGCTTTGTTCACAAGGGCTTTGGCCAATATGATTTTAGTCCTGATAACGCAGACCTTTTGACATATCATTGGAATTTTGGCGATGGTGACACTTCTGTAGACATTGCTCCCTATCATGAGTTTGCCACAGAAGAAACTTTTGACGTAACGCTAAGAACCACTGACTCCAATGCCTGCTCATCAGTTAAAACCATTGAGGTTTCTGTAAATACGAGTATTGCGGAAGAACGTCAGCAGACCGGCCCATTCCAGGTTTTCCCAAATCCATTCAAAGACGATGTGAATATTGTGTATGAATTGCCCAATGCTGCCAACGTGAGTATAGAAGTTTACAGCTTAGAGGGAAAGCGTATGGAAAGCCTGGTGAATCAAAGGCAACTGAAGGGAACTTATCGATACACCTTCAATGCTCCAGAGACCACAGGAATCTATATTGTGAAAATGGTGATTGATGACTACGTATACCGCGAGCAGGTTGTAAAAATGAGATAGGCATCGTTCTATCAAATTAAAGGAGGTGTTTTGCATTGGGAGTATAAATCTGCCAAAGGAATTTGTAGCATTGTGAACAAAGTATAGCATCCATGGAGCTTGACGCACTTAATGTAAGAGTAATAGAAGACAGAGACATATCTAAAATCGCTGACTATTGGCTCTTATCAGATCCTGAGTTTATGGTAAGTATGGGTGTGGACTTAGATAAGCTGCCAAGTCGTGAGGGCTTAAGCAACATGCTAAGACAGCAGATTGAAACTCCAATTGAGGAAAAAATGGCCTATGCTTTGATTTGGGAACTCAACGGAAAAGCAATAGGACATAGCAACGTCAATGGAATTGAATTTGGCAAACAGGCCACTATGCATCTTCACCTATGGAACTCAAATGAGCGTAGAAAAGGAATGGGCACTGAACTCCTAAAAAAGTCACTTCCCTTTTATTTCAATGACCTGAAACTGAAAACACTTTGGTGTGAACCTTACGCGCTGAATCCTGCCCCCAATAAAACCCTGGAAAAAGTAGGCTTTACCTTCATAAAGCGCTATACAACGGTTCCTGGTTCGCTTAATTTTGAACAGGAGGTGAATCAATGGCGTATGGACAAATAAATGCTTGAGAGCGTTATGTAGAACGGCAATCACCACATGGAAAGGAAAACTTGGCAACCATGGAAATACCCACGCTGAAAACGAAGGATTTTTTCGACAGGCATATCTCTTCTGGTCCAAAACTTCAGCAAATGCTCAAAGAGCAATTTCCAATGTTCTTTATTACTAAAGTGGAAGACATGATACGGCTTTCCAAGGTTCCTGTGCCACCTACCCGTACCTTCAATACCCATACCCTCATCTTTCTTACTGAGGGCAGAGCCACCTTAAAAATTGGACCACAGGAGGTGCAATGTAGTTCCGGAGCTTGTACCGTAACGGCAGCCGGACAAGTTTTTAGCTATGACACTTTTGAAGAGAACCGAGGATACATCTTTAGCTTCAGTAATGATTTTTTAACCGGAAAAATGGGTAGTCAGGAGCTTCTCAATGAGTTTGAGTTTCTTTCTATTTGGGGCAATCCTATTATTGAACCCGGGAGCGACACTTCGGCACATATTGGGCACTTACTAAGTAGACTACTCTTTGAATACCAGTCAAATGGCTTGCAAAACGTTCACCTAATTCAATCATACCTTTTAGCAACTCTTTGCGAACTTAACACTTGCTATAGTCCTCTTTTAAAGCACCCCAATAAAACGGCTGTTGCACTTACCAATAGGTTTAAGGATGCATTGTTTCAAAACATAAGATCCAAACATTCGGTGAGTGAATATGCCGATGTTTTGCATGTGAGCCCAAACCACTTGAATAAAACCGTGAAAGCAATAACGGAAAAGACAGCTTCCAGGTGGATTGAAGAAACCTTGATGCTAGAGGCCAAGGTGCTTCTCTTACAAACCAGTGATTCTATTGGTAAAGTTGCTCTTGACCTTAGTATCCACGACCCTTCGTATTTCAGTCGGATTTTTAAGAAAAACGTGGGCATGAGCCCTCTTGAGTATAGAAGAATGATTGAATTATCCTAAAAACGGCAGTGCCCATCCTAACTTAGGTCAAAGGCTCATGCTGAGCTTTGCGGCAAATATGCCTTAGTAGTGTACTCAGTATCGCTTATTCTCCATTCGTTACTTAGATGGCTTGTAGTAGCCCTTTTAATCTTTTCCATTGTTGTTTCGGGTGAGGCCCGGGCCAGGAACAGAGTATTTAATGCCTTCCACAACTCCATAAGACATTGGACTGCCACACTTGCCCATGTGCAGCTACTGATTGGAATTTTCCTATACAATAAGAGTGACCTTACGTCCTATTTCTGGAAGTACTTTCCTACTTCAAGCCAACATATAGACACTGCATTTTTTGGATTGTTTCACCCTATAATGATGTTTGCCGCAGTCTTGTTCATTACAATAGGATCTTCTGTGGCAAAAAGGAAACCCTCTGCCCAAGAAAAATTCAAGGCTATGTTTCTGTGGTTTATGGCCGCCTTTGTCTTGCTTCTCATAGCCATTCCATGGCCCTTCTCTCCCCTGGCCAACAGGCCTTTCATCAGACCATTTTAAGCATGAAATCCTACATTAACTCTTCCATTGGTCGCTTAAGACTGCTGGGCTTCCTTGAAGGTTCTTCCCTACTCATTTTAGTTTTTTTGGCGATGCCTCTTAAGCATTTCTTTCACTGGCCCTATTTAACCCAATGTATGGGTCCTATTCATGGAGGGCTGTTTCTTCTCTTTGTTATCAATAGTTTTTCCGTTGGTGCCGATCTGCATTGGAAGTTTCAAAAAACTACCTACAAACTGCTCTTGGCCTGCATGGTTCCATTTGGCACATTTTACATAGACCGCACCTTACTGAAACCTGCTCACGAACTACAAAAGCGCAATAAATGATTTATGTATTTAAAACCAATGTACCTAACTCCAGGGCCCTGAAAAGCCTGAAACCACTCCTTAACGAATCTCTCAATAAAGCACGTTGGAGTTTTGACCTGGAAGATTGTGATCGCATCCTGCGCGTTGAAAGTGCCAGTGATGTTACTGAATCGGTAACCACTGCCCTTCAGTCTCAGGGTTTTCTATGCACCAGCCTTGAAGACTAAGAAAAAGGAGATGTAGTAGGCTATGGGAGCAATACTTCGTCTATTTTAACACCTCCCCAATTGCCTGAACTCATGTAAATAATGGCAGAGCCTTGAGTGCCTAGCTGGTTTACATAAGTGTGCAATTGCTCAATAGTGTGCAAATAGGTGAGATCATCTCTTTTAAATGCTTGCTTGATTTCATCTTCATCAAAACTTAGGTTCCCTTTTTTAGCCAGGGTTTCAGGATTGATAAAGACAGCGGCCTGCTCAGCGGCGTCCAAACTGCCTGCATAATGGGGCAGAAACTCTTTTTTAAGACTGCTAAAGGTATGCAGCTCTAAAAGGGCTACGGACTTTAACTGCGGGTACTGTTGAGCAATAGCCTTTACCGAGGCCGTGACTTTGCTGGGCGAATGAGCAAAATCCTTGTACAAGACATAATCAGTAGTGTTTACAAGGCATTCCAATCGCCTGCCAGCTCCCTCAAAACTGGCCATGGCCCTAAAGAACTCTGAGGCACCAATGCCCACTTCTTCGCACATAAGCCTTGCCCCTTCCATGTTTTGCAGGTTGTGTTCGCCAATTATTTTCAAATGGGTTACAATTCCCTCATGTTTTACCAGGGTCATTCCATCCTTTACTTCGTATTCAGGTGTATCGTAGGGTTTTATAAACACATCCGGCTTAAACTGCTCGTTTACAATTTTATCAAGCTCGGCATCCTTTACAAAGTACACCAAAGCGCCTGTATGCTGGTTTTCAATAAGGGTTCTAAACTGGTCAACGTAGCCTTTAAACGTTGGAAATACATTGATATGATCCCAGGCAATACCGGTAATCATAAGTACCTGCGCTTTGTACCAAATAAACTTGGGTCGGCGGTCAATGGGTGATGTAAGGTATTCATCTCCTTCCAGTACAACAATAGGCGCATCTGAGAGCTTTACACTGTCTTCAAACCCTTCCACACTGGAACCTACCATATAGTCAAAGTCTTTTCCGCATTCCCGTAATACATGCATTACCATACTGGTGGTAGTGGTTTTACCATGGCTGCCGGCCACTACAAGTCGTGTTTTTTCCTTGCACTCCTCATATACAAACTCCGGAAAAGAGTATACCCTGATGCCCATTTCCTGTGCCTTCAATAATTCAGGATTGTCTTCTTTGGCGTGCATGCCTAAAATCACGGCATCAAGATCATCACTTATGTTTTCAGCATTCCACCCGAAACGCTCAGGCAACAGGCCGTGCATGTCCAGACGCGATTTGGAAGGATCAAATATGGCATCATCGCTTCCAGTTACCTGATGTCCTTTTTTGTGCAATGCAATAGCCAGATTGTGCATGATAGCACCGCCAATGGCAATGAAGTGAATACGCATAAAGCGAAAATCGAGCTTTTGAAGCTATTTGGGACTTGATTTACCCACAGTCTCTAAACACATCCCCGCCACTGGCGCGCGGCCAGTACCATAAAATGAACTCATAAAAAATGGACCTGCCGCCCATTGGATAAAGCCGGAACAAGTGGAAATATTCAATATGGGTTATGGACCTGGAATTTTATTTTTGGGAAATGGTGAAACGGATTTATCTGCTCAATGCGGGCATGCTACTTCTCTTTTTGCTGCCTATGAAAGCCAGTGCTCAAAGTCCTTTTAAGCTTGGTTTTAGATATGATTACGAAGCCTCCAAACTAAGAGGACACGACATAAATGACTTTTATCGCAGCTATAACCAGTACCATAATGGATTTATACCAGAGCCTTTTGATACTGTACATGCTAATGAGCTAAGCCATGGCGGATGGGGAGTAAGTATCAGGTATTTTGGAGAAGGCACTAAGCTGGCCTTTCAGTCTGGCTTGATAATCTCCCATGGTGGTAAGGAGCTTTTTCGGGAAGCTAAATTTCAGAACGGTATTGTTACCCGTACTGACTGGAAGGTACGAGACCTGAATGTGCAATATGACTTAGGTATACTGATTGGTAAGTCGGTTACCCTGTCTGCTCATATGGCGGGGCGCTTCCGTACCACCGAAATTGCCCTGGGCTATTTTTATCAGGATGGCTCTTATTCATTGGGCAACGAATACGACATTTTGGGAGTGTACCACGCCAGTACTACTACACTTGACTATGGCTTAAGCGCTGGATTGCTGATAAAACGATTCTACCTACAACTTGGCATAAGCTATCCTTCCAATACATTTTCAGACGACGGCCTACTTACATTGCTGGACTATGATGAACGTCAGATTCGATGGCTGGATCTTCCAAGAGACTATAAAACCTGGGCAGATGACCCTTCCAATCTTGATTTGGAAAGCGGTTTTGTGAGAGTCAGAAGTTTAAGATCAACCCGAATAAACCTTGGAATTGAATTTTATATTTTCAATTAGATGACAGCACGCTTGAAATACTACCTATTACTCCTGCCCATACTAGTACTAAGCTGTGTGCAGGATGATCAGGTTCGCTTTAAAAATAGGATGGAGGGTTCATGGACCATTGATGAAACCATCACCCACATTTATCCTGATGGGCAAAGCGAAGAAGTAAGTAGTGGTAAGGGCATAGGAACGCTGCTATTGGAGCCTCCTGAATTCGATGAAGGTGTTTTTCTTGACTATACGCTTACGCTGAATAACTCTTCATTTACCTGGAGCAAGAAGCCGTTTAAAACTGATGAGGGTAGAAAAAGGGTCTTCTTCTACTATTTCTATTGCGAAGAACTTTTTAACTGTGACATGGTAGCAACCATTGAGGAAGATGAGAAAAGCACTCAGAAATGGAGTTTCTATAGGCCAGAAGCAGGATACCATCGAAAGGTGACCTGGGAATTGACCAGAGATTAACTTTAAAGCCAGGAAACCATTTGTAGCCCTACTGTTACCAAAGGGCATTCGAACCTTTCACGCAAATGAACATGGGACTAGTATTACCTCAAAACTGGCTAGCTCTTGAGTTCTATCTTTATTGGAAGGTTTAAAATAAGCCTTCTCAACATGTCTAAGCCCATTACTCCACTTCGGTGAATGTTTCTTAAACGGTCTTTACCAAACTGAAAACGTTGGGCTACTACTCTATCCTTGCTGGCTACAGCTATCCATACAGTACCCACGGGTTTCCCGTCCATACCGCCGCCCGGGCCGGCAATTCCGCTGGTAGCAATCACATAGTCAGTATCCAAATGTTTTATTCCTCCTACTGCCATCTCCTTTATGGTTTCTTCACTTACAGCGCCATGCTTGGTGAGCGTATCGTGCTTCACCCCCAGAAGTTTTTCTTTAAGGTCATAGGAGTAGGCAACTACTGACCCGGAGTAGTAGCCTGAGCTACCGGGTGTTTGGGTTATTAGCTGACCTATATAGCCACTGGTACAGCTTTCAGCAGTTCCCACGCTTGCGTTCTTTTCCAAAAGTAATTTGCCTATGGCCGATGAAAGTGTGTCCTCACCAAAACCAAAAATTACTTCGCCCAGTAGATCTTTAATTTGATGCTCAAAGCTCATCACTTCTTTCAGCAGCTCCTCTTCATTTTCACCGGCACCGGTTAGTCGTAGCTTTACACTGGCAGGATTGGGTAAATAGGCCAGCCGAATGTAATCAGGCAATGCATCTTCTACATGGGCAATCTTAGCAGCCAGACTTGACTCCCCTACCCCAACTGTATGCAGGTAGCGATGCACAATGTGATGTCCGTCCATGCGCTCTTTTAACTTCGGAATCATGCGCTCTTCTACAATATGGCGCATCTCATAAGGTACTCCGGGCATGCTTACAAACACCTTGTTGTTTTTCTCTGTCCAGGTTCCGGGAGCCGTACCCAAGTCGTTGTGCAACACCTCTGAAGACGCCGGAACTAAGGCTTGAAGACGGTTTACTTCCAGTATTGGCACTTTTCTTCTACTGAAAAAACCTTCCACATGTGCGAGCACATCCTGGTTCATTACCAGTTCTTCGTTCAGGTATTCTGCAATGGTCTTCTTTGTAATATCATCTTTAGTAGGGCCCAGTCCTCCGGTAGTAATGATAATTTGCGCACGTTGCTCGGCTTCATACAAGCCTTGTAAAATGGCTTCCTTCCTGTCTTTAACGGTTGAACGACGTACCACTTCAATATTGAGTGCCTCAAGTGCCCTGGCTATAAATTGTGAATTGGTATCAAGGGTGGTACCGTTCAAAATTTCATCGCCTATAATGATGATCTCCGCTTGCATAGTGTTCGTAAAAGGTGGCAAATGTAGCATGTAGCACCATTGGTGATAACTTCTCAATGGCCATTGTGAGCCACGGACGTTTAGAAATATTCAGAATTGAATCCTGCCCGCACACGCAACCTGAAATGCACAAAGATTCTTTGGAGATGGGGCAGTCTTCTACCTTGCCCATAAATGTGGTGTATATGTTGAAAGCTTTAAAAACTTGTGGAATCCTGGCAATTCTGGGCTACTTGTCAGTAAACTTTTTCTCATGTGGAGTCTGCGACGGCGACGACTGGGTCATAAAACTTGGAACGCAAACCATTCGTGCCTACGATGGTCAGGAAAGGTTTATATACAGTTTTGAACCCGCTGATAGCACAGGGCCAGTAGACACGGTAGAACTCTTTATTAAGGAAAATAAAACGGTGTTCATAGAACCTGTAGAGGCTACCGACCCTTGGTTTGACTTTAGAAACGAGGCCAGGTGCGTGACCTATGTGGAAGCGCATTATGTACATATGGCTAGTGAAGACTCCAGATACACCCTCCAACACTATCAATTTGCGGGGGATGAAATATCATTTATGCGAGGGGTTGGTTTCACCTTTACTAAAAACGGTGAGGAGCTCTTAACGCTGCCTCCAACATCCTATAATACTAACTCGCTGGATTCTACAAGGCTATTAAAAAATGGTTTTCCAATAGTACATGCACGATACCGCTCTGACAGTGGTGTTACAACGACATATTCAGATTTTGCACTTATAAAACGAATCAAATGAGAAAGGCACTACTAGTATTGTTATTGACCATTCCAGGAGTGCTTTTAGCCCAATCAAAAAATGACAGTGCTTCAAGAAAACTCATGATTAAGATTCCATTTATCAATGGAGGTTTGGGCTATTCGGTATTGCCAATCAGGGATTTGCCGGTTCAGAAAACAGCTACGCTGGAATCCTTCGGTTTTGGTTTTTGGTATTTCACAAAAGGAAAAATGAGTTATCAGGTAGATGGAGATTTCAAATTTGTTCTCTATAGATATGGCACCTACTCAATGGTAAACGGACAAGGAACGCGTACTGAACAGTCTCGTTCCTACTTGAGACCACAACTTACCCTGGGGGCCAATTACCTATTGCCTCAACTTCCATCTATAAAACTATACGCCTTTGGCCATTATGAATTGATGGGCAGTGACTGGCGGAGCAGAGACTTTCTTTCTACAGGGCCAGAAACAACTGTGAACAGCACCATTGTAGGGCAAAGTCAGTTTGACGACGTATACAATGTGAACTTAACTTCCAGCAGGTTACAGCACAGTATTAAAACAGGCCTGGCCGTTAGCAACTTAAAGAACTCAATAGTAGCCCGGTTCTGGATGAGCTACTATCCAGCTCAAAACTATAAATATGTTGCTGAGTCGTTATCAAGCGACTCAAAACCTGATATAGACTGGACAGAAAAAGGAAAATCAGACCTTCTGTTTGGACTGTCTTTTGAATTTAATGCGGTATTAAGAGGCATGTCTTCATTCTAATGAATAGATGAACAAGGCCTTGACTCTACATCATGTGCTTCTCTTAATCAGCTTGCTGGTAAGTACTGCACTCGGATTTGTATCATGCGAAACATGCTTCAACAATAGCAGAACCATACTACTGGATGAAGGTTTTGTACGTACGTATCGAAATCAGGAAGAAGCACAGTTTATTATTCAGCGAAAGCAGGGAGCCACTGATACCATACGCATGTTTGTTGTGGATAGAGCATTGATTTTTACAGACCGTGGTGGCCCTGATGACTGCCCAAGGTATACGGAAGCCTACCTGACCACACTTGAAACGGATGATCAACAATACCGTCTCAAAAACTACCTGATGGCCAATGATTCGTTGGCCTTTCCAAGGCAGGTAGTAATTGATTTTAGATTCAAGGACACCGTACTGCTAGTGCTAAGACCCGCCGACTACCCATTGGATGTAGTGGACTCAACACTTAGACTTGACAATTTTTTTGATAGCCTGCAAGTGCATTATAAGGCCGACAGCGGTATGCTAAAAGCCAGTTCTGAGCAAATGACTTTAAGGAGAGTAAAATGAGAAGATTGACACTTTTGCTTTTCCTTGTAACGCAAGCCGCATCATATGCCAATGGCTATCCAGCGAGTGACAGCACTGGTATCGGTGAGCGAAAATTACTACTAAAAATCCCATTGATTCATGGGGGAATGAATGCATCGTTTTTTGGATCTTCCACATCTCCTATTCAAGAGAAATACACCTTTGAAGGCATGGGAAGTGGTTTATGGTATTTTCCTTTAAACAGGTTCAGTTACCAGCTAGATGCTGATTTCAGGTTCAGCACAGGAGAATATCAGGTACCTTCTATGATTTCAGACAATGGATGTCTTTCAATGGATACTACCTTTCTGGGCTATGGATATTTTAGTCCTCAGGTTAGCCTGGCTATCAACTATACGCTTACAGATTTAGATCATTTCAAGGTGTACACCTTTGTGAGCGCTAATCTGCAGTTGATGAGATGGACGCTTCGCAAGGTAACCGTACCCGGAGAAGGAACTCCTGTAGGTGGCACTCCCTATCAGGGAACAGAGTACGCTGCAGTTTACCGCGTACATTTCCAAAATGATGATCTGACTAAAAATGTAAGAATTGGAATGGCCTGGGCGGGAAGAGAGAATCTTGTTGTAGCAAGGCTATATACTGAAGTGAGCCCTCCTGCCCACTTTAGCTACCATGCAGAACCCATTTCAAGCGAACCCAAAGAATCCAAGTCATTTCCTGTAAAAAGTAATTGGGGCATGGCCTTCGGGTTCAGCCTGGAGTTTAATACCACGTTACACTCTTTTGGCTACTAAAATCAGAGTGTTTGCCAGAGTATGCTAGTTCCTGCCGCACAAAGCATAACATATCTACTCAAGTTTGCGTTGAATCTGGCCAACAAGGAGTCTTAGGCAGCTATGAATCCTGTTAGTCCTTTTACAAACCATCCTGTGGAAATGCTTATTCTAACCCGCATGATTCAAAGTTCAAATAGATGAAAAAGTACATCATATCCCTAGTGCTTTTTTCCATTTCTGGTGGGCTTGGAATGCTACTTTACAAATTATTCGAAATACCCTTTGGCTCTGAAATCTCATCCATCATTTTCAGGTTTTCTGTAGGCTTAATGTTTATATCACTCACTCTAAAGTTGACCAAACCAAAGGACGGCTTTTGGAAGTTTCAGCGTCTAACCCAAGAACAAGTGGGGTTCACCTTTTTAATATTATTACTTTTCGCTTTAAACAACTACCTCCACACCCAATATGGCAATAGCTCCTTTTTTGCTCAAAATGTTGCCGTTTCCCTTGTGGTATTTGGCTACCTAGTTAACTCCTTTTTTGAGGAGTTTGCCTATCGCGGCTTTATTCAGGGATATGTTAATCAAAAACTGGCAGCACCTTTCACCCCTTTGAGCCAAGGGAACTTATTTGCAAGTTTTTTAATGACTGCAACCCATGTAGGTTTCTTTCAAGTTATGGATTTTGTCTTTGCTTTTTCAAGTGTTTTTTTGGTTCTACTTTTTTCACTCATTATGGGATATCTTAGGGATAAAGGCTGCAGCATTTGGTTCTTAATAGTTATTCATACCATGGTCAATATTGTGCATCTGCTATTTCACATTGACCAATACATGTGATATCTCATGATTCCTTGCTTTTAAAACTACCTCTAGACGAACTCACATGTAAGGTATTCTCAAGTACTTATTTCACTTGCATGATATGCTTGCTTGTTCAAGCAAATAATACTGAACTTTGCTGGATGAATGCTTCCGGGACCAGCCAAAAGGTAGCTCAGTGGATAGAAAGTGAAGAACTCTTTGACAAAGGCACTTCTGTACTGCTGGCAATAAGTGGAGGTAAAGACTCTGTGGCCTTGGCATATATGCTGAAGGAGTTGGGTTACTCATTTGCATTGGCACATATGAATTTCCAGCTCCGCGGCAGTGATTCAGATATGGACGAGGCTTTTGTAAGAGCTCTTGCTTTAAAGCTGGAAACTACTTGCCATGTGGAACGGGTAAATACTAAAAAGGAGACCGCACAGGGAGAATCTACTCAAATGGCAGCGAGACGTCTTAGGTACAATTGGTTTGAAAACCTTGCAAAATCAAAAGGATATGCTGCTATTGCCACGGCTCATACAGCAAATGACAATGCTGAAACCATACTATTCAACCTGAGTCAGGGAACAGGTATTAAGGGAATAGTAGGTATTCCCGCTAAAAACAACCTGGTAAGAAGGCCGCTGCTTTGCTTAAGTACTGAAGAAGTACTTGGCTATTTGAAAACAAAAGGTATTGAACACAGAGAAGATGTTTCCAATGCCAGCGATGCTTATAAGCGCAATTACATCAGGCATCATGTAGTTCCAAACTTACAAGAAGTCAATGGCCATTTAATAGAACACCTATCCGCACACAGTACTCGTTTTAGGGAGATAAGTGGCTATTACCATGAAAAACTTGAAGCTGATAAAAAGAAGTACTGGGCGCCTACCAGCTACGGGAATTGGCAGCTGGCCTTAGCGCCTTTTTTAGAGGAATCCTATGCTCAAAACATGTTGGTGGAATGGCTTAGAAAGCTGCATTTCAGCGTTGCTGATCTCAACACCATTATGCAAAGTAACACAGGAGCCCATATTAAAAACACGGAAAACAGCCTTTTGCTGATAAAAGAGCGGGCCCATCTGACACTAATAAACAATTGGGAAACCACCATAGAAAGCTTCACAATTGACCATAAAGAATCTGGAAAGGTCAGTCATGTTCTGGGTAGCCTTAGCTGGGAAACGATCAGTTCTATTGAACAAGAAAACCTGAAGGCAAGTGAATGCACCTATATTGATATTGAGAAGCTCTCAAGCCAATCTCTGGTTCTGACAAATGCCCAACAGGGAGATCGTTTTACACCCTATGGTATGAAAGGGAGTCAGCTACTCAGTGATTACAGTGTAAACGCAAAATTGGGCCATGAAGAAAAACAGAATCTATTGGTACTAAGAGATCAAGACAAAATAGCCTGGGTGGTAGGCCACCGCAGTAGTGACGCTTACAAAATCACATCAGGTACCAAGCGAATTCTCAAACTCATATGGTCGAAAAAAACCAAATCACCCTTTCCTTTTACTGAAAACATTTAGCTTCGAAAGTTATGAAGATCAGACTGCTACTTTCTACTCTTTGCATTGCCCTTTTATCCCCTTCCTTAAAGGCACAGGAAATTACTAGTACTAATTTCACCTTCAGTAAACAAGGCACCGTGGCCATCAATGAAGTTACTGATGACTACTACCAGGGTTTGTTTTCACTGGAAGCTCCTATGCCCGGATCTCACTCAGCCAAGGCGCATTTGGCTGCAATCAAGCAGCATATTCCAGCAAAAATCTATCGTAAGACACCAGCATCAGCCAATAAAAAGGCCAAGCCCTTGCATCCTTTTATCCTCAGAAACTTCCAGGGAAACCCATATAAAAATGGTGTTCCTATGGACAATAGCATGGCTATTAGTAAAGATGGAAAGGTAATTTCTGTTATAAACAACAGCATTTTTATATACGATACGGAAGGTACCAAGTTGAGCTCTTCAAGCCTGGCAGCCTTTGCAGATACCTTGAAGATTGTGGGTAGAAAGTTTGATCCCAGGGTAATATATGATCCTGATCAGGACCGCTTCATTCTCACCTATTTGGCAGGGTCTACTATTGCTCAGAGTATGATTATTCTGGCCTTCTCTCAAACCAACGACCCGGCTGGAGATTGGAACCTGTACTCTCTTCCGGGCAACCCATTGAACGATGAAAGCTGGAGCGATTACCCCATGATATCCATTACCAAAGATGAGTTCTTTCTTACCATGAACCTACTTAAAGAGGGCGGATCTTGGCAAACCTCTTTTAAGCAAACGGTAATTTGGCAGGTAAACAAGAAGGAAGGTTATGACGGCGATGATATTAAATCAAAACTGTGGAGTGGAATCAACTTTGGCAATAAGCCTATAAGAAACCTTCATCCGGTGAAGGGAGGTTCAGCCATTTACGGTCCTAATATGTACTTTCTGTCCAACAGGAATTTTGATCTAAAAAATGATACCATCTTCTTTCTAGAGCTTACAGGTAAACAAGACGATGTAAACACCAAGCTGAACATTGATTTCCTTCTCTCAGATTCTACCTACGGAGTTCCCCCACTTGTAAACCAACCCCAGGAACGCTACTACCTGCAAACCAACGATGCACGTGTACTGGATGCCTTTCTTGAAAACGATCAAATTCTTTTTACCAGCAATAGTGTGAACTTTAGCAACAACCTGGGAAGTATTTTCTTTGGCCATATCAGCACTGTGAGTACAAACCCCAGCCTAAAAGCACAGGTATACCACTCTGACACGCTTGAGTTTGGATATCCTGGAATTGCCTTTACAGGTGATAAGGACAATATGAATGCCATTATTTGCATGAACCATGCATCTAAAGACGTATATCCAGGATGCGGAGTTACCTATTATGATGGCAATACTTTTTCTGATTTTGTAGTGGCTAAAGAAGGTACTGATATCATCAAGGTACTGGGTGGATCTGAACGCTGGGGCGATTACATAGGCATGCAGCCCGTATACGGTGAAATAGGTAAATGCTGGATGGCTGGAACTTTTGGAAAGCCTGGAAGTGGCCTCAATACTGAGTACGGCACATGGATTTCTGAAATTCAGAAGTATGGCTATAACAATATTGAAGTTCCAACAGTTGAGAAGCAAACTCCGGCCTCAGTATATCCAAATCCGGTAAACCCTTACCAATGGGTAAACCTGGAGTTTGAAATGGAAGAAGCGGAAGTGCTTAGCTACAGCATCTTTGATATGAATGGCAAGGAAGTACAACTCCTAATGCGCGACAAAACAAAAAAAGGTAGAAACCTATTCACCTTTGATGCATCACCACTGGAGGCCGGCACTTACATTATCAAAGCAAGCAGTACACAGGGTACTCTGTTTACCGAACAATTTGTGGTGCAGTAGCTGATACTTTATCAGGGCTTATGATTGTGCGTTTTACTGCGAAAATGGGAGTTCTTCGTACAATCATTGTAATCGGTCTATGTGTCCTAGTACCAGGCATTTTGAATGATGTATACGGACAAAATACCACTGACTGGGATCATGTGGATTCCGTAGTTGCCCATTACCCCAATCGTCCGCTGAGAGTAAAGGCCGTTTCTAATCGCATTAACAGAGACTTCCTAAAACCAGAAGAACGGGCCAGGGCCATATTCTACTGGATATCTACTCACCTGGCATACGATGTACGAACCAATAGGAAGCGCCGATACAGTTACAAAAACGACCGGCAACTTGATCGCATCAACAATAGAATTGCACTCAGGGCTTTCCGGAAACAAAAAGGTGTTTGTGAAGGATACTCCAGACTGTATAAGAAAATGGCTGAGCAATGCGGGTTGGAATGCAAAGTAGTATCTGGAGAAGCGAAAACTGAGGAGTTTGATATTGGGAATCAACGCTTTCAGGCTACTCACGCCTGGAATGCTGTGAAAATAAACGGTGAGTGGAAATTATTGGATGCCACATGGGGAGCAGGCGGTACTAAAAAAGTAGACCGGCAGGGAAAACGTGGCAAAAAGAAAGTATTTGTACCCCGTTTCAAGGATGTTTATTTTTTCACGCAGCCCGAGGTTTTCTTCCTCAAACACTTCCCCAGCGACACTTCAATGCTGCTTTGTAAACGTACGTACGAAGAGTTCTCTAATCTTCCACTCTGTAAAAGCCGTATGCTGGAACTCGGCATCATGTTATCAGATAGCACCAAAGGAGTGATTTGGGGCGATGAAGGAGATACAATCTCCATACAGCTTAACACGCAGTATGAACTCAAGGACCTTGAATTTAAATTTAGCCGCGAAAAATGGGATCACATGGCCACTCAGGCCTACGCTACTGAAAGTGGCTACACTTTTGAATTTGTAAATCCCTATATAAACGGAGGCTATCTATGGGTCTATTGGCGCAATGAATCTCTGGCGGCCTTTAGAATTCGCCCAAAACCAGAGCTATAGAAATTTAGTCGTTTGACAATGCTTCAAGCGAACTCCCTAATTCAATCTTCCCTCCTTCCAATACTCTACAGCATATCCCCCCATGGCTACGCATGGCGTTATAGCCGCCATTTCCAAGATTTTCTTCCATACGTGAGCAAGGAGCACATGGCCCGGTGTGCTCAAGCAATGCATTTCCCAATCTAAACTTCTTGCCCTTTAACGCATGCAGGTTAATGCCGCTTACCACTATGTTTCTTCTAAGAAGCTTAGGATCAATGTGTTCTCTTCCCAACATGGAAGCCACAGCATCTATATGTTCTTTCTGAATAAGGGTAACACTTCGTTTTCCGCTCAAGCCTTTGTAGTGGTCACCTTCAAGTCCTTTTTTGGCTATAGCCATCACATCTTGCTTTTCTACAGGCATTGCACCCCGTTCGGGCCTTACAGTAATGAGTTCTACTTTTCCATGCTGAGCAAACTGCCCTGTAAGATGAGCAATGGTTTTATCTTTAAAGGATAGCATAAAGCAAAAATAACTGCCTGCCGCTGTTTCTAGTGGTTCTTCAGGTAGCTATTAAAGGCGTCTTTGTACGCATCGCTCACAGGTATTCGCTGGTTGTTGATGACAATTTGCCCTCTCTCTACTTCTTCCAGCTTGTTAAGGTTTACGATATAGGATCGATGCACTTTCATAAATGAATCGGGCAATGAATTCTCTAATTCGCGCAAGGGCATCAAAACCATCAGTGGCTTCTTATGGGCTCTATACACTTTGATGTAGTCCTTTTGATTTTCAGCAAACAGGATTTCATCAAAGGTTACCTTATGTATCTTGTAGTCGGCTTTCAGAAACAAAAAGTTACGTTCTGTTTTTTGCGCCTTGGAAGCACTGTTAATAAGTTCCTGATACTCAAGACCTTTTTGAGCTGCTGCCAGAAACTCCCCATATCCAAAAGGTTTTACCAGATATTCCAGAGCGGATACCTTAAATCCTTCCAAAGCATATTCTTCATAGGCTGTAGTAAAAATCACCTTGGTTTCCCTGGGCACCAGTCTGGATAAGTCCAGGCCTGAGAGGTCAGGCATATTGATATCGAGAAAGGCCACATCCACCTGATTCTTCTTCATAAAGTCAAGAGCCTCTACACTACTATAAAACGTACCCATAGTTTCTATGAAGGTGGTTTTATTCAAATAACTTTTTAAGAGCTCTAAGGCTGGCGGCTCATCGTCAACAGCTATACACCTAATCATGCTTCAACGGTATTTTTAAACTCACGGTAAACATCTCTCCCTTCGCTCCATGTTTCAGGCTATATTGATCTTCTTCAAAAAGCAATTTTAACCGGCGCTCCACATTTCTTATTCCCAAGCCCCCTTCTTCCTCCTTCTTCAATGAAGTCTGATGCATGGTGTTTTCTATTTCGAAATAGAAAAAATCCCAGTCACTCTTTAAAAAAATTCGTACCTGTGAAGGATTAGAATAACTCACCCCATGCTTAAAGGCATTTTCAATAAAAGGTTCCAATAAAAGCGGGGGCACCATATCGTGTCGGGTACCAATATTCTCTTCAAATTCAACCCGAACAAAGTCCTGAAGGCGCAGCTTCATGAGCTCTAAATAATCTGTTACAAATTCCAATTCACTACCAATCTCTACATAATCCTTATTCGTTTTATAAAGATGATAGCGCATCAGTTTAGACAGTTTTAGCACGCCAAGCTGAGCTTTGGCAACATCAAGCTCTATAAGAGAATAAATGTTGTTGAGTGTATTGAAAAAGAAATGCGGATTAATTTGAGACTTGAGCAAGGCCAATTCAGTGCGTAACTGCTCTTTTTGTTGCCGTTCTTGAGCGTCCTGGTTGTTCTTCCAACGCGATGTAAGCTTAAAGCTGGTCCCTACAGCAATTACCATAATTGGAGGAAATATTCTAAACACATAAAACCTAATCCCTTCCATTTGAAAAGGAAAAAGCCTGTGATTTCTTTCAGGCGTACCATCTTCTAAAAACAACCCGTCCATAAAGTAGCGAAATGTTTGGCCTACTACAACAAAGAGAAGTACCAATACCACTACCCCAGCAAAAAAGCGTTTGGAGTTATTTCTAAAAATGGTTCTGGGTATTAACCATTCTGAGTTAATGTAATATACCGAGACGAGCAACATGTTTATTCCCGCCAACCGCATCAACCAATAGGTTGATACTTCTTCTGCCTGCAATATGGAGCTATATGGAAGTATGAAAATTAACAACCATACCACCACATGGGTGATGACAATAGGTGGTTTATGTGTCCAGTTCCACTTCATGGAAGAATAACAATGCTCTTTTGATCTAATGAGATAGCCGCAAAATAGCCTAATGCTCCGTTATTCCAATTATTTTGAGGGTTCGCTGGGGATGCGCTTGCGGGCCCCACCCCCTGTGAATCACCTAAGGTCTCATAAAAGGCGTGAGCAGCCTGATCTATAGACAACAGGGAAACATGTACAGTATCACCAGCTTCCAAAAAGGCTCCTCTTAACCTGTAGTCAGTTGTTTCTCCGTCCTGATTGATGTCATCAGTTAAAAAGTAACCGCCCCTCGCCGGATTGGTTTCTTTTCCGTTCACAGCGAGGTTAAAGCGATAGAAATTCTCAACTTCTTTGGGATCATTAAATCTGACTACCGCGAAATAATAGGTATCACCTGATGCCTGTTCCTGACCAAAGGGCGAACGTATTTCGGCTTCTTCAAATGAGAGCTCACTAACTGGAACCCTGGCATGTAAAAACGACGATGCAGTATAAACCCCAAGATCATGAGAGACTTCAAGAGTGTATAGTGAATTCCCTTTGGCAAGCACAGGTGCTGAATACTGTCCTTGACCCAAGCCATTGAGTACAATTACCTCGTTTTCAGGGCCTATTAAACGTACAGTCGCATCAGAAAGCCATCTTGTTTCTTCTGTTTCGAAATAACTTGAGGTTTGAGATACTTTTACCAAAAAATTATGTTCTCCTTCAAAGAGATTGGCTTCAATAACAATTTGTGGATTTACTTCGTTGAGGTCTACGTCAACCACCTTTTCACACGATGAAAATAGTGCAAGGCCCGTGAGGATATAAAAGAAATGTTTCATTGTTCTAGAATTTGAAATTGTAGGAAAAGGAAGGAACCCATTTGAATAGTGAAAGCTGTACTGCTTCTGTAACTGCGGGATTGGCTTCGCTCTGTTGAAAATCTATTGAATAAGCGTTTTCTCGACCATAAGCATTGTACAGAGAAAAATTCCAGCTTGATTCAAACTTTTCTGTCTTTTTGCGCTGCCAGTTAAGCCCCACATCCAAACGGTGGTAATCGGGCATCCGGTAGCCATTTCGCTCTGTGTAATAGGGAATCACTTGTCCGTCTACTTCATATTTTCCTGAAGGAAAGGTTACAGCGTCTCCGGTATAATATACCCAGGTGGCAGACACTGAGAGTTTATCGGTGAGATCATACATACCCACAATAGATAAGTCGTGGATTCTGTCTTGACGCGCCGAATAAGCTTCACCCCCATTGATGTAATCAAACTCACGCAGGGTTCTGGAAAGAGTATAACTCAACCACCCTGTTAAACGCCCTTTTTTCTTTTTCAAGAAGAACTCCAGGCCATAGGCTTCTCCATCACCATATACAAGCTCTGACTCTACATTGGTTGAAAACTGTATGTTGGCGCCATCTCTGTAATCTATAAGATTACCCATGCTTTTGTAGTAACCTTCAATGGATAGTTCAAACATGTTGTCTTTTAAATTTCTGAAATATCCCAGGGCCACTTGATCAGCTGTTTGGGGTTTCACATTATTACTGCTTGGTACCCAAATATCAGTTGGTGTAGAAGTGGTGTTGTTAGAAAGAAGGTGTAAGTATTGGTAGTTTCTGTTATAAGAGGCCTTGATAGAGCTTTGCGTATTAAGTCGATAGCGCCCTGCTAGTCTTGGTTCAAAACCTCCATAATTGGTTATTGATTCCCCTTTCTCATATTCGGTCTGGTCAATTAGTGTTCCGTTCTCATCAAACTCATAGGCCGTTCCTTCTCCTCTATAGTCAAAAAAGGAATAGCGCAAACCATAGTCCAGACTCAACCGATCATTTACTTTCTGCTCGTTCTGTACATACAAGGCTCCTTCAATAGCGTATTGACTCTCTACATCAGTAGACCCGAGTAGGTTATTTGAACCGGCATCTATTTGCCCCGGCACAAAAGTGTGGTCAATTAAGTTTCCTCCAAACTTTACAGTGTTGTTGTTGTTTGCAAACCAGCTAAAGTCTTGTTTTAAGTTCCAATCATTTATGGTAGAAGTAAGGCTAAAACCTTCGTCTGAATCGCCAATGGCAATTTTGTAATCGTAGTCGCTGTAAATCAGTGATGTGTTTGAGAACAATCTATCGCTAAAGATGTGGTTCCAGCGCAGGGTGCCCGTTGCATTCCCCCAGTCAAAACCAAAGTTTTCACTGAAAGCAAATTTGTCCCTTCCAAAATACCCTGAAAGAAAGATCCGGTTGTTTTCATTTAACTGGTAGTTCGCTTTGGCATTCAGGTCATAGAAATACAGAGATGTATTCTCCAAAGCTTCGTCACCGCTAAGGGGCAAAAACAAATCAGCATAGGTTCTTCTTCCACTTATAATGAAAGATCCTTTGTCCTTTACAATCGGGCCTTCCACCGTAAGCTTTGATGATATAAGTCCTATTCCGCCAGAAACCCCGAAATCCTTGGAGTTACCATCTTTCATTTTAATATCCATTACTGACGATGCTCTTCCTCCATATTCGGCTGGCATTCCCCCTTTGTACAGTGTTACATCCTTTAGTGCATCTGAATTAAAAACTGAGAAAAAGCCCAACAGGTGAGATGGATTGTAAACGGGTGCTTCATCTAGCAAAACCAAATTTTGATCTAAGGAGCCACCCCGTACATAAAAACCACTATTTCCTTCACCTGCCGTTTTTACTCCAGGCATCAACTGGATGGTTTTCATCACATCCTTTTCACCAAAGAGCACAGGAATTTTTTCAATTTCTCCCATGTCGAGTTTGGTTACACTCATGCTGGTACTGGTTACGTTTTGATCCTCCTTCTCGCTTTCAATTACCACGGTAGTTAAGCTTGACAAGGCAGGTGCCAATTCCATATTGATCTTTGTGTTTTCGCTAAGGTTAATTTCCTTTTCGAGCGTCTCATAGCCCAGGTATCTATAAAGCAGTGTGTGGGTTCCAGCTTCAAGGCTCAGCGAATAAAATCCATAGGCATTCGTAGTAGTTCCGGTTCCCTGACTTGATTTAAGTACTACAGCCGCTCCTATGAGATCTTCTCCTGTTTCGGCATCCTTTATGGTGCCGGATATAGTGTATTTGTTCTGGGCCAGACTACTGGCGCTCCAGAGACTTGCAAATAGAAATAGTGAAAGGATTCGCATCTTTTTGTGTTATCGAAAACGAATGTCCTTCCAACTTATAATGGGCTAAAATAGAATCTACGTTTGGCACTTTTCTCTGGACGTTTGGCTCAAAGAATCAGATACTTAAAAACCACCCAGCTCTGAAAAACCAGGGAAATCATGGTCAATTTGAGCTAGACCAAAACTTTAGCGCTTACATCATAGCCTCTCAAAAACTCATCAGACTTCATACGCCTTTTGCCTTCCAGCTGAAGTTCTTGAACCACAATGTAGCCTCCTTCAACCGCTATCTTCAATAAGCCGTCTTCGGGCAACAAGGCTCCAGCTTTATGAGAATGTTGGCTTTCTTCCTTTGCGGTTTTCAATAGCTTAAAGGTCTTACCTTCCAAGGTAGTCCAGGCCCCGGGATAAGGTGACAAGCCTCTAATCTTATTATGGACTTCCTTGAGGGCTTTATTCCAGTCCACCTTACAATCCTGCCTGAATATTTTAGGGGCATGTCGCATATCCTCAGTTAGTTGCTGAGCACGAGTCGCAATCTCTCCCCTTTCAATGGCTGCAGCTGTTTTGGCAACCAATTCTGCTCCCAAATGCATCATTCGGTCATGTACTTCACCAGTAGTTTCGTCCTCGCCTATTGTCATTTTTACCTGATCAATAATCTCACCAGTATCAATTTTATGGTCGAGGAAAAATGTTGTTACACCGGTTTCCGACTCTCCATTTATTACAGCCCAGTGAATAGGGGCAGCACCTCGGTATTGTGGTAAAAGAGATCCGTGGAGGTTGAATGTGCCCTTTGGCGGCATTGCCCACACCAGTTCGGGCAGCATTCTAAAAGCCACCACTACAAATAGCTCTGCATTAAGAGATGACAGTTCTTCCAAAAACTCTGGCGCTTTTAGTTTTTCTGGCTGCAATACCTTCAGTCCTTCCTTCACTGCAAATTTCTTCACTGCAGATTGGTTGACTTTTTGGCCTCTACCTGATGGTCTATCAGGTGCGGTTATAACGCCTACAAGCTCGTGTCCGGCTTTTACCAATGCCTCAAGAGAAGCCACTGCAAAATCCGGGGTTCCCATAAAAACTATTCTCATGCAATCGTATCAATAGGCCGCAAAGGTAGAGCGCGGATAACGGCAAGTCAACTATTTTCGCCGCGATGGAAAAGCAATGGCTTCGCCGTAATATTCCCGATGAAGGTCTCGTAGAAATGCTTCGAGAAAAAATTGGCATTAGCTCCGTTTTGGCTTCCTTAATGGCCCAGCGCAACCTGAAAACTTTTGAGGCCGCGCGCGACTATTTCAACCCACATACCAATCAACTACATGATCCCTTTTTAATGAAGGGCATGGATGCTGCCGTGAAACGCGTTGAGAAAGCCATTGAGAATGAAGAAAAGATCATGTTCTATGGTGACTACGACGTAGATGGTACCACTTCAGTAGCCCTTATTCACCTCTTCTTCAAAGGCCATTATAACAACTCTATCTATTATATACCGAGTAGACAGAAAGAAGGCTATGGCATTTCGGAGCAAGGAGTTGACCACGCCCACGAAAATGGAGTTCGCCTCATCATTGCCATGGATTGCGGCATCAAGGGCAATGCATTGGTTGACAAAGCGAATGACCTGGGAATCGATTTCATTATTTGTGATCATCACACACCGGGAGACGAAGTACCCAATGCAGCTGCGGTTTTGGACCCAAAGCAAGAGGACTGCACCTACCCTTACAAAGAACTGAGCGGCTGTGGTATCACCTTTAAACTGTGCTGTGCCTTATCGCAAAGAGATAACATACTTAAAGGAGATCCTTTTAAGCTCATTGACCTGGTGGCCATTAGCATTGCTTCAGACATTGTTCCCCTTACTGGGGAAAACAGAGTGTTGGCCCATTATGGTTTAAACAAGCTGAACACAGAGCCTGTAGCAGGCATTGCCCAACTCAAAGAAACCGCCGGCTATGCCAAGGCATACAGTATAACGGACATTGTTTTTAAAATTGGACCAAGAATTAATGCTGCCGGAAGAATATCCGATGCCCGGGAAGCTGTAGACCTAATGGTGGATAGCGATAGGGAAAGCTTAACCGAGCGTGGAAACAAGATTAATGACTTCAATACCACACGCAGGGAATTAGAACAGGGAATTGTTGAAGAATGCATTGGCCGGGTACGTGAAGATGCTATTTACAAAAACACCGTATCCACTGTGGTATATGGAGAAAACTGGCACAAAGGAGTAGTAGGCATTGTGGCTTCTAAACTGGTAGAAGAATTTTACAAGCCTACAGTAATACTCACCAAGAGTTCTGATGGCATGGCAGTGGGCTCAGCAAGAACCGTTGAAGGTTTTAACCTGTACAAGGCCCTTTCGGAATGCAGCTTCATGTTTGAACGCTTTGGTGGACACAGAGCCGCCGCCGGTCTCACTATACCCATTTCTGAGATTGACAATTTCCAATCGGCCTTTGATGACGTTGTTCGCAGCATGATTACACCTGAAATGTTGGTACCCAAGGTATGGTATGATAGTGAGCTTACACTATCCAGCATAGGCTGGACTATGTATAACACGCTGGATAGAATGGGGCCCTTTGGACCAGATAACATGCGCCCCACCTTTGTAAGCACCAACGTGCTTCCTCTAAAACCCAGAGTACTTGGTAATAAACACTTAAAGTTTTCAGTCAATGCCGCCGTTGGGAGTATTGATTGCATTGCGTTCAACTTTGGCCATATTTTTGAAGTTATGAAGCCTGATTGCGTTGCAGACATTTGCTATACTATAGAAGTAAATGAGTGGCAAGGCAACCGATTTATACAACTGAATATTAAAGACATCAAAATACACCCATGAAACTGAGAGCAGAAAGCCTTGTAAAAGTATATGGCAAGAGGACAGTAGTGAATGGAGTTTCTGTGGAAGTGAATCAGGGAGAAATTGTTGGGCTCCTAGGTCCCAATGGAGCTGGAAAAACCACTAGTTTCTACATGATTGTAGGCTTTGTGAAACCTGCTGAGGGAAAAATCTTTCTGGACGATCAGGACATTACTCCTTTACCCATGTACAAACGCGGACAAATGGGTATTGGCTACCTCCCACAGGAACCCTCAGTGTTTAGAAAACTAACCGTTGAAGACAACATTTTGGCCGTTTTGGAAATGACAAAGCTGGGAAGACGGGAGCAGAAGAAAAAAATGGAGGAGCTCATTGATGAGTTTGGTCTGCAAAAAGTGAGGAAAAGTAGAGGCGACGTATTATCAGGGGGGGAAAGAAGACGTACAGAGATAGCTCGTGCGCTGGCTGTAAGTCCAAAGTTTATTCTCCTGGATGAACCCTTTGCAGGAGTAGATCCCATTGCGGTTGAAGATATTCAACAAATTGTGGCAACGCTCAAGTACAAAAATATAGGAATACTCATAACAGATCATAACGTTCAGGAAACGCTTTCCATTACTGATAGGGCCTACCTGCTTTTTGAAGGAAAGATTCTTAATGCCGGTACTGCCGAGCACCTTGCAGCTGACGAAACGGTTAGGCGTGTTTACCTCGGACAAAACTTTGAGCTTCGCCGAAAGACCTTTAGTCAGCCCGAATAACTATTTTTGGCAAAATGGCTTAAAGGCATTTTGTTATGGAAATATTCGGAATCACCATGGAAGAGTGGCAGGTTTGGGTGTTGCTCGGGGTTCTTATGTTTATTGTAGAAATCTTTACTCCTGCCTTTGTAGCAGCATGTTTGGGTATTGGATTTGTTTTTGGCGGTTTGGCTTCCGGCCTCAATATGGGCTACTCCATGCAGTTGGTTTTCTTCTCTATAGGTACTGCCGGGTCCTTCTTCTTAATTCGTCCTTTTATTTTAAAAGTTGGGTATAAGGGAGCTGAGAAAGTAAAAACCAATGCCGATACGCTTATAGGAAAAAACGCCCGTGTTACTGAAACCATAGATCCTGCCAAAGGTGCTGGGTACGTTGCTGTAGACGGAGACTATTGGAAAGCTGTATCAGCCAACAACGAGGTAATTGAAGCTGGAAATCAGGTAACCATTACACAGAGAGACAGCATTGTAGTGACAGTAGTAAAAAACAACTAAATAAAAATTTATGGGTGCTACCATTATCGTAGGAGCTATTGCTCTGTTTATTGTGATTTTTGCCATTTCGGGTTTCAAGATTGTGCAGCAGTCTGAAACAATGCTTATAGAACGACTGGGTAAGTACAACAGAACCCTTACATCAGGTATCAATGTGATCATACCTATGATTGACAGACCAAGGGAGATTAACTGGCGGTATGTGGTAATGGGAATGGACGGCAGAAAATTTTCACGATTCAAGACCATCACGCGCATTGATCTAAGAGAAACAGTCTATGACTTTCCAAAACAAAATGTGATTACTAAGGATAACGTAGGTGTTGAGATCAATGCCATGATCTACTTCCAAATTGTAGATGCGATGAAGGCAGTTTATGAAATCAACAACTTGCCTGATGCCATTGAAAAACTCACACAAACCACCCTGAGAAACGTAATTGGTGAACTTGAATTAGACGAATCACTCGTATCAAGAGACACCATTAACACAAAACTGAGATTGATACTTGACGATGCTACCAACAAATGGGGAGTAAAAGTAAACCGAGTTGAAATTCAGGACATCAACCCTCCTACAGACATTAGAAACGCGATGGAAAAGCAAATGCGTGCTGAACGTGACAGACGGGCTGCTATTCTGGAAGCGGAAGGTCAAAAGAGAGCGAAAATTCTTCAGGCAGAAGGTTTTAAAGAATCAGAGATAAACAGAGCAGAAGGAGATAGACAAGCGCGTATTCTTGAAGCGGAAGGTAAAGCCATGGCCATAAAAACAGTTGCTGAGGCTGAAAAAGAAGCCATTCAACAAATTTCAGCTGCCGTGGTAGACCAACAGGGAGATCCTGTAAACTATTTGGTAGCCATTAAATACATTGAAGCTTTAAAGGAAATGACCACTGGTCAGGATAGCAAAACAGTGTATATGCCTTACGAAGCTACAGGAATACTCAGCTCTGTTGGTGGTATAAAAGACTTGCTTAAAGGCTCATAACAGCAACACATTGAATGCCGGTACTAAGCAATGCATCTGCCTACGGAGCCATTGATACGCTATGGCTGGCAAACGAAAACTACATTAATGTAAGCTCAATAACCGTCCCCTTTCCTCGGCATGAGTTCATCATCAACATGGGCGATACTTTTGAAGTAGAAGGTGCTGGTTACGGACAAAGCTTTCTATTCTCTCCCATTGCCACAAAGGCCATCCATACACGAGCAAAAGGTAGATACCACGCACTGGGAGCCATGTTTAATCCAGTGGGGCTTTATAAAACGTTCGGACTCAGTCTAAATGAATTACATCAACAGGCTCGGAAATCTCCAAAAGATTTACTTTTTGACCAAGACGAAGCACTTTGGCAAGAGCTGAATCTATGTACTAAAGATCAGGAGAAACTACAGGTTTTGGCTGCATTTTTTAAACGAAACTCGCATAATAGAACAGTACCTAAAGTAGTGACGAATTTCTTTGCTGGCTTTTCTAACAAGCGTTCTGCACATTTCGAAGTAAAGGAAATGGCAAAGGGCTTAGGCTTTACTTCAAAGCACCTTATTAACTCTTTTAAAGACGTAGTGGGACTCACCCCAAAGCAATACACCTTACTACTCCAAGTAAATGTGGCAGTACATTCCATTTGGAAGAGCCCTTCAAGGAGCCTGACAGAAATTGCCCTTTCCGCCGGGTTCTTTGATCAATCGCATTTTATCCGTGTTTTCAAAAGAATCACGGGCCTTACACCACTTGAGTTCAGGAATGCCCAAAATCGATCAGGATCGGAATTTGCGAACACGATATTGGAATAGGTTAATTCCGTACAATTTTGAGGAAACTAGTAGGGATACGTTTGCCTCCAATAAATTATTTCACATGACCCATCGAAAAATAGTAATGAACCTGTGTACAAGTCTTGACGGCTATATTGAAGGCGCTGAAGGCGAAATTGACTGGTGCTTAACAGACCAGGATTATGGTATGACAGAATTTCTATCAAGAATTGACACCATTTTTTTTGGTAGAAAAAGTTACACCCAACTCTTAGAAGCGATGCCACAGGCTTTTCCGGATAAAAAGAAGGTGGTTTTCTCGAACACGCTAACCACGGTTCCTGAAGATGTGCAAATAATAAACTCTGATGTAAAGGAAGAAGTGCAGAAGATTTTGAACACATCTGGAGGAGATATATGGCTCTTTGGAGGCGCGGTGTTAAGTACAGCCTTACTTGAGCTTGACCTGGTAGATGAGTTTATTATCTCCATCCATCCACTGGTGCTAGGTTCCGGTAAACCTTTGTTTCTTCCTTTAAACACAAGGAAAAATCTTGAATTGCACAATTCTGTTACCTTTTCATCTGGTCTTCTTCAAGTACACTATGTGCTAAAACGTGAATGATAGAAGATGCGCCAAAATAAAAAGGGCTCAACATGCAAATACCGGAAAGACTCATTCTAAAAAATACCATTGTAAAACCTCACGAACTTCTCATTCTTCTGGTACTTCCTGTGAGCCTCTACTTTTTGGTATTTGAGGACAGTATCGCCATAGTTCTGATTGCAATTGCCCCAATATTGCTCCTGGCCGTTGTTAAGCTGGTTAAGCGTCTTGGAAACAGAAACCCCATTATTATCATAGATCGAAGGGGCATTGAGCTATGTGAGGAAGGGCGATTTTATGAGTGGAGCAAAGTGGAATACGCATTTATCAAGAGACACGCGTCAGGTCATGGGAAGCATTCCAAAACTATAGATCGCTTCCACCTCATATCGAACGGTCAAGAAAAGACCATTGACCTTACAGACATCAAGTTCAACCGTGGGATGGTAAAAGCGGCCATTCAACAATATAGCGGCAGGAATATTGCCGATGCTTCCGACAAATTCAGAGATGAGGTTGCCGCACTTCTGCGCAACAAGCAATATGCTGACCAAGTGGCGCACCGATTTAAGAAGTTCAAGCTGAAACAAAGCATCATAGCACTTGCTGCATTGTTTATCCCCATGGGTATTTCTATTTACTTTCAGGCAAGCACGCATCATTGGTATAGCGTAGGCCTGGGCTTTACGACAGCTCTGCTTCTTACATTGGTGCTATCAAAAATGGCTGAACAAAATTTCAGAAGAACGGAATACATCGCAGATCTAAGCGATCAGGAATTCAATAAAATTGGCATCAAGTACGAGGTGAAGTATTCAAAAAAGACAGCTATTGGCCTGACTATATTCTTAGCATTATCAACAGCGGCCATATTTGTGATTTCCTATTTCGCCACGAGACCATAACCGGAGCAGACCACATAACAAGCAGGGCACTTTAGTAGAGCCGATTGATGAACTAGGAAAACTGCTTGTTAACCGCCTTAAATATAAACTCAGGTGCCAGTCTGCTCATTGTTTTCAATTGGCTGGACTGCCCTGGTGTGATTTCTAATTGGTCTTTTTCAAGCCCTTTTATGAATGCAGCTGCCAAAGCTGATGAAGACATCATTTTTTGATCACCAAAGGCATCGACCATTTCAGTTTTCACCAATGGAGGCATAAGTTCAAAAACCTTGAGTCCGGTTCCCTGCAGTTGGTATCTAAGCGATCTTGTCCAGGCATGCAATCCGGCTTTGGTACCGCTATATACGGGAGCCAATGCAAGAGGCACAAAGGCCAAACCAGATGACACATTAACAATGGCCGCCTCGGCTCTTGCCTGCAGAATAGGCAAAAAATGACTCACCATTCGAATGGGTCCCATAAAGTCTATTGCCACTTCCCGCTCTTGAATTTGAACGGAAGGTGCACCTTTTGAATAATTTAAACTCTCAAAAACTCCGGCATTATTGATGAGAATATCCAGTCCGCCCTTCTTCTCAAACTGCTGTACCAAGTTTTGAATATCCCCGTCGGATGTCACATCGCACACAACAGTTTGCAATTGCGGTGTCATTTTCCTGGCCTGATCAAGTTTAGAGGGATTTCTACCACAAATGGTTACCAAGGCTCCTTTTGCTACCATGGCTTGCGCTATTGCCAAACCTATGCCTGATCCACCTCCGGTAATAAGTACTGATTTATTCGCAATCTTCATTTGAATTTTACTTGCATTATGCAAGTAAATTTATCATTTCAATTTCATTTTGCAAGCTTTTCTACTTTTGTGCCATGCAGCGGTCTAATTGCCCTATTTCATGTACTCTTGACATCATTGGAGATAAATGGACTCTGGTTATTGTCAGAGATGCCCTATTTAAAAATTTTACAACCTTCGGTGAGTTTCAATCGTCGCCAGAAAAAATAGCCAGTAATATCCTCACCGCCCGGCTCCAAAAAATGACTGAAAACGGCATTTTCACCAAAGAAGGAGACCCCAGTAATAAACTCAGGATTCATTACAGACTCACGGAAAAGGGAAAATCACTGCGGACCGTACTACTAGCGGTTGGTTTATGGGGTACAGAACACATAGAAGGCACTTCAGATATTTTGAAAAAAATATCATAACCTTTTCCATTACAGCTCCTTCACTTGGCCTTTCTTTTCACATCTCCCCTTCTCGCTTAAAAATCGAACTGGCGATCTACTACCCTTTACTGTATAAATACACCTGTTCATCTAACAATTTAGACTATTTAATTTCTTTTAAAACAGACTTTTACATTTGTCTTGACTTGGAACGGTGAGTATGAGCGGTAGTAAGCGGGCGGGTAAAAGTGGCGCTTTTGAATTTAGCAGCAAACCTGATTCTGCTTTAATAAACACTATTGCCATCGCCGGTGCAGTTATATGCCTGCTATACTCGGTCTATACAGTTCCAGCGGGTTTCTATAAATACAGCATCTTTAACCTTGCCACAGCTACTCTCTGTTTCCTTATTTACCTATTCAACAAATGGAAGTGGTACAATATTGGGTTCTGGTCTTTTGGCAGTTTCATCCCCATTTTCATGGTCATCTATATTCATGAGTTTGGGTTTATCAATGCTGAATTATACCTCATAGCTGGCGGCATTTTCCTTTCTTATCTGGTAAAGGATAAAAAGTACTTTCCGGAGGGCATATGGCTTTTTACGCTTCTGCTGTTTTTGGCAGCAAAGGCCTTCCTCTTTTTTTCAGGTAGACTCCAGGACCTTAGTGAACTGGAACAAACTCTCTACTTTCCAAATGCCGCCTCTTCTATCGTTTTGATCTATTTGGCCACTCGTTTTTTCAGAAATAAGGAAAAAGACCAACGCACAGAACTTGTTGAGTCCAACCAGCTCAAGGAGAAACTCCTTTCCCTTGTTTCTCATGATCTTAGAGCCCCGTTCAATTCTATTAAAGGCCTTATTGAACTCAAACAGGAAGGCGATATAAGCGATGAAGAGTGGGGAATGCACTTATCAAAATTGAACCATGAAGTAGACCGAACTTCTTCGTTCATTGATAACCTGCTTTTTTGGGTAAAACAACAAATGAACGGCATTGAAGTACAGCACAACACTTTTGAATTGAGTGAGGTGGTTATGATAAACCTGGAACGTTTGCAAGCGGCAATTTCAGATAAGGAGATACGAGTAACCTGTCATATTACCGATTCATGCATTGTGCAAAGCGACAGGGAAATGCTGGGAATAATTATAAGAAACATTCTTAGTAATGCCGTCAAATTCACACATCCGGGTACGGGCACAATTGAAATTAGCTGCGAACACCTTGACGGCAAAGTGAACCTACGAATAAAAGACAACGGTATAGGCATGACTCAGGAAACAGTGAGCAAGCTTTTCTATGGAAATGTGAACTCCTGCGACGGTACTCTGCATGAGAAGGGTTTTGGTATTGGTATGCAGCTGGTAAAGACTTTTGCCGACTTGCTCCTTGTATCTATTGATGTAAACAGTGAAGAAGGTTCAGGTACATCCTTTACCCTCACCATTCCAACTGTGTGATACCCTCAGTGACATATTAGGTGCGTCCTACCATTCACATTCTCTTTACATCGCTTCAGTGGGCTTTTTAACCAGCTGAGAATTATATGGTTGTATCTGGTGATCAACCTTGGCATCATTGTATCTTATAAAGTTCTAGACAATGTTATTCGCCAGGTTTTTACTTCTAGCACATGTTGTTGGAGGCTTCGGTTCCCTACTCATTGGAATTTTAATTATGGCACTCCCTAAAAAAGGGAATGTGCTTCACAAAAAGTTAGGAAGAGTGTATTTCTACGCCATGAGCACCGTTTTTGTCACCGCCGTACTCTATGTGTCGCTATACTCCTGGAATGCATTTCTTTTTGCCATTGCGGTATTTTCCTTCTACATGGCCTATTCCGGTTTTCGCTCAATACGCTTAAGGTTGCAGGAAAAACTCGCAACAATAGATTGGTTTGCGGGGATTACGGCCAGTCTGGTAGGTACTGGAATTTTGTCTTATGGCATCTTCCTTTTCAGCCGAAGTGGCTCCTTTTCCATACTGGCTCTGCTTTGTGTCATTTTTGGCTTCTTCACAGTCCAAGCGGCTATTCGAGATGTAAGGGTAAAAAGCCGTAAGAAAGACAAACACTGGTGGTTATCTCAACACATTAGTGGAATGCTTGGCTCCCTAATTGCCGCAACTACGGCGTTCTCAGTGCAAAACCTTGAATTCCTGATTCCCGGACACAATGCTGATTGGATTCTTTGGCTATTACCCACAGCCATTGGAGTCCCCTTAATAGTGTATTACATATCAAAAACAGTAGGAAAAAGGAAAGCTTCTAGTCAACCAGCAAATTAATGTACTGGCTGAATTCCTCCCCTTGAAATCTTAGTAGATAAATCCCTTTACTCCAATCCTTTACATCCACATAAGAAACACCTTCTACCTCGCTTGCATATTGTAAGCGTCCGTACATATCAAATACCGTTAAAACGCCGGCTTCCGGGCTCTTCAATTGAATACGATCGTGAGCAGGGTTAGGATACACTTCTAGAGTATGGGATACGTTTTCTTGAATTGACAGCGCCTTACAGGGAGATTCATCTGGGTTTCCAACCAAAATGGCATATTCACCAGGAGCTATATTTTCATCGGGAAAGGACAATGGCAAGCCGAACGAACTACCACCTGCATATAGTTTGCCGGAAAGTGTCATTTGATGAATCCCTTCAGTTCCGTTTTCTGGCACTCCATAGAGCTTTACACATCCTGTGCTCTGTTTCGTAAAAACACAACTGGGTGGATTGCAAGAGTATTTTAGGCCCTTTGGCAGTCCGGTAACGGCATCATCCTTATCAAGCCATAATGAGTCAAGCGCCAAAGTGGTTTGCCCCAATGTAAAGGAATCACCTACCTGGGTAGTAAATACAAATTCAAAAGAGTGGTTTTCACAGGCAGTGTCCTGAATACCTCCAGTGGGGTTTACATCCTTGTCATAAGGCATGGGAAATACTCCAAATAACGTATCTGAAATAGAACCATCAGGAGTACAGTTTTGCGCCGACAGCATGAAAGAATTTAGTAAACAGGCTGTCAAAGTGATAATGAGAGGTTTCATATTCAATTGCAAATAAGGAAGCAAGGTAATTCAAAAGCCTTAGTTAATCCTATTTTTGGTGCACATGAAATGGCTCTCCCCTTTTTTCTGTTTGCTACTCAGCTTCTCAATATCTGCACAGTCCTTTGAAATTACGTTCCTGGTCCAGGACGAAGCGACAGACGAACTTCTTTTTGGAGCCCACATAAAAACATCGGGGCAGGGAGCCGTTACCAACATGAGCGGAGAAGCAGTACTCAACCTTACCACAGGTCTCCACCAAATTGAAGTGAGCTATCTGGGTTATGAACCACTTGAGCAAAGCATTGAGGTAAGCAATGACAAGACTCAGTTTACCATTAAACTCCAGGCCACCAATACCCTGTTGAAGGAAACCGTGATTACGGGAAGCCGGCATGAAATTGAAGTATCAAAGAGCACAGTGAGTATAGATGTAGTAGATCCACAACTCATTGAAAGAAACAATTTGACCTCAGCTGATCAAGCACTGCAAAGAGTACCAGGTGTTGAAATTATTGATAAGCAACCTAATATCCGGGGAGGTTCTGGTTATAGTTATGGAGCGGGAAGCAGGGTTTTAGTATTGCTAGACGACATTCCCATTTTGCAGGCAGATGCTGGTTTTCCTCAATGGGACGACCTTCCTATTGAACTTACCTCGCAGATCGAAGTGCTCAAAGGCGCTTCATCGGCACTGTATGGATCATCAGCCCTTAACGGAATTATCAATCTCAGAACCACTTACGCTACCAACAAGCCAGAAACCAAGTTTACCAGCTATGCTACCATATACGATGCTCCCAGGGATAAAAAGCAGGTATGGTGGACCAAGAGGCCCTCAGCCTATGGCTCCTTCCTCTCTCATAAGCAAAGGCTGGGTAAAACCGATCTGGTTTTCGGAATGTTTGGCAAGAACCTTGAAAGTTTTAACAGAGGCATTAGTGAAAGGTATTGGCGCTATACGGGCAGTATTATGCACAACCCTAATGAACGTCTGAAATATGGCTTGAATTACAACGTTAACTCTGCTGAAAATTCAGAATTCTTTTTTTGGAAAAGTATTGATAGCCTTTACGTGGGCGCCCCGGGTACTGAAAGTCTGGTAAGCAGCCTTAGATACAATTTAGACCCAAGACTTACTTTTTATGCCAATAATACCACGCAACACAGGCTTCTTGGGCGCTATCACTACGTTGACAACCAAACCAACGCTGGTAGGTCCAACCAATCTAAACTGGGTTACCTCGAATATCAGTTTACCAAGGAATTGCCCTCACTGAAGGCAACGTTACACTCTGGTCTTGTGAATATGGCCAATTCCATAGAAGCAGAATTATATGGAAATGAGCGCTTTCGCACCTACAACAATGCCGCGTACCTGCAGTGGGAGCAAGGTATTGGTAACAAACTCATTTACAACCTTGGAATTCGGTATGAGCGCAACTCACAGTCCACTCCTGAGCTTGTATATACAAGGATCTTAAACCCTTTCTCAGGAAACAGCGAAATTGATACGCTAGAAGAAGGTTTTAGAACAGAAGCAAAACCTGTATTGCGAGCAGGACTTAATTATCAGCTCACAAAGGCCACTTTCCTGCGGGCTTCGTTTGGTCAAGGGTATCGGTATCCCACTATTGCCGAGCAATATATCAATACTACATTTGGCGGTGTACCTATTACAGCCAATCCGGAACTTATGTCGGAAACAGGAAGCAGCCTTGAGTTGGGTGTAAAGCAAGGATACTCCATCAATAAAACCTATAATGGCTTCATTGATGTAGCCGTATTTCAATCAAAATATGAGGACATGATAGAGTTCAACTTCGTTGACCTCTCTCCCACCGGTTTCAGAAGCGTTAATGTGGGAGGAACCAATATTACCGGAATAGAAGCAAGTCTTTTGGGTACAGGTCAACTTGGTCTTATAAGTATATCTCACCTCATAGGCTACAATTACATCAATCCACGATTTCAGGAGTTTGACAACACCATTCCTGCAGAAACTGAGGGACAGTTAAATGCGTACTATTCTTCTTACAAGGAGAACGTACTTAAGTATCGGTACCAAACCACTTTCAAATATGATTTGGAGCTCAGCTGTAAATCCTTTGGCTTAGGCTTTTCTGGCAATTACTATAGCCACATGCTCAACATTGACATCATCTTTGAAGACTTCGTAGTGGCCGACCTAAAGGAGTTTCGCCAAAACGATGAAAACGGTACCTGGATACTAAACACCAGACTCAACTATGAACCCAACGATCATTTTAAAATCGGTTTGCTGCTAAACAACATGATGAATGAAATGTACTCCTTGAGACCAGGACTTATGGAAGCTCCCAGAAACGTATCACTTCGAATGACAATAAGTCTTTAAGGATTTAGTCCTTCCAGCGCCCTTTGTCTTTAAGGTATTTGATAGACTCTTCGGCGGCTTTTTGATGCGCTGCCTTTTTTCTTTTACCTTCTCCTGTACCAAGTATTGTTCCGTCAAACTTCACCGCCGCTCTAAAAACGTTAGGGTTTGCGCTAAGTTCATCGGTAAAATCAATGGTTTTCCCCTGCTTTTGTGCCCAGCTTATAATCCTACTCTTATAGTCTTTCTCAGAGCTCAATAAATCTTCCAACTGATCTTCGCGCTCCATGGCCAGCACCTTATCATTGATAAAAACGGCGGCCTGCTTAATGCCCATATCCAGATAAATCGCTCCTATGATAGCTTCCAGGGCATTACCGTAGATATTGTGTTGTTCCCTTTGCAGTTCTTTTTTCTTGCCTACGTATTGATGCAATAGAGACGGGAACCCCATTTTGACGCTTACTTCGTTCAGGAAAGATCTGTTGACCAGTTTTACCCTTAGCTTGGTTAGCTCTCCTTCATTTCTGTTGGGAAACTTGTAGTATAGAACTTCCGATACTACCAGGTCCAAAACAGAATCACCCAAAAATTCCAAGCGCTCATTCGACTCAAGATCAAGTCGTTTAGTATATATCACAGAGCTATGTCTTAGCGCTGTTCTATAGAGTTGAAAATTCCTGGGGTGAAACCCTAAAAGGGCCACGATATCGTCGTAACGATGTTCCTTTTTCTTGAAAAGTCCTTGAAGAGTCCTTAAGACACCTCTAAGCCTCAAACTTCTTAACAATTATAGAAGCATTGTGTCCACCGAATCCAAAAGTATTGCTGAGCGCATACTTGATGGTTCTGTCTTCCTTCTGGTTCAAGGTTAATTTGAACCTTGGATCGATGTTTTCGTCTGCTGTTTCGTGATTGATGGTGGGGGGAACTACATCATTTTGTGCTGCAAGCACACAAACCATTCCTTCTACCGCACCAGCAGCACCAAGAAGGTGGCCGGTCATCGATTTGGTAGAGCTGATATTAAGATCGTAGGCATGGTCACCAAAAACGTTGGAAATAGCTTTCAACTCGGCCACATCACCCAGAGGGGTAGAAGTACCGTGTACGTTAACATAGTCTATAGCATTTGGCTCAATGCCAGCTTCTTCCAATGCAATTCTCATCACAGCACTTGCACCTTCTCCTTCAGGATGCGGAGCGGTCATGTGATGTGCATCAGCTGAAACACCATAGCCTACAACTTCGGCATAAATTTTAGCCCCTCTTGCTACTGCATGCTCATATTCTTCAAGAATCAAGCCCGCAGCGCCTTCGCCCATAACAAACCCATCTCTATTGGCATCAAATGGTCTTGATGCGCTGGCTGGGTCATCATTTCGGGTAGAAAGTGCCTTCATAGCATTGAAGCCACCAATACCTGGCTGAGTAACAGCCGCTTCTGAACCTCCACTTACAATTACATCAGCTCTTCCATGGCGGATATAATTAAACGCTTCACCTATGGCATGTGTAGAAGATGCACAGGCCGAAACCGTTGAGAAATTCACACCTTTAAGTCCATGGCGCATGGAAATGTGTCCAGGAGCCAAGTCGATAATCATTTTTGGTATGAAGAAAGGATTAAACCTTGGAGTTCCGTCTCCATTTGCAAAAGATGTTACCTCATCATAAAAGGTAGTAAGTCCACCTATACCTGAAGCCCAAATAACACCTATTCTGGTGCAATCAAGTTCTTCAAGATTTAATTGAGCATCTGCAATGGCATCGTCAGAAGCCGCAATGGCATACTGAACAAAAGGATCTAAGCGTCTGGATTCTCTGCGATCCAGATACTTTTCCACTTCAAAGTCTTTTACCTCACAAGCAAAACGAGTTTTGAACTTAGAAGCATCAAACTTTGTGATTTCAGCTGCACCACTTTTTCCATTGATGCAATTAGTCCAGAAAGACTCTACACTATTGCCTATAGCTGTTAATGCTCCTAAGCCCGTTACTACAACTCGCCGCGTCATACACGATTTAATTATTCAATTACTTTTCTTTCTCCAAGTAGGCTACTGCTTCTCCTACAGTTTGAATGTTTTCAGCTTGTTCGTCTGGAATTGAAACGTTGAATTCCTTCTCGAACTCCATGATTAACTCTACTGTATCAAGTGAGTCTGCACCTAAATCGTTGGTGAAGCTAGCTTCAGGAGTAACCTCGTTGGGATCAACTCCTAACTTCTCAACGATTATCTCTTTTACCTTAGCTGAAATGTCCATCTTTTGAACTCTTTTAAATTTCGGTGCAAAGAAATAGGTTTTTTAAGCAATTTGCAAAAACAGAAGCTCCCTGTTTTCTGCACAATTGGCAAAGGCATTCATTCCCTTTGTCATATTTTCAACAGAACCAGAAGCTTTCAGAATTTTGAACGAACGCTAAAACTTACTTTTCCCTTATTAAAAGGAATGTTTAATCAGTGAAAAAGGCCAAACTCAAACTAGATCATGAAGCCTACGACCCGGAGCACTTAAGTATAGTAGGGCTATCGGCGGGGATTGATTTCTATAGAATGGCCTACTTTATAGCCAAGGAGCTTGAAGTGAGTCAGTCTCAGGAAACAACGGCAATTGGTCCCCATAAAGAGGTGCTATTGTATACCTCCGAACTTGAGGCGCACAAGCTGTATTTGTTAAAGAATGTACTTCCTGACGGCTATTTCATTCCTAAACTTAAATCAGCCGACTACCTTATAATTATATGTGGAGAAGAAAAGGAACCTGTATTTATTAAAACCTTAAAGCAGAAACTTCAGTCTCTGGAACAAGTTCAATCTATCTTTGATATTGAGAACAGATTTATAGCGGCAGTAAAATTGAAATACTTTGATTAAACCAGTATACAATAGAACCAAAATAATAGCAACCCTGGGCCCTGCTTCATCTAGCAGGGAGGTACTTACCAAAATGTTTATTGAGGGCGTAGACGTTTGCAGACTTAATTTTTCCCACGGCAGTCATGAGCAGCACCTTGAGGTAATGAATACCATTAGGAGCATCAATGAGGAGTACGGATTACATGTTGCCATATTATGCGACCTTCAAGGTCCAAAGATTAGAATTGGGGAACTTGCTTCTGAATATATTGAACTCAAGGACGGAGCGACACTTCACATGACTTCCGACAAGGAGAAGCAAAATGAAGATACTGTGTACATCACCTATCCGGAGTTTGCCAAGGATGTAAATACCGGAGATCGCATACTATTAGACGATGGCAAACTTGCATTGGAGGTAGTGAGCACCAATAAAGATGATCTTGTAAGCACCAAGGTGCTTCATGGAGGCAAACTGTTTCCGAAGAAGGGTGTCAACCTTCCGAATACTAAAATTTCCCTCCCCTGCCTTACCGAAAAGGATTTAGCAGATTTGGATTTCATTCTGGACCATCAGCCAGACTGGATTGCCCTATCTTTTGTAAGAGAATCTTATGATATTCTGGCATTGCGCCAAATACTGGAGTCCAGACAAAGCTCGGCAAAGATTATTGCCAAGATAGAAAAGCCACAGGCTCTGGAAAATATAGATAGCATTATTGCTGAAACTGACGCAGTAATGGTAGCCAGAGGTGACCTGGGTGTAGAAGTTCCCATTGAAGAACTTCCTCTTTCTCAAAAGCTAATTGTAAGAAAGTGCCTTAAAAACTCAAAGCCCGCCATCATAGCTACTCAAATGATGGAAAGCATGATTAACTCTCCACAACCTTCAAGAGCTGAAATCACAGATGTTGCCAATGCCGTAATTGACGGAGCTGACGCGCTAATGGTAAGTGGTGAGACCTCAGTAGGTAAGTTTCCCGTGGCCGTTATACAAAACATGCAGAAAATCATTAGAAAGATAGAAGACGTTGGAGACTACTACCATTTGGGTCATGATGTGGACAAAGAGTCGGCCACCTTCTTATCAGACGCACTTTGTAAAAATGCCGTAGATACTTCGGCAAGCGTACATGCAAAGGCTATTGTGGGAATGACCGTTTCAGGTTACACCGCCTTTCAACTCAGTTCTTTCAGACCGAAAGCCTATATTTTCATCTTTTCAGGTAACAAGCGACTTCTATCGCAATTGAGCCTTATATGGGGTGTACGTGGTATGTATTATGACAAATACCAAAGTACCGACCAAACTTTTAAGGATGTTAATCTTGAACTTAAGGACAAAGGTTTCGTGGCAAAAGGTGAATTGGTGATTAATACAGCTTCCATGCCTATCAATGAAAGATCACGCACCAACACACTGAAAATCACCATTATAGACTAGCCAACCGTCGCTTAAAATAGCAAAGGCTCGCATATCCTATTTTTGCCGGAAATTTAAACGGTATGGAGCTAAATTTTGCCCTATTGAAACTAGTGTCTGAGACACCTGGGGTATCTGGTTTTGAAAAAAAGATCAGAGACGTAGTAGTAGATGAAATAAAGGGCCTGGTTGATAGCTATTCCATTGATAACCTTGGCAATCTCACAACCGTTATAAAAGGTCGTGATAGCTCCAAGAAGCTTATGGTGGCGGCCCACATGGACGAAATTGGTTACATCGTCTCGCACATTGACGATGACGGCTTTGTCTACTTCAATACTTTGGGAGGTTTTGATGCCAAAACGCTTACAGCCCAACGTGTGACCATACACGGTAAAAAAGATCTTGTGGGGGTAATGAGCTCTAAGCCCATCCATATGATGACACAGGAGGAGCGTAACAAAATGCCTAAAACCACTGACTTCTATATCGACCTTGGACTCTCAGCTGACCAGGTAAAAGAACTGGTGGAGATTGGCAATCCAATTACGAGATGCCAGGAACTCATTGTGATGGGAAACTGTGTAAATGGAAAATCCTTAGACAATAGAGTATCTGTATATGTATTGATAGAAACCTTAAGAAGACTAAAGGACAACAAACCGGCCTATGATTTCTATGGAGTTTTTACAGTACAGGAAGAAGTGGGACTTCGAGGTGCTAATGTAGCTTCTCACACCATCAACCCCGATTTTGGAATTGCCCTGGACACCACTATTGCCTTTGACCTACCCGGTGCAAAACAACAAGAGAAAGTAAGTCACCTGGGAAAAGGTACCGGAATAAAGGTGATGGATGCAATGACCATTTGTGACTACCGAATGGTAGACTATATGAAGGAATTGGCCAACGAACATGAAATACCTTATCAAATGGAAATAATGGTAGCTGGTGGAACAGATACAGCTGGTTTACAACGAATGGGAAAGAACGGAGCCATTGCGGGTGCAGTCTCTATTCCAACCAGGCATTTGCACCAGGTAGTGGAAATGTGTCATCCTGATGACATTAATCATAGCATTGATCTTCTGACCCTTTGCGCACAGAAGATAGACAGCTATTCATGGAATCCATAATTAGCTAAATTTGTTAAAAACCTTCGATATGAGATATTGGAACCTATTCGTATTTATTTGTTGTGCGGCGATCTTCGCAAGCTCCTGTGGAGGATCAGATCCGTGTGAAACCCTTAACTGTGTAAACGGCGATTGTATAGACGGAAGCTGTGATTGCGAGACTGGATGGGAAGGAGAGCTTTGCGATAAAGAAAGCAGACCTCGCCAAATTGTCATCAATAAAATGATTCTTAAGAAATTTCCGGTTGACGACCTTGGCGATGCCTGGGACAAGGAAGATGACGGTTCCAATGGTGACGTAACTATCTTGGTTAAGTCGCTTTCAGGTACTCTTTTTGAGCCAACTGATATTGTAAACCAAGTACATGAGGATGCGGACGGTTCGCAACCTTATGAAATAGACTGTAGCATTAAGATTACTGACTTGGATGCAGAGATTGTTTTTGAAATTGTTGACTACGATTTTGATGACAGAAATAGTATAAACCTAACGTCCAACATGGCCTTGAACCCTAATCAGGAGCGTGAGACCAATTTAAATGCTGCGATCAGGGACGGGCAACAACAGTTGGACTCCACCTTTGTTACCCGGAACATTTCCCAAATTGAGAACACCAATCTGGCCCTTGACCTAAGTTTTGTCCATAAACTGAAAAAGGGGGCCAAACTTTCTTTCAACGGACATTTTACCCACTATGATGGACAATCACTTCAGCGGCTAAACTCCAATTACTTTGACAACAACGGGATGTTCTTGAGAAGCTTTGGCTTTGATACAGATTCAAAACAGAACATACAGATTTTTACCGGACAAACTGATTTTTCAACCCCCTTGGGCAATGCTTCCTGGGAATCGGGCCTAAAGCTCTCCGCAATAGATTCGGACAGCAATGTGGACTTTACCAATTTCATGGGAACCGATGACGGGATAAACCCAACCTTATCCGATGTGTTCAACTATGAGGAACGGGTGTATGCGGCTTATATGAGCTTGGTAAAGAGTTGGGACAAATGGTCCATGAAACTAGGTGTTAGAGGAGAGCTTACCCAAGCCAGTGGAACCTCACGGACCCTTAATGAAACCAACACCCTTGACTTCTTTGAGCCCTTTCCGTCCCTATACATTTTGTACTCGCCATCAGATAAGCACAGTTTTGCTTTTGATTATGGCAGGGGGGTGGAACGGCCCAAGTACAACGACCTAAATCCGTTTCGTGTTTTTTTTAACGAAAGCGATTTTGAGGAGGGGAACCCCGGCCTTAGACCTAGCTTTAGCAACAATTTCAATTTTAACTATACCCTGAACAGCGAGTACTTTTTTGATGTTTATTACAGGGACAATGGAATAAAAATTGGGTATTTGGTATTTC